>Ga0335072_10000016_pt1 | contig 398952 bp, 350 predicted proteins | sample Lox_Sample_21_FD_206725 | JGI IMG/M metagenome (GOLD analysis project Ga0335072, IMG submission 206725) | Soil microbial communities from Loxahatchee National Wildlife Refuge, Florida, United States - Lox_Sample_2.1 | ecosystem: Environmental > Terrestrial > Soil > Wetlands | place: USA...
CCGCTTCTTGTGGCCCGCGAGCGTCTGCAGCGCCGCTCCCGACCGGCCGTCCCAGATCCTGACGGTGCCATCGAAGCCCCCCGACGCGAGCAGCGTGCCGTCTGGCGAGAAGGCCACGGCGAATACCCTGTTCTCGTGGTCCGCGAGCGTCTGCAGCGCCGCTCCCGACCGGCCGTCCCAGAGCCTGAGGGTGCCATCGAAGCCCCCCGACGCGAGCAGCGTGCCGTCTGGCGAGAAGGCCACGGCGTATACTGGCATCTCGTGGCCCACGAGCGTCTGCAGCGCCGCTCCCGACCGGCCGTCCCAGAGCCTGACGGTGCCATCGGGGCCCCCCGACGCGAGCAGCGTGCCGTCTGGCGAGAAGGCCACGGCGAATACCGGCTTCTTGTGGCCCGCGAGCGTCTGCAGCGCCGCCCAGTTCCGCTTAAGATTTCTCGAGCGGAGAGCTGCTTCGTCCAAAGTACCATTTTGTTGCATCTTCCCCCTGTTTTCTTTTGAAGCTTCGTTAATCTCTTTCTTCAGCCGATTGAACGCGTTTGCTCTTCCTTCGCCGTACATAATTGGCATCGAGACTCCAAAGATGCCTAGTAGAGAATACGCCTCATCTTCTGCTCGTTTGGTATGGCGAGTTCTGGCCCATGAGAATCGATCATTAATTTCGAATTGAGACATGGGCATCCCTCTAAGAGCTCCAATAGCAATTCCAGTGATCTCCTGTATTAGACGTTCCAAATTTTCCTTATTACCGAGTAGCCTGCCCTCTTGGCTGAAGAATTCAACCGTACGAGGAGCAAGCAGTTCTTGTAGAGTCCAGCCTCTGGTGAACCATCTACTTCCCCGAAAATCCTGTTCCCAGTTCCATTGATCGTGCTGATCTATTGCGTTGACATCGGCCAGGTATACGTAACACTTCGTGGCTCGCTGATACCAGCGAAACATGGAGAGAATCGCCTCCTGAAGCTCTGCGCTACTTGATTTGTCGATGCAGCAACTGTCCACCCAAAAGTACTGTAAGCCATCTCTAGCTGCTTGTTCGCCGCAGAACTTGATCTTCTCATATCCAGCTTTGTGTCGGCCAGTGCCTTTGACCACATCCTGAAAATTGACCTCGTCTCCACGACGTCCCCATGTGTGAGAAAGGATGACATACGGAGGGATCTCGTTGTCGAGTAAATCATCGGTTAGGCGGAACTCTTCGTTGTGACGTTCCAAAAGACGCATCGCGGAGGGGAGGAATCTCAGGCAAGGGATGACATATCGGAGTCCGAATGAGATCGATATGTTCGTAAATCCAGGGGTTCCATTAATTCATGGGTCCAACCGAGTTCCAGAGCGTTTGGTAAGGACGACGGGCGCCCAGAAGGCGTGTTATCTGCTCGTGCTGTCGAAGAGAAGATGGTAGTCAACGCATTGCTGCGCATTTCTGATCACTTGCAAGGCTGAAGGGCGCTAAAGAGCGTGACGTTCAAGGGATGCCATGGCCGATGCTTGGCCAATATTCTAGAAGACGTTCGCTCTTGTTGTAAATTTCTATTAGTAGCGAAGCAGTAAAAATAAGGTAACTTAAGCTATGTATCCCAAACACATGTAACACAATGAAACCATTATTGTCACGTGACTAACTGCGCTTCACCTACTTGTTCTCGGCCTTATTGCTGGAATGCGGTAAGATCGAGGCGTGAAGGCTGATGAAATACGTACATTGCTGGACGTTCTCTAGGTGCGTAATTCGCCCGATAGGCCTGAGAAAAAATAAGGTGTTGATGTCCGTGCTGCAGCGAGGACTGTACTCTAGCTGGGGCGTCTGTCTGCATCGTGAATGAAAACGAAGCCTAACGGAATTTTAAGTTAATCACATTCAGAATGGTCTGAAGAGCAACTAAAGGCCTATTAAGTATTCATTTAGGATCGTGTAAGACTTGAGGTGCTGGTCAGTTGAAGTATATTCTACATAATGGGATATTTACTACACGGGGAGCGAAGACATGTTTAGACAAACAATCCGAAAGAAACACCAATTGGCACTGACAAGAGCAACAGTAACAGCGAAGAAGTGCCTTCGTCGCGATTGGCCGAAGACTTGTAATTTATAGACGATGTGACTTGCGGCGAAGCGTAACTGGGAGTAGTCGTATACGTCCCATTATCCACACTCCATGTGCTATTGAAGGGTGTCAGTACATCTGAAACAACCTCGGCGGTAAAGCTTTGTGAGTTCGCAATAACGTACACCGACTCGAGTGGTGAACCAACTGATGTTGTGGGTTGGTCACTTTCAGAAATAGTGCCAAGTGAGTCGCAGCTAATATTGGAAGTGACGATCATTACTGTGGTAGTCGTCGGTGTCGAAGAGAACGATTTAGAAGAGCTGAAGTAGCCGCACTTGCCGCCGCCGTACTCGTTGAGCTTGTTTGAACTGCGCTGCGTGCGTCTGCTGCTGTGGTAGAAGAAGCTGTCGATATAGCGACGTTGAAAGCCAATGAAGTTGCCGAAGAAGTGACTGTCGCTGCCACAGCAGAGAAAGCGGCAGTGGAACTCGCGAAACCAACAGAGACTTGAGGCTCACGCACAACCCGGTTCTTAGCATTGATGTTCCGATAGGAAAGATCTTTCGTGTCCAGATTTACGTCGAGCGAAACGGTAACTCCGACAAGGACTACGAGAGCGAGAAAAGAGGAGCCGGGAAGCATTTTGAGTGTGCGCTAAATGTGAAGAGAGATAGCAACTGGAAAATACCAAACACTGTGGAATTGCAAGGAAAGTCCTACGTCTCACGGTGAATAAAGGAATACATGTCGCAGAGAGCGTTCGCCATTGAGTATTCTTGAACGTCCGTTCTCAAACAACAGCGAGCTCAATAGAGGAATGCCATAACGAAATATTCACAGAGAAGAAGCTTTCGTCCAATGATGCTCTTTCATCCACTGTTATGGGACCGAAAGATGAATCCTTTCGGCTTGCTTGAGCTGTGTTTGACATGGCTTCAATCCGGCCATTGGCGACAATCTGAAAACGTATATCTAGCAATAGCTGGTACTATCACCTTGCGAGACTAAACAACTGTTGGTTATAGCGAATGGAAGTGCTGTTTGCAGTGAACTAGTTGCACAAAGTCGACGGTTTGCATTCCAATGCCTTGCCCTTTGCAAATGCGCATCACTGTCTTCAATTGCCAATTGCTCCGCCGCTCAAGACAATCGTATATGCCCGGATATTCTTAGTATGCGAAGGCGTCCTTTGAACCAAACTGTCGCGTGCTGACAATCGGAATTGGGGCAGAGAGTTGAGGCAGACTGCGAGCGTAGTTCGTCGAGACCCTGCATGGACAGACTCAGAGCCATTGCCTCAATGCTATGCACATTTGACTCACCTCGAAGAAATTTTGCAGTCGCAAAGGAAAACCAAATGTACCTCACACTCAGCCCAGCCTCCAAAGGATCGTCACGACGCTTCGTTGTGCCTGGTCGATCCCTTACAAATATGGTGAGTATGTGCAACGCATCAGATTGCGAAGGATTGAAGATCGGCTCGGCCTTACAAGGCGATACGGGATGGAAGCGAGCTGTTATCGGTCGCGCCGACTACCATCTCAGGTAAGGACCTAACCAAGAAGCGAATACGATCAACGCGAGCCCGCTTTGCGCCTTATGGAAGGAGGATTGGCGAAAAGGGATCCAGATACGAGGTACATTGAGTACATGGAGCACAGCCGCCCCCAACTTGGGTCTCAATTCGCACGTTATTGCTGTTGCCTCGTGCTTTCGATGAATGTGTCCCGTTTAGGTTTTCCGACGCGGCACCAGTGCCGACGTGTACGCGGCCACGTAAAAGTTACACGACTTTGTTTGACCGGTGCCATTGTGAATCCAATTTTGCGAAGAACCCCTGAGTGGTTGAGAGCTGTGCATTTCAACGCGCAGGCCAAGGGCAGCGACATTCTGACATTCAGTGTGTGGCATGCCTCGACGCTCACCTATTTCGCTTAACGCCGTGGAAATGCAACACCGAGATGAAAGATGCAGGAAAATCTTCAAGCACAGTCATACCGATCCGACTTCGCCTTCTGATTCAATTGACTTCTTGGCTGGTTGTCTCGGCAATTGCTCGTCCTTGGGGAATCGTATGGTTTTCGTAGGTTTTCGAAATGGGTACCATGCAATTGTGCCGCAGCTGAAGGCTCCATGACCCGTCGCGTGCGCTTTATTCAAACTTTCCGTTGCCTCGACCGTACGGCAAGCCCGTAGTCACCTGGCAACCCGCAAAAGCACATCAAAATCCACAGACGGGGTGGGGCGGAGCACATGGTTCCATGATCCAAGCTCTCACGATCAAAAATCGGGCCTGGACAAGGACGAAGTCTCGCACCAAGCACCAGCGCTCTCGCGGAGCGCAACGGCTCACGGAAAGCGTTGGCACGATTCCGCCCGGTCCGTATGATCCAAAAAGTTGCAGCGGAGGGCTCTCAACACCGAATGCCGTGAGCCTCTCAACCACCAACCCATCCCGTCTTATCGCCGGTTGATTCCGCATGTGCCCAATCACACTTTCACGCTCGCCATCACGGGGTTGCTGGGCACGGCAACCCGCTTTCTCTGTTTGTTGCAGCGGGGCGAAACGGCACTTGGCGCCGGCAGAATCGCACCTGGGCCAGCTGAGTTTTCGAAGGCTGCCAAGCGGCAGCCGAAGGGCAAAAGGACGTCAAGCCACGATAATTTTTAGGTTGGATGTGGTCAGATGAACCCGGGCATTAGGGAGCATGGATCTGCTGAGAAAGTGGTCCGCTGTTTTTCTGCGTGACTGCGACGGGTAATTAATTGCCAAACATTCCCAAAGTAGTCAGCTCTCGGATGTGAGCACTTGGTCAGAATTCTGACCTATGCAAGAGGCCAGGGGTGCTCGGCAGCACGACCCGGAAGCCGTTGACGCTTGCTTTGGTCGTTCATACGCCGTACTGAACTGCTTTCCTCCGCGGATGGTCCGGATTGATTAGCTGCCTTTCAAATTAACCGTGGTTGATTACATAGAACGTTATGGCAGGTAATGGAAGCACATTGCGGAAGCCTGGCACTGATTTCCATCGCATGTGTCTAAGGTACGTACCATGATGAGAGAGCAGTAGACTGGAGACTTTGAGGTCTTCACATTTCGCATTGTGTTGAAAGATTGGAAGCGTGATGTTTAGATCAAAAGATCTTGGATTTGGTTGTAACTAGTAGTCGCGGGAGTCTCAATCTCCATTTTGAAGAGAGAACCGCATCCGCTCGCTCCTATGTTCCTCCGTGCACCAAAACTTTAGGTGCGATCCTTTGCCCGAAAAAAGTTTGATTCCAGAGTGGAAATCCTGATCATAAACCGTTTGTACAATATGTCCATGCGCTATGCTTGCTATGCTGAGGTATCGCTAAATCGAGTCGCCGGAACGCTGGAAAGAAATGCAGTGAATTGAAGCTCGTAATTATGCCTGGACGGCGATGAGCGGTGCATTTCGTTCCGGTATGAAGAAGCCGTTCTCGAAGAAGGCTGCTTGTTCCGACTCTGACAGAGCGGATTGCTTGTCGTCGAAGGTAATATCGAAGGTTGGCTGCGGCGGCGAGTGCGGTGGAGTCTCGTCGTCGGAATCAGAGTCGTCGACAAGCTCTGGTGGCTGATGCGAGTGTGTCCTTGTGAGAGCAAGCTCTGGCTCGCCCTCCATATCGTCGAAGTATCCGTCTTCCTCCTCGTCAAGTGTGATTTCTTCCGAGGAGATCTCGACCGGCGACGACTTCAGGCTGGATGGAAGTTCCATGTCGAAGTCGTCCTCGTCGTATTCCGAATCGCTATCGGAGGTGTCTGAGGCGTTGTCGTCCTCGTACTCCTCCTCAGCAATTGTGTCGACCCACTGGATGTGCTTTGGCTCCTCAGCCTTCTGAGCTTTGGCGACGGTCTGATTGAACCATCGTTCCTGCTCGCGCTCAGCGTCTTGAAGTTCGAGCATGAGCGAGTCGAGGAGATTGGCGTGGCCAACGAGCAGGCGCAGGTTGTGGTCGGCTTTCATGGCTTCCTTGCCCAACTTTGCGCGAGCAGACGATGCAATGAAGTAGGTCTGGGAGAGCGACATCTTTTGCTTCTTCTGCGGTGGCTGCTTCAATTGGTTTTGGGTGGACTCGACCGTGATGGAGTCGGAGTAGATTTGGTTCCTGAGCCTGGAAGGCATTGTGTTAGGCTGACGGTGGGGATTTATGTTTGCGTTGAGTCAAGGCAGAGAAAAATGGTGACTGTGAGCAGAGTGGATTGTCCAATCAGCGTCGGTGGTGGCTGCGAGAAATGTGCGGGTGTTGTTGCGGTTGACTGAAGACTGCAAGAAGGTTCTTTTCGGGACTTCTTGTAATGTGGAGTGAAGATTGCAACGGCTGGATAATTGTGAGACCTGAATCAGCTGAGGAAGCAGGCTGATATATATGTATGCGTGCCCGGATGCTGGATGGAAGCGTGGATGACATTTCGGCCGCTTCACAAAGTCCGAGCAGTCAGCCCTGCTAGCGAGAGGGTACGTGTTGTTACCGCCGCAAGCCCGACCGGACGCTCGCCTTTACGGGGCAGAGCGGTCAAACTGTCGGCCATCCCTGCAAGCAGATCAGCAGCCTGCCCAGGAGCCAAGGGTTTTACGCCTGTCCCCAGCTTATTCACAGCCCGTCAGTTCATCCGTTCGGCGGAATCTGGCTCCACGGCGCCGATTAGTTATTCGCTCATGGCCGAACGCACGGCGATGCTTGCCCACTCTGTCCGTTTACCAAGCAACACAGTCATACGCTCACAACTGTCATGGCCCGCATTGTACCCTCTCGTCATGATGGCGAGTGATTCATCGCAACGCTAGGTGCAAGTTTTTTTATGCAGCAGACCTATTGTTCCGTATGTTCATGTTTCGTCGCAATAGTTACCATGGTGAAATTTGCAAACGCGTGTACTTCTTCAGGCAGCACGATAACTTGGTTGCTCATTGCTCTGACCTAATGAGGCTTAGAGACGCGGCGCCGTGGGAGTGCGAATTTGATGAGGTGGACGATGCACGGCCGAACGGAGTCGCCAGCAAATCTCTTTTTGCTTTCGCATCCTTTTGCTCGCATCCCTCGCATTCCCTGTGGCCATACGATTGGCAAGGCACCCGCCGCACCATAGAGCCTATCTGGGCAGTCGGAGTGGGCTTAAAGAGCAAGGGATTTTAAGGGACAGTCGTGTGTAGAGACCCCAAATGGCATCGCTCGCTGACTGCGCCCTCCCTTCAACACCGCCATTTTCGCGCCAAAGCGAACACAGCCTGACTCTGTACAATGTCCATTTCGGGCATGTACTTCGAAGCTTGCAATCTCTTCATTTCATCATATCGCAGGATCGCTGTGCTGTGCATTGCATCTTCACACACCATTGATCGCGCCAGGGCGCGCCCACACTCATCAATTTCACCCTTTGGTCATCACGACACATCGTTCACAAAACATACAGCACGCAAGCAGGCTGCACTGTAACGCTGGCAGCGATTGGTTCGTGAGCAATTTCCTTCACATTCACGTTTCGTTATCCTCTTCTGGCAGGCGCAGGGATCAGCACAGTCGGCGTCGGGCTTCGGACGTAAGACGCGAGTGTGAGGGGGGGCAGGCGTGATCTGGTCTCTCGGAGCCTGCTTTCGGCGCTCACTCGGCGCCTTCTGCTGACAATCTCTGGTCGGCGTGAATTTCCACGACGGACAAACTGTCAGTCCGCAACGCATATAACAGTCATAGTATGTCCTATTTGCTCCGCTGGAGCTAGGCATAACTCTCAACAGGTACAATTGTTCTCCGGACGGTACAAAGTCTGTATGATCTGATTGCTAAACATTTTGCGGCCCGCCAGTCCGCATGCCATTGCAACTTCTCGTCCGATGTTCGGCTTGTCATCACACAAGAAACACGGTAGGTTTGGTCGGCTTTGTGTGCAATTTTGTCAGCGACGAGTAAACCAACCCATCATGACTCCCGCTGTTTGCAAGGACTTAACTCGTCAATTGGAGGATCTTATCTGCGAGCTCGCTCCAGTAGATCCCTGAACCGGCGGAGAAAGATGAAGAGTCAACCCTGCATCGGTGCTTACAAAACCGCTATCCTAACGCCGAACCAACCGGCGGCCCGTCTTCGCAGCACGACAATGACGTTATTATGGAAGTGGTCGAATTTGGAAGCACATTGTTAAGCAGCTTCAAATACCACTGTAGCACCAGCCAGCTGGTCGTCATCCGGCCGTGACATTTCTCGTCACCATTGCAGCGCATAGTTTGCAGAGTGTATCAACTGCTTGTTAGAACCATTGCATGCTGCATCGCAACCGCTTCATTCTGCGTCTTCATGCTTTGCTATCCGCGCATTTCGCACTTCATACAAGTGTGCGGATATGGCTTTAAACACTATACGGCACTGGCAGACCTCTTGGATGCAATCGAAGGTTTCCAGAAGGATGGCTTGCTAAGCCAAAATCACCCCAAATTGAGCTCGCATTTTCGTCCGAGAAGCTTTGTCCAGCGTTTACCCTCTAACTATGGACAGCGCTCCCTCGACTAATTGCTGACTATTGACCTTGTCATTCTAACTCGCTGATTGGTTTCACGTGTGCCAACCCTAACGTAACTCCCCAGTCAGCCCTATCCCTACGAGGCAATCGTACCCTTACAGCTGTGATGGAGCTCACAAGCACACCGCTCGCAGCTGTTCAAGGCTGAGCGGCTCAGAAATAAAGTATTCGGCCCATTTAAACACCAGCTTTGGCCACTACTCCTTCGCTTGTACAGCTCTCCTCCAACCCTTGATGTGCATCGGTCTCCCCGCAGTCAACCAAACTGCCCTTTTTGGCCCCCTGGAAGCTCGCTTCCCTCGTACAGTGAACACATGCAGCCAAAATGGCACGGATTACTCGTAGAACCATCAGAATAGGGAACTCACCTAAGCATCTTTTATCCTAAAGTCTTATTAGATCCTCATATACCTGCTTTTGGTTGAGATTCGAGGGCCTATTACTTCACGGATGTCAGTTCTCCGAGCACCACCAAACTCATATACTTGTATCTAGACATCACCCTTACCCGCACAATCTCTAACGGCCATCCCGTCAGCGCAGTAAGCACCTAAAAGGAAGACCTTGACATCTATCCGGCGGGAACGGTATCCAGGGTCCAGAAGGCCTACAGAATAGGAAAGCTGAACTATTAGTTGCTTATGCACTCCACATACGGATTTTAATCAACATTTATGTCCGGGTATTCCGAGTAATCGCCACAAGTATAACAACAAGCGACTTACTTTACAAATCCAAGACCATTTTTGAAGTTGAGGCGACCACTTTGAAACTAAAGGTGGATACATTCAGCGTGGCGATCCTGCTTCCTGCTGATTGAAGAGTGAGAGCGTTATCAGTAAGGCAAGCTCTAATTCCGTTGTATATGGAATCAGATATGGACACTTGAAGCCGTAATATCCGCGCTGGTGGTTAGTTCTGGAAATTACAGACAAATATGTGAAGGTTAATGCGCCTTGATATGCCTTTGCTACAATAATTAACCTGGTATTCGACAGTAAGCGCCGCACGTAATAGTCAATGAAGAGAGATCATATCTCGACAAAACCATGTTTACTGCCCAATGTAATTAACCGCGGTAGCCGATTTATCCTTCCCTTTATTCTGTAATCGTGACTTTTGCGACCCCATTCACCTGCCACTCCTCCAGCCGCTTGACGACTTCCAAGCTAAGACTCGGCCTCATCTCACCGAATGCCACGTCAAAGTGCCTCATCTCCAGCCGTCCCTTGTCCTTGTCCTTCATACCGGCGAACTCCTTCGCGGCCTCGTACGCCGCCAACCGGCACAGCTCGACCACGTCGGCGCCGCTGTACTGCTCGGTCCTCCTTGCCAGCGCATCAATATCTAAGTCGTGACCGGGTCTGCGGCCTTGCGTCTTCATGGCTAGGATCTGCCGCCGCGCGGCGACGTCGGGCGGGCCCATGTAGACCAGCGTGCCGAGGCGCTGCGGCCGCAGCAGCGCGGCATCGATGGCCTCGGGCCGGTTGGTGGCCGCCAGCACGAGCACGCCGGCCGAGCCCTCGATGCCATCCATCTCGTTGAGCAGGGCGTTGACGGTGTGCAGGCCGTCGCGGGCGGCGGCGCCGCCAGCACCGTCGCGCGCCGGCGCCACCGAGTCCACCTCGTCGAAGAACAGCACGCTCGGCGCGGCGTCGCGCGCGCGCCGGAACACCGCGCGGATCTGCTGCTCCGACTCGCCCACGTACTTGGAGATCAGTTCGGGCCCCTTGACCGCCAGGAAGTTGCGCCCGCTCTCCGTCGCCACCGCCTTCGCTGTCAGCGTCTTGCTGCACCCCGGCGGCCCGTACAGCAGCACGCCGTGCGACGTGTCCAGCGCGAACGCCCGCATCGCCTCTGCGTGCCGCAGCGGGAACCCTAGCACTTCGTCCAGCTTGGCCTTGACCACCTCTGAGCCGCCGATGTCACTCCAGCGGACTTTCGGCACTTCGATGTATGCTTCGCTCATGATCGACGGGTGTACGTGGTCTAGCGCGTGCTGGAAGTCTTCGTAGATGAGATCGAGGCTGGATTTCGCGGTGTCGCTTGTCACCATCTCCTGCTCTGAGTCTTGCGTGCTGAATTGCATGCTACTCTTGCGGATGGGTATCTGAATCGCACTGTCTATTTGTTGTTTAATACGCAGTTCGGCGTGCTCGAGTGCTTCCTCACAAAGCAGATGAAGATCTTCAGCTATAAATGCCGGTGTGCGTTCGGCGACGGATTGTACTACTTTGGTAGGTACGGTATGTGAAGTGAGGTCTTGAAGTATGTCTAGGCGAGCAGTTTCGGTGGGAATTGGAAGCTCAATCAGCTTTTTGAAACACCGCAGTACTCTGCCGTTCACAGCGACTGGCTTTCTTGTTGTGGCGACGACTTGGATTTGAAAGTCTCCAAGCCTGGAGATTTCTTCGGTAAGTGATTTTGCAATGGGATCGTATGCTTCAGCCGTTCCAACAAGGAGGTCGATATCATCAATGGTGATGAGACTAGGTCTGAGGACTCTGGCATCAGAGAACAACTTGGATAACCCAATTCTACGCTTCTCCTTGTTTGGGCTTAGGATCTGCTCATCGATTTCGAGTGACTTTGTCCAAGGAGCGGACTGAATCTGTCGTAGAATTTCAGATTTTCCAGTGCCAGGTGGCCCATGAATCAAGATCGGTTTGTTATGATTGAGTTTAGGCAATTGACTGGTGTCAAAAACCCTCTCAGTAACTTTTTTGATGGTATGATTGATTTGTTGAAGCTGGCGATCCAATCCCCAAAGCCCTTTGAAACTGACCTCGAAAGATAGAAGCGGTTCTAGAGGTATCAAAGGCTCCGTAGCCTCACGGAACTGCACTATGCTGTCGTGGTCGAAAAAATGCGGAATCATGTAAGGTTCGTCCGAGACGTATGGGGAAGTTGGGAGAATGTGGTCAATAAGGAAGCGTCTCTTCTTTCCACGTCTCCAGCCAGCACGAGGAGTCGCTTCGAACGTAAAGCTTGCACCAACGGCCTCAGCGTTGTATAAAGCAACGGCTGTGCAGAATTCCAGATCTTCGTGACTCTCGTTGCTTGGGCTGAGCGGCTTTCCTTCCTCAGTGACCTCGCTCACAATAACCTTTTGGATTCGCTTTAGTTCACCTTGATACTTCGAAAGAGTCAATTTGTCCTTCATTTCAAAGCCGTATAGCATTCGCAGGTGGTCGTGCATCTTAATGACATTGCTTTTGATATTGGTGTCCTGAACCCTCCAAGCCAGACCGAGGGCGTTCAAGTGTGGATTCGACACGCTTTGCATGACCAACCAGTCCCCTTGAACAATTCGCTCGTATTTCATGGCATCAGGAGACATGTAGATGCGGAAGGCATCTCGAAGCTCGGTATCGGCGAACTGCCGTGGCTGTGGGCGAATGTCGTACTGGCGAATCTCGACCGTCTTATCCATGGAGTTAGAGACTGCGAGATATCATAGGAACGTAGGACAGAGATGGAGATGATTCTCAGTTGAGATCATAAGGTAAGGTAGGTAAGGTAAGACCAGCAGAATTTTGATGTGGTTCGTCAAGTGTCAAATACCAGTAGTCGTCGGTCAAAGGTCAACAACTAGCTCTTGCCTAATCTCGTCACCACCAGAAAGACGGATTGTGAAATGATCTGAAATTTAATCGATCGACCTCCAAGCTCTTTCTCAACCTGGTTAGCAAAGGCACAACGGTCCGTCAGGGAAGCGATTGTTCAGTTATCGAGAGCTAAAGTCGTAATGATATCCGCTACCTTCAGAGATCTGTGATATTGACGCCACCAAGCGATTTAGAGTCCAGCGATCCAAATCATAATAACCAATTTCCTGAAACAAATGAAAGGCTTGTTTGAAGTGGTCTCACCGTTTTTGCAGCCATCAAAATTCGGTTTCTTGATTGATTGCCTTGGCGCCTGTATGCTTTTCCCACCTGTCCCAATCTAGTAGGCTCCGATCGAGGGCCGGTGGAGATCTAAAGCTCATCTCAACCTCATCTCAACCTCATATGGTATCATCCACAATGCTTGCAATATATTCACTACGCCTTCACCATGGTGGACGGCACCGAAACCATAGAAGAAGCCCAGAGCCTATTGAACGGCCGCCCCGCAAAAGTCGTCTACGATGCAGCTGAGAAGTCAATTTCGGTTAAGTTCTCCGACGGGGAGTTGATATCGCAATCAGATATCATAGGAGTCATACCAATTGAAGGCGAGCTCACGCATAACCTGGTATATGTCAAACCTTCAGAACAACAAGGGGAAAGCTCAGGTGACCCATCTTTCCCAGAGATCAGAAGCTTGGAAGCCGAAGACCTTCCCGCGGCCTTTATCTCGGATTACAGCATTCAACCACAGGTCGAGCGTCAATCGGAGTCACGTCCTCATTTGGACAAAATTCCAACTACCCACGTCGTTGTCTCCATCCTTGCTGGCACCGGCCTAGCTTCGTCGTTCTTCTCTTCAGTCCTCAAGCCACTTTTCGCTATCCTCAATATCCGGGAACATGAAGATTATAGAGTGCATTATACCAAGTCCGTGACGACTGTCACAGAACTCACAGAAAATATATTCCTCCCGCAAGCGAACGAGGGTCTTGCGCAGCGTATCATACTACTTTCAGGAGATGGAGGTGTTGTGGACGTAGTCAACGGGCTCATGTCTAAGGTGCACACTCCGACGTACACGGCGCCCAGGATCGTTCTCATTCCAATGGGTACAGGTAATGCTCTTGCGCATTCCTCTGGCGTTACACGGGATAATACTTGGGGCCTCTCTACACTTGCCAGAGGGACGGCGAAGCGGCTTCCTTTGCTTAAGGCAATATTCTCTCCAGGTTCGAGATCCATTTATGATGAAGGCAACAAAGAAGAGGAAATTGCAATTAAAACGGTCGATGGAAACCCTGTGCTCTTTGGGGCTGTGGTATGTAGCTGGGGTCTTCATGCTGCGCTTGTTGCAGACAGTGATACTACTGAGTATCGGAAGTACGGCCTTGAGAGGTTCAAAATGGCAGCCAAAGAAAACCTATTTCCTTCCGATGGATCGACGTCGCATACATATCGAGCGAAGGTGTCATTGTTGAAGCGTGATGCGGATGGCAACGAGGCTTGGACTGTTGTGCAGCGAGACGGCCATTCGTACGTTCTGGCGGCATTGGTCTCTAATTTGGAGAAGAGTTTTGTCATCAACCCCAAGTCGAAACCTCTCGACGGCCATCTTCGAGTTATTCATTTCGGTAACATGAACGGACAAGAGGTGATGAGGATCATGGGCTTAGCGTACCATGCCGGGAAGCACGTCGAAGAAAAGGAGATCGGCTATGAAGACGTAGAGGGACTCAGCATTGATTTCACTGCGACCGAAAAGGACGGAAGATGGAGAAGAATATGTGTGGATGGAAAGATTGTGAGGATCGAAGAAAATGGCTGGATTGAAGTCACAAAAGAAGCTGGCAGAGTCCTACAGCTAAATGTCCTCGAATAAAGCGATTAGCTGATGCAGATCAAAAGATTGCTAGAATATTTGGTGGACTTGCGACTCCACCCGGGACCTGTATGAAGGTCAGCTTATTGAAATCAATAGAAGACATAGAAGCATGTTACATTGCAAACTTCGCTTGTCACGAAGAAACTCCATCTCTTTTGCTTTTTGCATTCCTCGGCGAGAGCCTCTAAATCAAATAGTTCACCGATTGGGCATCCCCAACCTGCGAGCAGCACCTCGTGAAGCATAAACTCACGTTGCGTTGCTGGAGTTAACTGTTAGTAGAGTCCCAATACACTCTCATTGCACTACTTACGCCAACATTCGAAGCTGGGTTGATCGCCTGCTACCGCCGAGAAATTTTCCCAGATCCATTGCAACATGTCTTCGCTCTGTTCAACCCCAGCAAAGCATGGTGGCTGAACTTTTACGAGTTCTGCAATCTCAGACCTCGACTTTTTGTTATAGGAGTCCATATATCCAGAACGAATGATGAGGATGTCACCAAACTTAAGTTCAGCTCCCTGAGACTTTAAGATCTCCTTCAGGTGCTTAAGTGGAATCGAACCAGTTCTGAAGGGCTCATACTCGATGTTGTTCTGAACTCGCCATGTGTGATAGTCAATCAGTACGCCTCTTCCTACGATTCCTTTCTCTGACCACGCGCCAATGCCGTTGACATTTGAGGCATTCTCTCCGTGAATGTCTTCCAGCGTGACACCATTATAGAATTTGGCTTCTTTCTGATAGCCAAAGTGTCGAAAACCATCCCATTGGCTGCTTGACTGAGTGTTGAACTCCCAAACGTCATCATTGACAATTCGAGGCGGCTTTTGATAGACATGCTTGTGAAAAACTTGACGGCCAAAGAAGACTAGATCCTTCTGCGCATCCAAGGGCCAGTTCATGGATATTCTTTGAAGATGGTTAGCGATTACACGTAGCAATTGTGCAACTCCAAGCTCTTCAGGGATCACAGAATGTGGAATTCAGCTCCACAGAAGTTGGATACCTAGTACTGCAAGAATCATCCTACCTGATGCCAGTTTTGATCTCCTTGGAGGCTTCGAGAACTGCGTCCTCGGTAAGGCGGTTTAAGAACCCGAGTTCATCGTTCTTCCCGTAACTGATGCCATTAGAATGTTAAGTTCAGATTTAAGCATCACACTTACAGTCCCCAAGCAGAATATGGGGGGTCACCCTTGTTCAATGGTAAATCCGAGAATTTTGGGAGCTTGACTGCCATACTGAGGTTTGCGGTACTTACAGGTGGTTCTAACGTGTCACCCAATTTACATTGCAACTCTATATAATTGCATGACATATGTTTTCCGATCCATTGCTCGGAAAACTCCCAACAAAACTTATTCCCGCCCCGCTTTGAGGGGTTGTGGTAGTTGTTTAGCTAAGGAAGTCGTTTGTCCGATGACGGCAGATTCGGAGAGCTTTTAAGACGTTTCGCACCCAAGCTGCCTGCATTATGAGAACAGCATCCGATGCAGCAATTCCGCCGCCGCCTACACAATGTAGTCCTTGCCATTGATGGTCACCGATACCAGACCACGCAAGCTTGGAACGCGTCTAACGCGTATATATCGTACAAAGATGAGGTGGATCCTGGCGCCGTAGATGATTCCCTAGCTGATGGTATGACTCCGCCTTCGCTCTGACGAGGAGCTTGCTAATAGCTACTCAGGAGCGTCGAATCTCTCCGGCCGACGGATAGCGGTGAAAGACAATATATGCACGATCGATTTTAAGACCACCTGTGCCTCCGGCGTTCTTCAGGATTTTTCCAGCCCCTACAATGCCACCGTCGTCGAGAAGCTCAAAGATGCAGGCGCCATCATCTGTGGAAAGACAAATATGGATGAGTTTGGTATGGGGTCGCATTCGATGCATTCACACTTCGGTCCTGTCGTAAATCTCGATGCCGATGGCAAGAGTCGCTCAGCAGGAGGTAGCTCAGGAGGTAGCGCCGTCGCAGTCGCGACTGACAGTTGCTGGGCCGCATTGGGAACTGATACGGGAGGCTCAGTAAGACTACCTGCTGCATTCACAGGTGTATTTGGCTTTAAGCCTTCATACGGCTTGATCTCGAGATGGGGTGTCGTCGCCTACGCGAATTCACTGGATACAGTTGGCATTCTGGCAAAGTCAACTTTACCAATTCGAAGTGTCTTCGATCATGTCAACAGCTATGATTCCAAAGATCCTACAAGCATATCGGAAAACACACGACAAAGAGTTTTGGAGACTGCGGAACAGGCGAACACAGACATTTGTAGCCGACAGCTCCGAGTAGGAGTACCTCTTGAATACAATGTTAACGAAGTTTCGCCCATAGTTCGTAAAGCATGGATACAGATTCTGCAACGGTTCCAACCGCACAGCGAAGTCATTCCGGTCTCACTACCGAGCACAAGGCAAGCACTCTCTGCATACTATGTGCTAGCTCCAGCAGAAGCCTCATCCAACCTTGCCAAATACGATGGAGTTCGATATGGCTCTCACTCAGATGGTGCGGATGGTGCAGGTGGCCTGCTTTTTTCGAAAACTCGAGGCGAGAAGTTCGGAGCTGAAGTTAGGAGGCGAATTCTACTCGGCTCATACTCTTTGAGTGCTGCAGCTATCGACAACTACTTCATTCAAGCACAGAGAATACGGAGACTAGTTCAACAAGACTTTGATCGAGTCTTTACCGCAGCAAGCATACTCTCTAAATCGCAAGATACAGCGAAACGGAATGACACTGTTGACATATTACTTTGTCCGACAGCACCAAATTTACCTCCACTATTAGAAGAAGTCCAGGATCTCGATCCAATCCAGGAATATGTGAATGACGTTTTCACGGTCCCTGCGAGTTTGGCAGGACTACCGGCGATTAGCGCTCCTTTCAAGTGTGATGTAGATGGCAAAGACGTGACCGTCGGCATCCAAATCATCGGACAGTACGGCCACGACCAAATCGTGCTCGACGTTGCCGAACGACTCGAGGCTCTTGGTATTGCATCTGCCGTCGGTGTATCGGACTCCAAGGAACTCCTATGGTCACGGCCGAAAATGCAGCTCTCAGATAGTAGGCCGCGGCTACCGTTGATGGCAGATCAAATGCGGGATCGCAGAGAACCATTTGCACCAGGGCTAGCTGGAGCCTATCTCAACCTGCGGGAAGTGTATGGGAAGAAGCTGAGCGCGATACAGTACAATAGTGATCGTAAATAGACTTGATTTTGGAATCTGATAAGGATATAATGCTGAAACACGGAAAACCTTGGAAATGCAATGAAAGCCAGTGCACGAGCTCTACAAGCCGTCAGATCTCAACAACCTGCACAGCATATCTAAGCGTCTCGTCCACACGCATCAATGCAGCGTTCACCAAAATCGTACTCCTCTGTTCCCCTCCCCAAACGCGCGTCCACAGAAGCCCGCCAGCACCATAAAAGAGCACGGTGAGCGCGTCAATCCAAAGCCAAGGGCTAAACACCTGCGTCAGAAAGCCATCGCCTCTCGCCATGCCCCGCTCATACGCCCTCTGCGCTTCATCCCAGACCAGCAGGCGGCGGCCGGCGGCAGCGTGGACGTGGCCGCACACGTGCAGGCGCGGCTTGACGCGCCAGCACTCGCGCAGCAGCCACTCGCAGCCCATGTGCGGGTGGAACAGGTCCAGGTGGAACTTGGGCGGCGTGTGCGTGATTAGAATGTCGACGTGCCGCGGCACGGTGTCGCTCCACGCGTCCTGGCCCCGCGCGTACTGGAACGCGTGCGAGGGCCCGCCGCTGGCGGGCGTTTGCGGCGCGCCGTGGATCGTGAGGTGCCGGCTGCCGTGCGTGATGGTCGTGCTGCTGTGCTGGAGATATATGATCTGATTCCAGTTCAGGAACCCGTTCTGATCTAGTTTCGAGAGCGTCTGGCGTGATCGCGGGTCGAGGTAGGTGTCATGGTTTCCTGCTACTACGATCTTATGTTGATGCGGGAGAGATGATAGCCAGTCTATTGCGGTTTGGATCTCGGTAGTGGTACCGGCGTTTGTGAGATCGCCGGCGTGTATTAGAATATCGCCATCCGGAATCGGGAGAGTAAGCGTGTGGGTATCGGCTATACAGACAACTCTGACTCTGGATCCTTGTGGAGACGATACTGAGCGTAACGAGAGGCTCAACTTGTAAAGGAGGCTCAGTAAGTACTTAATCGGTGAGGAGAGAATGCATTCCAGAATGGATGGAGGTAGGAATGGATCATTGCGGTAAAGTTCGGGCATTAGCAATAGCTCATTAGTTTGACGGTCAGATTACGAGAGTCGTGAAGCCATGAATCTGACGGCCAAGACAGAGACCGACACCGTCGAGCGTAACAAGTTCTGTGTACTCGAGAGGGTAGAGGATGATGAAGCTCGGATGAATGTGAGGCTCGGTACGGAGTAGAGTACAGGGTCACGGGTGGGCAGGAAGTGGGATCGCGTTTGCCTCATTCGTCACTGGTGCTGGTAGCTTTCAGTCCGCAAACAAAAAATCTATGGAGCTAAGATCTCTTAGTGATCGGTGCATATAGAGCTTCTGTTCGGTCGAAATTCCCATATCAATTGTGTTTCACTTCCCTGCGAAATCCTTTCTACAGCTCCAGCTCTCCTGACCGGCGCGACGGGTGAAATTCCAATATGGCCGACCGCTACAGGCGGGACGATGGCCATGGACCACCGACACAGCAGTCTCGAAGATTCGAAAAGCCACCATCTGAGCGGCGCGAGCAGTCGGCACGCCAGAGCGTACTCCAAGCGTTCAGGCAGGATTACAGTGACGATGACGATGATAACGTGAACGTCCCTGCCCCAAGTCGCAGTACTGGTCGAGGCATCACTGGTGCGCCATCTGCTCCTAGCAGACATTTCGCTGCTAGTTCTAGGCGCAAGGCCGGTCCTGGTAGCCTCCCAATTGACTCGGAAGTTGAGGCGTACAAACTCAGCAAAGAGGTAAGAGTCCCTCCAGCGAAGCAGATGAAGAAGCGAACTAACAAAAGGCTTTAGATCTATCTCGAAGAGACCGATGAGCAGTCAGCTGCTCGTCATGCAATATTCATCTCACCTCTGCCGCTGGGCACGTCATCTAGCGAGGTCGAAAAGTTCGTGAAGGGTCTCGTTCCGGCCACGCTCACTATTGAAGAGTTTCGTGTGTTTGATCACTCAGATCCACCACTTCAGTATCCGCCTAATCAAAATGATCCGTTCCATTTCTACATGTCAGCGTTGGTGGTGGTAGCGGAAGGCACTCCGTTAGGGCAACTCACTGCTGCTGAACAGGCCCTCAACGGCAAATATTTCAGAAAGGGCTACTTCATTGAAGTTAGTAGAACGAATGAAGGCACAAGCATGCGCCATGGCTCCACGTCTGCTAACAACAAGGAACAAATGCCTCCGTTTGGTGCCCAGCCAGTTCAACCGTCCGGTCCATCTCATCATCCGTCCGCCAGGCCACCTCCGCCCATGTTGCGAGGCAATGTCGGCGGTTCTCAGTCATACTCTCACGTTCCACCTCCAGCATCATTTGGCAGACAGAGTCAAGGCTTCGGTGTCTCAGGAGAGTGGGAAGTAAGTCCGGAGATACCCTCGGAGCTGGATCATGTCAAATTGATCAACGCGGTTGTGGAACGAGTGCTCAAAGGCGGCCCTGAAACGGAAGCCGTGCTCATGAGCCAAGAATATGTCCAGAAAGACCCGAAGTTTGCGTGGATATGGGATGAGACCAGCCCTGGCGGCCGATACTACCGATGGCGACTTTGGCAGGAGGGCGGATTAGGGAAGCTTGAGGGTATCTTCGACAAAAACATCATCTTTTACGGAGAGGCGCCGTGGAAGAAACCCAAAGAAACGCCTCCATTTGAGTTCTGTAGGTCTATCGAGGATCTTGCCAATCACCCGGACTTTGCAGCCATCGAGGCCAATGGTGGCGAAGAGGAACCTGAAGAGGGCGTAAAAGACGCATTTGAATTTCTCGGACCATATCTCTATTCGACATTTCAGTACCACCTTGACAATCTGCCGAATTCTCCTAACCTACTAGCGGAGATGGAGCTTAAGTACGTGGTAACGTTTGCTCTCGATTATGCAAACAAAGCTATTAAGGAGATCGCGTTACGCCTTATGCTACAACTGGACATGGCCTACCACAGCGCAATGGACACCTTGCTGTCACCACAAGATGACATTTCGGAGCAGAAAGAAGCCGAACCATCAAAACCTATACCAGGCGACGAGTCTCAAACGAGAGTCAACACGATTGACGGCCGTGACCAAGCTATGATTGACCAACCATCCATGGCTCGTAGGTATTTCGACCCTTACGATGAAGAATATCCTCCCGACGAAGGTGCGGAGTACGATGAACTACAGGTAAGAGGGAAGCCAAAGGAAGTGGAAGACCCATCCGGGCCCATTCTTGTCGCTCTGTACGTCTTAACGGACGTCATGTTCCAAGCCAAAGAAGAAGGAGACTACCGAAAGATGCGGTACGCAGAACACTTCGAGGAAATGCTGAAGGAACGGAGCATGTTTTCGAAGCTGGGACGCCTCGATCGCGACTTCAAGTGGGGGAGGATCAGAGCGGACAGGTGGCAGAAGCAAGTCAAGGCCGTCCTCGACAACTGGGAAAAAAATAGCCTGGTGCGTAAAGCTGCGCTGGAAGCATTCAAGCGAGACTTCACCAACCCACCGTTGACGGAAGATGAGAAACACGAGATTAAGGCCCTCGAAGCTAAGAAGGCAGCGGCTTTGGCGAGCTCCAAGCCTGGCTTTAAGCCTGTGGGTCAGCCCCCAGCTGAAGAGGATATTGACGGAGTGCCGATGAGCGATGAAGAAGATATCGACGGCGAGCCAATGTCGGAGGAAGATATTGATGGAGAGCCAATGAGCGAAGAAGACGTGGACTATGTTCCGATGATTCAAAACGAGCTGGAAGAACGGCTCGCGCAGCATAAAGGCGGTGCCGATTCCATCGTCAAAAGCATCAGGGATGGCAATGATGGCACCACCGCGAAGATTGATGGTCAACGCATTATCAATCCTGCCGGCTACATGATGGAAAGTGGCATTGGCGACGAGCTGAACGATAATGAACAAGGCATCGACGATGATGCGATGCAGGAGTCGGAGGATGAGGATGAGGAACACGAGCACTCTGAGACCAAAGCTAAAGATGAACATGAAGCAAGACATGTAACTGAGGCTGGTGCATCTGAGGCGGTGTACATGGCTGTGCTCGAACAAGAAGGTGGCACTCAGCATATTACGAGCGACAGGATTGGAGAGGGTCCCTTGTCGACGGCCGTTGACACCGTGCCTAAGCAGGCACCTGCAGACCACAAGCGTGCCATTTCATTTGCCATGAAAGGTGCGGCTAAAGCGAAAGTTGTCAAGCCTAAAGCACTTGGAGATAGCAGCGCAGATGGCTCGGACAAGGAGTAGGGAACGGTCTTATGCTGCGGTTTTCAGCTCCTGACCGGAGTCGAGGCATTTTGGGTAAGGTGATAGATGCGGTCAACGGCCAGGGACAGCGAGCTACACTGAACCAAGAATTTGAGACAGTATGACACATGTCAATGTGATGATTCGAAAGGAAGTCGCTTTTTGCGTATTTTACACCGCCGCTTTTGCGCGGGTTTTTTGTTCGGTGCGTAGATGAGTCTCACAGAGCGAGGACCGGAACCAAGCCACGTCGAGTTTCTCCCCTGTGCGCGCCTGCATGGACAGCGAGCACAGCACGCAGACGCACCCGACTCCGCGCTCTCTCCGCCATTATCGCGAAGGGCGCCGGGAAGTGTCACTAGCCGGAGGAGGTGAGTCTCGCCTTCTCCTCGCCTCTTAGCATGCGGGCGCTGGCCAAGCAGAGTCAAAATTCGAAAATGAGTCGGCAACGGGCAGGCCAGCCCTCGGTACTTCCATATCCACGGAGCTCACTGCAATCAAATACGGAGACGAGACAGGGTAAGCATGTGCAGCAACGCAGCAAGGTCCCAAGGTCCAAACCCAAGCGGGTATTCAGGTAAGGTTACCCGAAAGACTGGGTAAGGCAGGCCAGCGGAGCACCGGAATGATCGATCGCGGGCGGAGGAAGAGCCATGGAGGGCAGGCCGGAAGGAAGCTTTGCTTGCTTGCTCGTCCAAGAGGCAGCAAAACAGCGCCAGGATCCCCTCAAAGATTGCCCGGTGCCTTCGAGCTGTTTCGGGTCAGGCCGCTCGGCGATTCAAAAAAAGCAGCAGCGCCAGCAGAAGATTAGCGTGGCAGGCAGGCCGTAGGGCAGGGCCGGGGCAGGGGTGCGACAGCTCGTGTCCGTCCTGTGATGCGACCAGACGGCGGGCGGTATAAGGCTGGAAATCTTGATTCTGCATCCGGATGTGATCGCCGGGGGCGTGGCTCAACTTGTTTTTCAGCGCGTCCGACGGTGTGGGAAAGGGCAGTTGCCCAATGCCAGCGCGTGGGTTGTGACTCCGCCGGGTCCCAAAAATGTACTGCGACCGAGCCTCACCGTAAGTTGCTGCTGGCGTCTTTGACGGGAGGTGTGCGGCAGCGGGGGGGGGGGGCTTTGGGTGCGAAATAATTAATTTTGCGCGCGGTGTTGAAGGTACAGATTGGTCTTTCGTGCGCTTCAAATGGCGGCGGAGGCGCTCTGCCACACCCCCCCCTCCACCCTTCGCTGCTCTACTGCGCCTCCGCCAATAAACCCGCAAGCCTCTCTTTTTCCAGGGACCAGCACCCTATTGCATATTCGCATCCACCGCGACAAGCTCCAATGCGCGCAGCCCGTCCGAAACGCCATGAAGCCATGAAGCCATGAAGCCACGGTGGAAAAGTGTCGGAACGAAGCTATCGAGCTCTGGCTTCTGGCGCCGGCCTATCGGAGTGCGTCATGGATCGCGAAGTTTCTTTGCAGCGGGGGCGGCGTTTGCCGAGGAGGGCTGTGGGAAGGGTGCGAGGGATCGAGAACGCTCTGATCGCGCCAAGTTCCAGCCGTACGAAGAAAGTGGGCTTAGCGAACAAAAAGGTCGGCTGGACACAGCACGATACTGCATTTGGCGCAAGGAGTACAGATATTGGCGCGACTGTTACCCCCGAACGTCGACATATCTAAAAGCGCGTGCGGCCTGGCCGAAGGATGGTGTTCGGCCTGCGCGATCGTCCATCGTTGACTCGGGCCGGTGCCGACACTCTGCCTTCCTACAGGCTTTCTGAGACGCGACTGTTGCCATAAACATCTTCTAACGGGGGCGAAAACCCGCCTCGTCAAAGCAAGTTCTCGCCGCAGCAGCTTTTCGATGCCGTTCCGACATTTCGAGCAATCTGACGCGCTCCCATCGGGCGTGGTTGATCAAGGTCAGCAGCCAAAGCTGGATCCGCCTCGTACAGCTTCCCAATCACCGCGACGGGCATAGAGTTGCTAATTTGGACAGAAACAGACCAGCAGCAGGCGCAACAGCAGCAGCAGCAGCAGCAACATCAGCAGCACTACGACTACCAGAATGGTTACCTACAAAGTCAAGTTGTTAGCTATGCGGGCGACCAGATCCCAACTAGCGCTGGGGTTCCACCTACGATCAACTATCCCATGGGTTCGATAACCGCTTTTCAGCAACCAAGCCATCACTACCAGTACCAAATGCAGGACCACGCATACCCGCAGAAGCACATTTACGCAGAAGGCCAATTGGCGCCATCTTATCCTTATTCAACGGCCCCCGTATCGGCAAGTGCAATTAGCCCGTCAGACGTATTTGCGCAGCAAAGCCCTCCGACTCCGTACGCAATCTCACCAGGCATTGGTCATCCCAGCATTTCCACGCCCATTGTAGGAACGCCGAACATGAGCGGTTACGAACACCGTGACTATTTTGGCCAAATGCAGAACGACAACTCCATGGGCGTGCCGGACATGATGGGATCGGAACGAGAACCGTCTCCCGGATCCAAGAAGAAGCGCGTCCGTCCAAAGTCCGACGGGATCCTGGAAGACGAAAAGAAAGACGCCAAGGATTATGAACGGCCTCGCTTGCCCCACAACGAGGTGGAGCGCAAGTACCGCGAGTCTCTGAATCTCGGATTCGAACGGCTGCGCGCCACGGTGCCTACGTTGCCTAAGTTAGATTCGGGAGCCGCTTCGGTTGCGCAAAAGCAAAGCAAAGCCGCCGTGCTCGGCGCCGCAATCGACTACATCAGGCACTTGGAAGGCGAAAACGAGAAACTGCAAGAAGAAAACAGAGAGCTGAGAGCGAAGACTGGTGACTTAGGTGATGCCGATGGTGCCAGAAAAGGAAGTGGTCGTCGAAAATGAGCGAAGCACTCGGATAAGTCGGCACAACCTGGTCAATTGAGTTGCACGACAAAATTGGACGATACCCAAAGATTTGCATGCCTCGTCAGCGCACAAGTCCTGTTCGAACGCGTCTTACGAAGTTGAGGTCGGCGTTGGGTGGAGAATTGAGGTCAGAATAGGCGTGTGTACGGTGACGAAGCTGAAGGGCACAGGAATCGCAATGATCAGCCTTGATCGACAGATCGCCCACAAAGATGGACATGCGGTCACCTGGTGCTCAGTTTTCAAAGCTCCAAGGTGCAAAGTCGTCCAAGCGACCGTTTCACTCAACTAAGAGCGATGGGTACACGCAAACACGCCCTCGCGCCAGGGTGTAACGGGCATAGCGATTACATAGCGATCCTGGTGGTTCTAAGGCCGTGCGGAAGCCAGCATCATAGGCGTCAGCGCTGGTCGAGGCCTTCGGTTGGAGAGGATTGGATGAGTGTCACGAGAGCTGGAGACGATGTCAGCGAGTCGTTTTGCAGCGATTTCCATCAGATAGAGCATGTATTCAAATGATTGTTTAGCCGTATTGCCACGAAAGTTTTGCCTCACAACGTGCGCCGGCGTGGGTTCGCGCGGCGCGTTTTTCCACATATAGAACTGCGGCTCATGAAACAACGTGGAGGGCAGGCCAAACCCGTTTGCGGCGAGCAACGAAACGCGCTCGTACGGCGTCTGCAGTTGGAAATATTGTTTGGAGTTGGGAGGCTCAATCCTGAGACAGGAAGGCGCATGACGTATTCCACCACTGGCAGATCTGAAGGCGCTTACGCACCACATCCAGTGCCAGCCATCTTGTAGCCGCTGGGCATAAAAATAAACTCGCCCCCAAAATACCCTCTCTCCAGCCGCCCACCCCTCTCAAATCGAATCTCCCCCGGATGCGCAAAGCCATTGGATAATCTCTCCGTGAACCCACGTCCTCGGTAGTGGTGTGTTGCAACGTTCAGCCTCTTCGCTGTTGCCAATCACCGGTCGCCCGCGCGGTTTGCTCTCGCTCACACCATCAACGAATCTTGTTCGAACGAGTCCGCCAGCGAACCGCTACCAGCTGGAGTTCGCCCGCTGCCTGGGAGTATGAGGCGGTACCGGCACATCATTGGCAGGAAGTCAGGCCATGTTGGACTGCTCTCAGCTTCCGCCTAAGTCCGGCTTCTGCCGTGTGTGTCTTCTCCGCAACATGCAATCCTACTGCTCGGGCCATCTGTTTTCACCTCTCTGTGCCTCCAAACCGACATCCGTCGCAAATGTAAATTGCATTTACGACTTTGCGGCACAGTCACAACGTCCAAAGCGCGCTGGTTTCCATGCCTCATTTGTCGGCGAACGCATAATGTACCGGCTGTCGCGTCTTTGATTTGCAGACCGGGAATTGGCATTCTGGCGTGGTGGTGCAAACGCCAGCGCGCCCCTCCCGTCCCACCGCTCTTCCCCTAGGGCATCGGCCCATCTGACTGTGGGATGATTGGCTCGGAGCGATCTATTGGGTGTTATGCTTCTGTCAGATTCGCCTCCATGCCGGCTCATGTGGTCCAGCCGCCTCCAGATGTTTGTTACTAAACTCAGCCTCGCAGAGCGTAGGTCCAACATGCCTGCAGTCTGAAGCGCCCCAGGGTCGTTCAGCGCTGGCCTCTTCTTCTCGTGCCCACAACTCCCTCCGCTTTTCTTCAAAGTCCTTTATTTATCGTGCATTAACAACATTTATCCTTCTCCGGAGCGGTTGGGCGCGCGGCTGTTGAATCTTATAACAACCTCCAGACATCTCGAAAGCAGCTTCTGTTCTCCTCACACAACTCCGTTCTGTTTTGGGTATTCCCTTTTATGCTTTCATTCTTTTAAAACCGTTGGCTACTGTCTGGCACAGCCCTTCGGCCTCTTTAGTTTCCGTTACTTCTTTCATCTTTCCAATTCCAATCGATCAACCATGGCCGCCAACGGGCTTTCCTCAACAGATCCGGTGCCGTCACAACCTGAAGTTCCAACGAGCAGTGCACAGCCTGTCAAACCGGACTCTCGATTGCACTCGACCGTATCTTCTCCAGTCTCCGATGAGAAGGTGGAGTGGCACGTGTGTCCTCACTGCAAGGCAGCGGTACGGGCGGAGTCGAAGACAACAATAGAAAAGGCAACTACATCCTCTAGTTCGAGTTCACCGACTACATCAGACCTCTCTCAAGCCCGATCAATAAGCTTTGCTCGACTAGGGCACAAGATCAAAGAGGCTCTGAGCCACAACCCAGAGTCAACTAGCACGACCACCACCACTACATCATCTGGCAAACAACGGCTGAAGCAGAAGAAGCCACAGAAAAAGAAGCCGAAGAAAGTGGTGTCCAAGGTCGTTACGTTCGATAAGGGATACGAAGAACTAGGAGCAGATCACTGGGCTGATGACTACTGACAATATCAATGTCTTAGCCTTTGTAATGCCTTACGACTCAACGCTCTAATGGCCGTACCCATAATACATTCGATTCGCTGTCCATTCGGACCCCTTCATTGGGATTTCTGTCTTTGGGACTTTGGTCACGACACCATGGCACACCGGACCTGATCGATATGGCTTTATCAATCGCCTCTTTTCAACAATCAAACTTCTTTTGCGGGACTCTCCGACTTCTTTCCTCGACATCGTACTTTCAGACACTCCTTAAACCGCAGATGATCACCAACTCCCGCACCCTCACGAAGGCGTTTCAACTACACCCTCAGGACAGCCCGGTCATCCATGCTGCAGAGGTATCACGGCGCTGGCGGCAACAAGAGGTCCATTTGTTAGATTTACACCCTACATTCGTTGATGCCTATTCGACTGGCAATTTGCATTGGTGAAGATTTGTACAAGATCCTTGGATGAATTCTTTCCCGAAGGATTGCAGTAGCGATCAGGTATTTTTGGGTTGACCAAGTGGGCCGGCGGCTAACTTGGACTCGACGTTTCAACGGTGGAATTTAGCTTGGAAAATGGTTTCGGCATAAATTGGAAGATGTGACGTAGGGAGTCTAATGGAAATATTTCATTCTTTCGTTTGCTTGCTATGAGTCCCGTGATTTTGCATTTTCTTGCTTGCTTCAGTGCACATGTGTGGTTGTCAGAGGGTAAGTTCCCCCTTTCGGCAGGTCGTCGGGTGCTTTGCAGCTGGCAGCTTTGCACTGCCTCAGGGGTTCAATGTAAAGTAGTGGAGCATGATACGCACTGGGATTTCTGCTATAGGCGGTAAAAAGGAGGCATGACGCGAAGCTGCTGTCTCGACAACACGCTTTAGGAGGTGATTGGGAGCAAAAGATAGCAAGATTGACAATTGAGCGCGCGTTTGAGCATCGTTTCAAACGGTGGCAGCCGTGGCTATTTGATAGGCGGGCACCCACAGAGCAGGGCCAGCTGCAAAAACTTCAATCAAACTCGCAGCGAAAAAGGTTTGGCGGGTGGCACGCCAACGCCCCAGGAATAGACCTTCCGAAACAGCCAATCGCGTCGCGTCGCACGGCCCTAGATTTTTCCTTTCGCGTCTGCTACCCGGTCTACACCAACGATTGCGGAGTTACGCTGCTCGCTTTTCTCCCAACATTGTTTGATTCTCTTCAAGACACTCGTACAATACTCCTTTGCACTTTGTTTCTTTATCAATTGCCCTCTTTGACTTCTTCCGCGGCAATTGCACCTTTCGTTATGCTTCCTTGACCTTTCTCCGCCACACGAGCCCTTGTTCCCAACAGAAGAACGACAACAACACCATCTGCTTATTTTGTCTTTTCACTTTCGCTCACATTATGACATCCCTTGCGGCGAAGGGTCCTAGTCGGGTGCTGGACATCCTACCGCGACAGCAAACTACAACGAGTTCTACGAACGAATTCCTTCAACTCATCTCTGATCCATTCTCAACACAGGTACGTGTGCGCACATAAGGAAGATGGCATAGCTCTGGCTAACTCACACTCCAGATACAATCAGATGCCGTCGTGGCATCAGTCGCAACTTCGATCCTTATCACCGCCGTCATAGCTCTTCTCTTCTGCCTTCTCCGACCGTGGAACACCGTCGTTTACGCTCCCCGCTTGCGACATGCTGATGAGAAGCATGCACCTCCTCCACTCGGAAAGGGCCTTTTCGCCTGGGTCACACCGGTCATTAAAACAAAGGAACAAATAATGGTGGAAAAGGCTGGTCTGGATGCCGCAATCTTCATGCGCTTCATCAAAATGTGCCGCAACATGTTCCTGGTCTTATCAGCACTTGGATGTGGTATTCTCATTCCGGTGAACGTCGTCACCGGCAATGTTCAAACCTTCAAAGGCAACTCTTTCAACGTGAGCGGATTCATGAAGATGACACCGCAATTCATGGCCGGGCAAGTCTTCTGGGCAATGGTCGTGTGCGCCTGGGTGATTGACATTGTTGTCTGCTTCTTTCTCTGGACAAATTACCGCGCGGTAGTACGGCTACGACGCGAGTATTTCGAAAGCAAAGAGTACCAGAACAGTCTCCATTCTCGGACTTTGATGATAACGGAAATTCCTACGTCGCTTCGGACAGAAGAAGGTATTCTGAGAATAATCGACGATGTCAAGCAGGAGAACGAGCTTCCCAACGCAGTTATTGCTCGAAACGTTAAAGAACTTCCGGACTTGATCGAGGAGTACGAGGAGAATGTTCGCAAGTTGGAGGAAGTTCTGGCCAAATACCTCAAAGACCCCAACAAGCTACCTGCGAAACGTCCAATGATGAAGCCGTCAAAAAAGGATAAGAGCCACAACAAAGGTGAAAAGGTCGATTCTATTGACTACCTCACCAACCGCATCAAGGAGCTTGAAACAGAGATTCGCCAGGTCCGAGAGTCGGTCGACCAGCGCAATCCTATGTCCTATGGATTTGCCAGCTACGACAGCATTGATCAAGCGCATGGCGTGGCGTACGCAGGTCGAAACAAGCATCCACATGGCACAAATCTGCGACTGGCACCAAGACCGAGCGATATCATCTGGAAGAATCTGCCTTTGACCAAGAAGCAGAGGCGCATTCGTCGTGTTACGAACAACCTGTGGATTACGCTGATGACGCTTATCTGGATTGTACCCAACGCACTTCTAGCCGTGTTTATTTCTAACTTGTCCAATCTCGGGCGAGTGTGGCCTGCGTTCAACAATGAACTGCATCGAGATCCGAAATTGTGGGCGATTGTGCAGGGTGTGGCGTCACCAGCCATCACCTCACTCTTCTATTTTATCCTCCCGAGCGTTTTTCGAAGGCTTTCCATGAGAGCTGGAGATTTGACGAAGACGTCGCGAGACCGTCACGTTTACGCGAAGCTCTACTCGTTCTTTGTCTTCAACAATCTTCTCGTCTTCTCACTCTTCGGCGCTTTGTGGCAGTTCATCACTGTTGTCATACAAGCGCGAGACTCGGGATTGAATGTGCACGATGCCATTCTTGCTGGTGACTTCTGGGACAAGGCAATGATTGCCATGTGCTCTGTTTCACCTTTCTGGATCACATGGCTTCTTCAGCGTAACTTAGGAGCGGCTGTGGACATTTCACAAATGGCTAACTTGGCCTGGGGATCATTCTCGCGACGATTCCTGTCCCCAACTCCTCGACAACTTATCGAACTTACCGCTCCGCCCGCCATCGACTATGCGTCCTATTACAACTATTTCACCTTTTACTCAACCGTGGCCCTCTGCTTTGCTACGCTCCAGCCGCTCGTTCTCCCGGTCACGGCATTTTACTTCATCATTGACAGCTACCTCAAGAAATATCTCATGATGTACGTCTTCGTCACTAAGACCGAATCTGGCGGCCAATTCTGGCGAGTCCTCTTCAACCGCTTCATCTTCGCCACTATCTTTTCGAACCTTGTAATCGCTCTCCTCGTCAAGGCCAAGGGCATCACGTGGGTATCTATGCTTCTTGCAATGGTACCTCTTCCTTTCTTGATGTTGGCATTCAAGTGGTACTGCAGCCGGACGTTCGACGACCAAATGCGTTTCTACAGCAAGGGTATTCAAGGTACTGAGGCTGCCATAGCCAGCGACAATCGGTCCATTCGAAGCGACCGTCTCGGAGTCCGCTTCGGCCATCCAGCGCTTTTCAAGCCTCTCATGACGCCCATGGTGGCCGCAAAGAGCCAACATCTCCTCGCGCAAGTCTACCACGGCCGCCTCGACGACGACGACGCAGCAAGCATCGCCGGCTTCTCCGACGTGTACAGCCTGTCCAACATGAAGCGCGGCGGCACTGCGACGGGCAAGAAGGCCGGGCTCAGCGGCTTCGAGATCGTCGACGAGAGCAAGATGGACTTCGCGAACTTCAAGAACCGCGCGGAGTTCCGCAGCGAGTTCGGCGGCGACGGCGAGATGTACGGCCGGCCGGAGGACGCCGTGCGGTCGGGCACGCCCGTCGGCGTGAGGGGTGACGAGCACGCCCGCTCCGCTAGCAGCGACTCCCAGAAGACCCTGCGCGAGGAGACCGCTGACCGTGGCGTCGGCACCGTCTACCCCAAGGGCTACCATCAGACCCCTTCGCGCGGCTTGCGCGGGTACAGTCCGAGCCCTGACCGCGGCCTGCCGTTTGGGAGTGAGAGGAACTTGCTGAGGGGTGCTGCTCCGATGGCCTCCGGCGAGGGAAGTACGACGCCGATGGAAACGCCCAATCGTATTGGAACGCCGGGTAGTCAAGCTTCCGGTGCTGATGGAGAGTACTTCAGAGGAAGGATGATTTGATCGATGATTTGATCGTGGGCGTACTCCGGCGTAATAGATCGGATTGCATTTATGAGCGGCATTTACGGCGTCTGATCCCCTACATCGGTCAATTGATGTTAGACTATTTAGACAGGCAAATAATGAGGAAGACTCAAAATAGAGCCATTATTTTGCATAGGAATTGCCAAAGACGACTGCATCGTGAATGCTTCTATTCTAAATGCTGTGTGCAGCGAAATAAGGCATCCACATCGTCGCCTCAGGCTTCAAGCACTCGCGGTAAAACTTCGGCACTGACTCAGGAATTCACACAGATCCAACTCCAAAAGTTTCCCCAAAGTCCTCAAGCAAAGCCATCTCGTGAAGTTGGCCACACGGTTATCAATTCTTCAAGATGGCCCTCAAGCACAACCAGCAGTTGGTGAAGAATCGTAAGTGAACTCATCTATCGCCAAAATTAACAGTTGATCTAACTTTGAATGCACTAGATTTCCGCAAGGACTGGCAACGCCGAGTCCGCGTGCACTTCGAACAGGTCAGTGGTTATTCCCATCTCAAGCATGAGAGCAGTGGCGCCACATGAAAATGCGACCTGCGAAGCAGAGAAAACCTTCAATGGAACCCGATATTGACTGAAGTCCCGCGCTACAGCCCGGCCGCAAGCTCCGCCGCAGACAAGCCCGGATAGCGAAAGTCGCGCAAGTCGCGCCCCGTCCCGTCGACAAGCTGCGGCCGATCGTGCGCTGCCCCACCATCAAATACAACCGCCGCGTGCGCGCCGGCCGCGGCTTCTCGCTGGCTGAGCTGAAGGTGAGCCCCCCCGCCGCAATCTGAGCTCAGATCGCGCACCGAAGCAAAAAACGCTGACGCACGACCCCAGGCCGCCGGCATCCCGCGCAAGCTGGCGCGCACCGTCGGCATCGCGGTCGACCCGCGCCGCCAGAACCTCTCGGAGGAGGGCCTCAAGGCCAACGTGGCGCGCCTGCTCGAGTACAAGCAGCGCCTCATCCTGTTCCCGCGCCGCGCCGGCAAGCCGCAGGCCGGCGACGCCTCCAAGGAGGAGGTTGCCGCGGCCAGGAAGGGCGAGGGCGTCCTCTCCACGCTGGCCACCCACGACTCGCTCGCTATTACGAACGTGAAGGAGGTGCTGGAGGTTAGCCTCGATGATGTGGAGGGTGAGGAGAATGCCTACAAGAAGTTGAGGACTGCGAGGTCGGATGCGCGCTTGGTTGGCGTGAGGGAGAAGCGTGCGAAGGCGAAGGCTGAGGAGGCTGCTTCGGCGAAGAAATAGAGTGATTGTATGTGGAGCTCGTCGGGTAGCTGGGCATTCAAAGGCGTCAGGATGGCTTGTCGTCAGCTTCTGAGTCTGGTGCTTAGAGCGCCACTCCAATATCAAAACCTATAACTACTATCATTTACTTTCGCTTCATCTTTCACTTCGCACATGCAAGTCGAGTCTACTGTCTGATTTCTAGAGCATGTTTCTGATTGCTACAATGAGAACAAGAGACAAATCAACAAAGGGTATGCAACTCCATCATCGTCATGAAATCCAGCTACATCCAAATTCCCACCGCTCGCTAGTCTATGCAGCGACGCGGCCACTCCGTTCCTGAAACGCCACCAAATGAAAGACAAGAAACGAACCAAGTGAAGAAATCCTGCACATTATTCCTCCATTGCGCCCTCGTCGATGTCGGCACCAGCTTCGGCTTCGTCTTGCTTGTTATCGTCTTCAGCCTCTGGCCCATTTTCGCCAGCTGCAAGGTTCTCATATTCCCTGCTCACTTCCTCATCGACAAAGGCCTCGTACTCTTCGAGACTCTTCTGGACGTGGATCTTGAACTTGATGACATCGTTCAGGATCCTTTCAATCTCGGTGTGAAGCTCCTCACGAAGAGCGGCAGCGCGGATGGTGAGCTGCTCGTACCTGCGTTACAATGTTAGCAACTGATTAGCAAAGTCGAGGGCAGTGGACTACTCACTCGAGGTTAGTATTGATTTCCTTCTGCTCCATCATCTGGACGCTCTCAGTCAGCCCAGCCCTCAGCTTCGCGAGCTCCTTCTCCATGCGCTCGACCTGGGCGTCCAGCGTCATGCGCTGGGCGGCGGCGATCTCGCGGGTCTTCTCGAACTCCTCCTCGGCGGCGCGGATGCGGTGGCCGAGCCCGTCGACCTCGGCGCGCTTGTCGTCCATCGCCTCCTTCACGCTGTCCAGGAAGTCGTGGTTGCGCATGTCTTCCTCCAGCGCTGCCGTGCGCCGCTCCGACACCTCTTTGCGCAACCCCACGATGCTGTTCTTGATCGCGGTCTTCAGGTCCAGCGATAGCAGCTGGTGCGGCAGGTAGCCCGAGCTGGGGTCTTTGAGCAGCCGGTCTGGCTCGCTTTGCTGGCTGCCGTTTTGCGACCGTGATAGCTGGCTGGAGGAGAAGTTGGGCCCCGGATTGACCGTTAGAAGCAGTTCATAGTCCATTCCCTTTGCGTTGGCGGCCGTCGAGGGTATGAGGGAGATCTTGTAGCAGAGGCTGTTGTACTTCTCTACGAGCCGTTCAAGCTCGTCGAGTTTCTTCGATGCTTCCGACTCCTTTTCTGAGACTCGGGCTTTGGTTTCGTCAAGACGTGTTACTGTGGCAGAGCGACTCTGCGCTAATCGTTCGCGTTCTACTGACATGCGATCGATGTCCTGAATGCTGATGCCTTGCTTTCCAAGCGTATCTTGGTAGTCGTTCCTCTCCTTCTCTGCTGCTTCGATCTCCGCCTCGATCTTCTTTATATCCTCTTCGAGAGTACCAAGTTTCTGTCCCTTGGTCTTGATGCGATTCGCAGCCTTCGAGTTCCACGAATCGAACTTCTCGATATCGCCAGCAACCGTAGCAATACCCTCGTCAAGCTTCCTCCCCTTCTCGGCCTTGCGCTCCAGCTCCTCGATCTGCTCGGCCAGCGCCTTCTTCTCGGCCTCGAGCATCTGCACGTCCTCGAGCATGTCCTTGTTGAGGTCCTTGAAGCGCTCGGCCATGCCGTCGACGTGTTCCTGCACGGCCTTGTCCGCGACCTCGTCGTCGGCGTCGTCCGGCACCGACAGCCACGCGCGGTACGCGTCGCTGAGGAACTCGAAGATGATGCGGTCCTCGCGGACGGGTGCGCCGGCCTCCAGCGATGCTTCGTCGAACGCGCCCTGCCCGAACGCCTCCATCATGACGGCCAGCTGCATGATCCAGTGTAGGAGGCCGAGGAATGTGTGCCAGTTGTTGCCGCCCACCGCTGCGATCTGAGACTTTGTGATGCTTTTCTCGAACGGGTATCGCAGTTGCTTTAGCAACGGTGGAATTTCGGCGTCGATGTTTTTCTGGAAGCGGTAGCTCGGGTCGATGCGGTTGTACAGCCACTTGAACATTGCATTGAATTCCTTCTGCGTCGGCGACGTGAGTGACTTGGATGTCAGTGACATTTGCATATCAATTTCGAAGTTGTGACGTGTCATGTAGTCGAGCAACTCTTGCGCCATTTGTGCGCGCACCGATGCATCTCGGAGTCGTCTTGGGTCCTGTGGAATCCCAACAGGCGCAGGTGCAGTCGAAAAGAAGGATTGTCGAGTATTTGTACCAGGCCCTGAAGATGGTCGCGCACTGTAGATGCTGCTTCGGCGTTGGATTGTATCGAGGCCTTGAGCTGGAGTCGCTAGAGCTTGAGCCGGAGTTGATATGCTGAACGGCGCGTACGATTTCCGTGCGCTTTGGAGACTACCAAATAGACCCGCCGATGGGCGCTGAGCGGAGGCCGTAAGAGCGCTCTCATACAGGTTCGTGCCGCTTGATGAACGCTGGAAGACGGGTTGACTGGGTCGTCCCGGTGCGAGCGACATTCGAGATCCTGACGCTGAGCGGCCGTGGGTACCGGGGGCGCCAGATTGGAGATTGTGGACCGAATTCGAACGCTTTATTGCTGAAGTGGGCATTGGAATCGCAGAGTTGGCATTAATGCCGCCCAGCGTCTGTTTTGCCTGTCAGTAACGCCTTCGTGGGATTGAACGGTGTGTTGTTTACCTCGCGCGTGCGGCGCACCGAGAACAAATGGGCGTCTTGCGCCATAGTTTTTGAAAGATGCAGCTATCGATTGATGTAGATGCGTATGCGCACAGCTCGTAGGCTTGATCAATATGGGCTGAAACAGGTAATGTATTTGGATGCGAAGTGGTGATGGATGGATGAGTGCTTGAAATGCGTATTGTTTACCTTATCCTGGTCCTTAGCAACGGCGCAGTCACATGTGATTGGTTGGGTGCTTTCATGCCTGAGATTGATCGCCTTGGTGCCTTCCTCGGGCTCGTTTAGTCTTCCAGCCATCAGATTTCGAGAGCCGGCACGAGCACAGGTCGAGTCGCCGTCAATCCATTCACGCGCTTTCGCATTTCCTCTCCTTCTATTCTCATCTTATATAGTTCAATCTCGGTCGATGCGATAAGCTCAAGCCTCCACCATGGTCCGCGAGGACCTTGTCAACTCCGCCGTGGACTTCCTCCGCGACCCCTCCGTCGCGAACGCTGCTTTGGACAAGAAGATCGCCTTCCTGCAATCCAAGAACCTCACTCAAGATGAAATCGATGTCTCGCTTGCCAGAGCTGGTGACTCTTCCACCGTAAGCAGCACGACAACAACCACAACCGCCGCGACTCCATATGCACCGTACGGAAGACCTCCACCACCTCCGCCCGGCTATGGCCCGTATCCAGGATACTGGCAGCCTCCTCCGCCAGAGGTGCCAAAAAGAGATTGGAGAGACTGGTTTATCATGGCCACGGTAATGGGCGGCGTTGGTTATGGCCTGTACTTCGCAGCGAAGCGATATGTCATTCCACTGATTGCACCTCCGACACCTCCGCAACTCGAACAGGACAAAGCATCCGTTGACGCCTCTTTCGAGAAAGCATTTGCATTACTCGAACAGTTGTCCAACGACACCGCGACGCTCAAGGCAGCCGAGGAGAGCCGGACAAACAGGCTAGATACGGCGCTTGCCGAAGTAGAAGCTGTTGTGCAGAGCTTGAAGGATGCGGAGAAGAAGAGAGAGGATGATGCGCGTCGCAATGCGGATGATATCAGAGGTCTCAGGCAGCTCATTCCTCAGTCGTTGGATAGCCACAAGGAGGGCACCGAGGAGAGGCTACGGGAGCTGGGTACGGAGTTGAGAAGCTTGAAGACGCTCGTTGGGAACCGTATGGGCGGCGCTTCGCCATCAGTCGGCTCGGGACACAAATCCACTGGGTCGAGCTCGTCGATCCCTACCACCACGACAGGTGTGCCTGGTGTTAGTGGCGCTGCGCTGCCGTCGCCTACTCTGCCAAAAGAGAACCAGCCGACCGCAAACGGAACAACTGACGGCCAGACAGTTGGTTCAGCAGCCACAGCTGAGGCGATTCCGGCGGCACCGGACCGATCACAATCCTCTACACCGTCGTACGCAACCCGATTTGGATCCGGTAGAGGAGGTGCGAGTATTCCGGCATGGCAGTTGGCTGCGGGCAAGAAGAGTCAAGAGCCAGTTAATGGAGAGAAGAAAGACACTTCTAGTAGTGGTACTGTGGCAGCGGAAGCCGGTGCTTCGTAGAATGTATGCTTTGAAAGAGCTAGCGATTTGGTAAACATCCATCCTGGCAGCGAGTATGGAGTACAATGGTCTTTGTAATCTATCCTTTTCTTTTGTACACAATCCAAGAAGCGTTCCAATTAGAGAGCATCTAGGACTGAAATCCGAGCACATCTTGATTCCCACGTGACACCCATCGCTGCCATGATAAGCGTAAGGATTGAAGTCTTATAGTATCGACGAATGATATTGCCTCAGCAAAAGAGCTACAAGACGTAGTGTATCTCACATTTTCTGCCGTTACAACAGTCGCTCAAGCCATCGCGACAAAACCAACAATCCGAAACCTGCCCATATACAACTTATGGAGCTTGAGAACCAACGCCACGATACCCAGTCCGGATTCCTAAACGCCTTCCACCCACGACCCACCCCAGCAAAGCAAAGCAAAGCAAAGACGCCCACCCACCGCGCGCCGCACCCTAGCCATCCCTCGCCGCCGCCTCAGGCCCGCTGGTCTGGCCGCCTCCACCGCGCTCTGCGCCCTCGGCAGCAGCTCCTCCGCCAGCGCTCCCAGCGCGCCGCCCGCGCACCAGCGCCTCCAGCTCGCGCACGCGCCGCCGCAGCCGCTCGTTCTCGCGCTTCGCCTCGTCCAGCTCCAGCCGGTGCAGCGCGAGGTCCTCGGCGCGCGCGGAGAGCGGGATGCCGGTGGCGCCGCCGCCGCCGATGCTCGCGTGCCGCGACGCGGCCGACGGCGTCGATGCGGCGGGCTCGGTTGGTGCTGGTGCTGGTGCGCTTCCGGATGGGCGGTGCCCGTGGGGCGCGGGTAGTGTACTGCCGCCGTGGGTTTGCGACGTCGAGGAGGAGGAGCGGTGGCGCCGCGCGCTGGTCGGGTGCGAGGGCCCGTTGATGTCGAAGGTTGACGCGGAGGAGGCGGTGCTGGCGACGGAGGCGGAGTGCGCGCGGAGCGCCGTGAGCTCGCGGGTTAGCCGGTTGACCTGACGTGGTTGTCAGTGGAGATGGGCCGCGGTGAGAATAGTGCACGTACTACTGCCTCCTGCTCCTTTTCGAGCTCCAGATAGAGCTCCGCTGGTGTCAGTGGCCGAGGATGGCGCATTGGCATGCTCGGTCCGCCTTCACTGCCGGAATTGCTGACGTTCGTCAAGACTGGACTGAGCGGAGGAAATGGTTGATGACTCTGCTGGACACTGAGTGGTATAGTGCCTCCTGGCGAAGCCAACGGGAGTGGAGGAGGATTCATAGGGTAGATTTGGGATGTTCGTCGGGAGCCTGGGCTATGCGCGGTGGTTGGGGTTGATGTTTGCTGAGAGCCAGCTGGAGGCGGATTGCGAGGAGATGGAGGTACCGAGTTCAGATCCGGAGCCATGTTGTGCAGATGCTCCTCAGCTGAGAGGCTTTTGATGTTTACAGGAAGGCTCTCGAAGGCAGAGGACGTAGCTTAGGAGTGGGCGTAGAGAGTATAAGAACAATTGAAGGTGGAGTAGTACCGACGCGCAAACGTGCTACGCGCTCGGAGCTCGCATGGCTATCCTGTCTGTATGTTTGCGCTTTCCGCTAATCATGAGTCGAAGCAGGAATTTTGACAGGTCCATAGACTCGGTGACAAGAAGGCTTCAGCAGGGATTGCAGAGGCAGGCGTGCTGGGACGCTTGGAGCGTGTTGGAGTGGAGGTCGCGCCTGATTTCACTACTCGGTTGAGTCCGAATTTGGGGTTGCTTTGAAACAACTACAGCTGCCAAACCAGGCATGTCATTGGACACTTTATCACTTTGCAATAACTAGTTGTCTTTCCCTTGCAAAAATAAAATGATCAGCACTTCTTGCCGACCTGACCTTGCTTTGCGGCCGTGTCCTTATGCTTGACAAGCCATCTTCCATGCCCTCCAACGCCATAGCAATGCTGCATAATAATGTGCCGTCTAGTATGTCCTTGCGAGATTCCGCAGATACCAGTCTACCAGTCTCCTTCCTACCTTGGCTTCGGAAACATGAATCAGATCCTACGCAGACCGTTAGCATCAGATTGCTATTGCTGAGGTGAGGTGATTATGTGCAACGTACCCCTTGGAGTGCATAGTCTAAGTCGCTACTATTCACTACGTCTCCATCCAACAACGATCCTTCGCTGTGTCGTGTCTGCCTACTCCTCTGCTTATTTACAAGGAGCCAGTTCCTCAGCTTTTCTGGTTCGACTTCAAGGAAGCCAGCAAGCTTCTTCAGATCCATGGTTGTATATAGCTTCAGATAGCTCTTGACCGTGGGACTCCACATGTTGTTCTTTACCTCATCCATGAAGATGGCCAAATGGTGTTCGACAGGATCAATGTTGATTTCCGGGTTATCGTAATCTGGGATTGTTGGCGAGATGAATTTGGGGCATGCGGCGCGGAACAGTTCCTCAAAGATGGGCAAACTTTCAGGTCCACCTCGTTGCATACGATTGAACTGCTCGCCATATTTCTCCCTTAGAGCAGTATGGATCGTGTCATCTAACCTTGTCGGATGGAAGGCCACGCAGATGGCAATAAGAGCATACATTTGATCATTCTTCTTCGTGATGCTGTCATACTGCGCATTCTTTTGGAAATTCTTCGTTCGACTGACGTAGACGAGGATGTGGCTGAAAGAGCGGATTGCATCGGCGTATCTTCTCATCATCATGTACGAGAAACCGACATAGTAGTAAGTTGTGAAGTGGGCAGCCATGACTCGCGCGAACATGGCCTTCTTGTTCAACTCGATATCGTCGAGTGTCTTGAGAGAAAGACTGAAGTCTCCCAGCAAACAGTGAACTCTCAGAAGACCGATGATCGAGAAATATCCTAGCATACGGTAGAGCGGTCGGTTGCCGTATTCGCCTGCATAAGCAACCGAGTCTTCTCCTCGTTTCATTGCTGCCAGCTGCTCACTGATCTGAGAACGCTGAATCAACGAATACAAGACGTTGAGAACACTGTAGCATCCCCATGTCTGCGGATTGTCTCGAAGTAGCTGAATCTCCTCCTCGTTATCGCCTTTGAGTGCTGCTCGTTGCCTGTAGCTGCAAAAGCTGTTGAACTGGTAGATGAACTCGTCGATGACATCCCATGCCCAGTAATATGAAGGTACATCCAGCTCGACCGGTCCTTCAGAGTTTAGAATGAAATGGAAGAGGCTGCAGTAACTGTCGTAGCTGGAGAACTTGGTTTCGAGTGTGGCTTGAAATTCCAAAGGTGTTGCTGCTGCCACCAGTTGTGCCTGTATATCCGCTTGAGCGCTTCCAGCACTCAGGCTTTGTGTTCGGTCAAGATCCTCAAGACCATCTTCGTTGTATTGCACTTGTTCTCGGTAGTCCTCCACCAAGGCTTCCTCTTCGGCGTCAGACTCATCTCCAGGAATGGTATCCCGCGTGGGCGCAGTGCCGTTTCCGTACGGCGTGACACCTTGTCGTAAGCTCATCAGAAGGATATTTGGAACGGGTCAAGAGGGTGAATATTAACTCGCGCTTGATGTAGGGTCAGTGGCATAGCAATGGCGAATTTCTGTGGTGGGTGAATGTCGAAATTCTAGCACCGCCACACCCAAGCGAAAGCCACCAGAGAGTGGGGCTAGAGTACTGAATTTGATTGTCTTCAAGCTTTGGGTTCGGCTTCTTTTCTACCAGTATCATTCGAGAACGAGAACGTTTATTATTCTGCTCAATAAGAAGAGTAGATACGATTTGCTTCGGTGGATCTTCTGTAAATATCTTGACGACTTCACTCTCGCACATAGCATTTATTCCTACTAGCCCTTGGACTGACAAAATGGCTCCTGTTTACAAGGTTGCAATCGTGCAGTTGCACGCAAAGGTAATTACTATTCCGTTTACAAAGGATAACTTCTGACAGTGTTACAGCCCATGCAGATAGAATTTAACTTCAATAAGGCGGCAAATTTCATTCGTTCTGCCGCCGCTCAAGGTGCAGAACTCGTTGTTTTACCGGAGTATCAGTCAGTGATTGCTCCCCATTGAAAGATCGAGATGCATTCGAAATTATGTATTGAAGGAATTTCATTTCTAACTTCGGGTCAGCTTGACCAATTGGGTTCCGGATACGCCGGGATTCCTTGAACTGTGTGATCAATGGGAGGAGTATCTCAAGAAGTATCAAGCACTCGCAAAGGAGAACAATATCTGCATCGTTCCTGGCACGATAGTCGAGCGACATCCTGGCGCTACAGCCGATGAAGATAAACTGCTGAACTCCGCTTATTTCATAGACAACACCGGCACCATCCTGAACCAGTACGTCAAGAAGAATCTGTGGCACCCAGAACGGCCGCATCTGTCTTCGTGCACCGACAAACCGCACACTGCTTTCGACTCGCCGCTAGGTCGCTGTGGTATGCTCATTTGCTGGGACCTGGCGTTCCCCGAAGCCTTCCGTGAGCTGATTTGTGATGGCGCGAAGCTTATCATCATTCCGAGCTTCTGGACGCTGAGTGACTGCAGCCCGGAGGGTCTGAAGTGGAATCCATCGGCTGAGGCACTCTTCCTCGATAGTTTTCTGACGACTCGCTGCTATGAGAATACATGTGGTGTGTATTAATGGAACATCGTCTGCTATTGCTCAATTGGAAGACTAACGCCATTGCAGCGATTGTGTTCGCGAACGCCGGTGGACCTCCAGGAAGAGGATATGCCGGACTGTCGCAAGTAACCATTCCATTTGTTGGCCCGATCACCAGGCTTGGTAGCTCTGCTGAAGGTATGAGCGTTGTGGATTTGGATTTAAGCGTTCTAGATGTTGCCGAGGACAACTATAAAGTGAGAGAGGACTTGGCAAGGCATGATTGGCATTACGATTAGAGACATGATCGAAGAAAGGAGAAGGAGAAACTGTAGATTCAAACTGTAAGTGACAAAATGCCGAAGATGTATAATGAAGTAAATTCTGATAAAAAATTCCTTGCGAGGAAGTAATTGGAATTTCTAAATCAGCTAGCAAAGTGGATGTAAAGAGCTAGGGTATCATATGAAGACCTCAGAGCAATTTTCAACCAACGACAATACACCACGCCGATAGAGTTCACATAACGTGATGATAAGCAATTTCGCTGAACAGCGATCGAGAGATTTCCGATGAGAACAGCGAGCTCAAGTTTGGTTTTGAGATGAGATAGCAAGTCATACTACAACAGTTCCCTGGTTGGACGCATCTATGTCGACTTGATGGTATGTCGGGACCAGTTCATTGCTATACCAAGTCCTTCATGTGCTTCACCGCTGGAATGGCCCATATTTTCATCGTCTTCAGCATCGTTGTCGTTGTCTTCCACCACAAAAAGCGGGGCATACGGATTCATACCTCTTCTGGCGGCAGTCTTTCTGGCCTGAACTGGAATGGTGAATGCTTGAAGCTGAGGTTTCGGCAAAGGACCGTCACATTCGTCTCGATACCACTCAATATTGAGACCCTTGTAGTCACGGCGCGATATCATACAAGTACGTGCGAAGCTAGCGTTGTTGATGGAATTCGTTGACAGGTATATGTCACCCTTTTCGATCTTGACATCCAAAATAACGAGATTATGGATATGCTCCATATCTTCGCGAATTTGGAGTTCGGATAGCTTCGACGCTCCACCATGGATAACGAGATTACGAGTGGCTCCATTGGATATCTTATTAGCCATGTGACTGGGAAGTTGGGAGTGACGGTCGGCCCATCGAACTTCAATCTGTATGATATGTCAAATTGACAATTCAGCGAAGGACAAGAGAAGAATACACACCCTCTTCTGACGAATGTAAATATCACGCTTCTTCGCGTAGATGAAGAAAGCTTCAGCTGCGGTACCCTCGACAAAGGATACGGTTGCCGAGCGGTTTTTCCGAAGATAAATATCAAGCACACGGCCTCCTCGTACCACATCAACAATATCCTTATATGCTGTTCCATCTGACAGGTTCGCAAAGTGGAGACTCCTTTTGTCATGGCGAGGGAACGGTGGTTTATAACTTGGTGTCCCGTTCGATTCATCGAAGTCATTATCTTGGATGAGATCGTACGATTCCGTACCGCAGCTGATGGAACGATTGAAACAAGTTTGCGGTCTGGGATGGAGTCCAGACGTCGCTTCATATTGCTCGGAATCGGGGGTCAATCGAGGATCAGTACAATGGACGGCAATCGGGACACCGGACGACTGAGGAATCAATTCTCTCCAGCCATCACCTTGAGACTCTTGAACATCATTCTCGCCATTAAGGTGCAACTGGCTGGTGATGAGTTCCTCGAATGTCTCGGGCGCAAGGCCTCCTCTGTAGAGTGCTTGTCTTAAGGCTTCTGCGATGATGGTTAGCACGTATCGATGCTTGGAAAGGTAAAGTCGGAGGCATACCAAATTCATGGGCTGTTTTGCGCTGCAACCACAAGATTAGCGGTAAATTACATCAATAGATACGACGAGACCTACGAGAGCATCATGTTCTTCCCGACGTATCAGAACGAAGCCCGGTGGAGCGTTGGTCTGGGATGAAGCGTCGTAGCTTTCCATTGTGTGCTTTGAAGATGTCAGATTCATAATCAGTTGACAGGATCTGGTTTGAGATAAATTTACCAGTTTTGCCCTAATTTTACACAATGTTAGCTGGCTCACGGAATCTTTCATACAGCCTTGTGTTGTGGAGCGATCGTACCTGCGGAGCAAAGCGGCGAAGTGAGCTTTGCTAATGGTAACTGGTTCGGTCATGGTAATCAGTGAAGAAGGAGAATAGGCTGGACATTTGGAGGAGAAGCCGAGATAAAATAAAGAAATTGATTGAAGGTCGTGTGAGTGAATTACCGCCGGACAGTCTCAGCATTTCTCATATTTCTCATGAAATTATTGTAAAACGAGGCTGCCCTGCATACATCCGGTGGTCCAAGCTCCTTCTTTGATTTTTTATGAAACTCTGGAAGGCGCTACAAGCGGTTTGCTCGCGCTTACGGCACATCAATGACTTCTCTCTAACTTTACTCCGGCGTCTATGGCCCAAGATGCGACCTCCAATACACCAATTATAGCCTCCCCGGAGAATGTTCTCGAGCAGCTCAAGGGCAGCGCAGATGAAGCAAGGCCGCAGGGTTCATCATTCTTCTCCCAAGTTACGGGAAATCCACTCTTCACTGCTGTAAGTCATCAGAACCGCGCGCATCCGTCACCAAAGTAATGTAACAGTCTCCATTTAGGGATTCGGTCTCGCCGTACTCGCAGCCGGCTTACGCGCCGGCCAGCAAGGCCTGAAATATGGATTCGATCTCCTCCGTCGCCGTATGCTGGTTGATGTCGAGGTGACGCGTAGAGACGAAGCATACCAATGGCTTCTACAGTGGATGCTCAACCATCAAAAGGCTCAAGTGGCAGGGATTAAGTCTCTCAACACACCGTCTGGCGGCATATTGTCTTCCTTGATCCAGCGCTTCGTGCCGCGTTTACATCACCTTCAAGTTCAAACGGCGAGAGTCAATCGCCCCGATGGCTCATTGCACACATACTTCTCGCTCGTTCCCGGACAAGGAAGACATATTCTTCGATATGGCAATGCTCTGATTGCGGTTAACCGCCAGCGCGAGAAGTCTTTTGACTTGCAAAGCGGTGAGCCGTTCGAAACGATTACCCTTACGACGCTTTACGCATATCGCAATGTCTTCGAAAAGCTTTTCACCGACGCTCATAGGCTTGCTCAGCAGTCCCAGGAAGGAAAGACTATCATCTACACTGCATGGGGCACTGACTGGAGACCGTTTGGCGAACCAAAGAGAAAGCGACCCTTAAATTCCGTCGTACTTGAAGAAGGCGTTAAAGAGCGCATTGTGGGCGATCTGAAGGCTTTCCTCGATACACGAACATGGTATCTTGATCGTGGGATACCTTACAGAAGAGGGTACCTACTGTACGGACCCCCGGGAACGGGCAAGAGTTCCTTCATACAAGCTCTGGCCGGTGAACTTGACTTCAACATCGCCATGTTGAATGTCAACGAGCGTGGATTGACGGATGATCGACTCAATCATCTCCTTACAAACATACCACAGCGAACCATTGTCCTGTTGGAGGATGCTGATGCTGCGTTCGTCAATCGCACACAAGTCGACACCGAAGGCTACTCAGGTGCCACTGTTACTTTCTCTGGTCTGTTAAATGCTCTGGACGGCGTCGGCAGTGCTGAAGGTCGTATTATTTTCCTGACCACAAATCATGTCGAAAGGCTAGACGAAGCTTTGGTGCGGCCAGGCCGGGTAGATCTACCGATTAGGTTTGGCGAAGCTACGGCAGGCCAGATGGAACGTCTCTGGGATAGATTCTATGCCGACGTAGACCATGACGGATCTGGCAGACGTCGTTTTGTAGAGAGGGCGAGACATCTTGGCTTGATCGACAGGACCAGCACAGCTGCACTCCAAGGACTATTTTTGTACAATAAGGGAGATATGGAAGGTGCGATTAGGATGTTGGATGATTTGGCCAGCTCCGACTCATTGATAGCATCAAGAAAATCTACATGAGATTTACGATCAATACCACACTGACTGTACTAAGAGCTCAGCATTCTTGAAAAAGTGATGTACCTGCGGCGGCATCCAGTTGAGGCTGATGTGATGGGCACCCTACAGCGTGGACCCGCGGCAACTGGTTCCGAGACTCGGAGGCGTGGGTCATCGTGCATGCACGTAATAGTATGCCACCTCCAAAGCCGATTACAGCCACGGATCAGATGCGCCTAGTTTTGCGAGTGAGACGCAACAAATCTCCCCCACGGTGACCTGTCAGACCGCTATTTTCCTGCCTCAACCTCCAACATCCGCCCAACTGGCGCCTTCACCATCTACGGAGCTCGAGCTCACACAGTTTGTCCGAAACCACCATCGTTCGCGGTCCGACGCCTCAGATGCTAACACGGATGCCGACTCTTCTCTTCCACAGAGACCAACGGAAGAGATCCCGGATGATGAGGTGACCCAAATAGATCGTGAAATGTCACGCACGCCTCTGCTTTTGAGGTCTGCTCCGGCCCATGGCACCGGGTCTTACGGCGTTCTGCCAATTCATTTGGACACTAGCGATGAGGAGGACGGAGAAAGCGGCTTTACAAGAAGAAATTTGAGAAATGCTAAAGGCAAGGGCAAATCTTCGCTTCGACGGACTGTCTCTGCACAGGATGACGGCCCTTCTGCAGCCTGCAACGCTCAAGAAGACATAGAACGGGCGCGGAAGAGGAAGAATAGTGTGCAAGTCAAACGGAGGAAATGGGGTTCGGAAAACACAGTTGGAAATGTTGCGGGCGGTGCACAAGGACTCGGATCAGAACCAAGATTCACTACGAGTGCACTTCCAAGCCTCGACACAGGCAGGACCTCTGTATTTGAAGGGTTAAACTCGTCCAGCGAAAGCGATGAAGACGACTTATTGCAAGAGAGCAATGCCAACGGCTCCAGTCACGACAAGTCTCATACCATCGAATTTCCTGACGGCGAGGTTACCGACGATTCACCATACGCCCAAGTTCGCGCTTCGGTTCCTCCAACTGACAATGTCACGTTGTCCATTAACACCCCGCGAATGTGGACGCTTGCTATCTTCTTTGCCATCTTCGGCTCTGCAACGAACTTGTTCTTTTCATTAAGATACCCCAGCGTGAGCATCACGCCTGTTATTGCATTGTTAATCGTCCATCCAATGGGTTTGCTATGGGATAGGATCCTAAAGCGAAGGGACGATCCTGACGAAGTTTTTGAGAATGGGAGTTTGAGGACGCACAAATACGATGGCAGTCAGGTTGTTGACGGCGATGACGATGATGAGTACGAATCCACCACCCAGCCCGGAAGAGCACCCTCAAGCTTAGGAAGTTTCAGACCTACAGAAAAGTGCACGAGAAGGCTCAGGCTTTGGCTTGCTCAGGGAAGATGGAACGAAAAAGAGCATTGCTGCGTGTTCATCAGCAGTAATGTCTCTTTCGGTTTTGCTTTCGCAACAGATGTGAGTAGCCTGGACAATGATCTAGATATCCTTCTACTGACAAGCTTCTCAGGTCATTGTTGAGCAAGCCAAGTTCTATAATCAAGAAGTCCCTATCCTTTACCAGATCCTTCTCACGCTGTCGACTCAAATTCTTGGCTATGCCCTTGCCGGTACCACTCGCCGTTTTTTAGTCCGACCTAGTGGTATGATCTGGCCGGGAACTCTTGTCTCTACTGCCATGTTTACCAGCCTCCACAAAGACGAAAATAAGCCCGCAAATGGCTGGACCATCTCACCGTTCAGGTTTTTCTTCTACGTCTTCCTCGGATCTGTAGCCTTCTACTTCCTACCCGGACTGCTCGTACCTGCGCTTTCGTGGTTCAACGTTATTACTTGGTTTGCTCCTCGGAATGTTATGGTCGCGAACCTCTTTGGAGTTGCATCTGGTCTAGGTCTCTTCCCAATGACATTCGACTGGTCACAGATCGCCTACATTGGTTCACCATTGGTAGTACCCTTTTGGGCCGCATTGAACATTATTGGCGGTTTGGTAATCGTTATGTGGATCATGGCTCCAATCATGTACTACGCAAACGTCCTCTACTCGTCATATCTTCCAATCTTATCCTCGGCCGTATTCGACAATACCGGCAAGCCTTACGACGTCCGCCGAATTCTGACATCAGACTTTCTCTTCGACGAGGAAGCATATAAAAGTTACAGCCGAGTTTTCCTGCCGATTACCTATGTTCTCAGCTACGCACTCCAATTCGCAGCTCTCTCTGCTCTACTCACTCATACAGCGTGTTGGCACGGTCGCGATATCTGGCGGCAGTGGCGTCGGTCTCTGGATGAAATCCGTTCGGAGAAGCTTGAGACGGCTTATCAGCCGGTGCCTACCGAAGACCAGTCGCTAGGAGCTCGTGCAGAATCATCTGTTGGTCGAGCCTCCTCAGAGAGCCATGAACCGGACCTCGATTACCTCATGAGTACTGAAGATGTTCACTGCCGGCTTATGCGGCGCTATCCAGACGTCCCAATCTTGTGGTATTTTGCCACTGGAGCCACAATGCTTGCAATTGGCATCTTCGTTGTAGAGTACTATCCCGTTCACTTACCGTGGTACGGGCTTCTCCTCGCCCTCGGCATCTGCGCCGCTCTTTTCATACCCATCGGCATCGTCATGGCAATTACAAACCAGCAATCCTCGCTGTACCTTATCTGCCAGCTCATCTGCGGCGAGTTATTTCCAGGACGGCCCGTTGCGAACATGGTCTTCGTGACATACGGCTACATTACCTCGACACAGGGCCTCAAGTTCTCGTCGGACCTCAAGCTGGGCCACTACATGAAGGTGCCTCCGCGCATCCTCTTCTCCGTGCAGGTGGCCGCCACCGTCGTCAGCGGCTTCGTGCAGATCGGCGTGCTCAACTGGATGCTGGCGTACGTGCCCGGCATCTGCACGTCCGCCGCCATCAACGGCTTCACGTGCCCGATCGCCCGCGTGCACTTCAACGGCTCCATCCTGTGGGGTGTGGTGGGCCCCAAGAAGTTCTTCGGCCCCGGCGCGCTCTACAGGCCGCTCGTGTGGGCGTTTCTCGTCGGCGCCGTCGCCCCCGTCATCGTCTATCTGCTTGGCAGGAAAAACAGGAAGAGCTTTTGGAGAAAGGTCAACCTTCCTGTCCTGTTTGGAAGTTTAAGTTGGATTCCACCGGCTACTGGTCTAAATTTCAGTGTTTGGGCCATTGTATGCTGGATTTTTAACGACTTGATTAGGAAGAGGAAGAGAGAATGGTGGGGAAAGTATACAATGACGTTGAGTGCAGCATTGGATTCCGGTCTTGCCGTTGGTGTTGTGGTGATTTTCTTTGGATTCATATTCCCAGGTTATATGGATGGCTTTAAATGGTGGGGAACAGAGGTCTACAAGCAGGTGAGATGGCGTTGACAGCTGCTATACGTACTCGTTCAACTACTGACTGTTCTACACAGGGTTGCGATTGGCAAGCTTGCCCATATAAGAGCGTTCCAACTGGAGAACGCTTCGGACCGGATGTCTGGTGAACTGAAGGCTTACAAGCCGGAACATGCAAGTAGAAACCGTAATAGAAATAATCTGACAATTCAAAGACTAAATGATACGCTATGCTACACGAACCGTAAAGCCATGCGGTATCCCACGATATGAAATCATTCTTCGGAAAGAGACAACAAGCCCCTTTCTATCCCAAAGCCCAACGACTCCAAACTCCAAATGCGGTGACGAGACGTCGTGAAGTTATGCAACACTGTTACCATATACATGACCTGGCGAGTAAGCTCTCGGGGTTGGACTCACGCCACTCCTATCGTCACCCTGTACATACTGGTACGGAGGCTGATATGACGCTCCAGACTGCAGTGCCGGATCAGCATGTTGATCTCGGCGACTCACATGTCTATCATTTCCCCTTCCTCCCTTTCTCTCCTTCCACGGCCTCGATAAGATCGGTCCTTGCTGTGTGACTTCAAGCTTCTCGAGGGTGAAACCCAGTATAAGGTAAATGATGACCACGATGAATTCCTCCACGACAGCCATGGCCACTCGAACGGCCACGCTGCCGTTCACAATGTTAAACCAGTGATTGTGGACAAACACCGACAGCGTGGAGTATAGCAACCGCGCCGCGATGAACGGCAGCGCCGCCAACACAGCGAGCGAGGTTCGTCTTTCATTGTACGGGACGATAGACGCCGAGGTCATGGACATGAAGAGAACGAAGATGATGGCAATGAAAGCGACGACGTAGAGCACAATGGCAACTTTAGTCGTCGTTACGACGTGGACTTGGTCATCCGATGATACGCTGCCGCTCGTGCCTCCGGCGATGCTCAGAATCAGACCGACCGAGATCAACACCTGTATGAGGCGGAAGTGCTTTGTTGTGAACAGTTCATTCGAGCGTCCATTCACCCAATCGACGCTGTATCACAAGTTAGCCTCCCGCGAACAAACGAGATTGAAATGAACCCACAATCGCGAAAGCATACCCAAGGTTGCGAACAACAAGGGTGATAAGCCAATGGAATCGATGATTAGAGTCGCTTGGATGAGCCCTGACGAAGTGTCATGGTACGTGAGGAGCTGGCAGATGGCACCAGCAATGCGGACCACGCAAAGGATCAGGGTGTATATCCATCCCGAGCTGCGAGTGAAACCATGACGAGAGCAGATGAAGATCGAGAGCAAAGCCGCTGGTATGTACACGATGAGTTCTACCACCGAAACCCAGCCACTTGCACCGAAGGTCATTTTGGGAAGACAGTGATAAGATGGAATGATAGAGACTAGTAGTGGATGTTAGGTCGCAACTCTTGCGACACTGAATAAGACTCCTGACGATGATACGAACAGAATGAAGGAAATGCACAGCGCTTTAAATGCTCTTTGATTTTCTATCAAAGAATCAATTAAGGCCGGACTCTGCAACAAAATTTGCATGCAACATTGAAGCTGTGGAGCCTGTGGTCGTCATTGATGACAACCAGCCTCATTAAGAAGGTAAGCGAAGAAACCTATTGGCGTAGCATTCCATAGTTTGCGGCCGCAACGAACAGTTACTCGAATCTGCAAAGGTCAAAGGATAACGCTAATATAGCCAATCCGTTTCCATGCATTCAAGCAGCAGCGCAAAGTTTGACGGCTGTGTTCGTTATAGGGCTTGAATCGCGAGCTAGGCTAGTTTGGGCAACCATCTCGTCTACCCTCTATGGAGTACCGTACCGCATCACTGCCATCCTACGCTAGCGAGCGTTTCCGAACGGCTAATCCAAGTCGTTGCTGTGTTTCATCCCATGCCTGGAATAATTGCCAAGCGGGCGACTTCCTGGTGAGATTTCAACGCCCCGTCTTCACCTATCCTGCCGGTCAAACCCGTACACGCTTACTCTCCGGGAACCAGCCAACTTGAACGCCATTTTTAGTTGGAAGCAGCACCCACACTGAAAACGGTTTGCACAGATATCCGACATGAAAGATACAAGGATTCAGGATCCCAATGTAACAGTGGCTTTGCTGTTTTCAATTGCAGCCTAAACCAGTCACGACACAGCAAGCGTTCGGTGTCCATTGCTTCAGCCCACTGTCTCTTCCCTAACGGCATACTTTGTACAGACTACAGACAGATTGAAATGCCACACGCTCACCAGAGATATGAATCACATCGAGAATGATGGTATCAACGCCGAAGAGTGTCTTCAAGTGCGGAGCGCCAAGCGAGAAGGTGTCACGCAAGTCTGTCGCATGTGCCCTGAGCGTCCATATATTGAGCTCCATGTACCAGAGAATGCAAAATCAATCCACTGCGTAATTTTTACCATCGTTTCCCACGACCAAGGTAAGAGGAAGTAGTACAGTTTTAAAGTCGATCTGACCGAATTTACACAGGCTGGGCCGATAAAGGAAATTCAGACCCTTATGCGCATTCTTACACCTGGTTTGGTGTACTTCTCAAGAAAAAGTCATTGCGTTTTAATGCAGCTTCTCACCAGCTAGAGGTCCAACGCAACTTCAGGAGTTCCGGCGAATTCCGTACCCATCGAGTTTGTTGGGACATCTATGGCGAAAATGAATCATGGGTGCGCTCCATTCAGAAAGGAGATATTATGGCGCTCATAGTAAGAGCCGAGTACCAAGCATGGGTCAATATAGTGAAGGAAGTGAAACTGGAAATCCAATATAAGTCCGAGACGCAGCTTGACAATAGAAGCATCGGACTTTTCAACGACTCTTTTGCCTACGACCCGCTCGACGAAGCTGAGAGCCAGATTCGACTAATCTTGGTCCACCCCGGCTCCTTCGATGACGCTATGGAATGTACTCTGATCCACACATCGATACAAAACGCAAAGCGCTTAGGCTTCGAAGCGGTTTCGTATTGTTGGGGAGATTCATCAATACAAACAACGATAAACATGGAATATAACCAAACTAAGTACGATTTGAAAGTATCCAACACGATCGAAAAGATTTTGCGGCATCTTAGACGTAGCGACGGTCAGGTTAGGACGCTTTGGATTGATGCTGTGTCTATTGATCAAAACAACTACCAGGAACGAGCGCAACAAGTGGGTCTGATGGTCGATATCTATTCCATGGCGGAGGCCGTGAACGTTTGGCTGGGGCCATCCGATCGTGTCACGCAACTTGCTTTCCGAGTTATCCGTGATATCTACAACTACAGTGAGCATTTATGCCCTGGCGGAGCCGAATGCAGTTGTTCAGGGACGGCACATACGATGACACGTGAAGATTATCCGATTGTCGACTCAAATGCTTCAGACCTGCATGGCAAAATGGACAAAATCACTGATTTTCATTGGCGCAGAGATCCAGGTTACCCTGAAGATCAACATCTGAGCGGTATCATGCAATCTCATTACACGTTAACATCTCAGCTCTTTCAAAATCCATGGTTCAGGAGAGTGTGGGTTCTACAGGAAGTGATCAATTCCAAACTGTCCATTCTACGTTGCGGCGAGGATTCAATCCCGTGGAAGGAATTGGTAGAGGTCATCAGCTACACTGATCAGTATGTGCCTCATTTGGAACCGCTATACAGGCTCCCTCGAATTTGGTCGCAGCTCGGAAAATTTCGAAGTCCAAGCTTGTTTCCATCTGGTAGTAACAGAGGTGAGGAGAAGTTAGAAGCCACCCAAGAGCCAGGGATACTTGATGTTGTTCTAGAAGCGCTGGAGCTTGACGCGACGGATCCTCGAGACAAATTATTTGCCTTACTCTCCTTCGGCCGAGAAACGAGTTCAGTAAACGATTTGCCCGAACTCATACGACCAAATTATAATAAGTCTACCGATAGAGTGTTCACTGATTTCAGTAGATGGTGGATCATGTACCACAAGTCTTTGCGGATATTGTCTATGGTACACGGTAACCCAGGACGGACCTGGCAGGGTTTACACTGCTCGGCTGTCGAACCTCCTGCGACTCCTAGGCCATCGTGGACATTAGGAACCGAAGGAATGTATAGCTGGACTACCGCAACCCTTGATTCGCAGTTCGAATTCCGCGCATCAGGTGACTCCATCCCTGACGTCGAAATTATTTCGAATAGTTTCGATTCGAATCCGTTGCATTTGCATCTATTAGGCTTCAGGTTAGCGCGAATTGAGAGATTATCCTGTTTTCCGCTTGAACTGGGGAAGACTGCTGATAATGCCTCTCTATTCGAAGTCTACGAGAAGATATTCGAACCGACAGTGAGCCACGGGAGGTGGAAGAGTCTCCGTAAACAGGAAGATGTCTCACATAGCCGTGGAGAAATTGTTCGAATGCTGGGCGAACACCATCGAGCGCACTGGGGTTACGAACCGACGCAGCCTCTGTCTTTGATGAAGCCGAATCCTGCCAGAAAGAACCACGCAAGCGATTATGAGCGTTATGAGTCGAATATGGCGCTTCCTTGTCATGGTTCTTGCTTTTTTGTGGCCACAGATGGATCGATTGGACTAAGTCCCTCTGCTGCGAAAGAAGGCGACTATATTGCAATCTTGTTGGGCGGAATTACTCCGTTCTTGTTGCGTGAAGTTGGTGTAGATGAAAGTAAGCACTATTTCGAATTTGTTGGAGAATGTTTTGTGGAAGGTAAGATGCATGGCGAATTTATTCGCGAGCAGGAGTCCAAAGGTCTGCGTCCGGAACAACTTGTCCTTGTTTAAATACGTATGCGAAAAGAATTTCTACCCATTTTATTCATCAATCTTTATCATTCACATTGGCCTTCATAATCATCACAAACTCATAACCTTCAGCGTAAATCTCAAAATGGCCAGTTTTTACTCTACGCAAAAGGCCAGCGAGCTCACAACCCACGAGAAGGGCAGTTCGGTTCGCACAGATGAACTTTACCATCCAGTTTCTCGTCTCCGTGATTTCGAACCCCCATGCCTTTGCATGCTTTTCTTGGTTGTAGAAAAGCGAGTCGTCGTGAAGTTGTGGGAAGCGCCTTACCCAAGCCTGCGATGGTTCAGCCGTGTGGGAAGACCGTACGGAATAGTAGTTGAATGTACTGCACTTTGCATCTATCGTGGGTCGGTACCTCTAGTATCAAGCCGTGCCTTACCGCATTTGACGTCCCCACCCGAGAACGCAAGGACGGGCCAGCAAATAAGATATTACCGCATAATAAAGCGAAGTGTCGCGATTGTGGCTGCCGCATCCTGTCGCTCTCTACGTAATACTCTAATAAGGTTGCCTGGCGCACTGCCGCACATGACTACATCGTAACTGGTAGGATGTTTAACAGATGTGTAACACACAAGGTATCTAGACATGGTAACAATGACAGAGATGGTCGCAACTGTTGGGGCACTCACTACAGGTTACCTTGGTCAGCATACATCTTTAGGTACTTAGCTTCGAGGCCCTCACTGGCTCTCTCTGACAATATTACAACTCGCTTCACACATCTTCGCTCTGACAATAACTATATAGCAGCGGTCTGGCTTGAATTCTTCACACTCAACTTAATTTCCTTGCATCAGCAAAATCTTCTCTCTTCTCCTCTCGGATAATGGACCCAACATCAGATGCTAGCGATCCCCAGCCCAGCACCACGCTGCCGACCACCCTCACCAATCCAAGATCACAGCGTCAACGAAGACAAGAGGCTCCCGATGAATCCAGTGCCTCAAATATCGACTCGAGGACTCCGCTACGGTATGGGTTTCCAGCGCCACTCCGCCCACTGCCTCTAGTGAATTCTCCCGCGCCGCCAAACGCCGAAGAAGCTATCAACTGGTCGAGCGCAAGAGAGATCATCCTTGATATCCTGGAAAGGCATATTACCAACGACTTTTCCGTGTCTCTAGTCAATCGATTATCACCTTCAGTCGCCAAAGCAGCCTCAAATCCTGTCTCTCAGAATCAGAACTTGACTTGTCTGATTATTACTCAACACGATGAACATTCGAACTCGTGGTACATTGCGCTGAAGGAACTGGAGGAGCAGTTCAACGTTGGAAGCATCAGTGGTTTTACGATTGAGATAATGGATCCGGAAATGTTCAAACCTCAACGGCCGCATTTTGTCGAGGAAAGTGTGGCTATAACTCCTCTCTGGCCAGAACTGAGGCCAAAAATCCTGAACGAACTCTCCGGGTTAGAGTGGTTCACTCTATCGGTGGTACGCTTCGGGCGACGTCTGGAAGCTCTCGAAAACCCCGTCACAATTCTGATCGGTGCGCCTCCGGACAGTTACGAAACTTGGGACTCACTCATAGATACGATTCGGGATACTGTCGACGGTGTCCTCCCTGGCGACCCTGGCGAAGTTGAGATCGCCATCATCCCAGCAAATCACCCATTTCCTTCGCTAGACGAGCCTTCAGCACTACTTCTTCCAGTTTCCGCCTTTCAGTCTGCCGTTGAAATGGGTTCTAGTTTTGGACCGAAGGGTGTCGACACCTCTGCAACTGTGGGTGGAACTATTCGACTTCAAGATCGGCAGGGGAATACCCGAGAGGCATTGGTGAGTGTGTTCCATTGCTTCAAACCGATTGTTGGCAGAGAAATAGAAGCCCAAGGGCTTCGACCGGATTCGCACTCTCCATGCCAGAGCGTAAGTCCATCCGATCCCGATCGCAACAAAACACTCCAATGGTTCAAAGAAGAGGTTGACGACTGGAACGAGCGCATGCGACACACGCAGGAAAAATTCAACATGACTGGCGAGCCGCGCTACCAGGATACGATCAATAAGAGAACTAGGACCATCGGACGGTATCAAGCCGAAATGAAGACTATCGAAGAGTTTGATTCAAGAATTGGACGTCTCTGGGCATGTTCTGGATTCCAAAAAGAGCATCTGACCGACTGGTCTTTGTCGCTGCTCGCAACGAACCGCTCTTCAAAACCCAACACGCTTCCCCCTGAGGAGCATAGTGATCTCCGTGGTCTTACAGACCGCATGTACAGCCCAACTCACAACGAAATCAAATCTCATTCAACCGAAGGTCTTAAACCCGGCAACCTGGTTTGGAAAAAGGGACGCACCACCGGGATAACGGTGGGAATAATCAATACGTTCCGCACAGACATTGTTCTGCATGACTCCCAAGGTCAGGGGCTCCGTTTCACCGGCTGGGAGATTATCCCTACGGCGGAAGACACTCCTTTCGTCAAAGGCGGAGACTCGGGTGCGTGGGTGGTGGACATGAAAGGAAACTGGACCGGGATGGTATTTGCTAGGCTTGGATCCGGAAGTGGTGCCATGCACGATGTGAGGACTATCATTAAAGATATTGAACGCATGACCGGATGTAAAGTAGAACTACCTTGACATTGTAAGGGATCGGAAGGCACGAGAGGTGGAACTTAGCTAGTGCGATTACTTTATTTCTATCCGTGAGCATGCAGTTAGCTAGAGAATGCAACACATTTTGGCACAATCATAGATCACAATCAATCTCCGGTGTTGCCGTAATAGACATTCTCCCTCTCAACAAATGTTGAAATTTAATTCTCGATGTCAACTTCGTCTCCTTACCGAATGCCGCAACACAGGAGTCAAACGTTGTTCCATGTGCCAGCTGTTGCACGGAGATATGTGGAGTGAGTTTTATTGTCAGGGAGCCATCGAGGGCCTCGAACCTACCTAAGTATGTGCTGGTGAAGCCTGACCAGTGGTGATTGCCTTCAACACTCCCCTCAATCAATAGGTAAAAACGCCTTTAGACCATGTAACGAGGACCTCGCTCTCAGTTCTCACCTGTCTGTAGGGTCTGTCTGGTGAAGGGATCTCCAGATGGGCCGTCTTTCGTCTCTATTGCGGCCGTCTCGTGAACGGTTCCCCTGGTGGGACCCTCTTTCATGTGTATCGGCAGTCTGGTGAACGGTTTCCCAGATGGGTCTTTTAGTCCCAATGCGAATGTCAGAGTTTCAAACGCCGGGTTAGGTAGAGCCTTTGTGCAAATGTCGTTTAGCTTCAAGCTAGATCCGGGCTCGTAGTTAACGTGTTTGAACGAAGATACATGCTGATTAAGCTGACCCGTAGTGATTGCCTCCACAAAGGTTTACCGCAGGCCAGGGCTGAATGATGTGACGTCGGCATTCTTCATCATGCTACTCCTCTGAACAGCCTATTACGATATCTTTCTATTGAATCATGCTCACGTTCCATCCTTTTATTCTGTCCATAATCCCAAACCGCTAGTTAGCACTGTTTCAAAACCAGTCTCGCGTATGCACATTGACCACTTCTGGAAAATATCGTTCTACATTTGGGTGATAGATCTGTGTATAATTCGCACGACGTTCCGTCTGAAGGGAACCTAAGGTTGAGTGATCGCTCTGCGTCACTATGATCCTAGCGCTCAGCCAATGCAGTCACACGAATCTAGTCCACCATTCTTCCTTGCAGAATCGCAACATCAACAGTCCGCTTATTCATCGTCGCAAGCCTGCGGCGTGGTCAGCGCCCTTTGTTATTCCAGCATTTACAATTGGAAACCTACACAGCGGCCTGTAACACAGTCATCGCAATCGTAGCGCTTTTGAACTTCGACTGGTTCCCCAACTTCTCGTTTACCGACCTCGGATGCCATTGGGGCGGCAGCGACGATGAAGACGAGAGAGAGAAGAGAGAAGAGAGCGGTGAACTTCATCCTGAATACTTTGTTGCCCTGGGCTTGGAACAATTGAATGTTTAATGTTTCGTTGATGCTATCGATCGATAAGTACCTATGTGGAAAGTATCGCCGCTTTTATAGTCAATTCTCGAATGTTGACTCATCATAATACAGATACAATTTTTATGAATGTCTTGAATCCTTAAAAGCTGACGGCGGACTTTCTGACAAAGATATGCCTGATTTTCCTTAATGTGGATATACCATTCCGATCTGACTACGCAAATCCCATCTGAAACCTGCACGAGCTCCCTCAAGTGGCCAAACACGATCAAATCATTGCTCATACAGAGGTGTGAAGCATTGAGTCGCATGCCTGCAAGTCCAAGACAACAAAATATACAGTTGTCAGCGGAAATGAGCGTTAACCGAATAGAAATGCGCACCGACATACGATATCAACCTTCTGCGTTTGCCACGCACTTGCTTGATGAGGTGATCATGATCCTATGCCCAATTGTCTCGGGCTTATCCTTCATGCTTTAGTCTAGGTCATGCTTTTTGCTACGAATCGCTCTACTGATTATCTCTGGCTTTACCCATTGCAAATTTGTCATATCATTGAACCAGCAATTGCTATCGGCTTCAGCCTTTATGGTTATTCGCGACAGCAAAATCTCAATCTTCCTCCATTCATACGAGAAGTAATGGATTCACAGCCATATATCCTACTTAGCTCCACCGAAAATTCCGATGAAGAAACTCGTCAGCGTAACTGCATTTCACCTGGAGATCCACCACTATGGAGAACGATCTTGCAAATTGAGATATCTCACCTTGCAGTGGTTCTGTTGGGAGCCTATATCTGGATACTTTCTACTCAACGGTCAGAATGTCTGTTTGCAGACCTCATTGCATGCTGAGCTAGTACGGCTAATGACAATTTGCAGATGAAAAGCTTCACTCATTCACGCGCCAAAGCGTCTTCAATGGAGCCGAAAGTTTTGCCCTTGATGAAGGATCAACCGCTGCAGACGAGTACTGGAGAAGCATCACATCTGGTGTAAACCACGGCTTCGTTTCCCTTTCAGAGTCATGGGCAGAAGCGCAGGGCTTGGAACTATCTGAACTACGTACAAACCCTTCAGAGTCTGTTTTTCAAGTCGATGTATTTCATCAACTTCACTGCCTGGTTAGTGCTTTCTGTGCCATGTTCGCCTAGATAAGACCGCTGAAAATGGAACAGGGACGTCTTCGTACGCATATACTGGCGTCGTCAGACCCAGTCTCGTATCATGTGGAGAACAGCTCATTTCATCATACCCTACACTGTCTTGGCTATCTTCGCCAGGCTCTCATGTGTAGTTGTGACCTAACGCTCATGAATACAGGCTCTGATCTCTCTTTTGATGGAGGACAGAAGAGGCAGTGTCGGGATTTTGACGCCACTTCGAAGTGGGTTATGGCAAATGCATGGGATATGGATAGCTAGCTTTGCGGGTGACGAGAGATCGACCACATCGTCGAGGACACACAAAGATGAGATACAATATGAGCTTCCTCTGTAGAGCTGTATATATGTGAATGCGTCAGAAGTATATAACTTACAAGAAACACAGTTAAAAGATAGTTCAGTACGGCGGAAGATACCTCGCTGCTTGTCAGATCGCAGATTTGAGGACTGATTTGTACAAGAGAACAATAGGAACAGCACGAAATTGCTCCGCTGGCAAAGATTATGGTTGGAGCGAGCCATGGAATGGTACATAAATGCTGAGGTCTGGATTGGTACGATTGGGGCAGTGATATGGAAATGCTGGAGTTGCAGATTAATTAGTAGAAGCCGAAAAATTCTCGCAATTGTACAGATGCTGGCCCCGAACAGGTTCCATTTCTAGCCTCAAAATTGAATATCCTCGTTGGATGTATCTAGTAGTGATTGCGCAGACGAAGTTGATGGTATGATGTCCATGAGAATAAACGAATGAATGGGTAAATTGAGCGTTCTCTGGTTGAAGTACGGAGTACAAAGAACTAGAAGTGAAGGTAGGTAGCGGCATGAGTTTTCGGACGCCGTCCACAAATCATGCCATATCGTACACTACCCGCCGTTTTCCAGGCTACAACGTACAGAGTCCAGAATCACCGCCGAGGCTGCATGATAATTTACGTTGGCTGTGAAGGAAAGGCATGCATTATCGTTGAGCATGGATGGGAAAAGGGTTTGAAGGATTTTCCCCCTCACGGACGCAGTACGGAGTATCAAATGTCTTTATGTGTGCCCCTGCCTCGTAATGCCAGCCTATCACAGCCAAATGAAAAGCATCACCTACCTGCTGCGGACCACGCCCTGTCCAAGTGGCTGCCACAGCCCCTATCTTTAGAACGTTGCACCGCATCTAACGGTATTTTAATTGGGAGAAGTTGCTTCGCATTCGCTGAAATGAAAGCCATCAATGTCGTTTGCAATCATGCCATCGATAGGTAGTGCAATCGTTAATATAAGCTGCTGCCCTTCGCTGGAACAGCCTCACTCTCTGGAAACGTAGCCATGTTATTGCAACTTGGTTTCGGTGAAACTTTCTTGTCGGACAACACACATTCGCTATACAACTTGACATGCAGCTTTCCGGCCAAGTTCTCACAGGATGGCGCAAAACAGGTGTCATCTTCTTGGTGCTGATGTGGGGATTGACGCTTGTGCTGTTGGTTCTTTTGGTGACATCTTTGCGCCTCAACGGATCGTGGTCGGATACAGCCATATTCGTGGGAAACTGTTCCCAGTCAGATCGTAACGTATTGCTCCTACGAACCGGAATCAACGTGTTAGCAACGGCAATTTTGACGTCGTCAAATTTCTTTCTGCAACTTCTTACGGCGCCGGTTCGAGAGGACATCGACAAGGCGCACGATCGATCGAAATGGCTCGAAGTCGGCGTAAACTCCCTTCGCAATTTACGATTTATCACCTGGCCTAAGCTGACCATATGGTTGCTTATTGCTCTGTTGTCCATTCCGTTCCACTTGATTTTTAACAGTTCTGTATATGGAACCGATTCGGGAACCGAGTTAATCGTAGCCCTTGCCAGCGAAGAGTTTACCCAGGACGGGAGAATTTCACTTCCTGGCATTGGCTGGGCCTTATCAGACTTTGCGTGGGACTATATAGCACCTGAACAAGGCAGCGAAGAATTCTTACAGGAGATCGACTACATCGCTCAATCAGCTTCATCTTGGCAGAGGCTTGATGGCCCAGACTGCTTTGCTGCGTATGATACTGCAACACTCCGAGACCGCCGCCATCTCGTTGTGGTTCTAGAGACGGATATCCGGGGAGACAGTCTTGGATGGAACTTCACTGGTACTCAGAGCGTTCTCATGGAGTCGCAGTACTATGTCTCAAACAACTCGAATCCGCTTTACACATTATGGGACGCCCAGAACAGCACAAGCACAGCATCTGAATCTTGTTGCAATTCATATTTCGGACAAACTGGGTTGCTAGCACCAAATTCTCCGTGGAACTTCCAATGGCCGGTACCGCAAGACTCCAATCTAGAGGTCCTCGAGGTGTTACTACAAACTCTAACGGCCAAATACTGCCTGTCAGAACAGATTCAAGGGTTCTGCAAGACTCAGGTTAGCAACGTCCTCTTCCTCGTTGTTTTCCTATGCTGCTTGGGGAAAAGCGTATTCGCCACAGTAACTGTTGTGTATCTCTGGCATTCGCAGCCGATATCTACCGTTGGCGACGCAATTCAATCCTTCATTCGAAACCCCGACGTCAACACAGAAGGAATGTGCACATTTGGATGGCAGGACTTTCGAAAGAAGACAAACTGGACGGCTACTATACGTAAATGGAAGTCCAATAAGACACGATGTGCGAAAGCGGTGCCGCTGGGGTATTGGTTGGTAGTATACATCTTCAGCTTTATCGTTTTGGCAACTGCCTTCGTACTATTCGGGGTTGATGTTGCAGTGGGATACTGGTACGTTTGAACGCAAGTAATTGAGATTTGCCTTGATGAATCCCTAATCGCATACATATAGGTCTGCGCCATACGGTGTTAACTCGTCTGATCCGGCAACCGATACCACTGACAACCAATTCAATACAATCATTTCCGGAATCGTCGGAGCATCTATCATCTCCAATTTGCCTCAACTGGTTCTTTCGATTCTATACCTGTTGTTTACTGGTCTTGTCTCGCGGATGGTTCAGTCAAAAGAGTGGGCATTGATGAGTGTTTCCTATCAGCCATTGCGGGTAACCAAGCCCAGAGGGCAACAAGTCTCGTCTTGGCTTCTCCAAGCTCCTCTACTTTACGCTATTCCACTACAGATCATTGGCATCGCGTTGCACATTTTAGCTTCAAATTCGCTCTATGTGTACGTGTTAGATGGTAAGTAAATACTTCAGGATGCTCAGAAGTACTCTCACCGCAGAAGTCTAACAACTTGCAGTTCATTCGTACTATCATTTGGCACCTCCGACTTACGTGATAACCCGAGATATCAGCATGGACTTTTCACCCAAAGCCGAATTAACTGCCATTTGTGCTTTTTTGGTTGCTTTAGTAATCCCCGTCGTAATTTCTCTTACTCGATTACCTGGCCCATCCGTTGTAGTTGGCAACAGCTCGGCTGCCATCTCGGCTGCCTGTCATGTAACTTGGAGTCCAGACGAGGGATCAAGTATGCCTAGACCTTCGCATGAATACCAAATGGAAATTGCAGATACTGCGCTGCAACAAGACGCTGACTACCCCATGGTACCATGGTCTGAGGAAAGGGCATATCTACAAAGAGAAATCGAACGGAGAGTACAGGGAAAGTTGAAGTGGGGAGTAGTTGCTGAGAAGGTCATGTCTCTGCAGAATGATCATGGGCAACTGGAATCCGTCGGGCATTTATCCTTTGGCACTGAAGAAGACGAAGTTGGAAAGGCTGTGGACGGTGCCCTGTACGCTGTTCATAAAAGGAACTTTTCCCAGTAGTATCGTGAACACTTATCCATCCAATTTCCCTTATCAAAAGCACCTTCAGGTCGGAATCTTTACTAGAGCAGCTTGAGATACTGAATGTACAGTACATAGAATTGGTGTTGTAGTTCGTTGTTGTCAACGGTTCCCATTACAACTATGGAGCTACATCCAAATACGGGTGCATAAACTCTCCGTTAACGGCGTCAGGAAGAGAATAGAAGTCGTCAGCTGAGGGATTGAAATCATGCCATGACAAGATGAGCGCTTCTTCTGAAATTTGAGGAGGACTGAGACCGTTTGAACCATTGTCTGCTGTGCTGGTTGATATATCGATGTCGTCCACATCATTGACATCGTATTCGGGAGAAGGCTCCGGCTTCGTATTCAAGTCAGTGCGCGCAATGTCTCGCTTTTCAGGAATCGCCTTGATAAGAACACCAGTCGAAGAGGTGAGCATTTTAACCGCACGGTCGAGAATGTCTGAGCTCTTGCTAAGAAGGCGTAACGTCCATCGGTACTCCTCTAGCCTTTGCTGATACTTCTCAGCTTCCTCTTTATTCGTTGCCGTGACCCATAGCAGCGAGATAAAGGTGCCTACAAGCGCAAAGGAGTACTTCGATGAGCTGTGCCAAAAGCTTTGCAGGAACTCTGGTCGCAGCCCACCCACGAAGTCAGTAACCGATGATAGTCGTGCTTGTGCGGCTGTTCGACAGATGATGATCAGTGACGGATTCTCTTCATGTGCCAATGATCGAACAATGCGACGGTGAAGGGTCATTTCCGCTGCGTAATAGGCAAGATGGAGATAGCCAGAAGAATTGAGCTTCCTCATCTTGACGTTCTCCATCTTCAAGCATTCTGGTAGCTGGCTGTACCACTCCTTCAACCGTAGTTGTATCGGTTTCGCTCTTTCAAGCACCCACCCCACTCCTTCTACTGCCCGTTGGCGAAATTCTTCCTCTGCTCGCAAGGTGTAGAATTCTGATATGATCGACGACAAGATCTCAGTCAGTCTTATCATTTCACTAAACAGAATTCGGCCTTTCTCAACCTCTGTACTGCCCTCCTCATCGTCTTCGTCTGCGGCCCGTTCAGGAAAGTCATCTTCCGTAACGTGCCTAGGAAGCCAGTCGCTAGGATTAATATGTGAAGGTCGACCGTGAACAAGTGCTCCCCACTTGTCTTGCATATAGAGCGCCCAAGCCAGCCGTTTGCGTAATCCTCGTTCCCAAGGTGGTATCCTCCAACGCGAACAGTCCAAATGTAGCCCTAGCTCTTGAGCTACAGCAACAAGTTTGCCTGTTAACGCCCAAGAATCCCCTTCAGGACGCTGTAGCAGTAACAGTCCGGCTTGGATCGTAGACAATTTTGGTCGAAATGTGATGTAGCTCATCGTCTTTATCGCGAGCTTCTCCAACTTCAGGACATCCGGTTTGGGCAGAAGTGAAAGCTCCGAGGAATAAGACCACCAATTCAACGCTAGAATATACACAGCCGCCAAAAGTGGTGGTGAGAACTCTCGATGCGTTCGTTTGTATTTCTCAATGAAAACGGCCTTGTGTAAGACCGGAAAGCTAGGATGAACGATTCGAAAATATAAATTGATGAGGGCGTGACCATGTGGCGCAACAACTTCTTCAATGTCATCGAGATCATGGATCTGTTCGTCGTAATTTAATGTTCCACGATCAGGCATTAGGAGGAATGACTCTGTATCGCTGGGTTCTCGGACAGCGATTCTACCCAACGAGGTCTCGTCTTTACGTTTGAACGTGTCCAGTTTCAGTAATTCTTGCTCATACTCAGAGGTCAACCCAATATAGCTGCTGTGTCGGTGGTTTTGCAAGCCTAATGTCCGCTTAAGCAGAGAAGGGCCTTTCAAATTGGCGTAGTCGTCGATGAGCTGAGCTTGTCGTATCTGACTAGATCGGCGTCTCTCTTCACTTATGGAAACATCCTCTGGAAAGGGAATTTGAGACCCATCATTTAGTCTGCGAACTTCAGCTTCCAGTTCACCACCATCCACATCCACTTTGCGCTTTTTACGAGGCTGCGGATCCTCATTAAAGAGACAAGGTTGCCGATGGAACTTGCATAGCACGCAGCTGGACTGGCCTTCATTGAACTCGCACCGGCTTTTGCGTCTTCTACAAGCGTCACATGGCCTTCTTCGTGCCGGAATGGTGACCGTTGTGCTGCTTATCGCTTGTGGTGATGCCGAAGACCTTGTAGCATCCATGTTCAATCAACAACTTGATAAAAGTATCGACCGAGGTCTTTCCACACCGAGGACGTTCAGACTTAATAACTTGTAGCCGATCCTCTTCAGGCCCTGAGCTAAGTTGGTAGTGCAAACATCCCCCGCAATAGATGGACGTCGGAGAAAGTCACCTTTGTGTTGTCCGACTATGTCGCGACAAAGACTAAAGTCAATATTGATACCGCAAGCGGTGTTTGAAAATCCTACTGAGCTCTGAAATGTTTGGAGGTTTCAGCCGTCCGAGGAGTATCCACAAAGGGGGTACGGAGGTTCAAAGGATCAGTAGACTATGAAGATACGCAATGGTGCTTGAATGGTTCGTATCGCTTTTCAAGGGCCAGGTAAAGCATGCATTAGGGACGAGTATTAGCGCAGGTTGAAGACCTAAAATTTAGACCAAGGCTCTGAAATGATGAAATAGTCTCACTCAGTCAACGCGGAAGAAGGAATTCAGCAGGCAGTTTCTCGTCGTTCAGCGCGTAGCAATGATTGTATGTAAGAGGAAAAAGTAAAACTAGTGTCTAGATAACGCTTGCAGGGGTGTGGCGTCCGCCCACAAATGGCGACGGCGAACTTCAGCTAGTTGGCAAAAGAGTGCTTCATACTCCAGTAAGCGCTTGAAAAGGTATCATCCGCAAGTTAAAGTTCATAGCGATTGCTCCGGCCGTCTTAGAAATCCAGTACGTGTCTTCAGCTCGCAGTCATTGCCACATCCCGCTCCCGAAATCTACTCGGAATCTGCGATGTCTACATATCTCAACCATTGTCCTAAACTAATTCCTTTACCGTTGTAGCGACGCCATCTTTAACTTCGTAGTCTGTGCTACCGGCAGCATCTTCTGAGTCGGGTGTAACATCTCCCCGGCTCACGCTGGGAGGATAGACGGCTTCCTCGATCAGGGACTCGTGCTGAGGAGCGATCCACCTGTTGATCACGTAGTAGGTGGTCATGGAGATGAAGAATCCGAAGAGCCAGGCAAATGTATAGATCCTGTTGCTGGTTAGATGATGGTCGCAGAAGTGCAATTTGGAGAACGTACTTCCAACCGCCACCAACATTGAGCGTAGGTTTGATGGATTTCGCAAAGCCTGGAAGAAGAGGTGCGAAGCCCATGACAAAAGCGGCATATGCGCGCCAATTTATGCCAACTTTGTTGTAGCGATAAATACCGTTCCCTTTGTAGAGCTCGTGGACGTTCAGTTTGCGTTTCTTAACGATATAATAATCGCCTTGAAAACGAAGAGTGCATGTCAGTGATAGCCCATCAATGAATCAAAAGAATTGCTGGTAAGACATACAGACAATGGTTCCAGCCAAAGGACCCATGAGACAGCTGTAGCCGCTTAGGAATGCGAGGAGGCCGGCGGCATCCTTGATAATGTTCCATGGCGTAGAAACGACGCAGAAAAGAGAGATGAATAACGTGCCGCTTGCGAATGTTAGTAGTGTAAAGGCAATTTCGATAATTGAGCCACATACCGGAAAATGTTGATATACTTTGGTGCGACACCAGAAATATCGTTAGAGAAAGGATAAGATCCAGCTGCGATCTGGTTGCCGATAGTCGCTAGCATGAAGGAAAGCGACACGAAGAACTTAGCAGCGCGAGAGTGGAAGTTGGCAATGACCGTTGGCATATACCACTGAACTGGTCCACCCCAGATATACGAGTTAGCGCTCGTCACGAAAATTGGGGTCAAAGCACCCAATGTTCCGATGACCGGCAATGCGAAGTATTGGTGATAACCAGCCAGTCTGTTCTTTGAGAAACGACCGAAGTCAGGCATGTTGACTGCCATAGATGAGAACAAGCCGATGATAACATTCAAGCCAGTTAGGGCGGAGTATGCGGTGTTCATATAGGTAGATGTGATGTCCAATGGCCCCGTGACAAGAGGTCCACCCTGTGTAGAAATTAGCTACTGAAGTACAGTAATAACGATTCCATGCTTACTCCATGTGTCACGACTGCAGCCCAAATGAACAGCGCAAGGAAGGTTGGTGGAACCACAACTGCCTTCACCCAGAAGAGGATACGGAGTTTCTCGATTGGCATGACAGCGAGGACTAGAAGACACTGTCAGCCTATCACGCTTTATCGACGGCGATACTATATCTTGAAACTCACTGGTCTGCAAAACCCAATACAGCATGAAGCAGAGAATACCGGCACTCGTGATGCCAGCATTTGCAGGTAAGTGATTTGGGAAATGGATGAAAGAAGGCCAAATAGCTTCAATCATACGCTGTAAAAATTCCCCAGCTTCAACCGTAAGGATAGCTGTCCACATGAGAGCAACGAATGCTCGAATAGCAATGGCAGGGTAAGAGCCATACATGCTTTGATATGTCAGCCTTTGAGTTGGTATTATCGGCAATACTGTGAACGCACCCAAAGAAGGCTCGAACAGCAACAGGATATGGGATGTGATATGTAGCACCGATCTTGCCGGTCAAAGTAATGACAACGGAACAGATCAAGAACCCGAAGAAGGTGATGGGGATTGTCTGGCGTGCCGTGAAACCGAGAGACATGACCGAGCTCACAGTAGAGGCCAACGGTGGTGCCAACATATCACTGAGGGCGTTAGCTAGATATAGTTACGATTCTTCCTTTCCTCTTACCTGCACCAGTACGCCCAGTAGTCAATGCCACCCCAAGTCTGTCGATGTAGAGGGACGGGATCCAAGTCGGGATTGCTCCAACGAGGATCTCCATACATGCCAGCATGCATAGGTACGGTCCATGAAAGATGAGGTTTGATCTTCTCACGAAGACGATTTGGAGAAAGGAAAGACATGATGAACGTTTACCAACAGGTTAGCTTGTACGATCGGTAGAGTGAGATTGCAAGAGTAGGTGAAATTGACTTGGACATTCGAACAGCGAATCCTTGCTCTTAGATATACACGAGTATGCGTGTCTAAGTCCTCAATCTTTGGAAAATTACTCTTTCCTTCTGCATCTAGTATCACAGGTCTGTTTGGCATTGATTGATAGACACTCCACGGTGCGTACACGCCTTCAGGCCGGCGCGATTGACGGATCTAGAGCTAGCCTTGTCGTCGCATATCCATCTCATATCAAGGGCTAGCCCTCATCTGCCCACGTACCGGGCTTGTGGCGGCATTTGCTGGACGAGTGCCCAGCAACGATCGCATTGTTGGAGCAATTCGATAGAGGTCGAGGCGCTCGACGCTATCTCCTGAAGTGGTGTAGCGACGCAGAAAGGGGTTAGCGTCATGCCGTCCTCCAATTCCAACCTCCAACCCCCATGTAGCTTCGAGATAAGAGACTGCTCATCGACTTGAGCTGTAGGCCGCCGCAGCGCGCGCCGGTCGGCCAGGCCGTCGGCCCTCGTGGCGAACTGCAGTGCGCTCGTACATGGCCGACGGTCGATTGGCATCGTTCTCGTGGGCTGGTATGGTGTTATGTCGCCCATCTTTGAAAGTGACTATGAAGGTCCAGCTTTTGTCCTGCTCTCAATCCAACTTTCATATCTCCTTCAGTGCTTTCGTCGTTTAAAATTTTACTTGATCACATTGTAGTCTGACTTTTCTGCTCATAACACCCATGGCGAAGACCCAGATCTTACCTGAGTCGGTGACTCTAGATGCTAAACCTTACTCGTTTACTTTTCCTCCCAAGCATACAGCCCTTGTTGTAATTGACATGGTATGGCTCGTTGCTGTGTTATGAGAACTAAGAAAGCTGATGTCCTGCCTAGCAACGAGACTTCCTTTTGGCAGATGGCTTCGGAGACATCCAAGGCGGCAATCTCGAAGCAGTTCAAGCTTCAATTGCACCTACAAAACAACTGCTAGAACTCTGTAGACGCAGCGGCCTTACTATATTTCACACTCGAGAGGGCCATAAGCCGGATCTGTCCGACTGTCCATCGTCCAAGCTTCACAGACAGGCTGCCGCTCCGAATAACACCCAGCACAAGCTCGTGATCGGTGATCAAGGCAAGATGGGACGGCTACTGATCCGTGGAGAGTACGGTCATGATATAGTTGATGAATTGAAGCCACTCCCTGGAGAAGTGGTGATAGACAAGCCCGGCAAAGGCTCATTTTGGAACACCACCATCTTGCATAAACTGAAAGCACGTGCCATCACCCATCTAATCGTATCCGGCGTTACTACCGAATGCTGCTTTGCTACGTCCATTCGTGAGGGAAATGACAGAGGCTTTGAATGCTGTAAGTGCCTCCAGTCTTAATGCTGTTGTACCCAATGCTGGGGTCACCGTGTTTGTAGGACCACAGTCTTGAAAACATTAATCCTTTTGTCGTCCGGTGAAGCAATTAGTCTGCTTGGATGATATCACTTGACGAATACCAGCTAACTTCGAGCAGGTGGAATCGAAGAAGCTACGGCTGGCTATAACGCCTCGTTCAAATGCTCCAGCTTGGACATGATCCATTGGTCTCAGGGCTTATTCGGATTTGTTGCAAACCTCGATGCGCTAAAGAAAGCTATTGAACCACACTTAGCACCGGAGATTTCAACTACAACACCACCTCACACACCACTAGACTGGGATGGCGACTTACGGATTCCTAGCCTTCAAGCCGCATATAAGGCCGGACTATCGCCCGTGGTCGTAATGGACGCACTCTACAAAACCATCGAGGCCTATTCTCACGAACACGAGGGTGTATGGATCCACTTGGAGAGCAAAGACGCCGTGCTCGAAGCCGCCAAAGCGCTAGTGACCAAGTACCCGGACAAAGCAGCGCTGCCACCGCTCTTCGGCGTGCCCTTCAGCGTCAAAGACAGCCTGGATATCGCTGGCCTCCCAACCACGACGGCCTGCCCGCCGCTGACGCACATGGCGACGCTCTCCTCGCCCGTCTACGAAAAGGTGATCGAGGAAGGCGCGCTGTTCATCGGCAAGACCAACCTCGACCAGCTGGCGACCGGCCTGACGGGATGCCGCTCCCCCTACGGCCGGCCGCACTCGGTCTTCCACCGCGCGTACATCTCGGGCGGCAGCTCGTCGGGCAACGCGGTGTCGGTGGGCGCGGGGCTGGTGACGTTCAGCGTGGCGACGGACACGGCGGGGTCAGGGCGGGTGCCAGCGGGCTTCAACGGGGTGGTGGGGTTCAAGCCGACGCGCGGGCTGCTGTCGACGGTGGGGCTGGTGCCGGCGTGCCTGTCGCTGGACTGCATCGCGCTGCTGGCGGGCTCCGTCGCCGACGCGCGCACGCTCTGGCAGCTGTGCGAAGCCCACGACCCGCGCGACCGCTACGCCAAGCCGCCGCTCGCACTCGACCGCCACGTGAACTCGCTCGGCCCGCAGGCCCGCGCCTTCCGCTTCGGCATCCCGCCGCCCGAGGCCCTCGCCGTGTGCGCGCCGGTGTATCGCCGCATGTTCCACGACGCCGTGCGCCACCTGCAGGCGCTGGGCGGCGTCCTGGCACCTATCGACTGGGCGCCGTTCGAGAAGGCCGGCCGCCTGCTGTACGACGGCACGTTCGTGTCGGAGCGCCTGGCTAGCCTGCCGGACGACTGGCTGGATCGCAACAGAGAGCATTTGCACCCCGTCATCGCGGAGCTGTTTGCGCGCGTGGTTGCGAGACAGAGTACTGCTGTGCAGGCGTACCGCGACTTGCAGGATAAGGCGCTCTATACGAGGCAGGCGGAGCTCGTGTTTGAGTATTCGGCTAAGGGTGTCGATGTCGTGGTTGTGCCGACTGCGCCTACCCACTGGACTATCGAGCAGGTGCTGGCTGATCCGATTGCGAAGAACAGCGTGTTAGGGGTGAGTTCTATTTTCTGACTGTCTAAGATCATAGTTGCGAGACATATGGGTAGAGTGAATCTAACTACCGACTAGGAATTCACGCACTTTGGTAATGTGCTGGACCTTTGCTGCGTAGCGACGCCGGCAGGCGAGTACAAAGTCTCCGAGTTGTCTGGTAAGGAAGAGGATGAAGGTGTTCTGCCGTTCAGCGTATCTTTCCTAGGTGGAAGCAGAATGGACGCAGAGACGCTGGAGATTGCTAGGAGATTTGAAGAGCGTATTCAGAAGTCGAAGTCATAGTGCTTCTGATCATGATTTGGAGTTTGTGGAGAAGAGATATCACAGAAGTCCACGCTGGCCAGGCAACTACTATGTTGCAGACCTACATCGTTTGAGACTGCTTGAATATGGCTGGCTCCTCATGTCTTATGATCTCATTTAGCATTTTGTGTATATTAATATGGTTGAGCGACGGAGATATTGAGATCACTGTTTAACGTGTCTCCGGTTTATGATCTTCATCGTCAGTGTGAAAGGCATCGGCGTATGAAACATGTTAATAGCCTAGATATGATAGATGAATGACCAATTTGTAGTCAAAGTCAATTAAGTCGCATTTGACGCTACCGCTTCTGATAGTTTCGCAGCAATGTACTAGAAGTGTGGATCAACGGCGAAGTTCCAGTGGCAATACCATCACTCATAGATTGACTTGATTCGGCGAAGTTGCGGATTTGGCTTTCGACGATTGTCCAGCGAACAGCTGAAGGTATTCACGCACCCACAACCACAGAGCAGATTCTCCGATTGGACGAGAAGGGTTGAATGGGAATAGGAAAGTACGATCAAAGTAGGCTCGAGGAGTTGAATAGAGCGCACATATCAAGGAACGTCACAGTTAAGATAGGGAGAAAATAGAATAAGAGGTCAGGCTTGCCATTAGGTAAGGTCGAAGTTGAATAAGTACAATCTATAAGAGGTCTCATCCCCATCCGCGGAAGTCGAACCCATCCAGAAGCGAAGAGAAACGCGGCAAGGCAAGAATCTCCGTCCCACGAGAAGCCGCCTCGCCTCGCAGCCGCAGCCGCCGCTCTTCGACCCCGGAGTCCCGCAGCGGCCCACCGATACTGTGACAGAATCAATCGGATAAGTACAAACACAAGGCGGCGAAATCAAAACACGCAACCCGCAGACTAAAGAAGAGCCCTCGAGAAATCCTCGTAGGGCGCTCGCACGAACCTCGGGCTGCGGAGACGCAGCACGCCGCGGCCGCAGAGGCGGCGTGCCGTCCGCCGGAGGCAGACAGCGGCGTGCGTACGGCCGCGCGGCGGGTATATGAAAAGTGTAGAAAAGAAAAACGCGCAAGCAGGAGGCCAGGAGAACGCCGAAACCGAGTCTTTGCCGCCCGAGACGCCGACGGGAGGAAACTTTTGGAGCTATGAAGACAGTCTGGAGAAGTGGGGGAAGCCCCGTTGCCCGATGCGGATATGATGCAGTAAAGTGCTGAAGACCACGCTCAATGCATGAATGACGAGACGAATCGCGGACGAGAAGGGGGTGTTGATGCTTCGGAGGGTGTTGGCGGTCGAATTATGCTGGGTCGAGCTCCTCATGATGGTGGTGCGGCGTCGGCTTTGCTGGTTTCGTCGGACACGGCTTCGGCGATGGCGGGCTGTGACTTGGCGACTGGAGGTGATGAAGCTGCTGAAGGTGGAGATGCGACGTCGTCTGCTCCTTCACCTGCATCCAATCCGGCTAGGGCACTAAAGGCATTGTTAGTTTTTGTTGGAGGCGGAACGTAATGCTTGGAAGAGCCGATGATCTCTCGCTCTTCTCTCAGCCTTACGATTTGTGGATGCTCCACTAACCTGTACGCATTAATGTGTGCGGTCGACTCCTTCTCCTTTACAGGAGGAGTGTTTGTTCTTGAAGACGCGCCAGAGTCCTCGGCACCACGGGAAAGAGGACCAAGGCCACCTTTGCGACCACTGCTGCTACGTGAACCCAACATGGAGGTAGGTCCTAGGGAGACACCAGGAACTTGGCCTGCTGGTCGAGCTCCGCGAGTGAGTCTCTTTAGGTCGTCCATGCCGACTTGATTGCGAGGGTAGTCTGGTGGAGGCATCATGCCGCCGCTGGAGAATGACCGAGCATCACCGCGGCCGACGGGAGGTCGAGGGCCTCCTCGCTGACTCTGACGAGCGCGCTCAGCTTCAGCAGCGGCTTGCTGAGCGGCAGCATCCTCGCGAATCTCTTGGATGGTCTTGGGGCCCTTGGCATCGTCTTTGGACTTCCAGTTAGATTTCCGGAGATCGACGGTGTCGAGAAGCATGTAGTATAATCTGCTTGGGAGACCTTCCATGGCCATGATGACGTTGATACGTTCGAAGTAGGAATTAAGCATCTGTGGGCCGAGCTGCGCTTGCTCCATTGCGTATCCAACAGTGCGGAGAAGCTTGACCAAACTCTCGATAGCTGACTCGTCCGGTAGACCTTCGAAGTTAAGCAATCGGAAGACACACTCATGCATGATGCGGATGGTCAACATGTTCAGCTTGTAGAGCTCACCGATGAACTGAATCAGACCTAGACCACGACGTTTGGCAGCCGCAGCGACGTAGTATTCATCAGACAGCATAACTGCCTCTTCAGTTTGACCCTCCGGCTTCTCTGGTAGGTTTACTTCCCAGCCGCGCTCGAATTCCTCTTGGCAGCGGTTGAGAAGGTACTTTCGGAAGAGAGCTCCACCGACCACAGGAGCGCCGGATTTATCGTGTATGGTATCATCCTTGATCTCTTGGCTCATCTCCTCCAGCATGCGCTTGCAGAACTTGGCGTACATGGATGCCCAATGAGCTTCGTCGCAAGCCTTCTCGAAGGTAAGCTGAATGACCTGGCGCAAAGTGCGGCCATCCTGCTCATCCTTTGATTGCATGGCAATGTTGAGGATGTCTCCGGAGATCTTCTCGAACTTCTCGGGCGTCATCTTGTTGAGGGCCGCCTTGACTTTCCTCTGCACCATATCAGGAGGCATGTGGTTACCCGGGAGCACCGGATTCGGCCCCAAGCTCGTGAGACTCTGCGGCTTCCATCCAGACCCCGAGATTTCAAGCGGCTTGAGTTGCTGGCCAGCGGTCAATGGCATATTCTTCGCTAACTGTGCTTCTTGAGCCGCAGATGGACCGCCAGGACCACCACGACGACTGCCTTTGCCACGTGAGCTAGCAGTGCGCGGCGAGTTCAACGCTTGCTGCGGGATCGACTGTGACGAGCCTGTGCGAACCATCATCGGAGGAGCACCCATTGGGAAAGGTGCACCAGGACGACCGCCAAACGGCGCGAAGGGATTTGGCATGGAACCGCCACGGCCAGCTTGCTGGATTGAAGCATGGAAGCGTTGGTCTGAGGTCGTACCAGGTGGTAGAGTCCGACCGGTAGCACCAAAGCTACCCATCGCACCGCTGGTGATGCCTGGCATGCCGGCAGGTCGAGAGGTTTGCCTTCCACCCATCGAAGGTGTGCGAGCAGATGGTGGACGAGCCGAGTCGGTGCCATCACCGAGGGTATCCTTGATCTTCTTGTCCCAGTCGATCGAAGGCTTCTCCTTGAAAACTTCTTGGAACTGCAAGAGGAACTCCTTGTCATACTTGCGGCCACGGGTCTTACCCTGGTTAAGCGCGGGATTTGGAGATTTGATGCCTTCCGGATAGGTGATGGACTCATTTTGAACTTGGAGGAAGCGAGCAGACTTGAGCGACTGCATACCAGCAGTTGGTTGAGCCGGTTCGACGGATGCGGTGGTCTCCAGTTTGAGAGCGGCGGGCTTTGGCTTGCCACCAGGCGTAGTGGCTTTTGGCTGCGGAAGTTGTACGGGAACAGCGGGCTCCGGGATGGGTGACTCGGCGGCAGGAGTAGAAGTGCCGCTTTCTGGAGTGGCTGATGCGCCAGGACCAAAGACAGAACGCTTGAGAGTTGCGAAAAGCTTAGCACTTTCATCGTCGACGTTGCCATCCTCACGCTCACGCTCCCTAGCCTCCTCAAGTTCTTCGGCTTCGCGCTCCTGTCGCTTGAGTTCTTCGTCGAGCTTAGCCTTTGCTTCTGCCTCCTGCTTGGCCTTCTCTTCCGCATCCTTCTTCTTCTTCTCGCTGTATTTGCGCTCACGCTCTTCCTCTTCCCGCTCTTGGGCTTCCATCTCGGCAATCATGCGTTCCATCTCCTCGTCTTCCGCGCTCTTCGCCTCATCCTTGGGAGCTTCCTCTACGGGCTTCGACTCAGCCAAAGGCTTCTCGGGCTCTTTCTCTTCGACAACCTCTGCTGTCTCTTCCTCGAATACATTAGGTGTGGCTTCCTCTTCAGTCGTCGCCGGCTTCGGCTCCTCATCTTCGTTTGGCTTCTCATCGTCCTTCTCGGCCTCCAGCTGCTTCTTGAACTGCTCGGTAAACTCTTGCCTGCGTTCGTCGGCCGACTTGGCGTGTTGCGATTCGGTGCGAACGTGTACAGGAGCTGGAGGAGGTGTGGGTGTGGAAACGGAGGGAGTGCCGGTGGAAGAGGACACGATAACCGGGCCACGAGAAGCTGGCTGGCTAGGGGGTGAGGTAACTGTAGCCTTGTCAACCGTAACCTCTGTACCGTCCGGTCGCTTGATGGCGATGGCTTTGCTCTTTCGAGGTTCAGTAGGTCGCTGGAAGCTCGAGGTCTGTTGAGCGGGACTGCCTGTACCAGGGCCCGGAGCTGGAGGCGGAGGAGCAGTGGACACTCCAGGGGTTGACGACGCGCCAACGGTAGAGCCTGGACGCTCTGGTCCCTGCGAGGAAGTTCGAGACATGACCTGTGGCGGTGGAACACCGTAGGGTCCCGGCATGTATGGTTGCTGACCGGCATTGAAAGGGCGAGGGCTGGGTGGAGCACCGGGATACTGGATTCCAGGCATACCGTGATGCATGAATTGAGGATTGTAGAAGCCGTAAGTTGGATCGAGCTGCTGCGGCATACCATAGATGGTCTGGGCCTGCGAATATGTTAGGTCCTGATCAGCAAGCAAGTATGCGATGTTGATGCCAAGAAATAGACGAGCTTGCTCAGGTGGTAAAGTTGTGTAGCTCTGAGTGAAAGGAAAAGGATATGAATGAGAGGATCGTACCTGAGGCTGGTACTGTTGAGTATAAGCGTAGGGTCCCTGCGGCTGCATTGGAGGACCATTCATATGCGGCTGTTGCATTCCCATTGTCGGAGTACGGTTTGATTGGTATGGAGAGTTGGTGTGCTGTGGGCGCAGAGGCAGCTGCTGAGGGTATGGTTGAGCATTTGGAGGACGCTGGTGTGCCATCATAGGACCGCGATAGAGCTGCTGCGCGCCCGGCGCCGGAGAAGCGAAAGGCTGAGTATAGCCTCTGCCACGGCCGTTGGGAGTGAAGTTGCGATTCGCGGAACTGAGGTCACTGTGGGCGGAATGCGACGAGTCGCGACGCAGATGTTGAGGTTGAGGAATTTGAGCATTAGCCGGACCGGTTTGTGGGAGACTGGATGGTCGGGACTTGCGGGTCATGTCAGTATTATGGTAATTAAGCGAGAAAGTGTTGTGGGCGTAGAAGGTGTTGCAACTCACACTTACGTCACCGCCGTCGGTGTTTGGCATACTACCAAAGGCTAGACTACCCTGCAGGCCTTGAGGCGGTCTTCCACCACTCGTACCACCTGGTTGTGGGATCGGTGAAGGAGTTCGTGCTGGAGCTGGATTGCTCAGCGGCGCGCCGAGTGTGGACTGCTGCGGATTAGGGAGGCTGTTGGCCACGGCCGGTGAGCTGTCTATGGAGCCGAAACTGATGGGAGGACGAGTGTTTGGGCCTGCGCTTCCTCCATTCGGTATGTAGCCGGTTGTTCCTTGCGGAGTAATGGTGATGGATGAGGGTTTGCGGCTATGGTCGCCCTGGGACGGGGCGCCATTGGCAACGCTGCTGCTGTTGACGATGGCCGGGCCGCTCATTGCGGCGGGAATGGCGGGCTGAACTGGCGCTTTGCCGTTCACTGGCGATACCGGATTGTTCTTCGCATGTTGTGGGGGAGCAGAGCCGCCGACGATGGCGGGAGGATTGCTCAGAGCAACCGCGGGAGGGGAAAGCTGCTTCCCTCTGGTCGCGTTTGCGTATGAGGAGCGAGCTCCTGGAGCGGCGGTCGGCGAAGCTGCGGTCGGTGTGTTGGAGGAGTTGTTCGGATTAGATGTCATTAGATTTAGAGCCTTGATGGAGGGCGTTGTGTGCGGCGACGGAATTTGACGTGGGACCGGGAGATGAGCAAGGCGAGGTTGAGGTGAGGCGCGCGCGCTCACGGGAAAAAAAAAGTTGAGGACGGATGCTGATTTTCAAAGGCCGACCACAACGCTGCGCTCGCTCGCCGAAGGCAAGAAAGCGCGAGCGTAAGAGCGGAGAGGTCCCACTTCACGCAACGAGGGTGAAGTGAAAGGAATCAAACTGAAAGATGGGACGGCAGCGCCTGGCTGTCAAAGCGACTTCGTCTTTGTGTGTGTGTGTGCGTGTGGGAGTTGAAGAGGCTGCGACGCGGCCTGGCAGTCCAGATGGGCGCTCGTGCGCGAGGCAGAGGAGCGGATAAAAGGCTTCTCCTCGTGGAGAGAGAAACCCGCTGGATGGAAATAGCTCTTCCAAGAGGAGGAAGAGCAGTTCGGGGTTGGGTTTGGTGTTGAGGTTTGGGTGAGGGAGAAATTCTCCAGCAACGGGAGCAAATAATTGGGAAAAAGAAGCCGAGCGGGTGCCAAGACTTTTTTGGCAGTGAATGAAAAAGGGAGACCGATCAAAGAGACTTTGTCAACGCCAATGGCAACGGCAAAGTCACTTTCGATCCCACGTTCCGCCCCCTGACTGCCAGCTGCACTATCTACCTTATGCACCATTCGCTCCGCACGATGGGAGTTGCCACTGGTACTCCGTATCAACAGTGTGCAAATCGTCCATGGTATCGGCTGCTCCAAATGCTCTCCAAGCCCCCAATCTGGTGAGCGACTGCGTCCTCCAGATACGATCAGATCAGTCATCGCTGCAGACTGCGCAGCGCGGAAGAGCGGCACAAACGCCTTCTAAATCCTAATTCCGCTTCTGCCTAGGAATTCAGTCATACGTGCATGACCTGACTGCCGCGCAGGCTCGAGTATCGATGGAAAAGACTGGCTGTGTGCAACTATTCGGCCATTGCCCGCTCTCCAAGCTGGCCAACGGTCGGCCTGCATCTGAGTTCGTCGGGCCAAGGAGACCCCAGAGCCAGTGGAAAACATGACCGTTTTGATTCGGTTCAGCCCGCTGTTTGGAATTGGCTTTCCGTACCTATTCCCCTTCGCAGTACATGAAACATGCAAGGTGATGGCCCTTCAAGCGCCTGGCCTGCTGAAAATGCCCCCCTACCTGGCCATTGGACCGCCGCTTTTCTTTGCCACCTTCTCCCGCCTTCCCTGCATGAGCTGCCCTTCTGGACACCCCCCAAAGCACTCTGAATCGCTGCCAGCTCCGTTGCGCGCCAATGTCGACTCGAGCGTGACCGAAACTAGTTTCACTGCACTGTGCGACTCCAACGCTTGAATCTGTTTCACCCTGACTCGAGCATGAGGTAATGGTCCGTAATGAGCAATATCAGTGGAATTGCTCTTCTTAATGGCTAAATTTGCCGTGTACCACGCGTTCAAATTCTTTGTGCTCTCAGCTCTCGCTTGTGAACTGCATGTCAGCCGTTCGAAATAGTAATTGTGTGCAATCGCACAGAAATAGCCTTTCCTTCACTCGCGACGACGACGCTTAAAGCTAAAACAGTGTAAGAAGAGAAAATAGCACAGTCCACATGGGGAGACGCATATATCTTCGCATATATTTTAAGTAGGCCGCGAAACCACGCCGCCACAAAGTCTATACACAGACAGCAGACGACTCTAGATACACGGGATCGCCCTACATACACCACCCGTTCCGCTTCGCCGCTGCCGCCCTCCGAAAAACTCGCCTCGGCCTGTCTCTCCCATTCCACCCTTCGGTCCGGCCTGTCTGCTGTCCGAAACGGTATCTCAACGCCCAACACTTTTGCAAATGCATGTCTCACCAGAAAGAAAAAAAAAAAGCGAAGGAACGCAGCGCCAGGAACACCAGAAGCCCGCTCCTGCTTTCGACATCAAAAAAACCGGCGCAAAAACCAAGGCGGGGGGAATTCGGCGAGTGTGCAGATCAGATAATAAAAAAAATGGTCGTCTCCGGTTAGGTGCTCGCGCGCGACGACGTTCTAAAGGGATTGCTCGGCCGAATGCCCGTTGGACTTCTGCTGCGCCGCAGCTTGAGCGGCCTGCGCGACGATGGCATCGGCTTGGTTGACCGCCGCTTGGATCACCTGCTGTTCCTCTGCGTTGAGGTTCTTAGTGAGGTTTTCGTACATTTGCGGCTGCTCGGCTTGGAGGCCTGTGAGAGACGTCAGTGACTCGGCGATGGAATGCGTGGAAGGGATAGACTTACGAAGCAAGGCTGTCTTGAACATGCCGTATGGCTCGACTTTGTCTAGAGGCGTCTCCAGCAGACTCTCCTCCTCGAGCTCTTGGTCATCGTCATCCTGGAAATGGGAGAACTTTTGCGCCTGCACATCCGGTGTTAGTATCCTGTAGGAAGCCATCCGGAGTTTACATTCCTCTTCATTTAAAAACTCCAAGTAGGCAGTACTCTCATCTTTGACATCTTCGGCCTCATCATTCTCGTTTTCCCAGTCGACATCACCTTCCCACTCTTCCTCGTCTTCGTCATCATAGTCTTGGGTGAGATCAAAGTTTTCTTCCTTGGTTGCTTCTTCGCGGTTCTTCATTGCCGCCGGTAACGTTTGGAATAAGCGTACAATGCCTTGCAGCAGTCGCGGCCAACCTTGTTGCACGCTGACCGGCACCTCCTGAGCTTGCAGTGTTAGCAGTGACGTGATGGCTGCAATGGCCAACTTCTTATCGTGCACGCGCGTGAAGCTGTCCATGTTCGAGAACCAAAGGCTGAAGAACTTGTTCGTCCATCCGTTACTCTCCAGCACGTGAAGAGCCAGGCGAGGATTGTAGTAGATTGCGTTGATGACCATCTCCATAAGGTGAATCTTGTAGGATTTTACCTTCACTTCCTCGCTCGTGACATGGATCATGGCCAACTGAATGAACTCGGGAATGTAGTTGTCTACATGTCCTCGCAAACTGAGCATGACAATTTCTGCGAGCTTGCATCCGCATATCCTGTCAACACCACCGACTTTGTCGTCTTTGAAGATGACGCGAACCATGTCGACGACAGCTTCAAGATACTGTTTGTTCTGGACAAGGTTATCCGCGCCAAACGTGACAAAGTTCTCCAAAGCTGGAAGCATATCTTCAAGATATAGCTCGGCACCTGCCTTGAACGTCCGATGGATCAGCTCGAATGCGTGCCACATCGTTGGCGATATTGCTTTCGCGGCAAAAGTGCAGCTATCAATAATCTCGAAGATTTCATTGTACAAGTCGTAGAGCTTGTTCTCAAGCGTGATGGTGATGACGGGAGTGAGGATGGTTTCAAGATGTAGGAGCACATCCGGCGTACTCTCAAGCGTGAGAATAAGGGTGCCGATGGTCTGAAGGACGCCCAGCGCAGTTATGCTCTTGTCATCGAGAAAGTCGGCGTATTGGTCCTCTTCATCCTTCTGCTGATTGCGTTCGAGAAGCTCGCGAACGATCCTCAAGTACGTGTCTCGCAACTGCTCGCAAAGAGCAACAGCAAAAGGCGTCAACTCTGCCGCAAAGACCTCAACAAAGTCTTCCATGACATTAGCTAGAGCATCCACATCCACTTCGTTGGCCAATTTCAACAGCTGCTGCATGATTTGTGGAATGTTCTGCTGCATGGCCGTGCGAATGATGTCGTGCCGTATTAAGGGCTGAAGAGCCAGAGCAGCTTCCACCCGGACTGGAAGTTCGGGATCCGCCATTGACTCGAGGATATTCCGATAAATGACGACCAGATTCTGTTGATCTGTGAAATCGAGCCTCTCAAACTTCTCAAGGGTGTCACAAGCTCGGGCTCGCAAGAAGCCGTGAGGACTTCTGAACTCTGGAAAGACGTGACGCACGAAGAAGAGCTCGACTTGATTTGCAACGGGGCTTTGTTTTCCTAGAATGACTGGTGCAAGCGTCCCAATCATTCTCAGCGCTCCTTCCTTTTCACGTGGATTCTTTTGGTCGTCGGGAGCCGACTCATACTTGTTGACAATGTTATTGACAAACTGCAAGATAGTGTATGTCTGTTTCCGTCGACTCTTCGTAAGTGTGACGAGGAAGTTGGTTGCGGCAACATCGGGAGCCGAGACTTCCTCATAGAAGTTCAGCTTGCGATGAAGGTATTCAGACGGGTCGTCTTGGAACAGCTCAATGTCCTCATCCGACTGGCAGAGCACAGGGAAGAGTAAATGCGAAACTAGTGTCTCCATGTGAGGTTTAAGGTGGGTCCACATCGATTTTGGTTTGACGCATTCGTCGAGATAGTTCAAGGTGTAGGATAAGCAGCCTTTACTCAGCCAGATCGACTTTGCGACCCACTTCTCTATTTGCTGTAGGTAGACTTTGAGGATTTCGGGAGCGAAATTGGTAATGAACGATTTCGCAACATCCGTGTAGTCTTCGCCAGGACTCTTCGTAAGGGTTGTCGGGTTACCGTACCTGCAGGAAGTGTTAGCATGGAATTCAGCAAATAGATCCATTCTTTCGTACCTGACAAAGAGTCTGTTCAGATTAGAATATGCCCATTTCTTGGCTTTCCACCAATGATTTGATTCGCGTTCGTCCAGGTCGTCCGGTAGAGAACTTGGGGGCGGGTCTTTCGATACCAGCGTCAAGAAAAGAGTGCACCAGCCAACCATAACTTGGTGTTCTCGGAGCGGGCCAGGTAGCTCGAAGTAGATGGCATGCTTGTATGCTTTCATGACGGTCCTTAGTATCTCTCCGGCATCGATGCTGGTCTCAGGCACCAGACGGTTGCCAATGTTGAGGAGTAAGGGGAAAGTGACCGAAACGACCTTATCGAAGTCACCGCGGACATCGCCTGCCTTGAATCGATAGACGCGACACATGGCCAGGAGGCATTGTACACCTGCAAAGACCGATCCGGCATCATTCGCGCTCAAAAGCTGCACGGTGATGTCGAGGAAGTCGGGCCATCTGACTGGAAAATCGTAGGAAAGGATTTTTTGAAGGGTAGGAATGAGCTGGGCGCGGACCTGCGGAGGTGAAGCAGCGAGAATGGGAACCAAGCGATGACGGAAAGCCGCCTTCTCATCTTCTGGGATCGGCTTCGCCTGAGTATGGTCCTCGACGGGCGACCATCCCCGTGTGATACGGTTCTTGAGGTAGACGGCAGCTGCAACAGGTGTCAGTGGATGATAGAAATGAAGATGAGCTGGGAACAAGTATTCACCGGATTGCCTGACACCAGGATCCTGCTCAACTTCCAGAATATTGAGCAGCGCGTCGGGAAATCCGGCTTGCTCTTCCGCGAATTTGAGATCAAGCTCTGCCTGGCGACGTATGTCGGCGTTGGCGTCGAGCGTGGCGGCGATTCTATCTCGCAGAGTTGCCATGCTTCGTCGGAGGTGGAGGTGGGACGCCAGGTCACTGTCGAAGCTAAATTGAAAGATAGAGGTGGTGTGCCTGAATCGAAGCACTGTGCACGTTTCCTTCACTCGTGGGGTCGTTCCTGGGTCGCGGAAGCCAATGAACCAGACCGGCGCACTGCGGCGCGATAGATGCTTCGCAAGGGAGCAGTGAGACTCGTGAAGGGCCTTGGAAGTACGGGGCAAGAAGTATCTGGAAGAAGCAGCAAGCGCGGAGGAATCCTCCAGGAGCAGGACGCGCAAAGGTGAATGGAGCAGTGTGGGAGTCGAGGGGAAAATAAAGATGGGCCGCCAAGAACTCGTGTAGTACTCTACTCTCTACGTACCGTACCGTACTGCATCGTATGCCCTGAACCAGCTTTTTCCACACATTCAACGTTGCTGTCTCACCTCATCACTTTCTATTTCCGGACTACATTATTCCTCTTTCACTGCCTTCTTTCCTCGCCCCATTGCTAATATCGTTGTACTTTGCTCATCAGGGTACACGTGATAGGTGGATTTCGACCAATGTACTAAGGTAAGGTACGTACCCGATCCGTAGCCAGCCACCATACGCGATTCATTCAACACCGATACGAATCAAGAATGGCACCTTTCGGGTTATCTCAAATAGGTAGTCATAGTGCGGACACTAGTTACTCTATAACTAGAGCGAGCGATGCCCTAGCAAAATATGCCTGGCTAACCGGCTAAGCGACCCATAGCTTCTACATATACAAGCTAGCTGTCGCGCACACGTCCCTCTTAATCATTTCCTGACACGTCTGCATCTTCTGGAACAGCGTCGGGTCACCAATGATCCTGGCCGCGTTCTTCACCTCTCGACATGTCTCGTCCAGGCGCGTAATCACACGCACAATGGTTCCTTCCATGACATCTGTCAGGTCGGTAATGCGATTGAACGACATTCCTCTCGCCCATTCGTAAACCACTTCGATCATTCCGAAGCGTGGCTGACTCACGAAGTCGTTGGAGTCATCCGACGAGAGGATCACCTGGTGAACCGTTTGGACGTTGTTGACCCTTTCGGATATCTCCACGATCTTGTTCTTGCCACGCTCGAGATTCGCAGTCAACGTCGGTTCGACATCGGTCTTCTCTTGGAATACAAACGACGATAGTAGAGCCACGATCTCTTCGGGTTCATAATCGGCGAGTACGTTCTCGAGGACGAGCTCAGTGAGGACGAGCTCATCGGCCGTGTGGATCTCACAAGCCACTTTACCTTTAAGTTCGACTCTCGAGTTTTCGTCGATGAACCCTAGCTCCTTGAGAACGGCGACGCGCTGTTCGTAGTCTGGAAGTAGTTGTAAATTCTGATCTGACATCAATTGCCGTAGCTGCGCTATGTTCTCCTTGATGAGCCATTCGTCGTGCTGCATGGCGAAATGCTGTAGGAATTTGGGGCATGAGATGCACTTGCGATCCTGGGCTTCATCAGAGGCCTTCTCCCGAGCCTCGAGCGTGTTCCGGACAGCGACGTCCTTGAATATTTTGAACCAGTCAAGCTCTATCCAGGCATCTGATTCCCAGGACTTGAGGATCGGGTCTAGATACTCTTCCGCAAATTTCTGAGCATCGGATTTGCTGTTTAGAGTGCTCAGTGGACGATCATATTTGAGAACCGTGTCTGTAATGCATTCAACATCGCTTAGACGTATACTGGACAACTTAAAACTCAGGTTGGAGTATCGTCGTGAGAGCGGTGTGAAGAACTTGGCAAATTCTCCAAGGTAAGGCAAAGTGTCGCTTGGGTTTCGTTTCGTCCTGGAGGAGATCTCCATGACCGGCAGCATTGGTTCTTTACCTCTCGAATAGCTACCATCGACGAGCATCCCAACAGTGCGAATTCCATCTTTCTTGTATACGATCAGACGCTTTGGTTGTAACTTGAGCTTGCTTAAAAGAATCGCTACCGCAGCAAGGTGGAGTTCTTGAGTCAGTCGGGTGAAATCCATACAGGCTTGGTGACACTGTTCAAGATCTATGTCGCAGATGTCGCAAGGTTCCCGTTTGATTTTCTCGAGATCTGCTTCGGAGAGCTTGACCTGCTTTTCATGTTCTGGTAGCAAGGCTTGAGTGGCGTTCTCGCTGAAACTCCTCTTGATCATCTCCTCAATTTTCAGTGCCTCGACTCGCAGAAGATTGAGTATCATGTTGTATGTGAGCCTGAACTGCGATCGAAGCTTGGTGGGATCTCCCAGGATCATCTGCCTAAGTCTTTGAACCGGTGGTGCTTCGTCGGCTCCAGGAACAACAAGGATGGCAGTTCCAACGGTGTCGATACCACGACGGCCAGCCCTCCCTGACATTTGAGTGTACTCTCCTGGAAGAAGATCTCTAAACGATCGGCCATCGTGTTTACGGAATCCTGAGAAAGCAACTGTCCTCGTGGGCAGATTCAGACCCATGGCAAAGGTCTCAGTTGCGAAGAGAACTTTGACGAGACCTCTAGCGAATAGAATTTCAACGACTTCTTTCAAAATTGGGAGCATGCCTCCGTGGTGTACTGCAAGTCCGCGATTCAAAAGCTCTCTTAGTCGTAGGATCTGAGGGAGCTCACGATCTTCAGGCTTCAATCGAGCAACTGACTTCTCTACTGTCATGTGGATGGTGCTCTTCTCGGCTGCGGTGCAGTAGTCCAGACTCGAAAGCGCATCCGCATTCTCCTCGCATCTCTTCTTGGAGAAGACAAATATGCACGCTGGAAGCAAGTCCTGTTGTCGAAGGTGTTGGACAACCTGCATCCAGATACTGCGGTCTTGTGCTGCCGTAGTACGACCTCCACCGCGGCCGGTTCGTGCAATGTTTCCACGCCCAGCTTGTGCAGGACCACCTCGACCGCGTTGCTGAGGTCCTCCTCTCCGTGGGCCACCTCTTTGTGCTCCACCTCGTTGGTTTTGGCCTCGAGCCGGTCCTCGCGAGTTACCGCCACCTCTTTGACTCTGATTGTTTTCTTCTGCTGGCAGCTTGACTTTGTCTCTTCCAGTAATAATGTCGTTCGCCTCTTTCCATCCCTGCTCAATGAATTCCTTGTCCGCGGTGACAATCTTGTGCATAGCCTTCCCAGCCCAAAGGTAATGCTCGAGCGGTACTGGACGCTTGGCTGTGGATATCACATAAATATCCTTTTTCTTTGTGCGTCCAACCCAGGATGCAAACTCATAGGTGTTTGGAACAGTTGCCGAGAGAAGGATCAGAGTGACATGTTCCGGTAGCATTATGATGACCTCTTCCCAGACCACACCGCGTTCGAGATCATTCACATAGTGGACCTCGTCGAAGATGACGAATTCAACATCTCGAATCAGATCGGCACCACGATAGAGCATGCTGCGAAGGATTTCCGTGGTCATAATCAAACAGCTTGCTTCGGGTCGAATCTGAACATCTCCAGTGAGGATTCCAACATCGTCAAACGTGTTTCGAAAGTCACGGAATTTCTGGTTGCTGAGTGCTTTGATAGGAGACGTATAGATAGCCTTTGTCATGTGCTTTGCGGCGAGCGCGATGGCATATTCAGCAACAACTGTCTTACCAGCTGACGTGTGCGCTGCTACGAAGACGGAATCTCCGTTCTCAAGATGATAGACTGCTTCTTTCTGGAAGGTGTCAAGCTCGAATGGCCATTCCCGTGCCATGTCTGGGACGAGATCCTTGAAGTTGGAAATCTCCCTGTTAACGTCTACCATGTGCGCCCACTCTTTGCCAGCGAGCTTTGATCGATTTAGTCCTAATTGTCCTCGTGGAACCAGTGCTGGAAATTCAATCGGTAGAAGCTCATCAATATCCTCATCCTCGTCCCGGTCATTCTCATCATCTAGGTCGTGAACCTGTGCTCCATTGATCAACAGCTCATCTGATGACTGTGCCGTGGTAGGCTCAGGTTCCTCCTCGAGCGCTTGTTCGACTTCTTTCTCATTTTCAGGATCAGTCTTTGTGCTTGTGACTTTCATGCCACGAGGGAATCCGGGCGGGATTTCAAGCAAGCCACTCTCTGTGCCAGGTTGAATAACCCGCTCAAGACCACCAGATTTGACTCTTGCCGCCTCTTCGAACTGGTGTGCCTGATCCTCTATGTTCTGAATTGCTTCCACTCCATCTAGTCCACCTGGTGCAAAAGGAAAGAAGCCGGCAGCACCACGGACAAACTCTGCTCGGTTCGCAGGTTTGCGGAGTAGCGAAGTGGAATTTTTGGCTGTAGCGCTGCTCGCGGGAACAGTAATCTCATTATATCCTACGACACGGCCCTCAAGTCCTTCTCGATTGAACCTTATAATGGTACGGGTCTGGGTCGGAGCTATTTGGAAGAGATCGGCATAGTTTGTTGGAGTCTCCCATCGCTGCTGTAGTTCATTCAGCCAGTAAGTGTTGAATGATGCCGACGGTGTAAGGAACTCTGCTTCGAGGTTCTGTTTTAGCTGCGTCCTGCTCAGCTTCTTGCGTTTCCGAGGCCGTTGCTCATCTAGAGCTTGATCTACCCATTCGGTATCTTTGCCTTCGAGCTTCTCAACAGCTAAGGACAGCTTTTGCAGTAACGGCCCTAGCGAAGTCATATTGACAGTATTGAAGGGTAGAGACTGAGCACTTCAGTGCAAGTGGGCATGCGGCGTGGAGCTGTCAGGAAGTTTGATAATAATTTTGCTCCGAAGTTCGTAGTGCGCGGGTTGCAGTTGATTTGGCGGGGAATGAGACAGGCGAAAGCTAGCCTGGAAGTCCTGTTGAAAGCGCTCAACTGTCGACAACACATGCAAGCGATATCAACAAAGCAATTTCTAGACGGAAACATAATTTATGACCTTGCTTTGGAATTGGTTAGTTGTTCTTTTTATACAACTACTCTAAGTTTGAATCTAGTGACCAATTCAAAGAGGTCCGATGCCACCTTGCCTCCAATTGCATGTCAATGTAAGCTTCAGACAGCTTGGAGCATAAATAACCCACAGAAAGGTATCGTAACCGGCTACATCATATCCATTTCGTGTAAAGCTTGTTCATCATCCTCATAGTCATTCGGAGGCCGCGACCCTGCAGCCCCGAAGATGCTTTGTTCTTGGTTGAAGCCGTGCGACTCTTCTTCATCCAGTAACGCATCAAGCTCGTCCTGCTCGGGTTCGGATGGGCGCTGATGGTTGGTGTCCGACATTTGGTTAGACTCCTCCGCAAGTAGTGCATCCAGTTCATCCTCATCTAGTCCATCTGCATTAGTCGAGGGCATCAGCCTTGAAGATTCGACCGCATCGCTCGCCTCAAGATTGGACGTATCACCTGACTGCTCAGTTACTGAGGCCCGCGAGCCCTGTCCCGAATTCGAACTTGCTTGCTGCACTCCTGATACTGGTTCAGTGTCTTCTCCACGTGGGCTTCCAATCTCTGTAAGTCCCAATGCCTCTCGTCTGCTCTCATCAATCCACTGCTTACGCATCATCTGCATCTGTTTGGTGTGACCCAACTGCTCGATGATTCGAAGGCCATCTGCAAATTTAGCGCGCGGATAGAGGTCATCCAGCCAGAGTTGATATGTGCGCAGTAGTAGAGCGACGTCTGAGAACTATTGATGGTCAGAAAGTAGTAGAGTAAGCTGGGTAATAATTCACTGGCCTCGTGACCTTTACCACGGAATTTGAATTTAGACTTGCTTATTCGGCGTAACGTAGGGATACCGCCCGGTGACAATAGACTAATAAATTCAATAAGCATCTTTGATGAATCCTTAGAGCTGATCGGTGTGTCTTACCGTGCAGAATCGAGCTTCGGGGTAGGCTTTCGCCTTTTGGAAATTGTGATTTCTTCGTCGATTCCAAGAGCTTCCGCTACGTCAGTAGCAGAAAGTCGATCTCTTACAGTTGCATCTCGATCATCGTCAAGGCGATTGGCAAAACCATTAAAGGCCTCTTCCATCTCTGCGTCGAATCTCGTCAAGTCATCACTGTTGTCGTATTGCCGACTTTTCGGCCGGTCGCTCAATGCCGTCGAAGCCATTGGCAGATTTATATGGAAAATCAAATATGAAAGACGTTCGGACTCTGCTGAGTTGAAAGGATAATGACGGTTCAGAATTGAAATCTCATCCAAAGTGTCAATATCTTTTGGGCTCCGAAAGCGCGACCTTCGCGCTTGACGCGTGATGGTGGCGCGCATCAAATGCGGTCGCTACGCTAATTAATTACTCTAGTGCGGTGCCAAGATTCGCCGCTACGTTGTTGGAACCTCAGGCCAACTTTGCATTCTTCACCAGAAGAATGTTCGAAACATCCATGTTTCTTTGAGGTTTTCTGGTTCGAATAGCACACTATGGCAAAACATTGCACCCTCGACCATCGACATTAAGCCCAGTAATGGCTCGTCCGACCCTTCCTTCGGTCGAGGAGACCGTTGGCCGCCTTCGGGAGTTGCTCGACCGAGCCAGGAAAGTTAAGAAGACGACTGATATCGAGCCCGCACTGTCAATATCTGAGTTCTCTGTCCAGCAGGGTCTACCATCGAGAGTGGAGATCAAGTCTTCGCAGTATCCGATCATCGAAGTAGCTGCCAGGCAACTGTTTCACGAATTTGTGGTAAGAAATTCTTCATGAGAACGAGTACATCAGATCCTAACTTCGTTTCATGCAGTCGTTGAGGTCAGTAACGGACGCCGAATTTATCGATGTATGGAATTTACTCGATATCTTGAACATTTGTGGAGATCAAGGTATGCCCCAATCTAAACATTCTGGCTTGTCTGCGCACTAATTAATGTCATAGAACAATGCGACCCTCTCCTTGTTTGGTATCTGATCGAAGAACTACTAGACAGCCAGAAGATCCAAGGATGTCGTCGAGTGTTTGATTATTTAGAATCTCGCCGTGAACGCCTTGTAACGGTATGTGTTCGCCCTTGATGTCTTCAGGTATTACTGCTGACTATTACGCCCAGAAATTCTTCAAAAAGAGAAGAGAAATGGTAATCTTGCGATGTTGCAATGAGCTCCTTCGACGTCTATCTCGAGCTGAAGATGCTGTGTTTTGCGGCCGCGTCTTCATCTTTTTATTCCAAAGCTTTCCTCTCGGTGACAAGAGTTCGGTCAACACCAAAGGCGACTTTAACGTTGAGAACGTTACCACCTTCGACGAAACTCCAACGGAAACACAAGCAATCGACACATTGCCAGAAGCTCCCCCTGAGCCAGCAACTGATGTCGCAGAAGCGGATAATGCTGCTGTTTCCGCCGCAGCACCAACGATTGTCGAGCCTTCATCAGCAGCGACTAATGTGCCAGCAGTTCTTGATACCAATACGCTCTATCCTATCTTCTGGAAGCTACAAGAGGTCTTCTCAAATCCACCACTCATATTTGATGCAGCCCGTTTTGACGGCTTCAAAAAGGGTCTTGATGCAACTCTTGCAAAGTTCAAGGATGTGCCAACGGTTCTGCAAGCAGTAGTAGATGAACAGTCAAGGAAAAGGAAAGCGACAGACATGGAGCGCGGAGATTCTTTGGAATCGAATTTCAATCCCAAATACTTGACGAGCCGAGAGCTTTTCAACCTTGAGGTTGGCACCTCCAAACTTGACGAACGAATTACGAAAGCTAACGGCCTACAGTTGGGTGATTTAGCCTTTCAGCGACATATCTTAGTACAAGCTTTGATACTGATTGACTTTATGCTCTCGCTTACAGAGAATGCAAAGCAGAAAGTTGCACACATCACAATTCAGAAAGCTCTTCAGTATGACTTTACGCTAAGTGAAGAAGGGGTAAGTGGAACAACTGCAGTGAACTCAAGGACATCACGCTAACCGTATCGCAGACTGAATGGGCATTGAAAACGAGGGATGACATCTCGAAATACCTGCAAAGCGGCACCGACGGCATGTTCTACTACCGCATGGTGAACACAGTGCTCTCCCGAGACAAGAACTGGGTTCGTTGGAAGCTCGAGAACTGTCCGGAAATCGCGCGGGATCCGATATCACCCGGAGATTATCGTGATGCGATGGATGCGGCCCAGGCAGTCTCCGCACCAAGGAAGATGAGACTAGTCCCAATGGGTTCGATGTCCATGCGGTTTCTTTCCGAAGCGGGCGATATGAGCAACCTTGACGGTTTGAAGGCCCCCAATCGGTAAGAATCACCTTCTAGGTTTGGGATCCACTCAGCTGACGTTTGACAGGGCCACAGTACCAAGTGTACAATCCATGGTGAAGAAGATCCAAAATGTCGAACTGGATATGGAGATGGCCAAGGGAGAGGAGGCGCAAGAGTTGAGCGCGACAAAGACGCGCTTGTGGTGGAATACGTTACGGCTTGCAAGCAAAACTAATATTGGATCATTCGACAGGGCAACGGAACAAAATGTCATGGGTCTGCTCGAGCCCGATCCTCCTGAAAACATGCAAGAAGATAATCTGGAAGGTGGGGAGATCGTCGTCGAGCCGGAATAGCCACTCGGCGGCATGCAGAATTCTGCAAGCCCAGTTCATTCTTCGGGACGCGGAGAAGTGCATTTTGCCTCAAGTGACGCCCTGGTCTCCCAGTTCGGCCACCAACACAGTGCCATGATCAGTTGTGATGATTATTAGCGGCGATGACAAATTATGTTGAGAAGTGTATTCAGCAACACTGGGTGTTACAAAGTTGACGCTTGAAGATATGCGAGATATGCGAGGCATGCATAAGCCGACAGAAGCACCGCATAACGGTTCTTTGTGCATTGAAAGAAGCAGCAACACTCGACATAAGATTCACACTTGTGGCTGCAAGCAATCACTAGCGCGTGGGTGTTGGGTGACTGGCGTTGAAGAATGCCTGCCTTTCCACACAAAATAAAGTAAACATCTCCACAAATCTGACAGAGCCCCAAGAGCCTCAACCTCGCGCAAGGGACGACAGAGAAGCTAGAGGCGAGTTTGGAAAGGCGATGCAGCTCGAGGGTCGCCACGTTGCGCAACTGCCAATCGCTTCCATAGCGAAGACTCAGTTTACGGGCTTCCGGCGGGCGCTCTGTTCCCACCGAGGACCACGGTATCTCCAATTCGCTCGGCGATTTTCACGCCCTCTGGCCAAGCATACGACTACCCTCAAACGCCCGGACAGGCCATGCCGGCATTGCAAAACGGTCAGTCAACGTGCGAGTCCGTGACTTCAACGTTTTGCGTGTTCCGCGGCCTGTAGATCTACTGGATCCCTGGCACGAACCAGCTTGCCAGGGGCTTATTTGGCTCAAAGGAAGTTCGTTCCGTGGTGTAGACCTAGCGTGGGCTTGTCGACCTCGCATCAACTCCAAAAAAACTCGAGCACTGAAACCCAACAGCCCGCTGAGACCACAGAGTGTCCATCCAACAGTGCCGACCTTCATTTCATCATTGTTCGGTTCACAGTTTCCATGACAATTCCATCGCAGCCACGCTAGTGTGTTTCATGTTTCGCCGTGCCAATGCCGAGCTACGTGCATCTTCGGGATATCTTCACGTGCGGCCCTCCCTTTCCCAAGCTTATTCCTCCTCAACGGAACGGTGGCTGGAAACTCATGCAGCCTGAAAGGAATCTGCCAGTCAGAGCCGATGGCGCAAACTGAAATCCGAGGATCAACACTAGGGACGCAGAGCATCACAGGCTTCGACGGAACTCGTCGCATGCCATGCTTCCAACTGCAGGTACAGCGATCAAGCATCAAAATTGTCCGAAGCCCTCGAACAGAGCTCTATACGACATGTACTCCGCCACCATCAAATCCAAAAGTTCGTCGCGTAGCGAATTATCGGATCGTGAACCAGCGAGACTAACGGTTATGGGGAGTCCAGCATCCCATGCTCCGATCCGCATGAAGAAAATGCTTCTCCCACAATTTTGGCTCGGCTAGTTGGAACTTTGTCAGCTGTAATGCTCACCTCTATTCTCAGACTTCGCACCTAGTGATCTGCTCGAGAGTGAAGGTGGATGTTTATGTGCGCGGACGAGGTAATTCGACGGCAACCACCGAAGGATCGGACGGATTGCAGACCTTGAGACCAACAGTGGTTTTTCCTTCGACAACATCAATGCATCTGTACATTCCGGGGTGGGCTTCCGAGGCGGAGCCAATGCTGTTATCCCGGCGGTTGCATCTGACCTATGACTGCCTCAGATGCCAATTTGTTCGCGCTCAGGTCTGTTCGTCAGAAGGTATTCTCGTCCTTTCCATTTTTGTGATCTTTTCACCCTCCCAGAAGCCATGGATGGCTCAATATTACGGTTGTCGGACTAGAATCTCGCTTCTATGGTGGCTATTTGATCCTCGTGGAATCGGCACGACTCGCATTCATTTTCAGTCCTACTTTCTATATTTCCGTGTTTTCGTCTCCGCCTCGCCATGCAATAGACTTCAAAAACACACCAACGATCTTCTTTGCTTTCTGCTTGCATCAAGATCACTGTCCAGTGTCTCATTGGACCTGATCGTGTCACGAAAGCAAACTTTGCATTGCTCCCTGGACGTTGAGCTGTTCTATTCTTAAAGCGTCGTCCTCGGCCAGAACCGCCGGCAAGGCCAAGGTCTCTCCATCCTTTTGTCCGTGAGTATGGATATTTATTAAACAGAATACTTGATTTTGGTCTCACACCCTCAAAGTCCTGCGAGTTCTACGTCCTAGAGGCGTGGTTGTAGGCCTCTCGCATGAATCTCACATGCCACCCACCCCGCATCTTCACGATTTAGACCAGTGAGGGCCTCGAGTCGCATTCTCTCAGTCCTTTCAGCTCTGGTGTCGCTGGAACACTCATTTTGAATAACTCTCAAAAGAGGCTGAGAAGTAAGCCTTTCGTCATTACCAGTCAACAAGGGCTTTGCTTTCAGGCTATTATCATTCAACTCTCGACAACCTTATTCTTCATGATCACCAGCACAAATGAGTAGAAACTTCCATTTCTCCTCACCCCTTTCACCGCCCATTACGCCGCCTATGTCTATGTCTCATCCGAAGGACTACGACAACATTCCACACCAACAATACTTAGTATCTGGCGCAAGCGCACCAGCACCACGTTATGCGACCGTCGACCAATTCGTGCCTAGAGTCCCACAGTTGGGCGTAGGCATGCATCGCGATGAGGTATCTCAAATGAGTTTATCGTCCGTCAACTTGGGAGCCGTCTATCATACCTCTTCAGAAAGACCAAGCTCGTTGCCAACATTCTCGACAAGTGCGGCAGATGATCAGCAAGGCGGTTACACCCGAAGCGACACCTTCCACGGGCCTTCTTCCGCTGTGAGTGTTGAGGCATCACATGCGCGACCAACGTATTCTCCTCCAATGTCACCAAAGGCTATGACAGTTAAAACAGAAGCGACTGAAAATGATCCTGACGAAGATCCGGAGGAAGGGGAGGACGAAGATGACGAGGATCCCACCGAACCAAAGGCTTTGACAGTGGAAGAAATCCGAAGAGCAAAGCGCAAGATGAAACGGTTCAGGTACGCCATCTTATTCGTAACGTCGAGGAATAACTTGCAAGAGATAGAGCTGATCAATTTTCATGCAGACTTACTCACCAACAAACCCGCTACCTTATGAGTGAATTTGCGCGACAGGCTCATCCTGATGCTGCTCATCGTGAACGGCTGGCGAGGGAAATTCCCGGACTGAGTCCAAGACAAGTTCAAGTTTGGTTTCAGAACAGGTGAGCTCGAGGTTTTTGTTGTCGTGGAGATGCTTAAACGCGCTAACTGAGACACAGACGAGCGAAGCTGAAGAGGCTGACCATAGACGATCGAGAACGAATGATGAGTTCAAGGGCGCTTCCAGAAAACTTCGACTTGACGCAGACACTTCATTCACCTTTTGGAAGTAATACCCCCCGCCTCCCTGGAAACAGTCCTTTGCTTCATAGACGGGCCAATTCTATTCCTGAAGCTAGTATTCATCACCGACCCGGTTCCTTCAACTCAATCCACCCAATGCTTCCAGGCAATCATGTCACGTCTTCCGTCAATCGACATTCCTTGGGACCGTATCCTGGCCCACCTTCTCATCCTATGCCGAGCATGCTATCTCCAATTACTCCTGCAAGTGATGGGCATTTCGGCTTTTCTGCTGGTCACGGCTCTGGTCATAGAGTCAACGAAGCTCCTCCAATCAGCCCTCCCATGAGTTTAAACACACAACTTCAGAGTCCTTCTGTGTCTAAGGCGTCGTTCGCTGGAAGTTACTCAACTCTAGCACCCTCCTCCTACAGAAATGAGATCGCAAGCATGATGATAGGCGCATTGGCAGGCAGTGAGTCTGTTCTGCAAGGTTTCAACCCCTCTGCCACTCAACAGTTTGCGTCGCATCAAAGCACCGGGTCTATTTACCAACAACAAGGATATACGTGTAAGTACTTGGATCGACCTGAAGCTGAACTTGAGCCTTAACGTCTTCCAGATCCAGCATACTCCGCACCATACAATTCCCATGTTCGAAGTGACCCAACTCATATACATCAGAGCATTAGCACAGGCGAGGCTCCTGCTTTGTCTAGCAGATCGAGTTCAATGGTCACTTCGGCTGCCGTGGAACCGCAATCAATCGCTGTTACGCTTCCCGATTATCAACTGCTCATGGGGCGCGACCTCAGTGCCCCTTGGCAACATGAGAATCCTTGAGGAGCAGTCGGCCAACGGTTGAAAGGTGTGACAGCGTGACGCGTTCGATGTGGAGAAGGTCATCGCACCCTCAAAATGCTTCCTCACGAGCAGTTTTGGATGAGTGGCAATGAAGGTGGAGAAAGCGACTCTCGACATGTCGAAACGGCCGTATCGTTCATCTGGACAGCGTGAACTCCAAGTGCATCATTGTACTCTTTCACGCCCAAGCTGTTCAGATTCGAAATTGATGCAGTCGACGACAGTCTGTCAGCTAAAATGCTCTCCTATCATCCTACTCCAAGAACCTCAAGCGTAGGGGATGGATCGGCGTATTTTGACGCTATGTGTCGAGCCTATGTCGGTCCGCGAGTTATCCTACTGACGGAAGCTAACCGCTTTTTGTATTCTTTAAGTCGAAATGTATCAGACTAACTTGTTACCGTATGTCTGCTTTTTTTTATGAAAATGTAACAGTACTCGATGGACAGGTAGAATGTAAATATAAGAGCAAATCTTTGTACGCGACTTTCAACGGTTTTTCGATTTTCAAAAGGCTATATCCAGTGAGATGCAGTTGCGTATGCCTTTAGCATATGTGCTGAAGAATGCACTTAAGGGAAAACTTTGAGCAAAGAGCGTGTGTGAGGGGGTATATGCTCTCTCAACATGAGAGCTGCAGATGCCAAACGAAAAAAGCACAGGTCGCAGACGTGAGATAAGCCTCCCATCTGCCGTGAAAAGATATACAGACATGGTGAGAAGATGCCGAGATGCCTTGACGGCGCCCAAACCTGCTCGCAAAAAAATAGAGATGAGAAACGCAAGACGGAGCGTCCATACAGCCTGCTTCACTGCAAACATCGACGCGCATGGAAGAAAGACCGCATTTTGTCGTCCTCTCAGCCATCGTTTTTATCGGCGTCCCGGCCACCGTGTCGCTCCACCGCTCCACCTCCTAATTCCACCCCCATTACGCTCTCGCCACGCCGCCCTTCCGCATTCCCTTCTCCGCACCCCCTCCGCCGTCCAACCCACGCAGAAGCAAGGTCACGCCTCCCGCCCAATGCCGGCAAACAGATCCTCCCCATCCATCTCATGGACGCTCTCGAGCGCGCCATCCAAGCTCTTGAAGACGCTCCAGTCAGGCAGCGTCGGCGGCGGCGGGCCAGGCGCCACCTTCGGCGCGTCGTCCAGCGCCGCGCCCTCGTCGACGCGGCCCGCAAACACCCCGCTGCGCCGCTTGTTGGACGCGAACCAGCCCGACGACCGCTTGCGCGTCAGGCTGTGCGGCGACGCCGGCGGCGCGGCGTCGGCGCCCGACAGCGGCGAGCCTGGCCGCCACGACGAGTCGTGCGTGCCCAGCGCGGATGGGCTGCGCACGCTGCCGTTTGGAGGGTCGCGCGCGCGCAGCCGGTTGAAGCTTAGCAGGCGGCGGATGGAGGACCGCTTTGGGGACTCGGGCGTGGGCGGGTTGGCGACGGTGGAGGGGCGGTCGGTCGGCGCGGCGGCGTCCTCTGGTGGCTGCACGGCGCCGTCCTCGCCGTTCTCGCCATTTTTCTGTCCTGTCGGTGTTTTTGGGTGGCCATTTGGTGCGGCGGCGTCGGCGGTTGCGGGTCGCGATGGCGGTGGTGAGTCCGGCGGTGGGGGGATGTTCGTGCCGTCGGTGAGCGAGAAGTTCACGACGCTTAGTGAGAGCGGCTGGAATTTGCTCGGCATGCTGGTGGAGAGGGCGTGGAGTGCGCAATTGGAGATGGTGGTTGCTCCAATGTGAGGTGTTGGATGGGCGAGGTTGGGATGGAAGGTTTGTTCGCTACTCTGGATCACCAAAGTGCGGATACGCTGATTCAACGGAATGGAACCAGCAAGATCCGGTCCCAGAGAGAAAGTTAAGATCAGCGCGGATGCACAAAATATCAAGTGAATGAACTGTGCGGCGCGCGATTCAGAAATGAGGCGGTGATGATGAAAAAGAAGAACGCGTTGCAGTGAGGGGAAGGGAAAAAGGGTTCAGTAGGTTCCACGGCGACGAAGGAAGATTGAACGGCGCGAAAAAGACGTAGGATACGAAGGCTGGCGTACAGAGCACAGCGTCTGGGAGATTATTACAATACAGCGACGAAGAGGCCAATGCAATGAGGTGGGAGGCAAAGCTTCCACGCGCTACACCCGGCAGGATGAGAGCACAGATGAGCACCAAGGGGGGCCCGTGCCAGGGGTAAGAAAAAAAGCTCGAAAGAAGGAAAAGCGCACAGGGGAATTTTGGTGTATCCCGGGCGGGGCTGGGAAGGGGGTGAGAGTGCGCCGCCAAACGCGTGTGCATGGCCAGAAGGTTGTGGTGCTCTGCTGTCCAATCCACGGCCATTGAGTCGTGGTGGAACATGCAGCTCTGGAGACTACAGCTTCTCAAGCTTCACGCTCTCGACTAAGCCCGTCGTATTGGACAGCTTCCTGCCGTTTCACCAATTCTTCGCGCAAGAATTACGCCGTCGGCCCTTGCCGAAGCCCACCGAGCTGAACGTTTTTAGGGAGGCAGCGCCGGCGCCGTAGCCTACTTTACGACATGGCCTAGAACACGGAGAATATTACGGCACGGATAGAGCGTAGCTTTCCCGTCCGTACGAGTACAGTACGTACTGAGGTTGAAGTCGCACTACCGTTGACGACGGGCTCATTATTGGTGCGTACTAGGTGGTTTCTGAACTCACGACGTTTTCTTTTCTCTCCACCTTGTGCGGTTCGCCGTGGCAGTGGCTGCATATCGAACGTTAAGGGACGCAAAGAGCCAAGCTCCCGCCTGCAAGGACGCGGCCCTGCATGCGTATCCCCCGCAATTCCATAGAATACGAGTTGGCACGACTGCCGTTCGTTCGACGTGTGAAACGAAACATTTCAAGCCCATTTAAGCTCGTCTCTTCCGTGTTGTAAGACTGTCATTGGTCGCGAATCAATGTATGCTAGCCCAAGTCGTCGAACATACACATAGTACGCAGAGCTACATTCAATATAACGGGATCACACTAACACTTCCAGAGCGATGTAAGACTCGGACGGCAGGCAGGGCATCTACACAACATGACTTCTTCTCTGTTCTGCGAGGTCTAAACCGGCATCTTCTCTGGCACCTTTGGCGCACCACCGGCCGTGGGACGACCACTGAGCGCATCAACAATGCCCTTAAGAGCCATCCAATACTCGTTCTTCGGGCGACGATGCTTCCAATCGGTCTCCTTGCGCTCGACAGACTCCATATCAGCGAAGCGCACCTTGGCGCCACGGATGCCGATGACAACCGCGCTCATGGGGTCGTCGGCGATCTCGGCGCGGGTCTTGCCCGCAAACGACTCGATGTGCTGCAGGCTCTTGACGCCGAAGCGCACGCCGCGCACGCGGTCCATGGGCGACGGCTCCTTGCCCTGCTGGAAGTGGCCGGGGATGCCGACGCGCGCTTCGAAGCGGCCCTTGCCTTCTTCCTTGATCATGGCCGCGATCAGCTCTGTCGTGTATGTCGCCGACGCCTGCTCGTTGCGCAGGATGATCTTGCCCGCGCGGCTCTGCCCGCGGTCGCGCGCGAACGTGTCGCGCAGGTGGTCGATGTCGCGGTCCAGCATCTTCAGGTTGATGCCCTCCTCCGGCGTGTACACGGCCAGCGCGCCGATCGAGAGACCCGCGATCGTGGCGATGTAACCCGATTGTCCGCCTTGCGTTTCGATGACGAAGACCCGTCGCCGCGACGCCGACGCTGACTGCCTGCATGTGTCGCAGAACTCGATCAGTGCGTTCAGGCATGTGTCGCTGCCCAGAGAGTACTCGGTGCCGGGAACATTGTTGCTGACGGTCGCCGGCAGAATAACCATCGGGATCTTGAACGCGCGGTAGGTGTCTCGCGCCTTGCGTAGCTCGCTCACAGATGTGAAGGCCTCGAAGCCGCCGATGACGAATAGCCCTTGAATGTCGTATTTGTCGAAGACGTGCGCGACTTCTTCGAGGTTCTCTGACGGTAGAGTTCGGTTCGTACCGATTTCTGAGCCACCTCTGCTGCTCCACGACTCTGCGTCGAGCCATTTAACGTCTCGTACCGCGCCGAGTGGCTTGTCGCTGTGATGTCTGATGAGTCCGCTGAACCCGTTGTGCAGTGCGATCGGATGATGTCCCCGAGTGAAGCAGTAAGCTATTGCAGCACGAGTTGCGGCGTTCATCCCTCCGCACGGCGCACCCACATGGATGATACCGATTCGCATCCTCTTTTCTGGTGGCAGCATAAGATCTGGCTGCTCGGTAGACGTCGTGATCATGTATGCATCGTAGTACTCCTTGAACTCTGCGTCCCTAAGACCCATAGCTCTGTCAAAATCCTTTGTGTGGATTGCTTGAGCAACTTCCTGGGTGAGTTTGACGGCCTCAACCAACGGCTGTCGCACAATCTTGTTCTCGATGATCGCAATCATTGGACTCGGCTTGTCGGGTGTCGACTCGAGGACGGCGTTCACTGCTTCGCAGCCCTGAAGAGTTCCCAACATTCGGTCGTAAGCACATGGTGTGCCACCTCTTTGGACATGTCCCAAGGTTGTTACTCGCGTGTCCAGTTTCATATGATCGGTCAGTAACTTTTTAATATCGTCGGGCTTGATTTTGTTCAGATCAAGGTCATGAGCACCTTCTGCAATAATGATGATGGTTGTTCGTTTGCCCAACTCACGATGCTATAGATTGTTAGGTGTTGTTCCAGACCCGTAACCAGTTGTATTACCTTCTTGATGATTGCGCACATTTCATCCTTCCATGTTTTGGAAGGTGGTGCTTCTGGAATGAATAGAAAGTCTGCACCAGTGCTAATAGCTGCCATCAATGCTAACCATCCACAATGTCGACCCATAACTTCGACAATGAAGGCTCTCTGGTGTGACTGCGCCGTATCGTTGATTGAGTCAACGCAGTCGCATATCCTATGCAGAGAAGAATAGCAACCAATCGTTGCGTCAGTTGAGGACATGTCGTTGTCGATTGATCCGACCAGACCAACGATGTTCAGAGTCATGAATGGCTCCACCTGCTCTTTCGTCAATGCACCTTTCTCGACAAGCTCGCCTAGCAAGCCAGGCCACTCCGCTCGGAATAAGTCTGCTCCAGTCAAGCTGCCGTCTCCTCCGCAGACGACAAGTGCGTCGATGCCTCTCAGAACCTGTTCGTATTAGCGTTTCGTCATGATGCGTCCATTGGATAGCGGTACCATGTTCTTTGCAGCTTCTAGGCGGCCATATCTGTGCCGGAATGAATCGCATCTCGCCGTGCCTATGAGCGTTCCTCCTTCTGACAGATAGCCACGCACATCATCCCACTCCGCCTCTTTGATCATGTCTCCACCTCGGACCAGGCCCTCATAGCCTTCGTAAACGCAGTATGCTTCGCAGCCCTTAGCTATAGCCATTCGGACCACTGCTCGGACGGCTCCGTTCATACCGGGAGCGTCACCACCGCTAGTCAAGACTGCAATCCTTCTCTTCTTCCCCGTCAAAGACGGAGAGGGTTGGGCAGAACTTCCGTTTATCTCGGCCATTTTGTCTCGAATCGTAGCTTGTTCAGGGGAAGATTGGCGGTCAATGGCAAATACTGGAAGAGACGAGGTCTTGGACTTCTCGTAGTTTGGCCTTCGGAAATGCCAGGCCCGATGATGGTCAAAACGAAGCTGGCTGGACGACTTCCGGTTAAGAGCGTGTAGGTATTCCGAGGAAGGGAAGAGTGATAGTTGGTAGTTACTTAGATAAAGTTAGGCTCGGAGCTTGAGGGCAAAGTTAGGTTTGTTGAGCTGCAAGCTTGGGTCCAGTCTTGTACACAATTCAATCAGCACATTCAGAAGTTACATGCCTCCCAGACTCATGAAAGTCATGGCGAAGCGGGGATTAAATTGTGGAGTGAGGTATTATTTTCTGCGGACGGCTTTGCGTTGAAAGCTCTGCATAAGGTAGATGAAAAGCAAAGCTCTGACGCAGTTCCAGAACGTGGGGCCCAAATTCAGCCTGCATGGGGTGAAGCGATAAGGCCCTGCGCAGCCAAACGTTCAGACAAATTTTTTGCCATCACTTTTCTCTTGCTATCCGCGTGACAGCTTACTCGCAAGCTTGAACAGGTCACACAGTTTTCTGATCGGAGGGAGTTTCGTTGCTGCTCTGCAAAGTGATACTCTCAGACGTGGGTTGGCACGGGTAGGAAGCACAGCGGATCACTGGGCACTGTCAGATTCTACTAGCTGCAACCAAAGAACTCTAAGCACGGTTTCATTTTGATTATTCCGCTTTTGTCTATTCATTCGACCAAGTAGGCTTCTTCTTCTCAGCAAATGCGCCCATTCCGATCTTTTGATCTTTGCTGCCAAACAAGCTGTGGAACACCCTTCTCTCGAATTCCACGCCTTCCCTAACGCCCAAATCCTGACTCTTGTTGACGACCTCCTTGCCTGCTTTGACGGCAATCCGACTGTAGCTGGCAATCTTCTCTGCCGTTGCGATTGCGCCGTCCACGCACTCTTGCGGACCTTCAAACACCCTGGCTACGAGTCCCCACTCGCCAGCCTGCTTGCCGCTGAAGTTGTCGCCGGTAAGGATGAGCTCCATGGCCCGGCTCTTGCCAATTGCCTTTGTAAGCCTCTGGCTGCCGCCGGCGCCGGGAATGGTGCCCAGCTTGATCTCAGGCTGACCGAAGGTGGCACCCGCCGAGCAATACACGATGTCGGCCATCATGGCCAGCTCACAGCCACCGCCAAGTGCATATCCGTTGACGGCGGAGATGACAGGCTTCTTGATCCGTGAGGCCATGTTCGACCACATCTCGATGAAGTCGCTACCGTACGCCTGCGAGAAGGTCAGGTCCTTCATCTCCTTGATGTCTGCGCCTGCCGCAAAGGCTCTCTCGCTGCCTGTAATGACAATGGCACCGATGGAGCTGTCGGTGTCAAGCTTGTGGAGAGCATCGTTGAGGTCGACGATTAGCGGGGTGCAGAGCGCGTTAAGGGCTTTGGGTCGGTTGAGGGTAACTATTAAACAGTTTAGCAAAGACTTTCCGTAGATGTATACAATTTCTTGTGATAAGAACGTACTGAGACCGACTCCAAGTTTTGGTGTCGACACTTTGATGAATTCATAGGAACCTGTCTCGGTGGAGTAAGGCAACCTAACGATGCGAGGGAGCGTCGACGTTGTGATCTTGGAGGCAATTGGCCTCCATGCTTTAATCCCAAGCATCCTGGAGTTGTGATATGTACAGGAATCTCAATTGGTGGTGGAATTGAAAGAACACGAGCTTCAAATCACTCAAGCTGTACATGATGGTTCGTCTCGGGACCGTACCGGCTAGCGCCGGGAAAGAGCTCCGAAATTGATGCCTTAGGCATAGATGGAGTTTCGGCTTAACACTGGAATTTCACACAAAGACCCTTGAAGAGAAACGCTAGAGTGAAAGCAGAAGCGTGGCTGGTAAAAAGACCACGAAATCTTTCGCATGGCCCTTTTGAGCCCAAGAGCCTGACATTCATCAACAAGCCTGTCATCGCGCGACTCTCATCTCAAAGTCTAGGATTATTCAAAGCGTAGAACGCTTGTCACGGGCACATTCCCTCTTGTAATCCGTCTGCGAACGTCCACCGTCGCAACTCCTCGAACTCCGCGCAACTTCACCTCCTAAACTTCCCAACCAAATTTCCTATCGTCTTCAGCGTCAATCGTCAAGCCGGCATGGACGCTCCTGAACCGGCAGACACGCCCTTCGCGGCCGTGCAAGCGCACACAACAAGACTGGGCAGAGTAAGGCTCCACGAGAAGTTTCTGGCTGTTGCGCATCTGCTAAAGGATTCTCTCCCAGATATACCAGTCCTATCTCGACAAGTCCACGCCGTACATTCCGCAAAGATGGGGAGGCACAGGAGTGCTTTTCTTGATGTTCGTTCTGCGGATAATCTTCGCTCAAGGATGGTACATTGGTGAGTAGTGAATATGGAAGTCTTTCAAAGCGCATGAGTCTCATTCAGCCACAGTCGCATACTCCTTAGGTATCTACCTTCTCAACCTCTTCCTCGCATTCATCTCGCCAAAGTTCGACCCGTCGCTGGAACAGGATGAGAGCATGGAAGACGGTGGCGCCGGCGGACTTCCAACCAAAGAAGAAGAGTTCAGGCCGTTCGTGAGGAGACTGCCGGAATTCAAGTTCTGGTACTCGTCGACAAAGGCCATCGCCATCGCGTTCGTCTGCACATGGTTCCGTGCTTTCGACCTGCCAGTTTTCTGGCCAGTCTTGGTCATCTACTGGTTGATTCTCTTCGCCTTGACGAGTATGTTCGCCAACTACCTAAACCGAGAGTGGAAAGCTAACACGTGCCCAACAGTGAGACGCCAGATCCAGCATATGATCAAGTACCGCTATGTTCCATTCACGGTCGGCAAGACCAGATATCCCAGCAAATAAAGTGTTGTCGGCATGTCTTGCGTTGATTTCCGATTTCGATGTTGAGCGATGGACCAAGCTGGTCATTCTGGAGTGCAGAGGTAGTCACTGATGCATATGTATGATTGCGTGGTCGTCCCAGCGACAAGCTTCACGATTGGAGAAGCACTGGAAAGCAGCATGTTGTTTTCATATGTATACTAGCACATGGTGATCAACGGTCCTGGTAATATCTGTAGTGAAACTGAAGTCATAGAGCACAGAATTAGATCAAATCTATTCGATCTTTCGTGATCCGGCTTTCCGATCATGTACATCTGAGATGGAAGTGTCAATCGCCGACAAGCTTTTTCTCTTGGATCTGCCCACACTCGCTTGGTTCTCGGTTAAAAATTCAAATAAAGGGCAATGCAGGCCACATCTGGCGAGGCACATGATGCGGTAGTGGCTAGCTGTGGGGTTAGTCTATGCCCGGTTAGTTTTCGCATCTTATGATTGCGCAATGGCAGTTGATAAGGGCAAGTACGAAGCAGTTCTTGAGTGTCTGACGTTACAAGACTAGTCGTCGAAAGAAAAGCTCAGGGCGAACGAAGCGTGTTGGTGATGAGGCGCTAATTGGATACGGTGGACCTTCCGCAAGCCAAGGGTCTCGAGCACGAGGAAGCTTCAATGGGCGCAGTGAGTTGTAAGCTGCATGACGAGAGTCCGGTGCTCTCCACATCCCTTTGGCTCCGGCGGGCGTAGCTCCATTATCTTTGCAAAGGCTGGCGGAGTCTTTCAGATAATCATATCGACCATGCAGTCCTCCTTACGCCTCTGCCCCGGGCCACCACAGCGTTCGTGCCTGTGCCCTGCCTTTGGCCTCCGATTGGCCCGTACATGGCTGCGATGAACACAGCGGGTTTTGCGATTGCCAACCTAGATCCATCACTTGATGCTTATAATGTACGATGTACACGGTCTAATGGCCGATGAATGGACGGGACCTGGCTGGCATGGTTCTGTCATTCGTTCACCAACTAACGATTGTTTCCAAGTTCAGCGCGTGCGCGTGAAAGGTTCCCGCCCAACTAAATTCAAACAGCCGAAGCCGGACTGTTGAGGCAGCTGCACACAACAGAAACGAGCTGACCTGTCGGTCAATATCTAAGACGGTGAATCCTCACCGTCGATACTCCAGTACTTTCCTTCCCGTTCCTCTCGCTGCTCGCGTGCGCCAAAATGTCTCTCCCTGAAGTCCTTCAATTCGCGACCGACCCGCGTGAGAAAGTCGCCCTCGTTGGACTCGTGCTTTTTCTTTTCCTCGCCGCCGTCTTCGTCCTAGCCTTCGTTGAGTATGACGAGCACTTCAAGCTCGCCCTGCCCGAAAATGTCCAGGCCTATTGGGATTTTGTCTACGGCTGTTTCCTGAAGCCTCACACTGGAGATGGCAATGGCAACCAACAAGAAGCGCTCGAGAGCTTCTACAAAGCCCAAGCTAAGACCTACGACACCACCCGCACAAGGCTTTTGTGTGGACGAGAGGACATGCTCGGCCTTGTGGCTTCTCAGCTTAAACAGAAGCAATTCATTCGTAAACCAGTTTGGGTTGATGTAAGTCTTGTATATGTCTCGAATTAATTATTTTCACTAATCCATCCAGATCGGCGGTGGCACGGGCTGGAACATTGAAAGCATGGCGGAATATCTCCCAGTCACTGAATTCTTCCGCGCAGTTTATCTCGTCGATTTCTCCCCTTCGCTTTGTGAGATCGCCAGGGCTCGCTTCGAACGACTGGGTTGGAAGAACGTCAAAGTCCTTTGCCAGGATGCACGTTATTTCCGCCTCGAGGAGCATGAAGGCCCATATGACGAAAAGAGCAAGGACTCATACGGTGGCGACAATGCTGGCGGCGCGGATCTCATCACCATGAGCTACGCTCTTTCAATGATTCCCGAGTTCTATCCTGTTATCGACTCTCTGGCTTCTCTTTTGTCTCTCAATGGCCTCGTGGCCGTCGTCGACTTCTACGTACAGAACCAAGTCGATTATCGCTCCCGCAACTATACAGGCGGTATCATCGACAGGCACTGCACCTGGCTCAGTCGAACCTTTTGGCGCATTTGGTTTGAACTCGACCGTGTCAATTTGGAAGGAGCTCGTCGTGATTACCTTGAGTATCGTTTTGGCACGAAGTTGAGTGTTAATGCGCGCAACCATTTGTTTGGCGTTCGCATTCCGTACTACATCTGGATTGGATGTAGCAAGGACAGTCTAAGCTTGGAAAGGCAGTTGGCCGAACTCAACGCTGCGGCCACTGAATCTCCGTTCCTTGCGGCACTGGATCTCCAAGCTAAGTCAGGTCTCAAGCGCTCTGAATCATTCGAACGCAAGAGCAAAGCCTACGAATCTGCCATTGTGAATCTCGCCGGCAAGCTTCCACTCCCGTGCTTCTGGTATCAGAATCACCACTGGCGCATTTACTACGATGATCAGCTGCAGAAGCATACGCAGTTTAACGATGAGTACATCTATGCCTTCACTTGGGAGGATTCGCGCGTGGACGCTCGCATTCTGAAGGTTCAACCCGACGACGTTATCCTTGCGCTCACATCGGCTGGAGACAACATCTTGTCCTTCGCTCTCGAGAAGCCGAAACGTATCCACGCCGTAGATCTCAATCCGGCACAGAATCACCTTCTGGAACTCAAGGTTGCGGCTTTCCAGAGCTTGGGATATACTGACGTGTGGAAGATGTTTGGCGAAGGCAAGCATGGTGATTTCCGGACCTTGCTCATCGAAAAGCTATCGCCACACATGTCGAGCCACGCGTTTCAGTTCTGGCTCAGCCATGGCCCACGCATCTTTGGAGGTGATGGTCTGTTCTACAGTGGAGGCAGCAGACACGCCATCAAGTTGGCCAAGTGGCTCCTCTTCTTGACAGGAACGAGAGGCGAAGTTAAGAAGCTCTTAGAAGCACAGACTCTGAATGAGCAAAAGGAGATCTGGGACCGTTCGATACGGCCGGTGCTATTAAGCAAACTACTGCACAGCATCATCGTTGGCAGCGAGAAATGGTTGTGGAAGGCTTTGGGTGTGCCGAAACAGCAGCACGCGATCATAGAAAAGGACTACAAAAGCCAGGGCGACGCTGAAGCCAGCTCCGAAGGTCACGCCATATGGGAGTATGCCGTCAACACACTTGACCCTGTTGCCCATACCACTTTACTATCCGAGGACAACTACTACTACTATCTCTGCCTGCAGGGCCACTACAGCCGCCGCTGCCACGCCGACTACCTGCGAGCGTCCTCGCACGTGAAGCTAAGCCAGGCGAACGCCTTCGACGGGCTGCGGATCCACACGGACGAGATCAACGAGGTGATCGCGCGGATGAGCCCGGGCACGCTGACCATCGCCGTGGTGATGGACAGCATGGACTGGTTCAACCCGGACGGCGACGAGGCCGACGCGCAGATCCGCGCCCTCAACAAGGCCCTCGCGCCCCGCGGCCGCGTCATGCTCCGCTCCGCTGGCCTCCGCCCCTGGTACATCGCCAAGTTCGAGGAGCTCGGCTTCCTCCCCAAGTGCCATGGCAGCAGGTTGCCGGGCACCTGCATCGATCGGTGAGTGCATCCACGGGGTTTTTTTTTTTTTTTTTTTTGGGAATTTGCTGACGATTTTGAATTGTAGCGTCAACATGTACGCTTCGTGCTGGATCTGCACCAAGGTTCGCGAATTGGACGACGAGAGCCAGAGGGGCCGTTCGAAGACGAGGCTGGCGAATTTGGAGCTCGGTAACCCTGCGATCTCCTCTTGAGCGAGCCCTTAAAAGTTTGAAAAGAACGAGAAGAAAAGCTCGGCCGAGTTAATCGGCTTCAGGGTCGACGTTCGAAGATACCCATTGATATTTAAAGTTTAGGAGCTTCGCTTTCAATTTGAAGATACACGTCTTTTACGAAAAGAATATGAATTTCATGCATTTCTCTCAACGCCCATCTTGATTTGATCGTATTTACAATGTGATCTTCGTCGATAAAACGACGGTTCTTGATGTCCGAGAATATAGTCTATGATGACTTTTTGCCGAGTCTCTCTGCCTCCAGCTCCCTCTCTGCCTGTTGGTAATATTTCGCGGTATCAACACCGTGCTGCGTCATGTAAGCGCACTAAATTAGGCGATACGAGAGATAAATCCATACCTGGTTGTGATTAACAAAGTTGAACCACGGTAGCAAGTGCAGTATCACTCCGGAGTATCTGGAATTCCGGGCTGCTACACCTTGCATGTATTCGGAAAGTTGACTTTCACCGTACAGCGGTTCTCCCTTCTTAGCCTTGTCTACCATCTCCCGCATGTCCATTTGACGCTCACGCTCGTTTTCGGTCATGCCGTAGAAGCGCTCTACATCTCCTTATTAGCGAGGTGGCTTCATCATCCGAGGAAATCGGAGAACGCACGAATTGAACGCTGGTACATCATCAGAAATCCAGCAACACCACTGATTGCGACCGTCAATCGCATTATCGGAGCAAATCCTCCTCGTCCGACGTATGAGGGTGATACTCTTTCCCACCAAAGCATTGTAGCAGGACCGATGGCTGTTGTGAGCGCTCCGGCAACGTAATCCGAAGGCCTCATGTAGCCGAGAACTCGCTTGATGTGACTGTGATAGACATGGTCAATGGAAGACGCAGCAATTGATGAGGGTATGAGAGGCATACGGATCATTGTCGATGAGGGGATAATCGGAATTGGGTATCCTCGACGGCACTACAGGCCGAACGGGCTCGTACGACTTCTCGAACTACCAATTGGTCAGCTAGTGACTCAAACAGCTATGTCGGCATACAATTACCTTCTTTTGCTGTTCCTCGAGCGACATGGTCGCGGTGATGAGGATGTTGTTGGGATTGAGAAGCTGTCGAGCTTCACGTGAGGTTCAAAATCTCGGCGGGCAGTTTGACATTGAGCGGAGCGGCGCCGCGTGCCAAGAACTACTCTAACAACTACCGTAGCTCCAAAGCGTTCTTAGCGGCATTCGACTTTAACCCTTAGATACACGCATCTCTGGAATAATATGACTTCTTCAAGTCGGAAATACATTTTGAAGGAAAGGCCTTTAAATCACATAAGATGCTAACATGACCTGAAGTTATCCACCACTGTGCCACCCTCACTATCGAGACGAAGGACTTCTGTACGTTCAGCATGCATGTTATCAGCCGACAGCTATGTGGCGACAACACGTGTACCATCTGAGAATCAGGCAGCCATTCAGACAGACAGGTTGGGCTTCTATCAACGATACTGATAGGTTTTAAGAGCACTATTGCCACTGCGGCGTCGCTTCAGCTAGTGCCAGGGAAAGCGCTCCAGTACTGTAAATTCGAATCGCCCGTTTCAGCCTCACGCTCAGCAAAAAGGCGAGAGTACCCCGCAGCTAAAAGTTTTCTTCTTCGTTCCATTCCTCCTCCTTCTTGGTTGCTGTTGAACAGATCCCTGTATGATTTATACGGGGCCATATTCACCCTCTCCCTTACTATACCCTTTATTGAAGCTTTATTAGTCATGAGTTACATTCTTTCCAGGTATTTTCAGACGAATAACAGAAAGAAAGAGAATCCACACGACGGGGCTGCGGGGTTTCGGGAATCAAAGCACCGCCCTGCTGATCCTTCGTCCAAATCTTTACAACGACGCCACACTACAGGGTCCCTGTATTCTTATCCTACGGGAACATTAGAGAAAGGCAGAAGTAGAATAAAAGATCTTCTAGAGAGATTCAAACAGCAGAAGGCCGGGTATGATGGGGTTGCTCATAGGAGCAGAACTCTCTACCTTCCCGAAAGTGTTCCCTACCGCCTGGATAGTGGTACCTGTCTCCAATGTGGCCATGAGACTCCTCACGAAGAACTTCTGGATCAGTCAAGAATAGATGGATATGTAGTTGGTATTTGCAACGATTGCTATCCCGAATTCTTACGATCCCTTGAAGATACAAACGAGACCCAAGACCTGGAACCAACCGTAGAACCCGAGAGGATTGACTGGGATGAAAGGCCAGTATTCGGAATTGCGCCAGAGACTATCCGAGAAGCCAGAAGAGGAACTCCACGTGAAATTACACGACAGTGTGAAGTATGTCGTGAGCCCCGAATAGGATCTGAGTTTCGTCCTGCGACGTTCAATTGCCAACACGACATTCACTATTGTGTTGGTTGTCTTGGAGACTGGATCTCGTCCAAGATTGAATCTAGAGAACTGGATGGTATCCAATGTCCCAGCACAGAATGCCGTTCGAAGCTTGATGCCGGAGAGGTTCAAGCAGTAACAGATCGTGAAACATTTGAAAGGTAATAATGATCATTAGAGAGAATCCTTAACTTACGGTTAGATCTTGTTGACTGTATACCCTAGATACACCTATCTCTCTACCACTACCGCCTTAAGCTCGGTCGCTGCTTTTCGTTGGTGTCTCGGCCGTGGTTGCAAATCAGGGCAAATCCACGAGACGGGTACTGACGGATACATCTTTCGATGCCACGCATGCGGTTTCAAGGTCTGCGTTATTCACAATGTTAAGTGGCATGAAGGAGAAACGTGCAAAGAATACGATTATCGGACGAAACCAGAACTAAAGGGAGAGGAAGAAAGTGCCTCGCAGCAGACTATTACGAGTACAACAAAGCCATGTCCGCGATGGTCTTGTGGAGCACCCATTGAGAAGAATGAAGGCTGCGACCATATGAAATGTAAAGCCGCTTCCTTGAACGTCCAACACCGCTTGTTACTAACGACTTAATAGGTCGGAAATGTGGATATGAGTTTTGCTGGTTGTGCCTTGCAGGGTACACGGGCATTCGAAGCAGGGGAAATTCGGCACACAATGTTGGCTGCACGTACTACACTTCACAATAAGACGTAGTGAAAGAACTGCTCCAGCCTTACTATTACGAACACAGAATCACATTCTAAAGTTCGTGAGATTTCTCCATCTCTCAGATGGTTGGCGGTGTAGCGGAATAGCCCAAAGCGCCCTTCAACCGTATTTTGGAGGCGATGCAGAGAGACCGTCATGTCTGCCGCTATATAATATTAGTTTCCATGTGAGAGTATCCCGCTATCTCGGGACAGAATGACGCATGGAACAAGGAGTTTTCGGGAATGGGCACAGAACATGACTGACAGCAAACTACCTGGAAACTCAATGCGCTCACTGAACCAAAGTCGCTTGAATTCAAAGTACCTATAATTCATCCCGCAACAGGGTGCGTCTGTAGAGCAATGGAAGAAGTCGAAGAAGTAATTCCTTGATTCGCGGCATGTTCCCTATCAGCTTCTATTCATCCACCTCCTTGCACTTCGTTACAACGCATAAATGTTACGATTTCGCAGCGTGTCATGATGTGGTCACTGTCTAAGCAGCGGATGCCTCGGGAATGACATTGAAGGCAGAGATCGAATTGAGCATCATCGCAGGCATCGCACCGATAGCCTTCGAGCAAAAACCTGCCGCACTCGTTGCACCACGTCCTACATGCATTTATCCTCATCGGCAAGTTGCCGGCCGCGAAAAACGCGACCTGCGCTTCAGACGTTTCCTGGGTCGGGAACGCCGATAGAAGGGCAGAAGCCGTTGGCCGACGGCTGGGCTTCGTGTGTCTGCACATTGAGATGAGACCTTGGAAGTAAGGAGGTACGGCGGCATCCCAACACGGTGGTAGCGATACTGGATTTGTGTGATCCGCTCTGCAGTGAGAGAATGGAACTGTCCTACAACAAACTGACTCGCAGAAATATCGATTGACGATGCCCCGGCAGTTGTTGGCGATGATCCAAAGGAGTAAGCCCAGCTGAAAGATGTCGGCTTCGGGAGTTGGCATGAGATGAAGAAGCTGTTCGTGCAAGGCCACGTCTCCACGTATCTCAGGCGGCACTTCACCGTTGCGATTGACCATAGTCAGCGGGTAATTAAAGAAACCGCGGAATACAAGTTTGCCCTTGTAGTCGAGGACAAAAGCCGTTTCCGTAACTACGCCCAGAGCGCAACCTTGGCTATGTAGATCGGCGATAATAGACACTACCTGTCGCGCCCATTGTTCTCGCTGTGGCCAGGGTATATGTGAAGCGCTCGACAGCAAATCTGAGAGGGATGGTCTGTCCGTTATGCACACTAGGTAACCTTTAAGCTGCTGGCGTTGGTCATCAACTACAATGCCTTCTAGTGGCAACAAAGTCTGCCGGTCGCGAAGTAGATAACATGCCCTCAACTGCCGCACAAGTATATCGAGGCCGTCAGAGTCCGCACTGGCATCAAAATGCCCGAACGGTAGCATGTTATGGTGCATACGTCGACCTTCTACGAGAACATTAAGCCTACTAGGGCTCGACCGCCCTATGACAATGAGCTCGCTCTCCAGATACTGAGGGCAACCAAGATCTTCGAACATTTCTTTTATTCCCCGATACGTGGATAAATAGACGTCGTGAGGGAATATTGCTGCCTTGTTGCTGAAGGTTCTGGTGGCAGTGATGTTCCCCGAGCGGCTGGAGGTGATGGATTCGTCAAGATCTGCATGCTGAATTGTCTCCCTCAGCAATTGCGCTGCTGAACGAGGTATTTCGATTACTCGCTCATTACGACCGTAAGGAATTATTTGACTAAGGCTTGTTTCCAAGAGTCCAGAGTTGATCGCGAAGAAGGAAAGTCTCCTCCACCGTCTAGCAGATTCCGCTACGTGTAGCCAGTACAGGTCAGTCACGACCCCAGCGTATCTGGCTCGCTGCTTTGCAAACACGAAGACGTCGCTCTGGATTCTCGCATCAACGGTGTACTTTTCTGGATAAAATGTGGATAAACGCTCAAAAGTCATGTTCAGCTGCACTGAAGATTTGGAGCTTAATTCCGATTGGCAAGAGTAAAATGCCTCAGATTCGCTAGATTCTGATGCATGGTCGATTTCAACGGACTTATCCTTTCGGCGGCGACGTGCTCTACTTTGCAGGCTTTTGAGAGACTTCAAAATCGTCATTTGACCTAGCTGAACAACATTTTCAAGCTTTGTTAACCGAGATCTTTCCACGTTATTAGTGTCTCAGATATTTGTCGGCGGTGAACTCACAAAGATAGCAGGTGGATCTCAGCCACGATATTGTCTCGGGCCTCTCTAAGCTTCAGAGTCTGTTTTCTCACCATAGCACGCGCCTTGACCCATGCAAGACGGTTGACCTCAATCGGTGTAGCTTTCGACGGATTGTTCACAGTTGTCTTCGAAATGAGCTCTTTTGAAAAAGTATCTAACACGCTCTTTGCTTCATTGACGCGCTGTTGTAGTCTCTTAATATTATCGCTTGCGCTTCCTTGAATAACAAGAAGCGGTATTTCGTCAAGGAATGAAGCAAAAGTGTTCAGCTCCAGGATCAGAGCTTCTAACTCCTTGGGTGCTTTGGAAAGTGCATCGTATAGCGACTTAACGACAACCGCAATGGCCTTAGCTGCGGTGGCTAGTGCAATAATGCTTGTAGAGATTGAAAGAGGGTCCATCTTCTCAAACTTTGGATGTTTTTTGCTGCCTCGTCAATGAAGGCTGGATCGTTGGCATTGGCACCGGTCAGGAAGACATCCTCCGAGCTAGTGGTGCTTATAGAATAATGGTTCCTCTGACTTCTTTCAATGAATTAACGATGGAAAGAAAGACGAACGATTAGTATTGAATCGGTGTTCAGTCGACTGCTTTGCAGATAAGAAGTCGAGAGTAGATTGTAAGGCTGCAGCCGACGTGGCTTTGATGTACTCCGTACAGTAATCACGGTATCGTAAAGTGACGCAGGCCGAAGTAGATCAACTGTAGAGCAGCTTCACGTGATCCAGTTGATAAAACGGGCACTAGAGCCCAGCCTCCTCAAACACACACACAACACACACAAGTGATCGAGAATCGATCACCTCAATGAATTCTGCTTCTCCTTATCCACATACAAGTTCAGCACCTCTCAGTGCGTCATAAAGCTACGATAATATGATAAATAATCAAATGACAGGGGAACATCCGCCTCCACAGTGCGCTCTTGCGACCTCTAGTAGAGTATTCGCTAATAGCCCTATCGATGACTTTTCCGTTGGAGTCAAGGCGTCAGAAGCACTCCTGCCGTCAGCATAAGAATAAGGTGCCCACAGAGTTCAAGACACTTGAGAGTGGACGCGGTTGTCTCGCTGCTTCAGCTGAGGGATAAACAGGGACCTGCGATTGACGAGGTAGCTGGCAGATTTACCGCGAAAACGGCGTACAGTAACAAGCCGCCGAAAACGGAGGTCCATCTGCCATCAGGTTATTGTAGTTGATGGGGAGATCTCCAAAGTTCTTCGTTTCCTAAGCTATCATCTACTCTATGGGACTCTCTTTTCCCCAATCAGGAACAGTCTACCCCTGTCCACCATCTCCTATTCATGCCTCTCCACGCCCTACATCTACTTAATCACCGACTAGCAGAACTCCGTTCTAACACTTCAAGCGGCCACCTCAGCCGTGGCAGCAAGTGCCTCCGTTCTGGACTTGCTGTTCGGATCGAAATAAGGCTTCTCACCAATGCCAACAACACGGTTTCCAAAGCGCTCGCCCAGTCCCTCGTAGTCAAAGGTAGCCGAATGAAATGCGCTGCGATTATTCCAAATAGCTAGGATTCTATTATCAGTAAATGATATCAACGCTTCTTTCCTACTTCGGCAATGTTAACTTACCAATGTCATTAGGATTTCTCCATTTGAAGCGGACTTGTAGATCGTGATTATCTAGGATAACATGGTAAAACTTCTGAAGCAGTTCCGCACTCTCCTCGGGGTCTAATTCATTGATGACCTTTGGGAAATTTCGGATTGCATAGATACTCTTCCATCCTGACACAGGATTCGTCCGTACGACCGGATGGATAGCAGACAAATGTTTGCCCACATTCTACAGCGAACCACGAGGCTGGTCGTACAATACGGCTCTTCCAGCCTCGGCAACTTTAATGAATCCATCCCCAACGAAAGTGGCCGTCAAGCCCTCCAAGAATTTTTGGTAAGGCTTGCTAAACTTTTCGTAGATGTCATATCCTAAAGATTGATGTCAGGGCCTTTGTAAGAAGAGGTGGGTAGAGCAACGACAGACCTGAGGCCCAAAGCGTGTCTCCACCATTCTTCGGTAACTGAACTAACCGCAGACTCGTGTAGTCGGCAGGCACCCCTTCGAATTGAATATCACTGTGCCATGACGCCTCGGTTTTTCTGGTGTTTCTGCGCAATGACGGCTTGCCAGTATCATACCGATATTTCCGGTAGAGTGAGGAGATAGTGCTGATCTCGCTGTCATCTACGCCGAATTCGTTCGTGTTGTTCAGAATGGGATGGATATGAAGGGTCGAGCTGGTAGGTGTTCCAGTCAACTCTCCTAGACGTAGGATGAATTTCTTTTGAATATCATTAGTAAGGCTGTCTTGCTTTTGAAAGAATACGACACCTCGCTAGCTGACTTCATTCTACTTAGCATCCAGATGTTCTCGATTTCGTCACAAGAACCACACTTACTTGTAATTGCAACATCCCAGAGCAAATCATCCGCATTAGGAGCGTTTAGGAAATCCTCGACGATTTGAGCCGTGGGATATTCTCTTCCAATAACCGGAGTGACATCTTCGAATGCAAAAGCAGCATCTAGGGATCCGCTTTTCTTTAAGGGCTCAGTGTTCCTGCTGCTTGTTGAGCTTCCGTTTTCAGAAGGATGATGCGAGTCGACTGGTACTGTTGCGCTTGGGAGACATTATGACGACTATATGTTCCTGAATCTAAATCTGAAGTAAGATTGCCTAATAGAGACGATTACGGACGATTTAAGATTTAGGGAACCTCCACGGATCATCTCTCTTTATATCTTTTCGAGGCTCGCCGTTTTACGTCTTCATCCTCTTGCACATCGCTACAAATTAGCACGCAATCTTTCATCATATAATCGTGATAGCCACTAGACTGAAGTTGCTGGCATGCGTTGAATGGGATCACGTGTGGCAAAGTCAAATTGCTTTATTTTTCTACTATCAGATTGTCATCTAGCTTCTAGCTTCGTACACAATTACCAGACTGAACTCAATACACTCAACTTTTGAGCTTCCAATATTCGCTGCAGCCACAGTTGAAGGCAATCCCCAACCGAAGAACCGTTGATATGATAGAGTACTGTAGCGCTCGATATTACCGTCCGCTTCTACGTTTTTGACTTTCCACCGTATAAGCCATTCCATAGTTCTTAATGTGGTTTCCGACACCTTTTGCTCTAAGCTCACGCACCCTTCCCTTTATTAATACAACACTATTTATTTTTTATTTTAAAAAGCCGTTATTAAATCACCTGCCCGAAAACCGTAGAATGCTTTCCTACCTTGGAAGCATTAGATTTGGTCGGAACTGTAGTTTCTTATGTCCACTCAACCAATCCATTCTACTCCGTACTCAAGCTGGTTTACCTAGAAGGGCGCACTGGTCAACGACTCGGCACCGGAGGCTTGGAGTTAAGGGGGAGGCTGGAGGAGCCTAAAAGGGCTGCTATTCGATACGCCTAGCTCAGCCTCATCCGCAGCCTCTCAGCCGCACCACCACGATATTGGCTATATGTCCATGTATTTATTGCTTAAATACCCTTCGGCAATTCCTCCCACCAACTCTTCAAATTGAATTGGACGCTCTACAGTGCTAAGATGCGCCTGCTCCACTTCTTGGTAAACATTGGCCTTTTCACCTTGGCGGTGCCCACTTTTGCTTCACCAAGTACGTACAAATCCTCCTCTTGATGATCCAGGCTAATATTTCGGGACGATAGTACCCCTGCCAGATGATAATACCCCCGCATCCGTAAGCTCCTTCTTAGGCAATCATTACTGAATTTCCAAGCTGATATGACGGCTGAGTCGGCTCAGCTTGTAAACTTAAAATGCAACGGGCTTACATGCACGGGCGGACTTGTTGAAAAGATAAAGAAGAATGTGGGCTGGACGAGCGGCGGGATAACCGCCTCGGACGATTGGAATGTAGCCGAGAGGAGTATCGAAGAGAGGAAGATGGGCGGTTCAGTCCCTGTAGACGGGAATAGTTTGGATGAGAGAAGTGTGAAAGAGAGGAGTGTGCTGGTGAAGAGGCCAAGCGGCGGTTGTAGCGCATTCAGCTGTAAGGACGTAGGTGAAAATTAATAGACTGGAGCGAACATGATCACAGTTCGAGGATGCAGGCATTAGGGACTAGACAAAGATTTCATGATCGCTTTGAATTGACGTCGATGCTCCACAACCGAGTCGATCCACAAGAAGTACCCATCGTCTCTTACTGAATGGAACTCTATATTTATATTCACCCTAACCACTTCTTAGAGTACAAGTCGTCTGAAATATAGGATTTTATTCGAAGATGTACTAGCCTCTGCCACATCTCGAGGTATGAGTACCAAATCCCCCACGCGGATATAGAATTCTCCCCTGGAGATTAAGGGTATTCCGAGATAAAATGATGCCTTTGACTTGAAAAAGCAGGAGAGAATCGCGATCACCATTTTTTTCTCCCTATGGGCCTTATAGGCGAGTTGCAGGCCAGAAAGCTTCCCTTCAGGATCAGAGGCTGAAATAACGGGGAGAGCAATCCTCAGCCCAGCTCCCATCATCACTGGAGGCATTTCATAGTCGCGGCCGCTATGATAAACGAATACGGTGGCGATGTACTTGCTCTTTCTGAATTTAGATGGCGAAGTTGCGAATAAGCTACCATCCGAATCTTCACTACCGCCTACCTTGGCAAAGGTCTTCTCAATCATCTTATATGACATTGAGTCAATCGCTTGGTGGTCCCAAACACGAAGATTATCTGCTCCCCATGCAAACAATGTCTGGCCATTTGTCGTTCTCATTATTTCTTCCTGGAATCGACGGAATGCTTTCGTGCCTTCTCCATAAATTAGGGGCATGTGGATATCAAACAGACCAAAAAGGCAATACGCTATGTCTTCGGTACGCGTTGTTTGTCTCCGAGCCGCCCAGGACATTTTCTCCGCAGCGCAATAGCGATCGGGACTAAACCTATCCAAGGCGTAGATCGAGATTCCCGTAATGAAATTTACTAAAAAGCGTAAATTGTGCTTAGATCCGAGAGGCTGGAATGTTTTCGAAAAGAATTGAACATTTTCTTGTGCTAGCAGTTCTTGCAATGTCCAGCCTCGCGTAAACCAGCGACTGCTAGCGAAAGGCGACTCTACCGCAGAAGGGCCTTCTGTTTGCTGGATTGCCCATTCGCGGTCTTCCCATCGCTTCAGGACAACATCATGTTCCACATCGGCAAGATACACATAGCAGACCTTAGCTCTTTCATACCATCTGTACATGGAGTTGATAGCCTCAGAGAGCTCGGCCGTACTAGATTTGTCAATGCAACACCTATTAGAACTCTCTTAGTGAGTCCTGGTAATATAATGGAAGCTTTAGTTCCTTACGTATCGACCCAGACCCACTCGAGATGATCATTCAGTGCCTGCCAACAACAGTATTCAATTTTCTGATATCCAAGCTTTTGGCGTACATTTGGGTCTCCAAGCTCTTGGAGCTTAACTTCATCCCGAGGATCGCCCCAAGTGTGCGATAAGATGGCATATTCAGGGATGGTTTCCTCATCATAAAATTCGTACGGTTGCTCGGTCTTTGCGTGTAGGAGACGCATGAGAGCAGGAAAGCATTTACTAGTGAGTATGATCGCGATTACTTCGTTGAACTAGGACTCGAGAACCTTGGTCTTTGTCGTTGCGCAGTTTTGCTATGTCCGATTTAAGTACACTACGATAGAGTAACTGAAAATGTTGAGAAACTACAGCTGGAAAGTTTGAGGGTGAAGGCAGAATTAAAACTGAAATCGTTGCGAACAGCGAGGCCGAAGAAGGATTAATAAGGGGAAAGATTTATCCAATGGCACGTGAACCCCCGATTCCGCTGAATGGTTGCCAGTCACGGGAATTCGTTCTCGCTCCTCTCCAGCACTCTGTCATATTCATCTCCAACTCCGATCAACTTTCATCTCTCACCTCACTTCTCGCTACACCATATAAGAGAAATCACCGTCTGACTGATGCAAACTATGAAAATGTAGACACGCTTGTCATGCATGAACATTCGGAGTTGGAAAAGGCGAAGTTGACTTCAATCTCACAGACTTTCGCTTGATTCCATCTTCAAAGACTATGGCTGTTCATTCCCTCAATCAACGCGTAAAGAAACTCAACTTTTCCATCTTTTCCAATTATAATAACATCCCAGCCTTTCCATTCACCTTCTTGTCCTTTACCAAATACCCACGCTTGCTGAATAACGTTGTGATTCAACAAAAGTTGTCCAACCACTTCAAATTTCCATTCCTTTCTGTTCCCTGCGTGCAAGCCATCCCAAACTTGGTCAATCTGTTCATGTCAGCATTACGACGCGTACTACATATCAAGAGGGGAACTGACTGCATCATAACCCTGTGCGGCTGAACCGTCAGGAGCGTAGAGGATTATGCTGGAATTCCAGAATTCTTCCATCAACTTGCGCCTTTGGGGTTGAGAGGAAGCATTGAAAATGTCAAAAGTGGTTGCCCGCGTAATCAACGCTGCTCGCTCAATAGATACAGCCATTTGGATCGTCGTTGGATTGTGGAAATGCGGGAAATGTGGTCTTTGTACTTGCACAGCTGGAAAGATGTCAACTCACAATACCTCGCGACATCCTGCTGGTTCATGATTGAGTTTATATACTTTAGCACAGGAGCTGCTGTGTACCGGTAATCGTATTTCGAATTGAAGGTTGAGCAAACTCGCATTTTCTGACATAAGACCAATCAACTAGGTACACTGGTCATCTTCAGCCGTTTATACTCCTTCTGAATTCAATGAGAATGCAAGTGAGTTTGGCGAGAGATGGAGTAGTCCACTTCATCGCATATTCAGAACCAACTCTACGAAAGCGAAAACTGCGCCGGCTGCAAAAGGTGAATGGCAGGGTACTCGACTAAGTGTACAAACCAAGTAATCATTAGAGAGGGTCTACGATTGGCCTGTCAGCTGGCAGATGTACCGCACCAAAATGGCATCACAACCCGCCGAAAACGAGGGGAATCTGTCATCAGATTGCTTAATGTAGTAACTTAGCTTCGTTCCGAACTTGGAAAGGTGTCGCAAAGCTGGACACTGTTAACACCTGAGGCATCAACAAATTTACGACTCCAAGCTCGAACTAAAGAAATATCTGAACCAACACTCCACTCGGTTACACGCGCCGAAGTAACGAATGGGATTGTCAACTTGAGCGAAGTGGCGTGGAATAGCTGCCATCGTCCACCATGGATACTGACGGCACTCCACCTCATCGCAACGGCACCATTCCCGTCATGACTTCGCACGCGACCTCTTCGCTACTCCAGGCGCATTCCACCCAGCAGCCAAGGCCTACGATTGCCGACCTTCACGATGAAAACAATTTCTATGCGAGCACTGCACGGAAGTATTGGCTTAGTGCTAAAAACCCTCCGAAAGTCAAGCAGAACGTCGTGAAGGAGTTGTGGGACCATGTTGTGAAGGATGGATTTCGATACAACGATTTCATGCTGCTTGAAATGACACAAATCTTAGAAAGGTATGACAAAGAAAACTGGTGGTTTAGTTCAAACTGTAATCCTAACACTACATAGATACTTGTGGCCTGGGTACACCGAGGATTCCTCAAATCAACACGTCCTACTCCTTGCCATTATCCTTTACGTCAAACGTCGAGAAGGGTTAGCATCGTGGACTCATGTCACAGATAAATCCTTCGAGTTTTCATCCTTCTTCCGTCGCGCTCTCTCTATGTCGGTGGACTTCAGCATGGACTTGAGAGTCCGAACACTCTTGCTTACGTTCATCATCGGGTCGTTTCAGTCGATTGACAACGAGAAGATTGTGGAAGAAATCAGACCTCTTGTATCAATCACTATCTGGCGGAATTTGCATAGCGATGAAGCAAGAGAAGAGAGATTCAATGAACATTTGCAGTCGAGGAAAGCCTGGAGAGCAGCCGAGAAACGATCTAGCGCAGCAGACGACGAGACCAAAGCTAAGATGACCTTCGACCGCTCTTGGCTATCCACCCTCATCCTTGACTTCTTTGCCCGCATCAACAGGAGCAACCTTTTCGGTGATGAGCAAAACGACAATGTGGCGTATTGCGAGCGCTTTCTGGAGCTTCTTATTGATCTGGAAAGTCAACTGCCAACCAGACGCTATGTCAACGCCCTACTCCAAGACCTCAACTTTCTACATATATGCTACGAAAGTTGGCTCTGGCGTTACTCTGGATCGAGTTCCAATTTTGGCAGCATACTGAAACTACTCGAAGCATTCATGATGTTTCCAATCGATGACATTACCGGACAGCAGTTATCGGTTATGCAGCAACGAGACAAGCAAAGTGCAATGTTCGCAAAATTGCAGAGAGTTGCTTGTGAAAAGTATGTCAACAAACTAGGGCCACTTATATTGACTAATCACGGTTCCATTGAGAAGCGTGATGAGCTGGCTGATTTCCTGAAACCATTGGATGGCAAAGAGAGTAAAGAATTTTGCGAATCACTTGGATTCCGCACCGAATATCCTTCCGGTTTCGGGATTTCGCTGGATCATACATTCTACATCAATCTGATCATCCGCATTTACCAAAAGCGACCGACCTTTCAAGAGCAAATAGAACTCCAACGTACGCTGCCTACGGAGCAAGCCTTGTACGACTCAACATTACCTCAGGATGACTACAGCGGCTCTAGACCTGTTCCTATGCCGAAACTTAACGTTCAGTATCTGGCGATGGGTGATTTCTTATGGCGCTCCCTACTTCTTTATCGAAGCGAAGCGCTCTTTGCGATCCGAACAGACGTAGAAGACGCCATCAAACGACTGCAGCCGAAGATTGTCAACGGATCAATCCGATTCTCTCGCGTTGATCGTACAGCAAGAACAGCGTTACCAATTCCAAAGCCCGCAATAACTGATATAGGCTCAGTCAAAGTGGGAGGCTTTATTCCCGCTTATGTACGGTCAGAGGTTACTTTGGATGTCTCTCATCTGAACTATGGAGCTCGGAGAGAATGGGATACGCTCAAACCAGGAGAAGTCGTGTTTCTTGCTGCTATACGTCCTTACGATCAAAAGAAGGACTCGAAACGAGAAGATGGTGACACGGCAGCACAACTATCTGAAGAATTGGCACATCGAGCTGGTTTATGGCACCTTCGCGCCGCTGAAGTCATTCAGGTTCAAGACGAGAAAGGTCGACCCGTACGAGATCAACCTGCCTTCAACGAGGATGGAGAACCTCACCGACCGAAGAAACGACGGCTCATCTTGAACATTGATCCGGTTGCCTTTGACGAAGATCGTGAAAATCTCAAACCATTTACAGGAAATCCTTACACGGCCAAATCATTCCAGAAACCCAAGGTAGATGTCTACGAGTCTATCAACGTCATTATTCGTCGCAAAGGACGAGAGAACAACTTCAAACCCATCCTGGAAAACATCAAACGTCTAACGTTGTCTGACACTCCTGCACCTTCATGGTTGCAAGACGTATTTTTGGGCCATGGTGATCCAAGTGTTGCTTCATATAGGCGGATGTCGAATCGATTGAAGTCGATTGACTTCCGAGACACTTTCCTTGATTGGCAACATCTCATTGAGAGCCTTCCCGGAAAAGTTCTCGAGCCAAGTGAAGACCAGAATTCTAGCTTCAGCCCGCCATATGTACTTGAATTCTCTTCTACTGAATCTACTCCAGAGGCCCGACCCTCGAAGAAGCGGAGGAAGCAGGACGATGAAGTACCCAAGGATGCAGCCGAGATAATCAAAGTCTCGACGTATAAACCTCCAAACAATGGACCGTATCCTATGGACGCGCCAAAATTGAACAAGATCCGATTCACTCCAGCCCAGATAGAAGCAATCTTATCTGGTACCCAACCTGGTCTCACAGTCATCGTCGGTCCACCTGGCACTGGAAAAACAGACGTTGCCACCCAAATTATCAACAACATTTATCACAATTTCCCTTCGGAGCGTACTCTCCTCATTGCTCACAGCAACCAAGCGCTTAACCAGCTTTTCCAGAAAATCGTTGCTCTCGACATTGATGAGCGACATCTACTCCGCCTTGGACACGGTGAGGAGGAACTCGAAACAGACGCAAGCTTCAGCAAGTACGGACGAGTTGAGTCGTTCATGGAGCGCGGTGCCACATATCTTGCTGAAGTCACTCGTCTAGCAGCCAGCATCAATGCTCCAGGAGCCCACGGCCAATCTTGTGAAACAGCAGATTATTTCAATCAAGTCTACATCAGACCACTTTGGACAACGTACTGGGATGGCATCCAATCTCTCGACATTTCTATCGACACTATCATCGAAACTTTCCCTTTCCACACCTTCTTCTCTAACGCACCACAACCTCTCTTTCCTCAAGGGTCCTCGCGTGAAGAAGTCTTAGAGATAGTGCGAGGCTGCTACCGTCACATAACTCGAGTATTCACTGAGTTATCCTCGATCCAACCATTCGAGGTGTTGCGATCCGCCCGCCCAAAGCAAGACTACCTCCTCACGACATCCGCGCGCATCATCGCCATGACTGCGACGCACGCCGCCATGCGCCGGCAAGAGATCGCCGACCTAGGATTCCGTTACGACAATGTCGTCATCGAGGAAGCTGCGCAGATGACTGAGATTGAGACGTTCATTCCACTGGCGCTGCAGAAGCCGCGAGATGGCGACCTCCCACTGAAGCGCGTGGTGCTTGTAGGTGACCACTTCCAGAACTCGCCGGTGGTGCAGTCGCGCGCAGTGCGGGACGCCTCCAACTTCGAGCAAAGCTTGTTCCTGCGGTTCGTGCGGCTGGGCGTGCCGACGGTGATGCTGGACCGGCAGGGCCGCGCTCGCGCCAGCCTGGCCGCACTCATAGCCTGGCGATACCCGTCGCTCGGCAATCTGCCCAGCGTGCTGGTCGAGCCGGAGTTCCTGGTGGCGAACGCGGGCTTCCGCTTCGACTACCAGTTCATCGACGTGGGCGACTACAACGGGCAGGGCGAAGCCGAGCCGACACCGCGCTTCGTGCAGAACCTGGGCGAGGCCGAGTTCGCCGTTGCGCTGTTCCAGTACATGCGGCTGCTGGGCTACCCGGCCGGCAAGATCTCCATCCTGGCCGCGTACGCGGGCCAGCGCGCGCTCATCAAGGACGTGCTGGCCCACCGCTGCAAGGGCAACCGCCTGTTCGGCCTGCCGCGCGTCGTCGCCACCGTCGACAAGTATCAGGGCGAGCAGAATGACTACGTCATCCTTAGCCTCGTGCGCACCAAGAGGCCCGGCTACTTGCGCGATCTGAGACGCCTGACGGTTGCGCTGTCGCGTGCGCGCCTCGGCTTGTACATCTTGGGGAGGCGGGAGGTCTTCGAGTCGTGCTATGAGCTGAAGGATGTATTCGAGAAGCTGTTTGAACGGAGCAACAAGCTGCAGCTTGTCACGGGCGAAATGTGGCCAACTCAGAGACTTGTGGATGACGAAGTGGAGAGCACGGAAATGGAAGGCGTAGAGCATCTTGGGCAGTATGTGTTTGAGATGACCAATGCGAGAATCAAGATGCTGAAGGAGGGTGCTGGAGCGCTTCCACCGACCGAGGAGCACCCGGAGAACGGCGTCGAGGACGTAGATGAGGAGGATCAGGATGATGTCGATGAGGAAGTGGATGAAGGTGATGCCGATTAGGATATCGAACCGCATTGAGCTCTGTAGAGATGCTATATGCGGACAGATGGAAGCAATGGGTTTATACTGGCATAGAATGTAGTTCTGAGATACCCACACACAAAAAATGTACTATCTCTCGCGGGAAAGGCTCCATCCAAAAGCTTTGTATGTAGGTTATCCTTTACATCCTCGATTCTACAGTGTGCCAGCCATCGCTAGCTGTGTTCCTTCATAGACACCACAGGAAGCGCCGTGCTGTAGAACAGTGCCTGAAAGCTTCAAAACGATAAGGGCGCCGGTGCTCAATGCCAACACATCCAGACAGACCGTTATGATCAAACCAACGCCAGAGATGCTAGATTACACCATCACCAGAAATCCGAATATGTCAAGCGGGCTTGACTCCCGCTGGAAGAGCGTGCCAACGCCAAATATACGCCAATGAATCAGCACCACGCAATGCAGCGCGCCCATGCGGGATCCGCGAAGCAACGCAATCGCGCACGCTCGGAGCGCCGTACCTCAACGCTCAAAAGCATCCACCTCCGCGCTCGCACCTCCGCAAAGCAAAACTACTCTCTGCTCCTCACCGCTGCCAAACAGCCTCAATAGCGTACACAACCGCAAACAGCAGGAACGCCGCGCCGCCCGCGAGCGTAACAACGCGCATGGAGATACGGCCAGCGACAAGCCTTCCACCGAGCACGGCAACCGCCGTGCACGCCCCATGGCCAAGCACCGCGCCGGCCGTGACGAACCAGTAGTCCTGGCCAGCGGCCATCGCAATGGTGGCGATCTGCGAGCGGTCGCCCCACTCGCCGAGGAACGTCATGGCGAAGGTCTGCACCCACGCGGGCGACAGCAGCAGCGCAGCGAGGTTCTGGGCGCCGCGTAGCAGGCCGGCGGCGCGGCCGCGGTCGGGCGACGGCGACGGCGACGGCGAGCGCACGCCGCTCCCGCTGCGCCGCGCCCGCCCCACCCGCAGCCCCGCCTCCAGCGCGTACGCACCCCCGGCCGACCGCCGCCGCGTCGAGTCCCGCCGCAGCCGGTGCTCCGTCTCCGCCAGCTCCGCCTCCACCTCTTTCATCTCGTCGGCGACGCCGTCGTCCGGGTGCATGCGCGCGCCGTCGCGCAGGAGTTTGAGACCGAAGACGAGGAAGAGCAGCGCGGCCGCCGCGTGCGTCAGCCGCTCCGACACGAGGTGCGGCACCGCGTGGCCGAAGATCGCTGAGAGGACCGTCATTGCGATGAGTGCGGAGAAGGCCGCGCTGAAGACCAGCAGCCGCGAGTGGCGCATTGCCATGAGGCACGCGATTAGGAAGGTTTTGTCGCCGATTTCGGACATGATGATCATTGTGAAGGAGAGGAAGGCGGCGTGGAAGGGCTGGATCAGTACGTTGTCGAAGTCGGTGTCGTGGTCGTCTTCGGCGTCGTCGCCTGTGTGATGGCGGTGCTGTCCCATCCCGCCGTCTGATATCGGTTTCGCTGGTGGTTCTTTCTGGTTGGAGGTGTCAGGAACGCCTGGAGGAGCTGGATGTGGCATCGCGTGAGGTTTGTCTGGAAGGTTTGCAGGTTTCTGTAGGTGGTTAGATTCGTTGCAGAGCGTTGATATGAGCAAAATGGAGCAAAACCCACTTCCAATGGCTTGAAGGTGCCCTCGACATCCTTCTCCTTGTAATGGTCCTCCTTCTTGTCGCCGGGCTTGCCTGTAGTGGCGGGATCCGCGTGCACACGATTGCGGGTGTCGTCCCACGCATTCTTATCGTCGTGTTGCGATGTGGCCATGATGGGTCTCCGCGGCTCCTCGACGTACTCGCCGAGAACTTCCTTTGCTTTGCGCTCACGTTCTTTCTCGCTGATTCCGCCCTCCAGTCCCGTCGGTCCTTTTTTGCTCGCGGCCCTGTCACCACGGTCTTCCATGACGCTGTCAGGCTCCGGCACTGCCCAGCCGTCCAACTTATCTTTGCTTCCGGTGCCAAGTTCTTGGCTGATGGGTTTTCCGTCTACCTTCAAGTCCTCAACGGCTGCGATGGGTTTCTTGGGCTTCTCCACAAAGGGTCCAACCTTTGGTCTGCCGTCCAAGCCATCCACAGGTGCGTCTTTGTTGCTAGCTTCGACTTTTGGGATAGGAGGAGCGGCAGGTGCTTGTTTGGACGGACTTCCATCATCTGCGAGGTGCTGAACGGAGCCGGGTTTTGCGCGTGGCTCGAGAGCCGCACCGTATACCAAGGGAGCAGCAAGCAAGAGAATGAGGGCTAACCGACGCCGCCGTAAACGCATCTTTGCTTGCTGTGTGTATATGTGTTTATTTGCAGAGAGGAAACGTGTCGAGATAGAAGAATCAAATCGATGAAGGAAGTCGGAGTCTCAGGATGAGACGCGAGTTAGTGACTGCACGTCTGACAATCCTTTGCTGACGAGGATGAGTGGCTGGCTTGAAAGTGGGATTAGGAGAATGGCATTGATGCTGCAGAAATAGAAGAGATGAGAAAGCGGTAACGATGGATATGGAAAAGGTAGAATTGACAGTGAGAAAGTTGAGTTGGGATTGAAATGCAGTGCTGGCCTGGGGCTCAAAAGAGAAAGGTCGCTCAGCCAAAGCGCAAACGCAATGCAACTGGAGGCGTGGGAGACGAAAAAAAGGATAAGCTAACCCAACGCCTTGCTATTGGAATTGGTCTACACGCCAGTAGTTCGTGGCGCGGATACGCGGCAAGCCAGACGTGATTTGTTGGCCAGTGAAAAAAGAACTGCAGGTACATCCACATGGCCAAATATGCCATTTTCACTGGGTTGAGAGTAGTAATATCATATTCACAACGTAAACGCTCTCGCTCTGCCGGCTATCGACTCATTCTCCCGGGAAATCTCCTATCAAAATGCCCTGATTTCGATGCACACGCAAGTTCAAACACACGTCGAGACAGACTCCCGATGCGCGCCACCCCCGGACTTGGCCCCTTGAGCTAAGCAAAGGGTCAAGCAAAACTAACGTCCATTTCTGGAATTAGAAGTTAGACACGGTGAGTTGATTGCTTCCGTTTTCGCTTTGAGCTGGATCTACTAGTACGGAGCTGCTGATGATGCACCATGAGAAGAAGTTGGCTGGTAGTACTCCGTACTGATGGTTGAGAAATAATGTTTGGATCGGCGCTGTTAATGTCCACGCGTTCGCACGGTCGCATCGCCGTTCAGCATTGTGGCGCTAGATGAGATCGGCCGTCCTCAGTTCCTTCTGCATTCTAGCCGTTTTCCATCTGTTAAGGATAAAACTATAGCAGACATGGAAGAAGGCTATGGTCGCGCAATAGGTACTGGTGACGAGCATCTACCGATTCGTGTCTAGTTAATCGACGTTTCATTTATAATACAGTTGCTTTTAGCTTGTACATCGTGACTTGTTCTTTTTTGGACATCATCAGAGAGATACAATATAATGCTACAGTAAACATCGTTGCCGTTCATATCTTTTTGCAGTCAAACGTATGTTAGAACAGCCGCCAGCATTCGTATCGAATCACAACAGCCATCCGTATCTTCACATACTCTGAACATAACTTCGCAGCATCTTCACGTTCTCTCAACCCGCATCGACACCGCTCCATCCCTGACCACCCTTCTCTTTGGGTTCCTTGGGTTCCTTGGGCTCCTTCGGCGTTTTAGGCCTCTTCCGGCTGGCTGCTCTCTTGAGCCGTGCTCTGGACGCTGCCCTCCTCAACGTACCCATCCTCCGGCCGCCCTCCATCTCCATTCCCGCAGCAACGTTCGCCTCATCCGACATCACCAGCAAGCCGTCGACCTTCTCGCGCTGGGCCTGCAACGCGGCGCGGCGCTCCGCGCGACGCTGATCAATGGTGTCCTGACTGAGGTGGCCGAAGCCGTTGCGGCGCTTGAAGCAGGTCTCCATGAGGCGGTTTGCATCTAGGACGCGGCGCGGCACGGCCTGCACGACCTGGAAGACCTCGAGCTGGTCGGCGATAGCGCGGATGTCGGGCTCGCCCAGCTTGAAGATGGCCAGCGCGATCCGGAACAGCGTCTTGCTGCCCTCATAGAAGAACGCGTCCCACACCCGCAGCACGCTCTCGATCGGTAGGCTGCCCACGAACAGCGACATGAACCACGCAGTCGTCGCGAGGCTCACTGTTGGTAGTCGGTTCACTGATAGGCCGGAAAGGCCCGAGTCCGCGAAGTCGTCGATCTTCGCCCACACCGCCGGCAGCGACTCGCGGATGCTCGTCATCAGCACCGCGATGTCGACGTTTGCTTCCAGCACTTTGGCGTGCGTGCCCGGTAGGTGCTTGCGCGTGATGACATCCAGCAGAATGAACGCTTTCTCCTCGTCCTCGCGTAGCATGAGCAGTAGCAGGCCTGCGATGAAGTTGAGGCTCTGGCAGTAGCCGATGGAGGGACTGTGCACGGCAAACGCTTGCAGGACGCGGCGTAGCGCGCGCACGATGCTCGTGTCAGGTGGGCGGTCGCTGCCGTCGTCTTGCCGATGCGGTCTCACGTCACGGCCAGGTAAATTCGAATTACTGGTGCCCTCAGGTAGCGGATCCGGCTTGAAGAGGATGTTGTCTGGGAATGTCCGGTTCAGATCGCGTTCGATGTGCTCGCGATCCGACTCCGACAGCGCACCTTTGCTGACTTGCTCCACCAGATCCCAATACAGGTTCGGCTGCTCGATGAGCTTGGCCGGACCACCCGCATACCAGAACCAAGCTGCACCGCGCCACTCCGGCGGGATGCCTTTGCGGATGTATCGCTTCATTTTGTCTGACCGCGACGGGAATCGTTCTGGTGACTCGGTCGGGAGTCCTTGAGATTTCATCAGTGCTTGCCACTTCTTTCGACGGCGTTCCAAATATGTTGTATACGTAGAGTTCCATTGGTCGTATTGCTCAACGGTGAAATATTGCGTCTGCTTCTTGAAGCCATATCGATCACGTGGTACAGGGACGAATTCCTTCCGCTCCGTCGGAAGCGGGCGTGGCGGCGATGCTGGACGCTGAGGTTGAGGTGAGGGTGGCAGTGGTGTACTCTTCGCCAATTCTTTCGCGGCGGGCAGATCGCCTGTCGGAATGGGAACAGGAGGAGTGACGGAGCGTCGATCGATGACGATTGTAGAAGAAGATTTCGGTAGCGCCGGGAGCGACGGCGATTTGTGCAGCTCCTCGGGCCGTGTGTACGGCTTAAGCAGGTCCGAGAGAGACTCCTCCTTGCGCAGCTTCCGAGACTCCCGCTTCTCAACCGGAGGCGTAGGCACGAAATCACGAACGTCGTCGATACCGGCATCGAGTTGCCTCTCCAACTCAGTCTCCTCTTCGAAACCGTGCATATAGAGACTGATTGCATCTTCCACACTCAAGCCTTCATCGTCGATGGTTGTTTGACGCTTACGGAGACTGTCAGTGAATGAGCTCGCGCGAGTAACTACGCTGCTTCGCTCAGCATCACTTGCATCGTGAGCACTCGATGACGCGAATGTCATGGCCGAACCGTACGTCAATGCTGACCGAACACTTGAGCGAATCTCGCCTTCATTGACGTATGGTCCATTGTTCAGTGCAGATCGGTAACTAGCGCGAACCTCGTCTGCCAACGCAGCTTGCTGGGTGCTTTTCATGGATGAATTTGTGTAGCGTGCATTTGGACCTCGTTCAGGGCGATACTGTGAAGACGCGAGCTGGCGTCGAATCGAAGCCAGGTCAGGAATTGACGTCTGCTGCTTGACTTGAGGAACTTCGGGAAGTGGCGGAAGATCTCGTGAGGTACTGGTAAAACCACGTGCTCGTGTTGGGAGCCGTGGAGGAGTTCCGCCCGGAGATGCATCAGATTTACTAGGCACGGGTGGTCCACGTTCAGCTTTGGGAGGAGGAACTGGCGGTGGAGTGGTCGGTTGCTGGTCTTTTGGCAGTCGCGGAGGACTCGACGGTCGTTGTCCTATCAACCGTGGAGATGGAGTTGGTGAAGGTGATTCGTCATATTGATAGGGAGAGGTTCGAGAAGAGTCAGTTAGTTGAAGTCGGTTTAGCGAATCCTTTCGCAAGGGAATGTAGGGTGCAGGAATGATGTTGTTGAGCATCGGCGTAGAGTTGAAGGTTTCAGGGAACGAATCGTCGCTACTGTCTTCAAGGGGAGAAGACTGAGGACCGTCATCAGCGTGCGGGGACCAGGAATCTTCTCCGGAGCGGTGCATTTTGCTATTTGGAAGGATTGCGAGTCCGGACAGAGGGGTGGTAGGAGTAGACGAGTTTAAACTTTCGGGCTCCTTGGGTGCATCTCTCATGCCATGCCTCCTTTGCGCAACGGTACCGGCCATCTGAAGGACCAACCCGTCCTCGAATGTGCTGTAAGCCGAGCCGTAGCCCGAATCATTCTGTGACTCGGTCATGGCGTCGCATTGGGTGAGACCAGCTCTGGCGACAGTTGTTCAAGGAGTGCATTTATGCCCGTAGCCTTTCAAACTCTTCGACCACGATAGCAATTGGCAAAGAATGGTACGATTCGGAGAGGGAAGACGAGTGTACGACCGGATGGAGCGGGTGCTGGGAGCGGGTGCTGGTAGCTGCTGTGCGCGTCGGAGCAGATAACGCGTCGCGGGTCCCGAGATATAAATTGCTGTCAGGAGAGTGAGCGGACAGGATAGCTGAGGAATGATGGACGGAGTGAGAGTGAGACGAGAGTAAGACAGGATTTGCACCTAGTATTTGATGGAGTGGAAGGGAACAGATAGCGTGCAAGTCGAGGTTCGGGGTAGAGACGTCCTGAGGCAGTTTATGATCCAAGTGGGTGGCCGTAAGAGGCGAGAATTGATGCGTGGTTTCCAAGCATCTACCACGAGCCAGCCAGCATGCAAACCGGAAGCCACACCGCGCCAGCCTCGCCAGGGGAATCGAGTCTACAGTAGGGAAGTTCAGGAAGTGTTGGGCTGTCGCTGGGCAGGGGATGACCCTGCATTCGCGCCTGCCCGCCCGTTTCCGATCATCATCTCCCTCAATATTGCATTCCGCCGCACGCCCACTCCTCTTAATCAAAAAACCAAGTAAAAATAAGAAAACGAAATCAAAAACATCCGCACTCACGCTGCCCAGCCGCCAGACCGTGCCGCCTCCGCACTGAAGCAACGTGCTAATCGTGGCGGCCGTCGCAACCATTGCTATTTCGCTCCGTCGGCCGTAGCTGCCATCAAGCAAATAAAAATCGTGACGCGTCGGCGCGTTTTGCGGAGACGATGGGTATAAACATTGCCTCCTCTGCCGTCTCTCTCTGCGGACAAGGAGTATGGGATGCAGGCACCCGAAACCACTCTTGCATTCAGCAGTAATGCAAGTCTTGACGATACCAGCCCTTTCCGTTTCCATACCCACCTCCTCTCGTTTGCTTCTCTGCTTTAAAAGTTGCCCTGACGTAGCGCAGGGCATTCACACGCATGCCGGCCAATATTATGTCGCGCTTGTATCTCATCGAGAGGCGAAAAAAGCAGGGCGAGGGACCTCCCGAACATCCCTGATCCAAGCCGCCGACTAGCTTTTTTAGCTGAAATAGTCAAAGTATCATTTAATAAGGCTCACGAACGGGCAGTCACAATATTCATCCGCTTTTCTCTGCAAGCCATCCACCGAGCATTTAGAGCGCCAAAGTATTTACGGTACTGCCAATTTGCCAATCGGTAGCAGTTGTTTGTGAGCTGTGTGCGTGTCAGCGGTTCTAGATGCGCCGCCGCCGTCTGCCGTCTCTGTCACAGCGTCAACCTGTGTGCTCGCATCTGCATCCGCCAGCCCCTGTCTTCGCCAAAGATTGGACTGAGGACTTTCAATGGAATAACGAACCATCCGACTTTTGGTATACGAAATCCTTCGGTTCGAACTCCTAGTGCGAAGTCGACTGGGAATGTTCATTTGTACTCTTTAGGATCCCACCCCAGCATCTTCTGAACGGCAAGCAGTCAACTATACTTCAATCGTGAATGACCCCATGACTATCATTCAGTAGGCGCTCATTTCTCTCTGAAATGGAGTGGAAATCATACGTACAGAATGTCCAGAGCGAAGACGCAGCGAAGAGAGTGTTTCTCAAAGGGTCATGAGCCGCAACCAAAGCAGCTTATCCATCCTCGCAACAGAGCCTCAACTGCAGCAGCCGAACGCTTGGATAATGGAAGCGACACCGACGTCATAGAGTGATAATATGGCTGTCTGAAGTATGTCATTTGATCACTCATCCTCTTGCTAACTAAATTGCTCTGTTATATTCGCATAACCTTTACCTCTTCGAAAGAGCCGAGCCACATCTGTTACTCGCTCAGGAAATGTTTTGCTTTTGATATGAGAGCGAATTGCACCGCCTTCGCTATCAAGGGCCATGCCGCCAATCGATAGACCCTATCCGTCAGTCATTCGACGCCATTCTCAGGCTCTGATAATCAGTCATTCTCAGGCTCTGAGAGTCAACTGCACATCCTCAACCCCGATAGAAACGACGGCCTGACATAGCAATGCAGCTGTGGTCAGTATTTAATCGCGGGTTATCTAAAGTGTTAATCGCTTCCTGCTACGGAACAGTTCCAAGTGTACGATCTTCATGCTCCAGCATACAAGCTATGCAGACCGTAAATTCCATTCACAATACAGCAAAAGCTGTCTCTTCTCAAAGTATTCTCGATCACTCCTCTTCTCCGTTGTCTCATCTCAGCACAAGTGAATTCCTTGGACGTCACTTCGAGCTACAAAAAGGCTGGAATTTGTGGAGTACAAAGCATACCACCTCAAATTGAACTTCGCAACGACACAGAGTACTCTAAAGCTGAGCCTCCTTGCACTCCCCCTACGTGCTCCCGCGCCTGGATGTTACACACCTCACCTAGCCTCACTTTCCATGATTCTTCACCCAAGTCCTCTCGAATCTAGTCTTACCAATGTGGCTTTTAGAACACAACATTACCGGAGAGTTCATCCTAACCAAAGACTTCGTTGGTGACGATGAAGTCCCTCCGTATGCGATTCTTTCCCACACTTGGACAGAGGGCGAAGAGGTCACATATCAAGACTTGATAAACGGTACTGGCAAGGACAAGCCTGGACACGAAAAGATCCGGTTCTGCGGAGAACGAGCCAGATATGATGGCCTACAATACTTTTGGGTGGACACCTGCTGCATTGACAAAGCCAACTATACTGGGCAATGTAGTAGAATCGCTGTTATTCTTTATACCCACAAATTACCATGAATCAGCGTCCTCCATGCGTATGGGTCGACAAAAATTGGTTGACAGAGGACCTAGCTGTGCGACACAACTCATCAAAGTCTTTGTGGGCTTCCATTACCATTTCTCTTGAGTTCCTGTTCCTGCTTAAAATTTTCAGCACGGCGTTTAGACTCTTCTCCTTGTAGCAGCTGGTTAAACATCTCGGTTTCAAGATCATTCGACTCATGTAACTGCAACTTAGAGAACCTCGCCAAGAGCTGTTTATTAGCCGCGAGTGCTTCAGATGGCATGGCGCAGATTCGACGTGCAATGGTAATCTTTGGGCATTCAATAAATAATCGAGATGTTTCACTGGCGAAATAGTCAGCTAAAAGCAAACCAGCTCAATTGTATTTTCAAATGAGAGCTGACCGAAGTGTAAGAAGGCTTGGCTTTTGAACCGGGACCTTGGGTTGCTCCGACAAGTCCATTCCTATAAATGTGTTATTATCTCTGGCCTCGAAAATGAGTTAAAGGATATATAACAATCGAAGAGATAATATTTCCTTCCTTATGTTGCTTACCAGCACAAAAGAATTTCCCTTCCCCAGTGTTAACAATGACCTTGACTCTCGAATCAGCCTCCGCCCAACGTAGTGCTTTTAGTAGGTCCTGGAACATTTAGCATGCGATATACGATAACGGATCAGGTGATATTAACGCAGTGATACCTGTGGAACTGATGGGTTCGCAGCATTTGCTGCTTCGGGTCTATTGTACTTGATGATTGCGATACCATCTTCAGAGAGATCTGTTGACACAAACGGAAACTGTGGAGGTGAGCTCATCGCTCTTTGATGATCGCAAAATATCTCGAACGGAAATTGATGTCACGATTTAATTTTCAACTAAAAGCATCGAACTATACCAAATACCTTGTGTGATTTCCGTGGACAGAATGACGTTCCTGGCCCTCGAAATGAAAGGTCGATATCTTAGCTGCTGGACGATGATATTTCGAGAGCCGTTTGGCCCGCGAATGTTGTGCATACCTACTCTGTGCTCTAGATATAAATGGTTACTTTCCTCGCTTATGTCCTCGGTTCGATATATGCCTGCTGGTGAATCATTAGCCGAGGGAGATATAGACAAGGTATGCCTTCAACAGCGTGAGCATTCATCTCGAAAGTTCGACTCCTAAAAAGTTCTCGCTGACTTCCAAAATGACAATCTACAAATCACATACCAATGTCGACATTCCCCGGAATCAAAACTTAACTGAATTGCTGCATAGCAGTGCACGACCCGGCAGCATTCCAAAGCATCATATCATTTTCGAAGATGATCTCGAAAAAGAAAACTCACTCTCCAGGATCTTCGGCAAAATGCTGGTAGTCTTGCTCATAGACTTTCAGTGCATTACCATCCACCGGATCAGAGCCGCTGGGCTGTCATACTGCCAAACTGTGTCACTCTCATTGACGTCGCTCACGCAGTATTATGGCTTGGCGGCGCTTTTTGTCCAATCAATCATCAGCTCATGCCATCCGAGATCGCCCATTCGCTCCTACTTTCGAAACCTAAATACGGTACATCATCGCTAACAAGCCCATCATCGGGAAGGTTGAAGAAGCCGTCAATATTTCAATCCGACAAAATCCACAATATGACAAACCTTAGTTGATCGTTGCATTAGGAGACAACTCTACTGAAAATTATCCGTCCTTGCACAAAGCCTTCGCATCCTCTCAGACCTTACCTGTTCCCCATTATGAGGATACCCAAAATCGACTGGCGTCCATTCACACGTCATCTGGGGCCACAGGCTTACCGAAAGGTGTTTCCCTCTCGCAATTGAACTACATTTCGAATGTGTATGAGCTTTGGAGCCATGACCCTGATCATTGGACGACAAATGAGTCTGTTGTTTCGATCACACCATTTGTTCATCTGGCAAACGGAGTAATCCCTTTCTACTTTGGACCATGGACTGGTATGCGGCACATTATAATGGCCTCTTACGATCTAGAAGCTTTGGGCAAGCTTGTGGAAGCGTCCAAGCCGACCACCGTTCAAATGCTTCCACCAATCGTCAAAGCAGTCGTAAGGTCGGACATCACTAAAAGATACGACTTCTCTAGTGTTAAACGAATCAACGGAGTATACGTTGGCCTCGAGCAACATGAAGTAGAAACTTCGGCCCCGGAAAGTGGCAGACGATGCAAATGTACGCCCTGACTGAGGTGGCTTGTTGGGTTGCTATGCAAAAGATTTTGGAGAAGCTTCCGGTAGGGGACATTGGCACTCTTTTGCCGGGTATGGAAGCAAGACTGGTGACAGATAGCGGTCAAGATGCACCAAAAGGAGGACCTGGAGAGCTCTGGCTTAAAGGCACCAATATTACAAGGGGATACATTGACAACCCTGAGGCTAGCAAAGGTGCCTTTCCCGAACTAGGCTGGTTTAACACTGGAGATATTTTGCACCATATCACCTGAAGGCATTGTTCGTTGGGCTGGACGTACAAAAGAGTTGATCAAATACAACGCCTTCCAGGTATCTCCGACCGAGCTTGAATACTATTTGATCCGCGATGAGACACTGATTGATGTCGGTGTTGGTGCGATAATGGGCGACGAAGAGGGTACAGAATTGCCGACAGCATACGTGGTTTTGGACCTAAAGTTCTCTGACAAAGAATCTAAATTGAAGGCCCTAAACCAAATTCACTTTTGTTTGGATGAACAAGTCAGCGGATACAAAAGGCTGAGGGGAGGAGTCTGGGAAGTAACTCAGGTTCCGCGGAATGCTACGGGAAAGGTTTTGAGGAAGAAGTTTCAGGATTTTACTACCGGGCTTCGTTCGAATAAGACTTACAAGAAAGGTCTGCCAAAGATCTGATACGTTGCAACTACCTGCTTTACTTCGTAGAAGAAGGAAAGGCCGGTACAGTTAATATACCGCCATTAACATTAACATGTGTGCCTAGAAACGTCAAAATGTGGGCCTTTGATTAGCGAGTACTCCGTAGAGTATCGTACTCCGTAGCCTGCTAAACAACAATGGATTCAAATTTGGTGTCTGGGTAACTAGGTCTTTTTGACGCGCATATCTGCACAGTACATATCAGTCTAAGGTAGTTAGTTATAACTGCCTTAAGTTAAAATTGATTTTTGAATCGCGACGCTGCGTGTCTTCCGTCTCACTGCCTAACCATCAAAGGACTACCGTACTCTAAGGCAAGACGTTGCCAAGTGCATAAGGTACTAGGTACCGTAGTGACCTCTGGTTTACACCATACCACGCCACAGTGCTTCAGAATTCTTACGTACATCCAGGCTGCAATCCGCTTGAAACATTCCAATCTAGAACGGCCTACTACGTATGATCCGGTCTCCATGTGATGCTATCCTTGACAGGCAATGGGAATCCCCCATCTCCTGTCCTTGCTGTCCCCACACGCCACACGTTTCGAACTCAAACACATCGATCCATCGTCGACGGTGGTCCACGACCATGGCGCCGTGGGCACTATCACTCAAAGCCAGGGCTCACTAACTGGCCATTGTGCTCGTCAACAGAGCGAGGCGAGCGGTTCTGCAGATATAGAAGCACAATCGCCTACTTTAATCAACCAGCTCCGCAGTTATGTCGTTATTGATGGACCTGGTCTCGCCTACCATGCCTACCACAAAGCTTTGGCGCGTAGAGCTCACAGCAGTAAGAATGCTTTGCAAGCGATGCCGTCCTACGAAGAGGTCATCGCCGTAGTGATGGAATGGCTAGAAACGGTTCAAACGTACGGCTTCAATCTGCGAGCGATATACTTCGACGGTGGTTTGCCAACTCACAAACGAAGTGTACGTCTGGAGCGGCTCGACCGGAACCTGAAGGACCTCTCGTCTCTGCGCAAGCTATATGGTAACGATGCCGTCGACCTCGCCACACTCAATAAGCCAATGCCACCGCTCACGGCCTCCGATCTTTTCTCCGTCAGTCCCGTCCCGGCGCCCTTCAACATCTCCATCGCACCGCCGTTCCTGGTCCCCGCCGTGATCGAAGCCTTGCACGACAGCGCCTACGGACCGATCATTCGCGTCGTGCCCTCCGAAGCCGACAGCTTCTGCGCCGCGGCACTCCGCTCCCACGCCGGGCTAGTCCTGACCTCAGACTCGGACCTGCTGGTGCACGACCTGGGCCGCCTTAGCAGCGCCGTGCTCTTCCGCTCGCTGAGCATCTCCGCCGGCGCCGCAACCCTCCACGGCGCGCTCTTCACGCCATCGCTCATCGCCGCGCGCCTGCAGCTGCCGCACCTCGCGCCGCTGGCCTTCGCGGTGGCGCAGCGCCCGCGCGCCAACCTCGGCACCGCACTGAAGGCCGCGCGCGCGCCCACGCCGCAGCGCGATGCGCGCCGCCGCGCCGCCTTCGACACCGAGTACGCGGCGCGGCCGGCGGACGAGGCCGCGGCTCGGCTCGTCGGCGCGCTGGACCCGCGCGTCGCGGAGTGGGTGGTCGGCGCGGTGGGCGGCGACGCGGGCCCGCTGACGGTCTTCATGCCGTTCTTGGTGGAGGACCCGGCGCGCGTGGCGGCGTGGGCGGTTGCGCGCGTCGTCAGGTGCCTTGGGTACGCGGCGGTTTTGGAGGCGGTGCAGCGGCGTGGTGAGACGCGGGAGGTGTGGAGGAAGGGCGCTAGGATGGCTGAGACCAAGGTCGAGTTCTTGAGCGTGGAGAGTGCGCTGGGTGTGTTGGAGCGCGATGTGAAGGTCCTGGAACGGCTCTGCGCTGGATGGACTGGCATTCAGCTCGCCATGAGGTGGAGAGCATTCGGCGTGTGGAGAGTTTGCCGGGAGATGAATGACCTTGGTAGGGTGCTTCCTCGGAGAGCGGCTATCGAGAAGATCGTAAAGGGAGAAATTGGTCAGGTGAGTACTGATTGGGAATATATGCACTTTGCGGCAATGGTGCAGGCTGTGCTGTACTCATGGCGGATAGTAAAGCAGTTGTTTGGAGTCGTAGATGCTCTTGGTGCTGAGTATCGTAACGAGAAGAAATGGCCGGCACTACGCAAAGTCCACGAGATGCTTAGATCTATGCCAAGTATTGTGGAGTTGTTCCCAAACGCATCGGTTGACATCAAGGACATTGTAGTGTTGGACATTTTGAGCAAGCTCTACGGGATGCTAGATATACAGCTCGAAAGTGAGTCCGAGAATATCTTCGGCACACCGAGGAAGAAGAAACGGAAAGGAAAACAGCGGAAGCCGACACAAGGCAAGCCCACTGCACCGTCGACGGGTTCGACCAACATGTATTCGTTGCTCGATGAGAATGGATAGCAATGATCAGTCGCTCCAAACGCAATACTCCTCAAACGCCTTACTGATAGTCATGCCTTTCTGTAGTCACAGATATTGTCATCCATTGTCCGCGCCATATAATAGGTCATACTCCCGGATTTGATCGCCACAATTTCAACACATCACATCTCCTCTCTAAACACGCTTCTTCTTTCTGCGGTAGGGCTACTTTCTGCGCTTCCACTATGCCCATGACTCTGTGCCGCAGCTGTATCCAAAGGTCTGGGACTCACGCTCCTCAAACTGACCGCGTTCTCATCACCAAACGGATTCTTGCCAGCTCCATCTCTCCCTTGACCAGTAGGTGCCGCCGCAGGAGGCGCGCCAGCTTGAGCTCCCGCACCAGAGCCATATCCGGCACCCGAGTATGCGGTGGGCTGGTGCAATCCCAACTCCTGCTCCTCGTAGTAGGCGTCATGGCCGACGTTTGCGTCCCATGTCTCGTCGCCGTCGATATCGCGGGCGCGGTCAGCAGCGCCTCCACCTCGCGCAGTCTCGTACCCGGTGCCTTGTGAAAATCGCCCGCGCTTCAGCTTCGCCCACTGGTCGTTGGCCCACCCTACGATGCCGCCTGGTGCTGGCGCTGGGTAGTTTGGCGATACGCGCTGCGCTCGGATTCGCGTGTAGGCGTAGAAGGCGGCGCCGCAGATGATGAATAGGATTATAACGACGATGATAAAGACGGCCCAGCCTTTCATTTTGATGTCTGATGGGCTGCGGTGGAGTGGTGAGGTAAAGTGATCTGAGGTGGGATTACTGGAGCATCAGGCGGACGGCTGTTTCGCATGCGGGTACGTTTGGAGAAGAAATGAAGAGCTCGGATTCCTTTCCCGAAATTGTAGCGCTGAAGTCGAATCGAAGAAGTTTCTTTTGAGCTGGATTTGAGCTTCTGGGTGCATGTGTTTAAGATAAATGGTGAAGAGGCGGTAGTTGGCGGAGGATGATGACGGACTGCCAAGATTCATCAGCGAAAGGTCAACGTCTAGTTCCAATGCGGCAACGGTCAAAGTTGAATCCTCCGCAGCTCAAGCTCCGAATACGAGCATAAAATACCAGACGTTTGTACACATTTACTCTGCCACTAATTATGCCCTCTTGCTAGTCTCCAGCACACTAATTGATGCTTCAATTGCGGCGAGTAAAGCCGCAGTATCTCGCATACCCGCAATGGATGACGAGAGCTCGGCGCACACAGCGAAGAGCAGCTACAACGGCAACGGGATTAGCGTACAATATTCAAGATCGAGATCATCAACCAGAAGGAAACGACGCTGGCGCTGTTGAAGATAGCAATGGCCACGGAACTGCCGCTCTTGACCCTGAAGCCACCTCATCCTCCTCATCCTCCACGAGCGGCGATCTCAAAATCCGAAAACGACATAACCCTAACAAGGTTCGACGTCGTATGACACATTACCGCGACTCTCGTAAAGAGGCGGTTGCGTTGTATGGAGCTCAGAAACGGCGAATGGACGCGGGAATTGGAAGAGATGCTGCAGAGGATGTACCTGAGCGACCTGTCCAGACTGGAAATATCTTTCGAAAACAGTCTGTGGCCACACCTTTCATTCGACGCCACATCTCAATGCCAAATCCAACCTTACAAGAACGAAAGATTGTAACAAAGAAACAACGTCTTTCAGCACCGTCTGAGGAGCCTAAGCTAGATTCCGGCGAGCAAATAGAGCCTTTCCGGCGGAGGGGAACAAGTTTGATGACGAGGTGCGAGCAGCTCCGTTCAAATATCCTTAGAAAGACCATTGGTGTAAATGGTCCATACAAACTACAATCGATGAAATCTCTCGATGGTCTTATGGGCGAAATAACAAACTTCCTCCAACGGCACGCGTCTACGGTCATAGTCACAAGTTTGTTTGCAGCCGTGAATCGATTGGATCTTAGAGCAGAGAGAATCTTGGAAAGCGAAGAGCTCGGTCAGAATCTTGCCGCACTGAGAGCAGCCAGGACGAAACTGCGGCAGGAAATGACAATTGTTTTGAAAACTTTGCGGAGACTGGAGTCTGAGAGGCAAGACAGCCTCCGAGCTTTTAATGCTACAGGAAGGCCGGATGATCAACGTGAAGCTCGATTAGGACTTATTCAGGAACAGTGCGATCGTTTCAAACAGCTCGTAAACTTCTGGGGAAGGCCTGAGGATCTAACAGAGCTTTGGGACTTTCTGAAACACAAAGACAAGAAGCATCTGGAAATGAGAGATTCGCACGAGACGATCGATAGCTCATCGTTGAGGATAAACGAGGCCGTAGGCTCGAGTCCATTGGAAGAATCGTTCAATGAAACAGTCCCTGAGCTTCCTAGTGACTTGGATTTTGGTACGGAAAACAAGCGTTCGTTTTCGAGGGAAGAAGTTGAAGCTCTCATTGAACGACGGATCCGCGACAACTTAAACGATAAAGCCGCCTCTAATTCGCGCATGCAACATCCAACAGCCGTAAAGAACCGACAGTACAACAATGCGGTGAGGACCAATTCGAATATCCAAGAGGATCCAAACAAATATCAGCCTCTCACAACTATTTCAAGAGATACAGGACACGATACTGGCCGGTCACTGTATGAAGAGCTTTTTCCCGACGACCGCTTGACCGAAAAGCTTGAACTTGTCTCCGAAGATGATGAGCTCATCCCTCGACTCCCTCTACCAAAAGCTCGAGCTCGCGATAAATTGTCCAGTAACAAAGTCTCAGACATCGCCTTTTCAGAACCCAAGCAAATGCCGCAATTCGACCCAGACAAAGCTGCTGTTCTCATCCTGTACAATGCCTCACCATCGCTCTCACTTTCCGACTTCACCTCTGTACTCCCACCTCCTAGCTCCACGCGAAATCCCTGGACCAGCGCATCAACCTCACCCTCCGCACCGGTACACGTGATCCCGATGCGCGACCCGCAGACGCTCGAGCGGCCGCGCAACAGCCACTACTACCTGATCTTCGCGTCGCTCCTGGCCGCGCGCACCTACCGCGAGCGCGCCTACCACGTGTACACGCTGGCGAAGGCGCACGCGCCCGCCAGCATCGAGGCCGGTGTCCCGCCGTCGCCAGGAACCATCGTGAACGGCGAGGACCTCTTCGCCGCCGTCAAGTCCTTCACTCTCGTGCCGCCCTCCCAGCGCCTCGACCTGCGCTTCGTGCAGCCCCGCGACCCGATGCTGCAGGGCCTCGTCCGCAGGGGCGGCTACGCGCGTGTGGTCGGCGAGCGGGGACACGCGGCGGGTGCGGCCGCGGATGGCGGCGCGGCGAAGGTCCTGTTGCAGTTTTATGGCGGCGTGCAGCCGTCGCGCCAGGAAATTGACGAGGCGATTGGCGTGGATATTCGGGCGCGTGGCCTGGCGTGGAGGCTGGAGGGTGGGTGGGACGGCATTCGAAAGGTTGATGTTGCAAAGGTGGACGAGGATGGCGCTGAGGATGGCGAGAAGAAGGCTCCCGCTGCCAATCCAAAGTGGATTCTGAGCTTCGAGGATCAGCCTGAGGCCAGGAGGTTTGCGAGAACTTGGCATCAGCGCAGGATGCCGTGGAAGAATCCGACGTTGCATAAGGGTTTCGAGGACAAGACCATGGTGAAGGCAGAGCTGTTGTGGTGAGTGAGAGAGGAAGTTGGAATTGAATGAGGGTGTACGTTATTGCTGCATTGAAGGATCCTGGGTATTGTACAAATGTGCCCGATCTTTTACTGTCAGAGTAGGTATGTAACTATTGACAACCCACATACACCATCCATCACATTCTACTGTCCATGGAAAGTGCTCTTTGCTATTCCTCAGCTACGATCTTGGTCCATAATTGCTGCTGCGGATAACAAAGCTGCACCGAATCTCGGAGATGGTCAACGATTCTCATTGACAATGTGCATTACTCGTCCATTTCCCAAGCATACTCGAGATTCTCACGGTCTCGTTGCCTGTTTCTAGCCGCCCACCATTTTCTCTCGAAGCCGTTGCTACGGTCCACTCCATCCCATCTAAACCCGGGTCGAATACCATACCGATTCTGCTCAAAAGTGCCTTGGTATAGAGGCCGTCCAGTGACACTCTTTCCTTTGGCTTTCTTGGTAATAAAGCCGGCAGCCGGATCATTCCACCGGTCTACCTGCTTAAGCTCTTCATTCATCTCTTCGTCGTCTGCATGCCTTGCCACAGTCATACTTTTAGCGTCTTGCAGCCGGTCTCTGTACTGTAGCTTCATCGCTCGCTGTACATCGCCTTTTGCCGCTTCAACTTCCTCCTTCTTCCGCTTTTCCTCTTCTTCTGCTTTTCTTCTTGCCTCAGCCCTCTTCATCTCAACGTTGATCGCGCGGCCGGTCGCATCACGGTAGATGGTCTCGCCTTGTCCGCTTAGGCCAGCAGCCGCATCCGCTTCGAACTTTTTGCGCTCACGCTCGCTCTTCTTATTCAGATGTGCCATGACCTCCTCGCCTGAGCGCAGGCCCACCAGTACTGACGTATCTGGCTCATCTTCGATCAGTGGTGCCTCGTCTTCGGCAGCTGCTTGAGCTTGACGTTCGCGCTCCGCGGCTTCGATGATGGCGTCGGCGGCTTGCTCTTCGGCGTCGACTGAAGTGTTTGACCCGACTGCTTTCCATCCGCCCTTCCTTTTAGCGGAAGTCACTTCGCCAACGACTAGTGGTGCATCTTCGTCATAATCCGCCGCCTTTCTGGATCTGAGTGCTAAGGATTCGCTGTCGTCGACAATAGTGGTGTCGCCTTCAGCTCGTTTTCGCTTCTTGCTTTTCTTCGGCTTGTCTGCGGTCAAGTAGTGCGTTTGGAGGAAGGTTGTTGCGTCCATTGTGGCGGAGATATTATCATCTTCAAACGCTGAAGAATAAGGTATGAAGCTTTATGGGAAAACGTCGGCTAAACTGAAAAAGACAACTCGCTGATTGGCCACACTCACGTGCGATCGGGCCTGACTTGTGGGAAGGTGGGAAATAAGTGAGCAGATTGCTTGGAATTGTTACAGCTGAAGTGTTATATCTCGAAATCTAGAAGTTCAGCGAACAGGTCGATTTCAGTTAAGTATCATGCAAAATTGCTAGATTCTGATTGGGCGGAAACGTTGGCTGCATCAAAGCTTACATTGACCACGTTTAGATCCCCAATCGGACATCCCAGATCTTTCCCGCGAAAATCATCCATGATTCGTCTGCGGCAAGACGGGTATCGTTATTTCCGCCTTCAGAATTGGACAAGAGCAAGGAAGGATGCCTAAACATCTGTCCGTAAATCAGTCTGACTTATATCGGAGCGATACCGGTCTAGGTACGGATAAGGCGGCGTTGAACCCGCGGGAACGCTGCGTCGCTGTCTACGCAATTGGCTCCCGCCTGACTTTGCGGCCCTCGGCCTTCGTGCTAAAGGCGAAATAGTGTGCTTGTATGCCCAATTCCTGCTTGTGTCCGTTGATCTTTTACATATATAGTAAGGTAGGAGCGCAGTTATGGATCGGACTTCCGACTGATGCACTACTTGCGGGTTTGCGTCTCTACAACCCTTTGAAAGTCTGCACATATTAACCTACATTCGTTTCTCCAGAGTGGAAGTTCAAGAAAACCTCTCAGCTTTCTAAAGTCTTTGTAGGGGTTTGTTTTCTTGGACCTCTTGCCGTGGCAAGACGATCAATAACAGAAGTGATGTCGGCAAACATCTCCTCCGCTTCGGGAGAACCAGAAACCGCGATATCTATTGAAAAAGTTCCCGAGAAGTTCTTTGAGCCACCAGCAGCAGCCGTAACCTTAGAAAGGCCGCCTGACGAAGGTGAAAATGGGTTGGCACGCTCACCGTCCGAAGCTCCTTATTCCATCTTCAGCAAGGATACGAAAATATTCATAGTATTCATGGCTTGCATAGCTGGATTGATATCTCCTCTAGCAGCAACCATGTATTATCCCGCATTAAATCCTCTAGCAGAAGCTCTTCATGTTTCTAATTCAAAAATTACGCTATCAATCACAACATACATGGTAACGCTCATGTCCAAGATGATAGTGGATATGAAGCTAACTGAAGTTAGATTCTTCAAGCATTCGCTCCAACCTTCGTCGCTACTATGTCCGATAATGCTGGGCGTCGCCTTGCGTTTATGATATGTTTCTTTATCTTCATAGTTGCCGATATTGGTCTCGCGCTGCAAACCAACTATGCGGCTCTTCTCATCCTTCGTGCCGTCCAGTCCTCTGGCTGCAGCGCGACAATTGCTCTTTCCATGGCAGTTGTCGCCGACATAGCTACGTCAGCCGAGAGAGGTCGATATATAGGCTGGGCGTCATGCGGTCTCCTCATGGGCCCATCGTTTGGTCCGCTGCTCGGCGGAGTCCTAGCGCAGTACTTGGGATGGCGATCAATATTCTGGTTTCTGGCCATTTTCGCTGGAACTTTCCTCGTTCTTTTCGCCATTCTGTTGCCTGAAACGTGCCGAGAGGTTGTGGGCAATGGCTCCATTCCTGCTCGCGGCATATCTTTGTCGCTACTGGGTCATATGCAGCAACGCAGGCAGGCCGCCAAAGCGCCTAGGCGGGAAGCCCAAAACCACGTCGCAGCAGCTGCCACCAAGAAGAGAAGCCTATGGCCAAACCCAGTCGCCGTCATTCGTATTCTCGTCGACAAGGAGAGCAGCCTCATCCTCTTATATAACGCCATACTTTTCAGCGGCCAAATGGTAGTTTCAGCATCATTGCCATCCACGCTCCAAAGGATTTACGGCTACGACGAGCTCAAGGTTGGGCTCTGCTATCTACCCCTCGGCGTCGGCGGCCTGGCAGCGAGCATCTCGCAGGGATACGTCACAGACTGGAACTTCCGGCGACACGCACGACTGGCCGGGCTGGAGATCCGCAAAGGCAGACAGCAGGACCTGCGGCGGTTCCCACTCGAGAGAGCTCGCTGCCAGATCACGTGGCCGAACCACGTCGTCACCATTGCCGCCATGTTCGGGTACGGCTGGGCTGTGCGTGCTCGCTCTAGCATTGCCGGCCCTGAGGCGGTGCTCTTCATCCTCGGATTCTCTACCATGGGGGCGTTCAATGTGTCCAATGCTTTTCTTATTGATCTGCACCGCGATTCGCCTGCTACGGCCACGGCAGCTGTAAATCTCACGCGTTGTTTGATTTCTGCTGGAGGTGTGGCGGTGATTGTGCCTATGATCAACGCGATGGGAGAAGGATGGGCATTTTCGATTATCGCTTTCATATATGTTGCGATGCTGCCAGTGCTGTGGGTCATTATGAAATGGGGACCTGGCTGGAGGATTGAGAAACTGGAGAAAGAGGACAGGAAATTGGAAGAGCAGCGGAGAAATGACGAAAAGAGGCAAGTAGAAGTGAAGCCAGAAGAACCTCAAAATGACAAACTCAGCACTATCAGTAAAGAGGAAGCATTGGAAGCATAGAGGCTTGTCAGGGCGCACATTGGGACGACTTACGACACTGATCGCCATTGTTACAACGGCGCGAGATGGGCGGCATCGCAATCGTATGGCAAAACGCAAAAGACACAGAAACTGACCTGTACTAATTGGAAGATAGTAGCATTTGCGTAACAAATCCACAGAAAAGCGTTGACCTAGATAAATCTAGAATGCTGGGCCGTATATACCCCGAAATTAGAGTTGCATTGATGAATATCACAGCTTGGCCTTTTTCTCTTGTTTTGCCTTCTCTTTCAATATCCTTCGCAGAATCTTACCAGAAGCACTCTTAGGAATCTCATCGATGAAAACGACACCACCTCTGAGTCGTTTGTGGCTTGCTACTCTTTCAGCGGTCCACTTCACGATCTCGTCTGCATCCTCTTTCTCCTTCCCATTAGCAGCAACTACGTACGCTCTTGGTACCTCTGTATGCTGCTCTTCGTCCTCTATTCCAATCACAGCCACATCATTCACATTAGGATGATCCATCAATTTGCCCTCCAGTTCCGCAGGCGCAACTTGGAAGCCTTTGTATTTGATGAGCTCCTTGACGCGATCAGTGATGTAAAAGTTGTGATTTTCATCCTGGTAGCCAACGTCTCCTGTCTTGAAAAATCGTTCCGCCGTGATAGAGTCCTTCGTTGCTTCCGGATTCTTGAGATAGCCCTTGAAGACATTCGGGCCTTTCAACCATAGCTCTCCAACCTCCCCTGGACCAAGCTCCTTGCCTTCTGGAGACATGTACATCGCCGTCATGTTCGGAAACATCTTGCCAACCGAACCCACTGAAGAATACCACTCATCCCATGGCTGGGTGTGTGTCATTGGACTTGTCTCGCTCAGTCCGTAGGCTTGATTAATCTTGATACTGAGCCTCTTATGAACGGTATCCACAAGTTCTTTAGTCAATGGCGCTGCTCCACAGGTGATCATTCTGATCGAGCTGAGATCGTAGTTATCCACTATCGAATCTCGAGCGAGGCGAACGATGACTGGCGGCGCAACGTAGACGAAGGTAATCTTGTGGTCTTGAATTGTTCGCAGGAAAACATCCAAATTGAAAGCCGGCATGACGAGAAGCTCAATCCCGCGGTAGAGCATTTGGTGAACCAGGCCTGTCAACCCGTAGATGTGGAAGAATGGCAGTACGCCCAGGAATTTGTCCTGTCCGGACTTGTACCATTTCCCTACACAGCCTTGAATCATGAGCACATCCGCAACAACATTCTTATGGCTGAGCATAACTCCTTTCGGAAGTCCAGTGGTGCCAGAGCTGTATGCCAGGAATGCGATTTCCTTCTCCGGATGCATCTTTCGCCGTTTATATCGGAGAGCGCCAGAAGTTTTGCGAATGTTGGTCCAATGCTTGATACGATGAGTCTCGTCTCGCTGAGCACCAAGCAAAATCACTCTATCCTGTGGGATACCAGCTTGCTTCGCTGCTTTCACAGCCGTCTGGAGGAACTGTCTCGTTGTGATCACGGCCTTGGCGTCCGAATTTGTTAGCTGGAAGGCGAGCTCATCTGCCGAGTATACCGGATTCGCAGGCGTGACTGTTCCTCCTGCGAAGAAAGTTCCATAGATGACCGCGGCGTAGTCAACATCGTTTGGTGAAAAGAGAGCGATTACATCTCCCCTTTGCCAGTCCCAGAGGTTGCGAAGGCCTTCACCAAAGGCTGTTGCGGCAGCTTTGACTTGTGCGAACGTATAGTGTCGATCTGAATCCACGGCCCTATAAATGACTGCATTGCAATCAATTTCAATTTTAACATTCTTTGACATCGAGAACTGCCGTACCTTGATCATCCGAGAAATCCTTCTCTTTCCTATCAAACATCAATCCCCAAAGGTCCACATCTAGAATGTGCACGTCCGGAAAGGGCGATTTCGTAGGCATGTTGAGTCGCTATCAATCCAAGATCATACTTCCAGGCTCATGTTGAAGTAATGTCTGCAAAGCACTGCTTTTGTAAGTACTTGATGCAGTGTAAACTCTCGAAAAGTAATCCAGTGCGGACCAGAGGCAGAGGATTAATGTCTGTCATCGACATTGCGTCAAAGCCGGAAGACCGCCTCGGGTGGCTCATCCCCGCATCTTGTAAACGGTTTCGTATTTGAGATATCTCCGACTCCTCACTAGTCATCTACGCTTTGTTCGACGCTACTTTTCGCTGTACGACAAAAGTACTTTATAATATCTGGTTAATTAGATGCGATATTTTGGAAGTAATTGATCGATTAGAAACCTTTACGCGTTTATGGCGGCACGGTACAAGCCTCACTCCTTTCGTACAGTTGTAGGGCCTGCTAACGAAATTATTACATTTCTCGCATAGGACTACCATTTTAAACCTTTCATTTCGTCCATTAGCCCTCGAGTTCCCATTCCATCATCCATCAATACTTTACGCCATAATATTGGAATCCCGACTTTGTGATCCATTTTCCGTTCCGGTTGCTCTTAGGGGTGGTATTCTGGTGTCGAAACCGCATTAGGACCTGGTGCATGATACTCGGGCACCGGATTGGGCACAGGAGCTTGATATGCCGGAGTTCCTTGCACCTCTGTTTGAACAGAAGCCATTGCTGGGACTTGAGCCGCCGCAGGTTGAGGAGGAGGTTGGTAAGGCACCTCGCCTTGTGCTTGTGCTGGTGGTTGGGTAGGTCCGTCGGCAGTCTTTGCCTCCACCACCACCGTTTCTACCTGTCCTTCTGTCGCCGGTGGTGGATGGCTCTCCCGCCAGAGCATGTATGATGTAAATATCAAGCTAACCAGGACGAGCAGGAACATAGTCCAATCTAACCCAATCTTGTCGGCCACATCCGAAACCGCCTTGGTAATTGTGGAGGTGGGGCTCTTGCGTTTCCGGAAGTTGTCGATGTTATTTTCGCAGACACAACTATCAATATAATAATAGTTGGAGCAGGAATTACAAACGTCGGTGCATGTAAAACTCGAAATCACGCCTCCAGTCGTGAGCCACAAGAGACACAAGAGAATTTCGGCGGACAACTGGAACCAAGGAGCCCATGGTAGACATTTACATATCTTTGCCACTGTTCCGGTAGTGAGGAGCAAATATCCGACGATGAAAATCGTCAACACAGGCTGGAATCTGATCAGCTCGGCTTTCATTCAAACCCAGCAGCGTCACTTACTGTTGCAAGATTGTAGGCAAGCTTAGGTGGAACAGAACATTCATAGGAAAGCCAATTAGAAGCGTCACTCGCCGCAACGCCGAGAGTGGAGAGAGCGAAAATGAATTGGAGCGCGCGAAGCAGATACAGGATCTCGTTCTTGCGCAGAGCGTTGTTTTCGTACTTGCCTGAGGCCATTTTGATGGGAAGTATGCGACTGCAACACGAAGGAGGCCCCGTGGCAGCCCATCGAACTTATACCGCAGCCAAAGGAGCAACAAGGGGTGCAAGGCTGAATGTGGAGTGTTGAGAACCTTGAGACGCCACAAGCACCGCAGTTAGGATAAGGTACGAAATGACTCCAATGCAGCGACTTGAGCCCCATCTTTCCACTTTAGATCAGCTGGTTCCATTGTCATTCCACTTGATTAACGGGTTGTGCCGTGGAGGCTTGGGAGGTCCCCGAATCATGCCCAGACTTTCAAGGCTGCATATTGGTGGCGCATGAGCTGAAAACTCCAAGCGAATACGGCTGGATCATACGAGCGATCGAGCTTGCTTTGCTTTTTGACACTGATTGTCAAGGCAAGTGGTAATTGGTAACATTCCAAATCTTCTAACATGTGGAAGTGGTGCGTGACACTTCGGTGAACACAATAGGCAGTGGGCCGATCAAGTTCGCGGGAGCTGGGCTTTTAGGCCCGAGAAGATGTACTTTCAGGCCCGACGAGCTGAAATTTGGGGCTCAAAACGAAGTCCCAGGCTTTGTTTGAGAGTATCTTTGCTGTTAATGAGCACTGACCGGTGAAGAACTCCTAGATTTGATGAAATCTCGTTACCAATGTGAAGAAGCAGGTCAAGAACCGTTATTTGATTTGCTCAGCATGATTCCAATGTCGATGAGCTGCACCGCTTCTGATTCCAGCTTTCCCAGTACACCAGATGTGTCATGCTTCAACCCAAATGTTGCGTATACAATTTTCAATGCTCCAAACGCCATCGCTGAAATGCTGCAAATGCCACCAAGCCAACGGACCGGCTTCTGTAAGGCTTAGGTAGCAGGTGGGTCAAACTGCACCTTGTAACCGTCCATTTTGGCTTGTACCTCCTCCGGTGGATCTGCCACCTGCGCTAGCACGAAGTCTACCCTGTCCTCATCCTCCTGTAGTGGAATATGCGCATTTGTCCCATACTGTGCCATGGTCTTGGGCCTATTGGCGACAAGTTTGCCTCTCAAACTGATTGGATAGACATACGCCGCCTTATTTAACCGATCATCCGATCCGCGAGAATCGTGTAGAGCCACTACAACAGTATCGTTGAATGGATTGTCTTTGAGGTCGACGTGACCTTCCTCATAGTACGTACGTACGCGTTTGTATCGGAAACAAGGCCTTTCCGGATCATCGTAGTTGTCATAAAGGGTGTCATCGTCAGCGTCCACATCGGTGTTACTGAATTTTCGCTTGATATTCTGCACTGAGTCTGCTTCCTCAGGGAAAAAGAGCTCAAATCGATTGTTATCAAGTGGTCGCAAGAGACTGACGTCGACAGAAGGGTCCTCAACATCGTCTGTAGCACTAGGATTGTGCTGGAACTTGAAGAAGACGTAACCACCTTCTTCGGGAAAGGCCTCCAGATCTGGAAGAATAGGGTATGAGTCTAGCAACGTAACGTCTCGGCGCATTGGGTGTCGTGGTTTTGTCCAAGCTTCCTTTTCGGCTGCGGATGCAGGTGTGCTGCGAAGGTTGTTCTGTCCATCGGGGCCAGTATAGGCATCTGCAGGATATGGGACGTCGAACCCTTTTACAACGGATCGTAAAATATTGATAGGGTCTTCTTTGTTCACATCCGGCCGCGGTTTTGGTCGTGAAGTTGGAGTTCTTAGCGCGGTTTTGGAATCAGCCTGCTTATTGACATTCTGCACAGAGGAGATGTATTCCGTTCGTCGTAGAAAGCTAACGCCTGAGTTGATGGAAGTTGGTTTACCAATGGTCGCTAGAGGTCGGAGAAGGAATCGGTCGGCTGGATCAACCGGAGGAGGGTTTCTTTCGAAATACAACTCTTCATTAAGTCGCATTAGCAAGATTCAAATTGTTACGGTGGAGAGTCTCACCATTATCGTCACCATCGAAGGCGCCCTTGAGGCCCACTAAGTTGATCTCCATTCCTCCAAAAACATCAGCGTCAACATTAAGAGGTTGCTCTCGCGCGAGGCGTGCAGCATAATTGCCAGCTGTGTACTGTCCGCTTGCAAGGCCGGTATTGGGAATCTCAAGGAGCTTTGGAGGGAGAGGTGGAGCAGGCAAAGCATTGGAATGACGGATTCGCGCGATGTAATCCTGATGAAAGCCTGCTCGCGATCCGGCCATTTTGCAGTTGGAGAGAAATGGGTGGAAGTCAAGTGTGGTTTGAACGCGAAGTTGGGATGGATTGAACCTTGAAGCATCCAAAGAAAATGCGGATCCTGCGCAACATTAGCGCTCACATTCTTTACGATAGTTCTCAGCCACGCTTTGTGGCGCAGCACCATCTCAGTCACCAAACGGACCATCCCATCAGCATTCATGACCCAATTCTTCCATTTGAAGTATCTGCCGAGATTCGTGAAAGATGTAACTGGATTTGCAATAAGCTCATTTGTATACGAAACCTCAAGTTCAATTCATTCGAAGGATCTCTTCCGGTTGGCAGGATCTAAGAGGGAAAATTAACTACGCATGCAGACGTCTATGGTCCTCACAAGCGGTTGACAGGTCTTGAGATCTTTGTATTGTATGCATCTTGATCACTACAGACTGCTTGACTTTCAACTCACCGTAGTTAATCGTGACTGTGTCGCTTCACTTTGCCCGTGACATCGGACCCCAATTTGCGCGCGGATTGAGTTGATATCTCACAAGGCGTTTCCCGATCCTGTCCTTTCCAAGCTCTGCGTCGAAAATGATCTTGTTTTCTTCAGGGTTCGTTCCCCCATTCTTCTCAGTGATGTCGACGTTTCCTTTCGCGACGATATCTTGCCTCAATTCACCTCCAGAAGCAGTCGCCTGAGAGTCATCATGAGCTGTCGCAGTGTTTTTCATATTCCGAAAGTAACCAGTCTTCTGGAGGATATGCCAGCCCGCCATTGTCTCTTTAAGAGATCGTTCATGCAGCGGTGAATGCTGTCGGATCCATTCCGTCATAATCTTCCAAAGCGTTGACCACGGTGCATCTGTTTTGATTGTTCCCGGCTTCGTATGGCTCCTTGTAACTCGATATCCGGCGTGCAACAATGCTCCCTTGAGTTGCGCATCGGAAGGAGCATGACAGTGCAATACCCGCGACAAACTGCTAGCCCTAAAGTAGAATGGATGGTGGTCAATCATACTCGGACTCATGCGAGGAATTCCGTCACTTTCCTTCTTAGATTCTGTTGCCGGATGTTCGTTTTGCTCGTATAATTCTGTTTCTTCGAGGGCGGTCGTCAACATTCCTTCAATGCGATCAACAGTTGGATACGTCTTCGCGTCCAACGTTGGGAGATAGCTCAAAATTCGCTGAAGGAAGGCCGGGTTGTGCAATGGTCCGCCATACATAGGACCCGAGAGATGAGTCTTGAAACCGCAATGACTGCAATACGGTGATGATGTTGGGCCCTGTGCCGGGGTGTGCTTGAAGTAGGTATTGCCTTTTTTGCCTTGCTGCATACTATGCCGCGCTACATGCTGCGTTTGCCACGCTCCACAGCCAGCATCACAGTTGTACACGAGCATAGTCTTACTAGCGAGGAATTTCACCTCAGCAGGTGACTTTCGAACTCGTACGAAGACTCGCGCGTAGAAATCGATGGACAGGGAAAGTAAAGGCTCAATGGCCGCACCGTACTTGGCTGCAGCAGTGCCGATTGCATGAAGGATGAGCCGAAGACCCGCTTCTGCGCAAAAGTCGCCCTTAACGGATACGCCGCCGTACAAGGAGAACGTCTTCTCTAGCCACCCGATGGAATTGAAAACTCCAGTATCTGTACAGGTAACGCAAAGTAAACCTCCGTCGGCTATTGCTTGGACTGCTGCATCGAGGAAAGGAACCGCAGTTCCATATGGGTCCAAATCGATGACCTGATATTGATGGTGAGGACCGCCGACTCCTTCTTGCGCAATAGATTGGTACATATGCGCATTGGCATTACCAATCACCGGTCGAATTCTATCATTCAACTTATTGTATTCGATATTAGTCTTCATCGATTCCACAGCACTCCGTGAGAGATCATTAGCTGTCACAGAAGTGACAAATGATAATTCATTAGCGTATCGTAGTGCTCTCAGCCCAGATGCGGACAAAGCATCAAGGATTTCGAATCTTATAGGCGGAATGTGGTCTTTCAGATCCTTTTCGTCTTCTCCATTTGTAAATGTACTAGAAGACGAAGCAGCTGGCCCTTGATGAACGGCTTGCTTGGCCATCGAGCTTTCGCAGGCAATAAGATCATCGTCGGAAACTTCATCGGCCTCAATGACATCCATGTCGTCTTTATTACTTCCAACCTCTGGGGTTTCAGTCGGCTTGAGTGGCTCTATGGGATTGCTAGAGCGTAGAGGACTGCTCGCGGACTCGGGTTGTTCATCACCGCCGTTTGATTGAATTCGTCGCCTTTTGGGCGCTCTCTGCGTATCTTCTGAGTCTAACCCATCATGTTGGGTCGTTTCCTTCCTTGCAAGCCTGGTTTTCCGTCTCCTGGCTTTCTTCCGCTCCTGTTCTTTTCCTGCGATGACTAAGTAGTCTTCGCTGAACGCTCGAATAGCTAGGACAGAGAGGTCACGGTTGTATTGTTGAATCGGATTGTAAAATACTGATGAAGCCTGCACAGTTCCGTCTTTGTCTGCCTTGGGATCGGTCTCGAGAGGAGCATCAGGCGGGAGAAGAATGAATGCTCTGCCTTCTTTCACGACTTTGTATTGTTTACCGGCATGCTCAATAAGTTGTCCATGTACAGGAGGTGCTTCCTGAGACATAAACTTTGTAGAGGTACTCGGATCTCCGTTTGGCTCTGAAATTATTCGAGAGGAGGGAGGTTGAGTAGATGCCATTATAGTCAACCATCGATGTCGCACATGAGCTAGAGTTAGAATATTTCTAGATCGCGGCAACGGTTTGAAGATGGTCCGGCATAGCAGCCTAAGGCACCTATGGAACCGCGCCAGTTCGATTGGAATAAACAGAAGAAGATGCACGAGACCGCTTTTCAATTGGTATGGAGTCGCTTGTAGGCTACTTAGGAAAGTCCAAACACGCGACTGGGGAAGAAAGATGTGAGCAGACGGTTCCCTGAGTCAGCCAAAGCATAGCGCACACCCTAACCTAACCCGTATCTGATCCATGCACACAGGAACGTGTGGCGTAAGCAACGGAGCATACGGAGTGGTACCTCCTTACATGTATGCTCTCGATGGAAGATGAAGCATAATACTCCGTACAACTACACCAAACTAAGGTCATTACGGAATATGCACGGCTTCTACTGACAAACCCACTTTGCCTTACCGGATCTTTCTGGAGACTTTCGTTTCTCATCAATGTCACCGCGCAATCGTGACCGGAGACTTTGGCAACAACGGATCGGATGGATTATGATTTGCGGTGCAGATTACAAGCCACGGGCCGGCACCGGCCGCCAAAAGCTTGAACTTTACGCCGCTACACCACTACGGTGACCCTCTCGTATGGGGACTTTGCGGGTCGAATTGACTTCGAATCAGAGCAATCCGGTCACTGGATGATCAAAATGTCGCAACAACGACGTTTGTAGGTAAGCCGACAACGGGAAGTGAATTCTGGGACCCGCACAAGGGGCTCCAATGATTATGCTACTACGTTGATATCTCGGTCTTCGCGATGCCGTGACTGCCGAAAAATGGACCGGATGCTTCGATCCTATAAAACCTGCAACAGGTCTACACCATGAGATTTTGAAAGCAAACTCACAATGTCCTCGCCTTCTTCCTTGTCTCTCGCGGAAGAGAAATCCAAAACGGAGATACCGGAAAGTCTACATGGCGATCCAGTTCTCCATCCGCCACTCATGGACGAGGAAAATGTGTTGCCTAGTCGTCAATATGCAAAGGCAAACGAGATGAAAGAGACGGATAAACCCGAAGACACCTTCCTCGTACGATGGGAACAGAACGACCTGGCAAATCCAAGGAATTGGTCCGGCCTGTATAAATCATGGATAACGTTCGTATTGGGGATGCTTGCTCTAGCCGCCAGTCTCGCCTCGTCCATTATTGCTCCAGCGGAACCACGGATCGCAGCCTATATCGGAGTATCTGAGGAAGTTACCGTCCTGGTTATCTCGCTCTACGTCATTGGCTTTGCATGTGGCCCTGTGATTTGGGCACCAGTTTCTGAGTTGTTTGGAAGACGGGTCAGTCTTCTACCAGCGACGTTTTGCCTGGCAATCTTCTCAATTGGAACTGCCGTAAGCAAGAATGCAGCGAGTATCTTCATCACCAGGTTTCTTGGGGGATTCTTCGGTTCCGCAGCCGTCAGCAATGTCGCCGCCGCTCTCGGAGATATCTGGTCACCAAGAGTCCGCGGCACTGCCGTAGCTTTATATGCAGTTACAGTCGTTGGTGGACCCACGTTAGGTCCTACTATCGGTGCTGCTTTGACTGTGAATAAGCATATGGGATGGAGATGGACCGAGTATATTCAAGCCATATGGACGTTTGTTATAGTAGTGATGGCTACGTTCAGCATGCCAGAGATATATGAACCATATCTCCTGGGTCAAAAGGCCAAGCAACTTCGAAAAGAAACCGGCGATAATCGCTACTGGCATCCGCATGAGCAGCAGAAACTCGATTTGAAAGAGATTGTCACCAAGCACTTGGCAAGACCAATTCTCATGCTCACAACTGAACCAATGGTTACCTGCATCACCTTCTACGCGTCCTTTGTGTTCGCACTCCTCTACATGACGCTCGAAGTCTTTCCTATTGTCTATCTGGAACATCGCGGGTGGCCCACCGTAGTCTCAACACTACCTTTCATGGCCCTCTTTGTCGGTGTCTTGGGAGCACTCTGCATCAACCTTGCGAATCAACCACGCTATGCACGCATTGTCGAGCGTGCAGGCGGAAAACCAGTGCCTGAGGGCCGCCTCGCTCCAATGGCGGTCGGCGGAATCATCTTTGCCATTGGCCTGTGGTGGTTCGGCTGGACGGCGGAACCACCAGTTCCCTGGGCCTCGTCGGTTGTGGCTGCCGGGTTTGTAGGAGCTGGTTTCAATGTCATATTTCAACAATGCATCAACTTCCTCATCGACACATATCGACTGTATGCGGCGAGTGCAGTCTCGGCGAATACGTTGCTGAGGAGCTTTATGGCGGCTGGCTTTCCAATGTTTGCAAGGCCTATGTTCCGGAACCTTGGTGTTGGCCCTGCTATGAGTATCATTGCTGGCGTTGCGACTTTGGCGATACCCGTTCCGTTTGTGTTCATGAAGTACGGTCTTACGTTGAGAAAGATGTCGAAATTTGCTCCAGTAGAGGAATAAGGCAGAGAAAGGTAGATGAACTGTTATGGCAGCTATTTCGCGTCAAGAGTAGCCGAGCGCGCCAGAGTCTGACGTCCCGACTCTTATCGTGAGCAGCGGACGCCGTGGTGAGGCTTGCTGTAGCTTGTGTAAGTTTTCACGCCTTGGAGCTCACTCTCAATTGACGGAAAATTGTGGTCGAAGACAAATAGCTGCGGTGCTTGGAGCCAATTGGAATTGCGGAAGTACTTTGAGGCCAAATAGAAGGATTGAACTGCTTGAATCCAAACAGAACGGCCAGGGTGTTTGATTAGAGGTCTTTTTCATGGCCTACTTGGAATTGAACCGACTGCGAGTTGCGAGAGGAACTAAAAAGATGCGTATAGACACCTAGATTGAGCCCTCACGTCTGCTTTAGAGATAGGATAATACGTGAAAGAAAAAAAACGGGAAGTTATAGCTAACCAATTTTAAGAGCTAATAAAATCATTTCTATCCAGTCGCTCTCGAATCACTGTGGGCATTAGATTTACATAGTGCTTTCGCAAGATACTACTCCGCCCTGGGCTTATTCACGAATCCTGAAGGCGGCGACGTCCACGAATAATTCATCCACTCCCCGATGCACTCTTGCACGGCCTCGGCCAGCATTTTTGTTGCTTGCCGCCTATTCAAACTCCACTCATGAGATCTCTTCCAGCGGCCCGCCTTTGTGGCGATGTCTTGGCCGCCATCCAATCCATCCAGAACACTTCGCCAGAGAGCTAAAGCGTGCTTGAGCTCATAGATTGTGCTCGCCCCTATGACGGCAACTCCAAGTCTTTTACCATCATTTAAAACGTTCTCGCCCGGTTTCCACTCTATGCCTGCAGAAGGATCCCCTAACGAGCCCACTTCGCTGCCTTTGACAACCCACTCCTCTACGGCATATCTTATCGCCAAAGTCTCCAACTTTTCATCATAGGACTTACAAAACTCTGCTGCACGTTGGACTGCTTCTCTCATGCCGGTGGGACTTGGATGCCATGCAAGAGCATTTTCTGGCAAACCTTCATTCCTCAATAGTCCCAAGCCGAGCAAACTGGCCGTTGTGACAACGTCGACGCCAGCAGCTTTCAGACGAGGCACTCCTTCGGTAGCCAACCTCGTATTCTGTAGAGTAAGATTTCCATAACTCTGGACAATATCAAGCGGCTCAGCCGTCTCCTTCTGAATCCTCTCCGCTAAGCGACATAGTACGTCGAGTGGATAGCCGGAAATCCCAACGTATCGAACTCGACCTTCCTCGTCTCTGATGCGCCTGAGCTCCTTCACAGCGCCGATAACTTCATCTTCACCTACAAATTCGACGTCGTGGCAGTACACTACATCCAAGTAATCGGTGTTCATCCTCTCACATGAGTGAGCCACGCTCTGACGTATCCAGGTAGGACTGTAGTCGAAAGTTTCATTCTCGATGCGCCCGCACTTCGTCAAGATGAAGTAGTCTTCTCGTTTCCAGCGTTCTCGAGCTTCGGGAGCATTCAAACCCTCGCCGAGGAGCACTTCAGCAGGGCCGTAGTAAGGAGCGGTGTCAAAAGAACGTACGCCATGGTCGAGGGTTTGATATACAAGATTTTTGGTGTTGAGGGCGTAAGGGTCTTTGTTAAATTGGATGTTGAAGGTTCCAGTCCCAAAGATTAACGGAGGAAGGATGGATGAGAGCGGTTTCTTCGGGTGTGAGGAGTTGTGAACAGTGGAAGGGTTGAATGTAGCCATCGTCAAAACAACTTCTTCTACTTCTCGAACATCGAATACTTCTCACTAGGTTTCTAACGCCGACTTTTTCTTGTAATCTTGTTGGTAAGAAATCAGCCTTCGATTTAGGAGGTCGCTAGCTCCGAGCATGGTCAATGAATCTCGGCTACGATAAGTGATGCAATTCAATGCGTCACCGATGATCCGATCTGGCGACTCGATGGCTTAGCGTTAATTGGATGACAGTATTATCATTGCGACGAAAATTAGATAAATTCTTCATGGAATGTTTCCAAAATTGCACAAATTGGACGGCAATCTTCTGAACGAATCTAAGCACAGGTTCACAACGACGGGCTTTGGATTTGCTATGTAGATGGGCGACTCATGAAGCGGGATGGACCGTAGCAATGCAACGTCAACCTCCAAGTCAAAGCGAGGCGCTTAGATTTGCAAGGCTCGGCCTTTTGTCTAGTGTAGAAATTAAATATACATCGCATTAGCAAGGACATATCGAGTAGAATCACCTAATAAAACAAGGAAGGCACTCCCAGCAACTTCCAGGAAGGGCGTACCAATACCGACAATCGCAATCACTTCACCATCCGAGACAATCAGCACAACATGAGAGCATCGATGCAACGCAAGCGAAGGGGCATACTACTGGGAAGCAAAGATACGCGAGCCACTCACCTCTCTCTCCCCGCTCTACCTGCTCCGCATAATCCGTAACTCTGTCCTTGACAGGTACACTTCTCAGCCTATACAGCATTCGCCGGCTATCATTCAGGTTTGGAGGTTCACCAGACGTGTTAATAGCTCCCTCCATTTGTGTGGTATGTGGGTTGGCGGAGGGTATTGTTAATGATCGTTGAAGAACTCTGGTGGTAGCACGCTGATTTTCTACGCGTTTGGATGCGGTGTGGACTTGACTGGTCTGCATTGGCAGCTTTGGCAGCACTGGCAGTGCTTTGGCGGGGTCTGATAGGATATGTTCCCTATCGGGAGAGATATCCGACTGCTCTGTGTTTCCTAGCTGGCCAGTCTCCGTATTAGGTGTTGGAGAGATGACCGAGGACTTCGTGCTCTTTGGCGTGGTCATCTCTATAGTAGATTCGCCACGGTGTAGAGATTTGCCTGGAAAGGCCTCCTCTGTGCCTAATCGTTGATGCCGATTACCGAGGCGACGCGAGGTATTCGATAAATTGATCTTATATCCACTGTCAGTGAGCAAACTTACAGCGAGGGCACCGAATGTATCATACAGCAGAATGAGTCTCGTTTAATAGCCGCACGAAGCCCATATTCACTTCCGATGAAGATTCGAGAAGCCGTCGGTAAGCTTTATAAGCCTCGGCATCGTCGCTATTACCTTCTGTTTCGGAAATATCGATTAACAGGTCCAATGTTTCCCGGAGTCCAGTTTGGCCATTTTCTCCAAGCTTCTTGAAGCCACGCAGTGCCCGTCGAGCCTGCAGTTGTGCTTCAGAAAAAGCACGCTTGTGGAACCACAATATCCTCGCTAGGCTCAAGATGTCAGATAACGTTTCGATAGCATTACCGTCACCTTGTAAGTCTTGCCGCACCGCTATCTTAATTGTTAAGATAGCTCGTACTTCATCCATTCTTTCTTGATCGCGGTAGACGTGTATCAAAAGATCGAGAACTGTTAGCCTCAAAGTAGTCATCTTTCGTCGACTGGAAGGTGCCGCAGACTTGGAAGCTTGGGACAATCGCGAGTCGCAGCTTTTCAAGAGCCTTTCAGCGTCTATATAATCCTTGGCAAGATATTTTTCTCGTCCTTCGTTCAGCAAAACTTCCGACATTTCTGTATCGAGGTCACCGTCCGAATCTGAGTTTTCTGCTACATCTTCGGTTGCACCAGTAGCAATATCAGGCTCTTCAGCTATCATGTTGGCATTGATCCATTGTTGGATTGGCTCAATTGGCTTATCTGGGAAGCAGCTGCCAAAGTCCGAATCCGCAACAAGTGATACCCTATCTTCAACATCGCCGACTAGGACGGTGGAAGCCGAGGAGACAATTGATGCTGAAGATCTCACGCATTCTCTTAAAGTTTTAGCATAATCCAATTCCAGTATTTGTGGTAGGTCAGTTGTCGATTCTAGTCGCTGAATGTATGGGTTCAGATAGTTTGCAATTCGTCGAATTTCGGAAGAGAGCAGTTGCAGGTTTGGGAGGATCTTTCCGGTTTCCGCTTGAAGTGTCATTTGGTTATAACTTACTTTCGTCAGCGGTAATCAGAAGGTCAAAAGATACCGGGCAGACCTACAAGAGGATTATCTGCATGGACAGACTCAACACGTCTCTAGAACCTTGGATCTGAGTTCGATAAACAGTAATCTGGCTGGCTGCAGCCTGCAATCGGATTGTTTTTCGGGTTCCTTCAAGAAAGCTTGCATCCTTGTTGATCTTCTGGAGAGCACCTCCAAGCTTCGTAAGGCTGGAATTCCCATTTTTCAAAGCTTCGGCCAAATTTTGGTAATGCGCACCAATATGACCAGTTTGTGACGTTGGACGTAGGTCCTTTGTATGCTTTAAGGTGTTTTTCATAGACTCTAGCACATTCGCGAGGCTTGAGACGTCCTGGATGAGGCCATTGACCGTTTCATCCACGAAGTTGACGCTGTCGCGGAAGGTTTTCAACTCCCACCCAATCTTCCCACATGCTGAAAGAATTGAGAGGACTCCGGTGGTGAGAGAAAGCGGATCGCACATATTTAGCAGGGGCTACCTAGGTAGAGACCATGTTCGGTTCGAAGGGAGGACAGACTCGAAGGCAAGCTACGGCGCGGACCGAGCGGCGCGGCACCCACCACGGTGTTAAACGAGCGCTAACCCTTATCGTAGTATACTACTCTTTGGGAAAAAACAACCAAATGTGACACTGACTCTTGAGCGTGCAGGCTTGACCTCTGACGCACTGAGAGGTGCTGAACTTGTATGTGGATAAGGAGAAGCAGAATTCATTGAGGTGATCGATTCTCGATCACTTGTGTGTGTTGTGTGTGTTTTCAAGAGGCTGGGTTCTAGTGCCCGTTTTATCAACTGGATCACGTGAAGAGCTGCTCTACAGCTGATCTACTTCGGCCTGCGTCAACCTCTGATTGGTTGATTACGATACCTGAACCACAGAGTTTCGCCACCCCAAATGTCAATAAAGATGGCGAAGGCGTTGTGCCCTAGATTCATTCAACTCTGCCTCCATTCTTTCAAATACATCTTTCCAACTCAAGTTCTTCATCTAAGAGAACGCTTAGCTGGCTTGTATTCCATGTTGTTGATTGTGACAAGAAAATTCGTTAACCCAACAAACCTCACACAACATACACTCGTTGAAGCTGGCAATTTACCTTGACGAATAGAATGCGCATGTAGTGCCAATTTTTGAAACAGCAAATCATTTCCTCGAGTTGTAAGCTTGTTCCTTTCAGGCTGCAAGCAGCTTGTATCCGAACGGCAATTCCATTGAAGGCACGATGGAGTCGAATGAGAAGCCGTTCAATGATGTCAAAGTCGACGAAACCGGAGAATTGGTAGGGGAACACCAGCGCTATTCTCACACCACTGGCATTATGCAGCAACAAGGGTGCTGCGAATACGCCTTAGTCCACGTTTCAGATGATCTAAATTCGTCTACTCTCGCGATCTGCTGCCTGATGCTCTGTGGATGCGGAGTTTGCTACGCCGCAAGCACGCCGCAGTTGACAACCACTCGTGGAGCTAGCTCTCGACTACTTAAATTTCCAAACGACTCTAATGGTGTTCAATGACTAAGAATTAGAACCTCATCATGTTGCAGCTTCTGCCTATCGTGCTTTTGTGGTCATTTGTAGCAACATCATCACCAAAGCAGGACGTGATCAGTGTTGTTGATCAACGTCGAGACCTATTTGGTATCGGATTTGACTTCTTGGATACATTCGTGTATGTCAATTTCATACAGAGCCCGCCTACTTAGCAGAAGCTCACTGTTATCCAGTGCGGCTGCCGTTAGCTGGCCAAATGGCTCTAATGTCGCCCTCACGACAATAGAAGGCAGCAAAGACTACCGCGAGATGATGTTCCGTCTATCACTGCCTGAATCTCAGCATATCGCTCCTCCTTACAGTACTGTCCTCGAGTATTTCCGGGACCAGCCTCGTCAGGCATTACGAAAACTGCTCAGAAAACTTAAACTACCGGCGTCAAAGGATGCATGTATTCTAGGAACTATGGTCAAAGAACTTCGTCAGAAGGCTGAACAGATTCTCGGTCATCCTATTAAGACAGTGGTGGCTTCCTTCCCAATGTTGATTGCGCTTTCTGAGGAGGAAATTTAGGATAGCTTCGAATGGGTTGGCTTGGAACACATGCAGTATCGACCTTTCAGCGGTGTGACCTACCAATTCACAGCCAACTATGTAGCAAATGGTTTAGGTCTCTGCTCTAACTACACAGATGTAGATGGATGTTGGGAAGAGCTCCATCGGGGCTCCAAACAAGGCGAAAGCGTGTTCAATATCCGATACACGAACGATTCGTTTGCCGTCGAGTGGCCAGAACTTCATACTGCCTATTACTGGTATATTGTTCCTTCGAGAATTAATCAAGACAATGAACTAGGCTCAGGGACGCCGGATCGAACGGACAAGTACTGGGAGCTGATGCGTGGACGGATTTTGGAGCTAATCATGAGACGTCCAGGTTCGTGGAAATCTCAACCGCCGTCGCACGTCTTCGTTACTGGAGAAGGTACAGAAGACGAAACTTTCAGGCTGCTTTTGAGAGAGGCATGTGCGTTTCGCGGAAACGATCCTACCTTTTATGAGAGTGATGCAAAGTTTATGGGAGCGAAGGGCAGTGCGGAGTTGGCAAAGAGAGCTGTTTATCTCAATCCAGAAAATAGGGACCCGGTGTGGCGCCATTATTACTAGATGCTATCGTAACGGCTATCTTAACAACGCAAGAGCCAACAGGCTCAACTAGGGTATCGTACTTATGGATATTTGCTTTTACTCCTTTACGAAACTTCCAAACATGCAATGAATTATGAATCCAAGATATCTTTCAATAGCAGCCTTGGAGCCTTTGAAGAGCTCATCCCGGCTCTTTCTGGCAAACGTATGATAAGGGAACGAACGAAGAGGTGGACATTGGAATCGATTGGCAGCCAGGAAGCCAAACGGTTCCAGATACGGACCTTTGCATCCGATTTCCTCTTGGACTTATCATCGATGACTACGATGCCGATGACCCGAGCGATCCATAGAGCTAGAAGGGAAGGGGGTTCTATACAAGTTGGTGCGATGAATTACTACGTTAATCCAGCTGTTGTAAGGCAACCTGCTCCTATGACTCCTGGTGGCGACTGTTCAACCGAGATTACGGCGTAGGAGTAGAGTGGAAAATAGGTGGGGATTCCGGCGCTTAAACGGAAGGGGGGCAAGCTGTCGCAGCCCTGCAGTACGAGCAGATCTCTGCAGAAACGCTTTCGACCTACGTGACCAAGAAAAAATTCGACCGTCAGATTCAGACGACTAAGGCGATTCTTGCGTTGTGTCAAAACTGGGAGGTTCCAAAATGACAGAGGCCAGATCGAAAAGAGAAGAGTTGGCATGGCAATCAGCACTACAGTACGTGCAGGCTACCTGCGGCACAGTAGCGGAGTGTATGGCAGGCCATACGTGTTTCCAATCCTGGCACCAACGAAAGAGAAATGCAGCCAGCAACCGAAATGCGTGGCTGGCGAGAGGTAACACCAGGCTTTGCCTGATTCTAAGATGCGCCGCAGCCTAGATAAACCGCCGCAAAGCGTCTGTTGTGCCGCCCACTTGGATATCGTAAAGGGCTTCTCAGCCGCCGCTCCCTCACTTCCATTTCATTTCCGAGTCAACTTTAAGCTTCAAGGCTTTCAAGGCCTGCAAAATCCCAGTTTGAACCATTCTGGCATCCAAATACCTTCTTCGGCAATCTCTTACTTCGCCGCATCAAGCTACAAAGACGCTTTGCCAGGATGGACACGACAATGCCTCAAGAGTTGTCAGGCGGTGAAATCCAATATGCTATTCAACATGTGTTTCTGCCTCCCAAGCTGCCCCAGAGCGGCGATGATCCACTATCTGTGGCTCACGAGACGATGCTGTTGGTTGCTGTTGAAGAGGCCCTTCGAGCCTTCAGCTCCTATGTCGACCATGATGCCAAAGATTCCGTTACTTTAGCCCACAACGGAATTCACCGTCTTCGCGATCTGAGAGACGGTTATGGCTTTACTAACGAGGAAAAGCTTCGGGATGCATTTGGTGACCTGGCGCAGAATGGTATATAATCTCACTCGAGTCCAATTTTTCCACGCTCTCGAATACTAACTAGATACTAGGAGGTTTTCTTCCAATCCACGTGAAAATGCAAAATGCTGCCATAATCATGAGCCGCAAACAAGAGTCGATTATGTTCGACGTCTTCGAGCTGTCTCCCCAGAATAGGGCCTCCATGAATACAAAAGGCCGACTCCAACGCTGCTTTCCCGCTTCTTCCGTCTCCATACATATTAAGATATTCGACGAGGAGGGATGTCAGTCGGCTCTTGCGCACACAATCGCCAAGATGAGTCACCAAGAAGCGGCTGAAATGAAGCCGAAGGTGATGAAAGCAGGTGAGGAACACATTGAGGAGAGGGATACCACACATCCTCGTCTTGTCACCGACCTCCTCGTCACTATCCTGAGCGCACTAGGCAAGACTGTCCAGGCTCCTTCCATCTGGAAGAATACTCGTGAGGAGGTTCTCTGGCGAGATGCTAAGCTGCCTTGGCGGAGGTCTCCTCTCTGGCTGCTTGCCCGAGTGGCACTCCAAATTCTCTTTTCACGCCTTTCGCCAAACCAGACCCTCTATAAGGAGTTCATGATCTTTCTCATGGCACACATTCTGAAAGCCGCGCAAACCCACGACCTGCCTAGCGATCTACTGTACTGTGTGACAGCCAAGATATCGAGGCGATTACTAAAGCTAGATCGAGACCGGAAGTACCCCTGGCTCCAGAGAGTCGAGGAAGTTCTGTTACGTACACGATTGTACATCAACAGGCGCTGGAAAGAGGTTATGCGGCAATCCGATCCCTCCCTAAAGATCCAATCTTTGTCTGGACTTCAGTTCGAACAAGACACGTATGCATTATACCCAAAACTGGACGAATTTATCCGGCAGATCTCATCGCGACGAAACATCGAAAATAAGGTAACATTTGATCCTCCATATATAGCGATCAGATTTGACCAAGTGAGTCTGCCATCTATCCAAGTTACCTCAACTGATGAAAGTACCTTCTTCGGTCTGTTGGCATTTGAAAATTGGGTTGTGTTTTCTTTGGGCTGCTGGCTGGACTCTCACGTCGCTGAGAAGGAAGCTTGCGGGGAACTGTTCAGTGTTATGAGATCCTATCACCAGGTTGCATCGCAACACTACTCTGAAAACCCAGAAAGTCTCTCCATTATGTTGTTGACGATTCTAGAGATGTGGGTAGCCTGCGACAAGTTGGCTTGCAGGCACAGCAGCTTATTGTCCGACTACGACCCTGAAATTCCTTACCAACTTCTTCAATCCCTTAATTTGCCATTCAAAGATCAGATGGAGAGATTGGGCCAAGTCGAGACACATGTCAAAGCTCGTCGCGATCAATCAAATCCCGGAAGCCCTTCCATCTTCTCCTCATTTGGACACCCGGACTCCTTCTCGGTCCGCTATTTTGCGAAGTCATTGCATCATCAGGATCTACTCCGGCAGATCGAAAGAGATGCCAATCTAGAGAGGGAAAAGAAGAAAGATGAATTTCGTCGCCTAAAGGCAGAATACACACGCCTACAACGGCTGTACAGTCAGAGTGACTGCAGTTACTACGAGACCGTAGATCTCTGGACGGGAAATCCGACCCGAGTCCATAGCGAATCCTGCCAGAAATGTGGCTACCTCCGCTCCGCGGAGTCATTGGCTATTGAGGTCCATGAATGGCCGCTTCCTACGAACAAGCTAAAGGCACAGTCTACTATCTTCGAGTTGCAAGCTCCCAAATTCTTCAGCGACTGGCGGAATGCCACTACCTATGTCGTGAATGACGTCTTGAAATCCACCTATGATGGTGGAAATAGGTTTGAATGGACTCTACAGCGTTATCTGCCTTCCTTCTATAAGACAGGTCCTTGTCGGCTGATCCTCGTTTCGACTACCAAGCCAAACCGAGGAACTCATCGCTATATCAAAGCAATTTACACTGCAACGGAGCATGACATACTGGTGCGTAACGGCATGACGTATCAGTATTACGACAATGCAGTAGGCTGTTTTGTCTCCGATATCAAAATAACGGATAAGATCCCCCTGATGTGCACGTATCAACTATCGCAACACTGCGCCAAGCTTCAGAACTTCATATTTCGGCCATTCCTTAAGCCCAATGGTCTGTTACCAAATGATGTTATCTCGCAGCAAGCATATTGCCCAGATCACCTCTCGCTCGAAGAGTTCAAGGCTATGGCAACCCTACCTATTGGGTACCGCATCCAATGGTTAAATATCCTCACAAATCTCCATGTCCCAGCCGTGGATTTCAAGAAAATCGACACTGTCCTCACATTGCTTCAGATCAGTCGTCAAGCTGGTCCGCCGTTAGGCGAGTCTGCCTACAGAGCCAGCCACCAGCTACTCCGGGACGAAGTCTTTGTTGAGACATTTCTACATGGTCTTTCTCTCGCGCTAGACAGGATCAAGGAGAACTGGGAATCTTGCCATGCACTGGGCTGTTTTATCTCTCTTGCTACCAGGCTTCTGACCTTCGCCCCGTCTTCTGCTACCTCTTCCGGATGCCTCGTTTTCCTTGAGAGGTGCCGTGCAGTGGCTCTTAAGTGGATCTACCTTCTGCAGGATAAGACCAGGCGGTCGGGGAGGGATGAAGAACGAATGGAGTTTCTCGTGAGGACATTCCAAGTTGCTCATATTTGCGTTGGCTCATTCGATATTGATGAGCACGACCTTCGGGAGCTCCTTGCAAAGCCTTCAGAGGCAGGTGTCCTGATTGAATCTTCCGTCGTCATCCAAACCACGATGTACAGCGCGCTGCGGCCTCAAGATGTCTTTCATCGCAACGCAACGCAGAGATGGAGACGTTTGTTGTACAGGTCCTATCATATCCTCTTTCAAGAGATTGTGAAACGACGAAACCCATGTCTCGATCTTGCGATTCGGAAGAGTTGGTCGGCCTTTCTCGGTGGTGAAACATGGGAACCAGTCTCAACCAGTGTGGACCACTGGTTAACGACTCGCACGACGTCAAGCGAAGGCACAAGCTCTTTGGTCGTACATTTTAACCTCTTGACAGCCGAATTACTTGTGAATGGCCTACCTTTGTCTCGTTTACCTGCCGAATATGAGAGACACCCGAGCTACGAAACCCTCTTTGGTAGAACTACGTTGGAGGTGATGCCCGCCAATGTTCCTGGGATGCAGTTTTCTTCAAAGAAGACTCATCACGAATACACGGTCTTCTTCGGGTTGAGCGACTCGAATGAGCTCCTTCTAGTGGCGACTAAGAATGGCCAGACGCTAGACCTTATTCCATCGAAGGTCTTCAACAACCTACTACCAGACCATTTTATCCAGGACTATACGCATTGGTACGACCGCAACTCCCGCACGATCGAGTTTCGGCTAAAGAGTGACCCCTGGGTATCCTCGTCAACACACTGGGCAATGGAAAATGCTGGATCTTCCTGGGTTCTCAGGAGGGGATGGCAATCGCTCGTTGGCCTCAAAAGTAGCACCGCAAAGCACTTATTCCAGTTGCTGAAGTCCCTTGAGAGCGAAGCTCACATTCACACCATTTTCAACCCTGATTCAGGTGGGGTTGACATGGAGATGCCAAGGCTTCAACTCGGATTCTCCCTGCAGTTCGGTTCTGCCAAGCTTTACTCACGACAATTTCGGGGGTTGTACGTGGATCCAGTCCAAAGCATTGGTACGTTAGTCGGGCTGGAGAGCAAACTGGTGCTTAGAGATGAGCAAAACCACCGAAAAGTTCTCTTACCAAATGGCTATGTCCGTTGGGTTGCCTCGGAAGGGCATATCAAAGCCTCAATTCAATATGGCAGCTCCAACAGAGTTCACCCATATGACGTCGACACAATGCTGGGACGCTTGGTAGACAATGGAAGCCTACAAAGCAAAATGTTTCTTTGTTATCTTCATGCGATCACTTCCTATTGCCTACCCGACGAACTTACTGGAAAGACTGGCACGGAAGAGTCACTGTCAATTCTCAACTCAGCTGCAGTTCGGTCCTTTGGTTGTCTTTCTCGGGAGAATCTTGACATTCTCGATAATATTGCGAAGCTATCTCCAAAAAGAGCATACTACCCAGCACATGAACGTGTCATGGAAAGCATTGCTTGGGACAATGACCTGAGCTTTTTGTCCCAGCATGGCGGTTTCTATACATCGGTCAAGTCAATCCTCCACCAGGCATCGTCTTCCAGGTTCTTCTACCCAGACTTATATATTGAGCCTCGTGAACTTGGCCATGTTGATAACCAATTGGGGATACGTCAGTCTATTAGAGACTCTATATTTCAGGTGTGTGGATTCGGTGCCGAGAATCATACATCTGACTACGATGAGCTCTACAAGGGCCGGGACCAATTAGAACACTCAGAACGGTCTTTTCGAGCGTACGAGATATCGACGATGATTTTTGAACAGCGACGGACTCTCCACCGAGAGATCTCTGCCAATTTCGAGGACGAAATATGGGCACTCTTTAAGGATGATGAGGACACACAAGGCCCGAGCAATTTCCTGTCGGCTGAAGTTATCGGATACGACGCGGAGTGGCTGGGAGACACAAAGCCACTACTTAGGAAATACTGGTGTCGACTCCATAGTGGCCTAGGCAATACCCCATCCCGATTCAACAAGTTCTGGACCATGTTGTGCCTCACTACCATGGCGTACTCGAGAAATGGAAATTCCCAGGTAATGCAAGCGCTTGCGGCTTTTGCTAATATACCATCCGTTGGACGGATCGATGTGCCCAACGCTAGATGCTTCCAGATCTCGAAGGGCCGCACCGTGAAGGCAAGTTGCATTAAGAATACCACTTGCCAACATCTTGTCCCGTTCTCGGAGTGTCCAGAATCCAACCTCACCCGCAATTCTGGAGAAACCAACCCACAGCTCCAACACAGGCGTCACAATACCTTTCAGATCAATAAAGCGAGGGTCATTCAGAGATTTGTAGATTCTATTCAGAACCAATGGGTTTGTGAAGTGCCACAGACTCCGAGTGGCAGCGACTTTCCAACATATATTCAGGCATTAGCCGCCATGGAAGAAGTACGATCAAAGTGGAGAGAGTGGTATCAGAACTACCGGTTTTATGAATATCTGGAAAAGATAGCTATGGCTCTTCGACGATGTGTTGTCAGACCAATTGACACCCCCAAGAGAGAAGCCAAGGTAGAACCGGCTCTTCATACTCGCGCGAGATCATTCATCAATGAGCAGGACCTTTTCCAACATTCTATCCCTTCATTACCTCAGGCCCGGGAAACAACTCCGGATCCATGTCATCTAATAACTGCTGAGGGGACGGAAGGTGAGAAATTGGCCGCACTTGTTGAGCGCCTAGGAGAGCAAGCCTCACGGAAGCACGAACGCAACTATGTCCAGGAATTGCAAAGAAGCGCGAGATCTCTAAAGAGTCGGAATTCCCTGCGTTCAATGACACATCATGGGGAGAGTCTTCGCGAAGTTCTGCGACAGAACTTATTCCGATGTCGGGACGATGTCAACGCAATCTACCACTCCCTGGAGACTGCGGTCGGTTTCAATGGCAAGTCCGCCATGATTACATCTGCCGCAACCCATAGTTTCAGTACACAAGTTGCAGCGAGGTTCATGGCACCGAGGGTGTCTTCGACATTTTTCCTGCGGCAACTAGCCCGCAAGCAATGGCGGTTGCTTTCTCAAAAATGGAAGGAAGCAGTCGTCGCGTACGGACTGGCGCTCACCAATCTCCAACGAGCAGAGCGAATGCTCAAGGTCTGTAATAACGAAGCGGACTTCTTGAAGGAGTTGCTTAACCCTGGCCATATTAACTGGGAACCCCTTGACTATCCTGAATCGCTGTTGCTGGAGGTCGAGAGCAGTATCATGATTCGAGATGTCCAAGAAGAGATCGCCTCGCGGATGAGAGAGCCGCCGAATAACACCAATGCCGTCATGCAACTCAACATGGGCGAAGGCAAGTCATCGGTCATCGTACCTATTGTTGCTGCGCATTTGGCGGACGGTTCAAAGCTGGTTCGTGTTATCGTTGCTAAGCCACAAGCGAAAGAGCTCTTCCGAGCCCTCGTGTCCAAGCTAGGTGGACTACTGGACCATCGAATCTATCACATGCCCTTCTCCAGGTCACTAAAACTAACCACACCTGATGCCCATGGCGTTGACAGACTCTACAAAGAGTGTATGGAGAAGGGCGGCGTGTTGCTTATGCAGCCAGAGCATATGCTTTCGTTCAAGTTGATGGGAATCGAATGCCGGGAATCTGGCAAAGAAGAAGTCAGCCGTATCCTCCTTGGCACGCAGCATTCCTTCAATTTGCTTTCCCGGGACATCGTGGACGAGAGTGACGAGAATTTCAGTGTCAAGTTCGAGTTGATATACACAATGGGGACACAGAAGCCTATTGAACTGAGTCCGGAGCGCTGGACTCTTATACAGCGATTTCTCAGCATTGTCGCCTTGGTAGCGCCAACAGTACAGGAACAGCTACCTGGCTCAATTGAAGTCACTCACTGCAGCCAGGGGCACTTCCCAAGGACGCGTATTCTGCGAGAAGACGCCCAGAAGCTCCTTCTGAGCAAGGTTGCCCAAAAAATATGCGACACTGGGCTTCTAGGCTTCCCGATTGCGCGGCAGCCAGATGAAGTAAGGAAATCTGTGCTCAACTACATTTCGGACGCACATCTATCTTTCGACCAGATAGCCTCAGTCGAAGGCAATTCTACATTTTTCACTGAGTCTACCAAAGGGCCGCTGTTCCTTCTCAGAGGTCTAGTAGCAGAAGGAGTTCTGGGGTTTACTCTTGGTCTGAAGCGATGGAGAGTCAACTATGGTCTCGACTCAAGCCGACGACCAAATACCAGACTTGCTGTTCCCTACCGGGCTAAAGACAGTCCAACAGCCAGGTCCGAGTTTAGCCACCCTGATGTTGTCGTCGTGTTGACTTGTCTGAGCTATTATTATGGAGGCCTATTAGACGATGATCTCTTCTTAGCCTTCGATCACCTGATCAAGTCTGATCAAGCCGACATCGAATACCACGAATGGGTCAAAAACGCTCCAAACCTTCCGACGTCATTTCATCGCCTAATAGGAGTCAACATGAAAGATCGCTTTCAGGCCATTAATCAGATTTTCCCTCACTTGCGCTTCACGAAGAGTGTCATTGACTACTTCCTGGCGCACATCGTCTTTCCTAAGGAGATGAAAGAATTCCCGCAAAAGCTCTCTGCCTCCGGGTGGGATATCGGGCAGAGGAAAGTGCATCCCACCACAGGGTTCAGTGGCACTATAGACTCACACCATCTGCTGCCTCTCGACATCGAGTATCTGGACCTTGAGGAGCAACGACACACTAATGCCTTAGTCCTTGAGCATCTCCTCCAGCCAGAAAACACGGTTGATTATCTATCGCGACCGAAGGGTAGAAACTGTTCAGATGCCGAGACGCTGTTGAGCCTTGTCACGTCCATGGAGCGCCCCATCCAGGTAATTCTCGATGTTGGGGCGCAGATCCTTGAACTCAACAACGTCCAGGTTGCGCGGAAATGGCTGGAGATGCTCCCTACGGAGCAAGGCCAGGAAGCTGTTGTCTTCTTCAACGCCTATGACGATCTTTGCGTAGTCGATCGGAAAGGCCACGTGGAGCCGCTGCAGACATCACCGTACTCTGAACAGCTTGATGTTTGTCTGGTATTTCTTGACGAGGCCCACACCAGAGGTACCGACTTGAAGCTTCCCGAATATTACAGAGCCGCCGTCACTTTGGGAGCTAACTTGACAAAAGACAGACTTGTACAAGGTAAGCGAATTTCTCATTCAACCCTTATTCTGACTGACATGTTGCAGCTTGTATGAGAATGCGAAAGCTTGGCAAGGGCCAATCGGTCGTGTTCTGCATACCTGAGGAAATTCAGTCCAAGATCTACATGGCTGCCGGCAATCCAAATGACGTCGGCATTACCGTGTCTGATGTCTTGATATGGGCGATTTCGGAGACCTACGCCGACCTTCGTCGAAGCATGCCATTATGGGCCATGCAAGGGGCCAGATTCGAGCGCCAGAAAGCGATTTGGGCTGAGGCAACTAGTTCCTCGGGAGTTTCGATGTCCCTGCAGCAGGCTGAAAGGTTCCTGGAAGATGAAGCACAGACTTTAGAATATAGATACAAGCCTTCTGCAGCTACCCGGACCACGCTCGACCAGCCTCATCTCTTTTCGAATTCAGAGGGGAGTCCTTATCTTACCGACATTCGGAAGCGATGCAAAGAATTCGATATCCTCCACTTCAAGTCTTCTACGCTACAGGAAGAGCAGGAGCGAGAGCTATCTCCCGAGATAGAACAGGAGCGACAAGTTGAAAGGCCGCACCCAGCCGAGCCAGAATCACATCATCTCCACCGGGATGTTACCAGCTTCGTCGCAACAGGCAGAATACCATTGCGATCTCCTGCATTTATACCTGCGTTTCAGACTCTCAGTAACACAAGCGCAGCTGACCATTTTGACGTGAACGAGTTCCCAAGTAGCGTTCTCGCTACAGCCGACTACAAACGAACAGTCAGGTTGGCAGGAAGATATCCGTGTGCTGACTCCTATCAAAGGCCAATCCAGTGGATATTGACCAGCACTAGAGGAGGTCAAGCCGTCGAAGACCTCGTCATCATCAGCCCGTACGAAGCTCAGAAGCTGATACTAGACATCGAAAAGTCAAAATCCGTCTCCCTACATCTCTATGCACCACAGCCGAATCTTGACTTCCCAGCACTGGATGAGCTGAAACTCTACACTGTCCCACCCTTGGGAGCAGACTGGCAACTACCCTGTCATTTGAGATTGCAACTCAATCTCTTTGCCGGCCAGCTGTATTTTGGTTCGTCCAGTGATTACAGGGAGACGTGCGAGATCCTGAGCCTTGCTTGGAAGCATACTGAGGAAGGAATTACGGTGGAGGCAGATGGATTCATTGTCTGGAAATGTGGCGATCCCAAGTACAGGTTTAAGAAGAGTCCAGTAAAGTTCTTGAAGACTCTTTTGACGAAAATTCGCCGGGACTGTGAGGGGATAGACAAAACGCACTGGGGGAGGATTTTAGGGGGAGAGATCATTGAAAGTTCGGACTTTAGCGGAGACGGAGGAAAAACTGCAGGCCATAGCCTGGCGTTGCCGCTGCGACTTAGGAATTGAGAATACAGTACGGGGGTACTTCGGATGCTTTTGGGTTTCCCGCTTGAGAGACGTGTATAGCAAGTTGACTAAGGTACATGCTTGCGGATCTAAAATGGCCCTCCATTTCTACTTTCTGGACGAAGTGTTCTCGTATTCTGCTTTCCAGCGACTGATGCATGACAGCCAATGATATTGGGGCTTAGGCATTGGGGCTTACTCTAGACATACGCTTCCCGACGAAGGCGACTACTAGGGTAGTGCTTGGTATCGTGGGAAAGAGCCTCCAAAAGCGGTGGTAAAGGCCTCCTTTTTCCGAGGCAAATTCCCGGACAGCCTGCGTTGAGCTGTAGGATAGCGAACGAGACTGCTGTCGGTAATGTGACAACGTCTTAAATCCGCCTCGATGCTCTTGACGGAATAAGGGCGCTTCAGGTAATTGACGTAGATTCTACCTGGGGATTTTAAGATGCTAAGGCTACTTAGAAGAGAATTGAAAAACGATAAGGCTGAAGAAACTGACGGCTAGGAGAGAGCTTTAGAGGAAAATAAGACGCGAACGGAAGCATTGACACGCATGTGATGATGTGAAGGGTTAAGACTACTACAGAAGTCTAATGCTATAATGGAATCGTTAGTTTTTATGCTCTGTACGGACTACTGACCATAACTGTGAACAGAATCGAAGAGTTGCATCATTTGATGGAGACTACCCTGTGATGCTATCTGCCGATCGCGGAAGGTGGCCATTTTCCCTCCAACGAGATTTAATCCTTTCATTCAACCTCGCAAAAGAAACTCAACGCCACGCGCAATGTTCCTCCCTGGTTGCTATTTAGGAGGCTGTCAGTCATATTTATTTCAACAGAACGGCCGCGGCGTTATATTGCTGTCTGCCTCGTAGTAAACTCAATACGAGCGGTGAACGCCTTGTCGGCAATGAAGCACCGAATGCGGAGCCTTTCCGTGAGCCATTTATTGTTTTCATTGCTTTAACCCACTTTAAACGACGATGCCGAAGCTGCGTTAAAACGTGGTATTGGTTTGCCTATATCTATTAACTTATAGCCGTACGTTCAAACTTCCCTCTGTTCTTGAAACTTAACGGTCGGTTATCCTCAACTTTACTGATTCGGCCGCGACGAGACCAAGGGGCCGAACCAAAGATCCCCACCAAACCATAGACATTTATACCTCGCACAATGTGCATACGAATTTTTCTTCTAGAATTCGTAAGACGCGAGCAGCGCAACATTAAACGGGAAGACGAATCACTGCCACTCTCGGACCAAGCAGCGCTCGGACGTAAAAGGCAAAGGCAAAAAGAGACAGTGAAAGTCCCTCAGCATCCTAAACAACACTATGGTAGCAACGTCAAAGCAGACAAGGTCTCCTCTGATCACCCTCGATAACAACTACGAACCATAGCGACTTCATCTCCCTCCAGAGCAGTTCGGGAGCTTGGTGACGGATACACGAACCACCGCTCTTCATCTACAACAATACCTACTCTTCCGGGTTCGGTCATACTTGTTGTTTATCCGCACGGTAGTCTTCACCACATTGGAGTGTCTTCCAAGTCGTTTTTCTTCATTCCTAAGTATAGGTGGGCGTACCAGGATTGATCAATTTGAAGACACTTTCGAGGGCGTGCATTAGCTCTCTCCTGTACTCATGCTAGGCGTTGGCGAAGTAAGCCTGCGAGCACCGAGGTGTCTCTGGTCTCTCAGGGTGGGTAGAATGGTGTGCTGTACTCGTAGGTAGTTTAACATTTCTATGACAATGATTATCGGTTGGTAAGCGGCAGCAATACCTGCGGTGAAGATTATGCCGGATGCTTGCTCCCGAGCCAGACATGCCCACCCAGGTTCATACCAGCTAATGCTTACCGTTCCCGAGCTTTAACCTGAGGGATCTACTGTCTTATTCTAGGGCGATCCGGGGTAGTCCTCTTGATAGGTTCCATAAATATGCCACATCTCCCCGGCCACTGGGCCTCGCGTCCAAACACACTGCAACTTCCTTTCTCCCCGGGATCGCACACCACGTGATGCCACGGGAACATGACGACTCTCCTCAGCGGCCGAAGCGTCGACGTATCGCCTATGCTTGTGATTTGTGTCGAGCCAAGAAGAATCGATGCGATGGAGAAAGGCCGAGTTGCGGAGCCTGCAAAGAACGACAACAGGACTGTGTATATCCACCACAGAAATCACGAAATCCATTTATAACCGAAGAGTAAGATATCTACACCGTTAAGGGCTTTGTAAAGCCTCACTCTGACTTTGAGTAGATACATCGAACATTTAAAGAGCCGGAATAGGTTCTTGGAAGATCAGCTTCGCGCCAAAGAACAGCATTCAAGCGAATCTATTAACGATTCTAACTATGCTAATGTTGAATTGTCGGAAGAAGGAGACTGGAGCACGCCGATGGGCGTCGATGCATCCCTTTCAAAACAGAGCGTTGTCTCTACCCAACCTTTCAAGGAGCCTTTACCAATTTCAGCTTCGATGGACAATCATCGCGCCAGACGCCTTCCATCCCGGTCCTCACAAGATTCCCCATTTGTGCCATCCTTGCAAACGGTTCAGCCAGTTTCTACACCTTCAACCGATGGAGATGGTTCCAGCGCTAGGGCGTACTTTGGAGAGTCTTCCACATTCAATTTCATGGAGAAAGTCATGTCCCCTGGGATGGATAGAAACGACTCCACAGGCGCCGATGATCAAGCTACCATCGCTTCACTAGCTGCATCTAAAAGCTCCACCAATCCTATGGATCGACTTCTTGGAGCCGACACTGAAGATCCCCTTGGACTGCCACACCGATCTATGGCTGACTGGCTTGTCGACTCCTATTTCAGATATCGTCACCCGCTTCATCCGTATCTCCATGAATCCACTTTCAGACAGCGCTATGGACGCATCTGGACAGGCCAAGTGATGGAGGGTGAGGAACCTACAGGCAATAGTCTAGACTGGCTCGGCCTCGTTAACATGATTTTTGCGTTCGGTCACGACTATGAATCCCTTGGCCGTGCCAGTACCCGGTATGGACGTGTGTTGTATTTTAGGAGAGCACAAACACTTGTATTTTCTGCTCTTCTCCAAGGAGCAACGATTGAACTCGTTCAGGCACTACTTCTCATGGGCCTTTACTATCACAACGGACTAGAGTTGGATAATTGCTGGACAGTCGTAGGTTTAGCAATTCGCATGGCCCAAGGACTTGGCCTACATCTCTCTACGGAATCAACAGCTCGAGATGTAATTGACCAAGAAGTCAGAAAACGGACATGGTGGGGGTGTTTTGTGCTCGAGCGTATACTCAGTGCTAAAGTTGGACGCCACCCTTCGATTGACGAAAGCCATACTTCTGTCGAGCTTCCAATTGCAGTGGACGACGTGTACCTGCTACCTGGCTCTGACTCGACTGAATCTACGCAGCCAGCAGGAGTAGCTTCGTACGTCGATCTATTTCGTCATACTATTGCACAGGCTCGACTCCTTGGTCGCGTAGTGGAATCACTCTACGGAGGAAGTCAGAGTCGTAGCAATGGAGCAACCGTGAAAAGTCGGGATTCACTTTCGGCTTCTGAACTTCTTGCCAAATCTATTCAGCTTGATGGCGATTTGGCAACTTGGAAATCAGGCCTCCCGGCTCACTTACAGTTCGATTCGACAGCAGAGGGCTGGATTTTTGAGAGACAGCGTAGCGTATTGCAAATGAGGTAAATCATTGATTATGAAAGCCGGATTCGAGAAGCTCAATGTTTGCAGATACCTTGGTTGCCGCCAGCTGATTCATCGCCAAGCTCTCCTTGTAGCGATATCAACGCATGTCGAAGACCCGTTCCAGAGTGAATTGATATCTCTTTGTGTTCGAAGATGCGTTTCTACGGCGTGCGAGACGATATTTGAGATGCTCCTATTGGAAGAGAGAGCATTATTGCGAACTGGATGGCACAATTCGCACTGTAAGCCGATACCGTGTATATCACTGCTTGAACGAGTGTTGTTAACAGCTTCTCATTCAGATATCTTTACTGCGCTCTGTATATTAGTGGCTTTCCAAACACTTAATCCTGAGGCCAAATATGCCGCCCATTTACCGGATTCCATTGAAGTCCCGAAGGTCATCTCCCAAGGAGTCAGTTTCCTCAAGCGAGCCGGCGAACTCCACGCACTTGCATCGCGTTACGTCGAATTTGTCCATCGTCTGCAATTGAAGCTTGAGAAGTTCTCTGCCCGCCGTCAGACTCAGCCCATAAGCCGTTCCGATGAATCGCGCGCCTTGCCAGGAGACTTATACGACCCGCAGAATCCTGACGTTGCTCAAGGAATGGCAAATGTCGGAAATTCAGATTTGGATCTCACGCAGCTTTTGATGGACTTTGGTACTGACTTCTTTGATATTGAACACCTGTTTGATTCTAGTTGGTTTGATATGCCTTATAATCTAAGCGACAGTCAAAATCCGAACACCAAACCAGGATAAGAGTTCTGGTGAAACGTACAGCAAGTACCATAGACAGCCATTTACAGAGTTGAATTATGAATACAGAAATGCCAACATATTAGTTTGGAAGCTTTAAGTTTCGCAATTGTTCCTCATACTCCTTATCAATGTCTGCACCCCACACCCAACGCATTCGATGCTTCAGTTTGTCGGCCACGATCGGAAGGCATTGGTCGTACGATAGACCTTGGAACTCGGGTCCTTGCATTTCATACACGTTGCCAGCCTGGCGAGACGTAATCTGGGCTTTGTGTGCCCGCGGCAGTCGAACGTCCTCGTACAACTGAGCCCAAGTGCCAAGATGCTGGCTGGCGGCCAGACTTGATGGATTGCCAACGGCATTGAAGTACTCCTGCGTGCAGCGGCCGAGGATGTAAGCATCTTCTATGGCGTGTCCTGCACCTGACCCTATGATGTACTAGTCAGTGATTGCCATGATAAGCAGACCGCAAGACTCCTCGCACCTTGATGTGGTAACATGGCGTGGGCTGCGTCACCAAGTAGCACCACCTTACCACCCATGTATGTCCATTGCGAGAGTAGTTCCCTGTCATTCAACTTCCACTTTGCTGGCTTCTCACCCATGCAACGAATAGTCTTGAGGACAGTCTCATCCCATCCTTCATACTCCTTCTCCAAATCGGAGCGAGGCGCGTAGCTGCTCCAGCTTTCTTTCAGACCTTCCAACTCCTCTTGTGGCTTTGCGACGAAGGCAACTACGTTCAAAGTTTTGTTGCGGCTGATAGGGAAGACGAGGAAGTGTTTGTTGGGTGCAAGCCAACTCACTGCGTACGAATCAAATGGCCAAAAAGACTGCACGTCCTTGAGCGGTAGTAGACCTCTGTAGCAGATCCGCCCACTGTATCGCGGGAGGTCAGGCTTGAAGTGGCCGCGGATGACGGAGTGGATGCCATCGGCTCCCACAACCATGTCAACAGTTGTCTCAGTGCCATCTTCGAACTTGACGGTGACATGTTCACCGACATCCTATACACTTGTTAGAATTCAGCGGTGGAATCAGATGGAGCATGTAGCTTACTATGAGCTTAACACACCTCTTCTTCGTGTGCAATGTCGCTATTTCCCTCCCCTTAATGGCATCAAGCAACACATCTAGAAACTCGGCGCGATGCACTGAAAGCTGCCTAACATCTGGCTGATCAAACTCCGCGTCTATTGTCACAATCTCAGAACCATTGTCCCATCTTCGATGCGTGCGGTGGATATGATTCCGCTCTCCTGAGATGGCGTTGGCAGCCTTGTACACGCCGAGACGGTCAAGAACCTTAGCAGCGTTGACGGCAATACCTACGCCAGCACCAATTTCGGAGTATTCTGGAGCTTGTTCGTAGATGTCGAGATGGATTCCAGGACAGTGATAAGCAAGAGAAATTGCTGCGATCAGCCCGCCTATTCCACCACCTATGACTGCCACCGAGAAGTTTTCAGGTTTCGGCATAGGACGCATGATTGACCTTCAGAATGTGGATTTAGGTGTAATTACCGAGGAAGCGAGTCAATGGCATCTATAGAACGTCCATTTCAAACGAATGTAAGGTGTTTTATTGACTCCGGTGCTCGGGGAGACTTCAGGCGAAGGCGTGACGTTGTAGAGTTTTGACTCTATCCTATGGCCCTCCTCGGCTTGCTTAAGCACGTTTAGCCGACTGCAACCTTCTCAAATTTGTTTATCTCACCTTACCTTAACGCAACTTGCCTCCATTTGGTCCCCGTAGGTACGCCGCGAAGATCTCCCCGGCGAATCATTGCCGGGGTCCTATTACGTCCGCGAACCTTTTGAGGATAAGCGGCGGAAGATATGTCGAATAGTTCTAGGTGCCATTTTGATGGATGAGAGCATGCAGTACCCGATCTAGCCTTCAACGGTGCTGGATCCATGTCGGTGTATCTTCTATTCGATCACGTACGGTAGTCGAATTAAGCGTCGACCCTTTGCTCCCCAGCATCCGGGCCTTTGGGAAGCCAACTGATTTTGAAAGACCTCGGAAATCGTTTCACTCAGTTCTTTATTGCTATAATATAGCCATTTGCTAGTGGAATATCGATGAAGAGCAAATTAATAAGTATGGAAATGGTATTTATTCTCGTGAACGCACGTTCAGGAAGACAAGTCGAAAAGCACGTCTATTCGGCCATCTGCTGGTAAGAGCTATGTTACTACTGCAAAATCACAGATCATTGTGGAGGTCTGGTTCGCCTTGCCTAGCCCTAATTTCCTCTCCCTTCCAGATGAGCAACAGCAATGGCAGCCAAAACGCAAAGTTGATTGCAGCGAACGAACCCCATGATGTTCCCCAACCCTTGTGCTGCCCAAATGGCAAAGCATAAAAGCCAATGGTAAAGGCGAATATCTGCCGAAAGAGGTTGATGAGAGTAGAGACCTCAGCGGCTTGTGGTTTGTAGCAGTCCGTACAGTAGGCATATACAAGCGTCGTGGCAGCTTGCGTCCCGATACTGGTAACTACCATGCCGATGGCCAGACCAATCCAAGGAGTACGATTCTGAACGCAAACTCCAGAAATGATTAGTCCAACAGGAAGGAATAAGCCCAGCCATGCTAGATGTAACCTTGATTCTGGTTTGCGGTGGCCATCGTGTCTTCTAGCATACCGGTTGACGAGCATATCGCTTATCCACCCTGTGCAAGACTCTCCAAGGAGACAGCCAATCGTAAGAGGAACACCTAGTAGGAGACCTGTTTGGGCTGTATTAAATTTGTACAAGTCCTCCGTGATACTCGATGCCGTGAGTACGAATATAATGCTGCCGTAGCAATTCGATCTGCAGCCATATTAGCGAAGAAAATTTAAGGGGCGAACGACTTTCGTACGTCATGTAATAGAGGCAAGGAATGACAATGGCGACATATTTCAGCATCTTGAAGTTCCCAATAAAATCATTGACTCTGATCTTCTTGTCGAGAACTTTGCCAGTGAAGGCCATACGAGACCAATATGATTTCTCTTCTAGGTTGCTGAATTTCTCGCGCGAGAATAATGTTTCTGGGAAGCTGAAAATGAATATTAGCAATACAGCACCGAATAGTATTGCGTTGATCTTGAAAATCCATCTCCAGCCGAGGTTCAAAGCAATATACTACAGAGCCGGATGTCAGCTACAACTTTTCAACGGCGAGATAAGAGCAAGGGACACGAAATGAAAATACTCACTCCGCCGGCAATAGGGCCGAAATGTGGACCGTTTGTGAGTGCGAGAGCATAGAATCCCATGAATTTTCCCCTCTCGCCTTGGAAGAACATGTCGGTGATGGTCGCACCTCCGATGGAGAGGGCCACGCTTGCCCCAACGCCGACAAACGCGCGTGATACGATCTCCGTGGCATACTTTTTGGCATAGGCGGATCCTATATTGCTAGCGAGTGCAATAATGGTGAAACAGATATATGCTGGTCGTCGTCCGTAGAGATTGACGTATGGGGTAAGGAAAAGCGGCGTCACGCCTCCAAGGAGAGTATATGTCGTAGTAAGGTAGCTCGCTTGCTGATGTGTAACTTTAAAAGTTTTTGCAATCGGTCCGAAAGCAGCTGGAACCATTCCTGCTCCAACTATGAATTTCTGTTAGGGAAAACGGACCATGAATGGAAAGTGGATCAGTTGAAATCGTACATTGAGCGACAAATGCAAGTAGACACAAAAGAAAGAGCACATATGACTTGTACCAGATGGACCAATTCTAGAAAGATGATCAACAATGTTTATTCCCAGAAACGGCTTACGAGCTTGCAGCCCACGTACCAAGGGGTCATCTTTGTGGTCGCTAGGCTGAGGTACGAGGGGCAAGCCTCGAGCATCGAGCTTCAGGTTGCCATAAGGGTTTTCGACCTTCCGCATTCCGATCTCTTCAATCTCAACCATATTAGATTTCTCCATCGTAGTGAATAGTTCGTGCTACCGGGTCATTTTGTGGGGTGCAGCTACCCCGTATATAGCATGCATTTGTCGTTTAATAAGCCAAGCCGGGGAGATGTTCCAACTCCGCGAGAAGGATTACTCTAATTGCCGAAAGCCACCCAGGACAGGAAGCAAATTTCAAAATTGTAAACTTTGTCGTCGGTAAACATCCCGACAGGTAGGTGGTCATGAATCTCAACGGGGGACAAAGGTATGGAACCTAAAGATGGAGCGATGAGCTTATCGTACAAGCAGCCGTTCGCAGCCAGGGGAGAACAAGTCGCTACAGGGAATTAGAGTACTGTTTGCAATGATTTTACGCTCATGGAAGCCCATTTAACTGTTTACAGCCACAGACCACTCTACTTCGTAGAGAATATGCCGTTGTTTCAATAGCTAGAACTTAGTACGCCAATCTCGAAAGTTTTGAAGTTAAAACGACTCAGAACGGTACGATAACGTGACCTCGACTATTCTCACCTTGACGTCTTTTATTCAGCGCATTCGTTCCAGATATTTACATATACGGATCCTAAAGGAGAGCCGCTCAAACGAACGTTATCGAATCCCAACAAGGCAGCACGGCTTCAAGTCAGATATATTTTCTTTGAATTCAAGCTCGCATTCTGATACACTACTTCAATTTAAGAAAGGTAGAATGTACCATATTCTGCCCAATTTAGAGAACGCAACGAAATTTCCAACAACTGGAAATCGCTGTCTTTCTGAAAATCAATATGGATGAACCCATTTGGGTTTCCAGATCTTATATCGCTCGCCCATCTCCTTCAAAGCCTTGCCTTCTCCAGTCCTTTCCAGCCCCATTCCTCAGCAATAATCTCCGCAGCCCTCTCTCCAATTCCGAGCACCGTCAACATGGGATTGATAGTTGTCATTTCCGGAAAGATTCCCGCGTCCGCAATTCTCAAGCCCTTGATCCCTCGAACTTTGAGCTGTGGATCGACCACCGCCATATCATCCTTCTGCACGTCGCCCATCTTCGTCGTCCCAGCCGGATGATACACAGTGTGCGCGACCCGCCTGCTATACTCGCTCAGCTCCTTGTCCGTCTGCACTGCCGGCCCAGGCGCAACCTCGCGCTTGAGCCACGACTTGAACGGCTCCTGCTGCGCGACCTTCCGCGCGGCCTTCAAGCCGGCGACTAGGGTCGCGGCGTCGTAGCCTTCCGGGTCGGTGAAGTAGCGGAAGTCGAGGGCCGGCTTGACTCGCGGATCTGCGCTGGTCAGGTACAAGCGGCCGCGCGATCGGGGGCGCGGGATGTTGGGCGTCATGCAGAATGCATCGATCGGCTTGTCGTAGCCGAGCCGCACCGTGTTGAGGCAGAACGGGATCTGGTAGCAGTGCATCATCAGGTCTGTGACTTCGCCATCGCCGCCGCGGGCATTTGGAACTTCTCGCCGCAAGAAGACCCCCGCATCTGAGTCCATCGTCGTTTGATTGTCCGGTACAGGCTCCTTCAGCTCCCACATTATGATGGTTTCGGGATGGTCGAGGAGATTTTCGCCTACTCCTGGAATGTTCTTGATCACGGGAATCTTGAGATCTGATAGTTGCTTACGTGGGCCGATACCAGACAAGAGCATCAGACGAGGAGTGTCAATAGCGCCGGCGCATAGGATGGTTTCCGCTTTTGCGACTAAGGTCCGTCGTTCACCGTTTGCAAGCTCCAAAGTAACACCTGTTGCCCTGTCTCCTGACATATTGATCTTGTTCACCCATGCGCCGGTGAGAATGGTGAGGTTGGATCGCGACTCAGTGCCACGGAGAATCGGATGGATATACGCAACACTGGCGCTGCTTCGACGTCCGTCGTCTGGGTTGTAAGCTACAGAGAAGAAGCCGACTCCGCTTTTGAAATTACCATGGCTTCGGATCTGATGATTGAAATCATGAATAACGGGAATATCAAGAGCGGTTGAGCATGCGTCCACCCAGTCTCTGCACAATCGGTTGCGATGTCGGTAGTGAACCGGTTGGATAGCGTTACGAAGGTTGTCTAGCACTCGAGTGAACGTCTCAAAACCCCAGCCTTTACAGCCACGCTCTACCCATAGTCTGCAGTCATACTCTAGTGGCCGGAAAGATATCAAGGTGTTGTGACTGGAGCAGCCGCCCAGCACCTTTGCTCTGGAATGGCGAATATGAGAGTTGCCCATGGGCTGTTTTGTAGTTGGATAATCATAGTCCAAATCTCCGCCTAGCAAGCTCAACCAGTCCTTCAAAAGAAGCACGCGATCATCGCTGTAGTCACTTGGGCCGGCTTCTATCACCAGAACTTTCTTGTTTGGCAAATAGGATGAAAGGCGACTGGCAATAACGCAACCAGCCGTACCTCCTCCAACTATGATGAAGTCGAAATCGTTAACGGTTTGAGGCGGGAGATTTAATGTTACCGACATCGTACCACGCAAATGCAGGGTATAGCGTTCCAAATTGATTTTCAAGCTCAAAGTGTTTGTGTTTCACTGATTATGATACGAAACAATAGAAGAAAGGCAATGAATGTGTATGGTGGAAGGGATAGAGAAGCAGAATACCACCCTAGGAAGAAATCAGCTGGTTACGATCTTGTCCGGCAAGAGCAGAAAATTCATTAGTTATATGATGTATATCCCCATCTCACGGAATCATGGAACTGCCGCTAGCGTCATGTTAGTTTCTTTAGAGAAGTGGACCACGCGATGGCTTCGGTGGAACGCCGCTAGGAAGTCAGAGACATGCAAGTTTTTTTCCCGTAATGGCTACTCGTTCCAGTACCAAGCCTCCTGGACAAACGCTGTGTCTCAACGTAACTGTTGGAAGAGATGAAGGTCGAGACTCCAGTGGCTGAGGAAGCATAGATAAGGTAGAAATGAAAGAAGCTATGAAAGACGATAACGACGATGCATCTGTGGAGGGAATGTAACCGATTCGATTTTTTTAAACTGGGGCAGATGTCACCGCCCTGTAGATCTGCTGTAAAGTGGAGCCGGAGGCGGAAAACTTGCCCTACAACAGGAAAATTATCGGATCACGATTGGAAAGAGGCTTGGGAATCTGCAATAATAAAACCCAAGCCATTAGACCCATCTTCGCTTCGCATTCAAGTGCATTCGAGGTTATGATAAGGACAGGAGTGCAGCGCTGGGGGTGGTGAACTGATTGCAGCCATGTCCGAACAACTTCCGTATTCGCCACGACAAATCTTCTACGATGGACGGACACAAAGCTCTCGCGGACCAGTCTTTCAGACCATAGATCCTTCCACTGGCAAACCTCTTGCTAATGTACATTCAGCTTCGAACGAAGACATTGATCTTGCCATTTCATCTGCAGCCAGGGCCTTTCCATCGTGGTCGAAAACGCCATACAATGAGCGAGCTCGTATCTTTCTGCGGGCAGTAGCTCTTCTTCGTGGCAGAAATGATGAGCTAGCAAAAGTCGAAACGAATGACACGGGAAAGCCATTTTCAGAAACTAGTACAGTCGACATAGTAACTGGCGCTGATGTGCTAGAGTATTACGCGCACCTCGTTGGTGGTGGAGGCCTAAACGGCGAGACAAGTCGTCTTCGAGAAGATGCCTGGGTGTACACGACCAAAGAACCCTTAGGTGTCTGCGCAGGTATCGGAGCTTGGAACTATCCAATTCAAATGTATGTAGCTAATGTAACCGTCATTTCCGTTGAAAAGCTGTTACTGACGTTTGACACCGAAAGTGCTCTTTGGAAGTCCGCTCCCTGTCTTGCAGCAGGCAATACCATGGTGTACAAGCCCAGTGAAATAACTCCATTGCATGGCGACTACCTGGCAAAGCTGTACACAGAAGCTGGCCTCCCTCCAGGGGTGTTCAATGTTGTGTACGGTGCTGGTGACGTCGGCGCGTTTCTCACTTCTCATCCAACCATCGCAAAAGTCAGTTTTACGGGCCAAGTCAGTACCGGTCAGAAAGTTGCTGCATCTGCTGCAGGTAGAATGAAGTATGTGACTATGGAGCTGGGCGGTAAGAGCCCGCTCATCGCTCTCCCGGATGCAGATGTCGAACGAGCCGTAGACGGTGCGATGATGGCAAACTTTTTCAGTACTGGTCAGGTGTGTACAAATGGAACCAGAGTCTTTCTGCCGGCCACGATGAAGAATGCATTTGAGCAGAGGCTTCTAGAGAAGATGAAATTTGTAAGAGCAGGAGACTTGATGAACCCATCGACAAATTTCGGACCTTTGGTCTCAAAGATTCACTACGAAAAGGTGACCGGATATATTCGGCATGGCATCGAAATGGATAAGGCAAAACTTCTCTGCGGAGGTTTGCAGAAGCCTCCCATTTCCTCAGACTTGAGTTCAGGATACTGGATCCTTCCTACGGTCTTCACCAGCTGCCATGACGACATGAAGATTGTCAAAGAGGAGATTTTTGGACCTGTGATGACTATACTGACCTACCAAACTGTGGAAGAGGCTATCCGACGAGCAAACGACACGAACCTAGGATTGGCAGCTGGGGTCTTTACAAAGGATCTCAATCTTGCGCACAAAGTCGTCGATCAGCTTCAAGCGGGTATTACCTGGATCAACAGCTGGGGAGAAAGTCCTGCAGAGATGAGTGTAGGCGGCTGGAAAATGAGCGGCATCGGAGTTGAAAACGGTACAAAAGGAATAGAAGCTTGGGTTCGGACTAAAAGCACTTTGGTCGACATGAGCGGTAAAGTCGCAACAGTATTTACGGAAGAGTAAGAATATGGCGAAAAACAAATTGAATTTATCTGCTGAGCATTCCATAGTACGCTCTTGAGCAAGCTCTAGAACGACGTCTAGAAGGATCAAGCATTCATCACTAGATGAAGGCTATTCCGACAATGCCGAATACGTCGAAGCCAAGTTGCTCCCTGCTATAGAATGAGTGACTGGATTTGGGCATCGAACAGTCCACGGAACCGAGATGGCGATTTTCGATGAAGCACTCGGCTGGACGCAGATCGACTATCTATTGCATTGGCAAGGTTTGAGAGATATAGAGGGCTTATTATTGCCTATGCGGCGAATAGTGTTAGTTGTTTGGCCTTTATCAATTGCATTGGATAGTCGGTCAAATCAGTATGTATCTCCTACTCGTCCGTAGTACGTAGAACGAGCCACGCAACTGCCGGAGGCTCTTATCGGGCCCCATTGATGTAGCATCTATGAACTCGAAATCCCCTTGCGGCTTTGGCTGATAATCGTTACTCATGCTCGAGGCTGAGACCACAGCCGTGCTGCATGAACCTCAGACATGCTCTTTGAGATTTTCAACTAATTTTGCCGAGCAGAGATCATTTCAGCACAGTATGCGCCCCTCTCGCTGCCAGGTAGCCTTCGGTTGAGCCTTGTCCTAGAAGTCGGATTGCGCGGAAAATCTCGGAATTGTGGTATCGCAATCGTGACTTCGGGTCTGTGTATGGTGCTGGAAGACCTGTAATGTCGCAATAGTGGCGCTGACTGGAGGGGTGTAGAGAAGGAGCAGATTCGATGTTGGTGTATGTGACAATAGGTCCGTTGGTGGTCGACATGGTCGATCCACCCTGGTACAGAGTCTTCTCGAGAACTAGCCGATCTAATCGTTGTGCTGCCTGCGCAATGTTTGTGGTTGTTCCGCCGATAGGAGTCCGGTCACCAGCTGTGACAATGTCGGAGTGAGGGAGCATTGGGGTTGAAGCACCGCTATCATTTTGAGTCGGTGTATGTATTGCAGACGCTTCTTTCCTCGATGCATCTGCTATGATTGCCTTGACGTTCTTGTTACGACGTTGCGGTGGGCGCCAATTTGGGTTGCGAAAAGGCTTCGGAATAGCATAGATATCGAGTTTATCGAGGAGAGCTTGATGGTTCGTCTCATCAGAGGCCTGTGTAATCGGAGCCATGCTGGCAAAGTGGCTAGCAAATTTTGTAGTCACGTATGAAGCTGGACACTTTTGACAACTATAGCGTAAGCCGTGGAATCTGAGAATATTAGGCGCGCGCCTAGTCGTATTCTACATCAACAATCGTATACTCGACAACCTCGCGTAAAGGAATCGTCAACCTTTCAAGACAACAACAAGTAAAACATTGGCAACGAATAACACATTTTCAAGCAGATAAGTCAGTCACGGTGCATGAATTCATTGTCATGGTTAGAACACTTTGCGCTGTCTTGCTCATCGTCAATTGACCATACCTACAGGAGAGTCCCCACGAACATCAACAAAGCCTTCTCCTTTCGCGCATCATCACCAATGTGGTAAGCAACTAGCGTGACACGTTAATTGACGCGTAAATTTGACCTCTCGATGCAGGAGAAGCTCAATGAGGCGATCATGGTGTTGAATAAGTCGTTGCAGGTAAGGCCTACATAAATGAACGACGGCAGTAGGCTCTAAGATCAAAATGTAGGAAATTAACATCCAAAATATGAACGTTGAATTGGTTGCCCAAATGTTTAAAAATTATCAGTCGAATGTTCTGTTTCATCTAGAAGGTTTGCGTTATGATTCTGTTCTTTAGCCGTTATGATGCTAATGTGCCACAGCAACCGATGGACTCAAAGAACCATCATGAAGATTGTGATCATCGAAGACGACCGTTACGCATTTTCAAGCAGATTTTGGGCAGGTTGTTGACTTTGGCAGTACGCATTGCTGTGGGAAAGATAGACGCGCGCTTAGTAGTCAAGGGATCTGAAGTTCAAACTCGGGATGACCATTGTTGTACAATAGCCTCACGCTCATAACGTTAATTGACGCCACCACTGCCACGCCGCCATTACGGAGGCGAATGCAACTGCGTCTTTAAAATCATGACTTGACAATCCAATTTCTTCAAAACCTCTCCACAGCACCGCAAACATGCCAGGCGCAATAGAAACACCACCACAGTCCGGGCGCAATTCGCCAAAGTCGCTTCCTGCAAAGATATGGAACCTACGAGAACCACCCTTCGAAGGCGTTAGGCCTATAGATACAGAGGGATACAAGAGAAGCACGCCTAATACTGCGATAGTTATCGACAATGGTTCGTGTTTGGGCAGCATTTCCTCGAATTACGGCTTTCTCTAACATGCCAAAATAGGATCGTCTCATGTCCGCGCCGGGTGGTCGTTTGACTCCAAACCTCGAATATCCCTACCTCCGCTCATGGCACGATATCGTGATCGAAAGTTGAATCGCACTTTCATGTTTATCGGCTCCGATGTCTACGCGGACGGCACAGCTCGAGGACAGGCAAAAAACATATACGAGCCAGGAAGCAACGTGGTCAATAACTGGGATGTCGTTGAAGGTGTACTGGACTATGTTTTCATCAAACTAGGACTGAACGGCGCCAATGGCAACATAGATCGACCGATTGTTATGACGGAGCCAGTCGCCAACCTCCCTTACGCCAGGAAGACAATGTCCGAGATCCTATTCGAGGCATATGGAGTACCATCCGTAGCCTATGGCATCGATTCATTGTTCTCATACCAGTACAATGGTGGAAAACACGGTCTAGTGATATCTTCGTCGTATACTGCAACGCATCTCATTCCTGTCATCAACTCGAAAGCAGTACTCTCCCATGCAACACGGTTAAACTGGGGCCGATTTCAAACCTCCGAGTATCTCCTGAAGCTACTGAGACTCAAATATCCCACATTTCCGGGCAAACTCAGTGATCCGCAGGCCGAGGATCTCGTGAGAGATCACTGCTATATCTCGCAAGATTACGAGACTGAGCTTTGCAGCTATCTTGAATGGACCGGCCTCGAAGAACGCGACCATATCATTCAACATCCCTTCACTGAACGAGAAGTAGTGCAGAAAACGGAAGAAGAGCTTGCTCGTCAGGCGGAGAAGCGAAAAGAGAGCGGTCGAAGGTTGCAAGAGCAGGCTGCGAAAATGCGACTTGAAAAGCTTATGCGCAAGGAACAAGAGTTAACATACTACAAGGAACTTCAAACAAAGCTTATTGAAATGCCCAAGAAGGAGCAAAAGCGAATCCTCGAATCAGAAGACTTTGATGACGAAACTCAGCTTGATAAGAGGATCCGAGAGCTTGAGAAATCCATCAAGAGAGCAAGAAACAAGGATGTTGGAGACAGTGGCGAGGAGCAAGAAGAGGAGCCTACGTTCCCATTACTTGATGTTCCAGATGATCAATTAGACGAAGATGGTCTCAAGCAAAAGCGACAGCAACGTCTCATGAAGTCCAATTACGACGCTCGACAGCGAGCAAAGATGGAAAAAGAGCGCGAGAAGGCTCGAATCGCTGAAGAGGAGCGTCTGGACAATGAGAGGCGAGAAGCAGACCTGGAGGGCTGGATAGAAGAGCGAAGACTGGCACGTCAGACTCTGCTGTCCAAAATCAAGGAACGCGAACGGCTCAAGGCTGATCTTGGCAACCGAAAATCCCTCGCCAACCAGATGCGCATGAAGACCATAGCGAACCTAGCATCTGACACCACTACCAAGAAACGACGACGAGGTGGAGACGAGGACACCTTTGGTGCTGATGATGCCGATTGGGGTGTATATCGCACTGTTGCTACTGGAGAGCAGAGTGATGATGAGGAAGAGGAAGATCTTAATACTGGTTTGAAAACCATCGAGGAACAGTTGCTTAAGCACGACCCCAACTTTACCGAGGAGAGCACGAGAGAAGCACAATTAGACTGGACGAAGAGCCTAGTGCATGCATTCTTACGTGGACCTTGGCCGTTCGATCCCGAAAGCCAGCGAGAACTCCATCAGCTACATCTCAACGTTGAACGGATCCGGGTTCCTGAAGTTGTTTTCCAACCGTCAATTGCAGGTGTAGACCAAGCCGGCATAGTGGAGATTGCTACTGGAATTCTGACAGAGCGATTGGCCGACTCCATGTATCGCGATGACATTTTGAAAGACATCTTTTTGACTGGAGGAAACACCACATTCCAGGGTTTTGAAGAACGGTTGCAGCAGGAGCTGAGAGCGGTTTTACCAGTAGAGGCAACACTACATGTTCGCAAAGCCAAAGATCCTGTTCTCGATGCTTGGAAAGGTGCGGCACAATGGGCAGGAGATGCATCAAATAGACCACACTTTGTCACGAGGGCAGAGTTCCTCGAGAAGGGTGGAGACTACATTAAGGTGAGTGATCATCCATGCATTACGTGTGTTTCGAGCTAGCCTGACTAGGATATAGGAACACTCATACAGCAACAGTATTGCCTCGGCGTAGTGAGAGCTTTCCGAGCGAATGGTTCAGCACAGCGGTTCTCAGTATACGAGTCTTACATCCATCTACGCCCCAGAAGAGGTTCTCAAAGTGCCTATTGCCATCCCTTATACGAGTGCTGTATTGGGAAATGTACCTTACTGAGTAGACTTGGAAAAGGAGGGCTTACAGTACTATGTATGAAATTCAAACGACTCGGATTGTTATCTCTAAAAGCTACCGTTTTCACTGCCACGTTAGAGAGTCATTCCCTTCGACGCCAGTCACCGTCCTAGTCTCCATATTTAGCCCTAATATGCGTAGAATAAAAGTCAGCTCATAGATGTACTTTGCGAACATGCCGCCCAAGTCCAAGAGGAGTCTGATGCCCATCAACGACCAATTACTGAACGGGTCGTGACGGAGCTGCGTGACGGATAGAGAACCAAGCTACACTTTTCAGCTACCGAGCTTTGCGCCTTGCCAAGCTTTTGGCGCATCATACGATGCGGAATACCATTCCCTCGACCACGCATTCAAAGCCTGTGGGGTTTTCTTTCTCCGAATCCGGCTATGCTCTTCACCGATTGACCTCTTTAGCGTAACTACTAAGCACCTCGAACCTTAATTGGAATGGTTTTGTATGTATGCCAAGACACTATGAATGCATCCTACGATCGGAAATGCCTACAATCAGCTAGCTATCGCATTTCTAGCCAGCCAACATCACCTTCGAAGAGCACAATGGGTTTCGTAGAAATTTTAGCTTACCATATGTTCAGCTATTCATGTAATGCACAAGTACATCCGAGGCCGTACCGTCAATAGTACGGTTCTTAAAAGAAACCACATTTCCCGTCAAGTTCAAAGCAGACAATCACAAACGCAAGAAGTTCGCTAATTAGTTCCTCTAACAATGTCTTACCCAACCACTCCCGCTTATATAACAAATTGCAGTGGTACGGAGAAGCGCTTACGCGAGCATCCCGGCCTGGACTTTTTGTTCGATCATCAAGAAGCCTTCGATAAGGGCAACATGAAAACTGAGCCGTACACTGTCTATCACGCCAAGGATTTCACCCTTACACTGCCTGACGGCACGGTTCTACCACCTGGCGAAGCATCTTGGAAAGGTTGGCTCGAGGAGTATGCTCCCTTCACTGAACACTTGCACGAGGCTAGATACATCAATATCTACGAGCGCGACGGAGGTTGGGAAATGATGGGTGTTGCAAATGTTTACGCAAACCTTCATGTGCCGGGTGAAAAGACAAAGACGGATTTGTCTGGTCGTCAGTGGGATGTTGTTGCGCCGGGAGCATTCCTCTTCACTTGCGTCAAAGACTCCACTGGCCCGAAGGGATACAAGGTCAAGTCTATGAGCTTGTATGGAAATAAGATCCCTGTAATTACAGAGATGGTAAAGCGTGGAATGGTTAAACCTGAGGATCTCTTCAAATAGATGTTCGTCGGGGAAGACAAGAGAGTCACAAGCCTAGATGTTTACACAGAGATCCAGTATGGCAATAATGCGAGAGTCAACTTATTCTAGATCCGATGTGATGATGAAGAATATCTGCTATGCATTCATATACGCTGTGGTTTCCAATGCGGCTGTTATGATAACTACTCTATTAAACAACCTGATGGCAAGTTGACCGCCATTTTTGGCGGTTTGTGTCGCCGTTTTCTGCGGTAAACTTGCCAATTTACACGCCAATCGCAGGCCCTGTCTAATGGCTTCGCCAGGGTGCCCTGCCTGCGGCCTGCCCTTGCTGCGCTGCGCGGTCAAAGCACGTGTCAACGCACACCTGAGAGGCGGCTGGACAACGTCGTGAAAGAACTGCACTGCTGCTCCCGAACCCTCAGTTAATGGGTAGGTTTACGATTCCCAGAAATGAACGACTCCATAACTAATGTAAAGATATATTAGACCAAAGCGTAGTTTATCGACCACTTATTGGAGACAACATCCGTCTTCTAATCCTTCGGCCAGGTTCATTCGACGTGCAAAGGGTCGAATCCGTGACAAGTGTCAGTTACGGGATTGGCATTGGCATACCAAGACTCCAATCGTTCCCTGCCAGGTAAAGCGCTATAATTTAAGTCAGTCCACCTCCACGAATCCGCCATAAAGTACTTACAGAATGCGTAAAGCGTGATACAGTCTGGCATTTTGATCGCAGAGTTTGGGTTGCTGCGCGCCGCCCAGCACTCATCAAATCCATACGCTTCATCAATCCAGGTTACTCATCGAACGTCAGTCCTCTGGAATCGCTATAGCGGCAAGAGCTACTTACTGGTTCTGCTGTGAAGCAAGTGCAAGAATTCATGGAAAAGCGTGGTGCCTATCGGCCGGACCTTATCTATGTAGGTGTTCGGATTTGATTGTGATATATCTTCCTCCGGCGTAACCTTGGAAAGCACCGGAAAGGTAGCCCATCCTAAAGGACAAATTGTAATCCATCTACTCCTTGGCTCCGTGAAGGCATAAGTCACGCCATCATCACATGCAGGATCGTTTGTTGGAAACCATACCCGCGGCGTAGTATGCTCGTCTGTAAGTCGTTAGCAGCAGTCGAATCGATATAGCTAGAGAACCACTAACTGACGAGCTTATATTGACCATTCGGAAGCTGGTTATCGTATTGATCTACTTCGCTTTTCGTCAGATAGCTGTCACTACACGCGATCGTGACAGTCGGAATCGCATTAGTGGCTAGATTCTTGATATCATTGAGATACCCTAAAGTTGACTCATCAGCTGCATAATGCTAAACATGGCCATTCAGAAACTCCTACCAATTAGGTTCGTAAGTCTATTCCTAGCACCCACAGCCTGACTCATTACAAAGTAGGTCTCGAAGGTTCTGCCGACGACATCGTCCTCGTGTGTTGTCCCTATCTGCGTTCTAGCGTTGGTGGTACGAGAATACGCAGCTTCGGCTATATCCACCATCTGACTGAACATGTTTCTTACAGAAGCCTTTTGAACCGTCAAGCAAGTCTCATCGTCGAGGTTGATCCATGCCGGTAGAGGTCTAATTTCACTTGCCACATGAATCATCATGATGGTTAATAAAGAAAATAAACGTAGGGACAACATCTTGGAAGTCGCCCAAAAATCTGAGATGGTCCGGCAAGTCTACATATAGTATTACCATGTCTACCATGTCGCACTAATTACCGAGGTATAGGGTATGAAGGATGGGTAACGATTATTTTTGGGTAATTTGTGATTAATTTCTCCCAAACATGTCTACGACTTTGATAAGCTCTTGCAACTCTCAACTCTGACGTACAATGCGACTCCAACAGACACTGCGACTTTCATAGGCTCTGCGGCTCCCAAAGACTCTGAGACTCCTATAGAGAGGGCCTCCTTCTTCTCCACTCCTTATTCTATTTGTCGCAATACTATTCACAAGGATTCCAGATAACTTCGTACTATGACAGCCATATCCTATATTCCGCTTACCCGCAGTAGTAATCCCACCCACTTCACGTTCCAGGCCATAATCCCACCCAAACCCTTATCTAATTTATCCGAGTCTGTCCAGCCACGGGACCGATTGAAGATACCAAGCGATAAATGAACTCGTTGATTGCTTTGGGATTCATCCGATGAACCCCACCGTACATGGTGACATATGCAGCTCAGCGTCACAGATTCAGCGTGGGAATTCATGCATCTTCCATCGTTGCGGTGGTATCCCTGGCCAACGATCACTGATACGGCGTGGACGTAGTCCATGAGGTTGAGGTTTGAATTTCATACCAAACCAATTTCACCGGTAAATCACCAAAAAGAGAGGAATCGTTACGTGAATCGGGATATTCTTTTGACTTAATAGTACACCCCATTCTGTAAGCTACTTAGATCAGAAGCTAATCGTCTTCTAGTGGAAATTACTGTCACTTTGCAATCATTTCGGCTGGTAAACATCCCCTGCTATCGGACATTCTGTGCTTCTCTAGGAGCCGGCAATAGATGTCCGGGATAACACCTTCCGAGGCTCTGAGTATGCTATGAAACTATATTTTGGTCTCCAAGCGGTCACTCAACTCTCGTTTTACTCACACAACTTCAGACTCAAGTCAGTAATATTAAAAATTCCAAAAATGAAGGTCCTTTCCGCCATCCTCGTGCTCGCCGCAGCCGCTTTCGCCAGCGCCCAGTCCCGGTGCCTAACTGTCGCAGCAAAAATCCCGCCTTGCGGTGTTCGTTGCCCCAGTCCCAATCACTCTATCCAACTCTTGCTAAACTGCACCTAAAGGTCTCCTGCTTATCATCCGCAGCATCTGCCGTCGGTTGCGCCCAAACCGACTTCGCCTGCCAATGTAGCAGTTCTCAATCATCCGCCATCCAGGTCGCCGCCTTAAGCTGCATTGTTAACGGCTGTGGCGCCGTAACCGGAAGCCAAGTCTCGTCTTCTGCTCTGGCTGTCTGCTCTTGCCTCGCAACCGCTGGCAGCGGTACCACCTCTGCGCCCAAAACATCGACGACTGGCTCCACGTCTAGCACCAGCTGCAGAACCAGTGTCAACACCAGCACTGCAACTGCAGGAGGACCACCGCCAGCAAAATTACACTCGGGAACTTATACCAACACCAACTCCAGCTCCAGCTCCAACACTGCAACTCTGGGAGGACCATCGCTAGCAGGATCACCGTCAGGAACTTGTACTAACACCAGCTCTGGCACTGCAGCTCCAGGAGGACCATCGCCAGCAGGATCACCGCCAAGAACTTATACCAACACCAGCTCTGGCACTGCAGCTCCGGGAGGACCATCGCCAGCAGGATCACCGCCAAGAACTTATACCAACACCAGCTCCAGCGCTGCAACTCCAGGAGGACCATCGCCAGCAGGATCACCGTCGGGAACTTATACTAAAACCAGCTCTAGCACTGCAACTCCAGGAAGAGTATCGCCAGCAGGATCACCATCTGAAACTTATACTAAAACCAGCACCAATACTAGAGCCCCAGGAGGACCATCAATCGGAGGTTCAGCTAGTAGCGGCATTCCGACTTTAACTACCCCTACTACGCTGCCTACTAGCTTTTCAACAGCTGCCTTAAGATCGGCCATTAGCGCAGTTTCGCAAATAAACTCCGCCGCGACACTATACATTAAACATCCAACCAAAGAAAATGCCAAAGCTTTACAGAGTGTCGTCAACACTGCGTCTCAAGGTATGACAATTGCCGGCATAGACATTCATGTGTCTAACAAAACTACAGATACATCAAATCTTCCTCTGGATACCAGCATTTTCGGACTACTGTTTAGTGCCTTGAATACACTGCGTAGTGTAGTGACCGACTTATCGGAGAAAATAACCTCCCAAGTAATAAAAGATTTGGAGGATGCAATCCGGGATGTCGACGACATTGTCCAGGATATCGAGGACGACGACGACGACGATGACGATGATGATGATGATGATAATTCATCCAAGGAGACTAGCAAAATATCTTCGACTACAACGTCTTCCACTAGCAAGTCTTCTTCTACTTCGTCAAGTTCCTCGACCCAGAACGGAATTCAAGTGACCCCTATTGCAGACAAAGCCTTTTCTATCAATACTGCTATCAACCAAGCGCTTGCACAGCAGATCTCAGCAATTGAATGGAATTGTGTGACTCTCGTTTCAGGATCTTCTCTAACAGGACAAGATTGCATTTTTCCAGACTGGTGGTGGTCAACTCCGCCATTGGCATCTACTCCGCTACCTCCAACACCAATATCTACTTCCGCGGCACCACCTCCTCCCACGTCGCCAACTCCTCCTCCAGCATCTCCTACGGCACCATCTTCTCCACCTCTGGAATCAGCTGGAAATGGGCATGGAAACTGCACCATGATTTTGTATGGTAGTGGTTACTATGGTCCACTCAACTCGGCACTACTTCTTCAATGTCTGTCCAACTATGAGTACGTTGACTGGGACGTCGGTGACAATTGTGCTAACGTGAATTGGTATAAATCATCCTATCAAAACACTTACCAAAACGCCACAGAGTGTTGGTTAGCATGTGTGGACTGTATCGCGGAAGGAATCGTTAACGGGGCAAATAACATAGCCTGCAACGACACAGTGGGTTCTGCGACCTGTATAATGGGGTACGACTCAGGACCGGTCATTAATACAGCTACACTTGAATCATCACAGAATACATAGTGGTCAACCACTTGAATCTGCTCCGCCCGGCTATTCGGAATGCCAGATTAATCCTTCCGACTCAGCGAATGCGGATTTGAACATAGACCTCAAATGGTGTATCCTTGGTTACAACTTGACGTCTATTGAGTACGATGGTTTTGGTGGTGGCTGGGCCACATGTGCAGAAGCATTGTGGTCTTGGCAAGTTAATTTGTGGAATGATTTGGATGACTGCGTTAACGGATGTTTGAGCTGCTTCGCACAGGGCATTGATCAAGGGTCAGCACAAGTGGAATGTGTTATTAATGCAGGCGCTGCCACCTGTCAATATGAGTACTCTTTTATTGGGGGGACTGTCTGGGGTTAATCGGATCATGCATGGATTAATCAAGTCAGGTTCAAAATACAACGGTCCAGAACTTCTTCGAGCAAGATAGACGGACGGAAGGAGGGAATGACTGGCAGCGACGGCGTGAGGAGGAGCGGCGCGTCGGAGACGGCGGCAGGAAGATCAGGGAAGAGGGCCGGCGGCGGCGCATTAGCGACGGCGACGGCGACAGTGATGGGTGGTATGTGCTGGTAAGGGGATAGTAAGGGTGGACGACTGGTTGAGGGGTGTGAAAAAGTGGTATGAAATAAAACGCAAGACTGAGGAAAGAGGGAATGGTCGGCAAAGTCCTTATATACTGCGAATGAGAGGTTCTGTCGAAGCGGAAAAACAGTCGGAAGGCGAGTGGGCCAATGAGAGCGAGGGCGGATTCGGAAACCGCTGAAATCGGTGGTTCACTTGCCATCAGATTATTTTCTAGGATACTATATACCTACTGGTTGAAAGCTATGAGAATACGCTCATGATGGTGGAAACAAGCTGACATGGGAGTACTACTCGTGTCGCTCGGAAAGCCGCGGTGAGTTTTCTATGAACTGCAGAACGGTGATTACAGTAAGTTGACCCATTTGTAAAACCAGCTCTTCGGCGCTGAAAACAGAATACAAACGAGATACACAGAGATCCTATGTAAATCTTCTAGACGAGTAGATGGACTCGTGAATGGCACGCTAGAGGGTTTGGCTAGAGTCGGAATAGCGTAAGGGGAGAGGAAGTGTGGAGCTGTGGGGTTACGGAAACAATGAACAAGGAATCGAGGTGTTAGATCGAGCAGAGTAGAGTAACCCACGAACGAGTTCATAGGTTCGTCGAGCTATTCGCGTACATCTACAGTGGCAGCTTCGATACAAGCCAGCTCGGGTGTTAACTGTGCTGATGAATGGTACTTTCCATAGTATCTCCCAGAGCGTGCCATCCGCCTCGAGATGACATTGACGTTTTGAAGCTATAAAGATGGATACTATATGGGAATTGGCAGGTGACCAAAGCTAGAGAAGCCACATATGCCGTTCGCGCAGGGGCAAGTTGATGGAGGCGACATGGGTATCTTTGTACGCTGAGGAAGGATGACAGGGTCGGTTCATTCTCCGCTTATGATCAGATAAGATTCATCCACTACCTTATCCAACGATCCAACGACGAGCATTCCGTACCTCACGCCATACAACGCCATAGACGAAATGTTTGTCAAATTAGGGTTTGTGCTGGATGCATCGGCGCCAACCAAGCCGTGTCGACTGACGTTGCGCGCCTGAGAAGGTTGCGGAATTTCGTCTTTTCTAAGCATGTCATGTTTCTCTTCTGGGCTTCAAGCCAATGGTGGCCGAGATGAGCGTTGGTGAAATTCTGAAACACGACATGCGACGCCAACAACCACGGCAGCTAATTTCCCCGTCAAACCACTGACTACCGATATCCTTTGATGTGAGATGAAGCTCTGGCCATTTTCCTTTCATCTTACCTCTGCATCCCGCCCCTGGACCTGATGGATCGTAGTCGCCATGTTGTTGTCAACCGTCCCTCTACTCCTCTCATCTCCAAGTAGCATTCAGCAAGCGCGTCAATGACTTCAACAACACCTGGTTCTCTGTGAGAGCCGTCCATTCATTTATCGGTGCTTCCACGTACATACCTTGGCTTTGGCCTCTCTTTGTTCAGTTTCATCTTCTTTCAATCCATTCCTTTGCAACCGGTTTCAAACAGGAGACTCGCCATGGAAAGGCTTCTTGGGCGATCAAAGTCCCATAAACACAACCCCAATCGAAGAGAAAAACTTGCGGAATTCGATCTTGCGCGCTCACCCACTACATCCTTAAATTCCACTTCATGGACGACTGAACGCGTCTCGGCCGCGCGACTAGGCGGCGCAGCAGGACGTTCGGCGAATGTGTCAGACAGCAATATTCGACCAAAGACCGCCGGTGCTGCTGTCTCTCCATCCCCACTGAGGACTGTTGCGAATATCGGTGACCCAATTATCATTATGTCGGATAACATGGAGTATCGCTTTCCGACGCCAACGGCACGAAAAACGACTTTTTCACTCGTCACTCCATCCGCTACAGTGCGTTCGGATCCCGAAGAGATTGGCATCGGCGTGGCATTGGGGAGTCCTTCACAAGCGCATTTCTTTCAAAAGCCAAGCATTGCCCTACCAAGTTCATCACGGGCCCACCAATTTCAGAGTCCCGTTGTCCAGGCTCAATCCGCCACCACAAGTAACGAAATGTTCAGTCCGGCTAAGTCAACGCCGAATGAGCAACGAGAAATGAGACACGACATGAACGAAACCGGTAAACCAAAGCTTAGTAGATGGCGGTCGATCGGAAATTTCTTCGGGAAGAAGCAGCAGCAACAACAACAGGATGAAAACTACCTACAAGTTTATGATGCAAATGTTGGTAATTCAACCTCATCATCGCCTGTAGTCCGTTCGGCACGCTTCTCTGGAGACCCACCGAAAGACACCATGAAGAAGGCGAAACGATCAGTGAGGAGGAAGAAAGAGGTGCCGGAACTGCAAGTTGGTATTCCAGTACAACTTCCATCGGCAGATATCGGTCCAGCAACTCCTCCTAGAGGTCCATTGCTCAACGTTAACATCCCAGACATCCATATGGAGCGATACAGCGTGATGTTCAGTGGCGTTCTGCCGGCTCGACAGTCTGGGTTGCTGGCTCGTCGGCAGGCAGGCAAGACCGCTAATCTTGAGGTAAAGCGTCTTCAATTCACACAGCGGCTTATGTATCCGCGTACTGACTCGAACCAGCCTCTACAAATTCCCAACGCTCCCGGCCTCCGTCGACGTGCAACTTCACCGAATCCATCTCCATCATACAAGCTCTTCCCACAAGGCGACACGCACACGCCCAAAGACCTCGAGCGCTCCGCCTCGGTGCTCAGCCGGCCGCGGCCCCTCCGCCGCGCGAAAACCGCGCCCGGCGGCCTCTCGCCGAAGCCAGAGCTGCTGGAGCCAGCGACGCCGGCGACAGCCGCAGACGCCGAGTACGCGGCGGCAGAGCAGAGCCGGCAAGCGCTGACGCCGACGCCGTCGGAGCCGTCGTCGCCCTCAACGCCCAAAGACGGCGAAGCGGCCGGGCCCCGCGACACATGGCGCTACTCGCTGACGGACGCCGACGAGCCCGCCTGGGAGATGATCACGATCGGCAAGGCGGCCGAGCCGGGCGACCGGGTCAGCGCGTCGGACGTGGCGCGGCCGCTGGCGCGCGCGCCGGGCCCGTCGCGCTTCGCCGCCGCCGCCGCCGCCGCGCCCGACCGCGACGACGACTGGCTCTACCGCGCTGAGGTCCAGGTCGCGCGCAGCCTCAGCGTTACGAAGGCTCGCCGGCACCTGCTGCGCCCGCTGGCCGTCGCCAAGGAGCAGGGCGCTGAGAAGGTCAGCGATAGTAGGGCGCTCACGCCGCTGCTGGTGGAGGCGGCGGCGAGGAAGAGTATGGCGGTGAGAATTGAGGATGCGTAGATGGTTGAATTGGACTCTGGACGGGTTCGGGGTTTGTGGAAGTCCGGCGACTTTTACATTCTTTTTTTTTTTGGTCACGCTGGACCGGGTGGAGCGACTGCGCCTGATAGAATTGGGACTGGAGGTCGCATTTGGATTTTGCATATTGATGATTGCTCTGCTGGCCTGGAATCCATTCGTTTTACGCTGCGGTTCAGCGTTTTGCAAGTACAGGCATGAATTCCCTGGAAGGGAGAACGGAGGGAGCCGATGAACTTTTTCAAGCGCTTGTATTACTGCGTACTCGGCGATTGTATATCGCACGAATTGTATAGATCGAGGCCTATTAACGCCCTGCAAACTTACAAAGAGCTATTCTACTAGAACCTTTGCTAAGCATCTAACTGCTTCTGATTCTCAATAGTCTCTGCCGGCGGTCCCACGCTTGCGGAGCTCAAAGTGCTATGATGCAAACCCATGGCACTGGTGTCATACCCGTGTCGTTCCAGGTAAGCACGGAAGCGTTTGTCTTCTTGATCGATGGTATCTTGGCCGATGTGCGGTAAGCAGAAGAATGCTAGCATACCGGAGAACACTGCCATCGAACTCGCAACCCAGAACGGATCTTGACCAGACGCAATGCCAGAAGGTGCATTGTTTTGGATGATCTGCAAAGCATTAGCTAAATCCTCTTTGATGCTGTATTTATGATGTTTGCTTACGGGGAAGAGATAAGTACCAACGAAGGCGCCGACTTTACCCAAAGCGCCTGCTATACCATAGTACTGACCACGAATCGCCGTCGCACTGGTTTTGCTTGCAATCAGGCCAATGTTGTCGCCGGGGCCGACTTCGCCCAGAGCCAGGAAGATGCCATAGACTACCACAAAACCGCCAACTGCCGAAGGTTTGTTCAGGTACGCGTAGCAGCCAGCCATGATGTAGCCTACAATGGCCTGGGATACTACGCCAATGGTAAGGGCATACCGAGGACCGATCCAGTCAGAAAGCCAAGCACCAAAGATACATCCGGGCATGTAAAACAAATTGATCAGCGTATTCCATCCGAATGTGACCCAGAGACGATTGTCATTGCCGAGCAAATTATCCAGGATATAAGAACTGTATATGCCGAATCCGTAGGCGCTGAAGTCGTAAATGAACCAAATCAAACCCACGATCAAAAGTCGAAACCAGTAAAATTTAATCACCAGCCAAACCGGCGTCTTCGCCTTGGCCATGCTCTCCCTCTCGAACGCCTCCGGCTCCCTCAACTTGATACGGAAGTAGAGCAGCGAAAGCGGCGGGATGATGCCGAGACCCAAGCAGATGCGCCAGGCGGCGCGCAGGTGGTCTTCCGTGGTGGCAAGAACCACGATCATGGGCACGAACGCCGCGACCACGAAGCCGAAGTCAATGGCACAGTCGGTAGCCCTAATACGATATTAGAAAGGGAATGTCGAATCTGCGGCTCTGCTAACCCACCAAATGAACCAGCGGTTTCGGACACCGGCCTTGAGCTCTCCGGATGATTCGGCCGCGCCGACGCTTCCCGCTGGATACTCGCCGCCAATCGACAGGCCCAGGAGGAAGCGCCATGCCGCCAGAGCTGCGAATAGGCCGGAAATGCTTCCGTGGTAGCCGTAGGCGCCGGCACACAGTGCGGCGAAGACAAAGAGCATGATAGTGGCGGCTAGGAGTGACCATTTGCGGGAGAAATGGTCAGAGGTGTACTGCGGCATTACATTAGCTTCGCAATTGGGTGCGTAGGAACTCATTGAAGGGATACGAGGTTGAGAGGACGTACACCGAAGGCTAGCGTGCCTAAGACTGTACCAGCGAACGTAATGGCTGAAATATTCCTCTGAGCCGGTGATCCTTTGTACTGCTTAGGATAGATTCGAGCGAGCATAGTGCTGACCGAGCCAATGACCTGTGTCCTTGTCAGGAGGTGTCGAAATGCTGGAGCTTGAACTATAGCTTCTTACACCGTTGAGATAGCCATCTGAAAATAAACCAAATCCACAGGCCAGCACTGGCCATACACGCTCATAGAAGCTCTTGCCGCTATCCGCTACAGGCTCGAATCCAGAGACTTCATCGGGAGTCTCGTCGAAGGTCCTCTTCTCTAAGAAATTGTTGACAAAGCCAGCCATGCCGACCGTGAGTGGGATCGAGGACAAAGTGGAAATGGGCAGAAGAGAAAGTTCGGCACAAGCAGTGTGCGTGATCACTACATGATGTTGGACCGTCGCCTGACATTTATAAAGTAGCTGAACCAGGAAACCAAAGGCAAGACCAAGCAGCTACAGACGCCGTTATCACGGCTGTGGCGCCAGATAGCATCAGCAAATCCCAATGAGAACTCAAGCAGGGAGTGCTAAGCTTTCCTAATGCTGTCAATGAGCGTGCGACAAGAAAATAATCGACTGGGTATATGATGCTGTCAACAGGATGAGCCTGGTAGCATCGTGCACATGCCGAAGATGATGAAGATCATTGGCGGGGTCAACCTTAAATGGCCTTGTACAGAGGTGATCAACCTTCGACGGATCAAACATGATTGGGAAGCCATGTACGGCAACTCTCCTTGAACCGATGTGTAGATGAATGGAGTGGATTAGTGGGATCGAGGAGGCCGGCAAGCTCCTTACGAAGTTAGAATACGTCAGAGTTTGAGTCCGCATGTACGATAGAGGCCGGTCATATGGTCTCAAGGTGCGCAAACGTCAGTAGCCCGGAGCTGTGTAATTGACAGTGTCTCAGGTCTATAAAGGTGCCTCGTTTGGATGTTCAATAGTCGGTATAAAAGGCAGATATCATCGCTTGTAGTCGAAGGCAGATAGCGTCGCTTGCACGATAGTCGAAGGCAGCAAGGAGGCTGAGCCACTGAGTCGCAAATTCAACCTCACCGGAAGACCCAATCGGTCGGCAAGCGCGTCTTGTTCGTTACGACTGTCGCGTGCGTTGGTCGGGGAACTCGGGACGCGCAGAACTTAACACAGCCTTCTCAATCCATTCGATCAAGGGCGATGTGAGCATTTTCTATTCCATGCAGAGACACGCAATCACAAAACTTCGCCGCTGAGCAGTGAATGGCCAAGGACGGCTTGGCAATTGAAGCGAAAAGCCATCGACCGGAACGGGGTTGGTCAGCCGCACGTGGAGAGAACTGCATTTGTCGTCCCGCCTGAGCGGACGGGATGTATTGTCTCCATTCTTTAAAGCCTGCACGGAGAACTCTCATGTCGGTGGTGCCGCACTGCCAGCTTGTTCCCCCCCACACGCCTTGGGTTTTCTAAGCACGTTCCCCGACATATTCCGTGAAGCGCTGAGGTAAGGCGGCATCGTACCATATGCGGCTGCTTCTTTGTTTAACACCATGATATATTGCGTGTAGACGTCTGTGTTCCTGAAAATCTCACGTTGGTAGCTGTGGGAGCCTCGACACCAGGTGCGTGGGCTGCCGTCGACGGGAGTCAGTCGAGGCCTGAATGGGCCCTAGATCTTCGCCACTACGGCGATATCGCAATCCGCCAAGGCACTGGACTGGAGAACAAACTCTCCAATACTTAGGCAGGGAAGGGCGGTGGGACGGTGGGAAATTCCACTCAGGGTTGCTTTACCGACGTGGCTGGCCGGCTCGCTCGCAGCCTGGCGTTCGGGTCAAAGTCCTGTCTTCCAGAGCTGGGGCTGTTTCTACGGTGGGTGAAAGTGCAGGGCCATCGTATTGAGGCTGAGTCCCACCCCAAGTCGCAACCTTCATATCCGTAGCCTTTCGTCGAACGATGTGGCAGCTCAGCTTGCCCAAACTATAATCCATCCTTTCCCGCCGAACCATCTAAATCTCATGATATAGCCCAAGCGCGCTTGTTAACACTCTCGCAACCTTCTCGCCATGGGTGATTTGCAGCTGTCGAGCACAGTCTCGGCCGTGGTGTCAGCCTTTCACTCGGCGGTTGAGAACGTGCAGAACATTCGTAAGAAGTCTAACCGCTTCATCAAGAATGAACGAACCGTCAAGGAGAAGATGTTGCAGGAGACGTTGGAGACTGCCGAGTACCAGATATCGCAGCGCTACTCGCAGCATTTACGGGACGTTGGAGAGCAATTTGCCGCCGGCGACGGTAAGTTGAACGGCTAAAAGCTTTCAGCAGGCAGTAACTGACGGTGTCGCCAATGTAGATGTTGCACGCGACCGATTATTCCGTATCGCCATCCTCATACAATCCGATCTGGTCCGCTGCCTTCAGCTAGCCTTGCAGGTCGACGACGCCCACCTCAACCTCAGCAAATTGCAAGAGGACGCTTTGATGAACAAAAGAGATACTCTAGATGCCTTGGACAGCTTGCGAGATCGTTTGCTTCGACAACTCGGGGGCCAGAGCTCTGACTTGTCGAAGCAAACGATCCTGCGCCGACCTTCATCCGAGTCCGTACAGACGCACATGTCCTCCCATACCATGTCATCCAACAACTCGGGTACATACGGAGGCGGTGTCATGCTAAATGAAGACTACGACCCGAGGCAAGTCCCGAACAGACTTTATTCTGGCCGCCGAACCGTCAGCCGTTACTCTGGGCCTCCCGATTCATCTCGCATTACGGACTTGACTGGTTCGGATTGGCCAGGTGCAACACCACTACATCCAGCCTTACGACAATTGTCCCCGGAAAATAGCTCTAGGGTTGAGGAACCGTCATCGCCTAGCGGTCCGCCTAGAGTTCCAAGTGCAGGTCGAGAAAATGTAATTTCTGTAATGAGCGACTGGTCGGACAAAATTGCGGTTGTCGAAGAACAACCAACCTTTTTCGCCCAAGGATATGCACCACCATCTCCTAATCAGACGGCACCGACTTCTCACCCTTACCATCAGCCACCTTGGACTCAATCGCCACAGTGGAATCAACCGCAGTGGAATCAAGCGCCCTATCCTCAGCAGAACTACGCCAACGTTCCGGCTGCCGCTCCTACTGCTACTTCTCCGCCTGGCCAAACTTATGCTCCGGCTCCGGCTCCGGCTCCGGCGTTAGCTTCGGCACGACGTCCAGTTCCAGTTCCAACTCAAGCACAAGCTCCAGTTCCAACTCAAGCGCAAGCTCCAGTTCCAACTCAAGCGCAAGCTCCAGTTCCAACTCAAGCGCAAGCTCCAGTTCCAACTCAAGCACAAGCTACGGCTCCGGCTCAAACTCAAGCTCAAGCTCAAACTCAAGCTCAAGCTCAAACTCAAACTCAAGCTCAAGCTCAAACTCAAGCCCAAGCTCAAGCCCTAGCTCAAGCTCAAGCTCAAGTTCCAGCTACGGCACCGGCTCTCGCTCCCGCTCCCGCTCCAGCTCCAGCTTTGGGTCTGGGTCTGGCTCCAGCTCCAGCTTTAATGCAAGCAGCCATCAGACCAAATCCACCGACATCACCTGGATCCTCGAATCGTTCCACCGCCTCCTCCTTCTCCTTTCATCAGGAATCTGGCCCCGGCTCTCCAATCAATCCGCATGGTCATATAGTTCCCGACCACAGCTCCGCCATCCTCCAGCGCACCACAAGCCTACAACAGCCCATGAGCCCTCCACAGCAGTCCCACTCCTACAGCCGCCTCCCGTCGTTCAGCCTGCACCGCAAGAACACGGCGGCGTCGGACGCCAGCCTGACGTCGACGCCACTGATGGGCCGGCCTGACAAGCACAACCACTTCTGGGGGTTCTGCAAGAGCGCGTGGACGATCCGCGAGGACGCGCGGCGCGGCCTGTCGACTTTCGACAAGCCCGACGGCTTCAGCATCTACAAGAAGGTGTGGCTGTGCAAGACGTGCGCGTTCGACGGCGAGGTGTTTGGCGCCAAGAAGCCGTACGCCTTTGATCCGAACGTCCATGTTGCGCGTAACGGCATCCGCTACCACTGGCTGTTCCTCGCCAAGAGCCACGCGAAGAAGAAGGCTATGGAGGATGCGTGCTATGGCTGCATCTTTTGCGTTGCTGAGGGACGCAGCACGGGCATCTTCGGCGATGTCGAGTCGCTGATGACGCATATTTTGGATTGGCATGGCAAGGGCATGAGGGGCGATGTTTTGGAGAAGACTAAGTGTATCATCGGGAGGGTGGCTGGGCAGGCAGAGGACTGGGATATCAATATTCCTAACCCTTCAGGGTGAGACTGCTTGATGGATTCGATATGGAAACTCTTGGTACTCTTTCTCTGCGACTTCTGGCGATTTTACCGGGCGAAATTTGGCACTGTTAGACGCGACTTGTTTCTGCAACTTGTCTGCACAATTTCTTTCGGTTTGGTATTTGCATCCTACTATGGATCTCGCGTTCGCGATAGGGTCATAGTGGAGGAAAATGGTTGTTGCAACTGGAAAGATGCCGCTACCGGTAGTTTTATGATACCCAATATTAGTTTCGGATCCGAAAAGGAAGTCAGTCTACAAATTGTGTTGGTATATCCCACAGCTATCAACATTGCTTCTCATGCAAGACTAAACGCCTCCAAAACTCCGCTAGTCCCACGACTGGTTCTCAACGGGGACGCGGAGACAATATCCGCTAAATTAATCTACATTACTGTGCAACAGCTGTTCTGCTTCTTCGCCTGCGTGTAAAACAGTTTGCTCTGCGCGCTCAGCCCGTCGCTCCTTGCCACCAAGCTGTCAATCTTCTCACCTCTTTCCAACACACTCTCAATTGTTTTGTGCAGCACGATCTTTGTCTCATCAAGCTCCTTTTGGATCTTCATGATGCTATCGGCCTGTTGTGGATCCTGGTACTTGGTAATGTACTCCTTGAGCTGCGGGAAGCTGACTTTGACATCGGCGTTGCGCCATGATGCGGGAGGGTGCTTCGACAGGAATTCGTCTACGATTTTCGAGAGGACTTGGTGTGCGACGAGAGCTGGATACTCTTGGTCCGAAATTATCACGCCGCAAACGCCTTCGGTGCGTCCATACGCATGGAATGTGCATGCTGTAGGATGTGCGATTTAGTATGGAATAAGGTAAAGGTTGGAGGTGCGCTACGAACATTGCTCTTCGACGTCTTGTCTTTGCCCAGGCTTTGTACGCTCAGCAACGGTCTTGCTGAAGAGGGTCATGAACTCGGCATAGCTATGAAACGGTAAGATGAAGTCATGCTAGAGAGACTGAAACTACGAACTTGCCACGGGTGAAGCGGGAGAAGGAACTAAGATCAGTCTCGGTACATAGCTCAAAGGCCGGCTTCGTCTCGTTCTTGAGGATCTATGATACAGCTTAGCTTGAGACGTCGAAGCATGCGAGCATTACAGGCTTACTCCGATATAGAAGATCTTCATAGCGACGGCTGGAAAGCGATGATGGTGGGAAAGATGAAGTGTCTCGAAAGTCAGTGGTGAGTAGAAGGCAATAAGTATTAACTACAAGCGTCCAGGCACGAGTATTCTCAGGAATTGTATTTGCTGCATGTGAGAAGAAGAAGCAGCCTGTGCGGTGAAACCTGGGGTGGCTCAGAGCGCTTGTGTAGATCCAGGTGAACCGGGCTGGGATGATTCGACGTGCCGCTGGCAGGCGGTGCAAGTCCGGCTGAACGAAAGCGGCCGGACTGTGACGGGACGAGAAAGTACCACACCATGCAGATTACTGCCATTTTCTACAACATCAACATTGACTCACCTTTTCGCACATTATCGTCCGTGGCGGAGCGGAGGACTTCGACTCGATCTGGTCATATTTTCTTTTTCCGCCCGTATTTGTGATTTATCCAAACGTCGCTTAGGGAAGTAAGCTCGGCCAGAAATTCAACGGGACGACTTCAGATTTTCACTAGACTCTTGTACCCTTCACGATGTCTCCGTCTTTCGAAATTGCGGAATCGAAATGGCTGGAACAAATGGTTGCCATGCGAGCCGCCATTGCAGAGCTCAAGATGCCCTCGGATTCTAATGCTGAGCCATATGGCCAAGATCTCTTCCAGGATGAAGACAATTTTTCTTCTGCTCTTGATGACGACGATATATGGGACTTGGTGAGCGAAGACTTCAGTAACGATGCCATCAATCAAACTCCAGGATCGGATCAGGTTACCACCAATGTCCCGAAAGTTCCAAACGTCTTCGATGAGAAATGGCTGGGGGAACAGTGCAGACGTGTGGCTCGCACCAAATCTGGTCTTGATGCAGCTTCTCTCAAAACCCAGGTTGAGGCTTTACTAGCTTCCGGCAGTGATGAGGCCGAACTACAGGTGACTCTAGTTGAGATCTTTGGGTATGATGAGCTAGATCTAGTATCGGACATAATAAGTCATCGCAAGGAACTCCTGCGTCTTGACCTATCCCCAAACCGTACCCAAAATGGGTTGCTTGATCGGTTGCAGACGAGACAAGAGCGCGAGGAAGCTTTAAGAAGGGCTGATTACGAGCACAAACATAGAGCGCTTGCACCAAGTGTTACTCGAAGCGCCGCACACTATCCTCATGTCTACATGACTTATGATGCTGGCAACACTCTCTCAGCTCATGGTCGCACCTACGCGCTTCCAGTAGGCAGTGAACGTACAGAACATGAAAAGTACGAAGAGTACTCAATTCCAGCGAAGAAAGTCGGAACACTAGGGGCAGGTCAAAAGCTCGTGGAGATCGCAGAAATGGATGGGCTTTGCCAACGCACTTTCAAGGCGTATAAGACTCTGAATCGCATGCAGAGCTTACTCTACCCCGTAGCTTACAAGACCAGCGAGAATATGCTGATATGCGCTCCCACTGGCGCCGGCAAAACAGACGCGGCCATGCTTACCATCCTCAACGCTATAGCGAACAATGTCACACCCCGTCCGTTTGACGAACCCGATGCAACGGACTTTGTAGTTCGAACAGACAGTTTCAAAGTTGTGTACGTCGCCCCAATGAAGGCTCTCGCTGCAGAAGTTACAGAGAAGCTTGGCAAGAGACTTGCATGGCTGGGAATCAGAGTTCGCGAGTTGACAGGAGATATGCACTTGACGAAGAAAGAGATCATTGAGACGCAGATTATTGTGACTACTCCGGAGAAATGGGATGTTGTAACTCGCAAAAGCACGGGAGATACTGAGCTCGTACAAAAGGTTCGCTTGCTCATCATTGATGAAGTACACATGCTCCATGATGAGCGAGGAGCTGTTTTAGAGTCTCTTGTAGCTCGAACCCAGAGACAAGTCGAAAGCACCCAGTCACTCATTCGGATTGTTGGACTCTCTGCAACTCTACCGAATTATATTGACGTCGCCGATTTCCTCCATGTTAATCTTATGGCCGGTCTTTTCTACTTCGATGCATCATTTCGACCTGTTCCACTGGAGCAGCACTTCATTGGAGTCAAGGGAAAATCCGGTACAAAGCAATCGAAAGAGAATTTGGAAGCTGTGGCTTTTGAGAAAGTTACGGACATGTTGAACCTTGGTCATCAAGTCATGGTATTCGTCCATTCTCGCAAAGAAACGTTGGGAACTGCACGGAAACTCTACGACCAAGCAATGGAACAACAATGTACAGACCTCTTCGATCCGACTATGCACCCAAGGTATACCGTTGCTACTCAAGACATGAAAAGCTCTAAGCAACGAGAGCTCAGGGAGCTTCTTCCCAAAGGCATGGGCATACATCACGCAGGCATGCCGCGGTCGGACCGTAATTTGATGGAGCGGCTCTTCGCAGAGGGAGTCCTCAAGGTCCTGTGCTGTACAGCAACACTAGCCTGGGGTGTTAATCTACCAGCTGCTGCCGTCATCATCAAAGGTACTCAACTGTACAGTGCTGAGGCAGGCAAATTTGTGGATCTCGGAATATTAGATGTTCTTCAGATCTTTGGTCGCGCCGGTAGACCTCAGTTTCAAGACAGCGGTATCGGCTTCATTTGTACGACACAAGACAAGCTTCAACATTACCTATCCGCTGTCACCCAACAACAGCCCATTGAATCCAAATTCTCGAAGCATCTCGTTGATAATCTTAACGCCGAGATTGCTCTTGGAACCGTCACATCGGTAACTGAGGCGGTCCAATGGCTAGGCTACTCCTATCTCTACGTCCGAATGCAACGGAGCCATCTAACGTACGGTATCGACTGGGCTGAGGCGCGAGACGATCCAAAGCTAGTGCAGAGAAGGCGAAAGCTCATCATAGATGCTGCTAGGGTTCTACAGCAATCGCAAATGATCATTTTCAACGAAATTACGGAAGAGCTACGTGCAAAGGACGTTGGCCGTATTGCTAGTCAATACTACGTTCTTCAAACAAGCATAGAAATATTCAACACGATGATGCAACCGTTAGCCACGGAGGCCGACGATTTGAAGATGATCAGTATGAGCGGAGAGTTCGATCAAATTCAGCCTAGAGACACTGAACAAAAGGAATTGATTCGACTCAATGATCCGGATGTTGTCCCTTGTGCTGTTGGAAAAGATATAGGGACTCCTCACGCCAAGACGAACATCTTGCTGCAAGCGTATATCTCCAGAGCAAGACTCGAGGATTTCACTCTGTTCTCTGATTCCGCATACATTGCGCAAAATGCAGCTAGAATTTGTAGAGCATTATTCATGATGGCTCTCAACCGCAGATGGGGATATCAGTGCCAGGTACTATTGTCTCTTTGCATCTCGATCGAGAGACAAGTCTGGGCTTATCAACACCCATTCCACCAATTCGACCTTCCGCAACCAATTCTGCGAAATTTGGACAACAGTGCATCTGCTTCGATTGAATCTCTTCGAGACATGGAGTCAGCAGAGATTGGTCAATTGGTTCACAACAGCAAAATGGGCAATGTAATTTCTAAGTTGCTGGACAACTTCCCGACGCTCTCTATCAACTTTGAAATAGCCCCACTAAATCGTTCAGTACTTCGAATGCGCCTTTTCATCACACCCGACTTCATCTGGAACGACCGACATCATGGCACCTCCGAATCGTACTGGATTTGGGTAGAAAACTCAGAAACATCCGAGATCTACCACCATGAATACTTCATCCTTACGAAGAAGAAACTTCATGATGACCATGAGCTCAACTTTACTATTCCACTCTCAGATCCTCTTCCTCCGCAGGTCAATGTTCGAGCCGTATCTGATCGCTGGCTAGGGGCGGAAACAGTTACACCAATATCGTTTCAACATCTGATTCGACCAGACACAGAGAGTGTGTATACAGACCTTCTCAATCTTCAACCGCTACCTATCTCAGCTCTGAAGAACCCCCTGCTCGAAGAAATTTATGCTAAACGCTTCGATTTCTTTAATCCGATGCAGACTCAGCTTTTCCATTGCATGTATCATACTTCTGCGAATGTTTTATTGGGTTCTCCAACCGGTAGCGGCAAAACAGTGGCAGCCGAACTCGCAATGTGGTGGGCTTTTCGCGAACATCCAGGATCGAAGGTAGTCTATATTGCTCCCATGAAAGCACTCGTACGTGAGCGAGTTCAAGACTGGGGCAAGAGACTGGCGGCTCCAATGGGTTTGAAACTGGTCGAGCTGACGGGAGATAATACTCCTGACACTCGCACTATTCGTGATGCAGATATCATCATCACAACTCCTGAGAAATGGGACGGTATTAGCAGAAGCTGGCAAACTCGTGACTACGTACAGCAAGTGAGCCTGGTCATCATTGACGAAATTCATCTTCTAGGTGGCGATCGTGGACCTGTCCTTGAGATCATTGTTTCCAGGATGAACTACATTGCATCACAGAAGAAGGGATCGGTTCGACTCGTCGGCATGTCAACTGCATGTGCAAACGCAACGGATCTGGGAAATTGGCTTGGTGTCAAGGAAGGTCTCTTCAATTTTCGACACTCGGTCCGCCCAGTTCCGCTCGAGATCTTTATTGATGGCTTTCCAGAACAACGAGGTTTCTGTCCCCTGATGCAGTCCATGAATCGACCGACCTTCTTAGCTATCAAAGCCCACTCACCAGAGAAGCCCGTGATCGTTTTTGTGGCTTCTCGACGGCAAACTAGGCTTACGGCTCGAGATCTTATCAATTTCTGTGGTATGGAGGACAATCCAAGACGTTTTGTCAGGATGGATGAAGAGGATCTCGCACTCAATCTAACCAGAGTGAAGGATGAGGCGCTACGAGAAGCGTTGGCATTCGGTATTGGACTTCATCATGCAGGCCTTGTCGAAACTGATCGACAGTTGGTGGAAGAACTCTTTGCAAATAACAAGATACAGATTTTGGTCGCCACAAGTACGCTTGCATGGGGTGTTAATCTGCCTGCTCACCTAGTGGTGGTCAAAGGAACACAATTCTTCGACGCCAAAACTGAAGCATACAAGGATATGGATTTAACTGATGTCCTCCAAATGCTTGGCCGCGCAGGACGACCTCAATTTGATACCTCTGGTATTGCTCGGATTTTCACTCAAGATTCGAAAAAGGCTTTCTACAAGCATTTCCTGCATACAGGTTTTCCGGTCGAGTCGTCCTTGCACAAAGTGTTGTCGAATCACCTTGGAGCAGAAATCTCTGCAGAGACGATTGCAACGAAACAAGATGCATTGGATTACCTTACATGGACATTCTTCTTCCGGCGAATCCATAAGAACCCAACATACTATGGCCTCGAGATATCCGCGGAGGAACAAAGTACGGTTGCGGCACAACAAGCCGCGAACGATTTCTTAGTTGGACTTGTCGAGGAAGCTCTGAATGATCTGTCGGAGTCTGGGTGCATCGAGCTCAGCCCTAATGGTAACATCAGCCCTACGCCGTACGGGAAAGTGATGAGCTACTACTACCTGTCGCACAAGACGATCCGACACCTTCTTAAGAACGCTAAACGCGATCCAACATTCGCAGATGTCCTCTCGTGGCTTTCTTTGGCTACTGAATTCGACGAACTACCGGTGCGCCACAACGAAGATCTCATTAATGCGGAGTTGGCGAAGAATCTTCCTCTCAGTCCAGCCGACCTGGACTTGCCGATGTGGGATCCGCACGTCAAAGCCTTTTTACTTCTTCAAGCACACTTTGACAGAATCGATCTTCCAATTACGGACTACATCGGCGACCAGAACAGTGTTCTTGATCAGAGTATACGCATCTGTCAAGCTGCTATCGACGTCCTCGCCGAGATGGGCTATGTCTCAGCTGTGAAGGCCATGGTAGCTTTGATGCAGTGTGTGAAATCAGCCCGTTGGACTGACGATGGACCGCTCGCTATATTCCCAGGTGTAGACTCGGCAGCAGAGGCGAGGAGAGTGAAGAATCCACGGCTCGGTCTCAAGACGCTCAACGAAGTAATCAAAGCGAACAAGCAGATTCTAGACCGCGCTGCGACAGATGCTGGGGTGTCCAAGGCCAATATTCCGCGGTTTTCGAGAACTGTGGGTCAGCTCCCCGATCTCAAGGTTGCGGTTGAGCAAATCGACGCCCTTGGATTTACGGTCAGCGTTGCTAGACTACGTCCACTAGAAAGTCGTGAGGCCAGAATGTACGCACCTAGGTTTCCCAAGCCTCAAACTGAAGGATTCTTTGTCGTTGTATTTGCCAGCGGGACAGATGATCTTCTGGCTTTGAAAAGGACTTGCTGGTTTTCGGGAGGGGCGGGCTCGAGAACACCAAGGCCAACCGCGACGGCGCAGATTAGGCTCCCAGCGGATCCGAATGAGAGACTAGTCGACATAATAGTAATGAGTGATGGGTATATCGGAATGCAGTGGAGGGTCGATAAAGTGGAAGTGCCCAAAGTACCTGTTGTTGAGAATGGTGCGATGAAAGAGAATAGAGCAGCCAAACACGGATGAAGCTGGAATGGATGGGCTGAGTACTCGGAAGAGTTTCAGTCTGTCATTATGTCATGAGTTAATACCCACCAGAGGTCGAAAACACTGAGCGAATATCAAATAAAGAAGTCCCAGCACATAGCAGCACTGTAAATCGCTCAAGTGGCAAAGGATTCTCGGAAACGCCGATCCATCGACATATCATGGTATCTCCCTTCCTTCCATTTCTAGCTCGGCATCCATCTGAATTCACTAGGCGATCTTGCTTGTATCCATATCGCCTTGTGAAATCTCTCCCTTGTCCGCGTCCGCACCTCCACCCTCAGCTTCCCACTTCGCACGTTCCTCGGCGCTCATCTTGTCCCAGACATCTCCCTTCTCGCCAGCCATCCTGCGCTTCGCCCACTTAAACAACTTCAACGGATCATTCGGTGGACCTTCAGCAACGCCTTTGTGCTGGCCGAAATTATCCGCGATCATCTTCTTGGTCTCTGCGAATTCGATCAACGATGCCAGACGCTCGTCCTCGCTCGGATGAAGCTCCTCCATGGACTTCTTGCGCGGGTCCTTGTGCGTTGCTCGCGCATAGGATGGAGGTCGTGGCGCATTGGGATTCAGCGTTTGCGAGTAGCTTGGAAGTGAAGCCTGGGATGCGTCGAGGCCCTCAAACGCAGCGGGGACGCTTGCACCAGCAGTTTGTCCTTCGGCTGGTGCTGCTACGTTGATTTTGGGAGACAGACTCTCCTCTGGAGCATTAGGCGTTGCCGACATTTTGCCACTCAAGTTATCGGTTTGGAATTAATTTCGTGGTTGCTCTGCGGTATTTTGGGCCTGAAGAATGCAAGCTCCATCGCACCCGGCGAATGCATCTTATACACAGCGTCAGGCTGATACACCATCTCCTTTGGCACCAATTGAAGCATTCTACATTCTCACGTGGATATCTGCCCCGTAGTTGATGCCGTAACCCGGAATACGAACAACAAGGCTTGTAGTCAAACCATTCCGAGGTTTCCGCGCCAATCCTGCGGCATTTTCCGTCGAATCAATGGGTGATAGCCTTTGCGTCTGCTGCAAGGCGGGTTTTATCACGAAGCTAGGATCTCGTTGCTGCCAATTGTACTACACTTGTTACGAAGATGAACAAGGTTCGACAGTGCCTCAACGGCGAAATGGAAAGAGGCAAGATACCGAAAGATACATTTGATATCGCCCTGGGCATCGGTGAAAGCAGGAAAGACCATCAAGCAGTCTCACGACGAGTCGGCTATTTGTGCAGCCATGGCTTTGGGATCAAGCAAGGTAAGAGCCAATGAAAACGACCGAGGACAAAAAATTGTCGTATTGGCTATCGGATGACGTATGCTTCAGATTGAACATCAAGATAGTAATTCAGAAAAGGGAAAGTTGTGTCGGGTTCGCGATACTAGCGGCGATATCTCTCGGCGGTTCCGCCCTCCTTGCCTTAAAATCTTCACATTTTCGTGGCTGTGTTAGATGTACTTTGCGTGAATAACCTCGATCAGCTCGCAAGGCTGAATCATGTAGTCTTCCATGTCATTCTCCTCAGCGGCACAGCCCACATGCACACTTCTAATTTGATAAGCAAATTACTCATCGCCAGCATCAAGAAAGCCCAATCCGAAGTGCGTCCACATCCTTCTTAGCTCTGCGCTACCTCATCCATCCCCGCAGAACCAATATCGGAGTCAACCTTCCGTCGCAACCTTGGCTGCCTCAATGGACCCTAAGGTAACATCTTGGCGATCGAGCATCCAAGCGAGGTCATGAAGACCAGCCCGTTGGTCTAGCCCATTGTATGCGGACTAAAATGTTCTATCCAGTCACAAGAATAAGAAGAGCTGCTAAGAAATTGGGAGAGTGAATTCAGAGGGCAGTCGTAGATCAGACGGTATTTTTGATATTTGCATGTAATTTTCTGGCGATTTCAAAGTTAATTCAACGGCTCATTGTTGTAGGTTCTACTCCACTTACACGTGTCGTAGGGCGATTTTGGATCGGAGCTTGTTAGATTTAAGCATTTCCTTGGCACGGGAACTATCGTACTTTATCCCCGTATCATTGCCAAGTATCTCCCTTAAATAGTCCGATGATAGATTGACCTCCTGACTGGTGGTTTGTGACACTGTCTTGTAGTTTCGATTTCCATCGCCTGTGGCAAGTTGGTTTCCTCGAAAAAGCCGCGGCGGTGTCGACAGCGACGGTGAAAGCTCATAGAGGAGATATGTGGAAGAAATGTGATGAAGGTATTTTGAGGGACGTGTGGCTGCGTGCCGCACTAAAGTCTAATTACCCAAAAATAAGAGATGGGTATTGTGACGTTCAGTAAAGTTCAAAGATGCATATCTGATTCCGCAATAAGATCAATCCCCAGATCTTGAACCTCTCTATCGATCCGTTTTGCAACAGCGATACTCTCGCCGATGATCCGTCTCGCCTCCTCATCCAGCTTTCGTACATCTGTTTTACGCATGCAGCTGAGTTGTGCTTTCGTATTACCTTTCAACCATTCTCCATCTACCATCCACGAATCCGGAACCAGGAAGTCGGTAAGGTTAACCGCCTTATTCTTCAACAAACTGCCATTATACCACAACAGCTTTGAACGCTCGTCGAGATGCGCAATCGAGAAGCTGCAAACCGACTGTTGCTGGTCGCGGTACTCAGTCTGGCCAAGCACCGCAGCATAGTGCTCCTCGAACACGAACGGCACTCCGCACAGTTCGAGGCCAAACCACCAGCTCTCCTTGTCTCCGTAGGTCAAGCGATACGTCCATTCTGTCCGCACCGCGGCGGAGTTCTGCCAGCAGATATGTAGCAAGGTCATTAGCACGGGTAACCGGCCTTTATCCACTACCACAACTCCTGAGTCGCACTCTTCAGCGTAGCCCTCCATCCAGACCTTTGACTTTTGTAACGTATCGCTAGGTATGCGGTCGCCCATCTCTTTACGCCACCATTCCGCGCGCTCTTTGAATACGTTCTGCCATAGCAGCCGGTCGTGAAAGAGTAGCGCGCCTCGCGAGCGATAGCCCGAGTGGCTCTCAAGGATTACGTCAGGCTTTTGAAGGAAGACAGCGTCGCCATCAAGCGCGATGACTTGTTCGAACGTACTGGCAAGAATCGCGAAAGGCTTGGTTGCCCAAGTTCCATGCTGGAGGTCGATTGTCGCGTCATTGAAGATGGTAAGAAGGTCTAGAGTCTCAACGTCTCGGAACATGGACCGAAGGGTTTGCCGGTAATTGCTAGGTAAATCGTTTTCCCCAGCGTACATGACCTGTATAGGTAGACGAGATCGAAGTACATTCCTAATGCTGCCGATAAGGTGAAGAGCATAGCGGAAATGTGACTTGCCGGCGGCAATAACGACTCCCTTTGACCCTGGAATGACGTTCTTGCGTAAAGTTGAGAAGGGGAGTGGATCATTGGGGTTGGTGGGATTCTTGAGGAATGGATACATGGAAAGTACGGCGTCTTCGAGCTGCGTTGAGAGCAGAGAGAACTCTGTCTTCTTGAGACTGTGCCGTAGGATCTCTGCCTCGCCCATCCATTTCGTCAGCGTCTCCGTCTGACTACCCATCTCTCCGAATGCAGATGTCGGGAGCTGTTCATCGATATACTTTTGAGCAGATGCGATAATAGTATCGCGAGCTCTTAAGGCATCGGCGCGGTTCGGATTCGGGAGAGTTAGAGATGGAAACCCGCCCCCGAACTTCGCAGTGAACAGTAGGAGCGTAGAGGCGACCGCAAGAATCGCAACGAGCCGTACCCTCGCATTATTGTTTTGAAAGTACCTCATGAATGCGTGAGACGAGAAGTAACGAGCCATGTATGCTTCATGGTTGCCATGAAATCAAAATGGCAGACAGAAATGGTACAAGCGCTGGACTGTTGTGAATTGCGTGTGCAGCGCTTGCCAATGAATGATGCACGAATGAGAACAATTCATAGAACAAAGAATGCTAAAGAAGCCAGAGGAGACAATAACAAGATCGCACCGGCCTACAGCGGCAAGAATGATAGACACCGAAGACACCAGTAAGAGTGAGAATAGGCAATACCGAGGGGAACAAGACCGCCAAAAACGGTGGCTGAGGGTTAATATGCATTTTTCGTTCCACGAAGACGACAAACGTCGCGTCTTGTCGGTCGATGGATAGGATTGGCCACAAGTGCAATCCTTACCGTTCACGCAGCACAAATCCCAATGGAGACCGGGCCTGCGGCACTCAGTTGTGACAACGCGCTGCGTCCGTCACACTGGGTGGCCTCGTGCCTCCGCCTGACGATTATGCGGCAGGCGTACAGAGAATGCGTAGCCCCTGCTTTTCATCTCCGTTGCCTTTGCGTTGCAAGCTACAGTACCTCATTCCTGACGTGGGAAGCTGTGGCTCGATACTAGTACACAATACGGTAGTATCTTAGTTCGGGGAAGCCAGCCCGGACTAGGATCGGCTCGCCTTTGCACTAGAGAAAGCTTATTACTGTAACGTCCATCCCTACGTCGCGGGACGCACGCTGTGGCGGGAGGAATTCGCGGGTTGTATCTAGGATCACGTGTCATGTTTCGTTGTTGTCGTAGGCTCAGTCCATAATAAGGTACCAACAGATAACGAAATCGGCTTCACCATTTGCGAGAACGCTCAGGCTCTTGCCCGGCTGCATTTACAAAGAATGTGTCGACAAATTAGCCGGTGATTTGACTGCACGCCGTCCTTTCAGTGGACATACGATCCGATATACGGGGCGCCACCAACAGATACATACGGTAGCTGCTCCTTAGTGGCTAGGATCTGAACACTAGTTAAAATATAGGCATCGTCGTAGATCCTATATAAATCATTTCGCTTTCTACTCCCGTCTTCATAGTTCCAGTGTCACTATCTTTTCTTCTATCGATCTAGTCGGAGTTATGAGAGTTACGGCTCCAATTAATAATACTATTTGGATCGCATCCAACGATCAGACAGCTACTTGGGTGCCAGAGCCGTAAGTTCCTAGCTGAAATTACTCCCACGATCACTAACTCTGGAATTTTATATAGGGACGACCCTCCGCAAATATGGTTATATGTTAGCAACTTCGGGGCAACGGGCATAGTCTCCTTTGACCCTACAAATACAACCACAGGCTCATTCATCCTGACATCGCAGTATCTACCCGATTGGGATTATCCGTAAGCCTTCCGATTTGGTGTCTTAAAATTGAATAATATCTTTGAGAAATCCTGTGCTAATTTTCTCACTGCAAAAGGCCCGGCAAATGTACGATGACCTTCCGATCAGGCACTGATTTTGGAAACTCTACCCTCGTAGCCACATCCGACCCGTTTTACATAGTGGCCAATGCTAGTGAATCGTCTTCCGTTGTTGCATCTCTACGCCTAAGTACAGCAACGTCTTCACCATTGAACGCAGCAACGTCTTCACCATCATACACAGCAACTACTTCGCCATCGAACGCGGCTAGCCCTCCGAGGAATACACCATCAGGTCATTTGTCAGCCGGAACAAAAGCTGGAATTGCAGTTGCTGTAGTTGTTCTTTTAATCGTTTCAACTGGGATTGTATTTTGGTTTCTTACAAAGCATCGGAGTCGCAGAAAGGCTGTGCCATTGGTAAGGACAACGGGACCTGAAAAGGGAATACTTCAAGGCTTGTTTTCGAAGCCGGAGTTGGATGGGACGTGCGTTAGAGGGACTACCGGACAACAGCATCGGGTGGAAGAGTTAGATGATACGGATATCAAAGGAAATAGGCCATTACAGTCTCAGATATTTGAGCTAGATGCTGCGGCTGCGGAATCAACAAAGGGCAATCCCAACACTGGAATGCCTGGACCTCAAGGCCAAAGGTAAAAGTTGCGTGAGTAGTATTACTGAGAAAGCCGATGAGCGGAGTATAATCAATGAAAAGTTGGGACAGATAAGAAGCGTGCCAACGGCGCCAACGCAATGTAACTTGGGTCTGCTAAGTCTAGCATTGGCTTATATATGATTGATACCAAACTGCGAGAAATCTCGATGTGCTCACATCGCCGGAGACGCCTGAATTCAAAGTACCTAATTAGGGATTGTCCCGTTACGGCGTGCGTCCCGCGACAAAGAGACGAACATTACGCAGGGAGCACCCAACGACGATTGTGCGCAATGATTTGCCCTTCTTCAGGCACGCTGCCACCCTGTTATGGGCAGCGAGCCGTGATCATGGGTGATTGTATTGATTGTAGTTCGATGTTGTTGCTAAGTACAAGTGTGTGGAAGGGTAAGATATAACCGTCACCACCGCTCCTGCCCTAACACACCCTATGTAACACCTAACATTACACCGCATTCTTGCTGGGGCTGTAGAGGATTATGGTAAAAGTGCGGGCCTTGTGTTACTTCTCGAACATACCGAAACTCAAGAAACGCCCGATGGGGGCCAACGTCTTTGACCCCCGTTATATGCTGCTGTGATGCACGGCACCGCTGCTTGGAGCCTACCATTCCTTTCTGTATGAAGAAATAGTGCTATCTTACCATGAATGACACTATTACTTGCTACGACTATGGAGGACAACCCTTTCCAGGCAACCTCAAATGTCCAGACTCTGACTCGTGTTGTGAAACTACATCTCAGTGCAGATCGGACTGCCTTTGTACCTCGAACAACAGCACATCTGTGCCGGTCAGAGCGACATGTGCAGACATTCCTTGGTCTCTACAAGCATGCGTCCAAGTATGTCTCTACGGTGCGCGAATTGAGAGCATGAATGGAAAGAACCGTACTGACACAAGTGAACACTCGACGAGTGGCTACCTACCTCGCGTGAATATCTGTGAGAATGGGTCATATTGTTGCCATGATAACCCGGAGTGTTGCGAGGATGACGACGGCGCCTACCTCAGCAGCGACGGAGTAGCAATCGGCCTCGCAAACCAAACCACGATATCCTCTTCAGCCAGTTCAACCGCGACTGTGGCATCTTCAACTACTCAATTATCGTCGACACAGACATTGTCGTCCAATTCAACTTCAGGTTCCAGCTCCGGCTGGAAAATAGGGGTCGGAGTTGGCGTTCCACTAGGATTACTTGCACCATGTGCCGTGGCATTCGCGCTTATATACTTTAATCGGTACAAACGCAACAAGCCCAAGGGGTCAGACATTGGGTCGGACATTCCACTTACCCAGGCGCAGCCTGTTGGTCTGGCCAAGCCGGTCGAGGTATGGACTGAACCTGCTGAGCTGCCAGCGAAGTAAGATAGCGATCTTTGCCTACTTTTATGGTTGTAAAGACTACGGATTAGGAAAAGATGCAAGGAATAATATGAGCAAGACAATGGAGCCGTATCTAGTATTGCAACCATATTCTTTGACGGGAGATCTTCTAACTTCCGAGGGTTCAACTACGACCAAAGCCGCCGGATATGAGTGTTCCTGACGATGATAAAAGTGAGCATTGATCTAGGCTAGCTGGGAAAGTCTGCAGTGAATGATTGGCAGCATAGATGCATGAAGGGGTACATGATAGATTTACGAAGGAGTACTGGATTGATTTATGAAGGAGTACTTGATAAATTCATGAAGGAGTACTTGATTGAAAGCAAAGATCTTACCGTCAAAGCCGAGAAAGTTCATACGTTAGGATTGTGGAACGTATTTCAGAAGCTGTACAATATTAGATTCCCTCCTGGAAGATAAGATGTATTGGACTCATCCACTTATTTGCTAGAAAATTTGGCGATTGCAAGTTTTACGCTTCGTAAAGTTCAGTATCAGAGATCCACTTCAATCGTCCATGTAAAGAATTGCTTTCGTGAATCAGCGCGAAGTTTTTGCCGAATGTACTCCACGGAGTATGACCCGAACTGACTGCCTGTGGCTTGAAAGCGTAGTGGGCAGGGGTGCGCCACAGGCAAGCACAACCACATAATCGGAAGCTTCAACTTCAACCAAATTCGCTCGAGTCGCTGCATGACAACTCATCCCGACCTCACGAAACAACCTCTGGGTCAATCACTGCAGCAATGGCGTCGCCTCCTCCCGTTGAAGACCAGGCACGGCTCTTGGAAGATGCGCTTGCCGTTGTGAGAGAGCAGACGAAGTTGATGCGCCGCTGCCTGGAAACACCTGGAAAGCTAATGGATGCTCTGAAGTGCTGGTAAGCAATTCTGTTGTAGAACATTAAATGCATCGTAAGCTGAACTGCAGTCGCTTATAGTTCGACGTTGGTCTCCGAGCTACGGACAAGCAGCTTGGGCCCTAAGCAATACTACGAGCTCTACATGGCTGTCTTCGATGCGCTTCGACACCTCTCCGTTTATCTACGAGACAACCATCCTGTGAACCATTTGGCGGATCTCTACGAACTTGTCCAGTATGCTGGGAATATAATTCCTCGACTTTACCTCATGATCACCGTCGGAACCGTGTACATGTCCATAGAGGATGCACCAGTGAAAGAAATAATGAAGGACATGATGGAGATGAGCAGAGGCGTACAACATCCAATCAGGGGTCTTTTCCTTCGATACTACTTGACAGGTCAAGCTCGAGACTATTTGCCTGTTGGCAGTGGCGATGGGCCAGAGGGAAACCTACAAGATTCGATTAACTTCATTCTTACGAATTTCGTAGAGATGAACAAACTTTGGGTACGATTGCAGCACCAAGGACATTCAAGAGAACGGGATATGAGGATAAAGGAGCGGAAAGAGTTACAGCTCCTAGTTGGAAGCAACCTCGTCCGCCTAAGTCAGCTTGTAGACCTTGAGCATTATCGGCAAATTCTGCATCCTTTGCTTGAACAGGTCGTTCAGTGCAAAGATGTTTTGGCACAAGAATATTTGCTTGAAGGTTCGTTTTAACTCTTGCAAGGAGATTTCATTTGCTAAGCTCTATTTTACAGTTGTGACTCAAGTGTTCCCCGACGAATTCCACCTTCATACTCTAGATCAATTTCTCTCCGCATGCGCGAGGTTACACCCTCAAGTCAACGTCAAGGCCATAGTCATAGGATTAATGGATAGATTATCCGCCTATGCCGCAAGAGAAAAGGCACCTTTGACAGACGATCAGAAACAGAAAAATGAAGTGGATGCCGTTGCTCAATTTCTTGGCAAGATGTCAGTATCGGATGGGAAGCAACCGGACCCGCAAGCAAATGGCGGTGCTTTAGATGAAATGCACCTTCCAGTTCAACAGACTGAGGTTGACAAGGCTCTGGCTGCGAAAGGGGAAGTCGATCAAAAGATCAAAGGCATTCCCGATGACATTAAGCTCTTCGAGATTTTCTACGAACAGGTCATGAGCCTCACCAAGATGCAACGACTACCTCTATGGGATACAATTGCACTTCTTGTCTCTTTGACGAATCTGGCTCTGAACATCTATCCCGACCGGTTAGACTATGTCGACCAAGTGCTGGCTTTTGCTAACGAGAAAGTCGCGCAATATGTGAACCACGCCGATCTTCATTCGCAACAGTCGCAGTCTGAAATACTGAAGCTACTCCTTGCACCACTCGAAACCTACTATTCCATGTTCACCGCACTATCACTACCCAACTACATCCCACTTCTTCATGCGCAACCATATCCAACTAGAAGAGCCGTTGCGGGTGAAATTGCGAAGAGCCTGCTGAAGAACCAGATCCACATCGATTCAGAAGAGAACCTCAAAGCAGTGCTTGAAGTTCTTCGTGTTATCATCAGAGAAGGTACTCAACAGACGACCAGCTACCCTGGCGGTCCTCTGCAACGTAAGGGCGTGGAGAGTGAAGAAACTCTCGAAGAACAAGGTTGGCTAGCACGACTTATCCACCTTATCCGAGGCCCGAATAACGACACGCAATTCACTCTTCTTCAGACTGCGCAGAAGGCCTTCTCCGAGGGCCATGAGCGCATAAAATACACTTATCCGCCTCTCGTCATGTCTTGCTTCACTCTCGCCAGAAATTTCAAGGCTAAGGAGCATGTTTCCTCTAACTACACCACACAAACCACGTCTCTGTACAAATTCGTCCACTCTCTTCTCACTACGCTCTACACCCGGGTGTCTGGCTTCAACGACATGGCACTGCGCCTGTACGTCTCATGCGGGCAGATCGCCGATCAAACAGGCCATGAGGAGATCGCGTACGAGTCGTTTGCGCAAGCGTTCACTGTCTACGAAGAGGCCATCTCCGACAGCAGGGCGCAGTTCCAAGCGGTGTGCATCGTCGCCAGCGCCCTACACCAGACGAGGAACTTCGGCCGCGACAACTACGACACGCTGATAACGAAGTGTGCCTTGCACGGCAGCAAGCTCCTCAAGAAGCCTGATCAGTGTCGCGCCGTCTATCTGGCGAGCCATCTATGGTGGAAGACTCCCTTGGCTATACTCAACGAGGAAAACGATGACAAGGTACGATCATTGCAAGTGGAGATGGTTCTTGGAGAAGAAAACTAACAGTAGCAGTTATACCGTGACGGCAAGCGCGTACTCGAATGCCTGCAGCGAGCTTTGCGTGTCGCGGATGCTTGTATGGACAATGCGGTGAGCGTGGAACTGTTCGTTGAGATTCTGAATCGCTATGTGTACTATTTTGACCAAGAGAATGATGCGGTGAGTGCCATTTTCTCCTAAATTTTCATTTCAGTCTTTGCCATGCCATAGTTGCTTTTGAAAACCTTCACTTCCATTTATGAAATCCGTGCTAATGCGGGATATCCTGCCAGGTCACGACCAAATACCTAAACGGCCTGATCGAATTGATCCATTCCAACTTGCAAAGCACCGACGTGCCGAACTCTCTAGACCAGCCGCGGCGCCATTTCCAGCGCACACTGGACTATATCGCATCGAGGGAGTATGAAGGTGTTGTGACGAATCCGTCTACGACCTGAAGCGAGTACGAGCGACCGGGAAAGGCATACTGGGCTGGTTCTGCTAGATAGGTGTTTCCGGTTGATGTAATGGTTCTAGCGAGTCGGTCCATGAATGAATAGCGCCGTATAGGGAGCATATTGAATGTGAAATAGTTGAGCGCGTTTGCCAATCTCACTACTCCGAAACCATCTCCCAGTCCTCGTCCTCTTCGAGATGCGTTGAAGATGCGTAGGTACTGTTGTTGGGACGATCTGGCAATTCTAGGGAGTTCTCTAATGATGCCGGTGCTGAGACGATGAGTGCTTCGAGCAGCTCGCCTTCCTCATCATTTCCGCACTCCTCGTCATGGATGGCGAGCCTTTCAATGCTTGGAAGATTATCATCGACACTTGTGTCGGAGCTATGTTCTGACTCGTAGGAATCCTCCCAGAACTCTGACCCATCCAATTTGATCTCAGCATCCAATTGTCGAGCCCGAGCCTGTGCTTTGGTCAGTGGGATCTCGAGTGGTGCAGTTGATCCTAAGAGTTGTCAGTCTCATGTTGTAAGACTCCGTAACTAGATTGGAACTTTACCTCCATTCTGAATTCGACTCCTCATGTCAACAGCTCTCATGGTGACATTGAATTCATCGTTTTCCATCAACAAATGCTGGAAATCGTCTCTCTTGTAAAGTCCATGAGTATAGTAATTTGTAACACAATACTCTGCGATATCTTCGATGAAGCCTTGATTGTTGGCTAAGTGATGGTAGATGTAAGGAATTGTGTCGATGAGATCACCAGGCGGATATGGATCAGAGCATGATCTCTCGAGCTCTTTGAATATCTTTCCCTTTGCTTGAGTCACAAGATCAGGAAGTTGATATTCTTCTGCAAGAATAGCCATGTCAACATGGAAGCGTATCGATCTAAATATGTCGTGCTCTAGTTGCATGTCTCGTAGGTTGTTACCCGGATGTGTCTTGGTGTAGTCGCCCCGGAATATGTAACGAAGAACAGAAGCAAATTGAGCCTTAGATTGGGCTCTCAACACCAAAGTATCTGTTTGGTTTTGGACAATGAGAGGAACGAGGTCAGGGCGAATGTCTCGTCCAATCGTGATTATAGCTGAGCTGGATGCTGAAAAGTTCAAGCCCTTGAGCAGCTGAAGCTCATCCGTGTCCAAGTATTCGTTGCTGGTAAGGACGGGAATGATCTCGCCTTTGTATTGATTGCCTGAAACACCTCCGTATCTAAGGAAGTCAAGATCATCCACACGGTCATCGTCCTCCGGCGAAGACATTGTTGCTGGAATAGAGGGGATCCAACGATGCCCAGAGCGCGGAGCAAAGTCACCTGATGTCGATAGAGAATACAAAGCCTGGCCTTATACTTCAGATACGGAAACACGTCTTCACACTGAAAGAGGACGGTAAAAAGAAAGGTTGAACGAAAAGAACACTAGCAAAGACGCTTCAAAAGCGGGAGGATTGAAGGAGTAGCAAAAGAAGCGTCTGGTGGGTCGCAAGGCAAGGCAGCAACGGGTCTTTGTGTAGCGCAGCGGGCAGTCTTACACTTAACAACGGGGGAGGGTGGAGGGTGGAGGGTGGAGGACAGATGACTGGAGTGGCTTTTACTACGTCCAAAAGATATGAAGAGCAGATTCGGCCGACGAGTTTCTTAGACGAAGTCACTATTCCCCATAGAGTGACCGACAGGCGTCCTGCTGCGGCGGTGCTGAGAGGTTGATGCAATGGAAGATGATGGAGACGCTACAGACCCCAATGGCAGACCCAATGGCTTGGCTCGAGCTGGCCGCAGCATTCGGCAATCGCCATCAATGCCTCAGGTTCCAAATTTCACAAGCTGTCCGAGCACACCGACAGCGACTTGAACATCCTTTTCGTTTCTTTCCCTCCGCCCTTCTTAATTCAAAAGCAGGAGCTGCTCAAAGTCATGTCCGCCTGCTTTGTCATGCATGGGATTCCTTCTATGGCATGCCATCGGTCCAACTCCGCAATAACCCATCGTTTTCTGTCGTAGCCTTCAGCGCCTTTACTGGTATTCTGACATCTCTCCACTTCAAGACTTCTTATTTCCCAGCGGTTCTCTAAGCTCAACATCTAGACTTGTGAATGCTATAGCCACTCGAACTGCCGGAAGAGGTCGTTTTCACTCTTCCGGTCACTAAGACGCTGCCGCCCAAGTTAGTCACTCTGGCCTCTTCCACCTTGCAGCTCTTCGCCTCAATGACTTGGTTATCTATTCTCCCTCAACATTGGGACTGGGTGGAAAAGTTGATCGCGACCACTTTTGTAAGTCTGTCTCTTCAGTTGGCTCAAGGAACCTTTGCTAACGTTAACGCAGTTGGTACTCGGCCTTACTGTGCTTTCACCTTTCATCGTCGTCATTCTAATCGAGATTGTGTGGTATATGTGGCAATTTTTGATCTATTGGACTGGAGGAAGAGCCAGAGGACAACCTCCTCCCCATACCGAAGTCGTCAACCGTGTCAGAGCGATGACGGGAGCAGAAATAGTCGATGAAGGCAGTGACAAGCTTACAACGCCTGGATGACTTGGACTCGGCACAATGTTGTCAACTGAACTGTTATTTGGTCGGCATATACGTCCTCTACAGCTTCTTTTCTATCCGGAGTGCTTTGGCCTTCAAGATAGGTGTCACATCAGCAGAAACGCGTGATGCTCGGCAGATATCCATACCCTGCCACCCGAACTCATCAATTCTGAACCAATTTTGTCGTATATCAACGCAAGCGGATGTCTTTAGAGCTCTTCGAGCAGCACAAATTCTCAGCGGCTCCTGTTTCTGGCCACTTCTCGGCACGAAACCGCAAAACGCCAACCAAATCACCTGACCATATTGTGTTGTCGTGTGCCGGAGCCATTGCGGAAAGCGGCAGCTGTGGAGGACGGCGTCGGAACCGAGGCCCATTGGTTTCATGGACTCTACCTTGGGCTGCGGATATACTCTCAGCAACCCGGTACGTTGATAGACAGTTCTATGGCGATAGTACGAGATGAAAAGAAACCTCTATAGACTTGAGCTAAGATACAGGTCAATAAGTCGATCTTGTTCATACGTTCAGAATCCTCTGAATAATCTCTTTCTCTGCTCCACGCTAATCAATTTCCATCACGAGACTGAGAGTTTTGATAAAAATGAGTTGAATATTGCAATTGGGCCGCTTGGCCTTTAATGGCAATTATTTCCGGCGCTTCTGCTTAAATATGACTCCTGCTTGTTAACTTGGCGGCCAGACTACTACTCACGCACTCTGCCTCAACCTCTCTTGTGGTACTTCGCCTTTAACCTTTCACACCTTTTTCTTCGTCAATTGCAAGATTTGGTAATCTTTAATTTAGAGAATGGGCTTTCTTCTTAAGCCGATTTCGAGCCCGATATCGGCACTTTGCTCTATAGGTTTGGTGCTACTAATCTTCAAGATCATCCTGTCAAGAGTAACAAAGGTGAGTGGTTGTACTCGGTCCCGCTCTTTCTCTATTTATTCGTACGGAGGTTTCTATACTCTTTTTTCAATTCTGATCGTAGCATTCGAAAACTTTTCTGACTTTCTCATATTCAATCGCTTTGTAGCCACCATTTGTCTTTGCACATTGAACAGAGTATTCAGACTTTGACTAACGAAACCTCAGTGGCGACGAAATATTGAATCAATTGGAAAGAAGGATGCCATTCCAAACCCATACTCGAACATCGAGCCGTTTAATAACCATCGTTGGGACCTGGAAGAGCCTCTGAAACTAAGAAACTTCAAAACGCCCTATCACCTGACAATGGCGCTTCAGTCATGCTCTCTTTCTGACCTCCTTGCAATGGATAAAACCTACGCATCCAAAATCCGAATTCGACGCGAGGTTATTTTGAACAACGAGAAAGATGTCGTAGACTGCAACCCGGTCGCCAAAGAGGCAGTGGCGGAATTGTACGAATGGATTTTCGGAACCTATCTCCCCAAGCGCTTTCCAAATGCCTTTGTAATTTCAGAAGCCCCAGAGATATCCCCGTCAGACAAGGCCAGCGAGTCAGCCGTCAAAGATGGACACCTACGGAACATCACAACCAACGAACTAATCCCGCTCGCCTCTCCCGCCTCTCCCATCGAAGCGCTCAAAACGCTAGGCCGGCACGTAGACGCCGAATTCGCGCTGCTCCTCCCAACGCCCGACGCGGCAGCGTCCCTCCCGCGCGTGCAGCCGACGTCCGCGCCGCCGCACCCCTACCACCTGCACGCGTGGGTGCTGTGCTTCCCGTCGGGCTTCACGACGGCATCGAAGCACGGGCTCGCGTTGGCGGCCATCCACGCGCCCGTGCCCGGCTACGGCGCTAAGCTCGCCCGCTCCATGGACCGCTTTTTTGCCGCGCTGCCGTTCGCCGCCGTCGTGCGCCGCCAGAATTGGGCTGTCCAGAGCGGCGAGCGCTTGTTTCGCCTCGCCGGCAATCACCTGTCTACTGTGGCGGATGAGGAGGGTGGAGAGAAGAGGGAGGTGCGCATGGCGCCGCCGGAGTACCGGGAGAGGCCGGAGATGCGCGAGGAGTGGGAGCGGTTGCGTGAGGAGGTTGATCCGAGTGAGTGTAGGCTCAGAGCTGAGCGGCAGACGTTACATCGGTTGGAGAAGACGGGTGCGCTGGTCTTCGCGTTTAAGACGTATCTCTATACGCTGGATGAGGTTATTGAGGAGGGACTTGCAGAACAGATGGCTGACGCCGTTGAAGGACTGGGGAAAGGGGGTGTGCCGGCGATTGAAGTTTACAAACGAGCCGTCGTTTGGAGCAAAAAGGTTGTTAAGTACCTCAGAGCCGGTCATCAGAAAAGGGAAGCGTTGCGACAAAAGGTTGAATGAATCATGTACACATTTAACGTCCATAATGTAATCTATATGAGATTGGGGTATCATCCAGCAAGCCTTCATGAGCTCGCGACCCGCAAACGCCGTTCCATGCTATGCATCACTACTCTCAGTCACGATCAAGCATGATCTGAACATTGACATCCCATTTCACACCCTTACTTCCCTCTCCATATCCTCCGCCAAGTCTATTCTTGACCATAGTCGTCACACGTTTTCTCAACTCTTCAATTCCATCCAGACTTCTGACGCGTAATTTGAAATTCGCCATGCACAGTCCGTAATGCACTTGCCATATCTTAGCTTCGTCAACAGCGGTGATGTTAGAGTCGGACTCCAGTTCGTAGACAACATCCTGAACTCCAGGGTCAGTGTACGACATGAGGAGCATTCGACCGAGAGTGTAACCGAGACCGCTACCGAGCCAAATCATGCAGACAGCCATAGTAAAGCCAAGAGCGGGATCGAACCAATCGTATGTATGGAGATCAAGAAGCGGCAATATGAGCAGAAGAAATGAGCAGGACAACGAGAGCAGGTGACTCGGATTTCGAGTGATGCGAGGAAGCCATTGTAAAAACGAAACCCGCATTGTTCGACTAACGCGAGCATGGTTGCCGAGGAGGTAGGCAGAGAACAAGGTTACAAGAATCGCAAGTAGAGCAGAGAAATCGATGTCGCCTGCGCCTAGTCTTTCGTGGTGATGCTCATGATGCGATTCGTGTTCACCCACGTTCTCGAGCGCGTGCTGCAAGCCGTGACTGATCAAATCCAAACCCATGAACAGAAGGATGATGGACATGGCTAAGCCGGCGAGGACTTCTGTTCTCTCAAGTCCAAATGGTGTGCGAACGGAACTCCTGTTCCAGACCTCAAAGTTGCGCGAGATATCTACCGCAACCAACAGGAATGCACCGAGTGCGTCGAAAAATAGAAGATGCGAGAGCGCCGTCATGGCTAAAGATCCATGGCTCCCGCGCATCTGCACGTAGCCAGCCGCGGCCAGGTGACAGAAACACCATCGCGTTCTCCAAGCTTGCTCACTTGTCATGGAGTAATAGAATTCTTTCAGCGTCGGAATCGGAAGAGATGTTGGTACTTGGAGTGGTACACGAGGTGTGGGAGAAAGGATGATCTGGTGAGAAACGCTTGATCGCGCATATTTGTGTCCGCGTCTACGACCTACGAGATTATCCTATGCATGTTAAATGTGGTCAATGGCAGCAAAATTGAGTGAAAGTGCACATACTGGCTTGCCTTTTGGAGGCGATCCAACCGTATAAGTCTGAGTTTGAAAGTTGAAGGGACTGCCCGATTCAGTCGCGCCATTGTCATCGCTCCCTGTTGTAGGATTGCTCATTGTGGAGAGGGTGCTGGAAGTCGATGGACTGAATGGACCGCGTGGTGGAGCGAGAGAGTCAGTTATGGAACGAGGAAAGGCAGCCGAACGCGGAGACAGAGCATTCCCATCTTCAAAGCCATTGTCTGAGAAATCGTTGGAGTAGTTTATGACTTGAGGTTCATCATCGGGAGGATCCGGCCCAAGGATTGTAGGCATCTGAGATGCCATTGTCGCAGTTATGAGCTGTCACATCCGTCGATGCCAAGTAAAGGGGCTCTCTTCTCCCAATATCTTGAGCAATGGCAGACGTGGTCGAAAAGGGAAGGAGTTGACATATTGTATTGCGGTTGGCTCGATGGTTCCATTGTCAGGCAACAAGGCTTTTACTATTCACATTATGGAGAAACGGGAAAAGATCAGGGAAAGGCAACGTCGTGTGTTGATCCCTTCAGCGTCACGCAACCCTCCACATTGCATTGCCTGCCTATTTTACAATGATGCCGAGAGTGCATTGCGCCAGACCTCCCAGAACCTCCATGAGCTGACATGGGACGGCACAAAAATCCGAAATCATGGAGAATGGCTACCTCGACAATGGTTACGAGGAGCCTCATCTCCCGTACCCGAATCACAAGAGAAGCTTATCCGGAGGCATTCTGGCACGGCTACCCTTCCTACGTTCTTCACTTGAAGAGCAGAATCCCAACCAGCACTACGCAAATAATTTCACTCCAGACACCGGCGACGCATCCACGAGTACTTCTAGGCATCTGCGGTCGAGGAAGAGGAAGGGATCGCTGCGGAAAACAGCATTGCTCGGTACTGGCAAGAGAAGACTCGAACGACGTTCCTCCAAGTCCAACTCCAACGACCTCAATCGAAGCCCTCAGCACTCTCGTAATGCCGGCGAATACAGCCGAGACAGCATGGAGACGGTGCGAGGCGGACAGAACGGTGTGGTAAGATCATCGTCGCGCCGATTCAGTTTTGAAGAAGAAGAGTCGACGTACGCCGGCTCATCCACAACCACGACATCGAGCAGCAATTGGACATCATTGACCGAGCCACCACCACTCGGCATCGACATAAACACTACCCTGAAAGAAGACCTCCATCAAAGCCCACCCAGCTCCGTAACATCTCCAATCACAAACCATCCATACGTCAGCACCACCGACGATGATGAAGGCCTCACCCTCGCCACGCAAACCTCCCTCCAACCACCATCGTCAACACACCTCACGCGCACACGGTCCTCCCGCGGCGGCACCACCCACACCAGCACCGCACCCGCGCCTCTGCGCAGCGCTGCGCCTTCGCCGCCGCAGCACGACTACTCTGAGACGGAGTGGTGGGGCTGGACCATCCTGCTGCTGACGTGGGTGGTGTTCGTGGTCGGCATGGGGTCGTGCCTGGGCGTGTGGAGCTGGGCGTGGGACGTCGGCGAGACGCCGTACGCGCCGCCCGAGCTCGAGGACGACCCGACCCTGCCCATCGTCGGATACTATCCGGCGCTCATTGTGCTCACCGGCGTGGCCGCGTGGGTGTGGGTCGTCGTCGCGTGGGTTGGTATGAAGTACTTTCGCCATGCGAGGGTGTGGGATGGCGACGATTAGGAAAGTTGAAGCGCGGATGCAAATGTATGGTGTGAATGCTAAGAGGTGCGTTGTAGAGAAGGAAAGAGCGATTCGATGCTGTACAGCAGCATTCAAAGGCTTCAAGCCTCATATTAGGCGAGCAGGTTTATTCCATTTCCTCGCTAACATATTCGGTCCCAAATGGGCCTTGATACCCCATCCTGTCTGAACATTTAATATGTGCAAAACATGTACATATATAATAGTGCTTGTACGATGGTATAACGACATCGGGAAAGGTATATTGAATTAAATCTAATGCTTTCGATATCTTGATGCTAGAGCCCTCAAAACATATGCTACGAAGACGACATAGATTCGGAACTTAGAGAAAAGTGAAGAGCCGAGATTCTACCAGCGCCAATATATTTTCCTTTCATCGGATTCTGCTTTCTTCATACCGCTCGAAGATGGTCACTTTGGTTCCTCTGAGTTGTGAATGTCATTCCGATGACTGCCATTTCGGATAAGCGTTGCATAAAAGCTTGCCTGAGCTCCAATCAAACAACCACCACAATTGGAATAGTTCTTCCATCACCAAATACCACACACGCAAAATGACAATTTGAACTAGTCTCCTAGCGAATGACGCAATTCCTCTTCGGTATCTAGCTGCATGTGAACGGCTCATCGGCAGTCATGGTCCATCGGGAATAGGACCTTAGCGCTTGACATTATTACGATGCAGGCTGGAGATTGATGAATGGCGGGCGAATTGTTCCGATGGTTTGACAGATAAGTTGGTTCTAGCGGTGGTGAGATTTGGGAAGTCGGCAATTCATTTATAATGCGGAGGTCTTTCTTACTCCCATAAACATCTTGGTGTTTTGCGATGTGCCAGCTACGCTGAGTGACACTCAAGATGAGTGATTCTCAAACCGCGGACAACGCTCCGAACACAGTCCAGGGTCACGAAATTTCATATCCAGGCAATTCGAGATGGAATTCCCTCAAGGAGAATATCGTCAAGAGCAAGGTCTACAGGGTGTTATCATGGACACCTCCCAACTGCCGATGGGATCCGGAAAACCCTCAAAAGTTCTCAATGGGATTGAATTGGCTGTTCGCCTTCGCTGGTGCCTTTACCGTCGCCAATCTTTACTACTGCCATCCTATTCTGAACATTCTGGCCCATGACTTCCATGTCACATACGAGGAGGTCTCTGCGATCCCAACGCTCATGCAGTCGGGCTATGCAAGCGGCCTTCTGTTGCTGTGTCCACTCGGCGACCTATTTCCAAGACGGCCGTTTGTCATCTGGCTGGTCTTCATCACCGCAATGCTATGGTGAGGAACTCGAGAAGTGTGGATTGTAAGCTCTCGACGGGACTGACTTACTTCCAGGGTTGGCCTCTGCGTCACAAGTTCTCTGCGCACATTCGAGGCGCTCTCATTCATCGTCTCCGTCACAACCGTCACGCCACAACTGATGCTCCCTCTCGTCGGCGAACTGGCGCCACCAAACAAGCGCGCCGCCGCCCTCGGCATCGTAACGTCCGGCCTCACAATCGGCATCCTGCTGGCGCGCGTGCTGTCCGGCACGGTAACGAACTTCGTGACGTGGCGCGCGATCTACTGGATGTCTGCAGGTCTGCAAGTCACGATCGCGGCGCTGCTGTGGGCGTTCATGCCGCACTACCCGTCGACGAACCCGGGCGGCCTGAACTACTTCTTCATCCTGTACTCGGTGTTCCGCATGCTGACGCGCCACGGCGTGCTGGTGCAGGCGTGCCTGATCGCCTTCTGCACCAGCCTCACCTTCACGTCGTTCTGGACCACGCTGACGTTCCTGCTGTCGAGCGCGCCGTTCGGCTACGCGCCGCTGCCCATTGGCCTGTTCGGGCTGATCGGCATCTTCGGCACGCTGTTCGTGCCGGTGTTCTCGCGGCTGGTGACGGATCGCTTCGTGCCGCTGTTCTCGGTGGTGGTGGGCGAGCTGATGTGCCTGGTGGGCATCGTGGTTGGCACGTATGTCGGCACCTTCTGCGTCGCGGGTCCCGTCGTTCAGGCTTTCCTGCTCGACGCGGGCATGCAGGCTGTCGCTGTCGCGAACCGCTCCGCTATCTACGCTATCGAGCCGAAGGCCCGCAACCGCGTTAACACCGCTTTCATGCTCGCTACCTTCTGTGGCCAGATCACCGGCACGGCGGTCGGGAACAAGCTGTATGCCGAAGGCGGCTGGATCCGGAGTGGGAGTTGCAGCGTTGGCTTCATTTGTGGGACCTTCGTGATAGTGGCGATGAGAGGTCCATGGGAAGAAGGCTGGGTTGGATGGACTGGTGGATGGAGCATCCTTAAGAAGGACAAGAACTCTGCAGACGGAAAGACTGCTGAGGTGGCGGCGTATTCGGTGCAGAGAAGATCTGAGCCAGGTGATCTGGAGAACGGGCTACGGGAAGAGACTGCAATAGAGAAAGCATTGGAGGAGATGGCCGCTGATGAAAAGCATGAAAGTCCATTACATGAAGATCGAGACATTGGGAAAAGCATCCACGAGAAGGATAGACATGTGTCTGTGAAGCCGGAGTCGGATTTAGACCCTACCATATCAAAAGAAGGCATACCATGAAGCAACGTCAGTACAGGTAGACTGATGTTTGTCTAATCAAAAAGCTCGAAATAGAATCAGACTTGAGAGATAATGGCTCAAGCAAATAAAATACTCACTACCTTGAGCATATTATTGCAAGCCGTGACGGGTGTGACACGTCGCTTTGAAAGCACATGGTTTGAAGCTGTGAAGCTAGATTTAAATATTCCGGTATCGTACAGAGAGTAATCTGTCGAGAGAGCCAATTCATTTAGATACTAGTCCATCGCATAGCAGTCGCTCGTTCGTTAGAAAGGAGAAAATAATATCCGCCAGTTAGTTCGACCATCGTCGTAGTCCTTCGATCCGTGCTCACAAAGCGTGATGTGAGGTGAGATGCAGTGAAATGCCCACCTGGAGCCCAACCACTCTCACACAATCCACCATTTGCCGCGAATGAGGTGCCGTAAAAGCCAGAAACAAAGCCATCACTCAGTACTGAGCATATTGCTGGCCGCTATTCGAAAAGCCACCCTTCATCATTTGCATCCGATAGTAGTTGAACTCAGCCTGTTCCTTCTCATACTCCGCATCGGCAAGAGCCTTTTCCTTTCGGCCCTTGCTGCCTTGACTGATGCAGTAGTAAGTCAGGAGAGCGAGGAGGATGACAAGACCTGCAATGGAGCATGAGATGATGACGATACGTGTTGTATGAGAGAGCGCATCCCAATGTTGCGAAAGGGTGTGCGGGCTGTTGAGTTCCTTGTAAGAAGTGGATGGACCTCTGTGGGTATATTAGTAACGAGTCAAATGAGAGAATGATGTGCAAGGAAACTTACTGCGCAACCTTGATGCTCTGCCAGTCACCGGTATTGTCACCGTACGAGTAGTACTCGGCACCAGTGGAGTAGTCCATGACGTAAACCTCCGAAACGAACATGGAGAAAGGCGCTTTGGAGAAATCTGTTTCACCGCCAGCCCATTCAATGACACCGGCAGCATCTTTGCTTGGGTCACCACCGGACCAGATTCCCATACGCACGGTACATGGAGTTTGAGGATAGTTTTTGCCGTAGAGTGCGAGAGAGTCGTTGTAAAGCAGAGTACGCACAAGATTACCGTCAATCCACCATTGGAGCTGCTCAGCTGTCCAGATGGTAGTATAGTTGTGGTAACCAGATTGAGGAGAAGTGCCATTGCCATTATCCGCAGCGTAGTCAGCCTGAAAGGGATGTCAGTGAAGGTTCTTCAACTTCTTTTGAATCAAAGGTATACATACCAATGGATACCAGATTGCTCGGTCATAGAGTGTAGTATTGCCCTTGCCGAAGAAGTTTGTCTCGACGTGAGTCGTATTTCCACCCAAGAATTCCCAGTCTACTTCGTCCAGATCATCCGACTCAAGGACGATGGAGGAAACAATGCCAGTGCCGTTGGCAGCCTGCATGATGACCGAAACCTGGCCAAAGAAGATGTAAAAGGTAGACTGAATAGTTGGAGAGTCGCCGGACTCGTGAATAGTGAATTGGGCGCCCTTGCCGCCATATGTCATAGGACCGGCGGTTGTATTCCAGATCACCGAGTCGGCAGGCTGTGCGGCAAAGTTGAAAGTTGCATTGGTTCCGAGAGCAGGATCATTGGGACAGTTGGTAGTGTTGAGTGGGTTACATGAGGTCCAGGTTTGTGCGGCAGCGAAGGAAAGGACGGAAAAGAGCGCGATGAGTTGGTTTAGTGAAGCCATGGCGATGCTCAAAAGCCGGTATTCGAAAATCTCGATAAATGGACTCGGCGATATCTATCTGAAGAAGTTCAGGTGGCAATGCTCGGTTTAATACTAGTCAATTGCAGAGCAGTCGATCGCGAAAGAGCGTGGAGCAGAGTGTTCTCGTTGAACGACTGCGTGGAAAAGAGTGACGGTAAAACAGAAAATGAGTGTTAGGCCAGCATTAACACACCATTCGCGCACCCTTAGAAGATCCAAAGGAAGGAAGTGGGTGAATTGACGAAGGTGGAAGACGGAAGACGGAAGAAGGAGAGGGAGGTCGTCGCCGGCAAGTACTCGAATTGAGTGGCGGCGATAGACCGCTAAGAGGAATGGCTGGCCGTGGGCTTGCGCAGGGTATCAAACCCGAGGAGCCCATCGACTTGCTCAGGCTGGTATAGCGCCCATTCTTGAGAGGCCGACTATGCCAGTTCCTGGCGGCGCGTGCTTGCTCGACGCCCCTATCTTTCCTCCAATGTTGCCGCATTCTCACAGTTTCATTGCAACAGGAACCAATGGCTGCGCTTGCAATATGCCATCGCCGCGCTGGTACTGGCAACTTCGCTGTTTCATCATGCCTCTCAACAGCCAGGGTCGCATTGGGAATTTGGAAATGACTGGACTTGAATTTATACCATTCGTTTGCCGCCTCCAACCTTTTGAAACGACTTTGTCTCCTTGTGCTGCCAATTGCTCTCCACACCGTTCTTCCTTCTATCTATAATCGAAGCATCTAGCTGTGGAAGTAGTTCGAGACGCCAGGAGACACTCGGCCCAAGCGCGTTGATAATACCAACTGCAGCACATTCCCGACTGAACAGAAGCCCAGAGCCGCCGACGTTTGATATTGAAGATCACAGACCGCTTCCACCATATGTTTCTACCCTTTGTCTCATATCCATCACTTCGTTATCGCGCTCACATTCCAACCAGCCTGACTCTGGCTAGATCAGACCAATTGGAGCTCCACCACTTCAACTTCTCCGACGTCAGATATGACGAGCTAGTCATTATTTAAGTGACTGTTTTGGTTGAGCGTTTCTCACATGTCCCAAAGCCAACCTTATATCTGGCATCTTTCCTTGTAAGATTACCATAACACCTCGCGATGTTATCGCAACGAGTGTCACGCAACCATGAACAACGACCTGACTGTCCCTATGTAATATTGAAACGCAGTTAAGTACCGTTACTATCCACGAGAAGCATAACATGTTGCAATTTACCCATATTGATCCGGTCTGGCCTTAATCGCTAATGAATGGGCCCGCGTCGCTGCTGAGGGTAGGCCCCGAGATCAAGTAATTAATTATTTATTAGTATTGGTAAGATTAGAGATACCCGGGACACGGAGGAGCAAGATATGAAGTGATGTGTCAAGGACAGTCCCTATTAGATACCTCGTACTCAAGAACTTTGTTATCGGCAGTTCTGAATGATATCATATTTGCGAGAAATGCAATTGCACTTGCTCGCTCGATCACGACGAATTTGTCACTTTATAGAAAGCTACACAAGTTAGGCTGAGACTGTTGAGATTTCTGTCGCCAAGTTCTCGAAGCAAATATCTATGTATTCCCTCTTTCGGGCATGTCCCAAGCAAGAGTAGTAGCCACCGACAAGCCAGCGCCACAACCACGCTGCTCAATATTGGTATAACCATCATAAACCCAACCGTTCTCCCAGCGCCGAGCAAAATGCATCAAAGCCCTCGCCGACAGACCGCGTCTGCACCTCACGCCTTAGCCTCCGCACCCTGCCCCAGAATCCGCGCCACGAGCACATAGCTGACGACGAGGCCGACAGCAATGTAGAACTTGTGGCGGCCAAGCCAGCTCTGGCCGGCGTGGCGCGCGACTTGGGCGCCGCCGACCACCGCGCCGCTGTTGCTGCCGGTCATTCTCCTTCGCAGCGCATTGGCCGCCGGCGTGCACGACTGCGACGCCAACTGGCCGGGCTCCGGCGCGACGAGCCCGGACGCAGGGTCGATGCGCCGCTCGCGCATGTACGCCCAGTTGTCTGCGTCCTGCGCCGCCCACTCGCCGCGGAACTTGGCGCCGCCGTCGCCCGCCTTGACCGCGCCGACGCCCTTCGTGTTGCTGCTTGGTGGTTGTGCTGCGGTTGTTGTGGCCGCTGTTGGGATGTTGGCGATTGAGCGCGAGGACGACCCGCCGCCCGTGCTGTTCCACCAGCGCGAGCGCGCCGCGAAGACCCGCCGCTCGGCTGCGCTTGCCCGCACCGAGCCCGTCGTCATCTCCTCCGAGGTCATGAACGAGAGCAAGCCCACTAGGATTGTGCTGACTTCCCACGCCGGGTTGAACGACTTCGGGTGGAAGTCCGATATGCTGAGGCAGAGCCGGGTAGATGGCTGGAAGCGTCCGGACGGTGTGTGCATTCGGATTGCTGGCGGCGCGAATGGGTAGTCTGGTGGAAACATCAGCGTTCCCCAGTATTGGCCGCCTTCATACGGAGTGTTTGGCGGGCCGGTGATGATGTAGTGCCATTCCAGGATGTTCGATTCTGATGGGTGAGCGAGGATGTAGTCTGGCGGATTCGCGGAGATGGTCTTGTATTCCTTTGTCAAGCGCTTTGTTGCAGCCGACGTCGCCATGGTGTAGCGGCAAGACTCAGGTTCGCAATGATGATGAAGGCGTAGAGGTGAGTGGCGAGTTGAAGGTTATGAGATGTGAGGTCAGTGGCGGAGGTGAGCGGTGATGTAGTGGCAATGGGTCGAAGGAGAGTTGAGAAGGTAGAAACGGAGCGGGTGTAAAAGGATCAACAGGAGAATGATGAAGAGAAGATAGGAAAGGAAGAGCAGATAGAGACGTGGGATGCGGTTGCGTTTTGTTGAAGGTCTAGACAACCAAACCACAAATCCACGTCTTGCGGTACAACATGTCACGCTTTCCAAGGATCGTGGCAGCCTTGTAAGCCGGGAACCTAAAAACTTTCGGTTCCTTGTTGTTCCGCCGGGTAAGCGCGATTGGCCAATCATCGCCAACTAAGCCGAAGCATTTGATGCTGCTGCTCTGAGACTTCGCCTCAGAAACCGAAGAAAGAGACACCACAAGACTCTGCTGTCCTTGTCTCTTGCCAATTTGAAGTTCCCAATGACTTCGCCTCTCGATGATGATGTGAGACCGTCTTCCTTCGTTTCAAATCTCATGCTAGCTTGCACGCAATGACTGACTTGAACTGTCTCCAGATCTTCGAGAAGCTCAAAACCGCTCCAGATGCTGCCGCTCAGAAGGCACATGACGAAGCATACAATGCTCGTCTACATGCTCAGTTCGAGGCCCAGCAGAGGCGTATAGAAACACTGGTACGCTACTCTGTCATTGATGACTCTGGCTCCGCTCTAATCCATCTTGCAGCTCAACTCCAACTCGACTCTTCCCGCTACCATTTCGGAAATCAGACTCCTTAACGCACCGCACACTCGTAAAAGTTTTCTATCGCGACTGCTTTCTCCTTTGCTATCGGACCATCGTACGACTCCTTATACGCTTCTCGAGGTGCGACAAGCCATTGACAACACCGCACGCAAACTCAACAAACTCGATATTTACCACTCCCCGATCTCAGTGTACATAGACAAAGCCAACCCTACCGATCCTTCGACAACGCCTACCGATCTCGCCATATACTTTAGTGCAAGAGAAAAATCTCGATATACCATTCGAACGGGTACGGAAGTAGGTCATGCCGACGGCAGCGCATTTGCATCCGCCTCCCTCCGTAACATCTTTGGCGGTGCTGAATCTCTAAATGTCCACCTCTCCAAGGGCACGCGGACAAGGTCTGCATTCAGCGCCGTATTTGACACTCCCATTCTTTCCGATCCTGACTTTAGATTCGAACTTGGCGGTCTGTCTTCCGCGACGCTCAAGCCATGGGCAAGCTGTGAAGAAGTGCTTCGCGGATTCACACCAAAACTGAAATACACCACTCCTTCAGGCCATCTCCACACACTTTCGTACAGCGGCATGTGGCGCACAATCACCGGTCTCTCACCAAACGCTTCCAACGCCGTGCGAGTCGACGCGGGCGACAGCTTCAAGAGCAGCATCACGCACACGTGGCTCACCGAGCAGCGTGACTACCCGCTGCTCCCAAGCAGAGGCTACATGGCGAAAATGACCACCGAGCTCGCCGGCGTAGGCCCGCTGAAGGGGGACGTAGCGTTCCTCAAAAGCGAGGCGGACACGCAAGCCGCGCTCCCACTCCCAGTCCCGGGCCTGGCCAGCGCGTCAACCAGCGGCGTGGCGCTCACGACGTCGCTCCGCGCCGGCCTGCTGTACCCGCTGGCAGCGGCAGGGCAGCCGCGCCCGCAGCCCAGCCGCATCAACGACCGCTTCGTGCTGGGTGGGCCCGCCGACGTGCGCGGCTTCAAGGCGGCAGGCCTGGGCCCGCACGACGGCGGCGACGCCCTCGGCGGCGACGTCTATGCGGCCGGCTCGTTGGCGCTCACGCTGCCGTTTCCGCGCGTCGGCGTGGACGCTCCGCTAAGGCTGCGCGTCTTCGCGAACGCGGGACGGCTCGTTGCGCTGCGGGCCCGTGGCCGGGCGGATGTTGAGGGGTGGAGTGCGGACGGCGTGCGTGACGCCGTGGTCGAGGCCGTTAGGAAGGTCGCTGATGGGTGGCCGTCGGCTGCAGCGGGCTTCGGTGTCGTCTATGCGCACCCTATGGCGAGGGTTGAGCTTAATTTCAGCTTGCCGTTGGTCATTAGGAAGGGTGAGGAGACGAGGAAGGGCCTGAGTTTGGGCATCGGAATCGACTTCATGTAAGCTTAAGGAAAGACCGCGATTATGGCACGTGGACTGTTTGAGATGCTTCGTGTTGCGCACACATAGCGTGTACAAATGTACTATGGATTAGAAGTTCTATTACCATGCTGTGCTTTTTGTCCTATATATGATTATTCCTCTCTCCACTGCAATTAAAGCCCTGCCAACGCACAAGCAACGCATTCCACCACCGCTTCTAACCCTCCAACCGACCTCCATCCTATCTAATACGGCGGACTCGCAACCGCCTGTAAGAACGTCGCGACGCACCCCGCGCCACTCCCACCCCACACCACAACGCTCTCACCAAACTCATCCGCGCACAGCGCCCAGCTCGCATTCCCACCCACCGTCAACACATTCTCGGCCGGCCCACCCAAGCTCAGTCCACCACCGCCACTCGCCCCCTGCGCAAACAGCAGCGGCGCTCCGACCGCCGCCGCCGCCGACGCCCAGCTGTAGTTGCCGCGGCCGAAGGGGTCGGGGTTGTAGGCCAGCAAGCTGCCGGCAACGAGAGTGAAGTGCGGCGTGGAGTCGTAGCCGGGCCCCGTGGTGCGTAGCTGCAGCGTTGGCGCCTGCGTCGGGTCGTAGAAGGAGGTGGTGCGGACGTTGGGGAGGAGCGAGGAGTTGGTGGAGGGGGTTGCGGTGCTGGTTGTTACGAGGTAGAAGGTCGGCGGTGCGGTGCTGTTTTGGCAGGATGGCGCGCTGCTGCTCGTGGTCTCCTGTGCTGCTGGCGTGCGTCGCTGGAGGTGCGTGCTTGAAGTGAGATGCAGGAGTGGTAGAGTTGAGAGGAGGAGTGGCAGCGGAAGCATGGCAGTGGTTTGTTGGGTGGAGTTGACGTGAAGTGAGGAAATGTGACAGAGAGCTTCGGAACAGAAGGAGACGGGGTAGGAAGTGACAGACGCAAGAGAGTGTAAAACTTAAGGAGACACGAGTTTTTAATATATAGATAGACACAAATCACTTTACCTACGTCAGTCGGCAGCAATTCCATCTATAGCTCAGCAAACAGAAGATCCAGTCGTGTCTCCACTATGAGCTCACATGTAGCCAGCATCGGCCGAATGGTGAAACGAAACATCAGGCAAGCAACCCTGCGAATGTTCCTGACGATCGCCCATAGCTGTTACAAATTGGGGGCTTATTTGGTGTAAGCACATGTCGACGATTGGACGTGGTTGATCTCAAGGGGTTTTGGATCGATGTTTACGTCTGTGTGCTGCTTGGCACTGGCTATCCTTTGGGCATACGCGGCTCAAAATAAAATGATTGCTAGCTTGCACAACAGAGCAGCTCGTGTAATGTGGTAAGGGAGCCTTGGTGCATCCTAGCCATGGAATATGTAACTCCAAAGGCCCGTAGAAAAGGATCGGGTTACCCCTTGAATTCATCGAGCTTCCTAGAGCTCATACTAATACGATTATCATCTGCGGCACGCCGAACTCTGCCTTTCCCGTGGTATCATTTGTGGTTTGTTTGCATTCCAAACGCCGAAAGCAGAAATAAATTGAAGCTTCGAACGCCATTAATAGATTGTTCAAACCCGAAGCTGCTGTTGCTACTCCAGCGAAGTCTTTCTCTCATGATGACCGACCATTCGTCCATGGACATTGGTGCTAAAGCTCTACTCTTCGAGTTCTCCCTCCTCGCTACCTTCTTCATCTTTCATGATCGTATCGCCATTCTCTGGGTTACTCTTCTTTGCAGACGGCTCACCAGATCGAACTTGAGGTGGCACGCGAGAAGCTGGAGCTCTCGAGAAACCGTTGGTTCTCGAACCGCTCATATCTCCATTCCCGGTGTCTTCTCGCTCTCTCTTTAAAGAGTGCTCGCCATTGTTGGTTGTTTCAGGAAAGGAACTCCGTGAAGTTGAAGGTTGAGTATCCATCTGCTCCTCGAGCTCTTCAACTGGTGTTTTGAAGCCGGAATACTGGCTACTTGTCTGTCCTGATTTCAAAGGCGAGTTTTCGTAAAAGTCAACCATGTAGTTCATGGCTACTTTGACGTCACGAAGCTTAATTTTCTGGATTTCCCACCACGGTCGACCGCCGTTGTCTCCAGGTAGCTCAACTTCGGTAGATTTTGCAGCGTAGTACAGCGCAGTGGCTGCAATTGTCCGTGATGTGAACAGAAGACAAAGCTGGGTCATGTTGCTGTCATTAATGAATGCCCATGCAACATCGCGTAGCTTCTTATTGTGGTGCAGGCCGAAATACCGTAAGTAATCGTACAGAACTTTGTATGGCGATTCAATGGTGAGATCGAAGCATAAATTCTGCAGCACGATGTCTTCGTTGAAAAAGATGGTGTCTCTCCATAACCAGAAGTCTTTTGTTTGCTCGTCGACACGAAGGTTGGGATTCTTCTGCGCAACGCGACAGCAAGCAACAACTAGATCTTTCAGTTTGCGCGTATGTTCTTCAACCTTCGTTGCAAGAAATAAAGTCGTCGCTGCAATTTGCTAGAGATGGTCAGCTTCCATACCATGAAAATGAAACTAGGTAAACGTGTGAAGTAGGCTCGTTGATAGCATATGTCAACTATTGCCAAAAAGGAATGATATATGGGCTCTTACATAATGATGAAGGTATTTCTGCCCTTCTTTCTTGACCAGAGAATGTCGCATGAGGAAGCGGTTGAAGAAGATTGAAGCCGAACATAGAGTTGTTTGTGGCAACTTCAACATGATTCCAACCTGCGTAATGAAGTTTGTGCCCTTACTACGCATTTGTCTCTCTTCTTCCGGCTTCATTCCATCTAGAATTGAAGGTGTCTGCAGCAGCTCTTCTTCGGTATATATCCATTGGCGTTCCGCTTCGGCCAGTACGTCCGTAGGGTCTCTAGAAACGCTTTGGTCCGCCATATCGTCATATGAGGATAGAAGGGATGTGGCTGGGAGAAGAGGCATAAAGTGCGACGATAACAATCGACCTGGGCTATAGAGTTAGATAGTAGTCGTATTACGAAGTACGCGGTGAGGGAGTCGATGGGAGTCGATGTCGCCGAGCCGAAACGATGCAGCGAGGTCTGACATGGATGGAGTAGGTCTCTCAAATGCTGTTGAAAGGTTTAATTTTCGATGGTGGTGTCGCTTATGGGAGATGCAAGGAAACTACTGCTGATGGACGTTAGAATGGCGAACTGCTACTTTGCACCATAACAGAGGTTGACGGCTAATTTGCCTCCCAAACGGACGAGCGTACGACTAAACTTGACGTTTTTTGCTCGGCTCTCGGTGAATCAAGCGCAAACAGCGCAAGCTTCGCGCTGCGTTTCACAGCCTACTTGGCATTGCCCTCGTGTAAATCGCACCGGCCTCCCTCTTTTAAACAATCAATTCACCCTACGATAGGTGGTTAAGCATACATCTCAAGCTCCTTCCTTCACGATTTTCTAACTTCTCAGAGCTTCTGGAAGATATCTAGCACTCTACCCGTGGAATCCTTACATATCGTAGCTAGTTGCTAGATTCTCTAAATCATAGCTCAAACGCTTGTAGCCCACAGTACGATATTGCACAGGTACCTGACGTACTTCAAGACGGCGATGGAAGGCTTCGAGTACAAGCCAATCGATCTAGATGGGCCTTCTTTCCGACTCGTTCGACTCTTCAAAGGCGATGACCGGTCCGAAATTCGGTGCGAGTTATTTGACGCGTGGGCCGACTCCAATATTCTAATACCGTATGAAGCCCTATCGTACGCGTGGGGTAGCCTCCACAAGACAATCACGATAGAGGTCAATGGCTGTACGTTGGCCGTCACATCAAACCTATTTTCAGCGTTACTACATCTCCGAGATCGGGAACAAGACCGGATTTTGTGGATTGACGCTATTTCAATTGATCAACAGAATAAAGAAGAACGCGGCCATCAGGTAAAATATATGGCTGAAATATATCGGAACGCTCAGCGAGTTGTTGTATGGTTGGGTCCATCTACGCCTGAGATCGAGGTTATTATGCTTGTGATAAGGAAGCTACAAGATGAATGTGCTCAATATCCTTATCGCGATTGGAGCGTTTCGAACAAGTATTGGAAGGACGTTTGGTCAAATATAAGGCCGGCGGTGGAGGGTGAGGCAGGATCAATACTTCAGCAGCGAGAGAGTCTAAAGTTACTCCTAGCTCGACCTTGGTTTACACGAGTATGGATCCTGCAAGAGATTGCCAACGCGGGCGCCGCCATATTCGTTTGTGGGAAGAGAACCATATTGGCACGTTTTCTTGCAATCATTCCAGTGCTAATCGGAATAGAGCCTGAGTCACAGCAACAAGCTGTATTAGATATTATCCCAGGCTGTTCACGGGACACATCATGGTGGGCGAAGGAGCGCGACCTCTACACCATCTTAAAAAAATTCAAGGGATGCGAAGCAAGCGATCCGCGAGATAAAATATATGCTTTGCTTGGCATGTCGACAGATGCATGCAATACTCCGCTCCTGCTAGCAGATTACGGAAAATCTCTTTCACAAGTTGTTATCAGCACTATCTCATTCCTTCTCTCCCGTCGCAAGCTGGATCAGACCGTAAGTGAACTGGCAAGCTTGAATTTGCAAAAGTTTTTCCTTCTAGTGGATTCCTTCGTTAAGGAGGTCTTTACTTTGACAGGGAGGAATGATCAATTGCAGTCACTGAGGGCGATACAAGGATTGGAAGGTACAGATGACAGTTGCCATACGCCGTTACATTGGGCTGCAGCCCACGGATACAAACGACTGGTTCGGGCACTCATCAACGACAGAGTGGACGTCGATATCATAGATCAGAAGGGAGAAACAGCGCTAATGAGGGCAGAGTCGGCGCATCACACTGGCATAGTAATGCTACTCATTGCCCATGGAGCAGATGTTAACAGAAAGGATGTTTCTGGATGGACGGCACTCTTTATAGCCGTACATGCGTCGGATTATACCACAATTCGCGTCCTCATCAAGAAAGGAGCAGAGGTCAACAGTAAAAACAACAGTGGAGAGACGGCTCTTTTCTGGGCAGCTAGCAAAGGGGATTTTGTGTCAGTGGAGCTACTCATCAAGGCTGGAGCAGACGTCAACTCGAAAAATATCGACGGCGAGACCGCACTTTTCAAGGCAGCTAGTAAAGGGTACAGTAAGTTAATGGAGCTACTCATCACGGCTGGAGCGGACGTCAATTCGAAAAATATCAATGATGAGACCGCACTTTTCAAGACAGCTGGCGAAGGGGACGTTACGGCAGTGGAGCTACTTATCGCGCGTGGGGCGGACGTCAACTCGAAAAATATCAACGATGAGACCGCACTTTTCAAGGCAGCTAGTAAAGGGTACAGCGGATCAGTGGGGTTACTCATGAAGGCTGGAGCGGACGTTAATGCAAGGAATAATCATGGACGGACGGCTCTTTTCAATGCAGCTGCAAACGGGCATGAGTATGTGGTACAGAGGCTTATTGTCGGCGGCGCAGGCGTCCATATAAGAGATAGGAGGGTGGGTGGAGGAACGACAGCGCTATTTGGGGCAGCGACAGGAGGACACGCCGAAGTACTACGGGTACTCATCGACGCTGGAGCAGACATTAATGCAGATGAACACATGGGTTTGAAGGTATCTGACTGGGAGCGCGTCGAGGAAAATGAAATAGTGCAGGAGCTTGTTAATCTGGGAAGACAAATCAAACCAAAAATGGCAGGGGTCTGAGAGCAGAGCGTCTTTACAAAGCAGTTGGCCAAGGAACTGAATGCTATGGGCGCTATTGCAACGAGAATGGAGAGAGAGCAGTTTGTAAAGCGGTTGTAGAGGAGGTGGTGAAGGCGAAATGGGGCCGTCAGATGATAATCACTCATGGATCTATGCGGCGCGGCGGCGAGCGAGTTGCCATATCCAAAACAAAGCGCCTAATTACTAAACGGGGGTGGATTTGCCGTCGAGAACTTCAACGTGCGTCTGTAGAGAATCGGAAGAAGAAGTGATAGTATTCATACTATGGGAATAGGTATAGTTATATAATGCTCAATGATCCACCTGCCTTACAGGCAGGTGGATCGGTGGCTGCTTGTCTTCAGGCAGTACATTGTGTCACGTGATCATGAGATCCAACAGACGCACGTTACACATCGAAGATGTTAGAACAGTTGAAGCTACAGGATTCCGTCTTGGCGTCTAATATGCTTGCAACTCCACCTGCTAGCATGCTACAATTACACGCCGCAACGCTGGGCTACACCGCTTCAATGCTACTCTAGTTCTACACTATCCGATCATGTAAAGCTCGGGATCTTTTCGATCCAAGCTCAAGCGGCCTCAGGTTGAATGAGGTCACTAGCCTACGACTATCCCTATATGTGAGCGTCTACTGCGTGCTTCAGCCTCACATGTCCGAGTCTTTCCGAACATTAGCGCCATCCAGCGTTGCTCAGCCTCGCCCCGGCACTTACATATGTACTCCGCATATTTCGCACTTTCAGCTTGACCCAGTATGCCCTTCAACTCGAATCTCCTGTTGTCTTCTTCACGTCAAGAATGGACCCTTTATCTCCAGTCGCCAGCTGTTTGGCAGTGCTAGGAGCCATCGTTGCGACTTTGCGGCTCTACAACCAAATTCATGAAGCACCAGAGGATGCGCTGGTCGTGTGCAAGGAAGTAGAAGACCTACAAAACGTATTCGGTCAAAGCAAAGAAGTATTACAGAGGCGACTGTCCATCGGCGGTCTCACGCAGCGAGGCGAGACTGCTTTCCACATTACAACCGTATCCATCTATGAAACGCTTGTGAAGCTTGAGAAGATTCTACGGGAGAGTATGGTGAACGAAACAAGTAACGATGGCAAGAAAAAGGTATCGAGATTTGCATGGCTGCGCAACTCTGCAAAGATCAAGAAGCTTTGTGTACGGCTACGCAATTTGAAGGCAGACCTCACTGTCATTACAACGTCGCAACTAGTGTGAGTTCTTTCGATACCACTCTACCAAAACGGCGATGACTGACCAGATATTGTAGTTCAGACAACATAGACATCAACGTATTTATGCAGAATATGGCTACAGGTCCTCTGACGGAATTATTAAATGGACAGCAATCTCAAGAACTCATGCTCGCAGAACTTCTCGAAAGTCAGCGACGACTCCAGGATTCAATGACCATTCCACCTATGGGTCTATCCGCAGGTTTCACCTCGACGCCATTCATTACGGCAGCTTCAAATCAGCCAAGGAAGCGGAAGCGGCCATGTGGAACTTCTGTTGGTGATATATATGAGAAAAGTACGACAGCTGAAACTGAAAATGTTGATGTTGATGTTGATGATGTCGAATCCAAATGCCATACAGCATGTAGCTGCATTTGCCATCGTCCCAGCAAGCTTGGGTCTCCTGCATTGCTTGAGAGCATATTCGGAGCAATTCATGTCGGTCTGACTGGAGCTTTAACATCACGAACCGCTTGTACCGAACGTCTATGCAAGAGGCAAAATTACCGGACGGCACGCTTTGTTTACCGATTTCCTTCTTGGATGTTGGCTCGCGCGATCAGTTTCTCTTATTCTACGCGTAGCTCTATGCAGATTGTCCTGCGAGCGCCGAGAATCATCTCAGATGACGCTCCAATATTGCGACTTGCCGCAGTCGGAGATCTAACGTCGATACGAACTCTGATGTCTCGTGGTCTGGCTTCTCCAGCAGATGTCGGCGTGTCCTATGGTCTTACAGCATTACACATCGCATTCGCCAAGAAGCACCTCCAGCTATGTCGATTTCTAGTCCAGCACGGTGCCGATCCGTACTATGAGACCAATCTCCGGCGAGCCGTAATCGACATCGTTAGGGATGAGCGCATCAATGGAAAGATATCTGATAAGCAAAAGGAAGAATTTGACTGTATGTTTGAAGAATTGGACGATTATGAAAGTTTCCATTTGTCACCGCTTCACAAATCTATCGTTGGTCTCAACCGCGTTAGCCTTGAAATGCAGTTGAGCACATCCACGCAGTACATCGACATGCCGGACTCACTTGGAAGAACTGCACTCTCAGCTGCAGCGTGGAGAGGAGACGCTAAATCTGTACGCATACTGCTTCAGTTTGGAGCATCAGCAAATATTTGTACACCGACGGAGATTTCGCCTCTTCATCGCGCCATCGAGGGTCGTTCGTATGAATGTGTAGATCTGCTCATTCAGCATGGTGCTAATGTCAACCACAAGAACAAGCGAGGGAGGCTTCCATTACATTATGCTTGCCGAATAGATGATGACGCGGAAATATGTGAGCTCCTTTTGCGATCTGGTGCGTTCGTCGACTGCGAAGACCATGGAAAGGCAAGGCCTCTTCATGAAGCCATCATGCATGAAAAGATTCCTCAGCTGAAGGTATTACTGTGGTATGGAGCTGAAGTTGACTGCCAGACGTTCGACTTCGAGTTTCCCTTAAATATCGCAATTGCGAGGAACAATGTCGAGGCTATTCGACTGTTGCTGGATATGGGCGCAAATCCAACTCTCACAAACATGACCAACAGAACCATACTACATACGGCGGCGGATTGCGCGACCGTCGATACAATATACGTTCTGGCCACCGCCAATCTGCCGGGCATTGACCCGGATGCCAAGGACAGTGATGATTATACCGCGCTTCAACTTTTGGACTCGCGAATTAAGCGCGAAAAGGTCGACCATCAATTACGCGCCGCATTCACGCGACTTGTTGAGATGGTGAAACAGCAGACCGACGCTGAGTTCACCGAGTGCGTAGTCGACGAAGACGCGCCGGATGAATTTCATGATGCATTAGCTGACCTGTCTGCGGTTTGAAAAGATATCAGAGGCGTTGACAGGGTTAAATGGCTCAAGCCTCCGAGTAGCCTCAGCTTTTTGCAATGCGTATTGTTCTTGCAACATTTCCCGAATCCCTCTGCCTTAGGGCACAGACGATTTCCAGCCACATGTTTGATGTATACAGTAATTAGCGCAGATAACAAAGCAAAAGCATCCAATCTCGTATTTTTGAGATGTTCCGCTAAGCCGACACTTCTCCATCAATTAGAATGGGTTGAAGGGTTGTTTGATATGATGGGATGAGCCTTAAGAGCGGGTCGCGGGTATGTATGCCAACCGAGCAGATCTCTGTGCGGACAATTTTATCTGTTGAGACGATCCTAAGCGAACCAGCCCGGCCTTTGGATGTGAAGTCAGTGCAGAGAATGAACCTGTTCAGCTACATGAGCAAATTACGGTAGATTGGTTCTCATCCTTCACACTACAAGTTACAGCGGGTCCTTCCCGAGATGGCCTGTCCATTGAGAGATGTCGACAGAATGTATCTCCGTACTTCGTGTGCGAGTGGGCTGGGGCTTGTCCCAGCTTTCAGGAGTCGCCCGACGGAAAGTGCGGAGCAAACCGCGACCATACAGAACCGTCACAATGTCGTCAAAATGCCGAAAACGAGAAGGATTTCAGCTGTTGATTCCAGCTCAATAAAGGCACCAGCATGGAGATCTGGACTTCCACCGCGTTCAAGTGTGCTTTGGTGTCTTCAATACCGGTAACCCAAGGTACGGAGTATTCGATTCGATCTCGCGGCACCCACCAGATCGGGAGTTAATTGGAATACTTCGTTCGGGGCGTATTGTTTGGGACGGTGTGAAAGGGGGAATCCCAGGCTGTGGTTTGCCTGCGCTTCCACCAAATCTGCTTGCAGCGTGCAGAAGGCTAGTATGCCGCAATGGCCATCTAACTACCTCGAACCCACCGCCAACAAACCGTGCCCTCTTTTCTCCGCAGCTGTCAGCCATAAAGCCATGTTCCGATCATGCGAGCAAAACAGCCACTACAATACAAGGACAGCCACCTGTGTGATGATGGGTGGGGACAGAATCTCTCTACGGGAATAGATTGGGTCAATGTGAAGTGAAAGGGAAGTCCTTTCGTCTGGCTTTGCGCCATGGCCCTTGGACAAGCGATGGCTTTCCCGCCAACCCTTTCGCCCCAGCTTCACGGAATCTTTTGCCGTTTGTTTTCTATTCCCTTGTCCTCACTCGACTCATCGCGTTATCGGTGTCAGCAATGCTGTAGCGAGAGTCGAGTTGGCAAGGTACAATGTCGGAATTGTTCGCTCCCGTCCCCACACCCTGCGAGCACACAAAGAACAGCGTGTCAAAGCATCAACAAAAAAGCAACTTCGGCGATCTACGTGCGCCGTCGACGCTAATTGCTTGGATGTGCCTTGACCACGGCAGAGTCATCGACCGGATCCCGTGCTTCTGGAGCGCCGACTCGTCTACCAAGTGCCCACGGAGCCAAAATGGCGTCGATTGCATCCGAAACGGGAGGTAATCTTCAACCACCTGGCGTCAATTGGCTCCAGTAGAGACGTGCGCCCGTGTGGCTGCCTGTGGAGCGCTTTCCCTACCCATGATCCACAAAGGGATTTGCTCAAAGGGTGTCCTTGCAAGTGGCCCTTGCAGGCGTGACATATTACTCTGACCTTCGTGTCTGCGCTGAGCTGCGTCTGGTGGAGGTCCGTTCCGTTGAAACTGCGGCTTAAGGAAGACATGTCGGGGAGCCGTTGTCGCAAACTTTCTCCATATCTTTCCGTTCCACCTTAGCATCGCTGTCGTGTGTGCGAGTCTCGCTGTGTCACTTTTGTCTTCAATTGTCCCGAAACTGTTGTTCCAACATCAATGCTTGCCCCTCGCGGTTCTGAGCGCGATACCGCGCCCGAAAGGTTGCCGCCCCTGAACGGGTAATCACAACAAACCACGATTGGATTTTGAATTGAACTTCAAAGCTGATATGTCTCAGACCCATTATTCCAATCCCGCGATTGATCGCAAAGGAAAGCATCTCATCCGTCACAACCACAGCTTCATCGCAAACCGCCGCATCTCGTATCTCCACTAGTAGCCTAGCCACGAAGCGATCTTCTGGCACGGCGATTACCCAATTCAGCGTTGGATATGTCCCAGACCTCGAAGTGGCTCCTACGTTAGTCAAAACACCATGGGAACTTGAGAGATCGAAACGACAAAGTGTCCGTCCCATCAGTCGTCATCAACCCGAAACTACACGCAGCCTTCCAAGTCGTATCTTCCATAATCTACCACAGGAAGTTTACGCGTGCATTCTACAGCAGTTGGAAAGCCTATACTTCGACAATTCACAAGGCGGCTGCATCACTTGCTATCTACACGATCTGTTTTCGCTCTCATTGACAAGTCGTGGCTGGGAGAAGGCAGCAAGGCTAAAACTGTGCGTTATCATTCCATGTTGACGCGCTGTGATGCTAACAATGTCATAGATATAGCCAGATTTGGCTTCCAATCGATGACAGTGCACTACGGAAGAGGGGAGATGTTGCGAGACGGTTGAAACATTTGCATTGGACATTACGAGAACGTACCGCGCTGGCAGGACTTGTTCGCGAGATTCATATTCCCGATGTTCAACAATTTTATCTCGCATCCGCACAAAAAGATCGCCAATACATAATCGATCACATCGCAACGCTCATTGAGGCGTGTCCAAACCTCGAGAACTTCCAAGGCTTGCTGCTATCATACGATCATAAATTTGATAGGTTGACGGCCGCTCTCTCTTCTCGATCAAGACTACGAGAAAAGATATGGTCGATCAAGGCAGCAGAGCAAGCTTTCGATGAGTATGGGGAGCCGATGGTGATACGACGGCCGCTAGCAGGGTGGGATGCCGACAATCCAGACGAGTTCCTCAACGCGCACAGCAACTGGAAGTTGCTCCAACGACTGTTACTGTTCGGCCAAGGGTTCGGAAGCTTCGACTATAGAGCCTTCGTCGCAACTTTCCGATCATTAACATCCTTACAGCATCTGTTAATATCTAACTTTGATGCCGTACAATTTAACGACCGAACGTTGCAGGCACTTCCACCACAGCTTCAATCGTTACGATTGCAAGACCTACCGGGTGTAACCGACAGAGGGTTACTCAAGTATGCAAACGGACAAAGCCCTCATTTACTCCGGAGTCTTTCTCTTGTGCACCTGGAAATCACCTCGGTGCTAGTTATAGCCAAGTTCTTCTCCCTCCCGCGCCTACGGCGCTTTGTTCTAAAGCAAGACGTTTCACCAACACTACCGCTGGATATCGAACTCCCAGCGCCACTCTACCAATCCCAGAGGGTGGCATTCCTTCACTGGGACATCCTGTACCCCGGAAACGCACACAAAGACCTAGCGGCATCGATCGCGGGGGGCGCGTTCCCAGCGCTGCGCAAACTGCGGGCGCCAAATGACCACGACGGGCTGCTGCAGGACCTGTGCAAGCCGACGGGCGACATCCTGCGCAACAAGGACCTGGCGGGGATCGCGCAGGCCGGCAAGGGCAAGGAGCGGCCGTCGGTGCTGCAGGCCATGCGCCAGGTCGCCCAGGCTCGCATCGAGTCAGCCCGCCAGACTCCCTTCATGAAGGTCTTCGTCGAGGAGGACGGCGTGCTCCACCACCGCTTCATGTTCCGCGGCTTCATGGGCACTGTCGCCTCGCGCATCGAGTACTGCCTCGACCCTGATGTCGAGGGATCGGAGGAGCCGCTGGCGAGCCTCGCCGACCTGCTGCTGGTCAAAAAGGAAGACGAGGTTGGCACTGAGGGCTGGTGCGAAGGCCCGGGCTGGGGAAATGTTCAGCCTGGCATGCCTGGAAAGAAAGGTAGAACGCATTTGAGGAGGAGAAAAGCTCGCCCGTTGGATCTGGGCATGTTCTTTTAACGAGTTGTGGATGTTTTCGTGGGACTGAGCTGTTGATGCCAAGCTCTTACCCACATCGACTTTCAGGCCGAATGTCTCAGCATTTTGACATTAGGTTGATTTAAACGGCCCGGTCGTAAAAACCATTCTCTTAGCGTTTGATAGTGAATGGACTTATCCTCGAGTTGAGCAAATTCCTGTGTCCGCAGCACAACCCCGGCTTTTAGTAGTCTTCTCTTTCCAAGCTAGATGTAGGTGATGCTATCCCAATAGGTCGCCTTGGACTGATCGAATTGAAAGAAAATCTGAGCTTAACCGAAATAGAATCGAAGCTCATTATGGCAATAGGCAGAGGTCTTGTCCTTCCAATCAATCACCATGGCTCGGTCATTCTGTTCGTATGATCGCAACCACCCCACATCGGTAGGCTGCTGCGCCTCACCTGCGGACGCGGCGACAGCCTTGCGATGTCCAACGTTCGCCGACCTTGGGATATCAGATTTGTCAGAATGATTCGCTCTTTAAATATGTTATCATTCCAGGATAACATCGCAACATGCATTAGATTCGTTATTGTTCCATTTCTATGCAGTATCACCGTCATCGGCATAGTTACTCCTCAACGAGACTAGCACATTCGACGCCTCAACGAGGCTGAGAAGACTCGTGAGTCTCCATAGCTATGGATCACCTACCTCAGCACGATGGAGAGCCTATTCGAGTGCCCTTCCTAGCAGAGACGCGGATATACAAGCCTGAAGAGTTCTTTACACTGCCAGAAAAGCATGGTTGCAGAGTATCTTCGCTTCTTCAGAGTGGTCCAAAGCTCCTGCCACAGCGAGATGCTCCAGCATTTCTGCAAGAATGGCTGTTTTTCAGTTTAATTGCCCAAGTCCTTCAGAAAGAGGTGGATGCAAATCTGTTTCTTCGTCATTACCACGGCAAGCTGCAAGTCAACACGGAAGACCTTCTCGACTTGTTCAAAACATCCCTTTTGCCTACGCGAAAGTTGACGAAAGTGTCAAGTAATTCTCTAGATGAAAATGAACGCTCATATCGAATGCGTGCGAGCTTGGCCTTGGACGAAGCTAGAAAGTTTGTTCTTGACTGGTGTTCAGACAATGACCACACTGTCAGCTTCTCCCATACGCCTGACTCCTACCAATCAGAGGAATGGGATGGGCATGCAGACGCCATATTGCGATGGGAGTATCCGGAACTTTGTTTGTCCTTTGGGATTATCGGCGAGACGCTTGACCGTTATCGAAGACGTCTTCAACCTTGGTTTGGACTCAAAGAAGATAACAACCCATACCGAAGCTGGCATAACCACGCTACGGATCAAAGAAGCTGGGGTTTCAGCAACCTTCTTTGGCAACGCATGCACACGAATGGCTGGTGTTCTCGAGAGATCCGGCGAATCAATATGACTGCTGGAGACTTGAGCACTATCTACTACATCAGCTCGTTTCCTCCCACAACTAAGCTGGATCACTCTCTCTGTACGTTGAACGAGTGCGCTCTTGGCCCTTGGATTACACCACATGCGCAGAATTGCCCATACAAAGAATCCGCGGATTTCGGTGGCCTCGTCCCAGATCAAGAGGAACTCAGACGCATCGTGCGAGCCGGTAACATAGCATTACTACGTTACGACAACCAAGAAAATCTGAGCATCGTTGAATATATCGTTCCTTCCGACGGCTCATACGAGGACCCAGTGGATTGTGGAGATCTCCCAGATCAACCACGATTTGTCGCCATTTCGCATGCGTGGTCAGATGGCCTGAGCCCGAACGAAGGAAAAGGGTTACCCAGGTGTCAGCTCAATAGACTTCGAGATACGATGAAGAAGTCTCCAGAGACCAAAGATTTGCCGTTCTGGATTGACTCGCTTTGTGTGCCGCGAGAGCCACTTGAATTGCAAAACAAGGCTATCCAGAATATGGGCCAGGTATACACCTATGCCTACACCGTTCTCGTGCTCGACTCTACTCTTCGATCTACTTCAAGCTTTCCGGAAACGCTGGAAGCAATCGTTAGAATCAATACCGGGATTTGGTCGAAGAGAATGTGGACGTTGCCAGAAGGCATAAGAGGAAGAAACTTACACTTCGACTTCAAAGATGGTCTTCTGTCGACGGTTGATCTGCGGAGGCGATATGACAAAGCAAAGGACAACCCGTTTGATAGAGAGCACCATGTATACAAAGCGGGATGGCTGTTCAGTCCGTACATCTACAGCTTACGGCACTCGCGAGACGAACCAAGAAAGGCAAATAGCGTGTCAAGAGCAGAATATCGGCAACTAGCACACTTATGGCAAGCAATGCAATGGCGTGAAGCCAGCCGGCCAGAAGACGAAACGCTCTGTTTGGCAAGGCTTGTGGATATCGACCCGCTTCCATTGCTGGAGATCACAGATTCCAAAGGAATGAAACGGATGGCTGAGAAGCGAATGGTCAAATTTCTCACTCTGCTTGACCAGTTCATCGGGATTCCTCCGGGGATGATTTTCCTTCCGGGGCCAAAGCTCGCCAAAAGAGGTTTCTTGTGGGCACCAAGTTCCTGGATGAGAAAGGAAAGCAATCAGATCGCGGCGCCGCTGTTCGTTCCAGAGCAAAGATTATCTTTCCTCACCAGAAATGGTCTCGCGGTCCAGTATCCAGGAATCGAGTTGCACCCGGGCAAGTGTGCGCCGGAGTCGAACTTTTGGGTCCCTACCGCCCGCAATCTTACGCAATGGTATCGCATACAATATCTTCCCGAGCAAGATGCATCGCTGGAGGACTGGGAGTCCATCTGGCGTTGTGCTTGCAACGGTACGGAGTTACCAGCCGTCATCCGCAGTCGCTTTGGTCGTCATGATGAACCCGAGATTGGCTTGCTCGTCAGAGGCTTTCGCAACCGCAATTCTGGTCCCTGCGCTTCTACTCAGGCTGGCTACCAGGGAGAGTCCGATGTCAGGTGGGTGCAGAGTCTGTGCCGGGTGCTGATAGAGTGGGAAACGGATCATGCGGTAGCGGCAAAGCTGACTGAGGAATTTCGGTACAACATCGATCAGATGGCTTGGGGAGAAACGTTGGAAGCAGATCAGAGATGGGTCGTCGATGGATATACGGAATGTAAGGGTTCGCACTGACTTTGGGTTGGATATGTCTAAAGAAAATATTGTTGAATAGAAGAGACTGACATTGCCATCTTGGTATCATCGTCCGAGCTTGTATGCAGAGTATCGTATGTGGCTCCGCTCTTCTATTGCCATAATCTTGAACGATCCTGCTTCCACTGTAACTCATTACCTGCACCGAAAGTAGCTCCAAATTCGCCTCCATTGTGTACAATGCACATTCGAATGATTGTCTCTACGTCCCATGTGAGAGACTTATTAAGAACGCCATAGAACTATCCTGGACCTGACGTGCAGTATTCGAATCATCCCGATGCCGCATTCTTCTGTCTAGAGTATCAGCCCTGAGCTAATTTACGGCATCCCATAAGCCCCAAAGGGATACGACTAAAATACAACTTACCACCACCTCGAGAAGTGACCCTTTTACATTTTTGCGATTACCTGTGCAAATAGCAGCTCAATTTAATTATTATTAATATTAAAGTGTTTGTCTCGGATATTTGGATCGAATAATATAACTTTTACTAATTTTTGACTAGAAATGGTGTCGGAAATGGTGTTGATTCGTTTAAAGAACTCGCTCCTACCATCCATTGCTGAGACACCGCGTATTTGCGGCGATAAGACCGCCACCCGAAAGTTACTATAAATGATATTTAAATTAAAACGTTTGCCTCATTGAGCTGAGTTGAATGATAGTGGTCTTATTATTATTTTCGTGGATTTGGTCTCGTTAATGCGGAATTTATGCGTTGATTTGATGTCTCAAGTACACATTTTTCGCTATATCACCATTTCTTAGAGGGAATTGATGAAATTAGATTCAACTAATTCAATATGTTAAGGCGCATCTCTTAATGTTAATCTTATTCAAATTAAGAAGCTAATGGGGGTGAAAATGTGCGGTTTTCGTCAAAATCTCATGTTTTGGGCTGCGGTCGACCATCCACATCTCCACACTTTGCTTCGTAAAATCGCAAAAACTGATCCAATTGCTCCGAAATTGTGAATATCTATTCTCTACACTCCCATACATATGTCAGACAAATTTGAAGTGATTTAGATGACTGGTTGTGGGTAGCTTAGAAACTTTGCAGATGTAGAAATAGAACGAACGCTATTACAGCAGTTGACAGGTAAAAGAATACGACTCATTGAGCTTTGACAGCAAGGATACGCGTGAGGAGCAGCCGTTCACCATTCGGAAGGAATGAACGAGAGGCGCTGCCCAAGTAATAGTATGTCAACTGTGGTCACCGCAGGCTATATAACCTCGTCGTTGAACACGTTGCTTGAAGTTAGTAAGGTACGTACGGTACGATATTGCAACCTAAGTTTTAGGCATCTGTGCATGAATATTGCTAGCTAGGTGCACACGCGATTTCGGATTGTTCGCGATCTTAGCGCATATGAGCGAATTCCGCAAATGGTGTACTGATCATATCGCCTGTTGATGTACAAAGGATGCCGAAACCCGAGGTCTGTATTTGATGTAAGCTAAGGTAGCTACCTGAAATTGAGCCTTCACCGTTTCATCATGGAGACGCCTACTATTCAGGCTGGAGTGCAGGCACTCAAACTCGACTCGCCTCAATCACCAGCGCTCGTGTTTGAATCGTTTGACTTGCCATCGAGTAACCAGCGATTGCTTGGACCGCCTCACCCGACAAATACCGTTACTCCGCTGGCATTGACTCCCTCGACTCTTGACAATGCCCAGGCTGATTTCGACACCGTTATTGAAACTATTAAGTCGCTCCAGGCTCGGGATGGGCTTCTAACCAAGAGGCTTGCACGCCATGGAACGCTACTCTTTCGAGGCCTGCCAATCTACAATGCCAACGACTTTAGCAAGTTTGCACATGCATTTGGTTACAAGCCTCACGAAATTATCGGCATAGTTGTCAACAGACCGGAACTTGCCCCCAATGTTGCTCCGGCCAACGAATCACACAGGTCTATGCTGATATACAATCACAACGAATCACCTCAGGTGCCACACGCTCCCGAGTATGTCTTCTTCTATTGTCATAAAGCACCGGATAAAGGTGGTGAGACTCCCATCTCATCGTCGCTGGAACTGTTCTACCGAGCGCAGCAAGAAATCCCTGAGTTCATAAACGAACTCACCGAAAAGGGTATCCTAAGTAAGGTGGTCTATAAGGTCGAAAAGCAGTATGAAGGCGGCTCTACCTTAAAGCAAGCATTTGGAAAGGAGATTCAAGATGGTGACGATGAAGCAACCAAGCGAGCGAAAATCGAAGCGCAAATTGCGCGCTACGGCCGCGGCAAGTATACAACTTGGGAGTGGACGGACGACGGTATCATCTTGACGCATAAGCTGCCAGCGATTCGCACGCAACCCGAGACCAACTTGCCCACGCTGTTCACCGGCATGGCGGCATACTACAAGAACTTCCGCGTCAACGTGGGGTCCGCGAGAAACAAAGTGACGACGCAGATATACGGTGATGGTACGCCCATCCCAGAGAAGTATCTCGAACACCTGGCCAAGATCACCGATGAGATCCGAGTCCTGCATAAATGGCAGCAGGGCGACGTGCTTGTGTACGACAACATCATTGCTCAACATGGTAGGCAGCCGTGGGAGGGTGAGCAGTCGGATCGCGTGGTTCTGGCGAGTCTGTTTGACGGCGCAAATGTACCAGGTGCATATGGCTTTGGTGAATGGGCTCAACTTGTCCAGGCTCTTGATGGGTAGTGAAGCAGTTTGATAGCTCCGCCGCTTTAGACCTTTCAAATGTAAAGATATTTTATCGAAGCTGAAAATACTACCTAGTTATGCAAGCAGTTGTTGATGTAAGACAATCTAGACTGGTAAAATTGAGGCATACCCGATAGATATACGCGAAAAGAGCTAGCACGTCATCCGCCTGCTGGGAATCTTTTGGAACAATTCAAAGATCCTAACTCTTCACTCAATGTCGAGAGTTGCTATCCGCTTTTAGAATATCAATGTAATCGAAAACGTAGCTATTCATTAGATCACTTCATAGCTACGCATGTAATAGCGAAGATCCCCTAACTTCAGAGCAATCTGGCTCCAAAACGAGCTCCTCATACCAATTAAGCTCCTTATCTCAAATGGGCTCCTCCTCAAAAATGGGCTGAACATAAATAGGCTCCCCATTACAAAGGATTCGAAAGGTAAAGTTTGATGAGTACAAAATGGTGCTGAAAAAGATGCGCCAGGAGATCGCTTTCTCTTCTTGGGTGTTCATCGCTTAGCGCCTCGATGTAACAGATCAAGTGTAAGCCTACCTCATATCAGACAACAATCATACACGATTGTAGGTAGAGCTTGGGAGTTTTTGACATCAACTACTTCGCCGCCTCCAATGCCTCCATAGCTGTTAGATAGTCAATCACATCCCGTGCATCCGCAAGAGCATCCTCCGGCCATGGTCTACCCTTTCCCGCAGAGAGATTAATAATTCCCTCCAGCAGCTTTCGTGCTGTCGTTTGTGATCTCGATCCAATGGCAGCGTTGGCACTTGATTCCCCAGACTCCAGAAGCCGTTTCACCTCATCAAAATAGCACATGTATGCCGCAATATGTAGTTTTGGGAGAACGAGGCCTGTGTACCCTGGTATTGCTGCAAGCTGATCGGAGACATACACGGCAGCACGATAAGCAGCATGGTGCCATTTTGCGCGAAAAATCTTGTCATCCCACCTCTTGCCGAATAGATTTACTAGTTGGTTCTGTGGACGTCGTGATTGTTCGAGAAGGATGCTCATACATGTACCTAGATTGGAAGAGACAGTCAAGTCAGCCCCAGCTTCTGCTAGGACGCGTATAGTTGCATAGTCTGCATGTAGTGCAGCCATGAGGATGGGCGTAAATCCTTCTTCAACTCGACTCTCCAGCAAACCTCTCATATCTTCGAATTGCAGAATGTGACGCAAGAGATTGAGTGGCTTGAAGTACTCCAGAATTGTGAAGCTTGCGGCTAGATCAACTGCTAAATGTAAAGCTGTCCGAGGTCTGGACTCCTTATTTCGTGCGAGAAATTTGTTGCCTTTGCTGATAGACAGAAGGTATGAGAATGAAGCGTCGTTAAAATCGGCTTCTTGTTCAGATATGAAAGACCCCAATGGCGTCAATGCATGTTCACTGGACTCAGCAGAAGGATCCGCTCCGGCCTCTACAAGGGTTTGGAGAGTCTCCAAGAGACCTTCAGAATTTGTCTGTGTCGCAGCAATATTCAACGGGTATTCTCCAGCCGGTGATGCTGTGCGGCTATTAACCAGAGAAGGATTCTTGGCCAAAATCGCTTGAATGATTGCGGTATTCTGGAGAGCTGCTGCCCAATGAAGAGCATTGTACCCTCGGCCACTGCTGTCCGAAGTTGAAGCATCCACGGAAACGTTGAGCTTGATCAACTCCAAAGGCAGTGTTGAATTTGACGAATATTTATTCATGCAACCAATCATGGATGCAATCACAAGTGGATACTCCTGACCATCGACATGATTTTTCGCTTTTTGCAAGAGTCTCAGGGCTAGATCTTTGTCAATTTCAGAGAAGCCAGTAAGGCATAGCTTTAGAAGGGGTGTCCACCGTCGCGAATCCATGGCATTGATATCCCAATACTGCATCAACTTTTCGATTGTTTTTGTGGTCGACTCTTCCAGCTTAGGACCATGGAGAATTAAAAGGCGCATGGGGTGACACTCATTCAAGTAGAAAAATGGTTCCTCATCATGAAGATCCGTGGAGATGGAATTTGCGTGCGAGCATAGTATCTCAAGTGCCGTGTGCAGTCGAAGCGATGCAGCTAGTTCAATGGGCGAGAGAAGGCCACGGTATCTGACATCTGTTTTGGCACCCGATTCCAGGAGAGCTTTGATGGCTTTGAGGTTGTTGCTATGCACAGCCCAATGGAGAGGCGTGCCGATGCATGCGTCAAACATTTCCGGTAAACTGTAGGGAGTAGGCGAATAAGTGTTGATGAGATTTGCATCTTTTGAGTACTCGCGAAATAGTGCTGCCACGAAAGGAATGTCGTTCGGAAGAAACATGATGAGCATATGCCACACTGTATAGCCGTCTGGATCTTTTACATGGAGATCACTCCCATGCTTCAGCAACAGATCAACCATCGGTAATGACCCATCAATGCAAGCCAGCATGAGTGCGGTAAAACCAGATTCAGCGATGTGGTCCGATTGACCCTTGAAGAGTAAGCTTTGAGCCTTCTCAAAGTCTCCGAAGTAGGCAGCGTCATGAAGTTCCGAGCCTGTCTCGACAGGTTCTTCTTGCGTCTCCTTCCACACCTGGCCAATTTTGCTTAATGGAGAAGAGTATTCCGCTTCTTTCATCGCGTCAAAAAGGATTTCGATATTTCGACTCTCCATTTCACCGCTAAGTGGTGGCAATGTATTTTGGTTATCGGGTGCGTGTAGTGCTTCCCGGAGACGTACAAGCAATGGACGAATGGCAGGATACTGAGAAATCGCAGCCAAGAAAAGATGTTCTCTGACCTCATTCAGGTTTCGGCCAACACCGAAGCCTACAAGATAGCATATTCCAAGTTGCAAATGCATAAATGCTGAAAGAACGGCATTTGTGGACATGGAATGTCGTTGGTAAGCAGAATATATAATCTTCTGAACTGCCAACGGGGGTCTAGGTGCAAAATGATTGCTCTTATAATGGCCTCCACCATTGACGAGGGAGAAGAGCTAGGAACGACTTAGAATTATCAGATGTTTTGAATAGATATGCTCTTACCGTGGCGGGATCAGCCAAGTTGATGAGGTTGAGAGGTTTTTCTTCTCTGATCTCAATGTACTGAACACTTCCCGTATCACTAGGCCGAAGTTAGCACGTGATTCATGAGTTGGGTTTCAATTTGCCGAACAAGTTCTCCGATTCTCCTGTCATCGCCTCCAGAATCGGCACGAGATCATTTCTCTGCTCAGGCTGCTCTTTAAGACAAAGAGTGACAGCTTGTCGAAGTAGAGCTACAGCCGTTTCCTCTGAGCCGACGTCACCACATTCCGCAAAGCTACTACTCTTAAGCGCGATCTCGATTGTTGGTTCTTTAATTCCGTGGCTCTTCCAGTAAGGAATACCGTCATGAATTATTTCGTATAAGAGCATTCCAAAAGAAAAGACGTCACAGGCAAATAATAGGGTTGTGCTGATTGTAGAACCGGACTGTTTGTCCTGGCTAGAGCGTAACTCCGGTGCGTTGTAAACCTCAGTTCCCCAGTATGTTCTTTGGGAGTCTCCGGGTTGAATTATTATAGAGCTTCCAAAATCAGCCAGTTTTGCTATCGGTTTACCTAATGGACTGCCCAAAATTAAAACATTGTCGAGCTTAATGTCGCCATGACAGACTCCACAGCCATGGAGAGCCAAGAGAGCGCGGCCCACTTGGAGGCCCAGAGGGTGCTTTTCAGTAGTCGAAAGAGGTGATGACAATCTTGAGAGATACTGCCGCAGTGTTCCGAATTCTGCATATTCGAACACGAGCGATGGAGTTGTGAATTCACCATTGACATCTTCCCAGCTCATGCCAAGGAGACGAATGATTGACTCACAGCTCTCGAGTGGAGGGTGCTTTAGAATCCTGATCTCCTGTAAGACTTTTCGAACTCTTCTACTGAGATCAGAGACTGTAGATCCGTTCTTTCGGGATAGCGAAGTGAATAAATTGACGCGTTTTGCGGCTACAAGTTCTCCGGTGGGAAGTTGGCTCACGTCGACGTTGAAGTCAAGCCCTGACCCGAGACCGAATATTGAGGTCTTTTGTACAAGTGTTGAAGAAGAATATGCTTCGATTTGAAATTGGGCACTGGTCAATAAGCACTCCGAAAGGGAGAGTGCATCTAGATCTTCGTTGCTCAGATTTTCAGCTACCTGTTGATCCAAATCAGCCTGTTGACTCGTCCAACTCTGGTCGCCAGTCAAGAACGTTTCGATGGATAGGTCTTGAAAAGAGTCAGTTAGCTGACCAAGCGAAAACTCTGTTGACATTTTAGGCACGAGATTGAGCTTTGGCATCCGTCGAGATTAGGTGTGGTTGCATTTGCGGGATTGTTGGATGGCGGACAAAGCCAGCAACGGCGGTAGAATGGGCACTTAAGGAGAGATTATCGGCTTTACTGAAGTTGAGTACGGAGGTACGGAGTACGGAGTAGTTGGCGATCAGAAGGCTGATAGCGACCGCCATACGGAGTACGATACTGCGATCAGCATCTCTGCTTAACAAAAGGTCAACAAAATCGATGCACGATCATTATTAGTGCACAGCCGTCTTAAGCTTTCATAGCCATTGAGGCCCAATTCTTATTTTCGTTTTTATTCTATTATTTTATCGTAACCTTTTCAGCTGGACTGATACGTCGCCAGCCTAACCCCGGCAAGCTTAATTACTTTGCCCTTGGCCTACGATACTCTACTCTAAATACAGCTCAGAGTGGGATCCACCATCGTTCGTTCCACCAAGCCGTCTCAATCCAACCTTCACTAGCTATAACCATCAACTCCGACTCGGCAGCCTCAGACGCATCTATAGCTTTTCTCTTGCGAAAATTATGCCGGGGGTAGAGGAGGCAGTGGGGATTGCGTTGGGAGCGGTCGCGTTGGTTCCACCGACCCTCAGTCTGATCGAGTTCTGGACAAAGTTCATCGGTGACACCAGGCGATTCGGCGAGGACAGTGCAAAGCTCAGTTTAAAATTTAGCCAACTTTCGGCCGAATATGAATCCCTCCAAAGAGTCCTCTTTGACGCAAACAAGTTCTCCTTCCTACCTGAAGCTTCAGTTTACGACACCTTAACCGATCGGTTTCAAGGACTGATCCTTGCGATGCTCAAAGAATTGCCTCGAGTCCTATACGAATACTATCTCATAGAAAAAGCATACGAGGTTGAGAGCCATCATGAAAAGATCAAGGACAATTTGGACAAACCGGACATAACCATATCGGTTGTGCTGAAACCAGAGGAAATGAAGGCTATATTTGAGAGTGGAGAGCAGCCCGAAGCCAGAACAAAATCTACGGTTTTATCGGTTCATCACCTTTGGTGGGCCGCTAGGACAAAAAAAAGGGTTCAGAAGCTCTTGTCTGACTACGAGGACTGGTTGCACCGAATTAAAACCACACTGGAGCAGAGTTGGTGGCCGTTGACATTTCTTGAAAAATATCAAAACGTTGAAGTTGTGGAGAAAGATCAAGATTGCCAGAAGTTGGGGATTGCTACGACCGCCGGGCTTAGGAAGTTACTGTTAGACGATGCACCTTTGTCGGCGATTGTTCCCCTTGAGAATGCGAAACTCGACATACATCCTTTTGACGACTTGTTGAGAGGACTCGCGCAGCTGCCCAGCGGCACAGTCTACGTCGAGAGTCTGGTATATGAGCCCACTAAAGAAGGATTCTTGCACTCCACCCTCGAGCGCAGGTTTAAAGAAATCAGTGGCCTTCTCAATCGTGCGAAAGATCCGGAATTTCAGGTTCTACACTGTCGAAGTTATGCCCAAACTAGCTACCCGCAACCGAAATTTCAACTTATGTTCGACTTACCGGCGAATTCAACCCACAGTCCGAAATCCTTGAAGTCATTGATTGACCCAACCGGTCCAAAACCATCCCTGAACTCGAGAATCCGCTTGTGTCATGATGTTGCTCGATCTTTGTCGCTCTTCCACTCGATAGGATGGATCCACAGGAGTTTCAGGAGCGAAAACGTTCTATTCTTCAATGCCGCTCAGAGGGCAAATCTAGGCCAGCCATATATTTGTGGTTTCGAGGCGTGTCGGTTGGAGGAGGATATCTCGACGGGACCATGGGATGATCTTCCAGCGAGAAATGTGTATCGACATCCGGATCGTTGGGGTATCCCAAAGAAGACCTTTACAAAGTATCATGATATATATGGTAAGTCATCTTCTCTCATTAAGAATTTGCAATAACATATTGACGCAAATGGAAGCCTTGGGTGTAGTATTCCTAGAAATCGGTCTTTGGCAGACTGTCACTACGATTCAAGGAATTGACCTCGAAAGAACCATCAAAAATAGCAAAGAAGGCGAAGCGCCGCATGTTATTTACGAGAAGTTGCTACGCCAATCCAAAGGTCGCTTGGGACACAAATGTGGAGATCGATTTCAGCGCATTGTCACTGCCTGTTTGGAAGGCAAGTCAGGAGATCTAGGGGCAGGAGGGTCAGAATACGATGGATTTCAGGCAGAATTGCAAGAGAGGTTTCACGAAGTTATTGTCGAGCCACTCAAGACGTTGGCTGAGGCACTCTCGGCGGTCGATTCTTAAGAATCAGGTCAACATCGCTGTCAATGAATGCAGGGTTTGAAAATATTCTCATCCACCCTCAGAATGTGCCTAATTCCCGCCGTGTTGGCTGATACTTCGCACCTTGAAGTTAAACGCATTAGATCTTGGTAGCCAATTGAGCTGGCTGCAACTGGCAGTGTTGAGAATCGTGTCGAGGCTTTGGTTGATCGGTCGCTTGACCGCCGCCGTGGGCTTTCCGGTCCAAGAGTTCATCATCCACAATCCGATGTGCGTCAGATCTACGCCGAGATGCTCTCCCGCTCGCCTCGCCAGGGTGTTGTAATAGAGATGTTTAAACTCAAAACAAGGCCGAATGCTGGATACAACAATACATCGCACCTTGTGAGATGTGGTACAAACTCGACAGACCTTTTGTTGTGGAGAATGTCTTAGTACTCTTTCGCGTCTCCAACAGATCCGATTTCCTTAAGTTACGTTATCATTGTCTTTCCTTCATTTGACCGAAGCCGAAATAATCCTTTAACACGACGTTACTTTTCCTAGGGTCTATCTTCTACTCAAGGATGTCTTATCCCCCTTCTTCTCGGCAATTCGTTGGAAGCAGACAATATCACCATCTTGCAACTCTGCGGCTTCTAATGATTGATTCCGCTGCAGTGGCTCGATCATGTTCGGCTTAATCTCCTAATACAAAGTCAAAAATGTCCTGGCCAAACTGTGGGATGAGTTCTTACCTCCCAAAGCAATATCTTCTCGTCTGGCGGAAGTCTCTCGCCCCAGCCCATCTTCTTCATAATTAAGGGGACCAGCTCCTCAACATTCTTCCGCTTGCTAATGTAGACATGACCAACGCCTCTGCGAACCTGCACCTCCGGATTAAAACGCTTCAAGAAGAGCAAAATAAGATCTTTCTCAAAAACAACTCCGGTAGGTTGCTTTTGGTAAGTCGGCCAAACTGCGTTGCCATCGGCATCAACCTCTTCAGCAACTTCTGCCCATACCCGAAGTGAAGTTTGTCCACGTACTAGGGTTTGCCGAAAAGACTCCTCAACAGTGGACTTCAGATCCATGATCGGCTGATCCGGTCGAATAGTCCTGTTTTGGCGATTAACCATTTCCCACAGCCGGATTTGTCGAGAGTCGATGCCCAAGTCGGTCGCAACTCTGCTTACAAGGTGCTGGGTTTGAGTGTCACGACGCTCCTTATAAAGTCTCGGAGCTGCAGGGTCCACTTCAGGGTTTGCATCAAATACGGTCAGATCGAGGCCAAGGTGGCGCTTGAAGGTCTCTTCAGTGACGACCTTTACGTTGACATATAGGTGAGCCTCCTCGCGTTCCTTTCGCTTGGCCTCTCTAAGCGCGAGCTCCTCCTCGAACCTTGTTTCTGTTGATGTTCGTCAGTAAATCTAACCTTCGAAGTTGCTTACGAAAACATACTGATATGTGCTGGAATGTCTGCGGCAGTCATTGGGGTTAAAATTTTGTCCAGACGGCACTGGCGAATGTACACCAATACGTAGGCACTGTCCTGACGCAACTGCGTCATTTTCTTCGTTGGTGCCATTGGTAGGTTAGGTAGGCGTTGCTCGCCACCAAAGGTTCCCTCCAGAACTTCTCGCATGGTAGCCTTTGTGACCTTGTCATCGTCGAACTTGTAGAACCAACCATCCTTGTTTGGCTTTAGAAAAGCGTAGTTATATCCTGCCTCCAGGCTTCCTGTGTGAACCAAGACACCATGTAATTGGTAAGTCCATGATTCCGACATGTCTGCGTCTTTGGCGAGATACGGTGATGCGTCGAAAACTTCTGGAAACTCATAGCGGTCATTCAATTTCACCATGGCTTTCTTATGAATGTCGTACTCGTAACGCTTCAGCTGCAGATGCAATACATCCGGGAAGCTCATGAAGATCACCCCTTTTTTGGCATCTTGAAACTTGTATTGAGGACCCGCAAAATACTGACTTTCGCCGTCCATCTTCGTGATTTGAATATACTCTTTGAAACTGTCGAAGATGTTACTATTTCCGCTGACGCCGAGTTGGATATCCCAAAAATCCTCAATACAGCGGTATTCGTAGTCGACATTGATGCAGGAGATGAAGGCCTTGATCTTTCCACTGAATATCTGAGGAAGAACATTTTCCTTGCTTGAGCTTTTCATCTTCTCCTCCATGCGCTCCAAGAATGTTCGTAGGAATTCCGTGATGTCTTGTGCCTCAAAGACTTGTCTTGTGTCCCAGCCAAAAGACTTGGTAAGCTCATACGTGCTGACAGCAGTTTCCGAAGTCTGTAACTGGTAGAATAGTCGCTGTAAGGCGTATAAAGAATCATTTATGTCCGCTTCCTGTGTTGGGATGCTGTAGATTGCCTGGTACGGGTTAGATATATTTTGGAGCGATTTGAAACCATCATACCTTTCGAAATGCATTGATGAAGTACAACGACTGCAAAGCAGTGTTGAGGTATGAAGTTGCGCCCTGGTTCTTCAGTCCCACATAGCCGGTCTCTTGCTTGGAATTGTAGTTAATGAAGTTATGCCAAAGGACACCCGTCTCGTCCTCGACAATCCGGAGATACGCAGAGACGTTGGCCATGTCATTCTCGCATAGTGGCCGGTTCGATCCCTCCCACGGAACATTGAACATCTTATGAAGCTCAACAAACTTTGTAAAGCCCCAGTCAGGCTCCTCCTTCGTGAAGCGATGATGTGCAGTGTGATATTCATATACGCTCGGGTCATTCGGATTCCAGAGGAGAAGAGCGAATTGAACACAACAACTCCAATTTTCAGGGACTGAATTTGGCTCAAAGCCGTGTTCGAGATATATTGAGCATTGGTCGACGTTGTTTCCTCTTGGATAGAGCAGAATGCGCCTGTTCAAGGTTCCATCAGCGATGGACAAAGCTAGAAGCCGACTCCCGCCTTACCATGGGTATCCTCCAGCCTGGAATACAGGGCCATGCTCGCTTCTTCTCATTGATCTCCACGATCCCACGGTCCAAGTGAATGTGACATCGTCTAGTGTTTTCGGCTCTCCCGGTATTTGAGTCAGGAGGAGCTCACGTATCGCACATTCTGGACCGCATATCAGCTGTGCGTGGGAGGCCAAGCGCGCATGTTATCCTACCGTCATCTGCCTTGGGGAGATCTTGTACTTGGTTTGCTCTGCCTCGATGGGGCAAATTTAGCACGCCCACGGACTCTTCCGAATTCGTTATCTCGTTCGGCGACTGCATGTCTGGCTTATAATCTCGAGTGCGAAGACAAAGTTAGCGACGTTATTTGTCCAAGTGCCTGGTATAAGTTAGACTGCTAAATTGAAACTTGGATACACCAAAATGAGGCATGAAAGGAATTGTTCGGCAAGGCCGTCGGGAAGAAGAGAGGTATGCTCCGTTGTGTCTTTGATAACGTAGGTGTGCTCGTTGATTGAGGGGTCATGAATACGAATGTTTCCACTTTTGTGCGGGCAAATTTCCCGATCCAGTAAGCTGCATTGCAAGTTTACGAGGTGTTTTGTTGGCTGTTCGATGGGAATATTTTTGCAAGCCCTGACGAATCTATTCTTTTCGTCGCGGTCACCGGAACTTTGGCGGTGTTTTATTAATAGATACCCTGAGTGGAGAGCGGTGAAGAAAGTTTGAATTTGCGATAAGTAGTAAACGGCCTTGCATAATGCCAATTGGTCGGAATCCCATATACTCAACATGTGGGATAGCGGTGTGCGGCCATCGGAATGTGGACATTGATTTGGCTGTGAATACCTAACTTCAGCTTACAAGGATGAGATCTAAGAATGAATAAAAGGACGATTAATATCCAACCTCTTCTTTACTTAGCGGGCATCCCTACCGTGAAGTATCTCTCTCGATCAACTTGGACTCAGTGCGCCTAGCACCACGGAGAATAGTACTGTGGATGAGTTCAGACATCGTCTTCGACTCGTCTTAATTGCATTATATCTATCGCTACTCCTTGAAATCAAAAGGCTCGCCACAAATTTCTACTTCAGGCTGTTTAAGCGGCCATGGCTCAGCCACCGGTAGGAGGTCCACCACGCGGTACGATGCTTCGTGGCCCAGGCCCACGAGGACTTCTTCGGAGGCTACGGTTGGGGGCTCGAGTAGAAAGAGAGCACCCGCCTCTGCGTGCAGCGTACCGACAGTGAGCACAGGTGCTTCCCGGACGTGACACTTGCTTTGCGCCTTTTTCAGAGTACACCCAACACTCCTCATTTTCTTCCTGGCATGCGGTGCAGCGATCCGTTCCAGTCCGCATCTCTCCAAGGTCTGTCTCCATGATGCGGCCGATGTGTCCTACGTCGTGCTTTCTTTTCACCGAGAAACCCGCCCACTCCTCTGGTGATACCGACCACCACTTGTGCTGAACGGTCGGAGCGTACTCCTGTGTAGTCTTGCCAGTGGTCCAATTCCAGGGGATGCGCGGCTGGTTCGAAATCTGCGCAGCATCGAATGAGGCCAGGCTTGGGTTAGGGGGGGAGGCAGCAGGAGTCGGCGCGGTTGTAGGAGTGGTCGCTGGAAGGGATGGCCGTGTCGACGGCTGGTGGAAGGATAGCGGAGATGCGGAACCACACGAAAGTGTGACGCATTCCGAAACAGCGGGACTAGCTCGAAAACTAATTCCATATAGCTCGTTGTCAAGCTCTTCCCTGTACAAGTCTGCAGGATGCTGCGGTTGAAGAAGAGCGGTACGTCGCACTCTCTTCAGCACGCAGTTGGGGATGCTCTTCAGCAAGACGTCCACGCTCTTGACCACCAAGTTCACGCTCTGCAGCAAGCGCTCAAACTCATCCTCAAAATCATCCCCGCCTAGCTTCGATATACAGCCGTCACTATCTTCGTCATCCTCGCCAAAGTTGTGCTCAGGGGAATCGTGGTACATTCGCAAAAAAGCCTCTCCTTTGCACGGTCTATATGTACCTAATCTAAAGCCTAGTTAATTCAAATCTGTGTCAATGGAAGGAGCGTCTCTTGGAGAACAAAATGCATTTACATTCAATGTTGTAGCTCCCATATGCGACATTCATGTAACCAAGTCGTTTAGTTAATGTCAACGAACATTCAGGGATGTATTTGCTTATCGTAGTCAGCACTGCGTCGGTCCAATGTTGTTAATTAAGTTAGGGCTCGTTCGCGCCGCAGTTAGTTGGAGCTATGTATGTACTAACCGTTGAAATTTATCGTCACGGACCACAACCATAGCCGTGCGAGCTTACCTAGCTACCTACCTGAAGTGAAACTACCTACCTACATCTTTGAACCCAATTATTGTGCAATTCTAGCTAGTGTTAAACCGTTTTAAGGGACTACTCTGAGCAATTGCTCGAGACCCGTTGCTCGGAGCTACTAGCGACTACCAAGAAATCGATGTCAAAGTCAGCACTTTTCGTCCGTGCAGTAGTAACTACTAGTTACTTGCGGCGCGAACGAGCCCTTATCCACGCACATTCTCGTGATAATCGCTAGGTAGTCAACTACATACAAATCACATGTCAAATTGAGCTCGATGAGACTTCGGTGCTAGCCATCACACCAAATGTGATTCCATGTATACATGGCGCAGCGTGATGGTGATTGTGGGTGTACGCGGCGCATCGCAGTTCCACGTGTCGCCAGATTTGATGACAGAGGAGACTCCAAAGATGGCGCTATTGAGATCCTGGTGCATTGAACGTTTCTCTGACAGAGTAATGGGAACCGTGATCACAACGACAGCAGAGAAGACAGCAGCCGAGCCGCAGTAGGCTACAGCTTGGCCTACGATGAAAGACTTGGAGTTCAGAGGCGCGAAACAGAGCGCTGAACCGACTTCGAACAGTTCATGGATGCGAGGAAGACGCCTTCGTTATTGAAGTAGGAGTAGAGTCAGCCGAGGGAAAGCTGCTTAGTGTAGCTAGCCAAAACATAGACGCTTCCGTACCGGCGATGTCATTTGTTGAGTAGCATTCGCGCGTATCTTTGAAGACACGGTTGAAATTATCAAGCGATCCTAATTGCTGACGTATGATTCAGGACATATGAAATAGTCCAAAACTTCTGGGAACTCATCAGCAATAGAAGATACATGACAACGTAGAGAGCACGCATAACTCACATCACTGTGTGCCAAAGAGCGCACTCATATGCTTCACCTTTCCTCGCTTCGCGATGGATGGTTCTACATTGCTCTTCACAATATGGCACTCTCGGTTAGGATCAGGAGATGTTGCCGGTGCAGTGACCGATCGCTGCGTTTGACAGCCTCGAGTTGGGAATCTCCGATAGAAATAGGAGACTCGCTTTGTTGATCCATATGAATAGGAATGTTGGCAATCGCTCAGAGGTAGAATTGTCCTGTATGCGCTGACGAGATCCCGGATCAGAAATTTCGTTAAACTATCTCGAATTCGCGCATTGAAAAGAAGGCTCGACATTGCTCGCTACGCGTCGGTGAAGTCTTGCCATTGTCCGAACCATCACCAGCAGTGCTAGACAAACTGGAATATCCACTATCTCGAGTGGAGATTCGTGGAGCTTCTACGATCTGCTCTGGCTGCTCGGCGCCTTTCCAAGCCGCAGCAAACATCTTTCCAACAGCCACACGCTCATAGCGATTCTCAACTTCCTTAACAAGCATGATGTAGAGGGTGCTTCCCATTGGAAATCTGCACGTTCGTTCCCAGTGCCAAGTATCCAAGTTTGAAAATGCGCGGAGCTCGTTGTCGCTCGTTTTGTCGAGGTCGTAGTCCAATAGGATGAGAACGTAACGCGGAACCGGATTGATGGATTGTGATGATCTGGATAGATCTGAAGAGTTCTCGAAGAGAACTCCACATGCCAGTTGGGAGTCATCGACATAGAAGATGGAAAATTTTGCACCGGTCTTCGAATCTATTTGTATGCTCCGTGTGGTCGGTTGACACTCCATGAATTCCGCCGTGAATAACAGTGAATCTGTGGCCAATAAGCTCGCACTACGATTCGCGTTTCGTACAGTGCCCATTAGTTTCGATGTCGGCAGGACGAAGAGCGGTTCTCTTCCTGGAAGATTCACAAATCTCCCACGAAGAAGGGTAGGGTACACAACAGAACATCCCCAAGCGGCCCAAGTCCAGGATGGTAGAAGTGGTTGCCCAGTTTTGTCCAGTCGACGCTGTGGAACGTGGTCTCCTTTCGTTGCCCACAAGAGGCAAGATGCCAGCACGACTTCTGGAAGTCCACTGATAAACGCCGTTTTGCCGGCCTGCCCGATGACCGCAGAAATCCCAGCGAAGGCATTCAGAACATCTTCTTGGTAGGAAAGTCTCCTAGCTGAGAATATTTCGACAAAGTCTTGATATGTTGGAAGCAAAACATCCCACCTCTCAAATGCTGACCAGTCTTCATTCGGTCGCGATAGCCAACGAATTGTAGTCTTGCGAGACTGTTGACTAACTCGTTTGCCGATGAGTGCTGCACGTTCAGTACCTGTCATGATTGTATCATTTGTTTGTTGCGGAATGTAACCGTCCAACAGTTGGGTACTCCCATCTATTAGTATTGGCCTCGGTTGAATCGAAAGCATGTACTCAGAGATGAAGGAGTAGCCACACTGAAAGAAAATTCCTTGGGCAGATAGATATAGCAATCGCTTTGAAAGAACCCGCTCTTGCAGTGTCCAACCACGTGATTCGTACACTGATCCGTCAAGGATTGAGTTGAGAAGGGTTGGTGGCAGTGAAATCAAAGTGGTGTCTCGCACGTATTCTAGTTTGACTACTGGAAGTCGCGAATTTTCGTTCACTCCTGGTAGTGGCGTATCCGCATTTGACCCATCCACAGCTACAATGGTGAGGAATGCTTGGGAATAGATAATGTCCATCTTTGAGATGTTTTTATGTTTGGCATCATTGTCCTGTATGATGCAGAGACAATCGACCCATAAGTACCTCACACCTAAAGAGCTCGTAAGATCCATCGCATCTCGAACAGTTCTTGACAGCGCAGCGTGATTACGCACTGCACCTTCTGACTGCAGTTCTGTAAAATTGGACGACATTGTTTGAAGGGGTTGTGTACCTCCCCAGACGTAACTTAGAGCGCAGTATCTCTGACCTGACTGTCGTTGCACCAAGCACCCTTGCGCAGTGTCAATCAAGATCAAATCAATAGAGTCATTGTGTCGGGAGAGTTCGCTCGATGTTTCTGATTGATGCCAGTGCTCTGTATCACAACGATTAAGCCACCTCTTGAGACTTTCAAGATGAATGATATCGGATCTCGGTATTGTCACCTTGTATTCTAGAGATGTCGAAGTCTGCACGTTACTGTCATTAGTTACTTGGCCTTCAAGGTGTGCTTTGATCAGTCTACCTTTCGAATTGATCCCAGGTTTCTCCCATTACTCCAAATGTAGGCTTGCTGGCCTTTGATTTGAAGCTTTAGTGGTATCGTTTTATTGCTTTCCGAGCCCAGCATTCTAAACTGAGGCAAGCGATGCAGAACAAGAGTGCAGAACGGGCACTTTGGATGTCGTGCTACATATTCGCCGTAGTCAAAAGCGATACAAATCTCACCAGTTCGTGACGAATCTGATCCGGACCAGAAGTCAATCTGTTGACAGGATGAGCATAGTGGCTCCGGAGTAATCGGAGGTCTGAAAAGATCCTTTAATCGAGAGAGAGCTTTCGACTTCCTCTTTGAGCTAGACATTAAAACTGGGAACTAATCGATACATGATGAATATGTATTGGATAAGTGAAAGAAAGAGTCAGTCGATCACAACGACAGGATAAATAAGAGAGGTGCAGAGGCGCAGCCATCTCTAACCGGACAATCCTGGTCGAAGTGGGGGCCAGAGAGCCATTCTCGTTCAAACGCATTTAGTAGGATGCTTTCAGTGACTATCCAGACAGCAGTTGATTGTTAAGAGACTAACTGAAGAGTTGAAGCTGTGGAAGGTATGGGTTCGGCCGAGTTGAGGTGGGCTGGAGTACGGAGGTAAGGTGCGGCAGCTAGGCAGGATCAAGGTTGCCGAGTTGGGAGTTCCCAGCTACTGTGGAGCATTACTCGTAGCCGAACAGTGAAATGATAACGTTTTGGATCAGTTTGAGCAAGAGCATTGAAGGCGGGCTCGCAGAGTGGTTGGATGAGTTGATGGTTGTGCAGCATGGTTCGTAAAGGGAGATCTGGTTATGGAACAATATGGATCAGCATTGACGAGGCGGATTTTGATAACTGTCGAATACACATGGCTTGTACGAGAAGCGTACATATAAATTGCTGATTACAGGATGGATACATGGAGGTATAAAGAGCTGCCACGTCGTAACGCCATAGACACTACAACTTGGAAAGATGTACAATCATTTTCATATATTACACATCGTCTTTCCAAAGTTGTTGTATTTCTCCATATTCAAAATCCCCACAGATACTTACGGACACCTATACCTGCGGCATCCATGCTCATACAATGCGTATTGTTTCTCTGGGATGTCGTTGGCTCCATATAGTCTCCATTGCTCCAACGTATGGAGGAACCTTCGTTAAGCCTACTCTGCGATAATAACCACTTCCATCTCTTTTCCGTTGAAGTAGAAGACAGATCCAATGACTTTCAGGATCCCGGTAACAAGGAACACAGAATACCTGGCCATGAGGTCCTCTTAAGTCATTATAATCATGGTTCGGGCTGTCCAGATAAACGATTGGGTGTATCTTTCTGTTCTGCGCTGGGCTAGCCGCTGGCATTGTCCAGTTGTAATATACTGATGGACTCTGCCCTGGTACGTTTCTCTCCATATGATCGACTTCAACCTTTATCAAAGTACATGTCAAGATGATATAGCAGCCAGACTCAATTGAGCCAAATGGACTGTTCATCTTTGGTTGGACATGAAAATTCTCAACCGCAATTTCCAGCTCGTCTTCGCGCTTCGTCTCTCCACAACGGATTCCTTGTTGAGAATCAATTGCGGCCCAGGAGAAGCTCGGGGCGCGGTACGCGATAGGACGGGTTGAAGGATATTCAAATCGATCGTTGACGAAAATAGGATCCACGCGCCAGAGCAGTTGACTTGCCAGATATTTCTCCCACAGTCCTGCAATGTAACGGCCTGGAATATGGGCGGACATTACTTCGGCAATTCCAGCAAGAGCGACCAGCTTATCTTTAGGATCTGACAGGTTGGTAGTGGAGTATCTTTCGACGATTTTCTTCCAGTTCTCGTGTGCTGCATCGGAAAGTTCGCTCTTATTCACAACGAAAGGGTGGGAGCCATATTCTTCTGGCAAGAGCGCTTTTAGGCGAACTCTCTCCATAACCTCTCCTGATTTTAGTTGGCAGGTCGGTGCTCCGTTAGGGTACGACTCGGCGGCATCAAGATGGCGACATTCCCATGCGATCTGACCTTCGCAGAAATGCAGAACTCTGGGAGCTAAAAGCCTCTCTTGAAGCACCCAAGCACGGCGGTTAACTGGAGCACCATCGACGATTCTGTTCCAGAAGTTGGGATCCAAAATTGTGCAGCGTCGTACGTCCATTCCTAAGGATGTGATGGATTGAAAGTCTCTATTGGAGCCGGCCTTTGGCATATCCATTGTGTTCAAGTTGACCTCATCTTCCCATAAATGATGAGGATCTCGACTGTAATAGAGGCCTCCGAAGCTGTTGCTGGAAGCTGTTGCTGAGATGTTACAGTACGAGTTCCTGTAGATTTGATACATGCGTACTGCTTCTCTGGCCCAATCACCGCTGTCGTTTTGGATAATACACAAGGAGTCGATCCAAATATACCGAATTCGGCTGCTAAGCCGGCGGACGAAGTTGAAGGCATCTTTAAAAGTTTTCGGGACTGATAGGTCATCAAGCGATATTTCTTCTTTAAGATCGTCCAGATTTTGCCTCGTCAGCTTCAGAATATTAGATCCGCCCCAACAGTGACTGAGAGTAACATAATGGCCCTCGGGAACCACGTCGCTAGTTTCGATCAAGCGAAGCTCTGGTCTTTCTTGTGGGTTGGCTGAAAACTCGATCAAACGGGTTGGATAGAACCGCGGCTCATATGAGGCATTGGAAGAGCTTTGGAACAGCGTAAGGTTCCTGGCCAAAGGTCGGCGAGGGTCACTCTCGTCCCAGTATCTCATTCTGTTTGAGAAAGATTCATTGGGGCAAGATTCGTGACTTTCACTAGTACACGTCCTGATCCAGTGTCTAGCTAACTCTAGAACTTCGTCTGATGCCGTGTTTCTGGATAATGCAGTGTACATTTGTGTCTCGGAGCCATGCCCTAGACAACGTAATTGGCATATTGAAGACGTTACCCTGAGAGGATTGCGCACCTGATTCTCGAAGAAGAAAGGTTCTAAGCGTTTTGGAAGCACCGAACCGAAAGTCGAGGCGGTATAACCCTTGATCTGGGGACACATCAGCGAGATACGCATTCAAGAAGTCCTCGTCGGTGGCTGAGCGATCTTGCTATTTCGATTGTTAGCTCTTCGAGATGTACAGAAGATACGAGCAGTACGAACCCGATGTGAATACGCTATGTCCGCTTGTGTGATATCCGTCGAAAGTTTGCGGCAAATACAGCAGTTCATGTTGGAGGACTGTATCAAATTGTTTACATTTTGCTGGTGCTCGAAGCTGAGGTTGAATGACCCTTTCCATCGACGGCCAGTTTGACCGCGAAGCATACAATAGCAAACGCCGCAAATCATCTCTGTCGGGGATATGGCTTGACGATGAAAATTTCAGGTTCTGTAGGCCCGAATCGTTCTGATCCTTCTCTTAGCAGCACGGCGATTGCTTCTCTCTCTCTTTTTCTCTCAGTCAGGGGCTCATGGAGAATGTGATTGTAAACGAATTCCAATGGAGCTATATTCTGTCTTATCTTCAAGGTTATGGGAACAGTAAGAGAAATAGATGATTCGAGACGGGCATTCATTACCAAGAGGGGGTTTCAGCTCCGACGCAGAGCCTCCAACTCCTTAGTCGCGTGTGGTCGCAATCTAGATGCATTCGGCTCCATTGAGGGAACTCAACAGGGTTCCATGTTTCCCGCCCGATCGCTGTGTCATGGCCTAGGACTCGGTTGGACCAGTGAAGGAAGCATGTCGCTGCACCCGCCTTCACCGAGAGCATTTGCTTATTCTCTCATCATGCATCCCACGATACGGGTGATTTTGGGGAAATGATGGCAAAGTTAATGAGATCATCTACATGTCAACAAATTCTACAAGGCATTTTTGGAGAAGAGGCAGAAAGCGTTGGTAGGCTAAGCCTCTACTCCGTATTCAATGAGAGTTTGATACATGTCCACGTCGAAGGCAGCAACTGCGCCTCACTACCCGGTGACCAGATATAAAGGCGCCAGCATCCGCTAAGGCTGGCATCGCTTTCAAGTTTCCAAGGACTCTTCTGTACATTCTTCTAGCCCATCGCGGGTGTAAACCTCCGTCGACGATATTGTTGCGGTTTTTTCAACGCAGGGAAGGCTTTCGTGTCAATTATGGCAGAATCCTTCACCCTAGATAACTGGCCGCAACCGGCTCCAATCGTCCATCTACCAAATGGCTTGTCAAAAGAAGACCTTTTGGGCTTTCGTGCCTTCAATAACTGGACATACACACTCAAAAACTCGCTCGCAAAGCAGAAAAACTCATTTCACAAATTCCACGAAGCGCCTTATTCTGTACGGTCCATCGAAGTTCAGTCATTCGATCGCTTTGGAAGTCGCATCTTGTTCATGAAATTATTTGCCACAATCAAAAACGAAAACAACGAATTTCTGCCTGGTGTTGTATTCTTGCGGGGAGGAAGTGTTGCTATTTTGATGATCTTACGGCCATCCGACTCTCCGGAGGAACGCTGGGTAATCATGACGGAGCAAGCGCGTATTGCCGCCGGGAGTTTAGAGTTCATGGAGATTCCTGCTGGTATGTTGGATGACGAGAAGAATTTCCAAGGTGCCGCAGTAAAAGAGATTGAAGAAGAGGTTGGCATCAAGCTAAAAGTGGGCGACCTTACCGACATGACTGCGTTGGCTATGAAAGGTCACAGGGTAATGGAAGGGCTTCATAGCGCCATGTACCCAAGCCCTGGAGCCTGCGACGAATTTATTAGTATCTTTCTATGGGAAAGGAAAATGGATCGACTTGAGATCGAAAGGATGAAGGACAGAATGACTGGGAACAGAGCGGAATCGGAGAAGATAACGGTGAGGCTGATGAACTACGAACGGCTTTTGGAGGTTGGAGCAAGAGATGGAAAAACATTGGCTGCTTGGTCGCTATATGAGTACTTGAAGAGAACTAGGCTAATTGAATAATTAGCAGATCTGCTACGCTTAGGATGCACTTAGTAAAGAATATAAGTCTTTGCAAGGCTGAAGCCTCGACGTTACGTCGCGTGGGTAAACCATAACTGCAGTGGGCTGTGTGGCTAGCTAATTCGTTCTTTTGACAATTGGCGTTTGGGTAAAGAAGTCGTGATGCGTGTAATCGGTGGTTCAGAATACATGTCAAGGAGATCACTTCATATGGAACTGCCAGAGCTTTTCGTATCGAAAGCTGTCCAGCGTAAAACATAGGTCACCAAGTTCAACTGAAGAAATAAAGCGTCTAAAGCAATCACACATTCACACAATATCATTGTCATCTCCACAACCTAATACCACATGCTCCGAAAGAATTGTTCATAGAACAGATCAGACCGATGCAAGACTTCGACCTCAATGACAGACCGACAGCAGAAATGAGATTTTGGTCCCCGAACCATTTTGCCCTCAGCCCGAGAATGTACAGTCGATAAAACGAGAGGAGAGAACAGAGCATAGATCCCGCAGCCTAAAATATAACATCCTTTGAAAGAACTCCGTAGAGAAAATAGAAGATGAAATAGCTCGTCTGGATCGGCTCGGCATGATCAGATGATAGCGCTCTTCAAACAGGGACATAAGAAAGCCCACGTCGAAAAGATGTGAAATGAAAAAACAAAGCCCCATCAAGGTCCATCATTTTTCTTTCGAGACTCCGAAGCAGATGAATGTGTTGCAAATTGCGCTCATCTTTCCACCAAAGCGTTCCGAGTCTTCATCGAACGAGTACAGCCAGCGCATCAGTGGGCGCCATAGTTTCCTCCCCAGCTGCCGCGACCATAGCTGCCGTAGTTGCCAAAGCCACCGCCGTAGCCGTAGCCGCTCTGGTTGTGCTGGCCACCGAGACCACCCAGATTGCCGTAAGTACCCTGCCCGAACTGCTGCGAGCCATAGGGTCCGAAGCCGCCGTGCTGATTTTGCGGCGGCGGAAGACCAGAGTTCTGATTCGCGGCAGAGCCAGGACGACCAGGAAGACCTGGAGATGGGCCACCAGCAGCCTTGGAGTCGCCGAAGGGCTTCAAGGGATCGCTTTCGCTGGTCGTGCCGGATTGCTGTTGCTGCGTCGAAGACTGCTGGCTGTACGGGGTGTTCTGGCTTGGGAAGCCGGATGGCGAACGACCAAAGCTGTCACTGCCAGCCATGCTGCCGAAGCCAGCTCCAGTTTGACTGCCTCCTTGAGCGGACCCCGAGCGACCGTAGTCGCTCAGATTACCCCCAAGACCAGGCGCTGGACGCTCATGCACACTCGAGCCGCCAAAACTGCCGACATTCGCTGGAGACGATGACTGTTGATCGTACGAAGAGTGAGAGGGCATGCCATATCCATGGTGCGCAGGCCCACCACCACCATAGTTATTGCGTCCGAATGGACCGCCGCCATACGCACCTGCGCCTTGGCTGTAGGGATATTGGTTCATGTAGCTCGCGTAGTAAGGATTGCTGTAATAGTTTTGATAAGAACCGTATGGGTGTTGGGCTCCAGCATGTCCTTGTGGAGTTTGCTGATTGAATGGCTGTTGCTGTTGCTGTTGTGATTGCGGTTGTTGTTGTACTTGCGATGCCGATTGTTGAAGTTGTGACGATGGTGCTCCGGACGTCACAGTGGATGCACCTGTAGCAAGTGGTGGGTTAGGTGTTGCTTGTCCGGACGTCTGCGCGTTTTCACTGGTAGATGTGCCATATCGATTTTGGGAGGCGGCCTGTAAGAGCAGCTCGTTAGCACGTTTCATTGCCAATATACCGATTAGTCGCCACAAAACAGAAAAGTCCTGGCTTACTTGAGCTTGGTTTGAATATCCAATATCTGCGCCTGAGCCTCCGAAACCACTACCGGTTCTTTGCTGGGATGTACCGGCCTCTTGCTGGTTCGCTCCACCTTGTTGACCATATCCAGCACCATAGTAGTTCTGGAAAGTGTTTCGCGGGTGATCTGAAGAGTAGAAGGAGTAGTCATTTGGTCCAGATGAGAAACCGCCGATTTGAGATTGTTGTTGTGACTGACCAGATGCTTGCGAGTGACTGGGATAGTTGTCGAACGCGCTCTGCTGAGATTGGTGTTGGCCAAATAGATCGTATGACTTCTGTGCCGCAGTGGTATCTGAAGGAAGATTCTGGCCGATGCGACCGAATTGATTGTACGGTTGGCCAGCCTGAGGACCTTGTTGCGCTGCGGTTGGTTCCGCTGGCTGCTGCACAGACGAAAGTCCAGGTGCAGGCTTTGTGGCTTGAATAGGGTCTGGAAGTTGTGGTTCTGCGGGTAAGGCATGTTGTCGAGGTGCAGGTGGAAGAGAAGCTCGTGGTTGAGATGGTGGAGACTGCTGGGGTGGTTGACGTGTCTCAGCATCCTCGCGGTCTTCATCGACATCAAGATCGGCATCACCATTCAAGCCCATGCTGCCAAATTGTACCGTGGCTCTGTCTAGAGCATGATTACCAGGCATAATGACAGCCTCTTGCTGTTCCAAGAAACGTCGCTGGAAGCTAGCTGAGCGAGGAGTGGCGGTAGCGCGATGCGCTGAAGTTGCGAAACCTCCCATCGGCGGACGGCCAATTGGAATTGGCTGTGTCTGGCCTACAACCGATGGTGTTGCACTATGGCTGTCGACGGTGCTGGCGGCAGTATCGGTCGGAGCAGGATGCGAGGAATCTGGTAGATGTTCCACATTCTCTTCTGTGAGTTGATCCTTTGACGGAGTAATCGTGATCGACGGATCTTCTGTACCGCTAAGATCTTCCAAAGAGTCATTTGCTGAAAGTTCATCCGCGACTTGAGGAATGGGAGTCGTGTCTTCTTCAGCTGCGGCGACTGTCGGAGGTTCTTCGATGGGTGGTGCGGGTTCCATAGGCTTTGGCTGCTTCTGTACGACAGGAGCTGGTTCAGCTTTGCGCAACAGTTGCGCCCAGCTCTGCTTTGGAGGGCCATCTGACTGCGCCGTAGTTTTGACACCAGCCGTCGTGGGAGCGGCTTTGACCTTTGATGTAGGTCCTTTGCTAGATCCTGCTCCTTCGGTTGTAGCATTCGTGTCCCAGTCACCACTCTCCGCTTTGGATGCGGAAACATTCCAACTCGAGTCATCGGTAGGAACAGACTTCGGATCGCCAGACGATCGAACACCATTGGCGCCATGAGCTCCTCTGCCTCCGCGAGTGCTGCCGCGTCCACGTTCGGGACGGCTTCGAGCACTGCTACGGACGGTATCGTGTGCACCTCTGGAGCGAGTGGACTTCGAACCGGGTTCCGCGGGAGCGCCACCTGACGGCTGGTCTTTGGGCTTAGGTTTGGTTCGCTCCTTCGTAGTTTTGACATCGGAGAATCGCGAAAAACGACCTAAGCAGTGTTAGTTAATGTTTAATGTTATGTACAATGATATGCCACCTACCTTCGGTGATCTGCTCGATGATGGGAAAGGTGTCGCCGGAAGATTCGTCGAGAGCGAAGGCTAAGTCTTCGTTGGATTCGTCAGGAAACATTTCCTTGAGCTGAGCAATCTGTGGTGCATATTTCTTTTTCATTTCGCCAAAGTCGCCTTCATCGGCCAAGTCATTGACAGCTGCTTGGTCCTTGTGGTCGCCGTTTGTGTGTCGGTCTCGAGGTCTCGTGCTGCCTCGAGAGCCGCCTCTTCCTCCACGACCGCCGCCTCTACTGCGCGTGGCTGTTGGCCTGGGTGCCGGTTCAGTCATTGTGCGAAGATAATGTGTGTCTTGGAGTGAGGTTTGCTCGTGTGGAGGGTTGTGAGGTAGGTCACGGGAGGATCTCGGTCAGGGAGTAGAGGGCAAGGTCAGGCCAAGAGAAAGAGTAGAGGCGCTGAACGGATGGACTGTTCGGCTCAAGGCCAAGTCGGAAGTAGTGCAGCAGCTCAATGGTCAGGCCAGCGAGTAGTGGGTAGGATGTAGGTCAAGGTGGATGATATCGTTGGCAGAATGCTTGTGGGCAGGCAGGAGGCCCAAAAGGTATTCCTAAGTTCGCGTCTGCGCGTGTCAAGCCTGAGGCAGAAAATTGAGGTGGTAACCATTCGCAGCTTCAACACCATACGGCGTAATAAATTATCTCAGGCCGAGTCCCGTAAACCCCTCCACAAAACTATCGCGACACTACCATTACACCTTCTCAATTGGTCAATCAATCGAATACCCTACAATCTCGACGGTACCATGTTAGGCTAGCATTGAATGTGGATCAACCAGCATGCAGAGCTCATCTGCACTGCTCTTTCGACCGCTCACCTCCAAAATCATCCACCCTCAACTTCCGCTCTCTCCACGTGAGTCTCAGCAGTTGCTCCAACTGTTGACCTCATCCTTCCAGCGACATCTCGACAGAAATCATCCCACATCTGCCTCAGAGGTAGAAGTTGAGGCTTCATCTCACACGAATGACCCTCCAATATCGACTTCAAGGAAAGCACCAATCCAATATTCGTCACGTCACTTAGCAAACCACCACCTCAATACTCTACTTAACAATCCACTATTCTCGACCAAGCCGACTAAGCACTCCGTTCTGAACAAAGCGCCTCAAGATACTCTTAAAAGTCAAGAAGACCCTCTTCGCTGGTTAAGGTCACAATTTGCCAGCGGTTCAGGGAGCTTGAACAGTGTTCACACTTGCCTGCGACAGATATGGGCGAAAACTGATCCTCAGAGCTATATTCTTGAACATCATGTTGCATCAAGAATATTTGAATGGACCGAAACTTCAAGTTCTGTCCACCGCATCCAGTTGTGCGCTAGTGATATTGTGAGACGCTATCTTTGCAAAGCGCTCATCGCCGAGAAAAAGGCGGAATTGATTTGGGACTGGGCTTCGCTCAAGTCGATGCCGGATACACTGAAACGACGCCTCTTGGGAACCTATGCTAAGGCAGTAACGGAGGATTCGCAACCCCGAAGCTTAGATCCGGCAATTGATGTCGTGTTGACAGCCATTTCAAGAGGCTTTCGTCCTGTGGATGTGGCGAATGCGATGCACATGATCATCCAGAACGCTCTCGCTGGTCGAGATGAACTCCAAATGTCTCCGGATTACCATATGCGCCTTTCGCTTGCTTTACCTCAATGTTCGGTGAGACCAAGGTTTGATGCCGCCGTTCTTGGCCTTTTTCACCCTACCAATCCTACAACTAAAGAGGCAGTCGTATATTTCCAGAACTTTTGTACAGAGAAAGGGAAATCAGCCAATCGAACCCAACGTCATTCTCGCGCTTTAGTCTCCCTTTTCCTGAGCCTTGCCCGCCGTCTGTTTGAAGAAGAGAACTTCACTCTGGCGTCAACTGTCTTGAACGTCGTAAAGGAAGATTTTCCGGAAGAACTCGGATTAGATCCGCGGGATCCAAAGGCGTGGCCACGGGACGCCAGAGGCAAAGACGAAGCTGAGAGCTTGCACCATCTCAAAGGTCTCTCATTAGTATGAATGTACGGCCTTGGTCCCAAATAGCATCATCATAACCTTTCGATGAGTTACATCGAAAAGTTACAGAGAAACTTACCGTCGAGATATCTACGCATCTACGATTTGGTCTAGCGTCATCGAACTACTCAAAGCCCTTTCTTACAGTGGTCGCTCTATACCTGCATGGTATGAGTCGCAACCGGCGCCTACAGTGCAGAATATTTGCATTGAACGATCGACGACGATCCGCACATCATGGAAGCAGATAACCTCCCAACCTGATGCAGTTCTGAACTCGCCATACGTCTTGTCATGCTGCAACAGTCCAATGGCTCAAAGTCACTTCCTTTGGCTGAACGGTGTTCTTGGATGGAACATGAAGTATGACGAAGATGGCGGTTCTTTCGAGCACCTTGCGTAGTTCTTCGCAAAGGACCATGAGTCCTATGCATAGTCTATCGTGTCTGCATACCTGCGACCACATAAATAGACATAACAATGTCATACAAAAGCTAATATGCCTTTGGTGCCAACCTTTCCGTCACTGAGCACCATCTTCTGTCATACCCGCATCTTTTGCAAATTCCTCAAAGCTGACACCATACTCCTCAAACAATGCTTGAACCTTTAATCCTGCCTCAAACTGCCTCTCCTTCGTAAAACCACCAGGCTTGCTAGTCTCCTCCTGCACTAACTCCACCCACTTGAAAAACAGCTCTTCCTTGCCCATAGCGGTCAATTTATCCTTAAATGCGAGTATCTTCCTTCTTCCTTCCTCCGTTCCTTCACTGCTGAGCTCCTCATCTGGCCGCTCTTCCATATCCCAAACCAACCATTGACCATCACTCTCATCACCAGCAAACACAAAAACCCGCATGTGCAGATCCCTCAGCGCCAGCTTCTGCTGCTCCAGCAGCGCATGCGCATCAAGCATGCCCTTAAAGTCAAGATCAAAGTCCCGATCCATCAGCAAGTAGCCGGTCTTAGCCCTGACGCGCTCCTCGTCGACAGCCGGCAGCAGCCTCGTGCGGAAGAAGGGGCTCTCGGCGCCCGTCTTCGCGCCGCCGAGCAGCTCCGCCGCGCCCCACCCGCGCGACTGCCGCACCACGACTTCGCGGTCCAGGAACCCGATCGTCCACCGCCACGCCACCGGGTTGGCCGGCCGCTCCGCGAAGAACGACGCTGGCCACGGCCACACGACGGTGATTAGCACGTAGTCCGCCAGGAACACGGCCGCGCGCTTCACGATTGTCCAGACGAACGCCGGCCATGTGTCCGGGGGACCGGCCGCGTGTGGAGGTGCGAGGATGGACAGCGCCAGCGCATAGTACCAGGGCAGGATGGCGAGCGCGCGCCAGGCCAGGAGGCTGAGGATGCAGAGGTTCAGCAGCACGGGTACGGCGAAGATGCGCCGCTTGAACCAGGCCGGGTGGGCGTCGATGTGCGTGACGTAGATGAGGTGCGGGTCGAGGGTGTCGAGGAACGGAGCGAGCTTCGCGGGTGCTGGGTGGAAGGGCGGAGGGATGGTGTCGCGCGTCGACTTTGCGCCCTGTTTTAGGCGCTTCTTGGGTGTTGTGCTCATGGTCGGGAGGGCATGCTCTTGTCAAGAGCGGAATTGTGTTCGGTGGAGAAATGAGGTCGGAACTTTTAAAGGAGCAATGTGGGTAGTGACGTTTTAGCTCTCCGCAGCCTTGCACCCCTGCTCGGTCCAACTTCCTTTTTAATCGTAAACCACATTCGACGATATATATGGATTCGACAGTAGGATATACAAATATTACCTCGTCTGTGTTCATTTGGAGCTTTAATCCTGCGCTACTGATAGCTTTCTCCTGAACTTTAGCCAATATTGTTCTATGAAGCCAAAATCATCAATACGAGGACGCACATTAGCCGAGTCTTGAGACAAAGCATGGAAGAAAACACTGCGCCGAAAAAGGCATTATTTGACTCTATCTTGAACGATATTACTTTTCCGAAACCTCTATTTCCATGTCATCAATCATAAACATTGAAAGTATCCCATAAGTACCCCTTGGATTGCTATTTTGTGTGTCGACTTGTGACGTGCCAATGCTACTTGATATTTGTTCCCTCTCGAAGATCCCACACAAGAGACGATCGTTTCAAACTAACATACGAAGCAGAGAGCCGTCTATTTAGCGCTAGTTGTGCTGATAAGGATATCGTGAAGATACTCAATTTAGCATCCCACAACTTCTGTTGTTCGATTGCTGGCCGTCACATAAACATCTGATACGGAGGGTGTAGTTTTACCTCCTACTTGTCTTGTGTGTTGTCACCGCCCATTGGCTGACTATCGCTCGGCGCATCGATCTGTTCCAGAGGATTCTCCTCAGGACCCTCGACCGCAAAGCTCTTCTTCAATTGCTCGCTGTACTCTCCGGTCGGCAAGTCGTTCACCAGAATCAGCGGCTGTTGAGTGCCCTGATCAGGCGATGGGGCTCTGGTGGGCGCTTTGCTTCTCTTTCCTTCGGTCTGCTTAGTCCACAGCTCCAGATATTTACCACCTTTCAGGAGCAACTCGTCGTGCGTGCCTCTCTCGATGATCTCGCCGTGGTCAACCACCAGAATCAAATCGGCGTCCATGATCGTGCTCAAGCGATGTGCGATAACGAAGGTGGTACGGCCTGTCGAAAGTTTTTGGAATGCTTCTTGGATCTGCTCTTCTGTGCTCGAGTCGACCGCAGATGTTGCTTCATCCAGCAACACTATCTTCGGGTTTTTGAGAAGGACTCGTGCTATGGCTACTCTTTGCTTTTCTCCGCCAGAGAGTTTAACACCTCGCTCGCCCACCTTCGACTTGTATTTGTCTGGGAATGATTGGATCTTGTCATGTACGGCAGCAGCCTTACATACCTCCTCAATTTCCTCTTGTGTTGCGTCGAGGCGTGCGTATCTGATGTTGTCTGCGATAGACTCGTTGAACAAAGATGGGTCTTGAGGAACAACACCAAGATACTCGCGGAGGCTGTCGAGAGTGGCTTCGCGGATGTCTTGACCATCGACTTTGATACAACCTCCTGATACATCGTAGAAGCGGAACATGAGTTTGAGCATTGTAGACTTTCCACCGCCAGTTTCACCAACAAAGGCGATTGTCTTTCCCGGTTCCGCCACGAAGTTGATTTTCTTCAAAGTTTGCTTTCGTTCGTCATAAGAGAAGTCGACATCTACAAATTCGACACGTGCGTCCGTGACTTCGAGAGGCTTCGCATCTGGCGCATCTACAACCGTTGGTTTCGTTCTCAGAAGTTGTAGAAGTCTCTCGGCGTCAATAAGTGTTGATGAGAGTCTGCGATAAGAGGTTGCAACGACGTGGAGCGGATACATCAGCTGATTCCAATACAACAATAGCGTAACGAAATTTCCCACGGGCTTCTCTCCGGTTGATATTTCGTAAACAGCTAGAAACGATGCCGCCATCAAGCTGAACGTCATAACAAACGATTGAGCTGCCCACGAGACCTCGGCTGAGATGTAGTATTTATTCTCAGAATTGACCGAATTCTTGTTGGCGGTTTTGAAGCGGCCTTCCTCGTATAACCCTCTGTTGAAATACGAAACAGTCTCCCAGTTACCTACAGATTTGTGAAGAGTCTTGAACTGTTCTCGATCGTTATCTCTGTACTTTTGTCTCATGGGTCGAAGCCATTCCGTCATTGTAATACCCAGATAAGTGTATACAACACCAGCAACGACGAGAATAAAGGCAGCGTAAGCGTTAAACAGATATGTGACGTAGCCCATTGCAATGACCAAGTCCAAGAAGACGGGTCCGACATCGAAGAAAGCAAGGTCGATAAGGTCAGTAAGTGACTGGCCTTGTTGCATCGAACGTAAGACTTCACCACTATCCTTGCCGCTGTGGAAATCCATAGAGAGATCCATAACGTGCTTGAATGCCAGTTCCGAAATCCGAACGCTAGAATAGAGTTCAACTTGCATCTTAGCGAGGTCTGTGATGATGGAATATCCGCCACTACTGTTGATCCAATGCAGTAACATCCATACCAGCAGCTCTCTCCACGGGATTCTACCGGTTGCTTGGTACTCGGTGAGTTTGTCCGTGAGAATACCGACCTGACGTGGTTCTAGAATGTTCATGACTCGGGCTGCAAGTATTCCGAGAAGCACAACCAAGAGACAACCTTTTAGAAACCAAGTGTTTGGCCAGAGGTATGGCACAAAGATCGAAAACCCCTTCAAATATCCCCACCAACCACCCTCTTCTTCCAGTCTCTTGCGTTGTTGGTCTTTGATTTCCTTATCTTTATCTTTCGACTTTCCTTCGCTATCTTCGTCACCATCATCGGATCCGCTGTCGTCACCCGTAGTTGTTCCATAATTTGTCGTGTCATTAGCTTGAGCTGTAGACCCGTTAAGCAACGGTTGGCTTTCTTCATCTTGACTTTTGTCTTCGTCTCCGCGAGAGGCCGCAAGGATGGCGCCGAGTATGGAGAGCAGAAGGAAACAGATAATTCGAAAGACCTGTAACGCCCACACTGCTTTTTCAAAGTCGGATGTCGTCTCTCTTGACGTAGCCAGCGCAAATAGTGCGACTTCAAATCCTAAGCCAACTATCCAACTGCCTAGAGCAGGATGCCAAATCGGATGCGGTGTGGCGAGCAAATACAACGAAAAGCATCCCCAAAAGAGTATTGAAGCAAGGATTTCGATGATCCTGTCTTCTCGAGCCCACCATCCTCGTTGAATGATAGCTCGCGAAATAAAGACAACTCCTTGTGCGACGTACGCGAATAAAACCCCAAGCAGAATGATCAGCGTAACCGATCGCAGCCTCCCAATATTCTTGCCCTTCTTCGGTTTTTGAAGTTGACAGGTACTAACTGTCGTTGCAGCGAAGAAATACAGCGCAACCACAATCGGGTAGAGGTAATCGAGGACTTTCAAGGTGGTTGTGCTGTTCGCATATGGTATGTTGTATTCGACGGCCATTTGTGGGTTAAAACTTCGGCCAAAGGATATGTTCTCCGTTCTCCAGCAAGCACTGGTTTCGATAGGATGAAAAACTCAAGTGTGAACTAATAAAAAGAATTGCAGGTGAAAATCTTGAATCAAAAAACCCGTCAATTGATGAGTATATGGAGGCAAATGGCGATAGTTGCCTGAAGGATAGAATAATTGTCACAGCGAGCAAGGGCAATATGGGCTGAGTTTGGCTGGACTGTCAAATGCAGCTACACTACTCGCTAACAAGGGTTTCGGAAGCTTTTTCGCCAATGGCAGAGAAAGTAAATGGCCACTTTAAGCCAGATATGTGTCAGGCTGTCAGCTGATGTGGAGTGTATGGAGAGACCGTACGGCTTAAGGCTTGTGAAAGACACCGCCACAAGCAACGACCGTATGAGTCCTCCGCAGACCGGCATTGGATGCATGCGCCGCGCCTCGACTTTTCAGCTGCAGTCCGCAGCCTACAGCATGTCGCTTTCTCCGCTTATTGACGGCGCCTGAACGCTACCACTCAAACTGGATCGCCGGTGCTCTTCTCGAATCTTCAACCTGCTCCATCGACGTCAACTGGCATTCGAATCATCCATTGCTTTTTGACCCCGATAACCAGAATGGACTCAATCATGCCGCTGGCCATTCCTTCGCCAACTCCGATAATTCAACCAGCTAGGCTTCCAGATGAATCAGGATCGCCAAGCCATCGTACACCGCCACTTATATTAATGTTGAGGATTACGAACAGCTCTAGGTAATCATAGTTTTGTTTCTGATACACAGTCAATTCGTCCTTGAGAGCACATACGTCATGTTGACCTTGTCGAACTCTGGTTTAACTTCCAGAGTTCTCAAGATTTCCTTCGAAATTGTCTCTAACAAAGCGTTATTCCGTGTCTTATACCATATCCAATCTACTCGGGGAAAGAGTTATGTCTGTCGGTTGCAATCTAAGGCTACTTGATTCCATGAACCGAGCCTCCAGTATTTCGTCTGCAGTTCCAGTTCAGAGCTTCGTACAAGGAATTCCAGCTTTTTTGATAAGTAGTCAGCAACAAGACAGACTCTTCACTGGATGAAATCCATTCTTCTGCCTGACCGTAAAAGTCAGGAATCAGTGTAATACATTTGACAGTCTAGATACCTGAAAGCACAGTTACGGTGAGCCCGAAATGCTTGCTTGTTGGGAGGGACTACTTGAAGAATCCTTCCAAGCCCTCCTTCAACGATGCCTGGCATCCAAAGCGAAGTACATTGCCTTGCATGGAAGCAAACCAGACGTACTCTGTACTTCTTTTTAACATTTGCCACTTCATAGTCTTCGCAGTGTCATCTTCCTCTGGCATGCCCTACATCGTTGAACAGAACTGTTGTATCACCACAAGCTGTAACGATGCAGATTGTGAAACACCCTATCGCACTTGTCACAGCTTCGGAAAGTTTTGACAACTGGGTCGCAAGAACGTGGAATGTTCCAGTGCAGTAGCGGCTTGAATCTTTACCGTGAATACGTTTTGATGGATCCAAAGATGCCGTGAATTGGACAATTTATCTTCCCTGGATCACAGAACAACCGGCTACAGAGCATACCCGTAATATCCCTCTCTTGATTGTGATCTCCCACGGTCCGACGGCCACTATTCCCGTAAGTGTTTCCTCCCCATCAGAAACAAGCCCACGTTCGAATATCCACCCCATCAGGGAAATGCATTCTCACTGAAACTTCTACATATGGTTAGGAATGCCTTTGCTTGAAAAAGACGATGGCTTGTACCCTCTATGCATTGGACAGTTGATGTGAATGCAAAAGCGTTTTCATCGTTCTTCGCTGGGATCAGTCTCATCAGACCATGGCGACCAGAATCATCATGAGTTGACATTGTGTGACATCATGCTTCTACAATATCAGTGTGCCGGATGAAACTTTTACCGATTTTGCACAAACGACGATCGAAGATTGCCAATTATTGTACTGTGGCCCAAATTTTCAATGTGAATGTAATCATCGTTATCCATCTCGTCAGGGATGATCAGGATTCGAAATTTGAGACAGCGGCCGACAAAGCCATTGCTTGAACTTCACGAAATAGGATAAGCCTCGACATGGCCGAGCAAAGGGCTGATATAGGCATGTTTCTATAATTCACTAGATTCGGGGTGAACAGACGGTTTGATAAAACAAAGCAATCTGCTGTGTCAAACGGCCATGCATCAGATGGCTGCTTGGTTTCGTTGACTAGTAGCAAGCATCCAATAGCGGCCGGGTCTATCGGTCATACCCGTATGCGAAAAAGGAATTCTGAAGCTGCAAAAATTGGACGCGAGTGACGGTTCGCGGTAGGGCAACGGAGAGATCATTCCACGACCCATTAGGACTTCCAGTATTTGCCTTTCACGCGCAGACGCCGGCAGACGGCACTCAGTGATGCAAAACAATCAACCTGATTCAAGACAGATGTGATTTCTCTCGATGAAGGGATCTGGTGCTTGAGGTCGCTCCAATAAAGCGAGAGCAAGGGAATGCCAGAGTAGGCCATTTTTGAGGCGCCAACTTTGATGAGATAGGCGAGTAACAAAATAAGATGCGGTGGCTTCGTGTTTGGTACACGGACGACGCGTGGAGCAGTTAGGAGAGCTTGTGGAAAGGACAAAGGCAATTGGGATAATGGGCTTGAAGCAGGATGAAATTAGGGAGGTCCGGCGCCAGGCCAGCTACGGATCAGGGCTGATTGGCTTCCTTAACCTTGCAGCAAAACGTTTGGGATATTGCGCACGCATTTTAACGCGGCGATCGGAGGATGCCACGTCTGTGGGCCGGTTGGTGGGTGTGAGCTGGAAGAAGTCTCAGATCAATTCGAAGGCTACACTCCAATCAGAAAAATGGGTTGGAGGAAGAGCGTACCGGCAGGTCGGCTTTGGGCGAAGCGTGGGATTCGACATGGCATCATTTTCGTTGCTCTTGCGGTATGAACTCCGTGTTCTTGATTGCCAGACGAAGCCCTGACAGGCGCTACGGCAATGCCGTGTGTAGTGTAGAGTAACGGAGCGTAGAAGTCGGTTAACAGCCGCAGCCGAACGGTGGGAGCGCAAGCCCTGTGAGAGCCACCGAGCTCGGCTCCTTGTCCTTGCATGGGCTAACACGGAGCTTAAGGTGTGTAATCGACCGCTTAAACTGCTTTCCGTCACGTCAGGCGCCTTAAGCGTTAGTGGGCCATCGTGGGGAAAATAGGAGATCCCGTCGCTTTTGCCTTTTGAGTGACTGCTTGATTTGATTGACCTAATTTTATTTGGTGGATGCTTTAGCTATTCGCTGCTGCTTCACAACTGGCCACATAGCGGCAGCGTTGGGCACATGCGACGACGCAGGATAGAACGAAGGTCTGGCGTCTTCGCGAAGTGTTCCAGATCTGCGCACCCACACCTCGGCCAATCCGTGCCCCGTAGGCAGGGTACGACTTGCGGTTACGGTTACGGAACGAAGCCTCTACCCTACACACCAAATCCCTTTTGGCTACCAAGCGGAAAACGGACCGTCACTCTTCACTTCCTCTTGCTCGCCGACTCTTTGGATCCTACCTTGCTGTCACTCCTCAATCCAACCTCCCATCGTTGCGAACACCTGCCTCGTCCATCCTCGCCGCATTTCATCCATCATCACTCCATCTCTCTCCCATTCGCCGACATCCGACTGTCAGCTTCCTGTTCTGACATCGGCTGCTCACCCGAATTCAATCCACCAAGAGTTACCGACAGCGCCGCCCCCTCCCCTGCAGCTACCTCTTTGCATTGCACTTCCGCAACTTTCATCTATCTGCTACTATTTGAGCTCTGTGTGTTTGTCGCATCATCGCTGAGCGCCGCTTTCACACTCCTACCACAGCCACGTACCCGCCAACGCCATCGCTTCGCCAGCGTTGAAACAATTGACAATCCTCGACCCTGCACCGACATCGCCGCCACTCTTCCTCCACCCTTCACATTCAACTCCAACATCGTTCGCGGTACAGGGCCGATCTCGTGAGGAGCCATCGTCGTCAGTTTGTCCGGAGACGACAATGCTACACTAAAGGCAAGGCCGAACAAGAATCTTTTTTGTCCGGCTAGCTCGACCATTTCGCATGCCGTGTCCAGTCCTTACCGAACCTCCTACCACCTCTCCACGCCATCTACGTGTGAGTGCTAGCTCAGTGGGCTGGTAGCTGCGCGTGTGCATCGTCGAGCTCCCTTGAACTTTACCTAAACGAGCCGTCTAATGGCGTCGGCAACGGAATCCATCCAGCGCAGTCCGTTTGCTGCTGACCACTTGGCTCCCGGCATCCACAAGTCTATTCCAATCCTGCCGTCATCGTCATCCAGCATGAATCACACACCCGATCCGATGGATGTGACGCCATCGGCAAACATGGGTCCTCCCACACAGAGTAGTCCCGTTACGGACCGAAATCCGAATTCACAGCAGTCGACGTCTGACAACGAACCCACAACTAATGGCACCAGTGTGTCCGCAGTGGGTGCAGCCGCAGCTGCTCAGCAACCGAAAGTCGTTCAAACAGCATTCATCCACAAATTGTACAAGTAAGGAGCATCCGTTCGTTTGGTTGGTGTCGGTTGTTGACTTGGCAACAGTATGTTAGAAGATCAGAACATTCAGCAACTCATATCATGGTCAAGTACAAACGAATCATTTGTCATGTCACCATCTACGGAATTCTCAAAAGTATTATCGTATGTTGCGCCATGTACCTCCAGAGCGAGAACAAATCAGCAAGAACAAAAACGTGCTTACATGGAAATAGAACTTACTTCAAGCACACAAATATATCCTCTTTCGTGCGACAGTTGAACATGTATGGGTTTCATAAAGGTACACTCGGATCGGAAAGATGTTGAAACGATAATGCTTATACGAGGATAGTAAGCGACGTATTTCATACCGGCGCACCAGATTCTCCTCTTTGGGAGTTTAAGCATGGCAATGGTAACTTCAAGCGCGGTGATCTTGTCGGACTCCGAGAAATCAAGCGTCGAGCCTCCCGTCACGCCTTAATTCATCGCGATTCGTTCTCGGCAGGTCCAAAAGGGAGCATTTCTGCGGGACCTGGCGAAACTGCCCCTGATCAACCGCCAATGCCACATTCAATGGAAGCGAGATTGAATGTTCTTGAGCATAATTACTTTGACATACATGCAAGATTGGCCAGGAGTGAGGATGCCACAGTATATCTGCAACATCGAGTCCAGGTTCTCACTGAAGGGCTTATGAAATGTCATCAGGTATATATTTGCCTGAAATGGAGGTGGAATTGCACTAACAATGACAGTGGAACCAAGATCTGGCGCACTATCTCACCGTCCTTGTTCCGGACCCTGAAAATCAAATTCACAAAGATGGTACGTCAACTTCACATGCGGAATAGACAATTCTTTCAGCACTATGGAACTTCTAGAAAAGAGACCTAACCACTTTATAGTAAGCGCTATGCGTGCCGAGATCGCTAGGCAAACAGATATCCTCCGATCGAATACGGCACCTTTCGAGGATTCGCTATCTTCCGCGCCGCCATACTCCGGACGCGAAGCGTACTTCTCGCAACTGAACGACAGTGGCGCACCTCTATCACCTCGCCAGATGCCGGCAGCCGACCGACGACCATCCCAGCCATCCCTTCTTTCCGAACCGTCGCGCACGCCCTTCCGCGCACCGCACCTCAACATCTCCCCGCGCCGCTACGGTTCCATAGGGAGCGGCAACAGCGCGTACTCGCCGTCGTCGGCGCGCACGCCCGTCGCACCGCCCCCACCCCCCCCGCAGCCACAGCACCCCCTCGCAACCGTGAGCTCCCCGCCCACGAACTTGCCACGGCGGCACACATCGGCGGACATCCGGCTGCACGGCTGGGCGGGCGGCAGCGCGGCGGCGCCCACCACGCGCGGCCACTCGCCGTACGCGTCGGGCCACAGCAGCGCGGCGTGGCCGTCGTCGCCGGCGCGGCCCGCCGCCGACGACGCCAACCAGCTGCGCAGCGCGCTGGCCGCCTACGAGTTGCCGCGGGCGGGCGCCCGCGCCGCGCGCGCGCCCTCGCCGCCGCCGCCGCCTGCCCTGCCCGTCCCGCCGTACGCCGGCGACCGCGATGACGCCGGGTGGGCGCTGCCGGGCGCCAGATACACGTTTCGCGGCCTGGAGACGAGCGCGCCGCCTACGCGCCGCTCCAGCATGGCGAGTAATGTACACTCGTTGCTGAATCCCACTGCTGAGGGCGCGGAGGAGGGCGATGAGGGCGGTGGGAAGCGGAAGAGGGTTGGGTAGAAGGCGTGAGGTGGAAGGGTGGCGAGAGAGCATGCATGGTTGCGTTTGTGGCTCTTACGGATTCGTGTGTATAATGATTGTGGGTTCCGAGGGCTGCGACCTGCGTTCGCAGTTGGGGAGCATTCTGTGTTGGAGAGGAGCGAGATGGTGGCTTGGATTGGGCATTGGCGGCGGGATACGAACTTGGGTTACGTCCGTCACGATCAAACATCATTTATTGGAGTCTCGTGCCTCGCGCGCGAGAAGGGAAAAAGAGATGATTGGGCGGCGCGATGCGTCTTTGCTGCTTTATACGGCTTTCACCCGTCTTCCTTCGGGCGGAGATGGCCATAGATGAAACTCGGTAGCGGCGTCACGCTGCAATGATTCGAGATAAAAGGCGTTTTGAAATGGAAGTCTGTTTTTGCCTCTTTCCATCTGGGATGATTATGAAGAGCTTAATCGTTCTGTTGGATGTTTTGGCTTACTGTACTCCGTACATGTAGCGAGTATATGTATGTTACACGTAGTTTATTGGTGCTTAGATTAGTAGAAGTCAGGTCTCGCTGGAAATGTACATGTAGCCACCGGACGTTAGAATGACTCTCATCGCTGATGTTATGGCAGGAGCGGTGGTTTAGATATCATACCTTGCCTTCCGCATGTACTCCGTACCTGAGCACGAAACAACTACGACAATAATAGTCAATCTCAAGTTCAGAAGCGAAGACAAAACATCCAATTCGGCCTTCAACATGATTGTATTTATTGTATCCAAGCCGTTTATCCTTCCAAAATGCCAGTTCGGGCACCGTGGCCTAATGGTAAGGCGGTAAGGCCTCCAAAAATGCCACCCCCTCTTAACCAGGGGTTTTCTGTCAAATTCAACGCTGATACAATGTCCAGTCGCTTTCCGGTTCATGAACCTGGCGAAGATTATGGGTTCGAGTCCCATCGGTGTCGATTAGAGGCTTGATTTTTGCCCTTGGGTCTCTGTAGGAATGTCGAGTTTATGTCTTGTTGCGTTCGAAGTGATCACAGCAAGATACGACATGTTGGAGCAAGGAGATGACCCGAAGGTCCGCTTTTTGTCAAGAACTCATACGATATCATGAGCTTAACCCCGCCTCCTTTTTGAGCTGGACTTTAATACGCAGGTTAGATCAATAACTCTGCAAGTAACTAGTTATCTATTGCAGAGTCTTGATTCTCTTACTGCGGTGCTCTATAGGATAGCGGGAACGGAGCAAACATCCTTCCGACTTCGACGAAATGCCTTCTGCCTAACGTACTTGCTATACGGAGTATTTATACGCATTGAAGGCTTTTGTATGAAATTGATGGCTCGCTAGGTACGATAAGCTTCTTAGGAATACATTCCATTTGTAATACCTACGGTTCTGTCATCCAAACCCGTTAATGAACCTTTCATGCTTACAATAGCGTAAGCGGCGAAACACCATGAAGCTCATTGTCACGGGTGCTACCGGTCTCGTAGGAACGGAGGTAATCCTACAGTGCATGAAGAATCCGAAAATCACATCCATCATTGCACTCAGCCGTCGACCCGTCATAGCACCTGAGAACGCTAGCAAGGATGCCGATACCTCGAAACTGAAAAGTATTATCGTAAACGACTTCACCAATTACCCTGACGATGCCAAGGCTCAACTAGCCGATGCCGATGCCTGTATATGGTAACTAAACTCCTCAATTGTTCTTTTCACGCGGTTCTCGATCTTCATGGCTTAGTCTTCTATAGGACCCTCGCGATCACGCCACTGAAGGCCCTCTCCCACAAATGGGATGAAGTGGTACGTGTTTGTCAAGAATATCCTCTATATGGACTTAAAGCGATGGCCGAAGCTCGTGGATCTCGCAGCAAAACCTTTCGCATCATGTACATGAGCGGCGAGGGAACGCCTCGCGATATGAGCAAGAAGCCAGTGTTGCTAAGAGATTACCTTCTCATGCGCGTATGAGTTTCCTTTGCCGGAGCAGAATGTCGGATGATGCTGATGTCAGTTCAGGGCGACACGGAAAACAAAGTCCTTGCCTTCGCCGCAGAGCACAAAGCCGCTGGATTTGAAGCTTGCGTTGCGAAGCCTGCTGTCATTGGCACTCCCGGCCCATCCGTCAAGAATGTCTTTTTGTCGACTGCTAACTGGGTCGGACTTCCAAAGATTGAAGTCTCTGAATGTGCGGCCGCAATGATCGATCAAGTCATAAACGGGTTTGAGAAAGAACCTCTTGACAATACGGACCTGGTTAGACTTGGACGGAAAGCACTGGAGAGGAATGCAAAAGCGTGATATGATTGCAATTGATTATATGTCAAGGTTTGATTGAGTTTCTCTTCAGTTCACTTTCGGTATCAATTGTATAGTTGAAGATGCTACAAACTCGAACTGGATCGTCGTTCGTTACCGCCACGTTTGTTGTATCGATCTCGGTGGATGAATATCTATGTACAGGCCAGACTCAAAACAGAAAAGACGTCTTCCATCGGGCATAGGCATATTGGCTTCTATATGAGCCGTGTAATTCCCTGTTTCAAGTTTGAAGCTCCAGATTATCTCGGTTGCCAATAATTCGTTTCTGCCATATCTTAACGGTGCTCCATAGAGATGAGTCAAAAACCAATTGCATTCTGTAAATTTTGCGTTATGATGTATTTTTCTCTCGTCAGTCTTATCTGAGGTAAGATCAATCGTGAGCGTTGCATTTTCAAATGCTGGGTCATCCAGTTCCACGTTCCCGTAGAGGTAGACGAAGCATCGCTAGTTCCTATTCCCTATCTTCTAGACGCAATATGCAAAATCTTTACAACACCATTTACGTCTGGATAGGATCCGGCATCACAGTTAGGTCTTTTATACGAAATAAGTCGTCCTCACGATTCGCCGAGCAAAAGTAGGCATGATTATATCCAAGGACTTTATCTCTAGAATCCATACTCAGTACTTCTTGACATGGAGATTTCATCAACACAGCGGACGCGGAAGAGAGTAATAGGGACAATAAGACGAGCAACATCATTGAGTGGTTCGACGCCGGCTAGAGATGTGAAGACAGGATTTGTCGATATAGATTGGAAGTTGGTGGTTTCGGTACAGACGCTTTACTCTATCGAACGGCTTTCTTCTCATTAAGCGCCGGCCCATATCTGAAGATCAGATGCGGTGCAGCTACGTTTCATTGACGAGCGAGAGTAATTCATGTCTAGGGTCCGTTTGGTTTCGGACGCAATCATCCTACCTCCTATCGGCTCAGTACCCCGTACTGCTCAGCCACGACTGATGTTGCTTTGCTCGTGTTAAAACCTCTGTGAAACTCATGGCTGAAAGCAGAAGTGGGTTTATATGATGGTAGATTTTGATGATACTGTACTCATTATTAACCAAAAGTTATTGCAGAGCGCTCCCTATTTCTATTCTTTGGTCCTCTACTCGGGTGATATCTCGCCAAAGGGTGGCCATATTCTGCTGTAGTATCACATCCTTCACTTCTTTTATATTGCCGTCTCATCGGGTCGTTGTGATGCTATAATTGCGGGCTTTTACTACTCGGAGCACTCTGCAAACCTACTATCTCGACTATTGCCATCCTCGCGTGCCCAGGATACTCTTCAATAAATGATTCCGCTGTAGCAGAGGGAGACATAGACTGACATTATGTCACTCCGCTGACCGTTCTTCGCAGTCTAACTTCTCAACATCTCTGCCGAACAGGTAGTGCCTTTGTCCGCTTCGACTTCTGCCGATATCCGATCTGGTTACACTCCGTTCTTTTTCGTTTGCCAGAGGGATTATTGTGTTCGAATTCTTCCTCGGTTTCATGTCCTCGTAATCTCCCGCGTTTCTCTTCATGAAGTTTCATGTTCTTTTCGATTAACTCCAGAATGGTATTCGTATTTTCCAACTTCAGGAAAACGACTAATTCCGCCAAAGTGACCTCTCCGAGTCTAGTTTTTAGATATTTGATCAACTCAGAAGAAGGCTCAGGTCCAGCTCTATGTGGTCCACGCGACGCTCAGCTCCATATATAAACTGCGTGGTCCTGCTCTGATTAGGGGGCGGGTCATAGTAAAGCCAGAAGAAAGGATCCGCGTCAAATCGCAAGAATGTCTCGATACCGTTGCTGAGTGTTATTCGTTGTGGTCCATACACCAAACAGTCAAACCATAAAACGAACTTCTCAAGGAAGCTAGTCCAACTGCTTTTGAGATGTGATAGCCCCCCTCTGACTGGTTGACATGCTGATTCCGAAACTGCGATGGAATTCGGAAACATATAAGATCCAAGCAGCCATTCCAGCTGCCGCCCTGCCTTGAGTGTGCGGTCGAAGAGTGACGCTTCGATGGCTGTGTATAGAAAGAAGTATACGTCTCTGCGTGCTTTCGATCATAGACGGGGATCTTGTGACCTGATGAAGGACGAACTCATGATGTCCACTCAAGGCCGCGAGATGAAAAACTGAGACCACCTGCTGGCTGATACTTTCCGGAAAAAAGTAATAATAAGGAAATGCTGTAGGGGCGGTGTCAAAATCCGAAACATGCTTATGTTGCAGCTCCATCACAGCGTCGTGAAGACAATTGATGATCTCAAAGTGATTTTCCATTTTCGATTCCTTCATGATATCGCATAATGCGGAACACAATTGCCCAGTGGTGTGCCCAGGCGTTATGTCCATGAATTTCAGGTCGCAGAATGCGAATTCTGCCACATAAGCCCCGAGGATCGCACCCAGTGGCAATCTCCTTTGTGCGTACTGCGCCATGTTCTGCTGTGAATCGGCTAAAAAGAATTCATAAACGGATCGATGAGTGAATGTCATTCTTAATTTAAGTGGCCATTGTCGAAAACCATCCTAGACTTTTCGAGCTTCGAGGAGGCATCGGCAACACCCATTCAGCCTCTCTTTCACGACTCCAGCTCTCCTATTAATTCCATCAATATCAATCCGGGAACCTTCAGAACCTGCCTTTTCTAAAAATCGAGGATTTTCTTCAAAGTCTTCCAGGAAAGAAAATTGAAAAAGAGACATATCCTTCATCTGGCGTTGTGAGATTTCCAAGGCGACGGCAAATGTCTGATACGATATGCTTTCGCGCGGTCTGCTGGATGGATTGTGTTGAGAAGATAGCGGTACAGCGCTTTTAAATAAGAACGTAAACCAACACATTCTTAAAGAAAATGAGATGGATTCCAAAATCATCCACTAGGTATGTATGTAGTTTCGGCTCATCCAAGAACTTTCTGTGAAGCCGATGACTAAGCCCAGCCTCCCGTCATTGCCAACTTTGCAAGATCTCGTACCTCGCATCTGAGATCGACTTCAATCCATTTTCAACACAGCATGATTTCCTCGCCTGTCGGAAGAGGAGCATCTCGCAAACTTTTGTCTCTAAGTGATCTGGGGAGATTTTATCCAACATCCACACTGACGAGCAGCAATGCCGCTTGCCACTGTACTCCACGTCGACTTTTCTCGACAGGGAAGCTAGCATATCAAGCTCGAAGTCGGACTCAACCTTCTCGACCAACTCATGTTATCTCAGCCCGTAATGCCACCACTGTGACTGCTGCAAAGGCTGCAATACCCATCAAAGCTCCCGTTGGCCGTCCTTCACCCGCTCTCACTAACAACTCTCGCCTCTCGACCGATGCACCTCCCTCCAACCCCCCTACATCACTCAAGGAACCGTCCGTAACGGACCTCACAAACCCGGCGAACCGACGTGCCTTAACAGACGGCCTGCTAGATTCACCTCCAGCATCAGAAAAGTCGCCGGCGCAAATCGATTGGTCGACATCCTTCCAAGGGTTGAGCAACACCGCTTTCGCTCCCGAAGCTGCCGCCATCCTCTTGCAGCCCATAGACCCGCAAGACATCGAGATCAAGCCGGATGGCATCATATATCTACCGGAGATCAAATACAGACGGATCTTGAACCGAGCGTTCGGGCCGGGCGCGTGGGGTCTTGCACCGAGAGGAGAGACAATTGTGACGCCGAAGTGTGTGACCAGGGAGTATGGGCTTGTTGTGCATGGACGGTGAGATTGACTCTTTCCATCGTTTCCAAAATGATCGATGGAAAGGCTCTTCACTTTATTTAAACGTACTGACATTGGGCGCAGGCTGGTAAGCATCGCCCGTGGTGAGCAGCAATATTTCGACCCTGAAGGTATCCCAACCGCCACCGAAGGTTGCAAATCCAATGCCCTCATGCGGTGCTGCAAGGACCTAGGGATCGCAAGCGACCTGTGGGATCCTGTGTTCATCCGCAGGTTCATGGCATCACACAGCAAGCAGGTGTGGGTGGAGCATATGACTACAAAGAAGAGAAAGCTCATCGTAATGCGGAAGGACGTCAAGAACGTGCCATATCCTTTTAAGGAGGCTTCAAAGAGCGTGGGCTCATGAAGAAGACGCGTAGAGCATGAAGGCATCACGAAAGCACGTGTGAGGTTCGCGATGCGATGTTGCGATTGGAGATACCCCTTGTGCACATAGAATGACTGCCATGTACAGTACATAGACGCCTAGATCTCAACCGGATCGTTTGCCATGACACGAGGCCTCCCGACGAGACACACGCGCGAGCGTGCGAACTCAAGTCTAGCTCTAGTTGGAACGCCTCGAGAAACGACAGGCGCCGTGAATCACCATACCCGTCCGCACCCAGGCGCCATTACCCACAAACCTTCCCAAGTGATCCTTCTAATGCCCGGTATCCACTCCAGATGACTTACCAGTATCTTCAGCGACTGGTTTGGCGCCGCTCCAACTCCACGGCATCCAGCCCGTGGCCACGCCGGGCGATCCCGGCTTCCCCGCGTTGTCGCTGCTGCGGCCCGCTAGCTCGTCCGTCGAGAGTTTCTCGAAGTCCAGCTCGCTCTTGCTCTTAGCCAAGTCTGCGCCGGCAGCACGAGCCGCACCCGTCGCAGCGTCGTCCTCCTGGCCCGCCAGCATGAAAGCCTCGCGGTCGAACGCCTGCAGCAGCAGCCGCAGCCGCTCGCGCTGCGCCGCGACGTAGCTCATCTTCTCGTCGTAGCCGCGCAGCGACGGCGGAATGAGCACGCCGGACGCGGAGAGGTCCTCGACGGCGGCGTCGCGGCTGCCGCCGCCCGACCCGCTCGTCGCCAGCGCCAGCGCCGACGCCACCAGCCCGTAGAAGTCGCCGGCCGGCGCGGCCAGGCCCTCGCGCGCCGCCGGCAGGTTGAAGCGCGCCAGCAGCTGCTGGGCGTAGGAGGCGCCGGGGGCGCGGGAGGGCGGCGGGGTGGGCTCGCGCGGCGGCAGCCCCAGCACGTGCTCCTTGAGCCACTCCGCCGCCGCCTTCATGTACTGCAATCCCAGCGCCTTGGCTTTGTCATGGCCCTCGCTGATGTAGCGGTCGATGTCGGCCTCGTGTTCGACTAGGAAGGGGTGTATGTGGGTCTGGTAGATGTACGTCGCGCCCTGCTGCCCTGGCAGGATCAGGTACAGGTACAGCCCGAACCGCAGCCACCAGTAGAGCGGCACCCAGGTTAGGATGAAGGATAGGTGGAACTCGATTGTGGAGAGGATGGCCGACACTACCCAGAACATCAGCCATGGTGAGAGCTGGGCTGGGTCGGAGGTTCGGAGGGCTTTGTATGAGGCGAAGATAGGGAAGAGGACTGCGATGACGGTCCTGGTCACTCGGTTAGTGGATCGAATGTGTTATATGGTCAGTATAGAGCTTGAATTGAGAAGCAGTATTCCAGAAGCCTTATCAGACTGCGTACTGCCATCACTGGAGTATGAGCTGGCACGGACTTACGTCAAGAGGGTTGCTACGGAGGAGAAGAACATTGTGGACAGGTGGATTGTATGAGGCACGGAAGAGCTCCGCAGGGAGTCTTTAATAGACGAGAGTAGAGGACAGATGTTCAGAAGAGGTTGCGAACAGGTGTACAAAGAAGACGAGGGGCAGGCAGAAGGCAGATGAGGGACGGAAAGGTGAAAGACAGGGGCCAGCCGCCTAAGCTTTATCGATACCTACTCTACGATAGATGACGATACTCGGTGTAAGTTCGCGTGACATCCTCAGCCCTCCGCTAGCCCAAGCCCTCACGGAAATCAGCGGCCAAACCTATACCAAACCACAAAGTAATTAGTGGCTCGTGGTAATAACATCCGGGCCTAAACCATCATCAACACCAAACACGAACGTCTCTTCCTCGTTTCTCCACCAGGAGCGGTTCGTTATGTCAATTCCTCATGTCGCTGTGTCGGACGGCTTGAGATGGATAATCAGCCTCTCCAAACGGTTAAAATATCCCCTATACAAGTACAGGCTACGGCCTCGCCTTTGTCCTCGGTCACTCAACACTAACAAGCTCTCGTGATCGCAATTTCTGGATTTTGCTCGGCTATCTAAGATCAGTTTGCTTAGTCCGTCTATCCCTCTTCGTCTCACTCCACTTTTTCACAGTTTTCACAGAACTACCACCGTCTCTTCTGATATTTTTATTATTTTATTTATCCACTGCAGTTATATATAAAATCCATTCATATACTCGTCATCCATTGTGTCCTATCCACGGTTTTCTCCAATCGATATATTCGGATCTACCCGTCAGCACCGAAGATTCCGCCGTACCACTGCGAAAAAGAGACCTGGTCAAGATTCGAGATACATTTTTCTTTAAATTTCTATTCTCTTCCAATCAAATCACTCGAAATCACCCCCTTCCAAGCCAAAACATGTGCATCGTGATCGTAACAACAGAGCATCCGTCCTACCGCCTAATCCTACTCAACAACCGCGACGAATTCCTGCACCGGCCCACCGCCCCCGCAACATGGTGGGAGGAGCCATACACACACGTCCTCGGCGGGCGGGACCTGCACCGCAGCGAGCACGGCACCTGGTGAGTAAGTCCGGCGGCGGCGGTCCTCCGCTCCTCTCCCGGTCCTCCTCCTCATCTACCGCTAACCCGCCCCGCAGGCTCGGCATCACGAAGCAAGGCCGCGTAGCGTGCCTGACGAACTTCCGCGAGACGGGCCAGGCGCCGATCGAGGGGGCACGCTCGCGCGGCGCCATCGTCAACGCGTATCTGCGGACGCCCGCGTCGTCGGCCGAGACGACGGCGCAGGCGGCAGCCCGCCTCATCGCGGACGGCGTCGCCGGCGTCGGCGGCTTCAGCCTGCTGCTGGGGCACTTGCGGCGGCGCGGCGAGGACGATGATGGGCTAGCGGTGGTCAGCAACCGCTGCACGGATGTCGGCGGCGTGCAGTGGCTGCTGCGCGGCGGCGCGGCGGAGGCCGAAACGCACGCGCTCAGCAACTCGTTCTACGGCGACCGGTCGTGGCGCAAGGTGGTGGAGGCGGAGGGCGCGGTGGCGGCCGCCGTGAAGGCGCTTGTTGCGGAGCGCGCGGGCCCGGACGACGTCGTCCAGGCGTGTCTGCGCGTCCTCAGCGCTGATACCCTGCCTCGCCAGCGCCCCGGTGAGAGCTGGGAGGTGTATCTCAACCAGCTGCGGAATAGCATCTTTGTGCCGCTCGTAGGCTTGGGAAGCAAGAGCCTCATTGGGGAGAGCGCGACGCCGAGTGATTCGACGCCGAGGTCTGCGTCGCCGGCTGTGGGTCAGGGTGCGAAGAGTGCTGCTGCGATGGTGAATGGTGTTGTGGGTGGAGATCATCATGCTACGGATGCAACGAGTGGTACCTATGGAACGCAAAAGCAGTCGGTGATATTGGTCGATAACGAAGGCAAAGTCACGTTCTTTGAACGCACGCTGTTTGATATGAACGGTTCACCCATCAAGTTAGGAGAAGGAGATAGGAAGTTTGAGTTTCAGATAGAAGGATGGTAATAACGATTCCGCAAAAACCACACAAATTGATAGACATCTTGGGCATATTCCCACTCCCAAGCAGTAGATAAAATACGCAAAACAGGATAGAAGAAATGGATACTTAATTCTTTTCATCGCGTTGACAAGTGAGTAGCAATCACTGAGCTATAGTAGCTCAATCACAGTAAAAACTTCTTTGAGGCGGCCGAATCTCTCATTCCTGTCATAACTGACTACCTATATAACCATCAACCGATCTCACGGTACCGTGCACAACTTGCCGCACTCCACCTTTCCTTTCTTGTGTCAACTCGCTACTTAGACTCGCCGTTCGTCGAAAAGAGCACTTAGGAAAAGTTCAAATGAGTGAGTAGTCATGACACATCGCGGATCACCACCACAGTCTGGATCCAAATCACCGAATTTCCATCATTCTGTCGAAGACAAGAAGCGCAAACAAAGAGAAACACATTCTGGGGCATGGAATCGTCGCAGACGTTTCCTGTTATCCGCCTCCTGCTTCTCCTCCTTCCACGATAAACCCCTCGCTGAGGTGATGTACGGGCCGGGAGGCGAAGAGAAAAGCGTTGAACTTGGCTTGTGTTGGGGATTGGAAAGCTAGCTTCCGGGGGAGTTGCGATTACATGGAGCAACCAAAAGGCGGCCGACCTCTGGGTTCCGAAGTGAAAGATCGAGGGGTGATTTTCGACTTGCTGCAACACGGGAGAAATAGACTACATTCTGGTTGCCTGGGTTGAGTGGTGAACGAAACTTTGTCAATCTGCCGAATTACTCCGAAGGAAAATTGTTCCTGTTCTTACGTGGAATGCGCCGAATCACAACTAGATAGTCTTGGGAGTCCCCTTGGAGCTATCGAACAATTAGCACAAACAAAACAAAACGGTCTACGAACAATACAATAGCAGCAAGCGAGCTTCAGGGAGAAGGAGATTGGGCGACTTGCTTGAGATCCACAATGTCATCGATATGATTGGACATTGCCACGAAGAGGTCAAAGAACAATTTGCCACCAATCTCCATCTCCATCTGCATGGTGCCGCTGCGCTTAAAGGTCTTCCGGCTTCGGATGATCAGAGCCAGGTAATGAGCGCGGAGGCGTGAGTCATTGTCCGGCGTGTTCTCGTAGGCATACCGAGCACTGCGAAGGATGACACCGACCTCGATCCCGCTCTGCAGCCCTTGCTTTCGAAGCGAAAGGCGTTTGAGTTCTTCGAGGCCATACTTGTCAGCTGAACAGTAAACGGCTGTGTCACGGAGGATTAGGTCGCCCACGCCGGAGTGGAAGATTGTCGGCTCAACACCACCGCGACCGCCAATTTTAGGAGATTCCACCTGTCCCTCGAGCATCCAGGTATTGCGCCGCTTGTCTTGGATAAGCCGCGGATAGTAGTCACCCTTGTAGAGATACTCGAGGATGCAGGAGAAAATCTCGGGTTCTTCGTCAGGCAGGAAGATGCGTCGGGAATTCGCTTCGAAGAACTGATCGCGTATCGCCGCCGCGAACAGCGGTGAGTGACTCAGTACGTCTTCGTGCGCTGCGAACAGTCGTTGGTCATGTCCCACCACTACCGTGATGATTGCGCTGGTGAGGGAAGGCGAGAGCCTGGAAGCAGAAGCGGTTAGTTTTGCTTTGGGATGCGCATCGTCGCGGTCATACTTCTCCACCATTGGACTGTCCATCTTCTCGAGCATCTTGACCTGCTGTTTCTCGTTGAACGACCTCTTCGGCGCTTTCATTATCTTGCCCACCCGGTCTTTTGAGGCAAAAGAGCGTTTGAACATGTTGGACGAAGAGCAGAATCGTTTAAACGAGCGACAAAGCGAGGGACTTAAAGGAGCGTGAGGGTTGTCTAGACGCGTTGGAGCTATGGAAGCCTCCAGGTCGCTACATCCAGGAACAATATCCAGGCTGGAGCGGGTCCTTGAGACTTTGCGAGAAATCTGACACTGCCGGGAGCGTAGATTCCACGCGATTCTTGACTTGCTCTTGACTTGGCTGGCGAAGGCGAAGATCAGAAAAGGGTGTGGGGGGAGCGGCCTTTTATAGTCAATTTTCCAAGGCAGCGTCGCAGTACCTGATGCGCGGACGAGGAGGCGAAGCAAAATGCAGGCATTACTATTGGTCCACCGCCCCAGCTTCATTGGCCAGGCAGCTTTGCATTGCAGGAAAGCCACCATACAGCTGTGATATCAATACGATAGTCAATACATGGAACCGAAAAGACGCATGCCGAAGCAGAAGATGGTGAAACAGACAGTAAACAATGCTGAACAAGCCGAATTGCTCCAATCAGACCGCCATTGTAACGAATCCCACTCCTTCTTCGCTCATCTTCTTCCCACATGGACCCGATACGCATTAATGACTCTTCGAATGTTGGCTAGCTATCAAAAGCTATACTACTTAATTGGGCAATCTGAACGTCAGCATCAACGTGACTCAACATTGAGGATGATTGAGGCTGTGCACTACCAAATCATTGGCAGCAGTCCAAACATAAGGTATTCCTTGGTTATTAACGTAATCAAGAAACCCGTCAGACGAGCGGTGTTTAGATTCCTCGAGCTTGGCACTGGAGGACCGGACTGAGATGTTCATCATTGCATTGTTTCCTGCAGTCTTCATTGTCTTCTAGTCTTACACGGCTATTGCTTCGGGGTTGAACTCGAGAAAGTCGACCTGACCAGAACTTTGTCCTATTATGATAAGGTTGCCTTTCACGACCGAACTCGTACCCCGATAGTTCTGAGGAACCCATAAGAGTTTCTGTCGTTGTAAGTTATCCAATCCTCGCTGAAAAATATGCCTACTGTTGACTTTGGTACGTCTGACTCCACCATCTCCGACTGCAAATTAAGACGCAAAATCCCCTGGTTCGTTCCTAGATATCGATTATCGCCGGAAAAGCGAAGCAGTGAAACTTTAAAGTCCATCGCAATCGTCTGCAGCAGCTGTCCTGATTTCGCGCCCCAGATCTTAACTTCGGAGTTGCTTCTCGATGCTGACGCTAGTACAAGGTCGTCAGGGGAAAATATAAGCTCGTCGATAAGCCAATTATCGCCCCTAAGTCGCAATGCCGTCTCCCTCACTAGATTCCAGATAACGGCTTGGGTAGTGGATGATATCGCGAGTTGCTCACCGTCTGCAGATAATGCGGCGGCTGAAATGTCGCTTTTGAAGCCTTCAAGCTCTTGCTCGAGCTCTCCCCTTTCAGTCCAAATCCGAATCCCTTCATTCCTCTTGACAACCAACGCTAGAAGTTGGCCGTCTGGAGAAAGTGCGAAATCACAGGTTGGCTCTTTACCCAGTCTTCCTGGATCCCTGTTGCTACATTCCAAAACGTGGACTCCTTTCAGTAATTTCAATGCGAGTGTCTGGCCGTTTGAGCAGAATGCGATGTCGCTTAGGAAGAAGTTTTTCACCCCGAGCTGGTGTGAGAATTCTCTAGTTATCTTCCAAAGCTTGACTATTCCATTCATCAATGATGCCGATGCGACTATCTGGCGATCAGGAGAGAGCTTTAGAATGTTTACCTGCTCTCTAACGGCTTCTGACTGCTCCTTCCGCTCTCCCATTTCCACTTTCCAGAGCCTGACAGTGTTTTCGAATGATGCCGATGCGATTAGCTTGTTATCAGACGAGAAAGCAATGGCCCGTATATCGATAGTGTGGCCTTCAAGCTGTTGCACTTGCTCTCCCGTTTTTGTGTCCCAGAGTAAAATAGCTCCGTTACGCAGGCTTCCTGCCGCCAATAGCTGGCCATTAGGGGAAAACTCAACAGTCTTGAAGTAACCAATGCAGTCTCCGATCTGTCGTACTACATTTCCTCCTTTTATGTTCCAGATCGTAATTCCCGTCATCGAGCTAGTGGACGAAGATGTGGCGCAAAGCTGACCGTCAAAAGAGAATGATATGTCTGAGCCCAGGTTACCGATTTTGAGCTGCTAAACCCGCTGACCTGTTGTCGTACGTTGAATCGTAATGGTTTTGCGTGTACTGTACTCACTAGATGCAAACAATTCACTATTAGGAGAGATTGTGATGGGTATAGCTTCGATGCTGCGGACACTGAACCTCCTCCGGACTAGTTCTCCTGTCACTGCGTTCCAGACCATAACCATCCGTTTTTCCGACGATGCTGAGAAGAGCAAGTGCCCATCAGACGAAAATACGACAGAGTCGCCGAAGTGGCTATTACAATCAAGTTCCAGTAGCCGCTCTCCAGTTGCTATATCCCAAAGCATTATTTCCTTTTGGGTTGCAGATGCAAGGCGCCGGCTGTTGCGGTCAGGGGAGAATATGACGTTATGAACAATTCCATCGTGGCCGTGTCGTAGCTGCTGTACCTGTTCTCCTGTCATTACGTTCCAGAGCCTGATCGTTCCGTTATTCGATGCTGACGCGAGCAAAAGATCATCAGGGGAGAATGCAACAGAGGAGACCCGATCGCGATGTGCTTCAAGTTTCTGAAGTTCCGAGTTCCAAGTTAAAGGTACTATTGGCAAGGATCGGAGCCAATGTATAGGACGCTCAAACATCTTCCTTATGATACTTTCTCTTGGAGCGAAAACAATTGACGACGAGTATAATTGAAGCGGCGCCAAAATCAATTATGCTGCGGTTCTGCAGGAGGAACCGATTTGCATCAGAGACGAAGGAAGTTATTCCCACATTTACGTCAGTCTAGTTAGATATGAATTCGTGCAAAATGCAATTTGTCTAAACCACTTACCGCTATAAGCGAGCTGAGGGTTCCCATCAATCCAATACCTTCGGATATGCACCCAGTGAAGCTCAAGGCTTCCAGCCAATGAAGAGAGTGTTTCAGCAAGAAGTCGTGGACTGCGTCTCCGTCCTGTACAGATTGCTTGCTCCGTTGCAAGTGGTAGACCCAGTAACGACATGCATATCTGATATACACTAGCAAGCAGTCATCAACAGTCCTGCTGTCGACATCTTGGCGCAGTGTTCCGGGGGACTGTAGATTACAGATATTGTAGCGAAGATGTTTAGACATCGCGTCGAGATATCTAGTCGTTAGCATCTCGTGTCTCTTAATCTTATCCACCCAAAAGGGACTCTTCCCCTCTTTAGCATCATCGAGAAGGAATTCGCGAAACGAGAGATGGAGAAATCGCACGGGAGACTCCAAGTTACTAGGAATGCTGAGAACAGAGTGTAGGGAGTCTAGTCTGGAATCGATGATACGTTCAGAAATCCGGAGGAGACTCGCAAGGGACATCGCAGATAGAGGATTGGCAAGGACGGCAATTGAGCCAATAACATCTTGAAATTCTTAAACAAGTCTCTCCTTTCGTGTGTTAGAGAGACCATATAGCAACCTTTCCAAAATCGGGAGATATATTGCATCTAATTGCAAACCTTCGCAGACAGTCTGGAATTCGAGGATCGTAGCAAGCTGAGACTCCGGGTCAAATCTAGTATCGCCCACAAAACGGCAAACAGTTGCTGCGTATATAAATAACGGAGAAGCAATTATTGTAAGCGTGTCAATAGTTGCTTCATCAGGCCAATCTACCGATAAAAATGAGCTTGGAGGATGTGAGCCGTTGTTGTTTTCTCTGATATCTTTGAATTCAGCCTTTAGGAAAGTGGATATGTCATGTTCAATTGTTGTCTTAGGTATGTCGCATAGTAGGACCTCCTGATGCTGCTCAGCTGACATTTTCTTGAACCCAAGGCGAACTGGAAGCTCAGGTCTGCTTGTTAAGAAAACACGAACTCGAGGAGACTTCAGGTGCTGAGTTTGAGATAGGAGATGTAAGATGTAAGATGGTACCTATATCGCCATCTCGTTCACATTCGTCCAGAACATCCACTACAATGACCAGTTTCAGTGGGTACGGAGAAGTCTGCCCAACTTCTTGCAGTGGGTTGAAGATGAGATGCTCGAACTGTTCTTTCAACATCCTTTTCGCGATGCCACGATTATCTTTGATCGCTTCTGTTAGAAAGGGAATAATTGAAGGTACTGAATTCTGAAGTTGGGTAGCAATGGTGGGGAAAAGCCTAGAAGCATTGCCACGCTCGACTTCGCCTCGTTTGAAGAAGAAGCTTGCACCTAGCTGACCAGCATCGGCGAAACGCTGAGCGACAGTTCGAGAAATTGTCAACTTTCCAGTACCAGCCATACCGTTCAGCCAGAAGATACACTTGCCTTGTGGGTCTTCGGCCCAGTTCTCGATTTGGCGAAGGAGATCAGTCCGGGTATCAGGGTGGCACCTTGCACCAAGCTCACCATCATACGAATTGAAAGCTGCTCCACCAGCCGAAGGCAGTTCCGCTTCGTCAATCTTGTTAGCGAGCATGTTCACCGATTCTTTGATAGCGCGAATTTCCTCCAGCTCCTTTAGCGCCGTTTGAAGATTTGCTTCCAGGCATATTGCTCGTTCTTGCTCTACAGTGCTTAGGGTGCGACAGCAATTGCTGGCCTCGATCTCGGCTCGTGCTGCAATTTTCTCAAAATCGCTTTCAAATCCGGAAATTTCGTCAGGGTTCCAGAATGCATTGAAACTTCGAGAGAGAACGTCCCTTTTGTAAACTTGGATTGCTCTTGCGAGAAACTGCAATACAAGAGAGTGAAGGCTGGTCAGTACCGTTCCGAAGTTGACCCTAGATTGGCCTTCCGGAAGGCCGTGTAGATATGCCCAGTACACTTTCAGTCGATTGGTCATGTAAAATGCGGTCTCCAAACCGGATAAGAGCGCCGACATTTGGCGTCTTTCAGAAATTGTTGCCTGAATGGCGGTCAATAAGATGAACGGATAATTTACAGAAGTGGTGGCTTTGTATGCTTCGAGTAAGAGCCGAATTCCAGCCCACGGGATGCCAACGTGGATTGGGTCTGCATTTGAGGCAACATCCATAGCCCCTTTGAACTTATCCAGCCATAGGATGGTTTTGTCGGCCTTGTCCCGTAACTTGAAGCTTCGATTTCCGATCGTGATAGTCCAACTTTGGCCTTTGCAGACCTTTTGCTTGTCTTTAGCGGCGGTAAGAGCCTTCTCAAGCGCAGAACCAATATCATCCGTCGAAAGCAAGAGATATGTACTGATTGTAGATCGTTCTTGGTCTTCAAGAAGCTTTAGCGCCCTGTCCAAGAGATCCTAATCAAGCGTTTTTGCAGACTGTGCAGGTGCAGCTGCCGCCGCCGGGTCTGCTAATAATGTCGGCAGAGACCCGAGATCTGCACTCTCGTCTCGACATGATGATAAGCTTTGTTCTCCTGGAGCCTCTGACGACTTCTGCTTTAGGTGAATTGGTATGGCGGGTCCAGAAGAGGTTGACTGCGGCTTAGTTGATTGTGAGAAGATCTTATGCAGTCTGTCACGCTTTTTAGGCTGCGAATCTGAGTCCATCGGCATTGTTCAAGATTGTTAGAAGTAGAAAGAAGAAATAGATAGGGGATCTCGTCTCATTGTGCCTCTAACGACAGACTCCTTGCTTGATACTTCCTCCAACGTGGATGAAGTGGCAGAATGCTGGCTGCCCCTCTTTACGCCGCATGAGCTATCAGCTGAGGCCTTGCAAGAAAAGTTTGGGCGTTATGGCTTGTGGCTGTGCCCAAAAGAAACAGCAAGGCCGCTGACTTTGAACCAGTCCGTTGGGGAACGAGCAGAGTGACATCTGAGTTGGTTTGATTGATGAACGGCTGCGCTGGCCGAGCTCCATAAAGAGTTAAAAGCAGTAAAGGGCTTTGATACAAACATCGTACAATGCAGGAGTAATTCAGCATAGCGAAGATGTACTTCGTTTATGCCTCAGGCTTCAACTCAGCCTTGCTTGACAGGTCCCAACGCCGTTTTCTCAGATGCGCCTCGCAGTCGTGACCCAAATAGGCCGCTCAATGCTGTGTTAGGCTGTGAGTCATTTGAATCCATACACCACATATTCCACTGTGACTTGGATTGGTCTTGACATTCACACAACGAGAGACCGCAAGGCAGCTACCGCACGTGCCTGGGTTAGGGCTGATTGGCTTGAGCGTTCCGCTTTGTTAGTGGCCGATTCGGTTCCTTCACCAAACATCCGTATGACAATTTAAAGCTCAAGCTGCGCTCAATTCTCACACAACACAAACGCCCACTCTTACTACCCGCCTCACGACTCAGACCACGCTATCTGCATTAGTCGTCCACCATGGCAGGTTCTCAGAAGCGCATAGGCAAGGTGCGGTTCTTCATTTAGATCCAATCTCGTCTTTAGCTAACGCCCAGAAGGAGCTTAACGAGTGTATGACAAGCCCACCATCTGGTACCAAGATTCGCCTCCTAGACGACGGCGACCTTCTCAAGTGGGAAATCCTCATGGATGGTCCAGAACAGTCTGTGTATGCTGTACGTTGTGTATTTTCCCTACATTCTTTGTTTAATCAACTGCTAAACGACCAACAGGGCGGTCATTTCAAACTCCTACTCGTGCTTCCCACCGATTACCCCTTCAAGCCTCCATCGCTGTCCTTCCAGACCAAAATCTACCATCCCAACGTCTCCAACGATGACAAGGGCTCTATGTGCCTGGGCATGCTCCGCACCGACGAGTGGAAGCCACCGAACAAGATCTCCGCCGTCCTCAACATGGCTCGAAACTTACTAATCGAACCGAACCCGGATGACGCCGTCGAGACGAGCATTGCTGATCAATACAAGAACAACCGCAAGGAGTTTGAGAGAGTGGCCCGCGATTGGGTTAAGAAGCATGCCAGCGGGAAAACTTAGTTTGTGGCGAGGGGTGAGTCCCGGTGGACAGTGCCTACTGCCTCTGAGACACCTTACCGAAGATCAAGATTGGGCGTTGAGGCAATATTTTGCATTTCAAGGCGTCAGGATGGAGATGAAATGCCGACTTGCAAGTTATAAATGGGCACCATTAGTAGACCAGCAATCAATGCGAGCTTCTGCTATATTACCCGTGTCTGTAGTGTTCATTTTCAGCTGCGCTTCGTACGTTGTTCATTATTTCGACACAGCAAGAAATTGCGAACCCGACAGCGTCGTTACAACACGGCAGAAACGGATATCATATGACGTCTTTACAAACGAAGCAATAGACTCAGCTCAGCAAATCAATATTTTACGCCAGAGCATCTCTAACGATACCCGACTGAACAGTCAGCAAGGCACTCTACTTTAAATGTATATCTGAGCTTTTCATAGGCGACTACGCTTCATTTCAAGCCATCTCCTTCGTCTAGGTACCTGCTTTTTATATACAACCCATTGCTTATGGCAGTCGCCGAGTGTCGTATATCGGAAATGTGGTCGTCTTCGACTAATACTGCTTGCTCTCCGATGAACTGAGTGAAGTACCTGATCACTTATAACTAGCCTTTAACGCTTTATTTCCCCGACTTCTCGATGGATTTTGGACATACTTGGAGAATATTCGAAGCTCACAGTGCCCAAAGAGCTAGCATGACCAATTGCTATGATTGAATTGCAAGAACTTGGTGCTGAGTGCGTTGGTAGGCCCGCGATCACCCGACTGTCGGATGCCGCACTTCAGGGCCAAAATCGTTCCTCTATCCATCTTCATGGAACACTCGTGGTCCTCTGATGATACAGCGCTGTCTACGTCTGGAGGTCTCTGAAAATTTCGATCAGTGACATCGAAAATGGCATCAAGGCCCGTCTTAATCAGACGCCTCGCGGGCTGTGGAACTGATCGGACCTTCGTAGATCGGCTGAAGATTGATTTGTAAAGGCTGAGGTTGAGTACTCGAAATTCCTCGGCATTCTCTCAAGGTCCACCGTAGAGCGGCAAATTCTCTGGCTTATGCTCTTGATTCTCGATTGGTGTGCGACCCAACTCGTATGCATTATGGTTGGCCGACAATTCTGCCGGTGGGACAAACATCTCGTGCGGCATTGCTGGCAACGGCTTGTGATCGTCATATATCCCAGATCCCACGAGCTCGTGTAGCCGCTCTCCGCGCATTCGTAGCTTTCCTCTCCGATACAGAATGAAGATGATCGCAGCCGCGACGATGAGTAGTATACCGAGGACTGGAAACAATATAATCTCAACGAAAAATCCAGCATTGTGAGATGGGCCGTTGGATGCTCCTGCACCAATATCCGATGGTCCACCAGTAGCTTGAGTGCTGGAGCCAGCAGCACTTGCTGTTGAGGAGCTTGTAGATCCTGCTGAGGTGGACGCCGTTGCACTTGCTGGACTACCAGATGGAGGAATATACTTCTCAAAACATCAGCTATTCGCCCAGCCGAACTAGACAATGCGACCTACGGTTATTGTCGTCGAATAAGCTCCATCATTAATCTCAGCGAGGCTGGAGAACTCCCAGTGCTGGGCAGGTTGATTGGGAACAGCAGCGGTTACGCTCGACATGAACATGGGATCTCCAGGGTGACAGTCCATGTTGTAGTTGCTGCCGTTACCGACATTGACAAAGCGCCATGTTCCATCTCCCCATGCTTCGATTTGCCAGAGCTGTGATTTATCTCCCGATGCTGTCTGCATGCAGGGCTGGGTATGTGCAGGGTCTTCCTCGTTACTGTTGAAGCATGTCGATAATTGCTTGCCTACGCCAGTATTCTTGTTGCGCACTTGGTAATATCCGTTAGGGACTGCGAAGAACTGCCCTAAATACAATCACGAGGATGTAAGTACAGCTCTACCAAGTATTCATGCTGGTGGTGATGGATATGGAGTGCTTTCAAACAAATGTCACCACTTCTGTCTTGAAGATTGCATTTCGAAAAAGTTTGCGTTCGACAGGCAATTCATCCTCTCGTAGAGGAGTTCTTCAGGATCACAGTGGTGGCTTTGAGTGTGAGATCTCTCCGTAGTCACCATAATTTTACGTACAGTATTCGGTAGTGGACGTGTTATCTGGAGCAACCATGGCAACTGCATCACCCGATACCACCTGGAACGATGAGTTCCAATTGATACGGGTTTCGGTAACCCAGTACCACGTATTCGAGTCGATTTCAGCCATCTTCTCTGACGTGAAGTGGTAGATGTTGTAGAAAAGATGGCACGAGGCGCGTTGCACGGAAAAATATCAGAACGACATTGACAAGAAGAAAAGGAGACGTGGAGAAGAGAACTTGAAAGCTCGGAGTTTCGAAACGACACGGCAGCCTATGGATGAACTTTGAGCCTTCGACTTCCTCTAGTGCTTACAGTTTGAGAGAACAGTTGGTAGCACCACACTGGGCGTCAGGGAGATATTCATAGCAATCTCGCAAAGCGTGCAGAAATTAAGTTGTGCCAGGGCCGCAAAACGCCACGAGAAGGGGGCCATGCCGGGAGGACGTTTGAGCATCGACTGGCACAAGTCCCCGGCCAAAAGGAACGGTTGTTGCAGATTGGCAAATGTGAGAAGTCTATAAGCAGCCTTCGCTTTCGCATCTGGTTCTGAGGTATCCAGCCAGTGGCCAGGGGTGTTGGTTGTCATGGGCGTGATGGCAGTGAGAGCAGGAGCCAATTGCCATCACCTACCTCGGAAAGGGAAATCATTTGGCCCCGGAGAAAATGCAACGCCAGGCAAACATCGCAGGGGTATAAATTGCGTGTGAAACATTCCGTTTTCTATTGCTGTCCTTTCAGCGTCTTCCATCTCCCAGATTGCCTTGGAAGCTGGAGTATATCGCCTTCTCGCAGTGGTGAAGTCGACCCAATGGAAGCAATGCTGAAGTATCAGGTGACCAATCGTAGACCAAGAAGTTCGAGAATGATCATTCAACTACAATTCATCGGCTTGATGGTCATAAATGCTAAAGAGGCTGCATTTGTTACGGATAGGCAAGAGAAGAAGTCCTTGGAGACCATCTATGTGGTAACTCCAGCATGAACCAAATGAGAAGACCATGGAGAGTTTTTGATTGTTGCGTGACCTGATGGTAGAGTACCGGCTCAAGCGCGCAGGCGGCAATGTAATCCGAAGACCACGCCCTCTCCATCGGCAAGAGCTAAGTAGATCCAATAACGGTAAGCGAAATGGGAAGAGGGAGTACACAGCGACCTTTTCTGCACACAGCAACAACAATCAAGTGGTGATCAACTGCTTCCGAAAGTGGAATGGTAAATACCGTGCTCTATCGTACGCCTGAGGATGACGCTGGTGGCGGAGAACTGGTTGTGGCGTTTGGGATGCAGTTATGACATGATGGTCCCGAAAGAATGCATATCAGAACAATTGCATCACACATAGCGAATTATCGCACTACACCTGAACTTCTATAGCTTTCAGCAGCAACACGAAAGAAATACTTTTCTTTCAATAACTATCGGCTGAGAAATCAGATTGAATAGATAACATGTCAACCGCGGGATCAACCATACAGGATCTCTTACCCATTCCAGACACTACAGCACCAGTAACGGATCCAGACAAAAAAGAAATTGCTCACAGCTTAGAAGATGAGCCCACACTCAGCCATGCACTCGCAACCAATGAGCAAGAGGAGAAGGGTGCGGTTCAGCAAAACCATGATGAGCCAGTAGTGAACCTGGGCTGGAATGAGCCCAAGGAAAACATTGAGAACCCACTTGTCGGCGGCATCGACAATGAAGATCTCTGGCTTCTTGTACGAAGATTCAACAAACAAACATACTATTTCGTCGAGATTGAACACCCAGCTCCTGGAGGCTTGGATCTCAATGTCGCCGAAGAGGAAGAATTCAGTCCTGACAAGCTGAGGAGTAACATCGAAAGGTTGTACATGACGGTAATCATTGGGTTGCTCGCTTTCGTCAAGCACATTGCCCGTCTTAGGTCATGGAGGGAGACACGACGAACGGCCTGGTTCTGCGCAATCTATTTTCTGGCCTGGATGTTTGACTTCCTTGTTCCCATGCTGTGCTCCGTCTTCATTGCCTTGATTGTCTGGCCGAGACTAAGAGGAATTATGTTTCCTCCTGCGCCACTTGCATTGGTAGACAGTAAGTCAGGTAACCTTACCTCGACTTACCACGACTTGTGATATCAGTTTCTAACTTTTTCTATAGGAGGTATCCAGAAACCAAAGGCCGGTGTCTTGGGGTCTCTGGACTCTGCTACTGGCGCACCTGAACACCACAAAGGCGAGGCTATTGAGGCCGAAGCGAGCAACTTCGTGACGGGTATCGCCTCGATAGCTTTGAGTAGCGCAACTGGCAAGCATCCACAGAGTGAACCTCCCAGCGGAGAAGGAGTTGCAGCAGACGCTGTTCCGGATCCATCTGCAATAGCTCTCGGAGCAGCCAATGCCAAAAATAAGGCCGCCGGAGGTAATCCCACGGAGAAGCACGACAAGACCAAAGCACCCATGACCGAGGCAATGTGGACAAAGATGCGGCCTATTATGCACGGTCTCGCTGAAGTCTCAGACACATGGGAGCGCATTGCCAACGCTTTGTCTCCTACTCTACCCTTCCCACGCGAGGTTTACAAGCTACGACTTGCGGCGTTCCTCGTACCCGTCCTGGCAGCCTCCATCTTCACAACGTCATACATGTTCCTCAAAGGCGCAACCTTCGGCCTCGGCTTCGCCTTCTTCGGCGACCCAGTGATCTCGCGCGGGATCGCGTGGCTAAACCGGACATTCCCGCGATGGCAGAAGCTGCTGGAGCTGCGCAACACACTGCTCAAGGGCGTGCCGACGAACGCGCAGCTGACCATCACGCTGCTGCGCCTCGGTGAGGCCAACCGCGCGCCGCTGCCGCCGCCGCCGCGCGTCGACCACCCGCCGCCTGACCGTCCCGCCGACGTAACAGACGACCACCTCCGCGCCGCCGCCGGCGACCGCCCGCTCGACGCCAGCCCCGCCGAACTCCGCGCCGCCATGGCGCACGACCCGGCCGCCGCAGAGCGCGCGCACGTCGGCGAGGACATCGCGGCGGCGAAGGCCGCGAAACACGGCAAGAAGGGGTCGCGGGTGCTGGGGTTCCTGCGGGGGACGACGAAGGCGGCGGTGGAGACGGCGATCGGGGCCGACACGGTGCGCGCGAAGGCCGGCTCGTCGCCGGCCAAGATGCGCCTCGGCGTGGTCCCGCGCGCCGGCGACGACCTCGTTTCTGGCGCGCCCTCCAAGTTCAAGTGCCGCTTTCATGGCAACAAGGGCCACGTATACGTCTCCGCTTCCGCGGCTGAGGAGGACTCCGCGCCGACCCTGGCCTTCTCTACTGATGCGAGTCTGGCGAAGGTGGGGAGTGCCAATCGGGACGATCTTCATCCTGCGTGGGAGGTGCCGGTTGCGCAGATTAGGGAGCTGAAGAAATTGGGCGGATATGGCTGGAAGGCCAAGCTCGTTGTCGGGTGGTCGTTGGAGAAGTCAGTGCAGGATGGACTGGAGATTGTGGATCGAAAAGGGAATAGGTGGGTTATCACGGCATGTCCGTTGAGAGATGAGCTGTTTAATCGGCTCTGTGCAATGGGTGGACAGAAATGGGAAGCGTTTTGAGAAGTGGCAAGAAATCGGATAGAAGGGTAGGAGGTGATACCGTACGATACGCCAGACATGACAACAGGATGCAACAGTTGATGTACGATTAGATGGAAGTCATCGATTAAAGAGTGTATGCGCGAGCTGAGGATGCATGGAAGTCCATCACTTGAATCGGAAATCCGCTTCTACGTTTTGGAACCGAGCAGTTGTCGCTTTAAACCAAGTAAAGCGTGAGCCTAAGTGAGCATGGCATGATCATCAAGCCTACTATAATAAAGCGAGCGGGCATATTTGAAGATGGAAGGTACTTACCTCATGTACTCACCTGATCGTATACTCCATACATGTAGTATATATATATGTAGCAGGTTGAGACGTGGCGCGGGTAGGTGGTTACTCGCTCGGCTGGCTACGGCTCAAGCTCCACCTGCAACCGAATATTTCCGTCGATAGTTAATCGGAATCCATTAGTCCTATCTTTTGATGACACAATGAAAACGCATCGATATTTGATTCACCTAAGTTTTGAATCTAGACCCATTTACTTCGTCTTCCACCACTCACAACCTCTTGGCAAGCGAAGAATTTCGCGTTTTATCTCCGTCTGTCCAAATGCCCATAGCACAAGACACTCTAATCGACATGACATAGGTGTAGGGAGCTTTGGAGGGGCAAATTCGTTCTTGTCGTCTGCTTTGGAGTTATCCCTCGAGAAACGACGAGAGACTAAAGAGAAGATTGTAGATTGGGAAGCTCCTACGCGACCATGCAAAGCTACTTTCGACTCGTATCCGGCGCAGCATTACGCTGCCGCCCTCCGCGCCCGCGACAATACCCTCTTGTACGCCGATGCCTTGCTAGACCTCAATGGAGGCCGTTCTATTCGAGTTCGGCAGTAGATGGAGGAGAGAAAGAGCAAGGAATAAATTTGAACAGGTCGCCATTGGCGCCTCTCGATACATTTCCGCATAGACACATAGGTCCTTCTCCACCAGAGGTAGAAGAAATGCTGAAGACTCTCGATCCCCCAGCACAGTCACTGGATGCTTTTGTTAAAGAGGTACTACCGGCAGACATATTGTCATCTAGAGATCTGCACATCGATGGCCCGAATGCGAGTGGTGGAGCTTCTGGGACACAAACTGCAGAAGAAGGCTTCTCAGAAAGTCAGCTGCTAGCGCGCCTTCGAGGTATTGTGAGCAAAAACAAAGTTATGAGGAGCTACATTGGTTGTGGATATGCCGGTACACGCGTTCCAGAAGTCATTAAACGAAATGTCCTTGAGGGACCTGGTTGGTATACCAGCTACACTCCATACCAACCTGAAATCAGCCAAGGTCGCCTAGAATCGTTGTTGAATTTCCAAACTATGGTATCAGACCTGACGGGACTCTCAATGGCCAACGCTTCCGTGCTCGATGAACCGACAGCTGCTGCAGAGGCTATGACGCTATCTCTTCAATTTCTGCCAGCATCTCGCCAGAGAAGACCGAACAAAGTCTACATCGTTTCACACCTTTGTCACCCACAGACTTGTGCGGTTCTACACGCTCGCGCTGAGGGATTCGGAATCAAGATTGAAGTTGGTGATGTCCTGAAAAATGATATGGAAATGGTCAGGAACGCCGGAGACGACCTGATTGGCGCCCTCGTCCAGTACCCAGACACAGAAGGCGGTGCAGATGACTTTCAAGCTCTTGCAGATGTGGTGCACAAGCAGCATGGTACTCTGGCAGTTGCAACAGACTTACTCGCTCTAACGGTACTAAAGCCTCCTGGTGAATTCGGTGCTGATGTGGCATTCGGAAATGCCCAACGCTTTGGAGTACCATTTGGTTTCGGCGGTCCGCATGCAGCCTTCTTCGCTACAGATGAACAGCACAAACGCAAGCTTCCGGGTCGACTTATTGGGCTATCCAAGGACAGGCTTGGAGATCCTGCAGCTAGATTGGCCCTCCAAACGCGAGAACAGCACATAAGACGCGAAAAAGCAACGAGCAATATTTGCACTGCTCAAGCTCTCCTGGCGAACATGAGTGCTTTCTATGCAATATACCATGGTCCCGAAGGCCTTCGTAACATTGCTGAGAGAACAATCACTATCGCGAGAGTCCTACAAAAAGCATTGAGTCAATTGGGGTACAAGACAGGACGGCGAGGAGAGACGTCAATAGACTTCAATCCCGTACCATTTGATACAGTAGTGGTCAAAGTTGCAAATGCGAGGTGGGTACTTGATGAAGCCGTCACGAAGAAAGGTATCAACCTCCGCCTCCTAGATCACCGTCATGTTGGCATTACGGTGGATGAAACTGTCGACAAAGAAGATCTGGAAGACATATTGTCTATTTTCAAAGCATTCCAAACTAAAGAGGCGGAAATTGACATCGAGAAGCTGGCCAAAGAAAATAGATTCTCGTCTTCTACATTTCCTGACCACTTGAAGAGGACTTCGGAGTATTTGACGCACCCTGTCTTCAATACACACCACTCTGAAACCGAACTCCTTCGATACATCCATCACCTTCAGTCAAAAGACCTCTCACTCACTCATTCCATGATACCACTCGGCTCTTGTACAATGAAGCTCAACGCCACCACCGAAATGGTACCCATCTCATGGCCGGAAATTTCCTCAATACATCCCTTTGTACCTTCCGACCAAGCGCAAGGATACGCAACGATGATTAAAGAACTCGAAGACGATCTTGCGGAAATTACTGGATTTGACGCCGTCTCACTACAGCCAAATTCTGGCGCACAGGGTGAATTCACTGGGCTTCGAGTAATTCGAGAGTACCAGAAATGCCAACCTGGCAAGAAGCGAGATATCTGCCTGATTCCAGTCTCAGCACACGGAACGAATCCTGCCAGTGCAGCCATGGCTGGGATGAGAGTCGTACCCATTAAATGCGACAATCTAACCGGAAATCTTGACATGGCAGATCTCAAATCCAAGTGTGAAAAGCACAGCAACGAGCTTGGTGCGATTATGATCACCTATCCCAGTACATTTGGCGTGTTTGAACCTGCCATTAAGGAGGTCTGCGACATTGTCCATCAACACGGAGGGCAAGTGTATATGGATGGTGCCAACATGAACGCCCAGATCGGTCTATGCTCTCCTGGTGAGATTGGAGCCGATGTCTGTCACCTCAACCTCCATAAGACATTTTGCATCCCGCACGGAGGAGGCGGACCTGGTGTTGGTCCTATTGGCGTAAAGTCACACCTCGCTCCTTACCTGCCAGGCCATCCATTAGTCAGCGTTGGTGGAGAGAGGGCCATTCCGCCCGTGAGCGGCGCTCCTTGGGGAAGTGCCTCAATTCTACCTATAAGCTGGGCCTACATCAAAATGATGGGAGGACGTGGTCTCACACACGCCACGAAGATCACACTCCTCAACGCAAATTACATTCTCTCACGTCTGAAACCACACTACCCGATTCTATATACCAATGACAAAGGGAGGTGTGCGCATGAATTTATTCTAGACGTGCGCAAGTTCAAAGACACTGCAAACGTCGAAGCCATTGACATCGCAAAACGTCTTCAAGATTACGGCTTCCATGCCCCGACAATGTCCTGGCCGGTTGCTAATACGCTCATGATTGAACCTACAGAGAGTGAATCAAAGGACGAACTCGACCGTTTCTGTGATGCTTTGATTAGCATCCGAAAGGAAATCGAGGCAGTGGAGAAGGGCGAGCAGCCAAGAGAAGGGAACGTGCTGAAAATGGCACCACATACGCAGAAGGACTTGATTATTGGGGCATGGGATAGGCCGTATTCAAGGGAGACCGCTGCATATCCGCTGTCGTATTTGAAGGAGAAAAAGTTCTGGCCCGCAGTTACCAGGTTGGACGATGGTAAGTTTGTTACAACGAGTCAGCCCCCGTGCAGACAACGAAGCTGACTTTTCACAGCGTACGGAGATACCAATCTCTTCTGTACTTGCGCGCCCGTTGAGGAGGATGGAAGTTCCGTGCCATCACTTTAGATTAATATCTCTTTCGTACTCCGTATTATGCCTTGCCAATTTCCGGTGCTTTCCGCTTCATCACGGGAAAGGGCTTTCGGCACGCCTAATTCAACATCAACGTTTGAGCAACGGGGTCACTCTGGGAAAATTAGAATGAGGATGGGGAATTCTGGCTGGACAATCAACTAATCTGTCCTCGGGCTACGGCCATGAGTTGAATTTCGAAGCTTCAACAACTTTTGAAAGGATAGAAGCATCGTATAATAATATTGCTGCTGCTCTTTTCTCGCCGATGCCGCTCCTCCATTACCTCATAAATCTAATCAATTCAACTCCTCAACGTGGCTTGGACAAGCATCCGTCATTTCCGCAGCCAAACCTTGTTACAGTACTTGGAGTGCACCCACGGTTACATCTCCCGTAGCCTGCAGATCAACCGTTCTTTTCCATCTACGCCATGTCTAGCGTCAGTGGCTTGGCGCCTGCATGCATTCCCCACCTTCAAAGCTCACGATGGTACCTCATCACCTCCGGGACTTCGCAGGACCAGCCAAAACTTACCAGACCTCGCCTTGCTACTGGTGATCACAGCATGGCTCCCATGTGCTGACATAGCCTTCCAGTCTTTCCAGCGGCCCTATCAACTTCGCCCGCCGTCCAAACAAAGTGGTTCTTCAGCCCCTGGTGATCTCGTGAGGAATTTGCGCGTATTCCTCCATTTCACCGAAAAGGCAGCTGGCTTCACGAATCTTGCGGACGTTACTTCCATGGCACACACTTCCCCGCACTTCCTTAACGGCATTCCTGCTTTGCCACCGACCACAATGGTGGGTTTAGCGGACTGCGTGGGCCCACCGCTGGCGCTGGTGGACGTCACTGCTCGTACCTGGTTGCCCCATGAGTGAAAGTTTTTGCTCCAACGCAAATGGAGTAGTTGGTTTTAAGGTGTGGAGTTCACGTAGAACTTGCGAAGTTGGACTCGAAGCTCCTACTTTTCATATCTGAGGTTGCTTGAGCTTAGTAAAGCCCAATTGCTATCAGATCTAGACGAAGAATACCTTCATCGAAGCTTGAGAGCTCTGAACACTTTGAGAGCTCCACTATACCTTCTTTCCGCCAGACCAAGGCGAGCGGAGCTTGAAGAAACGAATAACTAGGTGGGTGAGGTTTCATACAGTTCATTTGATCCGAAATCCAAGACCAATTGCTCGCTCTACCTACCGTAGAACGATGCCTCCCAGCTTTCAGTTTCACCGCCGAATTTCTGTTGTTTTCAAGTAAGTAATGGAGAAATTGCTAACGAGACAAGTGCGCGTAGCCTCTAACGGAACGAAGCGGTCCGAAAACACTCAAACATGGTTTCGACTCAGCTAGCACTTATTTCCCTTCTCTCCTTCATAGGTTCCAATGTTCTCGCCTCGGAGTACCCAACGAGGTTCGAAGGCGTTACCTGGGACAACGAGAACTGGCGCATTACAAGCGAAGTCCTTGTCCAAGGCCAGTATCAATCACGCATGTCGCTCGCAAATGGCTACCTCGGTATCAATCTAGCGGCACTTGGCCCATTCTTTGAGGTCGAGGTACCTGTTGACGGTGACGACATTAACGGATGGCCTCTCTTTGATCGACGACAGACGTTTGCAACAATTGCAGGATTCTATGATTCTCAACCAAGAACGAACGGGACGAACTTCGCCTGGCTCTACCAATACGGTGGGGAGAGTGTCATATCCGGGGTACCGCACTGGGCAGGCTTGACTGTCGATTACAATGGAGCCACACTGAACGCTTCTACACCTCTGGACCAGATCTCTGGCTTCAAGACGGTGCTCGACATTGGCGCAGGTACAATGGAGTGGTCATATACTTGGTCACCCGCCAACGATGTTGTCCTAGAAGTGTACTATCGCGCGTTTGTACACAAACTGTTACTCAACGTGGGCGTGGTCGAGCTCACTATCACCAACCAGAGGGCAGCAAATGCACAATTGACCGTGACCGACGTACTCGATGGTGACTGCGCTGTTCGAACCGATTTCGTCAACAGCGGATTCGAAGGAGATGGGACAATTTTCACCGCCGTCTCTCCAAACGGCTTATCGAATGTGACCGCCTACATCTATTCTACGCTCGTTGCCAATCAGGGCTGGACGCAAACGACAGAAGTCAAAAGCGGAGCTGGCGGTGTTGGCAACAATCAGTCTTCGATTGGGCAAGCCTACTCATTCTCGTTGGGAGCTGGCCAATGCTCTACAATCGTGAAATATGTTGGTGGTGCCTCTTCTGACGCTTTCCAGAACCCACAGTCTGTGGCCAAAGCTGCGTCCAAGAATGCTGCTTCCCAGGGCTCCTCAAATCTATATAGTTCTCACGTTGGTGAGTGGAATGTGGTCCTACCTCAGGATTCCGTCGACGATTATACATTCCCGAACAACGGCACTCTTCCTAATGATCCGAATATAATCGAGCTGCAGATTGGATCAGTCGTCAACCCCTTCAGCTTGCTTCAGAACACCCAGAGCGCCAACGCAGTCAGCGCTGCTCAGAAAACATACAATGCGAATGAAAACCTAGATACCAACAGCATCGCTGTCGGTGGTCTCGGTTCTGATAGCTATGCTGGCTTTATCTTCTGGGACGCTGAAGTCTGGATGGGTCCTGGATTAGTTGTCGCTCATCCGGAGGCCGCGAAACAGATAGCCGCCTATCGTGCCAAATTGCTACCGCAAGCTCAAGCAAATATCAAGACGGCTTTCACTTCTTCGCAAAATGAAACTGGCAAATTCTCCGGCGGCGCAGTATACCCCTGGACCAGTGGTCGTTTTGGTAACTGCACAGGTACCGGGCCTTGTTTCGATTATGAATACCACATCAATGGCGACATAGGGTTGGAGCTCTTTAATTACTACGTTGCCAGTGGTGATACTCCTTATTTTAACTCAACATTGTTTCCGATTTACGACGACATTGCGTACTTTTACTCGGAACTTCTGACGTACAACTCAAGCACCCAGTTGTATGAGCTCACCAATGCTACAGACCCTGTAAGCACAAGTCCGAGTTAGATCAAAGATTAATTCTAATTTGAATGTAGGATGAATACGCCAACAACGTTAATGATCCAGGCTATACCATGGTACTCATTAAAACTCAGCTGAACACTGCGAACACACTCCGAGCGAGGTTCGGCTTGCCTCAAAACGAGACCTGGACCACCCGAGCCAACGCTGTGGATATTCCCGCCGATCCATCTGATGACATCATCTTGGAGTACGAGGGTATGAACGGAGCAATCTCCGTCAAGCAAGCCGATGTTGTTCTTGTCGACGACCTTTTGGACTATCCCAATCCATACACCCTGTCTGACCTGGACTACTATGCAAGCCGACAGTCTTTGAACGGACCTGGTATGACCTATGGCGTTTTCAGCATTATTTCAAATGAAATTTCCCCATCAGGATGCTCATCTTACACGTACGACTTATACAGCTCTCAGCCTTATACACGCGCTCCTTGGTTCCAATACTCTGAACAGCTTATTGATGACTACACTTTGAACGGCGGAACACATCCAGCCTATCCTTTCCTTACCGGTATGGGTGGAGCCAATCGTGTTGGTATTTTTGGCTACCTGGGATTGCGACTTCTGCTTGACAGCCTCAATGTCGATCCATCTCTTCCGCCGCAGATTACGAATCTCAACTACCGCACCTTCTACTGGCAAGGCATTGCCATCAATGCCGTGTCGAATCAAAGCCACACAACCATTTCTCGCAGCGGCAGCTACCTATCTACCGCGAACTCTACTTTCATCCAAGGCTCTATCCCAGTAACTCTCGGCATCAATGCAACTTCTGTGGGATCTCTTGGTCCAAAGGACACTATCACGATAGCCAACCGTCTGAATGGGTTTAATAAGACAATTCCTGGAAATATTGCACAATGCCTTCCAGTCACATCGCCACAAGACTTTGAACCCGGTCAGTTCCCTATTGCTGCCATTGATGGAGCCATCAGCACCAAGTGGCAGCCAGTTGCGGCCAATACGACCAACTGGATCCAGATTGTTATCGGTAGCAAGTCTTACCCGGTCACCGGCTTTTATTTCGACTGGGCTCAAGCTCCGCCGTCGTACTATTCTGTCGTCTTTAGCAATGACACCAACTTCGACTACAACACCCTCACGAACGCGACATCGTCATCCAACGTCGCCATCTCCAACCCATACAACGCATCGGCGAACGCTGAAGCCATTGTAGCGTACACAAGCAACACCACAAGCGTGACACTGAGCAGCCCGGTCTGGAGCGGCGAGTATGTACGGCTCTACATTTCGGGTAACCAGGCGGACCCTTCGTCGAATGCGACTGGCGCAACGGTGGCCGAGTTTGCGATCCTCTCCTCTTCCGGCGGCACGTCTACGTCTCCGCAGACTAGGCGAACCAAGAAGAGAAGCACTCTTGGTGCCGGCAGGTTGGGATGGTTCGACCGGCCTTGGGAGAAGCGCGACTCTTAATTGCAGCACTCGCTTGATAGAGCGCAGTCCATCATGATAGCACAGTCTCGATAATGCTTTTGTCATAGTTTCAGGATGTATCTAGTTACATGAATAACGATTTATTCATCACCACTACTCTCTTTCTATTGTAGCAAAGGTGCTTCATAGTAGCCGTCTATTTCACAAATCGCCCATCGGCAAATCTCGAATCGCCTCCAATGCCATCTGTTTGTGTCTCACCCTGACCATTCTTGTTCGCTCCCTCAGCCGCATTGTCGGCTGGAGTAACACCAGCACCGGTGCCTTGGTACTTGCCGGTTTGGATCTCTTCCGTGCCCTTTTGCGTCACGCTTCTAGACTTGGTCTCGTCCGTATTGGTGATGGTGTCGGCGAAAGTGTTGATATTGCCGCGGATTGCCTCTCCGATGCCATGGATCTTTGTGATGCCCTGCTTGATAGCATTTCCTGCGGATCCGCCAACGTTTGAAGCTCCATCACCTGATGCAGACATTTCGCTCGACTGAAAGAGATGATGGATGACTTGGGTTCTTGTTTCGATTCTACGAAGTTTGGAGAGGCGGTTTAATTGTTAATTTTCGAACGAGACGAAAATATTGGAAATTAAGGTAAGACTACGGCAGTCAAGTTCCAAGGTAGCCAGCGGGAATGCTGTACGGAGGTACTAAACGCAAGCGAAGAATGACGTCAGGCTGAGTGAGGAAGCTTCAACGACACCAAGGTGATGAGCAGCTAACTACCTAGGAAACGTCACTCGAAGTCACCTATAGGATGTATAGGAGCCACATCGAGCACCTGACATTGTTCATCAAAAGCCAAAGCCTGCGAAAGAGCGTATTCTATGGTTCAAAATATGGGGTAATAGCCGCATTTTTAGGGTGCATCGGGCGGAACAATCCTCTGTGCCATCGAAATTAATGCCGATCGATACCACATCTAACTCCACCTACCGGCGAAGAAGGATTCAGCTGAACCAACGGCAGCCTTTATCAATGACCGCATGGAACTCCCACTGAGCCGCATACCTTATGCATTGCACAGCTGCTAAGCTAGGGTCGAGACATCTGCCGCCCAAAATCCCCCCGTTCGCGGTTTCCCGTTGGGCAACACTCATGTGATTTCTCGCCTACTTCTTGGCGTACAGATATATCTGCGCGTTGATTGAATGGTCACAATACCAGTGGGAGCTATGCCGAGCTGAATGCATGTCTACCGTGCTACCCCCACTGGCGTCGGTAGTCCGAATACATACCGCCGAGTCTTATTACTTTTCTTTCAAATTGTGTAACGAAAGCTGCTTGTGCAACAAGACATCTCTGTTCCGGTCAGTATCGGGCTTCGGTGACAGGTTTCGTGCACTCTCATCCTTTCTTGTAGAATCTATGTTACATTATTGGCGATTTGAGCCGATATGGCTGCAAACGAGGAATTACTGAAGCGGCTGGAAGAGCAGCGAGTTGCTTATTTGGAAATCCTGCGCCAGGTCAAGGACTCTCTCGAACCAACGTCTGGCAGCCCAATTTTCACAGATCTTCCTGATTTGCCCAATATCGATGCTGGGAGGAAGAGCTTTTCAGTCCATACCGATCCAAGGGGCAAGAGGACCAGCTATCCATTTCCATCAACCATTGCGGACGAATCGACTCTTTCCGATGAGTCCGACGAGGAACTCGATGACTACTTCGTCCAACAACCACTTCCATCTCAATCCTTTGATCATGAGCACTTGCGCAATCACATAAAGACATACAGTTGGGACCGCTTTGGTCGTCAAATCCTCTCCACTCTCATCACGGATCGAGGCAGGCTAAAGCAACCCTATCTATTCCCTAACACTGACGGCCCGGCTGAAGATCGCTCTCATTATTCCCACTATGATGTATTCGATGTTGGAACAGACGGCGCACCATTGTTGGTCGAAACTGCAGGGACAGAAAGTGGAAAGTCTAAGGCAAGTCAAATATGGCACTCGATTAAGAACCTCAACGCCGCATCCAAGACCACCAAAGCTGTCGGCCGCATTACCATTGCGAGGGAGCCTGCACCCATACTCTTCGCAGCACTACACCTCACAATGAACTCTCACTTTCCCATGGATGAGATCTTCCGCTGCCTTGTCGAATCCGACGGATCACATGCCTCAATGTTCCGATCCTTCGACGAAGATCCCAGAAAACAGCGTTCCTTTATCTTTAACTTTGAATATTACACAATCATCGGCGAAGACTGTAAACCCATGAGCTGGCAGCTCTCTGACCGTCACACAAAGTCCTCAGACAGCCACATTCCTTTAACACGATGCTCTGCCGTCGTTGCACTTTCTCTCCATGGCACTCCAATCCGTAGGGTGAGGAATCCTGCACGGCGTGCTAAGACCAAGCACGGCTACGTGTACGACACTTTTGCACCTTGGCAGGTCCTCAACATACAATGCTATCCCGACTGGCGAGCGACAGTTGACGGCCACGACAGCACAAAACATTATGTCAACGGGCCCGAAGCCTTCCTCGCTACGCTCTTGACTGAGTATCGTGACGCTCAGAAGCGTTTCGAGGAGATTTACCAACGCATCACAAAGCTCATTACGCCGGGTTTGGACTTCTTGTTCAACGAGGAACTACGCGAGGTGAGGCTGTTCGAAGATAAGGACTTTACCTGGACTAGGCGTTACTTCTGGGCACATCAGACCCTGGGTGCCATGAACGATTCGATCAAGGCCATGATTGACATGTTTGAAGATACTTTTACCGAAGAGGTTTGGGAAGGCAACCACAAGACGCTGTGGCCTTTGCTGGATGAAGAGCTGCCGCGAAACGCCTTCTGGAAGAAGAGGATGAGAACATATAGGCATGCCTTCGAAAAGGAGATCAGGGAGTTGAGGGTCGTCATTGACGAGAATAATGCGCGCCGCCATGAAATCAAAAGTCTGAGGGACCAACTATACAGTGGTACCAGTGTCTTGGAGAGCAGGAAGAGTGTGGAATTGGGTGAAATCACCATATTGCAAGGACACAACATCAAGTTGCTTACCCTCGTCAATATGTTATTCCTTCCGATGATGTTCGTCACCAGTGTGTTTGGTATGACAAATATGCCCACTGAACAGCACTACTGGGCGTTTGGTATCACCTTGGCTACCGTTACCATTCCATTCTTCCTCCTCATTGGCAGTCTGAACAGCACGAGCGGGATGAAATGGTGGGGTGATCGATGGAGAACAGTGGAGGTCCTCTGCAAACGAGCATTCCGGAGGAAGAAGAAAAGGTCAGAGCTGTCGCTGGTAGAGGATAAAGACCCGAATGAAGTAATGCGGACCAGGAGTACAAGCACTTTGGAAGGCATGGCTCTGAGACTTGGACGACCGCCGGGTATGATCGTACTCGATAGACAACCATCGAATGAGCCGAATGTCAATGAACAGGCGAAGATTGATGCAAAGAGAGGCATCATCGCGTCCAAAAGCAAGAAAGAAGAAACAAAGATTGAAGAAGGAAGCACCAAAGCGAGCACAATGAGTATCGATCCTCCATCGCGTGTGGTTGATCTGTAATGTTTGACTTCATTCAGGACGAGTGGTATGAGTAATGGAAACGTGAACGAAAATGGGATGTCTTATGATGTACGGCGGTATGATCTGATACTTTAAATTTGAAATACACGACCATCATTTGGATTTATTATACGGAGGTACACCGGTATGTAAGGCCTCCCGCGACATGTCTTGAAGCGCTTTGGGTGCAGCGGAATGGCCGAACCCACTGCGTGGAGCAGAATAGGGCCGCTGGTGATGCTGAAGACCTTATTCTGCTATTTTGATAGCTGAGCAGGCCGGGATTCTGTTCGGCAAGCGATTTAGTGTGGTGTTCTAATCTGACAATCTGCTGAGCGACTCACGCGTCGAGGATGCCCGTCACAGCCAAAGTCACAGCCGAAGCCCGGCCTTGGGAACTTTATCCAGACCTTAATCACTCTCCTAACAAACTCTCTACCCAGCTCATAGGGTGGGCATCATCTCATTGGTGTAATTATTCAGTGCAACGAGATGCGTTCAGGCCTCAGGAAGGTTCAGGTTTTCAAATGGGATCAATTGACAGGACAGGGAGGCTGAGCCAATTTTGGGCGCTACCGGGCTGTTCATACGATGGCATGCCTCCCTTTAGCGTGCAGCAGCCTTCAGCCCCAGAGCGCCATTTCGATGCTTGCCGAACATGGCTTCTGATCATCTTGGCCGAACGGGCCTGCATTACTGGCTTTCTCTGAAACCTTTCTACTCTTCTTCACCCTCTCGCCGCGTATTCGCAGTCGCATCACCACTTCATAACTTCGGCATCACACCTTTCTCCATCCCTCGCCACGCAGCTGGCGCAAACGCTCGGCTCAATTCATAGCCATCCCCAAGCGCTACTTGGTAGACGATTGGTTTCGCGGACCCATACACGGCACCAGCTCAGCAAGGCTGACCAGGACCTCAACTTCAGGCCGCCTTTCACAAATTCCCTACCCTCTACGAAATCCATTGCCAGATGTTGTCGGTATGAACGACTGAGCTTTCTATACCTTAGGCAGATTCCGCCTAGTCAAACCACTCTCAGTCGCTGGGAATTTGTCGTTCGTTGCGCGGACTCGCTCGCGCTCAGCTATACTTGCTTTTTACGCTCGTTTTCCTCAACATTCACGCCTTCAAAGCCACTGTCTGCGGTCCGCACGATCTCCTCCTCCTCCTCCATAATACTACAGAGAGCTACCTTACACTAGTAAAGAAGCTGGACGACTTCGAAGGCGAACGGCCATCGCTTTCGAAGTCGTTGCGATCTTCGAGTCGACCAGCATGGAGAACCTACCGCCAGCTTTACGGACTGGAACTCCACTTTACGGCAGAGGAGAAGCTCCATTTTCACAAGATCCGGGCCCGCGACGAATACCATCTGCTGCTAGCATTGTTACCGATCTCTCACGACAGTCTTCTGAAGACTTTACTTCTCCAAGCCCGCTCGCATCCACTCCCGTGAACAGATATTCGCACATCTTCAGCCCGAGCGGACTCTCCGATGCGACGTATGAACCTGCCCTCAGCCCTCCACTGCCTTCGTTCTCCGATGACACAAGTTACTCACCGTTAGTTTCACCCATCAGTGCGCAAGATGGCCCACAAACGTTCAAGCGGAATCGAAGTTTGCTCAGCAAGATAGGTTCCATACGATCGAATCGATTCTCAGGACGGAGCAGATATGGCCAAATAAGTAATACCGAAAGCGGCGCGCAAGAGTCAGGGGACCTGGGTCATCGGCGATTGCGTAGCGTAGATGAGGAGGATGACGATGGAGACGGAATCGGCATCGACATTTCAGGCTTTGAAGGTCCAATTCAAATGCGAGATATGTCGAGAAAGCCACTGCCTACAGTAGCCATAGAAGATGAGCCAGGAGGATTCTCAAGCCCTGCCGTACTAGGAGGAGGGATGAACGTGGTAAGAGCGGCCACCGTCCTTCAACAACCTGTTCAGCGTCACCGCAAACGAGAATCGATATCGGATTCAGAAACACGAAAAGCCGTGCAGAAATTGGCACAATCGACTGGCGAGATTCTAGCTGTGGATACAGATCCCATCGTGGACATCAGCGGCCTTGATGACTCCGGCTTCACAAAGCGGAACACACAGACGTCTTCCGTGGTAATCACAGAAGGCGATAGGAACATGCCCAAGAGCTACTTCTTCCCTAAGGATCCGGAACAGCCAGCATGGCGACCATTTTCTATGCGCTGGCCCTACATCACAATGCTAATTACGCTGGCACTATTTCTTGCTGGTATCCAGGAATACCTTTGTCAGCTGTCTATACAACGAAGAAACAACAACGATGGCTTGATTCAATTCACGAAACCTCAAAACATTCCCACCCCAGCATATTTTGCTTGGAAGTATATGCCAACGATAATTATGGTGACTTATGGTGTTATGTGGCAAGTCACGGACTACGAAACGAAACGCTTAGAACCGTATTATCAGCTTTCCCAAAGAGAGGGTGCAACTGCCGCACATTCGCTCAACCTCGACTATTTGACGTTTATGTCGTACCTCATTCCTATGCGAGCGATTGCATACAAACAATGGGCTGTGTTATTCTCTTCCACCGCAACGTTGATAGCTGGTGGACTGCTAGCTGTGTTTCAGTCGGCCTCAATCATCATTACATCCGACAAAGATGACCACTCACCAGAAGCCCTGAAAAGCGTCAACGTTCATCCGGTGTGGTCGCGGGTGCTCGAGTCAGCATTTATAATTATCGCAATTCTCGGCGTCTTGCTCCTCATCCAACTCCGCCGCAAATCCGGACTTCTCTCAGATCCCAAAGGCATTGCTGGAATCGCAGCCATGGCAACCAAATCCCATATTCTCAACGACTTCAAAGGTCTGGATACAGCACCAAATCACATCATTCACGATCAACTGCGGAATCGTCGCTACAACCTTCACAAATCCTCTCTATGGCAGGGTGAATACATGCAAAGCACAGGCACCATTGTCACGGAACGGAAAATCGAGAATCCACAACCCCTTATGTTGCGACTGCAAGCTGGGATTCCATACATTATCTTCATGATCGTGTTTCTTGGTGTCCTCCCTGTCTTCCTCTTTGAAGGCAAGGCTTCTATCGTCACGGAGAAAGTTCCATTCCTCCTGACTGCTATAGCGACAACGATCAAGTTGCTTTGGGGATGCATGGATATGAACCTCCGCGTCATCGAGCCTTACTATGTTCTCTCCAAACGACATGCACCATCTCGCATCTTAACACTCGACTACACCGGCACTGTGCCGGGATACCTGTCGGTAAAGGCGGTTTTGAACAAACATTACCTCGTCGCTCTCGTCGGCCTCGGCGCCATCCTAGCAGAGGTGCTCACCGTATGCGTGACGTCGTTTTCGGTGGACGGGCGCAGCTTCATCTCGGGGCACGCGCTAGAGTCGAACGGGCCGTCGGGGCCGACGCGCTACGACACCGGCGAAACCTTCAAGTCCTTCTGGATCTCGTTCGCGCTGAGCGTGGTCATCCTGCTGTACCTGATCACGCTGGCCGCGCTGGTGTACCACCTGCGCCGCCACCCCTTCCTGCCACGCCAGGCCGGTACCATCGCCGGCGTCCTCGCCTACATCCACCAGTCCAAGATGCTCGACGACTTTATTGATACTGAGCGCTTTGATGAGCCCGCCATGCGCAAGCATCTCGAGGGCCTGCGCAAGACCTACGCCCTCGGCTGGTTCAACGGCCGCGACGGCCAGGACCACTGCGGCGTCGACCAGGAGGAGATCCTCGCCAGCTACGAGCACGGCAAGGATTGGGCCCAGAGTAGGCTTTTGGGTAGCGGTGGCGTGGGCACTTGGGAGCATTTTTAGGGGTTTGCAAATGGTCACGGTGTTGAATGCCTTACGTTTTTAGGAGTTGTTTGGATTGCTATGGAAGCGGTGATGTCGAGTCTTTTTTGGGCACGTTTTGCATATAACTGGGATGGCCAATGTATCAGGCCGAGGATTGATCATAATCGCCTTTTGGTATGTATGGGCATCATTCGCTGGTTTGGGTATTCACCAGCTAGAATATAAAGTTTATTCTATCGATTCATAGGCAGAATGCCAGTACTTTCAGATTTCGCTTTGATAACATCCCATGTGTAAACTCAACGTGAAAACTTGAACTCATGTTCTCTCGCGCTCCTGGGTATATCGAGAAAGTCCTCCGAATTTAATCTTAAAGCACAACAATAATACCCACAGCAAAAGATATGAAGACAACTATGCACATGCCCGTCCAAGACCAAAATTTATCGACAGAAAGGGTGGCTGCTGTTGCGAAATACGACGTCTCTGCCGGTACGTACCCTGAAGTCGTTATGACGGCCGACTCTTGAACAAAAGATGATGTGGTAGGTACATTCGCTGTAGTGGTTGCGGCAACGGTAGCCGGGGTCGACTGTGAAGAGGTAGTCGCAAGAACAGCTGCACAGGACGATGCCAACGTGCGTGAAGGACAGTTGCCGATTCCGATGTCACAGAGAACAGACTTGGCGCCGTTAGTCACGTCCGCCCAGACGCTCTTGACGCCGCCATCAATGACCGTAATGGCGCCGCCCGGGTTCGTGATCATCTCTTCGATGATGCTGACCGCTTCCTCGCCGCCTTTCTCGATGTCGGACAACACCTCTGGCACAATCGCGGGCAGCGCCATGACAAAGGATATGACGTCTTCTACGTCGTCTGTCACTTCATTCACCACATCCTCGCCCAGGTCTTCAAGTGCACCGGGGATGTTGCCCTGAAGGAGTTCGCAAACGAAAGCTCCCGCTTCTTCCTCGTTGTTTTCCAGGGCATTAACTACAGTATTGCCAAGTGCGGAGAAGAGATCGGAGTAGTGGTCTGACGAAACTAAACCGCGGATGATATCGCTGTGTGTTTGTCAGTGGAAGGTTTCTATCGGAGGAGAAAATGCAGGCTCGTACGTGAAAAAGTTTCCATTAACGACGGCGAACGTGAGCGCGAGAAGTAAAAGAAAGGCGTGGGTATGCATGCCGGTTTACTGACGAAGCTGATATTGGATTAGAATCTCTTGTGTGGCTACCATCTCTCCATCTGCAATTCACGCGGAGATATTGTAGATTTATGCAAGGCTCACAACACACGCCCACATACGGCTGAGCACTCCCTTACAACGGCAGAGCGTACACCAGGCGTATCCCACTGCATTTGTCAGGAGCAATGTATACACTCAGCCCCAACGATGAGAGGCGCTTCGTCGGGGTTGTGAATAACAGCATCCTGGGCGCAGCTTTCTTATCGCCAGCCTCGCCGCCTACCGTACCGATAGCGCGAGTGCGACAGCCAACCTTCAAGTTATCTGTGTGAAACTGCTTTTTCACTTTTGGGAAATTACAAGAACTGACACTACGAAAGTTTTTCTCTTAACTTTGATATGTGAAATCTGCGTCAAAGACAGGAAGAAAATCATTTGCTCTGTTCGAGTAGAAACTCAAATTGTCAGGATGTCCGCCTGCCCCTATAAGGGGCGCTCGGTGTCACCCGCTATAGGCTGGTGCACCGCCTTTCTGTGGAGACAATAACTTACCTTCTTTCTTTTTGATGGCATTTTTAGCTCGGTAGGCGTAATTATTGACCTCGCTTGCGTTTCAATAGCCTACCGCGTTCAAGTCGTACGATGCATTCACATGCCCCTATTCAGCTTTGCTCCAGAGGCCGCTCCCGATTATCCGCAGAGCCTCAACAGGGGCTCCAAACCATTTTGTCCAGTTTGCTTTAGCGATGGCTTTCCTCTGAGGCTGTGATCATTGTGGGATATGTCGAGAATGCCTTGCCTGTCGACTCTTTCTCATCGTACTAGTGTGGGAACGGAACTCGGTAGAATGCTTGTTTCGCATTGTGTCTTCAACAAAAGCAGCCCCGAGTTATTCGTCCGCTGTAAGATCGAAAAATGGTTTATGTTAATTTGAAAGTATTGACGCCGAGATGCATGATGCAAAAACGGGTATGTACAATCACACTGCAACGCCGGAAGTATGCGGTATGCGACCTATCAATTCTCCGCTGCAACTGTAGTCTGTGGGATAAGTCAGTACCTTCCGTATTCCATGATTGGTTCCTTTCGTAACTTACAACAAGCCAGTCCATGCCTTCTGATACACCACTTCCATCGATGGCACTGCAAGCCACGATCGTCCAGTTACGGTCTTTGAGCTCACCCAATTTGAGCGCTTCACTGATTTCACCGGCTCCCTTCGCACCTGGCTGGTCCTGCTTGTTTGCAAAAACTAGCAAGGCAGCGTCCCGAAGCTCTTCCTCATCCAGCATCGCAGACAACTCATCCGACGCAATCTGCAGTCTGTCTATATCGGTGCTATCAATAACGAAGATCACCGCCGCAGTGTTGGCGTAGTAACACCGCCAATACGGTCGTATGCTGGTCTGGCCGCCCAAGTCCCAGACGTTCAGCTTGAGGTTTTTGTAGTCTACTGATTCAACGTTGAAGCCGATTGTGGGTATGGTGGTTACAACTTCTCCGATCTGTAGTTTCGATTTAGTTAGGATGATGAACAGCCAAAAGAGCCATCAGTAAAGGCAAAATACCTTCAGTCTGTAGAGCAACGTGGTCTTGCCAGCGTTGTCCAGGCCGAGGATCAATATTCGGATCTCCTTCTTTGACCACAGCAGCGAGAAAAGCTTGGAAAAACCACCGCCCATGGCGGTAAACAGAAATAGCCACCCTTTTCCACTACGTTTGTAGTATGTTCAAGTGGTAGGAGTTGGATGATGAGCAAAACCGAGGGCGACCCGATATCAAATGACGTGAGGGACGGAGGAGCTTGTGAATGAGAGGTATGGACAGAGGCGTCAAATAAATCTATTATGAAGTCCCACAGATGGCAAATATCATGAAATCAAGGTGAGTTTCGAGGTTTGGGGTTGAGCGCAATTTGTCAGTGATGCGGAAGCCAAAATGTCGCGAACGACTCAACAATCAGCCATCCCATCTCCTCCGAAAGGCCGCGGCGAGAACAGTGGTGCAGGGACTCTGACAGGCCATAAGGCTTCAAGGCATCAAAATCGACATCGAAGTCGACAAGCACTGTGAGCGAGAGTGAAGTTCAAGCCATAAACTTCTCTATTTCTGACTCTTTGAAGCAGAGATGGTATCGTGTTGTCTAACTTCTATAATCCCACGTTGGAGAACCCATCCTTTATCAAGTCATGCATCTACTGCAGAATCGTCTGCTCTCCCATCTCCTCCAAGCTTGAACCTTTTCCGCCGTAGATCTCTGGAACTCCCAGACCCAGTTCTTTGAACAATTGGTTGCCATAACTCATCACTGTGAACTTCTTCACCGTCTCTCTGGGCAACACAAGCTTGATGGCAGTGTACAGCCAGCCCATGACCGCCGGGACGTTGACGAAGAACTTGCGGCTCAGAGTCTCCGGGTAGTACTTCGAGAAAGTTTCAATTGTCTTTGAAGATGCCGCCTTGACGACTGGGTCCTGGCGAAGAAAGCTGATGTTGAGATAGTCGTGAATCTGGATGCCTTGATACGGATCTGGACCTTTGCCGTAGTCCGGGATGGGCTGGGTTGCATCCTTGAGATTCAGCTTGTGTAACGAAAGCTCCATGAGAGCTACTCGCCATCGTAGGAACCTGTATATGTAAGCATTTCGAAGAGTCTCGCGTGTATAATACTTCTCAACGTACTCCTCGATATCTCCAAATGTCTTCTTGTTGTCGTCCACAGCTCCGTAGATGTTGAAAGTGACCACATCTTTCTCATTTGGACTTTCAGGAACACCTTCCATTACTGTCACGTATCCTAGACCACCAAACTTCGCTATGCCATGTGATGCTTTGACTTGTTCGAGGGTTCGAAACTCTTTTCGCCATTGCAATGTGAGCTGTAGCTGCTCTTTTGCTTTGTCGAGGTCGTCTGCATTTGCTCGAAGGAACTTTTGGAGGATAAGCTTCGTGTGGAAGGAATTCGAGTTGGAGATGTCGATGCCATAGACTTCATTGTGCCCAATCTCATCTCGAATTGCTTTCAAGTCGGAGCAGAACTTGGCGAGAGGATGATCTGCAGCCAGTTCAGGCCATGATGGGCCAGAACTTGATGTTTCGGTTTTGGCCTCTGGTGCCGACTGTGGTGCTGGAGCTTCTACCTCTTTCACGGGATCTTCAATAGTTGGTCGAGCTTCTTCAAAAGCAGCGGACGGTTTTTGAGGTTCAACGGTTTCGCGAGCTTGGGGAGCTTCTGGAGCTTCGAGCACTTCGGGCGCCTCTTCAGAGGCCTTTTCTGCCATATTATGGCCGGCGATGATAGGTTGATGACTTACAGGTTTTATTGCCGCCGAATTTACTGATAATATATTTCAAGTCGTATCGCAGTTGAATTGAGAGAAAGAAATGAAGCACAGAGGAGCTGCATCAAATCGGCGACGAGGCACCGACAAACCAGCCAATCATTTCCAGCCAGAACGAAACCGCGTTCAATAACGCCCGACCGCATGCACGATCGCAACGCAACAGACTTCAAAAGCAAATTTCTTTTGACGGGATCGATTTAAGCTTATTTTCAAGGTTGCCGGAAATCATTCTAGTCCAAAACGCCAAGGCTAGTACGCATCAAGGTAATTCGTTTATCTTCGGCATACAGTACGAAGTAACCATCAGACTGTAAGCAAAAACTAACCTTCCAATTTCGATAGAATCCCTTTCTTTCGGATCAGCTGTCGACAGTCTCTTTAAAAACGCATTGGCCGAACTTCCAGACTTGTGCAAGTTTGAGTTGAGTCGATCCAACCTCATCTTTGGTCTCATCCAGAATAACAAGATCAGCGTCGGCTCCTGGACTCAAAACGCCTTTCCTCGCAGTCAAGTCGAGCATTCTAGCGGGAGTAGACGTCACCGCTCCCAGTGCCTCTGCAATAGAGACGCTGCTCCATTTGAGAAAGTTGTTCACACATTCCAGAAGGGTGATGCTACTTCCAGCAATCTTGTCGGTTCCTTCAAGCTTCAGCAGCGAGCCCTTTTTGATAATACGATCGCCGTTTGTCCAGTCATATATACCATCAGGCAGTCCAACTAGATGCATTGCATCAGTGACTAAGATGAAGCCAGCGGGATGCGCATTCCACGCGATGTTGATTGCCGTCGGATGAACGTGTATGCCATCTGCTATTATGCCAAAGTATGGCTTCTTGATCGGCGGTATCGACTGTGTACCCAATAGGCCGAAGATTCCCGGATTGCGGTGATGCAATGGCTCCATGGCATTGAAGAGATGTGTAATCATGGTTGCGCCGGCATTGACCGCTTCGCGTGCTTGTTCATAGGTTGCCGCCGAGTGGCCTATGGCTACTTTAAAGCCACGCTTCTTTAGCCCTCGAATCGCATCGAGAGCACCAGGTTGCTCTGGTGCCTGGTTGAAAAGCGCGATGGAACTGGTGGTAGAATCAACGTTTGATGGGCCATAGCACTCTTCGAGATCAGCTATGCCGTTCGTCGGGCTTCTCAAAACTGCTAATTTGTGGATTCCATTCTTTGATGGACTGAGAAACGGTCCTTCGGCAAAGGCTCCCAATGACTCGGCTCCTTCGGATGCTTCTCTATAGTGTCCTGACGGTCCAAGGAATGGCAGTACCTATGAGCGACAGAATCAGCGAACGCCTTTTCTATCAGGGAGGCTCAAACATATAATACCTTGTGGTAGACCTGGCTCTTTTGACTTGTCAGGGTAGGAAGATACGACGTGACTCCAGTACCGATAAGAATCTTGTTCAGGCTTGCCAGGTCTTTGGCATATTGTGAAATATCATCCGGCGCGACAGAGAAATCAAAGCCGTTTCCACCATTAAACTGAACATCGATAAGGCCTGGTGAAATTATTCGACCTCCCAGGTCTATCACCGAATCAGGTCCGACTCGGTACTCGTAGAAGACCTTTTGACCATCGAGGATGCGGCCACTCCTCTCTGATATCCACAGATCTTCCTTGACAAGTTGATTATTCTTGACCAGTCGGCAGTTGGTAAACTTGGTCACGCCAGTGGGAAAGGGACTTGGAGTGCGGCTAGGGATGGCTGAGGGCATCGTCTAATAAGGGTATAATGCTTAAAACAAATAAAAGAATTCACTTTGAAGAGGTAAGATGGAAAGCGGCACCGTTAGCAGTCACCGCCGGACTTGAGATAAAAAGTTTCAAGAAGGAAGGTAGACTTTGCGCACACATTATGACGCCCTAGGATCTACGCGTTATCGCTGGTTACAAAGCCTGATGAATGGCTGTCGTTACGTGTGTGAGCCATTCAAGCCCGCGAGAAGCCGCACATGGGAATGGAAGGTTCAGTTTCTCTCTATGCACCGTTGCGTCGCACTATGACATTGATAAGGAGCAACCTCAGAGCGAGGTAAACACCAGTCAGCGCCACCCGGATGCGACATGAATCTCACGGCTCCGAAGCCAACTGCAACGTTTCACTCACACCTCAAAACGCTTTTTCATTACATTGCATAAGCCCCTACGCTAATAGTGTCCGACCGTTCGGGCAGTGGATTTGGCACTCGGAGCGAAGTCCAGCATCTCCAGCCCACGCCTGATCATCGTTGGTGCTGCAGTGTCTCGGTAGCTGTATGCCTAATCCGGTCCAAAGGTGGAGAGCTGTCAGCTGTAGCAATGGGGGAAGAGCCGCATCTAGATCCCGTTTGGGAAGATCTGGATAAGACTTTGGGACAGTTATTCCAGATGGGATTCGATGGAACAACAGTCACTCCGCAGATAAGACAGCTCATTCAAAAACATCACATCGGATCTATCCTTCTCACGGCGAAAAATTTGAAATCAGCCGAGGACACCACCAAACTTTGCTATGATCTTCAAAAGACAGCTCACGATGCCGGACATCCCGTTCCACTGCTTATTGGCCTCGATCAGGAGAATGGAGGCGTCAACAGCCTGTTCGATGAAATCTATATTCGCCAGTATCCAAGTGCCATGGGGATAGCAGCATCCGGATCCAAAGAGCTGGCCTTCGAAGTCGCAAAGGCAACAGCAGAAGAACTGACTGCATGTGGTATCAACCTTATTATGGGGCCGTGTTTGGATGTCTTGACCAATGCTCGAAATCAACCTCTCGGAGTCCGGACCACTGGCGACGATCCTCAGGAGGTTTCAGACTTTGGCATCGCTTTCATGAAAGGCTACAAAGAAGGTGGCTGTTCAACCATGGGCAAGCACTTCCCGTCTTATGGTAATCTTGAGTTCCTCGGCTCCGCACTCGACGTCCCTATCATCACGGAATCCCTCGAGCAACTGAGCTTGAGCGCTTTGATACCGTTCAAAAATGCCATCAACCAAGGTCTGGATGCAATGATGGTTGGAGGATGTGCCATGTCATCAGCTGGGCTGAATGTGATGCATGCTTGCTTATCCGAGCAAGTGGTGGATGGCCTTCTCAGGAAAGACCTCAAGTTCGATGGCGTGGTGATCTCAGAGTGCTTAGAGATGGAAGCTCTCAGCCACAATATCGGAGTTGGCGGTGGCACCGTCATGGCAGTTAATGCTGGATGCGATCTGGTATTGCTGTGCAGGTCCTTTTCGTTCCAGCAAGACGCAATCGCCGGCTTGAAATCAGGAATAGAAAGTTCTATGATCGATATGGCGCGGATACGTTCGTCACTGCGCCGTGTCCTAGCTATGAAGGCGAAATGCACGTCTTGGGAGAAAGCTCTTAATCCTCCGGGATCAAAGTTACTATCTAAACTGCAGCCATCGCACACTGCCCTGTCAACGAAAGCATACAACAACTCAATAACGGTGGTCCGAGACAAGAACCGACTGATACCTCTAGGTAATGTCATCGAACCTGAGGAGGAACTTTTACTCTTGACGCCTCTGGTCAAACCTTTAGCCGCATCGGCAGCCGCACTAGCTGTTATTGAGTCTATGGAAACCGAATCACCAGAACCTCACGTATGGGAACGAAGTGCATCTGTCATGAGTGGCGAACGAGTATTCCGTGAGCTTGGGCGATCTCTTGCTCGGCATAGAAACGGGCGAGTTTTGCATACTTCATATACGGCAAACGGCGTGCGACCAGTTCATGAGAACCTCATCAATCGAGCAAGCGCGGTTATTGTAGTGACTGCGGATGCCAATCGCAACATCTACCAACAAGGCTTTACCAAGCACGTGGCCATGATCTGCAACATGTCGTTCACGGCGGGCGGAGAAAGAAAAGAGAAGCCGTTGATCGTCGTGGCCGTCAGCTCTCCTTATGATTTTGCTTTGGACTCAGGCATTGGAACGTACATTTGCACGTACGACTTCACGGAAACTGCCCTTAACTCGCTTGTCAAGGTGCTCTACGGAGATATTCAGCCGACCGGAGCCTTGCCAGGCTCAATCAGTCAAAGCCAGAAGATTCATCCTGCAAGGCAACATTGGTTGGTGGAAACCTTTAACGAGGAGCGAGACGCTAATGCACTGGATGCCTTAATAAAGGCTGTGGTGGATGATTCGTCACCCAACCAACGGTCTGAGCTCTCTAGCGCCACCTCCAACTCACTGCTGCTGCACCACCCAGAAATTCTGGAAGCCCATTTTGTAGTGCGAAACAGCAGTACGCATGCGATCTACGGTTTTTGCGCCACCTACTTCTTCAAGACCACCGGGACCGGTGTGATTGGCGCATTGTTCGTCGATCCAACACGGCGCCAGCTCTCAATCGGGCGATCTTTGCACAACCGAGCCGTGCGGACTTTGCTGCAGCGAGAAGGTGTTAAGCGATTCCAACTGGGTTCGCGACTACCGAGCATCTTTTTGGGCATTCCAACAGGCCACAGTGCAGAGCGACGACGATTGCGACAGTGGTTCGCGAATATGGGATGGAATACGGCACTCTCCCGCCCCGTTTCAAGTATGATCGCGCGCAGTCTTTCCACGTGGTCTCCACCGGAGGGCATGGCTAAGAGCCTGGATAGCGCTGGCGCTAAATTCGATTTGGTCTACGGCTGGGACTATTCTGGTCCCATATTAGACCATATTAAGACCAGCAACCGACAAGGATTGGCTGAGGTGTACAAACTAGCCCTGAACGATCCAAGTTCGTGCGGGATCATCCGAGCGAAGCGACCGGAAGATGGTGCTCTTGTTGGAACGGTGGTGCTGTACAACATGCAATCCAACATGGCGGAGTCTGTACCCGCAATGAAAGACACGAACGAGGTTACCGGCGGCATCTCTTCACCGGTCATTTCGCCGGCGGTGGGTGAGTACTCGACTCTATTGCAAGGCTTGATTCTGTTGGGCATGCGACAGCTCAAACAGCAAGGCTGCAACGCCTGCATTCTCGACTATGTAAGGGACCTCAAACATTCTGAAACGTTCGTATCCCGCTGACGCTTCTTCTCAAAATTAGATGGACGGTGACGGCAACTTTGACGGCCTTTCGGCCATGGGTTTTGACGTGCTTCACGCATTTGAGGAAGTCAGTTGCGACGCCGCAACATGGACCATGGTACCACCATCTTAAGGCTGCGCTATGAGCAAGTTTCCAACACGTCACCAACGTTCGACTATCTTTACCATGCATCCGCCAGATAAACAACCTGCGAAGATTTGATCCACCGTTACTGCCATCCTTGACATCCTCCTCCCTCGTCCCACCCTTCCGGTGCCATCTCCCGGTTACCAGACCCGGCCTTTTGCTCTCCCCGACCTACGCTCCATGTTGGAGTAGAAGTTGATGCCGGCTTTGCCGTCTCTTCCTTCTCTACCTATCGTAATGGTTGGTCTTATCAGCCGCGGAAGGAGACCATTACTTACCAAAAAGTATAGATGTTTTCGAATTTTGGTCCCCAATGAGCATGTTTTGCTCGTCACTTCCGGATGGGACGTCTTTACTGGGCTAAAACGGGATGCAGTTGAGGCTCCCGTACCAATTCTGTGGGTTTCTGTCACACCAGCATGTGGCAGACCCAGCCGTACTTCTTACAAGTTCCCGGTATACTGCGGTGAGAGCCCGCTATCATTCTGGAGGGATCCCGTTGTCATTCTGGAGGGATCCCGTTGTCATCTGAAGGGATCCCGTTGTCGTCTGAGGAGATCCCGTTGTCAATTGAAGGGATCCCGTTATCATCTGAAGGGAATGGTGGCTGTGATCAACAGCTGCAGGGTCATTGTACCTCTTTGTGCAGGGGGACTTGTGAAACAATAGCTTCTATTCTCGTCAAGGCATTTTCCGCAGGTGACGTCTTTTGGTGGCTGGCATCAAGCATTTGCACGAGCCTTGGGGGCTGCGGCATGCCGCGATAGTGGTCTTGCACAATTGACAGCCTTCGGGCTAAGGCTTCAGATTGGAGGATTCGATGCGCCTCAAGCGTTTGAGGGCTGACGATCAACCGGGAAGATGCCGTTGAGGAACCATGTGCAATCATGTCGACGAGTTGGTGGACTGTCTGCTGGCATTTCTTTGGTCAATTAAATTCTCCGATACGGGAGGCCCACTTTCGCGTGGCTGTGCCAAGGCGCAATCACTGCATGTTTTGACAACGAATGGAAGAATGCTTTGCGATCTCATGGCCCCAAGCACGATCTCCCCACCTGACGTAGTGTGTCGCAGCTCGATACAGAATACGGCATTTGCATCGATAAACTGACCACCAGGATTCGGGTGCGTGCCCCGGACATCGGGTCCGTGGTCTAGGCCAACGGTCACCGCTGGGGTTGTATTGGCCGTTGCTGCGGTGGACAGCGATTTATTATCCTTAGCAAAGGGTGTAGTAATGCTGGGCAAGGGATGCTCACCCAAGGCCGAGCATGCGTTCTTGCGTACCAAGCGAGCCTCAAACATCGCGACGGAGTAATTATTTGGACCGTGAGTTGGCGGCTTCGCTGCACCGTGTGCTCGGCTGGGTACAGCCAAGCGGCTAGTGGTGGCAAGGCAGCATGAGAAATGGAACCTTGTGGTGGTGAGGATCAATCAAAGATCACCAGCGTCAACCCTTCGATAAACCTTTGGTGGATCTTCCTTCTGTCAGCGGGGGTGGACTGTGCCCACCCATGCGCCTTAGTGCCATGGTGGTTGAGAAAATGGTCAAATACGCTCGATAAGGACCATTGTCACGCCAGTCGAAGCATCGTTTTTCGCGAAGAAGTCGATCTCGTCACCTTCTAGAAGGCTGCCGGAAGCCTGTCACTACATCAGATCGAACGCGACACTGTACGTGAGTAACCCTCTCAGCGGTATACATGTATCGCATGTCCTGCCGCTTCCCTCTCGACCTCCAACGGGTGGAGAAGCCGGCCTACCACAGAAGCCCAAAGCCTCAGCTACCGTACATCTGTTCACTTTCCATTCTCCACGCATCTCTGCGCATCTTTGCGCGCATCTTTGCGCGTCGGTCGCTTCGACGGCGGCGCTGATTCATCAGTCTCCTCTTTTGCCGACCCCTCCACTTCCGTTTATTATCGCATTTAACGCCCCCATACGGCTTGGTGCCGAGAAGCTTGTGACCGCTAAGATTGATTAGCACTAATCTATTTTTGAAGCGGGCCGTTGGACGACTTGCTGGTTACTGCCAAACACCCGCCCAGCTGACCCGCTTCCGACCGCATTTCCCCATCTCCGCCCAGAGCCATCGCTCTTTCACTCCTATGGTCACCCTCTACGCAAATATGGACGGCTTCGACAGCTTAACCATGTCGTCCTTCCTGTCTGCCGGCCACGCACAAATGGCCGGCATTGCGACAAACGCCGCCTCCGACCCGATGATGCTCCCGCTCGAAAACGTTTCCAACAACTACGATAACGACACTTTCTTTGGGTGAGTACCACTTGCTTCTGCGAGCTGCATACTCCGATAGCGGAATGGCGGCTGATAATTGCAAAATAGGTCCGAAGAAGCTTCACAGTATGGCGTCAGCCAGCAGCAGAAGCGATTTCCAAGCACGTACGAAGACCACTTCTCTGAGACGTTCAGCAATTTCGACAATCCACTGCACCAAGACACCAACGGAATGGATGCACCTTCAATCGACCGCGACAATAAGCTCCTCAGCTTCTCAATTCCAAGCTTCACATACACATTGCTCGACTACGGCTATCGGCGGACAACGGCGTCTATGACGGCTCAACTACACGGCATGTTCTTCCTCGCTGAATCACCATGGGCAAATCCAGGTGATCCAGCCGCTTCACCTACAGAATTGACTTGCTATCGCCGCAACTTGTTCCAAGTCACCGGTAGTGTCACACTCCCTAGAACACTACGCTACATTATGACGGAGCAAGGAGAGCAGATTCCGATTATAGGGCAGGAGCTAGCAATATCTGCAACCGAGTCCGTTGAGCAAAATCCTGTCAAGATCATCTCTGTACCCTGGAAAACACCCGCAACGAGCGCTCCGGTCGTCGAGGATAAGACTGAGAAAGAACCGTCGGCCATAACTCTGGACCTCCTGAATGGTCAAGATCTCGATTCCGAGTTTGTCAATTTCCCTATCGCCTGGAAGAGACTACAGTTCAGGATAGCTACAGCAAATAATGGACGAAGAAAAGAGCTGCAGCAACACTTTGTCGTGCATCTCAAAGTCATGGCAACATTAGCGAACGGAGCCCGTGTATCCTTGTGCGAGATCCGCTCAGGTGCAATCATTGTGCGAGGCCGCAGTCCACGCAACTTCCAGTCCCGCAAAGACTTCCCAATCGGAGCTGGTGCAAGCTCAGCAAGGAAAAGTCACGCACAGCATCAAACCACGAGAACGCCAATGGGCGAAACAAATGGTCAAGGGAAGAACGATATAACTGCGACCAGCGCTGTTGATATTCCTCAGCTGCCGTACCAGTACAGCGATAACGACCTCCAAGTCTCTCCTGACTTTTTTGAATGGAAGATCCCAAACAGCGGGCAGACCGGCGCCATGACTGTGGTTCCCGATCCCACGTCATACCAAATGGGTCCAGGAAATGAAGCATATGCTCAGTCCACGCCAGACCTCTCACGACATCAGCAATCTCGGCGATTGTCCGCCCGTCCACCAATCAATCTATCGCTTACGGACGAAACACCCCGCAAATCCAACTCTCCAACAGAAAACCCAAAGAAGATGCCCAGGCTCTCTTCCGTCTCAGCAAGACCTCCATCATTCTCGCTGAATATGCTCAGCAGTCCAGACGAAAGCTTTGATCTGCTGTACGAGTACTTCCCGCTGGGTTTGGATGACTGGATGCCACCAGTTGATGCTGTTTATCGACCGCACGTCGTGCATCATACCAATTTGCCAACAGATCCAAAAGCACTCGCAGTGAAGAACCGGAGTAAAAGATACTTCAGCGAGGACCAACCAGTAGTTTGATTAACGATTCTCCGGACTGCAAGAGAGGTATCGTTCAAGTTTCCACGAGCTTGGTACATTGAACAGGCCGTTGGCTTTATCATGGTCCATTCCGCGGCAGCGAGACGCAATTAAAGAAGTGTCGCTTGCATCTTTATACCTGACGAACCTTGGTATCGGCGTTTTGTAGCAAGGGCCAACGCTTTAGTTGCTTGGAATCCGCCATGTCGGCCAATTTTACTTTATGAGAGGAATCCTTGTGTGGACCACACCGCCACGTCATATGCATTGGGAATCGGATGCACATACGAATTTGGATTGCAAATCACCCTCGATGGTAGTGTGCAGTCGACCAAGATATACCCCAAATTTATCTCCATGGGCGTTGTTGCGCTGGATAGCGCCGCTCATGTCTCAAGAGTGTCGATAAGAACTATACTTGTCACAACGACAACTCTAATGGTCAGGAAACAAAGGTTTATAGCCAAAGATTTAGATCGTATTGCCTTATCGAAAGTCCGTTTCCCATGTCCATCTTCACATCTCCTTCACCTTCAGCTCTTCGTGTCTCATGCCTACTCCGTGCTTTGGGTCGGAAACTATACCAGTTGTCTTCATTACCCTTTACTTAAAGCGAAATATGTCCGATGAGTGCCGTAGGAGCGGAGTGAGGAGCGTATACGAAGAATGCAAATACTAGACGGTACCTGCGTTCGCCTAGGTGGTTTCAATGGCACCTGTTCGTTCCCGTACAAAGCACCTCTTATCAGGCTTCGGAAAATATATGTGGAAACTTTAATTGACTAGTTGCAGAACTACCCTGCCGGTGTGCTTTCCGGCGTTACGGTGCTGGTTAAGCTTGCGACTTAAGCTCAACCGGGTGTGATACGAGTACGATGTCGAGTACGATGACACCTATGTCGTGCCTATGGAGGCGTTTTAGACGTAGCGTGTTACGGTACTTCAAGTCTATACTCCATCGTTTCAGTGACCTTATCTTGCAGCACACAGCATGATATACTCTTTGCCTGGCCATCCATTGGCAACTTTCCGTGCTTGATCTTAGGTCACCAGATGAATACGACTATCGACTGTCAGCCGTAGTAAAGACAATCCGCTTGAGAAAAGTTTTAGGATGTGTCCTTTGCCACCGGTTCATTTACAAGTCTTAACGCTTGCTTCACTGAAAGAGGGTGATGCAGCTGCAAATGGTACCTAAGGGGGCATCTCGCAACGAATGGCCTTATTCATGTGCACCTTAATGCCAGTAGACCGCTCCACCTGATTACACGTGCTTTCTAACCATCTTTCCGAAGTCTAGTTGCGTTTCAACGGGTACGGGATCCGGCCGGGCATTGGCATTTCAGGTAACTCGCAGGAAGAGTTCGTGTAGAAGCTTCATGCGCTGGTTGAGATGTCCTTATCCATCACTGATTGATGTTAGTTGGCATTATAAAGCTTGGGGGTGCTTCCTGCTGTTCGATCTACTCTTCTCTTAGGCTAGACTCGCTGTCGATGACATGGTATTTCTGGTCTGTCGTCCGCCCGTCTTGGAGGAGCTTGTTGAGATCGTGGGTTGCCAATAGTGACGCGCGAAGTCAGATCGATGTCGTCCATGTCAAAAGCTTTGGCGCAGTGATATGCTATGCACCTCGTAGAACTGCATACCGTCATGTTGATCTTCGTGAAGTGGTTGAGGAAATAGTGACCAATGTAATTGATGCCGTTGACACATCGTAACAGACAGTAGCCTCGGAAGTAGATGCGTTGAAGTGTGCCAAGGACTTATAATGCAGCTGATAGCCAGATGGTGTGCTGCCATCGTTTCGAACGGCGTCAAGAGTTTGCGGGTGGAATAATTAAAGGTCGAGAAGCTAAGGATCTAGAAGTTGGAGCCAACAAGAGGCGACCTGACGCCTTCTTGCTTCTCTTGCTAAGGCTGATCGCCATTAGTCTTCATATGTCCTGAAGAAGTCTCTGAAAAATGGTTGCCAACCCTGGCAAGTTCGAATTCATATTGGCCGGTTGTGATACATGCTCTTGCTTGGACTTTGTAGTTGGTAGATTGTGTATGGAATTTAGTTCAGACTAAGAACATTCGTCTTCACCCAGCCGTTGTTTACAAGCAGCGAGATGGTTGCCGAATTTCCATAAAAGTCATAACTTTTTGACTTCATTACGACTTATGCATGGTGAATGGCGCCGATGTAAGTCTACGAGTCTGCGAGACTCTTCCCTTCATCGCGGCGCTTCGCCTTCGGGTTCCGCCACCCGATGCCATTATGCTAATATCTACAATGGAGTATTGCTGTGCGATGAACCCAATGTAAGAATCATCAAAAGCCTCCCGTGGAGGATGGAAAGTATAGATCCTTGTGTAGGACATCGAAATAGAGTTGCTCTCATGTCATGATCCCATCACAGTCACGGAGCCAAACCATTCAATCATCCAACATGCCATGGACCATGAAACAGAGACGGTCCCGCGACGAGTCTACTCTCTCGCTGACGTCGATCAACACTCCTCTGTGCGACTTCCATACCAACTCTCGCCGCCACTCTCTACGCCATCCATAAGCTGTCCTACACGCTGAGTCGCAAACGCCATGCCTCTAAAATGCCCTCCCGAGAAAGACGGCAAGCTACTAGGGACGTCCACCTCACTCCGTCTTCGCCCCGCCCTTCAAGCAACACACGCTCACAGCAGCGCCAAAGATCGCGCTCTCATACGCCACCTCGAGGACGACGGCACCAGGTGCAGCGCCCGACAGCGCCGTCAGCTCGTCGAGCACGCGCTGGCAGCGCTCGCGGAACCGCGGGTAGCGCTCGACGACGCTGCCGTTGCAGCCCATGCTGACGGGGCCGACGGTGGCGGGCGTCAGCCCGTTCGACGCGTAGTACAGCGTCCACAGCGCGTGGATGCCGGCCGCCAGCAGCGCTGCCGCCCGCTCTGTCACCAGCCGGCACGCCGCCTGCACGAAGCGCAGGTCTGACGCCGACGGCACGCCCGGCTGCGGGTACTGCGCTTGGAGCGCGGCGGATGCCACGCCGAGGTCTGGCGTGTCATCGCTGTGGATGAAGGTCAGCGGGCGCTGCCGAAACGTTATAAAAGCTACTTACGCGTCGACGACGGCCAGCACGCCGCACTCCAGCGAGTACGGCTCGGTGATGCCGGCCGGGTACTTCCCGCCGAACAGGTCGTACTGCTCGATGGCCTCGACGAGGATCAGCCGCACGAGCTCGCCGAGGTAGCGGCCGCCGAGCTGGTGCTCGAAGGGCTGGAAGTCCGGGCGCAGGTGCACGAGGTTGAGGTGGTCGTCCCAGCGCGTCACCGGCAGGATGCCCTTGCCGAACATGCTCATTTCGGTGTTGACCAGCACGTGCTTGGCTTGGTCGTGCCAGGACTGCGGCCGCACCCCGAACTTCTGCTTGTGGAAGACGGAGACGGGGAGCACGGCTGCTGCGTTGAAGCCGGTGCCGAGAATGAGTGCGAGGCGAGTGGCTGGGTCGACGTATGCGCGCGAAAGGAGTGTCGCTGAGCCATCGTTGATGATGGAGTCGAGTTGTACATTCAAGTTCTTTAATGAAGCTGTCAGTTAGATGTCGCGTGACTTGAAAATTACTAAACATACCTTTCTCCTACAAGCTGAATTCACCAGTTCACCTATATCTTTGCCAATAACGCCAACACTAGCATGGAATCCCTTTCCCATCTCTAGGAGCAGACCGGAACTCATCGACGTTTGCCTAGTGGAATTGTCAGCAGATAACGTAAACGGTAGGAAGGTTGCTTCCGCTTACTCTATAGGAAACGACCATGCCAATCCCATTGGCATTGGTGTATCGGTTTGGATTGTGCTAACGATAGGGTCCTGGAGCATTTCGTGTATGTGCTCCGCTATCCAGTCGAAAAATGCATTGCCTTCCAACGCCCGAACCTTATTGTCTATTCTGTAAGAGTTCATCTTCATGATCTTCATCTTCGAGCCGTTGCTTTTGCCCGTCAGATTGACCAAGGCGACTCGGAAGGTGGAACCGCCGACATCCAACGCCAAGTATTTGCCCTTCTCTTCGCCTGTCGGTAGGGTGTGGTTGTAGCTCGGTAGCATACAAAGTTGACTGGACCTAAGCTTTTCTTTAAATTGTGTTTGCAACTTCGTAGACATGGCGAGCAGGTTGGTGGTCTTGAGCGGAGCCTCGAACTTCTGCTTCACCTCCCGAAGGAAATCGTCCATTGTTCTTTGTCGGCGATGGAACGATGTGAATGGAGAGGTAAAGGATGGGAAGCCCATATCTGCCAGGTTCGGAAACATGGCGCAGTGTTCGTGGAAGGCGTTGAGAATGGACCGCAATACATCGAGCATTGGCTGGACTGAACCAGTCGGACAAGCCGTGGTGAAGGGAGTTTTTTGGGTTTGGGGGTTTGGAGACGCGGGAAAGGACTTAGCCTTGCTGGATGGGCGATGTTGGCTTTTGATGAGGTTCGACGAAGATCGAGATTCAGGACGAATAAGCGCAAGAAGGCTTAATCAAGCGGTAGAGAGTGTCCAACATATACTAGGCAAGCCGAAGGTTTTACGAGGGTGGAAGGGTGATTTGCGCTGCACGCACGGCTGGGTCGTAACGATAGATTGAGGAATATACAACGGGCCGTGCGAATTCGACCAGCGCAGCATAAACTTTGCGCATGACGGGTGGCACCGAGGTATGGCGTAAGGATGTATGTAAGGTATCAGGGAGCTGTAGTGGGCCGGTGAGAGGAAGGTTTCATCGGTTCTACGAGACGGATACAGTCAGTGCAAGTAACGGTCCGAGTTCGGGCGCTGATCTGGAAGCGGAAAGGCGAGGCACAGGTAAGGTTGGTATGGATAGCAAGCTGTAAAATAACGAGGATGTGAGAGGTACGGAGGAACGGGTTCGTGGAGTAAGGGAAGCGGCCTGGAATTGGCAGGAAAGGACTTGGGGTTGACGATGGTAGCGAGAGCGCACGACGCAGGGATGCTTTGTGGGCGTCAGAGCAGAGATTTGGGGCATGCCTACCGGAGAGATGGCCTACGGCGGCGGGACAAACGCCCAAGAGAGGCGTCTGATCACGCTTGCTGGCGCCCCAAGACCAAAAGTCGGGATGTGCGGTGCGAATGTACGGAGTAACGATGGAGACAAATGAGGGTGGATTTTCAAACGTTGCACCTCAGCGTAGTATAGCTCTCGGCCATACTTGATTCGGCCCACAGAGCTAAGGATTAGGATTAGGTACCTTACGAATCCCCTACAGCGCCTTATTACTCTCTCCCTATTAACGTGAACGCAAAAGATCCGCCGCTACGCTGCGCTTGCCCGTAAGCTCTGCCGCCGACGGCCACTCAGTTGCTGCCGTGCGAATTTGCTTGGAATACGATACCTATTAGACGAACCTCGAGGATCCCCTCTAAACAAACTCTCGTATAATCTATCCTTGGCGAACCGGGTGTGAGACTTGCTTGTTCAGAACGGGAATTTTGCAACCAACCCCGGTCTCTGCTTGTGGCAAGATCCCCATTCCCCAAACCCGCTCACTTTCTAGATGCACTCTCGTGTCGGTCGTGGCGACTATTTGGTGGCCGGACAGAGATCACCACTGTCACCCAGGGCTCCACGAGACCGGTTGATACCCGCTGCAACGCTTTGGCCACGAACCGACCGAATCCAACCTCACGGGATTTTCATGAAGAGATTTGGATATGTACACGGTACCTATGCTGCTGGATGACAGCAATGCACGCTACATGGTGTGGTAATGCGTCGCGGCGAGAACCTGCAACGGTCTGAGACGTAAAGGTGTAACCACAGACGGACTACTGGCCACCGGCATGATATCCCTTCGCGGTTTCTATCGGTCTAGCGGTGCAAAGGTATTTGATAGTGCCCGGCCAATCTGCTTGCATTGCTTGGGTGGATATCATTGGCCATCACGTCAGAAGGCATAGCAACGGAAGTGGACATCACTACAACACTTCAACACCATATCACGTATAATCGATCACGAGATCATGCATGTTTCCCTCCTTTGGGACTTCCATCCTACCGGCTCGAAGGATGCCATGCGGCGAGTGAGAGGAGAGAGTGCAGTGCTACCATACGGTGCCACTGCCGATACACGTACATTTCGCCTCGTCCTCTACATCTGATTGCACAAAAGGTTTTGACTGGCGCGGCTGTTTACCGAAGCAGCCGTTCGTATGCAAACAAATTCACTGACGTAAGTAGTTCCGCGAAGTGACAGGATAGCCAGCCTCGTCACAAACTAGCCTTGGTACTCGGTGGAGGGCATCGTCGCAAGGCTTTATTTCATACTGTACCATGCGATGACACGGAATCTCGCTCATCATCTAATGCTAAGACTTATAGGACATCGAAGCCTAATTTGGTGATATCCGCACTCCGGTCCAGAAATGTGACTTGTTACTGTTGCACGCTGGCCCTCACCACCACGATGGACGCCGGCGTCGTTACACAGCCTATTCGGAGAATTCATTTGGTAGTGTAGGATCGGCGAAGCGAGTACAACTACAGTTCGGTGTAACACGCCGCCGATAAGACTTTCAACCTCGCCTCGACAAGAATTCTGATGACCTGAGATTTCTGATAAGCCGGGTGGAACTGGAAACCAAGTTTAGCTATCAGTCGGTGATAAGCTGACTAGTATGGAACTTGCGAATGTAGACATGCGATCATTTTGAAGAAGGGGTAGATGTATGAATAATGATTAAGCATTTCCATGATACCGAGGATTAGATCTTAAGCCTTTTTCTCGGATCACGTAGCATTGAACTGAAGCAAGGTATCTTGAAAATCATGAACATATTCCGCCGTCATCACGTTCAGAAGCTAGGTATCCCCGGAATCTCCTGACCGAATAAGCAAATCAAAGCTATGAAACGCTCCAGTCACTCAGGATCCATATTTGTAGAGGTGGTCAGCAAAAGTGATCCACCAGCTTAAATGTTTCCCTCCAGATAAGACGGAAGATCGTGCCCATTTAAGACACGGTCTTCTCAGGAAGGTCAGTCGTAGGAGCGACCTCCTCATACGTCTCATCAGAGAACTTAAGATCCTCCTCGATCGTGACGTGATCCTTGATCTTGGTCAGAATGACCGGCAGCGCAATGAGGAGAGAGCCTGCAAGAAGGGCCCAGCACGACGCGAAAATGTTGATAAATGGCTTCTTGGTGCCGTCAAGACGCCACATGATGGCAGCGCCGGCCGATTGAATACCTTTGTAGAAACCAGCAAAGTTGGCGAGTTTGCGTCCGTTGTTGGTCAACGCACCCATGTACCTAATTGCTCGTCAGTGACTACAGCTTAAGAACGCAAAGTCAGTCGCATACCAATAAACGGATGTCTGCCAAGCAGCATCGTAGAAGCCGTAGAACATGTACAAGAACATTGGGCCAACATAACCGTGCGATGTCCAGTCATAGATGGGAAAGTCGGCCTTCGCAGCATCTTCGCGGGTGTAGTTCTTCTGGAACGCATAACCACCACCCCAAATGGCGAAGGTGATGATGAAAAGAGCACACCAACAGATGCGAGCACGCATTCGGCGCGAGAAGCGGCTCTGATCGAGGGCGTAGCCGAAGATAAACGCACCGACAATCTGCATTGACCAGTACAGGACGTTGTTCAGGGCCTTGGTTCGGGTATTGAACTTGGCGCTGTTGAAGTCATTGAACTGGTAGGTGTAGAACCAGTTGGAAGCGAAGAACATGGGGAACAGCAGGAGAATATACGGGTCCGTAAGGAAGGTTTCGTACAGGCCACGGACCTCAGTCCACCATGTCGGGTTCTTCATGAGAATGACCTTAGAGCCGTCATGACGGATGACGCTCTTCGCCGGCACAAGAGTCCAAGCAGCCAGAGCGCCGAGGAAAGTCAGGACGAGGAAACCGACATAAGTGCCAGTTGAGACGGTTGAGTTGCTTTTGGTGTGGATATTCTGGCCGAGAGGAATCTAGGGATTGTAAGTTTACAAGTCAATTGAATTACGAGATCAAACTCACCAAAGCTCCGATGACTGCTCCCAGGTTGAAAATCATCCAGAACCAGGAAATGTATCTGCCCTTAGACTCTTCCGGCGGATAAGACATCATAATGGTTCCTTGGGCGCACCAGAGAAGACCAGCGCAGAGACCGAGTAAAGCACCAGCAAAGACGCAAAATCCAATGTTCTGGGTGTAGTCATAGCAAAGGAAAGAAGCGACGTAAACGCAGTAACCGAGACCACCAAATGAGAGAGTGGTCTTAACTCCGAGGACATTGGTGAAAGTACCGGCAGTGAAGCCAATGACTGCAAAGGTAGAGTAGAGCGCAGTATTGGCATCATCACCGGCAGTGGCATTTTCATTGCCACCACCACCCATACCCGTCAAGGCGTTGAACATGCCAGGGCACAGGAAACAGACGATGGCGACAATGACAAGCTGGACCTGCGGCGAGGCATAGTACGGCAGCGTGTAGCCGAAAATCTTGACTCTCTTGTACTTCCAGCTGGGTGGAAGGGCGGCTGGAACGCCAGACTCTTCGGCAGCATGGTCCTGCGAGATCTTGGTTTCTTCCGTGACCGGGGCCGCAGTATCTTTTTCTAGCTCTGCCATTTCGCGTAAGGCAACTAACTTTGAATGGACTGTTTCGAAACGAGTGAGCAAAGCTCAAGGGGCACGCGTAGAGTAAGACGCGTGAGAAACAGAGGCGTGGGAAGAAAAAGTTTTCCCAACCGCGAAAGGTCAGTGTGGGAAGGGTAAGATAGAGATTGATGGGATGAGGAGAAAAGCAGCCGCAGTTGCTATCTATATAATAAGCATTCGGGAGCTACCCTTAACCCATCAGTCGGTCGCGATACAATAGTTGGTAGATCCCGTCGTCTCTGGCACACGACAGGGATGGGAGGTGGATGGCGGATGGCGGAGAAGCATCAATCCCAAACTTCCCCAGGAAGCTGGCCTGGTCAAAGCTGGGCAATAATCTCGTTCTCCATCTCTCATGTGCGCTCGATGTGTGCCGCTTCCAGTCCGTAGAAGCTTTCGGCCCCACTTTGGCCCAGCAGCCCGCATACAACAGCAGCCAGAAACGTCCAGGTCCTCGGGCGACCTTCACGGTGAGCTGGAACGCGGTCACGCATTGGGGGCAAGATGGGAGCATTGGGAGCATCAGCCGCCGTCGTATTGTGTGAAATTTTGTGGCTTGCAGGTCCAAACGTCCACTAAGCGAACGCCTCCCGCAAGCTCAATGCTACGTCCGATGTAACCTTCGACGGGGATCGAAGACCTCGTCGACCAGTGCAATATCAGGGTCTAACAGCTTGCCACGCCTCCAGCCCACATGCCCATTGTTGTGAATAAAAGATAACACCGTCGCAGCGTCCACTGAATCTTCGTAAATGCGACAAGCCGGCCCGTGGCAAGACGCCAAGCACGAAGCAACCCTCTGGATAATACCTTACCTTGCCTTGCTAGTAGGGCTTGAACTAGCAGTGCTTGAAGATTTGCTGATTGTGCCGTAGCATGTTGATTATAGCATGTAACGCCAGAAGGTACACCGGATCGTTGCTTTACCCTCTGGCTCTTACAGGAGCGAGCCGGAATCTCAGGTGATCGAAGAAAGAACTCAAGAGTCGTGGCCAATTGTAGCCCGGTCGCGAATCACACCTCCGATGGAAACCGCAGCTACGGTACAGTAGAACAGTAGGCAGAGTATGGACGATGAATCAGCCGCTGATGTGCCGTGACGTGACCCGCTCATCATCCGGAGTAAACTTTTTCTGCTTTGAATATATACGGCTCTACTGACGAAGCTGTTTTCAGTTTGTGGTCGCTACCTCAAGTCCTTCTGACCATCACCCAGTATATACAGCTCTCTCGCGTTACACCATTTAAATCGGATCCGGACAGTCGCCGCATCTAGCATCATGTTGGTTGCCGTTGGATTCCTAACTTGCTAGCCTTGCTGAACTTTAAGATAGGAGAGTCATTATCAGAGATGATCGTGAAACTGCATCCAGGTACATTGCAGACTATATAGTTGGTAAGGCTGAAATGCAGCGAGTAGCTCTCACACCTCAAGTGCTAATATATTTCACGACAGACCGGATAAAGGCTTTCGAACCGACGCCTGAGAAGCCGTTCGTTCTCGGGTTGCCTACTGGCAGCAGTCCCGAACTCATCTACAAGTATCTGGTTGAAAAGTATAAGGCCGGCGAGATCTCCTTCAGAAATGTGGTCACTTTCAATATGGTGAGCGAGTTACCTTTCCAATACGCTAGATTAGAGCTCGAAATTCTCCGATGCTGTGCTATTTTGGGAGTTCCACTGCGTTTTGAAAGTCACACAATCACTCGGAACACAGCGAGCTAACCGCCAATCCGACAGGACGAGTATGTCGGAATTCCGCGCGAGCACCCGGAGTCGTACCACAGTTTCATGTACAAGCACTTCTTCTCGCACGTGGACCTCAACCCAGAAAATGTGAACCTGCTGGACGGTAACGCACCAGACCTCGAAGCGGAGTGTCTGGCATACGAGGAGAAGATCAAGCGCGCCGGCGGCATCGAGCTATTCTTGGGAGGGATCGGGCCGGACGGGCACATCGCATTCAACGAGCCGGGCTCGAGCCTGAAGTCGCGCACGCGGGTCAAGACACTGGCCTACGACACCATCCTCGCCAACTCGCGCTTCTTCGGCAACGACCTCAGCAAAGTGCCGCGCATGGCGCTGACCGTCGGCATCGCCACCATCCTGGACGCGCGCGAGGTCGTCATTATTATCACGGGCGCGCACAAGGCGCTCGCGCTGAAGCGCTGCATCGAGGACGGCGTCAACCACATGTGGACGCTGTCGTCGCTGCAGTTGCACCAGCACCCGATGATCGTGGTCGATGAGGACGCGACGCTCGAGCTGCAGGTCAAGACCGTCAAGTACTTCAAATCGATCGAGCGCGTCGCCGCCGAGTGCGGCTTCCACCAGTACCTGCCGTCCGAGATGGCCGTCGAGTCTAAGAAGAAGATCGTCCGCGACGAGCTCGACAGCCCCAGGAGCCCGCGCAGCCCCCAGCGCAACGGCGCCCACCACGCTGACGATTTGTTGCTCCCGACTGCGGCTCAGAAAGCCGGTGAGCAGATTGCTCGTGCAATCACCCCGGAACTGGTCAACGATTCCATGCATTCCAGGCTCAAGGACCTTGGCACGAGTGACTATGCTGTTCGGCCGTTAGGTGCTCCGGTGGCGCCGTCCGCGGCTTGAGGAGACCGCAGTATGCGGTGTGTATCACAAGACACAAGTTTGTGCTTCCCAAATGATTGGATACGCGGTATGACGAGACTGATACTGGGGAACCGAATAGACGGTTGGTGGGAGACCGAGATTGAGTATTCTATGATTGATCCTGGATTGGGCAAAACCACGACAATCGTTCTTCTCCTATTCCTATGGCTTCGAAAAGATTGCCGTCAGTGCAAACTGAAAATTGTAGATTACCTAAATGATTATGAACAAAAGCACTGAACGAACATGTTCTCAATTGCTAAAGAACTAAAGCTAAAAGCTATTCTTAACGAAAGTTTGTAGAAACTAGCTTTGTTGGGTAGCGACAGGCTGTAAGATAGAAATATCCCAAAGACAATAACCGTATCAATTTGAAGCAATCCTCATCATTCTCGTCGTTTTCAAACCCACCAGCGACATACCACTCTCACACCCTCCAGTTTAGGAATCGTGTTGTCAAACTCCTGTGGAATCATCACCTACAGCTACGCCATCATTTTGACAAACATCTCCGCAGCTGCTAAGGTAGCATTATGATTATCACTTCCACCCAATTCACTCTGGCTCGCCGAATCGGGATAGAAAAACGAAGCAACAGCAATGATGACATACGCAGCAATGAGCAGCGTGCCTTCGAGGTAATTGCTCTTACCATCGAGAATCAGAAAGTTGATAACGAAGGCAGTGACAAACAGACTGATAGTCTCGAACAGCGTGAAGTAGAGCGACATGGGCTTATCGAGGATCCAGCCGAGCAGCACGACGACAGGCGTAACGAACAGCGCGATCTGGATGGACGAGCCGACGGCCACGCCGATCGCCAGGTCCATCTTGTTCTTCGTGGCCACCGTCACCGCCGTCACGTGCTCCGCCGCGTTGCCCACGATCGGCAGGATGATCAGCCCGATGAACGCCTGGCTCACCGACGACTGCGACGTCATGTTCGGGATCGCGTCCACCAGGAACTCCGCGCACAGTGCCACTAGCCCGGTGGATATGAGTAGGGTGACTACGGCCGCCGTGCGCGACATTTGAGGCTCGTCATCTTCATCTTTCGAGTCCGCGGCTGTCGGGACGGTCGCGTTTGGTGGGCGTGCGATGAACGGCGGAAGAAGCTTGGCACTTCCAGTCGGTGCTGGTACGTGTGATTGTTGTTGCCGGTTCAAACGATCGGGCAGAGACGTCGTACGTCGGATTGCTGGCGATGAAGTCTTCGGCGTCGACGTGGTGTTTTGGGGCGAGTTTGTGAAGACGTTCTGAGATAATAGCTTGGGCAATGTCGGACGGCTGGCCAGTTGACGGAGTTTATTCGATGTATTTGACGCTTGATTCTTCTTCAATTCTGATTCCTTAGACTGTTCGGCACCGTCGACAAAACCAACATGAGGTCCATCAGTACTTTGATTCTGCGGCAGTTCTTCGGATGTTGGATATTTCTCAGCATCTGCCACTTTGTCTACGTTCCTGTGCTTCCGATGCCTTCTTTTTTGATGCCGTTTCTTTCGCTTGGAAATGATAGGCGGAGATTGAATGTGGCGCTCAGGCGACCTAGAAGATTCTCCACCTCCAGTCTCAAAGTCACGAACTCGAGTTGAGCCGAAGCGTCGACTCTTGCCGACATCATCATCAGCCTCGTCGCCACTGAGAATTGGTCCAAGGTGACTGCTACGGCGAGGGACAGCGTTGTGGTAGTTGTCGTCAAAGTAGCCAGAGTTCAATTCTCCCGCTGGCGAGCTTAGATGAGATGGTAGTGACGGCGTGTCCTTCGAGCTCGCGCTTGACTTGCGTCGCTTGCGATGTCGAAAAGCACGACGAATACGCTTAGCCGTCGTAACTGATCCAGACGTCGAATCGGTGTCACTGTCGTCATCATCGTCGGATGAACTAGAGGACGACGAAGAGTCCAGAAGGTCATGAAGAACACCTGGATGGGATTCTTCATCAATACGCTCCTGAGGAGTGCTTTCATAGAGATAAGCATGCGACTTGAGCTGGAACAGCAGAAATATGAAGTAAACCAGGAGCAGTACGACACTGGTACCGCGGCTGATCTTCAAGGTTGAATTGTCTGCAGTTGCTGTGTCGCTAAATGAGGCATGGAAAGCTGTCTGAAGGATTGGTTAGATGATAAGGAGAATGTGATATGGTTGATTGGCGAACTCACTGGGAGAAGAAGGCTCACAACGCTGAGACTCAGAAGACATGCACTCATTTGCGTGACCGTATTGTTATAGATCTGGTGTGGAGTGTTAGCTTAAGAAGAAACAGTGAGAAGTGAGACAACCTACTTGTTCTTGGAAACGCAAGCCGCCGAAGAGAAAGGCCATTCCAAGAATAAGAAGCAAGTTGGCGAGAATCGATCCGAGCAAAGCTGCTTGAACGATTCGAATTTCATCCTTAGCTAGACCAATGCTGTACATTAGCAGAAAATCAAGTTAGCGAAGTCTGTTCAATGTTCTCACGGGTGCAACCGTAAAGGGAACTGCTGTTTGCTTTCAAGGTATGGCACGTCTTGTGGAACGGCTTCACTCTGGGCGCAGTGATATCACGTACATACTGCGGAAGGTTAGAATCTGATTGGTAGAAACTTTTCAAATAGACATACAAGATGATCAGCTCTACTGCGTTGCCGAAGGAGACGTTGAGCAAAGCTCCCCAGGTGTCTCCTAGTTTCTTGGCCACTGTCTCAGTTGCATACGTGAGCAAGCCAGCCAAGGGAACAATGGCGATGGCATTCATAGCGAAGATGATCTCAGGATTCAATTTGGCAAAATTCACTGCAATGCCAACAGGCACGAACAGAAGCAGTAAGTTGAACCAGCTACGTGTAAGGCTGTTCTTCGTATGCATGCCAAATCGTATGATGCCATTTTTGAGTCGGGTGGGAATATTGGGCTTCTCGGTCCGTCCATCTTGATTTATGGAGGCAGGTTTCTCTCCCTGAGTTTCGGTATCCTGCAGGGGAGGGGCGGTGGGAAGAGAAGCTGAAGGTGTACTGTCGCTTTGGACATCTCCGCCTCCGCCGTTTGAAGCTGCGATGCTGTTGCCATTGCTGGCTTGGCGCGTTGTGGTACCACGTTCAGTCGGGACCTCTGAGCCGTGGCGCCGTGCATCTTGTGGGTCTTTCTTTTCAGTCTGGGGGAGAATTGGAGCTTGTTTAGTGGATGCGCGTCCGTTCGTGGCGCTTCGCTTCGCCCATGAACGAAAACGGTCTGATAAACTGGGCTCGTCAGAGGGTTCTCCCATCGAAGTATGTCAACGTTGAAGATTGAATGCAAAAGAAAGTGGATGCAGGGCGGACGGGCCGGGGTACTTAAGGCTGACGCCTGCGGTTGGCTGTGTGCGAGGCGGCGCAATCAGAGCGCTAGCGCCGTGTGATCACTGGAATATGCAAGGTAGTACGAGAAAACGAGAAACGACGAAACGAAAAGCCTACTAGGTATGAACCAGCCGATATCCACGACCAATGGCGATGCCAAGGGGGAACATGTTGCATATCAGAAGGGTTGGCGTAATCTTGGCTCACCTAACTTGTTTGCTTCAGGGGCGAGGAAGTTTGTGGAAGCAACGATATACGATAAGACATCCTTTTTCAGATCTCGTTTGCTAAGGGCTTTTGACAGCTGAATACACCTGAATCACTGCCTTGTTGATTCTTCCCTTGGTGTGTGCCAAGATGTTCGGCTCACTTTTAATCTTGCCACGCGTCATCGCTCGATACACGAACCTTGACTATCTGTGATACTCTTACCCTAGATCCTTGGCATACTCTACCCCATATAGTTCGACGTCGATATGACATGATCACCTTGTAAACCCACAAGCTATCGTATCCCAACATTCGGATAAGGCGGCTTGGGATTTGCGTCCGCCGTAGCATGACATATTGAAGGCACGCGACCAGACACCTCGCATACCGTTCATAACGAAATCGGTTTCACCCCGTCCAACGCGCACACACAAACTCAGCCACACTAGCACTGCAGGGGTGCAACGGAAGCTCGAACATAAATGGCTAGCGACGCAACTGTAGCCAAAGTGTACTTGGGCGGAAGTACCACCATCTCGTGCCCTTCCAGTGTATCTAGTGGTCGCTGTCGAAGGCATCATTCTGGTAGCCTGGGGCATAACTGGATATTCTTAAACTCTGCTTGCCGGATACGAATTGACCCTGAACACGCACAAGTGCGGCACTGACTGGTTCTGCGCGATCCTCTCCGGCGCACAATCTCCATACGGATGGGATTGTGAACCCCTCGCTGCCGTCTCTATCTCACTTTTGACGAAGTCTTCGTAATAACTTTGTATGCTTACTTATAGACAATTCTTGATTGGTGGCTAAGTTTAGACAAGGATGGTGCCCGTTTCAGCCCCCCTTTCGAGCGTTCTCTTCACCCCTTTCTCGCGGTGGGTTCGCTCGTAACGAGCTCAACACGCCGGCCGTGATCGCTATTTCCATCTTTCCACGACGGAAAATCGAAGAATCAGCCGCCTGTTTTCAGTAGAGTATCTCACAATGATGAGAAGCGCCATTCCCCAGCACGAAGACCTCAATTTCAGTTCCCAACTGGATTGGGACACATTCAACGACGAACAGTTGATAGATGCACATATGATTGATGCTTCACAGACACCTCCTACCTCTTACAATGCTCCACCAGTTCGAACAACGCCTAGAGTTTCTTATTCCTACAAGAGTCCTACCGCCCATGCACAGACGCCGCCGGAACCAGACAAGCTTCGATTCCTTCAAGTAGATGAATGGGACGAGCATGCTAGCTACGAAGAGGATGTGCCAACCTTTATCCACTACTCCATTGAATGGAAGGTCGTTGTCAACAACAAGGAAGTGTCAAAGGACACGGAGCAAGATCTTTGTCCTGACCCCCATCGGATACTGGCACATGGTCCTCAAACCGAAACTCGACAAGCTTCTGCGGAAGAAGCTGCCACAAAATAGGCACGTTCGAGGTGATGAGACTAACGTTATTGTCTCAGTGAACCACCGCTCGGAGCACGACCTAATTAAGCGATTTGAGGATATTGATGTCGACTGGCCTGTCGTAGAGAAACAACTCATTGCGTGGAGTGATCTCTTCCGTTCCGGTAAGAAACTCAGTAGATCTCACCTTCAATTACGTAGACATGCAGCAATCATCAGGCAATACCACTAAACGAGGAAACAAACGAGGCTCCTCGGCTACGCAGACAATGCTCGCAGATCGAGCTGCCCAGCTCGAAGCAGAACAGGAGACGACTGGGAATCCATCCGTCTGGCGAGAAGTGTATGCTTTGATGCGATGTCCAGGCCCGCCTTGCAATCTCGGTCCTCATTGTTGGCGCGATCCCTTCGGCAAGAAGCACTACAAGCTAAGAACACATCATCTCAAGGCCCTCATCAGTTTTGTGGAGGAGGGTAACATTCTGAGGACCCACGATGATGTCCCTGACAACATCCGTGACCAGCTATTCACTGAAGAATGTCAGCGGCTTGAGAGACAGCCCAAATCAATCGGCTCCCCACCAAGCTTTCCGCCCATTAACATAACTAACGTTTTGCCTCAAACCCACTCTTCTCCTATGCCCATCTCTAGCGAGACGACACCGCAAGCAGCGGTGCAGCCGTCAAGCGGTACCTGTCTTGGCATACCCGGTCCTCGGGACTTAGCCGTCAAAGCATATAGCGATTGGCAGCAAACGAACGTCGTTGATGAAGAACTGAAGGCTGAGTTTCGGAAGGCTGGGGAGGTAACGTTGCAAGACGGTTTAGACTTGGAACAAGTACATGATGATCAAGATCCTGGCTTTTTCATCCAGAGACGCATTAAACGTGGAGTTGCTCGTCGGTTCATAAGCGATATCCCAGGATGGGCAAAGAGATACAAAATGTCTTGTGGCAGCGACTTAATGAACTAATTTGACATGACCCTCGCCGGTGCCACAGTATTCCACATGTTCTTTTACAGTTCCTTTACAGTTCTTTGACCGTCACACCCGCGTGTCTGAAGTGCGCCTTCGAAACGCTGTCTCTGCTGCCCACAATACCTATGCACCACTCAAGAAATGCCTTGAAGTCCAACTGTTGATTTTCCTCGTACTCATGCCATTGTTTCTTTATGAAAGCCTTCAGTACTGCGAAAAACTCCTCGATGGGGTTCAGATCTGGTGAGTAAGGCGGTAGGTACTGGAGTTTTACTCCTGCCGTGGAGCACAGTTGTGCTACACGTTCCGAGTGATAGAAAGAGGCATTATCCATGACGAGAACGGACTTAGGTTCTGGCCATCTCCCGCAATGTGCGAGGAGCTGCTCAATGAAATCCTCGAATACACTGCCGTCAGTAGATCCCTGGAAGACTCGGGCAAGGACAATACCATCCTGGGCATACGCAGGTAAGATCTGATATCGACGCTCACGACGGAACTGTGCGATTTGAGTAGGGGCGACGCCAAGCGGAGACCAACCTGTTCGCCGGAAGCTGATCCTTTGGTCGCATCCCGACTCATCCACGTACACGAGCTGATGAGAATGGAAATCTGACAAATTATGAAGATACAAATCCCGCAAGTCGGCGTTACGCTGTCTGGCCACGCTGCGAGCTACCTTCTTCGACCAGTTGATCGATTTTAGAGCTCTGCTTATACTCATGGCGGTCACAACGACTTGGAACTCATCCCAGAGAAAAAGCACCATCTCATCCAGGTATAGTCCAGGCTTCTCGAGTAAATGTTCTTTCAAGGCTTGCAACATCAAAGGTGTGACACTTCGACGTCGTCCAGCGCCGTTGAGAGGCACTCTGGTAGTGCCGAAGCAACGTATGTTCGAACGAATGCGTTTGATGGAGCGCTCACTGCATACGGCGGCGGAGGCCATCTGTGAGGCGGAGAGGCTTCCTGAGACGATCATATCATGGATCATGGCATGCTGTGACACTGCGAGGTTCGGCGCCATGTTGCGGGCAGAGTACTCTAGTATCAGCTTGTTGTTCAAGAGATCGCGTTGCGGAACGAAGGGTCAACTTCGCAAGCTGGCCTCCTTCGCGTCACATGATGAAGATTCGCCGAAGCTAGCTATACAAAGGCATAGAAAGGAAATCCTCTATTCAAATTATTCATTTATCTCGTTTTACATCTCTCAGAGTTATGTGTTTGGTCCTTCACAGTTCACCTATAGTTTAATAGCGCGTGCCTCGACTCGCAAATTGCACGCGCAGAGTCTCGAGGATGAGTGCGCGCCGCTTCAACTGGGATTCAGCCTCGACAGCAAAACTCGCCGCCAAAAATGCTTCAAGCAATGTTGATTGGTAAAGCTCTCGGTTCTAACTGTCATGTGCATTTGATATTTTCGCGAAATGGATGGGCTCAGCGTTGCTGCCAGCATCATCGCCGTCGTGCAAATCACAAGCAGCGTGATTAGATACTTGAGCGATGTCAAGAACGCTCCCAAAGAATGCGACGAGTGTATGATCGAGCTCTCCAACTCAAACGTCCTCCTGCTTCAACTAAAGTCTCACCTCGACAAATCGAACTCTCACGAACCTTGGTACGCCAAAGCTCACACTCTTAACGTCAAAAATGGCCTTCTTGATCAGTACAAGCTGGCGCTTGAACACTTGCTCGCAAAGGTTGAGTCCACAAACAAGGTGAAACTTGTACATGTACTCATGTGGGCATCTATAAAGAATGAGGTTGCAAGCATCCTGGCAAGGACGGAACGTCTGAAGACCTTTATAAGCGTTGAGCTCGGGATGGACCACTTGTGAGTATGCCCATCTAAGAGATGCGGATTTCATATACTCACTTTCATAAGCAAACTATCTCTGTCAATCAAGGAAGACACCTCGTTCGCGCGAGACACCCTGCCTTCTCTCCAGACGAACGTCGTTGCGATTCGAGAGAAGCAAAATCTACAATAGGATACTCAGAAACTTGAACACCATAATGCTATATTGCAGTAGCTGTCGCCCACAGACTTCCTAGCCCAGCAGCAAGATATAATCACCCGAAGACAAGAAGGCACCGGACAATGGTTTCTAGACACTCCTGAGTTCAAGAGATGGCTGCAGGGATCCGATAAGACGCTATTCTGTCTCGGTATTCCTGGAGCTGGCAAGACGATGACGGCGGCGATTGCTATTGACCATCTCTGCAAATCGGCAGCGAACAATGGCATTGGGATCGCCTTCTTATTCTGCAACTACAAAGCGCAAGCTGACCAGAGCGCACCGAGTTTGCTTTCTGCTCTCCTGAAGCAGCTGGTGCAGAGCCGACTGGACATCGCGGCTCCTGTAACGCGTATCCACGACGATCACTCAAAGCAAAAGAGCAGACCATCTGTCGACGAGATACTTCAGGCTCTGCAGTCCGTCTGTTCGAACTATACGACAGTATACATTGTAGTAGATGCTTTAGACGAGTGCGCGGATAGAGATGGTGATCGAAGCCGACTCATCGATAAATTGCGCGAGCTGCAGGCTAGAACAAATGTGCGGCTTCTATTTACTTCTCGCTTTATCTCTGAGATAACGCAGAAATTTCAATCGGATATCACACTGAAAGTGCGAGCCAATGAAGAGGACGTGGGACGATTTGTGGCAGGCCAAATGTCACGCCTGCCGAAGTACGACGAGCAGCTCAAGAGTATTATACAGGATAAGATTATAGAAGCGGTTGACGGCATGTAAGTGCTTTTGATTCGGTCTTAAGCACACGTTGTACTATGGCTGACAAAATGGTTAGGTTCCTCCTTGCTCGTCTGTACGTCGAATTCCTTCGTGATAAAAGGAGAAAGAGGGAGGTGTTATCCACACTTGATCAGTTGCCAAAGGGATTAGCAGCACTTGATAAGGCCTATGACAAGGCCATTAAACAGATAGATGAGCAACTGCCCGGAGATCGAGCGCTTGCCAAGCGTGCTATATCCTGGATTATATACGCGCAGAGACCGCTTACGACGCAAGAGCTATGTCATGCGCTATCTGTCGCGCCGGGTGACAAGGCACTTGACAGTGATGATATTTACGACGTCGAAAGCGTAACCTCCGTTTGCGCTGGGCTCGTTACTGTGGACGAGGAGAGCAGCATCATCCGGCTGGTGCATTACACGACGCAAGAATACTTAGAGAGTATACGTCTGAAGTGGATCCCTGGGGCTCAAGAAGAGATAACAGTGGCCTGCCTAACTTACTTGTCCTTCGACATATTCCGAAGCGGCAGCTGTGATGATGACGAAGCTTTCGAACAAAGGATTGTGGAGAACCAATTCTTCGACTACTCGGCGCATTACTGGGGCCAGCACATACGACCTATGCAAAGCATAACTTCAGGTCTAGCGCTTGATTTTCTTTGCGATAATGCCTTAGTTGATTCTGCCACACAAGCAGCGTTAACGCAAAATTATAGATTTAAGGGTTATAGTAGACGGTTCCCATATCAAACAAGTGGGCTGCATCTTACAGCAAGATACGGACTACTTTACTTAACAGAGCAGCTGTTGAAGGTTGAGCATGGAAACAGCAGTATCGGAGCAGACTCGAAGAACGCTTACGGCCAGACGCCGCTGTCGTTGGCTGCAGAGAGCGGGCACGAGGCGGTGGTGAAGCTGCTGCTCGACACCGGCAAGGTCGACGTGAACTCGAAGGACACCGACGGCCGGACGCCGCTGTCGTTGGCTGCAGAGAGCGGGCACGAGGCGGTGGTGAAGCTGCTGCTCGATACAAGCAAGGTCGACGTGAACTCGAAGGACGCTTACGGCCAGACGCCGCTGTCGTTGGCTGCCTCGCGCGGGCACGAGGCGGTGGTGAAGCTGCTGCTCGATATCGGCAAGGTCGACGTGAACTTGAAGGATAATTACGGCCAGACGCCGCTGTCGTTGGCTGCCTCGCACGGGCACGAGGCGGTGGTGAAGCTGCTCGTCGACACCGGCAAGGTCGACGTGAACTCGAAGGATAATTACGGCTGGACGCCGCTGTCGTTGGCTGCAGAGAGTGGGCACGAGGCGGTGGTGAAGCTGCTGCTCGACACAGGCAAGGTCGACGTGAACTCGAAGGATAATTACGGCCGGACGCCGCTGTTGTTCGCCGCCTCGCGCGGCCGCGAGGCGGTGGTGAAGCTGCTCGTCGACACCGGCAAGGTCGACGTGAACTCGAAGGACGCTTACGGCCAGACGCCGCTGTCGTTGGCTGCCTGGAGCGGGTACCCGGCGGTCGTGAAGCTACTGCGGTCTTCTATAGTTACGTAGCTCGCTTTACAAACCTCCACCCCGCCCACCACCTTGCTGCTGCATCTTCTTATATATCTCCAAATAACACTAGAACATTCTCTTATTTTAAACGAAATGCTTTAGATCCCCAGCTTTGATATCGTGTCAGAGCACTTCTGCTACGTACCAGAAATAGTGGAGGGATTACAGTATTTTGGTAGTTGGTTGTTTTAGTATTCTGGAACCTTCTCAGCATCGCGGATGTACGGAGGTAGCCGATTTCGTTACTGCCGTGGATCGTGGATCGTGGATCGTGAATTCATTTACCCTGACCTCTCCCTCTTCGGGATATGCAGGCTACCACTACTACAGTTGCGACAATTTGGGTTACCCTACACTGAGAACCATTGCTTAAACGCGATGTTGTTGCCTCGCCGGGGCCTTTGTTTACGCCTTCTCCCCCATTAACGTTACTGTTGGCTTCCTGCTACGTACCTTCGTGGGGATCTTGAGCAAAATCTTCCAGACTTTTCTGCAAACTCAACCACTGCATTCAACACGGCTCTGTTGATAGGCCATTTTGCCGTGATTTCGTTACTGCCGCTTGCAAAACCAGTGTCCGGTTTTTGCGCGCATAAAGATTTGTTGACCGTAGCCTAGTAAGGAGCTCCTTGCCTTATCAACCAAAAAATAGCTAGCGTAAAACTTAGGTTTAGAGTGGGATGCTCTCTACATCTTAGTAGACGCATATCTAGCACTTACTAACCTGCGCCGCTACTACTCCGTACGGAGTAGAGAGTTACTACAACCCTATGGCTAGTGCGGGTCGGCCATCCTCCCTGCGTACGGTGGCAATATTGCATCTTAAATCTTTTCAATACTCCGTACTGTCATGGTCCCAGGCTGGGGCCTAGTCCCTGGTTAGTAAAGTGGATGAACCTTTAGTTGGCCTGCAGAACCTTTCGGCTTCGTACCATGGATGGATCGTCGGTTGGCCTGTATAGTCTTCCTGCATCACGCCGCTTCTTCTTCTTCGTCTCCCCCAGATTAGTCTTTGCTGTAGAAGCTATACAATGCCAAGTCATTGAGCCCATCACAAATACTATTATTTTCTAAAAGTATTGCTTACGCAGCCAGCCGGTAATGCACAGCCTTGGCGTCCTTGGCGAGACTGTACTACGTAGGCACCAGCCGCACCCTGCAGGTGAGTTCCGGAACGTCCAGAATGATAACGGTACGAGATTCCCCCAAAGTTAACCTAACGTGCTGCGGTTATCATGGCAGAAGTTGTGGGAACAATCGCGAGCATCATCACCATCGCGCAAACCCTCGAGCCGATTCTGTCACTAGCTCGAACTGTTTACAAGGCACAACATGAGCTGAAGGATGTGCAGGTAAGTCCAGGGCGATGATTAGTATTGCGCACCGCCGATAATGCCAATGTAATTGTCATGTTAGCCATGCACACTAACCGCGTCAACAGACGGATCTCGCAGAGCTGGCTGAAATTTTGGAGGTCATTAAGCACCGTAACCCCATCCACTTCAGCCCACACCTCCAGTCTGCCCTGTGCACGTCACGACAGACCATCGGACAGCTCAAAGCCGTGATCCAGGATAAGCTCCTCCGATCCGACAATGGGAAGGTACGACCAGTGTCGTGGCTTATACATAAGAAGAAAGTCGAAGAGCTGCAATCAAAGCTTCGAGACTCGAAACAGAAAGTTCTTGCGGCCGTTAGCATGGAAACCCTGTAAGAGCTAGGCTCCACGGTGATTTAATGCTTGCAAACTGATCCAGCATAGCGAAACGAGCGTCAGGTCGGATGCCACGCTTCTAGATGTTTCCTCCCAGACTCGCGCCATCCTGAGCATTCTAGTCCGCATGGATGAAGTATGGACGCAGGATCACCAATCATCGGACAATATGAGGCCATCTCACCGATGCGTGGCTGACACCATGAGCGCATCGTTCACCAAATGTGTTCCTAAGGACCGCTTTTCAAATACCACAGACGTATCGGAAAGCGTGATGAAGCAGCACAAAGGCAAACTCTTTGAGCTTTCTCGGTGTACAACACCTCTCGAGCACTTTCCGAACGATTATCCAGAGATATATGGCAAAGTCATGCTGCCGAAAGTAATCATCACCGCCCTTTTCGAGGAAACAAGCTCAAGGTTTTCTCGGACCAACTACTACCGAATGCTCTTCCACAGATCACCCCGACAGTGGATACATCTTAGCATATCACTGGAAATACCTTCAGACTCCAGATACTGGACGGTTACCGCCCTTCAAAGCGACCCTAAATATGGGTTTAGCCCAAGCCATCTCAAATCGTTCAGCGTACCGACGTCATTGCTAGAAATTATGCAGCGAGGATTCGCGAGGCACATGCCAAAGATCGCTGAACATAGTCATTTCCGCCTCTGGCTATCAAACGAGAGCATCGAGGGCTTGGAGGAGCCAAGAATAGAACAATCGGCACTAATCCGTCCGGGTCTCATAGAACCTCACGTCCCAACGGAATGTTCCAAAGAAGCAATTTTGTCTTCATTGCATCACCTAGGTTGCCGTAAAGTCTCCGCAGGACAAGTGATTCAATTAGCTCCGCTCGAATATCCACATACCTTTATATCAATCTTCGAGGGGCAACTTGTTCAAGAAGTGAAGTCAGAACAGCAACCTCCGACCGCGAGATTCTGCTACAACATCGAGATCCTCCACTGTCTGCGGGATGAACCGGGAATTGTACGTCTTCTTGGTCTGGTCGTAGACGATGACCAGCACGACTTGCAAAGCTATCTAGTAAAGCTGCCCGACGCAGAGTGCGAATTCTTACTTGACTACGCAAGCAGGCTATCAAAATCTTGGAACTGGTGCCAAATCGAGAATCTAGCGTGGCAGCTCATCCATCGGATCAGCTCTGTGCACACCGCAGGGCGCCACTTCGTGGTCGGTACGCTTTGGAAGCTGCGACCCCCTATCCTAATAGACACCCTCGGACAACTTCATCTTTACCGCTTCGAGAAGACTCTTGATTTCAGGGGTACAGCGCTTCCTTTCTATCCCCCAGAGTTCCATAATTACGCCAAATTGGCTCATCTGGACTCCGGACACACGAAAAGACCTCCTATAACCAAAGAGTTCGATATATATCAGCTGGGCCAATTACTATGGATCCTCGTCGAAAGTTGGGCAACTGGTCGAAGCGCCCAGAGTCTGAAGGAGACCTTCTATACGAGTTTCCAACTATGTCGGGGCGGGATCTATTCTCACCGAGTTGCATTCCCGCACATCTCAGAGAATATACCAGAGTACTTTCGTCTCATGGTAGAAGAGTGCTGTGCCGAGAGTCCATACGCTCGGCCTCGTGCAGTAGAGCTTCTCTCCAGATTCCCTTCTGCGTGTTTCGACATGATCCCAGGTGCGCAAGGCGGCTCGTCCCCACAAGCAATGAACGTCAACGCTCTTCAGAAATGCCGTGTGAGTTCTGTATGCTGTAGTCTTTGTGGCGCACAAATCACCTCGATCACCTATAATTGTTCCATTTGCACGAACGGAGAGTTTGATATATGTCAGCAATGCTTCGACGAGAAAGAGCATTGCAAAGATCGTTCTCATTTGCTGAGAGAAACCCCGGTCTGTATTATATTCTCGGATGTAACACGGTATCATTCCAGTGTTGATAGTTTAGGAGGTAGGCATATCACCGAGCTATAAGCCCTGCTAGATACCCGACCATACTCTTGCGTTGGACGCAAAAAACTAAGTACGGATAATGATTCGTCGGCAGTGCGATGATGACGGTATGATAGATTTGCTAGAGGTCTACGAGGTGGAAGGCAGGGTGTCGCTGTTGGAACAGATAGGGTGATGTGAGCAGACGCTTGGACGGTATAAAGTTGCGGAGCGGATTCACCCAGGTCCTTGAACGAAGAAAGGAGGTGTTAGGAGAGGAGCACGCGGACAATCTCATCCGCGTCTACTGGCTTGCGTGTCTGTTGCAATATCAGCGCCAATACGAAGACGCTTTAGTCCTCTTTGGGCCGGATCATCCGACCACTCAAACCTGCTTCGACAACTACACTTCCGTCCAGCGGCCAGTGAATGAGCAAGCTTCAGTGAATGACAGACCCAAGTTCTTAGACGCCGTCCCTGAGCGTATGCACGCAGGTCCTCAAGGTTCCAATATAACCGAACTGGCTTCAAGGCCTAAGGATCGATGGTGAAGAAGGCTGAAGAAGCGGAGGTTTAGTTTATAGACTCTGGTTCGAGACCCTCTGAACAACCGGCAAAGAAACGATGTAGAGGCAAGATGTTGCCACCACGCAGCGAGCTCCTTATTAGACCAGGGTCTGAACAAATCTTTGTGCGCGCAAAAACCGGACACTGATTTTGCAAGCGGCAGTAGGCCTGTATGTAGAAGCGGACTTTGACCAGGGAACTTCCGCCCAAGTACACATTTGGCTGCGGTTAACCGGCTAGCCATTTACATCCAAGCTCCCGTCATATCCCTGTTGAGTCAGTGTGGCTGAGCTTGCGCGTACGCGCTCAAAGGGGTGAAAGCGATTTCGTTATGGACTGTATCTCCTCCAAGTGCGTTATCTGATCCATTGCGATCAACGGACGTGCAGGCGGAGAAGGATTGCATATGCACTCCCACATCCTATTAGGCTCGCAGCTTAAATCTGCTAGGTTCCGTGCACAACCCGGCAAACAACCAACCCCATAAGAAGCACCATTGCTTCATGGTGTATTCGGAATTCTAATTGGAAATTGAAAAGAGTTCTAGACTGGACTGCCATCATAACCGAACGTACACATTCACTCTTGCCCAGGGTCAACCCCATACCGGGAGCGCCTATTCTCCAGTCACGCCATGCCTTGATAATCCTGAAAACAAATGCAAACGAGCTGTATCATCAGCCTTAGTTTCTCAGCGCCCGCAGTCTTTCGCCTAGTCCGTCCTCTTCAACCTCCGTCGGCCCAACCTTTGTTTTGGCCGGCGTGGCTGCTTCCAAGTCCTGATGCAGTTCTACACCGGCTTCATCTGCTACCTGGCTCATGAGTCGGTCGACATCCTCTTGTGGTGTGCCAACGGCAGTGGCTGAGGAGGTTGCGTTCTCGTAGTATCCTGTCGCCACGTCCAGATCTTCAAACTGTGACTCGAACTTGTCCATGATTGCTGATATCTACCCTTTTGTTAGCCTCTGAGTCTATGTCTGCTCTTATTCAGCCTAAAGGTACCTTCTCTAGATCCATCGTCTTCATCGCGATATCCATGCCTCTGACAACGTTGCCCATACTCTGGCTGACCTGCCTCATTGTCACTGCCGTCTGTACTCGTGATGTTACGGCATCTATCCTGCTAGCGAGTTTGAGGAGGTTGAGTTTCTCATTTTGCTTGCGGATGGTGTTCTGTGCGTAGATCTTCGCGATATCGCCGTGGCCTTGCTGGATTGCCTACATCGAAGAACGAAGTGTGAGCCTCTAGCGTTTCGCAAGGAAAGAGAGGTCAAAGACGAGGTTCACATACCTTCTTTAGCTTTTCTTTCTCCGTCACTTCATCCTTCCCGGCCTTTGCGGCCTGCCGGTTGAGTTGCTTTGCAGTGAACTGTGCATCGACATCAGCAATCATTCAGACTGTAATGAAGCGCTTTGTCCTACCTTAAGGTTAAACAGAGCTTTCTCGAGCCCAGACATCTTTGTAGTAGTGCCTCACAAAGAGAAGAAGTCAAAGATGAAGAGGTTGAGGCTCTTAGGCGTTGCGCGGTTTATGGCACCGGACCCGCATCTGGGTTCTGCTGGCGTCACAGGGTCTTGGCAGCCTTGGATGGAGCCTAGTAACAGACGCGATATGAGCACGCTATGACACGAAATAGGACTTATGACTTTGATTAAACAGTTTTAATGTAAAAGAATTCAGAGAATTTCCTACAGAGCGTTAGGCTCACACTCTTCACTGCATTTGTAACAACGGTAAAGTGATGAGTCAGGAATCATAATGAATACCCTATGTATTCTCATGGCTATTCTCAAAACCATACTGAATTACGATAAGTGATCCATGCTAAATCCTTACAGCCAGCACGGTAGCTTTGTGCCGTACACTACAGCTAGCTATCCTAATAACGCCATGATTGCTTCAGACTAACCCATCGTTTACTCGCTCAACAACAAAGCTTCATCAGTTAAAGAAAACGCCGTGAGCACCGTACCGTGCAAAGTATAGGAGCTTGTTCAAGCGCTATCCGAAGGTCCAGCGTTAAACTTGTCCGTGGCACTTCTGAACAGCTCCTGTTGCTGCCGGATCAACTCCTCTTCTGTAAGCCCACTCTGCTCGATCTTGCTCTGCTTCTTCTCGCGATTCTGTACGTCAGTTAGCCGCTGCATACACTCTGGCATCCAAACAGCGCGGCGCACCGCTTGTTGTACTTTGTGATCCTGTGCCACCTTCAGGATCTCTGGTACGTAGTCGGGGTAGCCGAGTTGCTCGAGTGCAGCCGTGACATGTTCGCACGCGATGGTCTTTTTGGCATCCTTCTCGGCGATCTCGTTCGCCTCAGAACTGATAAGAGTAATGAATTCGACGCAGCAGTCGATGAGGAGGTCGCGCGATTCCTTCGAGAAGGTAACGCCCGAGTCGCCGGCCAAGATCTCGGAGATGATCTTACTAACGGTGGCCTTTGGAAGGGATAGATCGTCGGTGCCTCCTGTCCTCGATTAGTACGAAGTTATAAGCATCAGTCTTCTGTGCAGAATTACCTCCAAACTCGCGGTCTGACATTGTATGAACAGTAGGGCGTCGCTTCGGGGTGTGTTGTGATGTGGCTTTCACTTATCGCGGTTGAATATAGTCCTCAGTCAAGTAATGTCCGGGGCGCAAATGTTGAAAGTGAGTCTGAAGAGAAGAGGGCAAAAGCAAACCATGGCTTTTGTGTTTGGCGGCGAGCGACTTAGTTTAAATGTAGCTCTCGAGAGTGAAGGCGCTGCTGCACGCCCGCGTTAGGATTAGCGCACGTCCCAGAGCCAAAGGCCTTCCGTTCCTTCATGCAATATCAAAACTTCTCATCCTCATCAGCCTCCAGACTACATCTCGGACTTCGAACCACTTTACAAGCATGCTCATATATTAATGGCCGACCACTATGTGGAAGCTGTTAATCCTTCATGGTATAGATAGTCTTCGTTTCAATATCTCAGGCGGCCACAACAATCCGGTAAGCAAGAAAATTCTCGTCAGTCTCAACTTCAATTACACCAAGATGAGCAATTCGTGTCGCCCCCATCTTACAATGAGCAATTTGCTCCTGTGGTGATTGACACATCTACGCCAAACAGATATCTCTGAGCAACGTACTTTCTTCGATGACTCTTGTTCAATGTCCACCTGCAGTTTCCAAACTGACCTTCTATGCAGGATGAGCGCGTGGCCGTAGTGGACCAGGGAGATCAGAAGTTATATGATTCAGCAAGACATTGAATCCAATAGCCTATCATCAGAACGATGAGTTACTAATCCACTTCGCTGTAACTTTTACAGAGCGTGGCTGGGATCGAACCATCTCGGGTACGTAACGACATAATTTCTTGCTTGTCCGTACTCTTCCATGATGAGCACAACATATGTATTTTCAAATGCCGATTATCCATGACGAATAACTTTGGTTCGATTACCTGACCTATGTCAAAGCAAAATGGCGCTGTCAAGGTTAAGAACAGGCATTCGTATTGACGTAGATCTGCAGTTTTCTTAGGCTTTGTACCTTAGCTTGGATCGCTTGGATGACACACGATGTTGTAGGTATGTAGCTATTCTATTCTCTTCACTAGCAAATGATGTAACAAAACATTCCATGCTAAAGCTGAAGGCTTCCACACCTAATGCTGTGCAAAATGTCGAGCTTTTCATCTTTCGACTGATCCATAACTCTTTCACTAAAACGGTTCGGAGCTTCAACCTCGAATTTCACTAACATCCAAAGCAGGTAAGGACAGAACTCTCATTGTACTTCAACTTTCTTGAAACTCGGCAAGGGCTTTATCATTCCAACTGCAGTACAGTAAGCAGACTTCAAACATGGGCCGCAGCTCGAAACTTACTTCAAGAATTGTCCACTCAAATCTTTTGGACCATCAAGGGATAATTTGGCAATAACGTGTCCCGGTTGTTCTGGCTTCAGAAGCTTGCCATCTGCCTTTAGTGATGCAAATTTCTCCGCGTCTTTTTTGTCCATTACCGTGTTGTAGATCTCTCTTAGCTCCCGCTGCATACCAGTATCCACTATCCCGGGACGTATTGAGATCGATGTCACAGCCGGCTCCTCCGCCGCCAAGGTCAAAGCTATGTGGTTCAGTACTGACTTGGACGCTCCGTATGCACCCCAAGTTGCATACGCACTGACAGCTGCACCAGATGAGACCAGTATGATCTTTCCTTTACTATGGCGAAGGCTTGGTAAGGCTTCTTTTATAATAGCGACTGCAGAGAAGACATTGATGTCGAAGCACTCCCTCCAATCCTCAGCATTTGCGTCTGCTATTCTTTTGACGGGATTTAGCACACCATGATTCACAATCAATCCGTCGAGGCGATTCCAGGTGCTCTTGGCCAAATCAACTGCTTTCTTTCCAATGCTGAAATCAGCTAAATCTCCCACGAGCGGCTTCACCTGCTCCGGATATTCTTTCTGCAGCTTCTGTAGTGGATCATTACTCCTTGCCACGGCCACAACATTGCACTTCTGCCCAAGCAAGTACTGGGTTGTCGCAAGGCCAATGCCTTGTTATGAGTCAGATATGACGGCGTAGAGCATAGACAACCCCAATTTCTCACGCACCTCTTGACGCACCAGTCACGATAATGACTTTGGCCGTGGATGACATTGGACGAATAGTCGAATAAAGATTATCCGATCCAATTTGAAAAGCAGACCAGTTTCCTTCCGCCTCAGCTGCCCTAGATGTTTCTTGTGGAACCGTCGGAATTTCGTGCACCTTCCGAATCGAGGAACCAAGAGAATCCTACACACTGTCCCGAGTAAGACACTGGCCAAGTCGCAAATGCCAAGTGAATCGTTCGACCTTGAGTGGAAGCGTTGTTTTGAGGCTAGTGATCAATTGCAGGAAAAGTCATATGTTCATGAGGCCAGATCCCGAAAGTGACATGATATTTGCGTTGCGGTAGCCCCACTTTGGCCATAGCATGCAGACCATATAGCTCCACCAAACTAAGAAGACTGCCAGATGTTCGAGACAATGCTCACCACAGGGCGTGACAAAGGGCGTGATGACGGCCGATGCCAGCCTCCCGGCATACTTAAACCCTCCAGCATTGACTCCAACTCTCTGACGCTCCCACCGGCGGCACGAGCGCTCTCTCGCACGATAACCTTGGCTCCGCAGCACCGCACACCATGACCTCCACCGTAATCATCGGCGCCGGCATCGTCGGCTGCTCGACCGCCTACTTCCTCTCGCAGTCGCCCGCCTCCAAGCCCTCCTCGATCCACCTCGTCGAAGCGAGCCCGCAGCTGTTCCGCTGCGCGAGCGGCCTAGCCGGCGGCTTCCTAGCCAAAGATTGTGGGTGTCGCGCCGCCGAGCCTCGAGCGCCCGCACGCACGCATTGCTAACGCTCACGCAGGGTTTGCGCCGTCGGTGGCCCCGCTGGGCGCCCTCTCCTTCGCGCTGCACCGCCAGCTGGCCGAGCGCTTCGGCGGCCGCCACAAGTGGGGGTACAGCAAGAGCACTGGGACGTCGCTGAGCCGCGACGGCGAGTCCGCGGCCGGCGGGTCGGGCGAGGACTGGCTGCGCGATGGCTCGAGTAGGAGATCCGCCGCGAAGGATGCCGTCGAGGACAGGGCCGGCGCGTGGCCGGGTTGGCTGGCGAAGGAGAAGGGCTGCAACTTGGAGGTGATTTCGAGCGAGGACAGTGTTGCGCAGCTGGATCCGTTGCGGTTGTGTGAGTTCCTGCTTGATGAGAGCCTGAAGAAGGGCGTCACGTTGTATCAGCCGGCGAGGGTGGTGAGCGTGAGCAAAGATGGCGATGGGAAGTTGTCTGGCGTGAGGATCGCAATCGACGGAAAAGAAGAAGTTGATATTGCTTGCTCAAGACTCGTCATAACCGCAGGTCCTTGGACACCAGTGGTCTTCGAAAACCTCTTCCCGCAGTCCTCAACGAAAATTCCAATCTCCGCTTTGGCAGGACATTCGCTACTGGTCAAGTCGCCGCGTTGGACAACAGATATGGAGCCGGAGGGATGCCACGCTGTGTTTGCGACTGATACATTAGGCTACAGCCCCGAGTTGTTCAGTAGGTTAGGAGAAGAGGTATATATTGCAGGATTGAACAGCATGACAATTCATTTGCCAGAAGTTTATGAAGAGGCGAAGGTCAGGCAAGAAGATATTGAAACTCTCAAGATGACAGCGACTAAAATGTTGGGAAGCCCTGCAGGAGAGAATGACTTGCAAGTAATACGAGAAGCATTGTGCTTTAGGCCCGTAACATCGAGTGGACGGCCGATCGTCTCGAGGATACCGGATTCAAGGTTAGGAGGTGTGTCCACCGATGCCGGTTCTAAAGGAGGAGTATATATTGCGGCGGGTCACGGCGCTTGGGGAATCTCCCAATCACTTGGGACAGGAAAAGCACTCACTGAGCTTATGGATGGCCTTCCAATGAGCGCAAACATAAGCGCTCTTGGATTATAACTTTGATGGTTTGTATCTAAAGCGTCACGGCCCAAGGACGCTTGATCGACGGCGTAACGCACCATGCTAATGCTGGAGCATTTATAGCGGTGACGGAGCTAGGAAGTATTTCAGCTTGCATCTGGGGCATTTAGTAGTTGCAATAGAAAACACCAGATCACATGTCGCTTTGCTTTGCTTAACTCGACATTGAAGTGAAGAAATACGAATTAATATGGTACACGACCATGCAACCAGATACAGCCATCTAATTTGAGCAAATGAGCAAGCAACCAAACCGATAGGGTCATTCCAGACAACGTGAGATGTTGTGGACCCCCGTGTAAATGCATGGTCTCCTTCCAACGCCGTCTCTTTTCTCCAGCGTTCAAGAGGGAATCAGCTACAAAATACCACTTTCCCCAATAGCAGAAATCCGACTTAGATGTGTATGTCTGCGTGTCTCTTAGTCTCTGGAGACGCCTATCATAGCTCCACGCATGGTACAACAACTAAAGATATAACCTCGGCTGTCAGCTTCTTAACAGCAATTTTTCCATCCTTGGCCGCTGCCTTGATCGCCAGTCAATGGTATGTTGTTCTGTTGCGGTTGATTGAGTTGCTGTGTGTCGATGATTCTCTTCTTGATATCTGCCGCGAGCGAGTAGAATGCCTTGTCCACGTTGATATTGCTCTTGGCAGAAACTTCAAGGAACGGTATACCAAGCTCCTCTGCCAATATTTGACCTTCCTCTGTTGAGACGGCACGCTTCTCTTCCCAATCGCATTTATTGCCTATGAGAATCTTGTTGACGCCCTCGGTTGCGTGTTGCTCGACGTTGGAAAACCACGTTCTTATATCTGCAAACCTGCCGTCAGCAAATGGTGTCATACTAGTCGCCTACGTGCTGGCGAGAGGAGTATGTCCAGGAGTAATGCTAAACTTACTTTCAAAACTTCTTCTGTCCGTGACATCATATACCAGCAAGATGCCCATTGCACCTCGATAGTATGCCGTGGTGATAGTTCTAAACCGTTCCTGGCCTGCGGTGTCCCAGATTTGCAGCTTAACCCGCTTGCCGTCTAACTCGATTGTCCGAATCTTAAAATCAATGCCGATTGTCGTGATGAAGGATGGCGTGAAGGAATCTTCGCTGAATCGCAAAAGGCAACACGATTTACCAACGCCGCTGTCGCCTATCAGCAGCAGTTTGATCTATGAATCTGATTTAGCACATCTGCCTATCGGATGTTTATTTCGCATATCTAGCATACCAGAAAGTCATAGTTTCGCGTTCCTGCCATGGTCACGGCCTTTACCGAGTGAAGGAGAGGAGCCGGGAGGGTTGATGAGGCTTTGGTAGTCGGACAGAGCGGGAAGGTTGCGCTTTGCTTAGAGATGACAAGGATTATAGGCGCAGTCTGTTTGCACTCGATGTGGCTTAGAGACGTGAATATGGCCTGGAGATGTAGAGTGGGAGAGCGGTAGATCGCGGAGAGAAGTTGAAATGCGAATCCCTAGTCATGACGATAAACGGGAGTACTCTAGACCAGACGACCACTCGTGGCGGTGCGGCTGTGCGCCACTTCTCGAGTAGAGTAAGCCGAGTCTCAATACAAAACATCCCGTCTGTCTCCCTCAGACATTTCAATGTATGTATTCGTCTTAATTCGCTTTGATCAACATGGTAGTTCACTGCAGATAGAAGATGTTTTGATATATACACACTGGGCAAGGCCAGCAAGCTACTCCGTACAGCGTCCTACCTCGGATGTCGCCCAATGTTGAATCATTAACACCGCGCATCCTAAACATTTCTTTTCCAAGCTATACAATATGAAGCTTGCATGAAAGTCACTTTTGTTTCTCGCTGTGCTCTAATTCGCTCAGATCCATTTGGCGTATCCCCATCTCATCCTATTGAGTACACATTTTTGTCTTGCGATGCCCGTCTTTATGTCGGTCAATTCATTCACTTCAATCAAAAACTCGCGGAAGATCTGGTTCGGGAATACCTTCTTTGCGATCTGCCTCAGAACGTGCGTCTCTGTGAGAAGTAGGCCGTAGTCCTTGTAGTATAACGCCTCATCTTTCGAAGGCTGGGCGTTCGTCAAGATGCGATCAATGTTTCTGAAAGACGTGAATCAGCTAGCCTGCTGTTTAGGTCAAGTGATAGAACTAACCTTAGAACCCATAGCATTTGCCCTTGTTTCTTTCCCTGTTTTCTCCCTTTTCTGTCGATGAACGTACCGTTTATCCAGCGTAGAAGAGCGACTGTCACGAGTAGTCCAGGTGTAAGGCCCACAAAGCCAAAGACCAGCTCTTGACTCTTCAACAAAGAGTCAATGCCACCAATTGCAATCTCAACGTCGACTTTCGTCTTTTGAATTTGAATCAGTAATGCCCTGATTAGATTACCTCTGAGAGCACCCATGAAAGGTCTCTGCATGTCCCTCTCATATGCTTTCAACACCGGCGTCAAGTCACCTTCGCGAACTTTGGCTCGAATGTCTGCAATATCGGCCTCGGTAAGGGATCCATTCTCTGGGTGCTGGACGGCAAAGTCTACGACCATTCTTTCCAGACTCTCGCGATCTCCTTCTAGACTGCGCTTGGACATGATGGCCACTTCGCTACCTTCGTCATGTCGTATGGTGCCAATGACTTTGCGCACGGGGTCGACAACCCAGTTAGACCAGAAGTCTATGCAAGTGGTGCCGAACTCTTGAATCCAGGTCATGATGTCCGCTTTTCGGTTTACCAAAATGCGAAGGATTGTGCTTGATGAAAGGATGCCAACCGTAACAGGGAGCCACAGTCGTATAAGTCTGCTCGGCCTGCCATACTTCTTCACACGCCGCTCAAACGAAGCATTAAACTGTGGTAGAGTGAGTGTCAACAGCTTCACTAGCCTCTCTGAAACTTCCACAGGTCGCAACTCTTTCTGCTTGATCTCCGAGATTGGTCGTGACAACAGAAAGTATGTGTCATTCGAAGTCGTGCTGCCGATGCTTTCCTCAAACGTCTCCACATCAATATCCGGCTCGTCCACATGTGTAAGCACCGCATCCATCAATGCAATACTTTTGGCCACATTTGTTTTCCAGCTTCTCTGCACCGGTGCCCGCTCTTGCGAGGACGATATATCGGTTCCCAACGACGAGTCTTCCGGTAGGAGACTGACGTTGCTGAGGCCCTCACCCAGCAGCACACCAAGAGCATTAGCATTCAGCTCGCGCAGTCGCTTGAGTGACTCCTGCTTCTTTTGCGCTTGCGCACGTGCTCTCGCAATGGGACTCATCATGTTGGCATGTAAATACCTGAGGTTTCTTTCGCGGCTTGTTTTCTTGACCAACGCCCAGAATGTGCTCCAGCCCTGAGATATTGCGTCCATTGGCCTCTTGTAATCGCTTTTGCGCCATAAGTCTTGGCTCCAGTCGTATAAGCGGAGGGGAGATGTCTGAAGCGAATATAGGGTCGCATGGCGACGCGATGAGAGTATGTCTTCCCAGTACCAAATCTGGTCACTTAAGGCCAGGGTTTGGTCCAGAATTATGCTTAATATTTGCCCATATACCTGCGATGTGGCCTTAGAAAGCAGTAACCATTCCAGCTCATGCTCGAGATCCACACTTGGTGACTCGGGTTCAGTTTCTTCATCATTCGCTTGCCATTCGCATATTGGGCATGTCTGTGACAGCCGAGATTCAGATAGTGTGGAAAGGATTTTGGAGGCCGAGAGTAACGGTGCGTCTGGGGTGCTAGTGGTCGAGATGGACTTGATGAGGCGCTGAAGCTGGAGGATGCGGTTGAAGGCTTTGTGGTCGGGCGAGTGTTCGGGCTTGGAATCACGCTCGAGAGCATCTAAATGCCATGCCGTTGTGCCCGCAAGCTGCACACGATCTAGTTGACTGTCTATACGACTGATTTGTCTTGACGCTGTTAAAACAAGCTTGCAACAAAAGGTTCACAGGAGCGCTTACTCTTGTACGAAAGACATCTCCAATCTTCGGTTTGGAAAACAATATTAATGCATGAGCTGAAGATACTGCAGACCTCAATAGAGGAAAGAGTAGAGCAGCCCACAAGCTATAATTGAATTGTGGTGCGCAATGATTACGGAGCGACGACGGCTAAGATCATCATTTTCGAGGTGACGTCGGAGGGGAAGCTTCGCGAGCTCATCGGGCGACGCGGCGCACATTTATGTAGATTTCAGCCTCGAAAGTTCTCAGAGCTAATAACTTCATTAAGGAAGCGAATGGCAGCTCTTTTGCCATCTGCTCTATTTTATGATATCCAAATCATCATCGTCATCATCCATTATAAGACATCCACCGGCTCCATTACCAGGCAAACTCTCTCTACCGGGCTCTCGAATACCTTTGTTCTCCAGAATGAAGCGTGCCTTTTTCGGACTTGGTGACCTCTGACTGTCACGTTTCTTCATGCTAGACTCCCTGGTTGGACTCAATCCTCTCGTCGGACTTGGCAATCCACGCTTGAAAGCACCACTCCAGCCCATCGGCTCTTGTCTGAAAGCCCCGGTTTTGTTACGGCCCTTGATGGGGCTGAGATGGACATCGCCTGCCTTGTTGTTAAGTAGACCCAATGACTTCGCATCTGGAGCTTCCGAGATGTCCGTTGAAGTAGCCGTTGAGGCGTAGGACGTAGCTGTTGACGATGAAGTCTTCCCGACCCTTGCCTTAAGGTACTCGCTACCAGCTCCAGTGCCTTGAAGGCTGAGCTTCTTAGCTAGTTGGATTTCCTTCTTCTGCTCTTGTCGCCTCTTCCGCTGCAGCTCTTCCTTCGACATACCACGTTCAAAGGCATTGTAATCGTGATCAGCATCAATGAGACTCGAAGTAGGCCTGCTGAATTCTTTCGGTGCGATCCACATGGTCTCGCGCAGATGCTTATCATGGTACTTGCCCTCTCTCAATAATCCATCGTCTTTCTTCCCTCTTCTCCAGGATCCTTTGCCACTGCTTGACGGCATGCCATTGATCTCCATTCGACCTCTCCGGGTCTTCTCTAGCTGCAGGTTCAAATGAAACTCGCATACTTGAGTCTTCCTGTTATCAATCCAAGCGGGACACTGGGTCCCATCAGCCCTCATCGCCGAGCAGAAACCAAGATGCTTCGCTTTCCCGATCTCGAGAACGGTATCATCGGAACTAGTCAGCTTTAAGCTGAAGTCTCCTTTGTCTTTGTTTCGGGGAGGCATGATTCCTGGATTAAGCAGCGCAACAACGGTACCGGGAATCAACTTCCAAAATCTCTCAAAGCCAGAATCGAAAAGGAAGACATCAATCTCCCATTTTAAGTCGGTGAGGCGCATTGCCATGAACTTCTGACGTGCTTTATCTTCTGCTTCGCCGCTTGTTGAAATGGACTTGCTACTAGCTTTCTGATCTCGTGGCGTTGATTTCGACGCTATGATACCGAGGACTATGTAATCAGTTTCGCAGTCCGGAGGATCGTAGTCCGGCGATTTGACTTCCTTAAGCAGTCGTGGTAGGGTATAAAGTTCTTTGCCATGGAAAGTACGTGTAAGGGTGTCGTGCTCTATAAGCCGCTTTGAAAGATGAAGGCCACTGTAAGGTTCGATGGTGTGCCTATCATCAGGTTCGATGTCCTCTCGATCTTGAACATTCGATTCTGCTTCTCGAGGCAGAGGATGTCTTGCTGACAAAGATGCTGAGCGTCTGATCGCTTCGGTTTTCGAAGCCGACCCAGATGTTCCGGAGCTGCTCGGTCTAGATACCTCTTTGCTCGAAACGGATCGCGAATTCTCCGAGAACGCTGAGCTTCGTTTTGTTGGCGATAGTCGGCCTAGGTTGCTAGTACCTCTATTAGCCTCACGCTTTGCTTCTACACCAATACCAAACCCAGTACTCCGAGCTTGCTTAATTCGATTCTCTTTCTCTTGTACCTCCCGTTCACTCAGCCTACTTTCCTTTATCCGCTCGCTGAAACTTTTTGACCGAGGAAGAGTGTCTGTGAAACTGGAACTTGAGCCAGGTCGATCTCTTCGTAAAGAATCTGACCGTGATGTTGTTCCCAAGGAATTCGCTGCTCTTTTCAAGGAAACATCAGTGGCTTTGAGGCCCTTATCTATTCCAAGGATGACTCTTGCAGGCGACTTTTGCTGAGCTTCTGGTGGTTTTCGGTCTCTGACTGGTGATGTAGGTACTTGTACAAATGACTGGACGCTTTGAGGACGATCTCTTTGGGCGCCCATTGCAGTAGCTGGTCGTGAAGACACTTCGCTCCTGGAATCTTCTCCATCAACAGTCTTGTTCAATTTTGCCTTCGCTTGCCGTATTTGCTTCAGTTTCAACCGAGCTTGAATTTCTTGCAACTTGAGCATGGCGGTTTCTTCGTCGTCGTCATCTTCAACATTCGGAGGAAGGTCAAACGAGTCCAGCGTATCGCTCGTATCGGTTTGCGGCCGTCTCCTTGGTGAGGGAGAAGGAGACGTTCTGTCGAGCATCCTCTGCTGATATTTCTTCCGCCCGCTTGGCGAACTCAGCAGAGCTTCGCGGGACGATCTTGGAGGCCATTGTTTTTCTTCTGCTAACGCGACTGCCTTCCGCGGCGACTCTCTGATGACCACCATGACAATGGCTCATCAATCACATCGCCAAAGAAGGTCTCACATTTTGTGATCCTCTGAGAGGGCCGTTTTTTTTAGTGTCGGAAGGTGATTTTAGCCAAATTGCGGGTTAAGTTGAATGTTGTCAGCCAATGATAACAACTTCAGCCTCGTGGATTTTAGCGTGTTAGACTCGCGTTTGCGTGGGCGACCACGCTCGACCTTCCAAATTTAGAGCCGGGAGATACAAGCTTAACGGCATCAAGCAATTCAACGAACTTTGCGCAAGACCACCCAAATCTTTCCCGCTTTAAATTGTAGTAGAGTTACGTTCTCTCAAGCTACGATGGGTCGATCAACCCGTGCAAAGGCTCCTACAGTAGAGGAAACACCTGGCGCTGGAAAGAAGTTCTCTGAAAGCGATTCAAACCCACCAAAGCTTTTCATATTGCCCAAGAATGTCTCCGAAAGAGCAAGGATAGTGACGCTGAAGAATCCATCTACTTCGAAATCGAGTCGATACTTCGTCTGCCCTGAGAATGGGCTTTACGAGTTCATCAAAGTCACAGCGCCCAAGTCAACACCTCGAAGTTGGCTCTTTGCTCGCCCATCTTCAGATAAGGGACCAAATGGTGACTCAAAGTCATCACCCGAGATTGGAGAAACCAGCAAATACTTTCAATCATCCGAGATTGATTCCTCGACTCCATTGACTGCAGGATATGTTAGCGAAATCCCAGACATGTTCGTTGGCACTGCTATGGACCTGTTGTTCATCCTCCTTCCTGTGCTGTCACCTTCAGCTACGCATGAAAAAGGCATTAAACAACTATTCCTCACACTGGATGACCATCTGGACGCATTATCGAGTCCAGATCCGCACTTGATGTGGACGTTTCGACACGAAGCAATCAAAACCCTCGCTCAACAGCGATTGAAAGCGGTATGCGACGTTGTCGAAGCAGGCGATGAGACTATGTACCGACTATCAACAACAAAATTATTAGACGAACTTCTTTTGAAAGCTCGTCGAATGGTCGAAAGAGGACTCCCAGCATCATTGGAAGAGAGGTTCGTAAAACAAGCGCTGCAGAAGCCGATTCTGATCGTCAAGTCGAACGAGGGGAACGTCCCAGACTCTAGTGACGAGACAAAGACCGAAGAGAGCATCACTCAAGCAGCAGAGGACGCCGAAAAGGAATCCCAAACCCAGTCGACAGCATCATCCGCAACTCCAGCCGACTCACAGCCATCGCCATCCCCAGCCGCCAGCACCTCCGCACCCAGCACGGCAGCCAGCTCCAGCGCCGCCGCACCTCCCGCCATCGACGCGCCGCCCAGCATCCCCACGCTCCTGCGGCTGCGCACCGCGCTCGACTTCATGCTAGCCTCGTACGTGGCGCCGCACGTGCGCGCCGCCGTGCAGGCGCAGCTCGCCAGCAGCAAAGCGGTCGACTTCGGGCCGCTGGACGCGCACCTGGGGGCGCTGGCGGCGCTGCGGCAGGAGGCGGTGGCGCTGCGGGCGTTGGCGGCGAACGCGGGGCGGAAGCGCGCGCTCGATGAGGACGACGAGGTGCTGGCCGCGCGCGAGGAGAAGAGGCGGCGCAAGGAGGAGGAGGAACGGCGGCGCAAGAGCGAGAGTAGGGGCGTTAGGGACCTCCGGAAGGTCGATGTTAGCGGTATGAAGAAGCTCAGTGCGTTCTTTACGAAGGCTGCGGCGAAGCGCTAAGGGAGTTCTGTTTGGGGTTTCTTTTTGGGTGCGTATGGCGTCACGGATGGCAATGCATTGGGAGGTACGGCGGCATGGCATGAACAGTGTCTGATTTCTCTTCGCTTGTTATACAAATAGGACACCTTAGGCGACGCCGGTGATGCGAATCAAAGAGCGTTCGCGAGTCGCGTCGCTATCGAATGCATAATCGGGAGGGCCCTGCTTCCAAAATGCTTCATGTTTGAGCTTTGTATGCATTAATAGTTAATGCTTTGTGATGCATCCAGAACCATTAGACTTAATCCTTAACCGAACCCGTTCGTAAAATCATGAATCATCCATGTATCCGACCAGCTAGAGTTTTTTGACAGTGATTTGGAATGAACAGTCTGTCTAGGTAGAAGATGTAGCATGGTTGCTGCTCCTCGTCCTCTTCGCCGGAGCATCGACCTCCATAGGGCTTCCCTCACGCTTCGTTCCTTTGGACGCAGTCCTAGCAGTGGGCTTAGTCCTCGACCAGCCATCGAATGGACTAGGTCCTTTCTTCTTGGTCTCTGACTCTTCAGCACCCTCATCAGCGAGAGCATCCTTCTTCCGAGTGGTGCGTGCAGTAGTTGGAGGAGTCACAAGCATGCCTTCAGTGAACTTGGTCGTTTTTCGTGGCGTTTTGGCAGACGAAATGTCACCAGAAGCAGTTGCTTTGAGAGTGGGCTCGGGCATATCTATGTCTGTGACAGCTTCCTCGTCTGCCTCCTCAGCATCGCGCTGTTCACGTTCGAGACGTTGTTCTTCACTTGGGAAGAGAAGACGGCGCGGGTTGACAGCGCTACGAGTGAACGGCCGTTCAGAGGCAGCTCCCGCACGGCGCTTCATGTCGAGGTCACTGAGCGTGTCTTCTTCTTCCTCTTCGTCATTGCCAGTTTGGCCTTCACCATTTTCATATTTGCGCAACATCTTACGACCGCGGCTAGGTTTGATGGTCAGCATTTAGATTAAAGAAAAGGCTGATGGAAGCAAAGACTTACAAAACGTAGATCATGCCTTCATCCTTCCTCGCAGATTCCTCCATCTTGAGATCTTTTTCACTCTTTTGCTTCACTTTTCTCCGGGTGGTCTGAGAAACCTCGATGACCTTCTTCTTGCCAGCGGCATTCTTACTCAAGAACGGGTTCTCCTCAGTGTCATGATCCATGGTGGGTATGCGCTCTTTTGAGTCGGTGTAGATTTCGATTTGTGCTTGGTTAGAGGCTTCGTCGTCGCCGTCGTCAGCTAGTGCGCTGATGGAAAAGCTGGTGTTGGCGCGTTGAGTTTGCTTGTGCTTCCGAGGTGATGGCATAGCATCGTCGACGGTAGCGGGGCGCGAAGGAAAAAGAACGCGCGCGGTGTTCTTGATTGTGGCTTGATTTGGCAGTGCTCGTTTGCGGGGTGTCTTGGTTGGAGTGGGGAGCATGCCAACCCCAAGCTCGGCTACAGACGGCTTGAAGCCGGCTTTACTGAAGTCTTCAGTGAGAATATCGTGTTGGCGGCTACCGCCTGCGGTGGATTTGCTAGCCTTGGGTACTTTGAGGGGGTCGGCAGACGGCGAAGCAGGCGACGATGGCGGTGAAAGAGTCAGCGTAGACGTGCGCGCAGTAGACGTTCTCGAGCTACGAGGCATAACGATTCTAGGCTTGAGATGTTGCTGCGGCGATTGCAGCGTTGGCTTAGAAGCAAGTCTGGTCGACCGGCGCGGTGAGTATGGCTCAAAGTGGTCGTATTTTGGCCCATGAAGCGGAGTCGGCGGAGTATGGATGCGGCCTGGAGGCGGAGTGGCCGCCATTGCTCTTTTTCTTCGCGACGAGGTACAACCGTACCTTCTCTGGTGTTTTCGTTACTGAGATGCCAAACGGAGGGATATGGGAATGGTAGTAGCGAGGAGTGCAGCTTCGAAGCGATGAAACGCAGGTTGTAAACAAGAGGCGTCGACAGCAATTTCACAGCTCCTCGGCAAGAGCGAAGCCTTTAAGCAATGCCGATGATCAGATGCAAGATGATTCTGAAGCAACGAGACACAGAGGGAGAAACAGCATATGAGATGAGCGAGAATGACAGCCGGGCAGGAGGTCGGAGTAGCAAAGAATGTTGTGGCTGGTTGGCGCGTGGTCTGTGTGTCAACGAAAACAAAAACCGACGTCGGCTGTACTGGCTGTACTGCGCCCTATAAGCAGCTTAGCGTGCTAAGTCCACAGTATTTAACAGCATCCCATAGGTGAATTGGTTCCTCCGGTGCCAAAGACACTTTGGCGCGTCTCTTGGCCATCGACGCGTCCTTGTAGCATTTCACACTATTCAGGTCTTCACCGTCACCTTTCACTTCGGCGCAAGCAAACAAAACATGACCACAGCTCCAAGTGACCTCGATTTCGAGGTGGACTTCGACATCGACGATACCGATCCTCACAATCTCTTCACTTCACCAGACAAGAAGCACGCAAAGAAGCCATCATCAGGAGCCAATGGCGCTCCAATTGAACCTCTCGAAGACATCCGAGGCCGTGCAAAGGATCGCGAATCGCGCCAGACCGAGGAGGAAGGGCGTGAAGCTGCGCTACGGCAAGAACTTGAAAATATTCGCAAGATCAATGAAGTCCTCGAAGGCGTCCATTCATCCCTCGAGAAGGCTAAGAACAACATGGAGGTAATGCTACTGTACCAACAATGTAAATATTTTCATCAGCTTACTTCTTCCTGCAGACTGTGTCTCGCACAGTAACCAATGCGTCAACTCTCCTCCAAACCTGGACCCGTATCTTGAGCCAAACCGAGCACAATCAACGACTCATCCTGAATCCCGCTTGGCAAGGTGCCACTCAAGATCTTGCCGATGTCGAGAACGAGGAGCAGAGGAAACAACAGGAAGCTGCGCGCAGACAAATTGAAGAGCAGCAGCGACGAGAAGCAGCTACTCGAAAGGCCGAGGAAGATGCTAGGAAAGCAGAAGCCGCTGCAAAAGCTTCAAGCAGAGGTTCCAGGGGCAGAGGAAGAGCGGTCACGAGGGCAGGTGCCAGCAACTCTGGAAGAACCACTCCTAGTGGATACGTCGCCGTCGGTGGCCAGCGAGGGGTTGGCAGAGGGAGCACAAACAGCTCGAATCGTGGAACCAGCGGCATTGGGAAGGGTTTGCGCGGGAGAGCTAGAGGTTTGGGTTGAGAACAAAGCAACATACTATGTCTCAAATTCGTTGTTCTGCCCTATTTGTCTTGTGAGCGCAGCTTACTATTTCCCGCGCTCAATGATACCCCTCTGAGTTCTCAATGTTTAACGTCCGCGTCGGAATCGGTTGTGCTGTGGCGTCCTTATGAGTCCATATCATCGATCGCAGTCTGTCTTCCTCATGCCCTTCCGAGAGAATCGCACTCCAGTAAGAATGTGCCGGGTGAAATTGCTTTGAATTTCTCTTCGGGGTTTCTCTATACATTCGGCTCTAAAATCAGTAATAAGCTAAAGTCTTTCAACTCTTCATCATTCATGAGACCACACTAGTTTCCTAACCGTTTTCACATCCGCTTACAGGAGCTTGAAATTCCTATTCATGTGTTGGGTTCATTTCGCTCAGCCTTATTCGATGGTTCCCGGTCGCGAATTATAGGGCCGCTCCACCTGCCGTAGATGTTGGCGTTGCACGAAATTTTAGTATAAAGTGTGTCATATAAGAGAGTAGAAACCTCACTACTATGTACTGCCCGAATCCTAGTATCGACAAGGAGATCGTTGCAGCTCTCAAGAAATTCAAACTCATTGACAGACACGATTTCAATTGGGCGCACACAAGGACATGTCAATTACATAACGCTTCAAAGAGGAAACGATTTTATGATGGGTTTATCCGACAGCACTTAACTACTTGAATGAAGTGGCTGCGCTACGTTTGTAGACGCCTGGCTGCCGCTCTCAAAATATTCCTAAACTTATTTCCGTGGCACTTCTCGTCCAAGCTCTCCAATACAGTAAACCATGTCTTTCATCCTCTATTGCCCGCCTTTTCTCTTGTTCCGCCCTCTTTTGTTCGTCGCTCTCCCAAGACCCCGATCGTGAGAAAGCCGTAAACGGGTTGTCGACTGGACAAACATACGCAACCCGCTCGTATACCTGGAATTCTAGCTGCGCTTGCCTCGGCAGCTCCCGTAATAATAAGCCGCATGGGCCATGCGCTGTGTAGCATGTCATAAGAAACACATACTCCCCATGCTTCAGCCTTTGGATCATCTCCTCCGAGATTGGCCCATCGAAGACGTCCCAAACAGCCAGAAGTGCTTCCTTACTAGAGCTTGTTCCGTCTAGCTCGTCTTTCCTTAATTCCTTCTGCGGGAACATCCATTCTGGCAAGCCCCGAGGCAGGTAGCTTTCTGAGACAGCAAGATATAGTTCGTTTTCCTCGTGCAGCGTAGAAATACGCACCGGAAGTACAGGCCCAAGAGCGTAGATATAAGCGCCCCTTTGAGCGTTTCCGAACGGATTGATGTCATCTCGAACCAGCCTAATGTCCTTGATTTGAAACGAAGGGCCCTGCCATGTGTTCCGGATCGTATTGCTGTACATGACGGCTCCGGTGATTGACGCCCACGACCAACTGGGAGCAATATAACTTGGGATTCGTTTACTTTGCTTGACCGGCCGCGAACGCCATAACCAATCCCAGCACAGTGTCTTCCTCCAAAGGCCCGTGAGGTACTCGTCCTCTGATCGCAGTCGATACGTAGCCTCCGCGAGACCAGAGAGCGCAATAAGCCTGTCTGATGCGAAAGTAAAACTAAGCCGCGAGTACTCCTGCACGATTAAGTTTCTCCAGTGCGTTCGGTTTTCCTCTAGTGAGAGATTCGCGATTGGCTGCTTGAGCAAACTAGTATTCCGTACAGGCCGTACGCTTGTTGCTGAGCACTCACAGGTGCAGATAGATCGGCACTCATACGCCATCTCGGAAGAGCCAAAGTGAAGAGTGCGCGGCGCGAGGCAGCGCTCCTGGAAAACCCAGCCTCGGGTCGACAGCCGACTTTGCGGACCCCAGTAAGCTTCTTTCGCCTCTGGTGAGGACATGAGGTCTGATTTATTCGCTTTCGGGTCTTCCTGTGTAAGCCAGTCGTGGTAAGGTAGCATGATCGCCAGTTTGCCCCTTTCGCGCACTCGTATCTCGCCATGGAGCTCTTGTCCGTTCTCATCTGTCGTAGAATACGGTACTGAGAATGTCGGGCGGATCACACGGGCAGGAGGTCTCAAGAATCCAGCGAAGGAGTCTTCCGCAGCGTCGGCTGAGATGGTCACGTAGGCGTTTTCGTAGATTTTTGCCATGCACGCTGACTGCTCCGCCCAGTCTTGCTCCGAGTCCTGGACAATACATATGGAGTCTATCCAGATATATTTGACCCCAAGTGCAGACGTGACAGCAATGGCATCCACAAAAGTCTGAGGGAGATCCTGGGATGATAGGCTACGAATATGCGACTTTAGATTCTCCCACGTCGTACGCAAGGGTGTACGACCACCCCAGCAGTAGCTCAATGCTACATAACGCTCTGCTCGCCAGGTGAGGAGACATGGAGACGCATCTCTTGAACATCGATGACTCGCTTGGGCAACGTAGTCAAGGCGGCCGGCGGGCATTCTTCGTGTTTCCCTACTGCAGCCGTACATTCGAAAAGCCACTGACGAGCTAATCCGAGGCAAGAATCTGAAAGTCCGTAGGCTGGAATATCGTAACCCTCACCGATAATGCGCCAAGGGCTCGTCTTGGGCTGATCTGAACGGCGTCAGCCAAGCCAGAGCGGTGTTTCGAGCAATACGTATAGAGCCAAACCATACGGACCGCAAGAAGTATAGAACTGCAGCTCAGCCTTCTGGAACCGAAAAGGGTACGACTCTAGAAGCAGGGACATAGGACCATGGGTACTGGCGTCGCTGCGCGATTCAATACGTATTGAAGCGAACATCCTGTCAAATTCATTGCCGTATATGGCGGTCAAAGCGTCCTGCAGAAGTTTACAGGAGGGGCATCTAGTAGCTGACCACGGACATTCAGTCATCGCTTTTCTAAAATCGGTCATGTTAATCCGAGTTCCAACATCTTCGGGCACCTCAAGATTAAGACATAGCTCGCAGGGGTATCTATACAGAGATTGAGACATCTTATAAAATAATGGGTATCACTATACGAAGGAGTCGAGTCGATGGAAAAGGGCGAGCATGGACGAGATGGCGCTTGAAGGTTATCCGTGGGGAGAAACCGCTCATCTTTGTAATAATATTAGCGTTGACCTGGCTGTAGCGTTGACCGCACGGATACTCTACCTTCAGTGATTATGATACGATACGCCTTACCCCGCAAGCGTGCGTGCACACGAAAAGGCGGAAGCTGATTGTGCAAGCGACTGTACGCGTCGATTGTCGTCGTATTAGGTCATGGTGTTTTGTTGCGCTTCTCGTATCTTCTGGCTCGGCTTCGCTGCTCGAGACCTGCGTGTGGCCGTTTGTAGGTGAGCAAAATTGAAGCCAAAGTTGAGACATACACTATAGCCTAATTGGAGCGAGAAAAACGGCGGATTTGAGTCGCAAAGGTAGGTGAAAATGGTGACAATAATTGGCGTTTTGGCTGGGAAAAGGTCCCATAAAACACCATCGTCCCAATAGAGTAAGGTAACATTATCCATAGGGCGGTCTGGCACAGCAATCGACACACAACCGCAACGATACAGCTTACAACTTCAGCTTCCACTAGAATAGCCATCTCAGACCTCCAGCACATTGCGGAGAGTACAGCTAGCCTCGCAACGATCACATTTGTATACACAAGTGAAATATTAGTTCTCGACC